>OJJK01000004.1_pt1 | contig 413725 bp, 340 predicted proteins | sample 1596271 | NCBI WGS metagenome assembly OJJK01 (sample SAMEA4350142, study PRJEB24818) | metagenome | biome: human; feature: gut; material: faeces | place: Denmark | collected 2013-09 | reverse complement strand
GTGGTGAATATAAGATAGATCATCTACAAGTAGTGTTGAGATACTGTCTATTGCGGTTAGAGTTGATTATTATTTTTTATTTTTAATGATACGGCGACCACCGAGATCTACACCTCTCTATTCGTCGGCAGCGTCAGTGTGTATAAGAGACAGTTGTTAACCTTTCCAGGTCGGATACAATAAGACTTTTGCATTCTTTCCAGATCATAATTTGTAATAGTTTTTGTTTTATACTTTGAATAAATCCTTTTGTGCAGTTACAAAAGGCAGAAATCTTTTCATTAGAGGTATAATGATTGAATATGAAGCTAAAGTAATGCATACTGTACACCAATAAGCTCTGTCGTGGTTACTGATAATCTTGTTGATGATAAGCGATACGACGGCTAATAGCAGAAGATGGGTAACCAATAACATAATTGAATATCTTCCTATATAGCTTATAAATGGTATTTTTACTATAGCTTTTGATATAAACAGTACACACAAAGTTCCTGTTATTCCGGAAACATAAAAAGCTATAGGATGTACATCGAACTTATTTTCTATATACATAAGGTTTCCTCCGGAAAGTAGGTAAGTAATACCACCAGACATAAGTACAAATAATATCCAATACTTATCCCATTTATTAGGTTCGAGTATGTGGGTATATTTCCTGAAAATGTACCCAATGGCAAAGAACGGGAGCACTGTCATACTAGTGTCAATAAATATCTGGATATTGACATTATTCCTTCCCATAAAGAATCCTATTATACCAATTATAAATAAGATACATATAAGTGTGGCTATTTTGAAGCACTTTGTATATTTTTCTATAAAAATCAAACAAAAATAAAAAATGATATTGGTTTCAAACAAACTTAACAAGAACCATAAAGGGATATTTGTGAATTTCTCATTATAAAAATCAATGAAACTATGCCATCCTATGACAGACTTGATTCCCATATCTACATTTAATTCTTGTAGAATGAATGGTACAATCACTCCTGTACAAAAATAGAAAAAGAAAAAGGGTATCAATAATTTGTTCGCTTTTCTGATAGCAAAATTAAAAAATCCATTATATGGTTTGAAGAATAGTCCTGATAAGAAGTAGTATAATGGCATGCGGAAAGTGTTACCAACCATTGTGTTGAATTCATATCCAATGTGATAGAAATATATGTCACAGTGGAACAATACAACAAGGATAATACAAAAACCTTTAGCTAAATCAATATATTCTATTCTCCCCCCCCCTGGTGTATCTTATTTTTACTATTTATCATAATCTTTGTCTGTTTATTACATTAAAGTGTAGCTTATTTATGTTTGCTTTACCTGCTTTTATCCAAAGATTTGGCCAAATACAACGGAGATGAATTGTGAAATAATGCTTCAGTGCAATACAGAATCCATAATGTCTGTTCTCTAAATGAAATATTTCCATTGGAGGCATTCCATTGGGGCGGTACATAAGTTTCCAACGCTTCTTTAGCGGTATTTCTGGGTCGCACCAGGCATCAATGTGTTCATGCGCATCACATTCGCCAAGTGGATGTCCTACCTGCCATAATTCTATTCCAGCTTTACGGGCGCGCAGCCCGTAATCAAAATCACCGCGCGCATGTGTATAGTAGGGGTCAAGTGTCCCCAATTTCTTGTACACGCTGTGAGGAACCAATACTATATTTCCATTCATCATAATTACTGGCACAGGGCTGTCATCAGAAGATGGGCGTGCCACTTTTCCAGTTTTATCTCTGCCTCCATACGTTAGTTTGCTACGTGTCTGAGTATCCACTGTAGACCCAAGTACGATGGTTCTGTTTTTTTTCAATAGGCTTACACGGAGCAAAGATGCGATACAGTCTTTGTATATGAAGGTGTCATCGTTTAGCCAAAGGTAATAATCATAGTTGCATCCATTTCGTTTTTTTTCCTCGGCCATTTTCCATGCTTCTATCATACCGCGATTCCAGAATACTCCATCTACGGTTTTGATGTTAACATGGGGAAACTGTGTTTTTACGCTTTCTACAGTTCCGTCAGTAGAACCTCCGTCCACTATATAAATGTCAAACTTAGTGTCAGCTGGAAGTGATTGTGCTGTTATGTTGCGCAGGCACTTTATGGTTTTCTCCTTACGGTTAAATACAGTCAAAAGTATGGCTATATGGTTCATATTGCAATTGATAAAGGGGAATATATTATGGCTTAATTTTATGATAAATATATCGTATAAACCATTGTAAGTTCAATCGAGGTGATTTGTGTAGGAAAATTATAGGTTTATACTTATCATTTGGGTGTATTGGAATTTTATAGGCATAGAATGGTGATTTATAGGTTTCGGGGTGCTTTCCACGTTGGCTGATGTCTCGATGGGGGATATTCCATGTTTTTTGCATAGTAATGAAAAAATGCTTTGATCTTCACGATGAGCAACGAATGCTTCTCCAAAATCGGTTGTAGGAACATCGAATTTTCCTAATCCTGCTGGTGATAATAGTTCAAAATCACAACATAGTGACAGCCATTCTTTCATAAATTTACGTGTGGCAGGAGTTACAAGAAAGCAGAAATAAGTTGCGATGATTTGATTACTTGCTTTATACTTTTCTTCCGTAAGCCCCATCTTTTCAAAGCATACTGGTTTCGTAAAACAAGATTCGAGTAATGGTATATCGCAAACGAATAGAGGCTGTTTTTCTGAAAGATTTGCGATTATCCCCCTCCCTATAAAGAAAGATCCTGAATCACAGTAGAATATGATGTCTCCATCAGAACAATCAGACAGAGCCTTATTTACAAAATAAGGTTTCCAAAGCCACAAGCCGTTTCCTCTTTTTTGTGATAGGATGTCGTGATGTAGTTTGGCAAATGATTGATCTATGTCATTAGGAGTATATTCATATACTTTATCAAATCTAGCAATATACCTACCAGTTAATGTATTCCATTTACGGGCAGGCTCATATTGCTTGTCTGCGTAGTTTATAAGAATTTTCATTTATATAGTCCTTTTTCTTTCATTTCTAGGATAGAGGCATCATACATATCTGCTTGTATCTCCTGTGTATTTACCCATTTACAGAATTCGCCTATACCATCGGAAAAGCTCCATTTGGGTTCATAGCCTAATATAGTACGTGCTAATGTTATATTGGCATAATTATGTCTGATATCTCCTAAACGATAATTTCCTGATATTGAGATGGGAACCTTAATATTATATTTTTCACACAATGTATTTGCTACTGTAAGAACATCAGTGCTAACTCCTGTACCGATATTGAAAGCGTGACCGGCAGCCTCTTTGGTTTCAAGGCCTAAAATAGTTGCATCTACTACATCTTCGATGAATACAAAATCTCTTGTCTCTTTTCCGTCTTCAAAAATATTGATTTCATTTCCATTTTTTATTCTGGTTGAGAATATGGAAAGAATTCCTGTATATGGATTGGAGAGTGATTGCCCCGGACCGTATACATTTTGGTACCTGTATGAAACAGCATCAATGCCAATGGAAGGGCATACCAAATGTACCAATTGGCCTTGTACTTGTTTGGTTATGCCGTATACGGAAGAGGGATGTATCTTCGAGTCTTCAGTGGTAGCCACTAATTGCAGTTTTCCGGCATTAGGATAAGTACATTCAAATTCTCCTTTGCACATATTCTCGTCTAAACGTTCTTTCGGATAAACATCTTTTTCCAATAGTGGGCTATAGTATTTGCCTTCTCCATAGATGGCACGGCTTTCAGCTACAATAACGCGCTTTACGTTGTGCTTGGCATTGGTCAAAATATCAAGCATTAACGCTGTTCCACCGATATTAGTATTTACATATTTTTCTATTTCATACATAGACTGCCCTGTACCGGTCTCTGCTGCCAAGTGAATAATGGCTTCTTGACCATCAATGGCTTTTAGCCAATCTTCCCGTGATGTGACACTTCCTTTGATGAACTTGACTTTATCTTTTATAGATAGATAAAGAGGGGATGTCTCTTCCGGTTTTTGTCCGTGTATTTGCTCAGACAAAGAGTCTAATACAGTCACGTTAACTCCTTTGTCAACTAACTTTGATGCAATGTTAGAGCCGATGAAACCAGCTCCGCCTGTAATCAAGACATTCTTAAATGTAAGTTTCATATTTGTTGTATTTTAAAAGTCTCCTAGTAGAATTTTTTTAGTATAATGGTTATACCTAAGTAAGGATGCAATTGATAGAGATAGTATAACTATTAGTGTTGATATTAATATTGAAAATAATATAAGAGGATAGTCATTGTTCCACAAATGTTTATTGAAAAAATCTTTTATGAGTTTTATAAAAATGAAATGTATGGTATATATGCAAAGTGTATATTTCCCATAATGAATAAGTTTTTTTATAAGGATGTTGTTTTTAAAATACTTTGTGATTAATATGCAACCATATATTATTGATAAACTTCCAGTTACAGCAATTGCAAATCGAAATATGGCTATGTGTGATATCGGTATTATAGAACTGAATTTGTGAAAGCGAATAGGAGTAATATAAACAGAATCCTCAAAAGTCCAATGTTGATATAGGATTATGTAAATCATTAATATAGGTAATACTAATTGCCAAGTTAGATATTTATTATGTTTATTCAACCAATATCCTATAGCTAAGAAAGGCATTAAAAAATTAATCTTTACAAAGTAACAGTATGGTGTGAAATAGGTTATTATACATGCCACCGTAAATACAATAAGGTTATTGGTAGTGATTTTTGTAATAATGGCTAATATGCAGAAGCAGAAAAATAGGCAGCTTAAAAACCAATATGATTCTAATGATGCTTTTACTTCAGGTATTTCTCTAAATAGGCAACATTGGATTATATACCAAGAAAAAGCGGGTACCATTAGATGCTTAAATTTCGAAAAACAAGATGTTGTAATTTTATCAGTTCTCATTCTTTTAGGGTTGATAAAATAGCCGCTTAATATCATAAATAGGGGCATATGAAAAGATATAGTGCCTATGAAGAAACTGTTTTTCAAGGCTTCATCGGGAGCAATGCTTTGAATTGTATGATCATAGCATACAATTATCATTGTTATGATTTTGCATAAATCAATCCATTCTATTCTTTTTTTCATTTATGCTGTCTTACTAATTCTGTACTTTGCAGTCCATTCATACTAATCACCTTTGCAGGGATTCCGGCTACTATGCTGTTTGATGGCATATCATGAGTAACTACAGCATTGGCTCCCACAAAAACATTATCTCCAAGAGTTACAGAACCTAGAATTTTACTTCCTGGTCCCAACACACAATTATTTCCAATAGAGGGTACGCCAGCATTGCTTCCTCCCATTTTTAGAGCTGTTGTTACGCCATGAAATATGGTACAATTATGTCCTATTTGGGTTGCTCCATTAATAATGATACATGAAAAATGATTAAAGCTTAATCCTCCTTTTACGGGGGTACCTAATGGCATCTGAATTCCAAATTTAAACATGTAATGCCGATGCATCATCCATGAAAGGATATAGATAGGTAGTACTCTTTTCTTTCCTTTTGACCAGCTGCCCAATCTGAACCAAAAACAAAATTTGAATGAATTGTTGGTAATTAAATATCTTAGGATATATAAGTATTCGGATATTTTTCCATGTGGCTGTTGTGTCAGCACCTTACGGAAATCTTCGTGTATTAATTGGCGGCATGTTTTGAAGCTCATACTTGCATTATTGGGTGATTCGGATAAAGTCATTCATTATATAGGAAGCGGTGGTTCGTGCATTATATTCTCCTTCTGTCAACTTTTTAGCATGTTTGCTCATTGTTTCTATGACTTCCGGATGTTGCTTTAGGTAAATGATTTTTTCTTTCCATGCTTCGACATCGTAAGGTTCTATTAAATAGCCGATGCATTCTTTTTCTAAATCTATGTGTATATCGGGGTTATGTGTCATTAGGATTGGAATGTAGTAGGGCAATGCTTCTATTATATTGGTGTAGCCTACTCCATATTTTCTTCTCTCACAAGGAATAGCCAATATGGATGCTTGACCTTGTTGTTGCATAATGTACTCATATTCATTGTTTATATGCAGGTCTTCCATAAATGTGAATTTTATGTATTGACTGTTTTTGAACTTTTCCGCTGCTTTTATATTGCTTTCGTGGCGGCGGGTAATGATATGGCAGTTTGTCTGAGTTTGCTCGCAGGCTTCACTGAGTGTTTGGTAATCTCTGCTATCCTTTCCTGTAGCCATTACCAGAAAATTGTCTTTTTGGGGAATAAGATATTTTTGATACCATTCGACTTCTGTTCCTCTGCTCAGTGTTGTTATTTGGCAATCTTTTACAATATTATGACTCAGTGCATGCCGTGTATGGTTATCAAACATCATGTAAATTCTGTCTATTCCTTTCCAATAAAAGAACTTGATAAACCAATTTTTAATAGGGTTGGAATATTCTTTACAGTAAGTATATTTCCATGCAACTATTTTACATTTTAGGATTCCGATTCGTTTTAAAACTACCAACTTGCCGAGACCTTGCAGGGCGCCTAGATACAGAATATCAGGATTGATATCTTTTATTGTTTTTACTAAGGCGATTAGAACCTGAATGCTATTGCCTTTTTGTAAAGATAATGGATTTAGCAAGTACACATCTATTAAATTGCTATTCATTATGCTTTTAATGTAATATGTAAAATTATCAGGTTTTTCTAAGATTTCTTTTTGATTATATTTTGTAATATATAATACTTTAATCTTTGATGACATATTATAAAATAAAGTATATTGTAATTTAATTTACCAATAGCATGCCCCTTCTACATTAGCCGCATTCGAAGGTCGCTCTGATTCTGATGGATAAACCCAAAATTCATTCATTAAATTGTTGTAATAGTTTTCCTTTAAGAATGGAAGGAATACCTTACCATAATAAGGGTTGATCCAACGTTTTCCTTTGATTCCAAATAGTAATTGTAAAGCTCCACCTAAGTGTACTGCTTTTTTTCCTGTCCGTTTTACATGAGCAGCTAAGGGGAATCCGTATGCTCCACATCCAATGAGTGCAATGTCATAATCTCGTTTATCAATTTCATCTTTCATATATTCTAATGCATCGAACCAGGTATTGAAAGGACTTTGCCCGCCAAGACTTTGAACAGCCTTAATTGTTTCTAGTTGAAATTCAGGTAGTACATCTGGATTTTTGAATAATAATGTTCTTTTTTGTTCATATTGATGTTGTATTGTTTCAGCAAAAGGGTGTATGACTAATACCTTTTTCCCCTTAAGAACTCTTGACCATGGATGTTTTGCATGGTATGGTTCTAAAAGTAGTAATTGTATAGTCTTTACTTTGTTTATATCAATAAGTCTACGTTCTTCTATACGCCATGAACCTAATATGTCAACATGTTTTGAATCTTCGATCATTAATTCTCCAAATCTTTCTAAATTTAGTTCTGTAAGTGGAAAAAAACCAGAAAGATGTTGCATGTTGTATATGCCAATCTGATTCCACCAAAATTGGGGTATTTTATCTGTGATATAATCTATAATGTTATGCTTATATTTTTTTATCCCTAAATAGTTATTTACGCATAATATTTCTGTACTTCCATATCGAGCAACCATTGAAGGTGAATCTGATTTTAGTTGTTGATATATAATGTTGGACGCCTTCTCAGGATCCATTATGCTGTCAATCGGTTTTAGGTATGAGCCATAATGGTTAACGTAAAGTCGATGTGTTCCGCGTAGAATTTTATCTGTTAAATAGTTCATTGTTTTATGATATTTTATTTATATATACTTCTTGATGCTTTTAAAAGTATTTGATGATAAATGTTTTTGTTATAAAGTCAATATATTTTCACAGGCGAGTACGATCTTAATAACTCTTGTTGGATTTCCTGAGTCTGGTGAGCACTATTCAATAAATGGTATGTTGGTATAATGATGATTACCTGTGATGACCTTTTAGTTTTGGTGCTACAATTATTTTTAATTCAAAGATGTAGCTTCACTTTTATTTCTTTCAATAATGACATAGATGCCGATAATATGATTTTTCTTTCTTTAGGCGAAAACACAAATCCCCAACAACATGAAATAATAAATATTATCGTAGTAGTACATAAAATGATAACTAAACGCAAAAATGATTCATCCATATATACTGTAATTATCCCACTGATTGATAATGTAGAGATTGTTATTAGTAGTATAGGATATATTATAATTTTGAAAAAATCAGCATATTGCATTCCGCAATTTTTATGTGCATAATATAGAATGATGAGACTGCCTATTCCATTCCATGTAAATATCCATATGATATAAAACCAATAAGGTGAAAATCCTAAATGAAAAAGAAATAGACTAATAGGTAATGGCAGGAAATATGAACATCCACGAAGTATCGAATAATATTTTATCCGTCCTTCTGCATTGATGGCACTTGTTAATGTGATAGTTAATTGGTCTAACATATTTCTTGTTATTTCAAATCTAAAGAAACATACACTCCATTCCGGAACATTTTTTAGCCATAGTTGGAGTATATAAGGGGTTTCAATAATAAAAGGAAAGGCAAAAAAGGCGATGATGAGAAAAGACATTTTTGAACTGAATAATGAAATACGCATCATATTAGTTATGTCATTACTGCCGGCCTTTTTCCCAATAATAGGGTTGATTGCCATTAGCATAGTACGTGAAAACACCATTAGCTGACCGGATATTTGGTTGGCTACCCCTTGAGCTGCACTTAATATTGTACCGAAGAACGAATTTAATACAATTCCCATCCCGTATTGTGCAAACATCGAAGAAGAGGAGTTTATAAATCCCCAACCAGCAAATGAAGTCATTTCTTTCATTAGTTCTTTATTGTGATATTTGTGGATGCTGTACGTACATTCTGAGTAATTCCGATGGCAATAAATTTGAAGAATAATCATGAATATTAATGAGACAAAGGTTGTGAGGATACCATATAGAATTAATTTATCTGTATATACATGGACTACTATTAATGCTATAACTAACTTCATAAGTGTTTGAAAAACGCCTATAATACTTAGATACCGCATGTTTTCATGAGCATTGATAATAGCATTATAAGGTACGGTCTGGATGGTTAATACTGTCGATAAAAGCATTAACTGATAAATCCATTTGGCTGAAGGAATTCGATCAGAAGGAATATTTAATATACCATCAAAGAAGAAAAAATAGGCTATCTCGAAAATGATAACCATCAATAATGATAATAGAAAATGGATACTTATACTTACAGTGAAAATACTTTTTTGTTTTTCGGGTTTTCCTTCTCCTTCTGCATAATTAATAAAGCGTTGGGTGGTGGTTGACATGGCTGCATTTAAGAACCCTAACATACCGATTGCTCCTCCGATAATGCAGAATATGCCAAAATCGGAGCTTCCGAGTGCATTGAGAATTAGACGGGTGGAATAGAGGGAAACAAACATGGATAGTCCCATGCTAAAATATAGATATCCGCTATTCTTCAATACTCTGTTAGCAACTTCTGACATAGGATGTATTTGTTTTTTTTAAGCTGTTAGCTATGAAGTAAGGATATAACATCATGGTAAAGAGAGCAACATTCATAATGTGGGGCTGGCTTAATCCCATATTTAAGACTAATAAAATTCGTACCATAATGTCCCAGATACTCTTATTATACTTAAATACTTGATGGAAACAAAAGCCAAATAATATGGAAAATGACATTATTCCTACGGCGAGAAGTAGGAAGAGAAAACCAGCACATCCTTCCACTCCCATATTATGTAATTCGTCATAACCAACTCCAATCAAGGTGATAGGGTGGTTGTATACGGTAGTCAATACGCTACTTATACTTATTGTACGTGCACCACCGGAATTAAGAGAGAAATCCAATTGACCATTTGCGTAAATTTTGTGGAATACAACTGTGTTCATGAATTCATTACCGAGTTTTGTCATTGACATAAAAAGCATAGTGCCGATAATCGTAATTATAATAGCGTATTTCATTCGTTTGTCTATTGTTTTTAAGGAATGCAATAGGTAACAGAAAACCAATATTACTATTCCGATATAACCGCTTGTAGAAAGAGTTGTAATCAAGGCAAGGAAGAACACGATTATATATCGTATTCGCTCTTTAGCTTCAAAAAGGCGAGGATGGAACATGATGAAGTATAAAGCAGAGGAAAGCACACATTGATATTGCCCAGGTTCGCTGAACGGACCACAATTTCTGTCACTGTGTAAAGTCACAAAACGGTATAAAAATCCTCCGTAACTGTACACTTCTCCTCCTCTAAAAAATGAAGTGTACAGATGTGGAAATATGCTTGAAAATGAATTGAAGCCATATATACGCGTGATAGTAAAGAGGATGATACTGATTAAAGCAATATAAAAAATGAGTTTGATAAATCTTTGTAGGTAGTTGGCCGGATCTATTTTGTAGGTGGCGTATATGATTAATGGTATAGAAGTCACACTGAGTGCTGTACCTAAACTTAATGTAGAGCCTATTATGACTAGAAGCATTGAAAAAAACAAGCATCCGATGAAAAGTAAATATTGCTTTTGAAGATGAAATAATGTCTTTTTCTTCAATACATAGTATATTCCCATTAATAGTGTCAATATGATGAAATTATCATTCCCTATATAGGCGGGTAAGGCCATTCCTGCGGAGGATATCATTATGTATATATAGAGGTATTGAATGATACAGGTTGTATATTTATGAATATAATTCATCGGATTTTATAAGGAGTGTTTATCACTTTTTCAAAAAATAGTTTCTTAATCTCTTCTAAAAATATCCCTCGTATAAACTTTCTCTTTCACCTCTTCCAGGCAGATGTCATACCTATTGGCGATAATCGCATCACTCTGTAGTTTGAATTCATCCAGATTATTCATTACTCTGCTGCCGAAGAACGTGCTTCCATCTTCCAGTGTCGGTTCGTAGATGATAATCTCTGCCCCTTTTGCCTTTATCCGTTTCATTACACCTTGAATGGATGATTGTCGGAAATTATCCGAATTGGACTTCATCGTCAAGCGATATACGCCAATTACAACTTGCTTTTCTTTTGCAACATCATAATTACCTTCTGCATAACTATAGTAACCGGCTTTCTGCAATACACGGTCAGCAATGAAATCCTTGCGTGTGCGATTGCTTTCCACAATGGCGGTCATCATGTTTTGGGGGACGCGGTCGTAATTGGCAAGGAGTTGCTTTGTATCTTTAGGTAAACAATAGCCGCCGTAACCGAAAGAGGGGTTGTTGTAGTGTGTGCCGATACGTGGGTCGAGACATACTCCGTTGATGATGGCTGCGGTATCAAGCCCTTTCATTTCGGCATACGTGTCGAGTTCGTTGAAATAGCTGACACGCAGGGCAAGGTAGGTATTGGCGAAAAGTTTTACGGCTTCGGCTTCTTTCATACCCATAAATAGGGTATCTATGTTCTCTTTAACAGCACCTTGTTGGAGCAATGTTGCGAAAATTTTGGCATATTCTTCCGCATTGGGATTGCTGATGGCATTTATAGCTGTATTTTCTTCTGTAAATTCTGTTCCTTCAATAATTTTAGGATAACCTACTATGATGCGAGAAGGATAAAGGTTATCGTAAAGTGCTTTACTCTCACGCAAAAATTCCGGAGAAAAGAGCAGGTTGAATTTTTTGCCTTCCAGTTCCGGATTGTGAAGGAATTGTTGTGCATATTTTATATAGAGTGAGCGGGTGTAGCCTACGGGGATGGTTGATTTGATGATCATTACCGCATCCGGATTTACGCTGATGACGAGGTCTATCACATCTTCGATATGATGGGTGTCGAAGAAGTTCTTCACCGGGTCGTAGTTGGTAGGAGCGGCAATAACGACGTAGTCCGCATCTTTGTAGGCTGCCTTGCCGTCCAGAGTAGCAGTTAGGTCAAGCTCCTTTTCTGCCAAATACTTCTCTATATATTCATCCTGAATGGGTGATTTCTTGTTGTTGATAAGTTCTACTTTATTAGGGATTATATCGACAGCAGTGACATGGTTGTGCTGTGCAAGCAAAGTTGCAATACTCAGACCTACATAGCCGGTACCTGCAACGGCAATATTATATTGTTTCATAATCATGATTATATTTTATATGGAATAGCTGCTTACTTTCTCTAATATCTATACCATAAAATTCACAGATTCTTGTAGGTAATTTTTCTTTTCAATTTCTGTCAATTTATGTAATCAGTGGTAAGCCGAAATGACACCTGTGTCACCCCTTAAACATAAATACCCGTTACGCGCGCGAGACAAATTATCAATATGCACAGACCTGTATCGTTTGTGTGTGATAAATATTAGCCTAATAGGGAGTATTGGAAAAAGGGTGCCACAAGTGTCAAGGTTGCAAGTGAAGTTAAGGCTTCAGGACTCCGGTATGGATTCTGTAGTTCCTCAAATCACTCTCCAGGCAATCTGCTACCTCTTTCTCAAAGCTCTCCTTTTCTTGTTCGGTTTTAGGGAACGACCGCCAGAAATGCGTTACGGCATGTATCTGGTTGATGTTGTTACTCAGCCCTTTTTTAAAAGGTTGTAGGTTCTGGTACTCATCATCGTTGCTTGGGCGATGGTCTCGTTGGTCAGATGTCTGCCGTTAACGAGCTGTTCTTTCTGGCATTTGCTCAGAAAGGCTCCGAATGCCGGTGTCACCGGCTCTTTCTTTGTCATGTTGACTCTTTTAATTGTTAAACAATAATAAAAACAAGCGAAATCATTTCCATGTAGTGGAAACGACCGGACTTGTGTATCTGGGTACTTATGCGTTCCTTCGCGTCGTAATTTTAAACATAAACAAAAATCAGTAAATTATGGAACACCGCAATATCAGCCTTTTCAGAGGCTATTCGGACACAGAATCAGTAGAAACTTCTCTTGAAGAAATAGTCAACATCATTAAATGCGACGCTGCCCTGCGAGACCGCACCGAGAAACATCGCTACTACTTGCAGCAAGACCTGCGTAGGGATGCCGACCGCGAGAAGTCCGGCTGTCCCTGCTTCGCTGTTGCCGTCTGCTTTGAAGGTGGGAAGACCCGCGAACATATCTGTGCCTGGACCGGCTATACCTTGGTCGACCTGGACCACATCGCTCCCGAGCGGATGGCTGCCACACTGACATTGATTTGTGCCGACAAGTATACATTGATGGCCTACACCACCATCAGTGGTCATGGCATCCGTATCATCTGCCGCATCGATGACCTGAACGGAGCGGAAAAGGGAAAAGCCTTCCGGCAATACGCCAAGTATTTCAATCAAGTCAACGACTACTATTCCTGCCTGGTGGGCTTCGAAAGCGACGGGCAGTGCAAGAATGCTACCCGTATCAGTGGACTGGCTTCCGACCCTCATGTATATTACAATCCCAGTGCCGCTTCTTTTGTTTTGCAAGATAGTCCGATTGCTCCCCAACCGCAGGATGGCGCTTCCGAAGCTGTGCCGACAAAGCGCAACAAACGTTTGGAGAAGGTGGTGAAAGCTGCCGAACGCCTGCTGGAAGAGGAGGGAGTGAGTTATTGTGAACATCATCATAACGAATATGTGATGCGCATGGGTTATCTGCTCAACCAGTACGGAGTGGCTCGGAAGACAGCCGCTGCTTGGGCAGCGGAGCACTTTCCTGACTATGACGGGGATGTGGCAGCTGTCATCGGCTCCTGCTACGCGAATACCGGGGAGCATGGCACCCGTTCCCTTGTCCGCAGGGGAGAGGACGATGAAAAGTTTGCCACGGTGGCAGATATCGAGCAGTTCCTTTCCGAACAGGCGAAGTTCCGCAAAAATACGGTGAGCGGCAAGTTCGAAGTCCTGATGGCCGACTGCGGAGAGGAGTATGCGGAGCTGACCGACCGCTACGTCAACACGTTGTGGAGCCGCATGAACAAGGCAGGGATGCTTGCCCGCATTGCTGACATACGTTCCGTGCTCGATTCGGAGTACACGCCGCTTTTCAATCCCTTTGTAGCCTATCTGGAGGGGCTGCCTACTTGGGACGGTACTACTGACCCTATTGCCCGTCTGGCTGCCGGCGTACATGTGAAGGACGACCAGAAGCTTTTCGGCATCTACTTCAAGAAGTGGCTGGTGGCCACCATTGCTTCGCTGCTCGATACCAAGGTGGTGAATCATGAGATTCTGGTCTTCATCGGTAAGCAGGGCATCTACAAGACTACCTGGATGCAGCGTCTGCTTCCTGTCGAACTTCAGCGTTATTTTTACGTGAAAAGCAACAGCCGGCGCGTCAGCAAGGACGACCTTTTTACGCTGACCGAGTTTGCACTGGTATGCCTTGAAGAGCTGGAGGAGATGACCTCTGCCCAGGTCAGCCAGTTGAAGGCCATCACCGGCATGACAGACGTGAACGAGCGTGCCGCCTACGGACACTTCAAGGAGAGCCGTCCGCATATTGCCAGTTTCTGTGGCACGAGCAACAACGTCACCTTCCTCAACGACCTCAGTGGCAACCGCCGTTGGCTTCCCTTCGAGGTGGATTCCATAGACAGTCCTTTCGATTATCCCATAGATTATGCCGGAGTGTATGCGCAAGGCTATGCCCTCTGGAAGAGCGGCTTCCACTACTGGTTTGAGCAGGAGGAGATTGATGCCGTGAATCTTCATAACCGTTATTTTGAGGTGCCCTGCCTGGAGCGTGAGCTCGTTCAGGTGTACTATCGCCGCCCCATACCGGGCGAGGAGTGTATGTTCTTGACCAATGCCCAGATACTGGGACATATCAACATAGGTATCCGGCAACCCTTGAGTCCCACGCGCCTCGGTCTGGTGATGAAGCAGGAGGGCTATGAGGCTGTCCGTTCCGGTGGCCGCCGTGGTTATCGGGTGGTCGAGCTGAAAGGGGATGAAATCTACCGCAACCAATGCGCCATGGCGCGCTATGTGGGGGATTGATTCTTTCATGGTTTTCCTAAATACCTGAATATAAGTTCCACCTGTAGGGAGGTGAATATTTTCTGGGAGCCTTTGTAGCCGGTATGCCGCAGGGCTTCGTCCAGTTCCAAATTCAGCTTCATCCATTTGGACAAGCGGTTGAGTGCGGATGCCGGTGAAATGGTGGGGGCGTATGCCTCTGCCAGTTCACGTTTGTAATAGGGGCGGACGGGCCACTCTTTGCCGGGGATATTTTCGTAGTCTTCAACGTACTTCATAAACAATGCTTTAACTGGTTATTACACTGTAAATGTACGGAATTTTTTCTGTATACCCATTGCCGGAACCCGGTATAATCTTACCTAATCTCACATTTTCCCACATCCCTTCATATCACTTCACCGCATCTCTTATTCTGCCCGGAGGTACGTCGTATCTTTGTTCTGTCAGACGATGAGGGGTGAAGATTAGTAATCGTGACGCGCGAAGATTAGTAATCGTAAGCCCCTGGGATTAGTATCGTCTCCCTATCTTTTAATTTTTAACTTATAATTTTTAATTTATGATTAACTACAGTATCGTGATGCGTGGCAATCCTACCGATAAGACGGTTGCCAAAAAAGCGTACGCAAGTGCGCAGTATTCGGAAGTGATGGACATCAACCGCTTTGCCGAGCATATAGCCAGTCATGGCTGCGTGTACAAGCGTTCGGATATCGTTGCCATCCTCACCATGTCCGTGGATTGCATGCGGGAGCAGTTGCTGGCCGGACAAAAAATCCAGTTGGGCGACCTGGGGAGTTTCTACATCAGCATCAACAGTATCGGCGCGGCTTCTGCCAAGGAGTTCAATCCTGCCATCCATATCCGTAGGCTGAATGTGAACTGGACCTGCGGCCAGCGTTTTGGAGAGCTGCTGGAGGAGGCGGAATTCAATCTGGTGGCAACCCGAAGTGCAGCCCGTGCCGTGGTGAAAGCCCTGAAGGCCGGAAAGACTACCGTGGACCTGACCGGAGCCACTGGCGGGGGTGAAGATGCCGGTGGAGGCAGCAACCCGGGAGGCGGTTCGGACGGAGACCAGGGGGAAAATCCGTTAGGATGAAACGAAAAGACAAAAGAGAGAAAATAAATATGTTCTTCTGTCTAAAAAATGCAGCTAACCATAGTGTTTAATTCCTTAATTGCAAATTGTTATGAGTGAGAAAACAAAATCAAAATCTGTATGGGGCATTGTCCTTAAAGTGATTATTACCGTGGCCACTACATTGGCCGGAGTGTTTGGCTTGACTTCCTGCATCAACCGTTAGCCGGATGAAAGCAGGCAGTTTCTATCAGAACTATCGGGAGGTAACCCTCCTGGTAGTTCATTGCAGCGCTACGCGCTGTGACCGTCACTTCTCGGTGGAGGCGCTTCGCCGCAGTCATCTGGCACGGGGCTTTGCCGATATCGGTTATCATTTCTACATCACCCGTGACGGCGAGGTGCATATTTGTCGCCCGGTTCATCAGATTGGAGCCCATGCCACCGGCTGGAACGACAAGAGTATCGGCATCTGCTATGAGGGTGGGCTCGACGAGAATGGTGTCCCTGCCGATACACGTACCTATGCGCAGAAATGCTCTTTGCTTGACTTGCTTCGGCAGCTGAAGACCGACTATCCCAATGCCCGTATTTCAGGGCATCGGCAACTCAGTTCCTCTATCCATAAGGCTTGTCCTTGTTTTGACGCCAAAAGCGAATACGAGACAATTAAAAATTAATTCTCTCCACGTATCCTATCGGCATGTCCACATGTGCGCAGCCCAGCATATCCAGCCGGACTGCCACTTTGCTTTTTCCTCCTATCATGACCAGTTCTCCCTCCAATCCGGCAAGGGGGCCTTTTATTACTTTCACGGCATCACCTGCTGCCAGAGGTGTACTGCAAATCTCTACAGCCTCCGGGCTATAATCCAGCATAAAGCGGAAACGTTCCATCTGTTCCTCGGGAATGACGGCGGGACGGCTTTCACCGCGCAATACCATGTACCGACTGATAGCTTGTAAGGTAAGCGGCAGGGGGCGTTCCTGCGGAGTGACATGCACGAAAATCATCATCGGGATGACCAGGCGGTCCACTTTCTTGCGCCGGTCGCTCCATTGGCGTATTTCGCTTTGTATGGGTAAGTAATATTCCACTCCCATAGCTTTCAGCCGTTCGGCAGTCTTCTTTTCCAGACAAGACTGCACGTATGCCACCAGCCATTGGCGACGAGGAATAATATGAGGGGTGATATCAGTATGGTTCATGTAAAATCCTTTAAAGGTGTATTTCTATGGTTCATAAATAGTTGAGGTTCGGGCGCGCTACGCGGTCGCCTGTCACATTGGAGGGGCGGGGTTAATTAAAAATTAGAAATTAGAAATTAGAAATTAAAAATTAGACACTCGATTATTTACTCTCAACTCTTAATAGCTAGTCGCTAACTCAACTGTATCCGTATTTCTTACCGTAGCCGTAATACTTTCCGTATTTACCATAGCCGTAGTAATAACCGTATTTTTTCTTCTTCATATCGATTCCGTTGACTACTGTGCATAAGTTGGGGAGACGATGATGCTCCTGAAGCTCGTTGATGAGCTGGTAATCGGTCTTATGCGTATAATCTGCACGACAGACGTAGATGCTGGCGTCCGCTACGCGCGAAAGGATGAGCGTGTCGGTCACCATGCCGATAGGGGCTGTATCCAGTACGATATAGTCATATTCTTTGCGTAATGTACTGATGGTGTCTTCCAGTGACTGGCGTGCCAGTAGTTCCGTAGGATTGGGTGGGATGGGACCGCCCAATAGCAGGTCGAGGTTGGAAGTTATGCCGGAAGGCTGTATCAGCGCATGAAGGTCTGTGGATTTGGGGGCGACAAGGTATTGGGTGATTCCTTTTTCTTTGTGTGAAAGATGGAACAACTTGTTCAATCCCGGTTTGCGTATATCCAATCCTACCAGAATGACCTTTTTGCCGAGCAGCGCCAGACTGAGGGCGAGGTTGGAAGCTATGAAAGTCTTGCCTTCACCGCTTATGGTGGAGGTAACCAGGACGACTTTCTTATCCGGATCGCCCATCATGAAGAGCAGGTTGGTGCGCAGGCTGCGGAAGGTTTCCGTCATGATGTCGTTGTCGTTTTCGCGTACGGCAATGGCAGACTCTTCATGCTTGTTTGAACCGGTAAGGGGGATGTCACCGATAATGGGAACCTTTGTGAGCTTTTCCACATCGGTATGCCCTTCAATGCGGAAACGGAGCAGGTTCAATAGGAAAATGATGCCCAAGGGAATGCCGATGCCGATGACAAAGGTAATCATATAGATTTTTTTGCCTTGGGGAGAAACGATGCCGGCAGGCATGGGTTCTTCGATAATGCGTCCATTGTTAGCGGTTGCAGCCAGTGTGATGGCGTTTTCCTCGCGTTTCTGCAGCAGCATGATGTAGAGGGTGGCCTTGATTTCCTGCTGGCGTGCGATACTCATGAACTCCTGCTCCTGCTTGGGGGCGTTGCTGATGCGGCTTTCGTACTTGCGCGACTGTCGGTCGATGTTGCTCCGGGTGATTTGCAGGCCTTTCAAAACACTGTTTACGGTGGTTTTCACATTGTGGCGCATGGCCTCGATCCCCGTGTTCAGATTGATGATGGCGGGATTGCTTTCGGAGGAGGTACGTAGCAGGCGCTTACGCTCCACGATGAGATTGTTGTACTTGTCTATGGCGGAGGTCAGGTTCATGTCGCTCAGTCCTACGTTGGCAGGGATGATCTCGTCGTTGTTTGCAGGATTGTTGATGTAGTCGCGCAGATAGTTCACGAGGTTGATTTGGGTGGCGTTCTCATTGCTGTTCATACTTGGAACTTTCCTGAAGGGCAAGCTGCGCGTCGCTGCTGATGTCGGTCAGTCCGGCGCGTTGCTTGAATTCCGCCAGTTCGGTTTCTGTGGTGCCCAGTTCGTGGTTGATGATGCTGATACGTTCCTCGATGAAGTCGGCGCTTTTCTGGGCCACTTCATTCTTTTCGGTGTTGGTGTCCTGATTATAGAGTATTATCAGTTCTTGGGTGAAATCGGAGGCTCGTTGTATATGGGTGTTTTGTACACTGATGGTGGCAATGGTACTGGTATTGGATATAGGGGCTACGGTCAGACCTGCCCTATAGCCTGCTGCTGCGGCAGTGGGGGTACTGATGATAGCCTTCAGATTGACGGGCTCTTGCGGAGCAGGCGATGAATCATTGTGCGAAATGGTGATGACACCTACCGGGAGTGGTAGAATGGCAGGTAGTTCGTCGAAAGATTTGGTCGTTTCTTGCTTGTCTCCGTTTTGTATATAAAAGGCTGTGACAATCAGTTGGCCGGTAGGGGAGTATATCAGTTCCAGCCGAATGTTCCCTTCCAGTTTGTCAGCTTCCTCGGCGGTCATGAACACATCAAGAGGGGAGTTTTTGTAAAGTGGAACATCGTAGCCGAAAGATTGTTCGATGGCGATGTTAGTATAAAGGTTCAGACGTGACACGACTTTCTTGATGAGTGTCCTTGATTTCAGAATTTCCAGCTCATTGTCAAAGTTGCTGGTCATGGAAAGCATACCAAAATCCTGCATGGCAGACAGTGCATTGTTGGTACTTTTCTTGTCGTCTTCTTTAATTAGGATAGAAGATGACACTTCGTAGACGGGTATTTGGTAACGGAGATAAGCAAAGGCCAGGCCAGTGCATATCAATACGCTTGCCACAAACCAGGGCCAATGAATGATGTATTTGAAAAAGAGGGCTTGGAAATCTGTTTTTTCCTCTTTTTCGTTTAAAAGGTCATCGTATAAATCTTCTTTCATTTTTTGAGGATTAAAATTATCTTACAATGTTGACAATCAGACTTGCGAGTGAAACAAGGGAAGTAATCACAGAAACCCAGATAGTGGTACTGTTACTGACGCTTGCACTCTTTGCCTTGGTTTTATTTGGAGCTATATAAAGGATATCATTCTGCTGCATGTAGTAGTAGGGAGAATGAAGAATATTCTGCTCGTTCAAGTTTAGGCTGATGACATTTCGCTGGCCGTTACAGTCTTCGCGGATGAGCTTGACGTTGTTTCGTATACCGTAAATGGTCATGTCGCCTGCCATGGCAAGCGCCTCGAAAATATTCACTTTCTCATTATTGATAGTGAAAGTTCCGGGACTGTTCACTTCACCGAGGACAGAAATTTTGTAGTTGGACATACGTACAGTGACAATAGGTATTTCTTTGAGATAAGGACGAAGCTGTTCACGGATAAGGTTCTCGGCTGCATTTTTAGTTAAGCCGCCTACTTGCAGTCTGCCTATCACGGGGAAGTCTATCTCACCTGCATTGTCTACGAGATATTGTTGCAGAGCTGGTTGCGATGTAGTGCTGGCATTGGATTGTGCTATGTTATTATAGGTCTGCATGGTCAGGTTGAACGGTGCGGCAGCTTGCGGATCAGTGGTGTTTATGGTGATATTCAGCAAGTCTTTAGGTTGGATACGCGCATCGTAGAGGGTATCCTGCTGGTTGACTTCATTGATGACGATTTCCTTATAACTCTTATCTGTAAGTGATTCGTAACTTTGTAGATAAGGTACTTTTTTGTAAGATTGGCAGCTTGCCAATGTAATTGCCGCCATCAAGATGGCTATACTTTTCTTGTTTTTCATTACTGCTCCTTTTAATTTTTGATTTTCAATTTTAATTCTCAATACGCTTCTTTCTCGCCTTGAATGGCGTTTCTGATTGTCTTGTATATAATGTATAAATCCAATAGAAAAGTCCAGTGTTCCAGATACCATACATCGCGCTGTACACGTCCTTCCATTTGCCAGAGTTCTTTGGTCTCACCACGGTAGCCGGTGACTTGGGCCCAACCGGTGATGCCGGGCTTTACCAGATGTCTGACCATATATTTGTCGATAAGGCGTGAATATTCTTCAGTGTGTTTCAGCATATGGGGGCGTGGCCCTACAACGGACATTTGCCCTAGTAACACATTGATAAATTGGGGAAGTTCGTCAATGCTGGCTTTACGGATGAAATCTCCGATTTTTGTTTTGCGCGGGTCATTGGCGGTGGCTTGTAGTTCGTCACTGTCTATGTTGACACGCATCGAACGGAATTTGTAACACCAGAATTCATTTCCATTCTCTCCGCTTCGTTTTTGTTTGAAGAAGATAGGACCGGGGGAGGATAGCTTGATAGCGGTACCTATGATGATGTAGACGAAGGGGAATACTGTACACAGAAAAACGAGGGAGAAAAAGAGGTCGAAGGCTCTTTTCAGCAGGCGATTTTCCATTTGTGCCAAAGGTTCCTCGCGGATAGTGAGTACGGGGATATTGCCAAACATCTCGAAGTGCATGCGACGATGCAGGTAATTGCGAATATTAGGTACACTATAGAAACGAATCAAGTGATTTTCGCAATAATTGATGATTGGAAGTATTTCATGGCTACGTGCAGAAGGCAAGCAGCAATAGACTTGTTCTATATGGTGTTGCTGTAAATAAGTGACAACTTCTTTAGGCTGCCCTAAATAGGGGACATCTTCGGGAAAATCATCAGAAGGTACATCACAGAAATAGCCGGTAATGCGGAAGCCCGTGGTGGGATCTCCGGTCATTTCTTGATAGAGTTCTGTCATGTTTTTGTTACTGCCGATTAAAATGACGGTACGTGAGTTACCTCCATGTTCTCGATATTTTTTCAGTAAATACCGGAAAAGAAGACGATATATAGCGAGGCAGATAAAGAAAATACTATAAAAGCATGTAAAAAAACGGAGTGAACTGGTACCGATATCTGCTAAAGTAGCCAAGCTGATGAACAGCGTGGCGTGAAAAGTTGTATTACGGAGAGCCCGACGTACAATGCGTTCCGGACGTACAATACGTTCATGCAGTACGACGCCATTGGAGTAATTGCAAAGTAGATAGACTAGATTCAATAATACCAATAGCTGGGACAATGAATGTGTAAATTCATTGCCCAGTGTTTGGTAGTCAAAAATGTGATATAGCGAGATGAAAATGATGTTCAGTAAGCATAAGTCACCAAAGATAATGACGAACTTAATCACTTTATTGAAATGGAGAACTTGTTTCATAATTCACACTAATTCAATAGCTTTTTTCTTTCTCAATGGTATTGAAAGAGAAAAAACTGTTCATTCTTGTTTGTTTAATAATTCTCTTACTTACAAGGTAATGGATACCAATACTCTCTTACTTACAAGGTAAGAGGTGGTATTTTATTTGGAGAATAATCTTATAAACCAGCCATTAAAAGGTATTTTACATTAAAAGACTATATATGTAATTAAAATGTAAAACGATATTTTATCTCATAATTAAATTTAATTTTTGAATTCAAAATGGGGGCGTTTATGTAAATATATAAGACTGAAATACAAGTGGCTGCAATGTGTCTTATATCTATATATGAGATAAATATGAATTAAAAAATAAATCTATTTTTTTGCGATTGTAGTAATCTTTTTCATATCTTTGCAGCCACAAAACATATTCTCTTACCTTGTAAGTAAGAGAATAAAATTGGATAATAAAAGTACTCCTATACAAATAGGAATACTTTTACAAATTCTAGTTTTTAGGGCTTTTTCTTTTTGTTTGGATGGATTGTTGCAATCACTTTTTTATTTGCTTTACTCATCGCATTGTTGTCAAAAGAAGCAAGGTAAACGTGAGTTACCTTTTCAGAAGTATGTCCTAAGCTTTCACTAATCACAGAAATGGCCACTCCTTCGTCTTTGGCAGTGGTGGCCCAGCTATGGCGGGCTACATAAGATGTTAATGGAATGCTTAACCGTAACATCTTCGAAAGTGTGTGTAAATGTTGGTTGTAGAGCCGTAAAGCACTTTTGTATTGTCTGTAACCATCTTCCCCGGTCAGTGATAATATCGGTAGCAAATAGGGGGAAGAGGCGGCTTCGTTCTTATACCTATTTATAATCTGTGCGGCATACGACTCTATATGTACGGACAATTGCTGACGGGTCTTATGACGGTAATAATAAATGGTATTGTGCTTGACATCCGTTTTGCGGAGATGTACAAGGTCTACGAACGGAATGCCTCGTAAGTAAAAACTTAACAGAAACATGTCGCGGCTGAAACGCAAGGCGGGTTTCTTCTCCAAATCAAGATTTACCAAGCGCCGGATTAGTAAAGGAGAGATGGCCCGTTTGGCGGTAGGCTCATAACCGGTGAATACATAGGCGAACAAATCGTCTATACTGTGTGTGAATGGAATGCCTTGTTCGGCAGCTTGGTGAGAGATGGAACGGAGCATACGCATATAGGTGGATATGGTATTATGGCGCCGTCCTTCACCGAGCAGCCGGTCTTCGTATTGCTTGATGAGGCTGGGGGTAAGCTCTGCAAAAGTGATGGAACGGTGGCCGACGAAGCGGAAAAAGCTGTTCACTGTACTGGTATATATACCGGATGTACTGTATCGTCCGGCTTGTTTTGTCCGCTGTATCAGGGAAGCGGAAAAATTATGTATAGTATTCATAATCTGAATTTTAATATTTTAAATACATATAAAACAACCTTGAGCATGAAATGATTGTATGGCAATCAATGCACACTTAGGGGAGAAATGGTAAAATTTCTATATAAATTCAGATATGTATTCTCCGGGCAGACAGGAGGAGGGTTACAGTATGCCCGAACGTACCCGACTCAGTGTTTCGGGGGTCATCAGCAGATAGGACGCAATGTGCGACAAAGGAGCCCGCTTGATGACTTCGGGCTGATGTTCCATGAGCTGGTTATAGCGCTCGCGTGCAGTCTCAAACCGCCAGGAGTCAGCCTTTATCTGTGAAACAATCAGGGAATATTCCAGAATCTTCCGATAGAACATGTTTATTTCCCATGAGATTTCGGTAAGTGTCAGCAGCTTGTTGTATGGCAGCAGGTATACGACACTCGGTTCGAGTGCCTCAATCATGAGGTGGGTGGGTTCCTGCTTCAAGGTACTTTCTATGCAGATGATGATGCAGCCTTCATAGGAAAAGTGTTCGGTGACGTCTTTACCGTTTTTATAATAGAATTGGCGCAACATGCCTTTTCCTACAAATACGATATTATGGCTTATCTGCCCTTCATTGAGTAATAATGCGCCCTTTTCTACTTCCTTGCGAATGAGGATTTCCTCTATCAACCTTCTTCCCTCGGGAGCCATGCCTGGATAGCGGGAGTTGATAGCGGCATCTACGGTTTCTTTCAATAGTGCATCCATAAGACCATGATTTATTTGTTCAGTAAGCAAGACCGGTAAAGTTCGGTCCGCTTCTGCTTTCGGGGAGCAAAGATAGGACTTTTGGAATTAAAAACAATTCCGGATGAAGCTTTTGTTTACCCATTTCATGCCATACCAGCGGCGGACGAAAATGAAGCCGCGGATATTCTCGTCCAACAGGAAGGCTACCCACATGCCGCAGATACCCCAGCCGAAGGGAAAGCCGAAAAGGTATCCCACACCTACAGCTACACTCCACTGCACCACCAACCCTACGTAGAAGGGGTAGTTGACATCTCCTGCCGCACGAAGGGCGTTGGTGGCGAAGATGTTGATGGGGCGGCCTATTTCGAGGAGTACATCTATGATAAGGATGGTGGCACCCATACGTATGATGTCGGGGTTGGACGTGAGCCAGCCAAAGATGGCATGCCCCGAAAGGGCGAGGATGCAGGACAGCATGACGGTAATCATGACGGATTTCTTCATGACGTATTTTCCCATAAGGAAGGCTGCGTGAGGTTTCTTCTCGCCTATCAGATGCCCGATACAGATGGCGCCGCCTTGTGCCATGGAGATGCTGAACAGATAAGCGAACATGATGATGTTGACACAATAGGTACGGGTGGCGAGCGCTTCCACTCCCAGCATGTTGATGAAGTAGGTGATGACGACTTGCGACGAGCTGTACGACAATTGTTCGCCGGCAGAGGGCAGGCCTACCTTCATCAGGTTCTTTAGTTCTATCCACGGAAAAGGGCGGAAGTATGCCGGTGGGAAACGGTGGATGTGCTTGCGGAACAGTATGACGAACAGTATAATCATGGAGACACCCCGGCTGAAGGCTGTGGAGATGGCGGCGCCTTCCACGCCCAGTTCCGGAAAGCCGAAGCGGCCGAAGATGAGGGAGTAGTTGCCGATGATATTGAGGATATTGACTACGACGGTGACCATCATCGGGTAGATGGCCTTGTTGGCACTGCGCAGGGAGGCGGAGAGGGTGAGGGATAGTGCCTGGAAGAAGGCGAAAGCGCCTACGATACGCATATAGTCCATGCCGTCCTGCATCAGTTCAGCGGTGAGCCCCATCAGCCGGAGGATGGGATGGACGCAGGAGAACAGTACCAGGCTGACCGTGATACCTACCGCCAGGTTGACGAGGATGGATACGCCGACTACTTGCACTACTTTCTTGTGTAGTTTCGCACCGAGATACTGGGAACACAGAACGGACGTTCCGAGGTTGATGACTTCGAAAACGAGGAAAGTGAGCATGATAATTTGGTTGACTACCCCTACGGCGGCAACACTGTTGTCCGAGTGGCGGCTCAGCATGATGGTGTCCACCGCACCGAGCATCATGATGAGAAGTGTCTCTATAAAAATGGGGGCGGCCAGCTTGGCAAGCCGCTTTTTTAGGCTTTCTTGTTGTATCATTGTCCGTGTATGTGCACTATACTTTAAAAATCGCGCAAAGATAAGGAAAGGTTGAAAAGGACGGTTTGATATGTATCAAATTTTTTTTCTTGTTTTAGGGTTTGAGTGTTAACGTGTTATCTCAAATTGTATGAAAACGGTGAAAAAAATATGTAGGAAAGATTTGCACAGTCCAAAAGTTTGCCCTACATTTGCATCGCATTTGAAAAGAATGCTGGTTATAAAAAAGGAAGTTTGGGTGAGTGGCTGAAACCACCAGTTTGCTAAACTGACGTACGGGTAACCGTACCGGGGGTTCGAATCCCCCAGCTTCCGCCAGATGCACTCTTAGCTCAGTTGGTAGAGCAACTGACTCTTAATCAGTGGGTCCAGGGTTCGAATCCCTGAGGGTGTACAAGACAAATGCGAGGGTGGGTTCATCTAACGGTTAGGATACATGCCTCTCACGCATGGTATACGAGTTCGATTCTCGTACCCACTACAAAAACAAGAAAGCGGTTGACTGATGAAACGGTTAACCGCTTTTTGTTTTTCATTTTTCTGTTGTAATCCGAAATAGTTTCTATATTTGCACCCGCTATGGCGAAATGTATATTCTATATCTTGTTAGGGTTGTTCCTCATATCGAAGTTCACTTCCGTTTCTGATGATATGGAGGGATGTAAGACACTCCCTACTGCGGATGTGCATTATTTCTCCGGAGCCCAGCACAGCTTGTCGGGGGCAGATGGCAGACAATGCCAGGAAAAAGGGGAGGACGCGAATTATAATTGCCTGGCAGATGCCGGTTGCATAGGAAATACCTTCTCATTACGGCATGCCTCTTGCTCGAAATTGTTGAGGCTTAATCCGGACTTCATTGCCGCCAAGGTTGCGAGAACCCTGAAAACTCTGCTCCCGGAAGAAAAGACAACTTCTTTCCCCTTTACTTTCCATCCCCATAAGATTTCATATAGATATTATGTATATACGCTGAGGCGTATTCTTATTTAGTACTTTCCCTTCCTCTCTTTCGGGAGCCAGAGAGATTGCCCGTCTCCCCATGCCGAGTTTTTCTCTATTTTTTAAGTACTGATAATCAATATATAATGGATTTTCTATTAGATTTTATTCTCCATATCGATCAGTATATGATTGATATAGTGCAGGAATATCATATGTGGGCGTATGCCATATTGTTTCTGATTATTTTCTGCGAAACGGGGCTGGTGGTCACACCTTTCCTGCCGGGCGATTCCCTGCTTTTTGTGGCGGGAGCTATTGCCGCACTGCCCGACATGCCTCTCGAGGTCAATGTGCTGGCTTTGATATTGTTTGTTGCCGCGGTATTGGGCGACTCTTGCAACTACATGATAGGGCATTTCTTCGGGCAAAGGCTCTTCAATAATCCCGATTCCAGAATATTCAAGCAAAGCCATCTCGACAAGACCCATGAGTTCTATAAGAAGTATGGAGGCAAGACAATTATCATAGCCCGTTTTGTGCCTATCGTCCGTACGTTTGCGCCATTCGTGGCGGGGATGGGTAAGATGCATTACTATTACTTCATGCTGTACAACCTGATTGGGGGCGCCTGCTGGATTGCCATCTTCTGTTATGCGGGTTATTTCTTCGGTGACCTTCCGTTTGTACAAGAGAACCTCAAACTGCTGATTGTGGCCATTATTGTGGTTTCCATACTGCCGGCCGTGGTAGAAGTGCTGCGTGCAAGACTGAAACAACGAAAACAAAAATAAATTAATATACTTAGTACATTTATCCATTATGAAGAATTCTTTTTTTAGCCGGTTCACACCGAAAGAACCGAAATTCTTTCCTTTGCTGAAGCAATTGTCTGAGATTTTATTGTCCTCGTCGGCTCTGTTGATAGAAATATTGGGCCATGACTCGCCTGAGAAGAGGGCGGAAGATTATAAACGAATCAAAGATTTGGAGCGCGAGGGCGATAAGCTGACCAATCTGATTCTGGATGAACTGGGCACTACTTTCATTACTCCTTTTGACCGGGAGGATATCCATGACCTGGCTTCGGGCATGGATGATGTGATTGATGGAATAAACAGCTGTGCCAAGCGTATCACTATCTATAATCCGCATCCTATTTCGGACAAGGGGAAAGAGCTGGGACATATGGTTCAACAAGAAGCGGCCCTCATCGGCCAGGCCATGGATGAACTGGAGGCATTCCGCAAAAGTCCGGATAAGCTGCGCGCATATTGCAACCAGCTGCATGACATAGAAAACCGGGCAGATGATATTTATGAATTTTTCATCACCAGGCTTTTTGAAGAAGAGAAGGACTGCATTGAACTCATCAAAATCAAGGAGATTATGTATGAGTTGGAAAAAACGACGGACGCAGCCGAACACGTGGGCAAGATTTTGAGGAGCCTGATTGTGAAATACGCATAAACGAACGGACGCATGGAACTATTAGTGATTATCATTGTACTGGCTCTGATATTCGATTATATCAACGGTTTTCATGATGCGGCCAATTCTATTGCCACCATTGTGTCTACCAAAGTGCTTACACCGTTTCAGGCGGTGATATGGGCGGCTTTCTTCAATTTTGTGGCCTTTTTCATCGCCAAGTGTGTCATCGGCGGTTTCGGCATTGCCAACACCGTATCGAAAACGGTGATGGAGCCTTACATTACTTTGCCTATCATTCTGGCCGGCGTGATTGCGGCTATTGCCTGGAATCTGTTCACTTGGTGGAAGGGAATCCCTTCCTCTTCTTCGCACACGCTTATCGGAGGTTTTGCCGGAGCTGCCATCATGGCACACGGTTTTGAGGCCATCCAGTTGAGTATCATTCTGAAGATTGCGGCATTCATTTTTCTGGCTCCCTTGATTGGTATGGTGGTGGCATTTGGTTTTACGTTGTTGGTCTTGTACATTTGCCGCAGGGCGCATCCCCATACGGCCGAGGTGTGGTTCAAGAAACTGCAGCTGGTGTCTTCGGCTTTGTTCAGCATCGGGCACGGTCTGAATGATTCACAGAAGGTAATGGGTATCATTGCTGCGGCTATGATAGCCGGACATTCGGAAGGACTGGGAATGGGGATAAACAGTATTGATGACCTGCCGGACTGGGTGGCATTCTCTTGTTTTACGGCCATTTCACTCGGTACCATGTCCGGCGGGTGGAAGATTGTGAAGACCATGGGGACTAAGATTACGAAGGTGACGCCACTGGAAGGGGTGATTGCGGAAACTGCCGGTGCGTTTACGCTTTATCTGACGGAGTATCTGAAGATTCCGGTAAGTACGACACACACCATTACGGGAGCTATTATCGGAGTAGGGGCCACGAAGCGGCTTTCGGCTGTGCGTTGGGGAGTTACGAAGAGTCTGATGACCGCTTGGGTGCTGACTATCCCCGTCAGTGCTTTGCTGGCAGCAGGGATTTATTGTATCGTATCCCTTTTTTAGAAGTGCTGCCGCATAAAAAATAGACGGGTTCGTTTTATTTTGCATGAGGTTTGCACTATCTTTGCAGCCTGAAACTGTAAAATAGAATGCACATTGGACTGGCTATATAGTTTATTCGTCGAGCACTCCGCCTTGCAGGCGGTTGTGGTACTCTCACTGATTTCTGCTATTGGATTGGGATTGGGGAAGATACATGTTTGCGGCATTTCATTGGGAGTGACGTTTGTATTCTTTGCCGGCATCATTGCCGGGCATTTCGGGTTGTCCATAGACCCGCAGATGCTGAATTATGCGGAAAGCTTCGGGCTGGTGATATTTGTGTATGCTTTGGGTTTGCAGGTGGGACCGGGTTTTTTCAGCTCTTTCCGTAAAGGAGGGGTACAACTGAATATGCTCGCCACGGGTGTAGTGCTTATCGGCACCCTGCTGACTGTACTGGGCAGCTATGGGTTGGGAGTATCCCTGCCGGATATGGTGGGCATACTTTGCGGTGCCACGACAAACACACCGGCACTCGGTGCGGCACAGCAGACATTGAAACAGATGGGATTGGAGTCCAGTACCCCTGCTTTGGGGTGTGCGGTGGCATATCCGCTGGGGGTGGTAGGGGTCATTCTGGCCGTACTGTTCATCCGTAAGACGCTGGCGCATAAGGAAGACCTGGAATTGAAAGAGAAGGATGACGTGAACAAGCCTTACATTGTTGCGTTCCAGGTGCACAATCCTGCCATCTTCAACAAGAGTATCAAGGAAATAGGCGGGCTGAACAGCTATCCGAAGTTCGTGATTTCCCGCTTGTGGCGGGATGGGAATGTGAGTATTCCTACCTCGGAAAAGATTATAAAGGAAGGTGACCGCCTGCTGGTGATTACCTCGGAGAAAAATACGCCGGCTCTGACCGTGCTTTTCGGCGAGCAGGAGCATACTGATTGGAACAAGGAAGATATAGACTGGAATGCCATAGACAGCCAGTTGATTTCGCAACGTATCGTGGTGACGCGCCCGGAGTTGAACGGCAAGAAGCTGGGTTCTCTCCATCTGCGTAATCATTACGGTATCAATATCAGCCGGGTTTATCGTAGCGGCGTGCAGCTGCTGGCCACAGCGGAACTGACCTTGCAATTGGGTGACCGCCTGACCGTAGTGGGCGAAGCCGCTGCTATACAAAATGTGGAGAAGGTGCTGGGCAATGCTGTGAAAAGCCTGAAGGAACCGAACTTGGTGGCGGTATTTATCGGCATTGTCATCGGTCTGGCTTTGGGAGCAATTCCTATTTCCATTCCCGGCATCAGCGCTCCCGTGCGGCTCGGATTGGCAGGAGGCCCTATCATCGTAGGTATTCTTATCGGGACATTCGGTCCGAGGATGCACATGGTGACTTATACTACGCGCAGTGCGAACCTGATGCTCCGTGCATTGGGATTGTCTCTTTACCTGGCTTGCCTGGGACTGGATGCAGGTGCCCATTTCTTCGATACGGTATTCCGGCCGGAAGGGCTGTTATGGATTGCTACGGGTTTTGCGTTGACTGTGGTTCCGGTATTGATTATGGGTATCGTTACCTTCAAGTGGCTGAAGATAGATTTCGGAACAATGGCGGGTATGCTGTGCGGAAGCATGGCAAACCCCATGGCGCTGAACTACGCCAACGACACCATTCCGGGAGACAATCCGTCTGTAGCTTATGCTACGGTTTATCCGCTGTGCATGTTTCTACGGGTAATTATAGCCCAAGTGCTGCTCATGTTCTTCATTAATGGATAATGAAGAATGAGGGATATTATCAACTGTCAATTATCAACTATCAATTAAATAACTATGGGAAATATAACTCCGGAAAGTATTGTCAATGACTTGCGTTATTTGCAATTATTATCACGCAGTTTTCCTACCATTGCTGATGCCAGTACAGAAATCATCAATCTGGAGGCCATTCTGAATCTGCCGAAAGGTACAGAGCATTTTCTGACGGATATTCATGGCGAGTATGAGGCTTTTCAGCATGTGCTGAAGAATGCATCGGGGGCAGTGAAACGTAAGGTGAACGAAATATTCGGGCATACACTGCGCGAAAGTGAGAAGAAGGAAATCTGTACGTTAATTTATTATCCGGAAGAGAAGCTGCAACTTATCAAGGAGCAGGAAACGGACCTGGATGACTGGTATTTGATAACACTGAACCAGTTGGTAAAAGTATGCCAGAACGTTTCGTCCAAATATACCCGTTCGAAAGTACGCAAGGCACTTCCAGCAGAGTTCTCGTATATCATTCAAGAGCTGTTGCACGAATCGAGCATCGAACCTAACAAGCATGCCTATATCAATGTCATAATCAGTACCATTATCTCTACGAAGCGTGCGGATGATTTTATTGTGGCGATGTGCAACCTTATCCAGCGCTTGACCATCGACTCGCTGCATATCGTGGGCGATATATACGACCGCGGACCGGGTGCGCATATTATCATGGATACTCTCTGTGATTATCATAATTTCGACATCCAATGGGGTAACCACGATATTCTGTGGATGGGTGCCGCATCAGGTAATGATGCTTGTATAGCCAACGTAATCCGTATGTCGATGCGCTATGCCAATTTAGCAACGCTGGAGGATGGTTATGGCATCAATCTGTTGCCGCTTGCAACGTTTGCCATGGATACCTATGCGGATGACCCTTGCACCATCTTTGCGCCGAAAATGAACTTTGCCGATGCGGAATACAATGAGAAGACCTTGCGGCTGATTACACAGATGCACAAGGCGATTACGGTTATCCAGTTGAAACTGGAGGCGGAAATCATCAGCCGCCGTCCTGAGTTCGGTATGGAGAACCGGAAACTGCTGCATCTGGTGGATTTCGAGCGTGGTGTGTTTGTATACGAAGGCAAGGAATATCCGTTGCGCGATGTGAATTTCCCCACCGTAGACCCGGCGGACCCGTATCGTCTGTCGGACGAAGAGCGCGAACTGATGCACCGGATTCATTCTTCTTTCATGAACAGCGAGAAGATGAAGAAGCACATGCGCTGCTTGTTTACGTATGGCGGCATGTATCTGGTGTGCAACAGTAACCTGCTTTATCATGCTTCCGTGCCTCTGAATGCGGACGGCAGTTTTAAACATGTCCGCATCGGCCAAAAGGAATACTGGGGACGTAAGTTGCTGAAAAAGACCGACCAGCTGATACGTACCGCTTACTTTGACGAGGACGGTTCGGACGAGAAACAGTTTGCACTGGATTATGTCTGGTACATGTGGTGCGGACCGGATGCCCCTTCCTTCGATAAAGACAAGATGGCTACCTTTGAACGCTATTTTGTGGCCGACAAAACATTGCATAAGGAGACGAAAGGGCATTACTATGCTTTGCGCAACGAGGCTGAGGTGTGTGACCGCATTCTTGAAGAGTTCGGCGTGAAGCCGGGGCCACATTCGCATATCATCAACGGACATGTACCGGTAAAGACCATTAAAGGTGAGAAACCCATCAAAGCGGATGGTAAGCTGCTGGTGATTGACGGTGGTTTTTCAAAAGCCTATCAGCCGGAAACGGGAATTGCGGGATATACGCTGGTATATCATTCCCACGGCTTGCAGTTGGTGCAGCATGAGCCGTTCCAGAGCCGTCAGAAAGCCATTGAAGAAGGACAAGACATCAAGTCTACAACCCTGGTTGTCGAATTCAATTCGCAGCGTATGATGGTGAAGGATACGGATAAAGGAAGTGAACTCGTTACGCAGATTCAGGATTTGATGAAACTGCTGGTGGCGTATAGGACGGGGCTGATTAAGGAGAAACAATAATTTATAATTTCAGTATCGTCACCCCGCCCTCTACAATGATGCCTTTGTCATAGGTTTTCCCTTGGGTGTAGTAGCGGCTGCCGCCATAACCGCCGGTGAGGAATATGCCAAAGCGCTCGGTCAGGTGGTATTCCAGATTGACACGTGCCTGGAGGGCATAGAGACGTGCCGGAATGCCGTAGTCCTTGTTCTTGAAGGTTTCTATATGTTGGTATCCCAGATCTCCGCTGATGAACAGCTGTTTGTAGAGCGGTAATTCAAGACCGGCACGGTAGAAGAGGGCAGCGGAAAACTTATCGCCAAAATCCAGATAATGGGTACCGCCACCGAGGATGGTATAGAAGAGCCGGTTCTTGAAACGGGCACCTACATTCAGCTTGGTGGCATTACCACCGAAAAACATCAGTTGAACTTTTGTTTGGGGATTGGCATTGACTAATCCCAACTGGAAACCATCTAATTTTTCTTTGTAGTAGTTGAATAGACCTATTTGAAGCCCTTTGGCACGTATGGCCATATTGGCAGCGCCTATTTGTAATCCTCGGGCTGTACCACCCACCACATTGCCCAGGCCGGAAACCTGAACACCGGTCATATCTCCGGCGGTGATGTTGGTAAGGGCGGACATCTGCATGCCATTCAAGTCTTCACCGATTACACTTAGCAGGCCGGCCCCTGAAAATCCTTTGAAATTTCCACCGGAAATATTGGCGAGTCCGGCAAAGTGTATGCCGGAAGCACCTTCTCCGCTGATATTCAACAGGCCGCCTATGGAGGCGCCACGATTATAGTCCCCACTGATGTTTGCCAGACCGGAAATGATGACGCCTTGCGCATGGTTTCCGGTGATACCTACCAGTCCCGAAACGGATACTCCGATAAGGTTGTTGCCATTGATGTTGGTAATTCCTGCTATCTGCATGCCTCGCATGCTTCCCCCCACCATATTTGACAGACCTGCCATCTGTACACCGTTCACATCCCTGCCGGTTACACTGCCAAGAATATTCATGCCGAGGCCATTCAGACGGTTCATGGAGGAGAACGCACCCAGATTGAAGCAGGTGCTTCCTATGGTATCAGTCCGCTGTGTGGAGATGTTTTTCCATAAGGAGATATTGATACCTACCGGGCCATGGTCTGTTCGTGGAGAGCGTTGTTTCCGGAAAGATTTTTCGGAGGATTTCTGAATCGTATCCGGCTGTACGCTGCCCGGATTATGTTCTTGGGCAAGAGCTGTCCCTGCAAGAAGCAGGGACACAAGGAGGAGGGAAAGGTTTCGTTTCATACTTTTTTTCTATATTTCGTCCGGCCAGGGAGCTGGTTGGCGGGTGGCACGCAACAGAGGGCGCTGCGCATCCACAGACCGGAGGTAATTACTTAATTTCCGTGACAACTCTTTGACAACTTCAGGCTTCTCTCGGGCCATATCATGTTTTTCACTGATGTCGGCGGGGATGTTGAAAAGTTCCCGTCTACCGTCACCGAAATAATACACCAGCTTCCACTCGCCCGAACGGATGGAGCAAGTGGCTCCGATGCCCGGGCCGGAAGGACCCCAGCTATTGGGATAATGCCAGTAGATATCACGGTCTTTCATTTTACCTTTTCCGGTGAGCAATGGCATGAAACTGATGCCGTCGCGTTGCTGTACGGTTGTATAGTTGTCTACGCCTGCCATCTCAAGGATGGTGGGGAAGAAGTCCTCTATCATCAGGTAATGGTCGCATTGGGTTTGGGGCGCTACGATGCCCGGCCAGCGGACAATCATCGGTTCACGTATGCCTCCTTCGTAGGCGGAACCTTTACCACTATTGAGCGGATAGTTCTGGACATGCAGTTGTCCGGCGCGGGTATGGGCCGCCAAACCGCCATTGTCGGACATGAAGATGAGGATAGTGTTTTCCGTCAGGTTGTTCTTGTCCAGATAGTCCATGATGTCTCCCAGACTTTTGTCCATACCCTCAATGAGAGTAGCATAGGCGGCTTCTACCGGAGGAAGGCCTTTGTCCAGGTACTTCTGGTAGAAACGCATGTCAGGTTGTATAGGGGTATGGATGGCATAGTGTGCCATGTATAGAAAGAATGGCTTGTCAGTCTGCTGTGCATCGTCCAGTGCCTTCATGGCCTCTATGGTAAGGGCTTCACTTAGGAAAGTGTCGGTTCCATGATATTTCTCCAGACCGGGTACGGCAGCCAGCGGGCTTTTACCGTCTGTTTTGTTGCCGAAATTCTCCTTGCCATAGTAGCTGGCAGGTGAACCGGCAGCATGTCCGGCTATGTTCACTTCAAACCCCATTTTCAACGGGTCGGCTCCGGGAGTGCCTTCAGCACCAAAGTGGGCTTTTCCGCAATGAATGGTGTGATAGCCATGGTCTTTGAGTACTTCGGCCAGGGAGGTGACTTGTGTGGTCCGTTCCACGCCAGGCTCTTGACAAATGCCGTTAACGTTCCATTCCGGATAAATCATGACCGAGTCGGGTTGTTCATGGGTAGTGTTCTTACGGAGGGTCCAACTGGTGACTCGATGCCTGGCAGCATTCATTCCCGTAAAAAGGCTGACACGCGTAGGTGAACTGATGCTGCATGCATAGGCCTGCGTAAACATTTTGCCTTGTGTAGCCATCCGTTCCATGTTGGGAGTATGGTACGTATCGTTGTACTTGGTACGCTGTGTCCAAAAGGGGAGGGACGTGTCTTGCCATCCCATGTCATCCACTAGGAACAGAATGATGTTTGGCTGCTCTTTTGGAGCAGGTACGGCATCCCCAGGCGGCATGCCATACGCTTCTCCCGCCATTCCGCATATCGGAAGCATGGCGGATAATAATAATTCGTTTCTCATTTAGATAATAATTTAGAAAGGGTTAGATAGGTTGTAGTTTAATTGTTTTTTTACATTATCCTTTGGCCTCCTGATACAAGAAGCGTTTGATAGATTTCTTCGGCGTTTTTTCAAATTCTTCAGGATAGATTTTCATTTTGAATATCTGGCTGTATGCGGGCAGTTCTGCATTCAGTGCCACACGGTTTTCCTCCATGACGCGTTCGATGTCGTCATTGTTCAGCCCATGGGCAAAGGCATCATCGAAGTCGGGGTAAACCAGACCTACCAGTTTCTCATTCTGCTGCACGATGATGCTTTCGGCTACATACGGCATATTGTTCAGTTTGTCTTCTATCTCTTCCGGGTAGATATTCTGACCGCTCGGACCAAGGAGCATGTTCTTGCTGCGTCCCTTGATGCTTACGTTGCCTTCGGCATCCATCAGGGCAAGGTCTCCGGTGTGCAGCCAGCCGTCTTTGTCGAGTACCTGTACGGTGGCCTCGTCGTTCTTGTAGTAACCCAGCATGACATTGGGACCACGGCAGACAATCTCTCCCGGAATGTTTTCGGGATCGGATGATAGGATTTTCACCTCCATACGCGGTGCGGCCTTTCCGCATGAACCGGGTTTGAAACGGGTCCAATCCTCGTAACAGATGATGGGGCCGCATTCCGTCATTCCATAGCCTACCGTATAGGGGAAATCTATCATCTTTAAGAACTGCTCCACTTCCTGGTTGAAGGCAGCTCCTCCTACAATGATTTCTGCAAAGTTTCCGCCAAAGGCTTGAATCATTTGTTCGCGTACGGTCGCCTTTATCTTGTCATTGATGATGGGTACTTTCAGCAACAGCTTCATGGCGGGAGTTTCCAGCTTGGGCAGTACGCTCTTCTTTATAATCTTTTCGATAATGAGCGGAACAGCCACAATCAGGTTAGGCTTCACTTCGGTGAAAGCCTGGAAAATGATTTTGGGGCTGGGCATACGAGTGAGGAAGAATATGTGGCAACCTACGGCGAATTCATACAGAAACTCGAATGCAAGTCCGTACATATGTGCCATTGGCAGCATGGAGACAATCTTGTCACCGGCTTTCAGCGGCAATACTTCGAAAGCAAAAGTGGCGTTTGACCAAAGGCTGCGGTAGGGCAGCATCACTCCTTTGGAGTAACTGGTGGTGCCGGATGTATAGTTGATGACCGCCAGTTCGTCGGGCTGGTCCTTGTGATAACTGACATGCTCCTTGCGGAAGTTCTTGGGGTATTTCTTACCGAACATTTCGTTGAGATGTTCGCGGGCATAGTCCAACTTTTCGCTGCGGGAGACAAGAATGTAGAAGTCTGCCATCATCATGATGCCCTCCAGCAGCGGCATGGCACTTTCGTTGAGGTTTTCCCAAACCTGGTCGCCTACGAAAAGCAGTTTGGCTTCGGAATGGTTCACGATGTTGTGTACATTGTCTGCCTTGAACTCGTGAAGGATGGGGACGATTACCGCACCGTAGGTCAATGTTGCGAGGAACGTTACGCCCCAGTGGGAACTGTTGCGGCCACAGACGGCAATCTTATCGCCTTTCTTGATGCCGCTTGCCTCGAAAATGATATGCAGCTTTTCTATTTTGCGGGCTACGTCCTTATATTGTAGGGTTGCTCCCTTATAGTCGGTCAGAGCGTCTAAATCCCAATTTTCCTTTATGCTATTCTCTATATAGGCGATAAAACTTTGTTCCATGATATTAATTGCACATTTGGTTGAAAATTGTGCAAATATAAGGGTTTATATATAGAAAGCAAACTTTTATAGGGAAAATAGTTTTTATGGCGGCTATTTGCTAAAACTCGACAGTTATACCTAAAGTAGGCAGGATAGTGCCGCTTTCCTGCTTGAGGTATTTCATTTTATAACGCTGTTCGGCAACAGGAGCAGACGGATTTTCGATGATGCCCGTACTCATTATCACATCCGGCTGCTTCAGTTTGTTGCCGGTGATATTCTGTATGTCCAGATAGATTCCTATCATGCAGTGATGGAAGTAGAAGGACTTGTCCACACGCAAGTCTAACTGGGCAAAGTTGGGAAGCCGCCCGGTATTATAGTACGCATAGTCGTAGTAGGGCTGTCCTTTGGCATCCCATGCTTCTACGAGTGATGATTTGTCTTCATCATAGGGAGTGTAGGGGCTGCCGCCTATATAGCTTAGCTTGCCTCCTATGCTCCAGCGCCGGGGCAGGTTGTATGTACCGCTCATGTTGAGTATGAAACGGTTGTCCCAGGCAGATGGAATGAAGTCTCCATTTGAACGGTTGCGGTATTCGCTGCGGTATAAGGTGAAGGAGGATACGAGATTGAACTTGCCGGATGCCTGCCAGCGGAACATGGTTTCCAGTCCGTAGGCCCTGCCGCTGGCTGTAGGGACGAGTGCTTCGTTGCCGGTGACACCGTAATCGTTTCCTTTGCATGCCAACGGAATGTTGTCTTGGAGGGAAAGTGGCATACGGCTGTAACGCTTGAAGAAACCTTCTGCAGAAACCATGAACCGGTCTTGCAGGTGCCAGTCCACACCGAGGCTGCTTTCAAAGACCTGCATGTACTTCAGGTTTTTGTTGAGATATTGCCCTTCATTGTCTTTATATCCCAAAGCGGTGTAGGGAGGCAATTGGTGGTAGAGGCCGGTACTTCCGCTCAGGGTCCATTGTTCCGAGAGTTTGTAGGATGCAGAGAGGCGTGGGGAGAACTGTTTCCATAGCTGCCGCATCTTTCGGTTGTAAGTGTTGCCATCCATACGGATACCGGCAGAAAGGGCCAGACGCTTGTCGGCGGTGGTATAGTTGGAAGAGAAGAAAGCCCCCCAGCCGAAGATGTTGAGTGAGGTTTCGTAGATGGAAAGCGTACTCGAATGACTGCCGTATAGTCTTTGCCTGCTGTGGTTTGTATAGATGGAGTTGTTCAGTTCTGCTCCTTCTTTTAGGGTCCATGCTCCCAAGCGCGTTTGGTTTTCGAAACGCAGGGTGGTCTTTTGTTCTGTGGAGCGTAGGCGCAGGGTCAGGTTGTCTTCGGAAGAGTCATCGTTGTTGCGGTATTTCAGATTGCGGTTGTTCAGGTAGTTATGGCTCAGTATAAGGGATTGTACGTGCCTTCCATTGTAGTGTCTGTAAGAGGCTCCGAGAGTGAATGTTTCCTGATGGATAGTGGGGAGATAGCTGAGCAGATATTCGGCATCTTCTCCTTTTTCATCGGTATTCAGTTTCATCTTGTCAATGCCTGCAAGACCAAGCAGGGTCAGCTCGCTGTGCTCGTTGAAACGGGTTTTTGTTTTGAATTGTCCGTCAATGAAATTGGGCAGGAAGGGCAGTCCCAAAGCCTTGAACAAAAGTTGCAGGTAGGACTGGCGTGCGGAGAACAGATAAGTGGTGCGCTGCCCCAGATGGCCTGCTCCGCTGAGCGAGACTTCCGATGCGCCGATGGTGGCTTTGAACGCCTGCTTGTCCGGATTTCCGTCCTTGAGTTGGAAGTCGAGGACGGAACTCAAGGCTCCGGAGCGGTTGGCGGGGAAGGCGCCCGTATAAAATGTAATCTCGCGTATCAGGTCGGCATTGACAATACTTACCGGTCCTCCGGATGCACCCTGAGTGGCAAAGTGGTTGATGTTGGGGATTTCGATGCCATCCATATAAAAGCGGTTTTCGGAAGGAGAACCGCCCCGAACAATCAAGTCGTTGCGATAGCCGATGGGAGAGAAAGAGACGCCGGGATAGGAGCGTACGATGCGCGAAACATCCCGGTTGGCTCCGGGACTTTTCTCTATTTCCTGCAAGCCGATGATACGCATGCTGACCGGGCTTTCGATATTTCGCCGGAAGGGGGAAGGCACCACCACTACTGTGTTCAGCAGATTGGCATCCTCTTCCATCTCTATCTCGATGAACGGGGTTGAGGCTGAAACGATATATTCGGGGGTGGAAACAGTCTGGTATCCTATGCAGGATGCCTCAAGGCTATAGATGCCCGGAGGTACCTGCTCTATCTTGAATGTGCCGAGTGAATCGGTGGATGCCCCTTTCCCGGGGATGCCGGCAACGAAAACGTTGGCGTAGGCCACGGGTTGTCTGGACTGTCTGTCGATGACTTTGCCGCGAACGGAATAGGTCACGGGAGCTATCATGGCATTCATGGTTGGGCTGATACCTGATAAAAGTATCAGCAATATAAACAATACAGTTCCCACCTTGTACCGTATGGCATTCATGGCTAATCAGACGTCACTAATTACTTTCCCAAGTACCATCGGTACATGCGTTGCACACCTTCCTCGATATCAATCTTATGATGCCATCCCAATGCATGTAACTTACCGGGATCGGTCAGTTTGCGCATGGTGCCGTCGGGTTTGGAAGTGTCGAAGGTCAACCGGCCCTGATAGCCTACGGTGTTGACAATCAGCTCTGCCAACTGGCGGATAGTGATTTCCTTGCCCGTACCGATATTGATGTGACAGTTGCGGATTTCCTTGTCGTCCGGCTCGAAGGTATCTTTGAAGTCGACGTGTTCCATGACGAAGACGCTGGCATCTGCCATCTCCTCGCTCCAGAGGAATTCGCGCAAGGGGGTGCCGGTACCCCATAATCTCACTTCTTCTTCGCTGATGCCGTATTTCCGGAGGATATTCAGAATGTCTTCTTTGCTGCTGTCGCCGTTGATGCCTTCCACCGGACGCAGGTTCATGTCGTGGCGTACGGCATCCCAGTCGCCTTGTTTCAGGCAGTGGGCGAGGTGTATCTTGCGTATCATGGCAGGGAGCACGTGGCTGCGTTCCAGGTCGAAGTTGTCGTTGGGACCGTAAAGGTTGGTGGGCATCACGGCAATGTAGTTCGTACCGTATTGAAGATTGAAGCTTTCGCACATTTTCAGTCCGGCTATTTTGGCGATGGCATAGGGCTCGTTCGTGTATTCCAGCGGAGAAGTGAGGAGTGCGTCTTCTTTCATCGGCTGTTCGGCATCACGGGGATAGATGCAGGTGCTGCCAAGAAAGAGAAGTTTTTTCACTCCGTGGCGGAAGCTTTCGCCGATGACGTTCTGTTGTATCTGCAGGTTCTTGTAGATGAAATCGGCACGGTAGATACTGTTGGCCATAATGCCACCCACAAAGGCGGCGGCAAGGAATACATATTCGGGCTGCTCCTCGTCGAAGAAGCGGCGTACGGCAACTCCGTCGAGCAGATCGAGTTCTGTGTGGGTCTTGCCGATGAGATTGGTGTATCCTTTCTCCTCAAGATTTTTCCAGATGGCAGAACCTACCAGTCCCCGGTGGCCTGCTACATATATTTTGGCATTTTTGTCTAACATTGTTGTCTGAAAGTTTAATTGTTCATTCAAAGCTCTTTGCTTCTTAAATACAGTTTCTTCACAAATTTCATGTCGTGCTCTGCCATGATGCGTACCAACTCTTCAAAACTGGTCTGCCTCGGATTCCATCCCAGCAGTGTTTTTGCTTTGGTGGGGTCGCCCAGCAATTGTTCCACTTCGGCAGGCCGGAAATATTTGGGGTCGACTTCCACGAGGACTTTTCCGGTCTGTGTGTCGATACCCTTCTCGTCCACTCCCTGGCCTTCCCAGCGCAGAGTGATGCCTACCTCCCGGAATGCCAGTGTCGCAAATTCGCGTACGGTATGCATTTCTCCGGTGGCAATGACGAAGTCTTCGGGGGTGTCGTGCTGCAGGATGAGCCACATGCACTCGATGTAGTCTTTGGCATATCCCCAGTCGCGCCGGGCATCCAGATTGCCCAGATACAGCTTGTCCTGGAAGCCTTGGGCGATGCGGGCAGCCGCCAGTGTGATTTTTCTTGTCACGAAGGTTTCACCTCGGCGTTCGCTCTCGTGGTTGAAGAGTATGCCGTTTACAGCAAACATGCCATAGCTTTCGCGGTAGTTCTTTGTAATCCAAAAGCCATACTGTTTGGCTACGCCATAGGGGCTGCGGGGATAGAACGGGGTCGTTTCGCTTTGCGGCACTTCCTGCACTTTTCCGAAGAGCTCGGAAGTGGAGGCCTGGTAGATGCGTGTCTTCTTTTCCATACCGAGAATGCGTACGGCTTCGAGCATGCGCAGGGTGCCTACGGCATCGGTTTCGGCGGTATATTCGGGCACGTCGAAGGATACTTTGACATGGCTTTGAGCGGCAAGGTTATATATTTCGTCCGGCTGCACACTCTGGATGATACGGATGAGAGAGCTGGAGTCTGTCATGTCTCCATAGTGCAGGTTAATGGTACGTTTCTGTTTCATGTCGCGTACCCACTCATCGAAGTAGAGGTGTTCGATGCGGCCGGTGTTGAAAGAGGAAGAGCGACGCAGGATACCGTGCACTTCATATCCTTTCTGCAGGAGGAATTCGGCAAGGAACGAGCCGTCCTGCCCGGTAATGCCGGAGATAAGGGCTTTCTTCATAATGTATGCTTCTTGTTATTATGTCTTTTCGGACTGCAATATTCGTTATTTTCCACGAGATAGCAAAATATAAACTATTTCTTTCCCATCACTTTGTCGATAATCAGTGCGATTGCCCCGTCGCCCGTCACATTGCAGGCAGTACCGAAGCTGTCCATCGCTATGTATAGTGCAATCATCAGCGCTTGTGCCGACTCGTCGAAGCCCAGCATGGATTGCAGGATGCCCAGTGATGCCATGATGGCGCCTCCCGGTACCCCGGGAGCGGCTACCATAGTGATGCCCAGCATGAAGATAAATCCTGCAAATAGAGGGAAATCATGGGGCATGCCTTGCATTATCATCAGTGCCAGGGCGCATGCCACAATCTTCAATGTGCTGCCCGACAGATGGATGGTGGCGCAAAGTGGGATGACGAATCCGGCAATATCGGCAGAGACGCCGTTCTTCCGACTTTGCTCCAATGTTACAGGGATAGTGGCGGCACTGGATTGAGTGCCTAGAGCCGTGAAGTAGGCAGGCATCATTCGTCCCAGTAGTTTGAGAGGGTTCTTGCGGACAAACAGTGCCGCAATGCTGTATTGGAATACCAGGAGAAAGATGTGAAGCAGGAAGATTACACCGATAATCTTAATAAAGACCATCAGGATGCCGAATACTTGTCCACTGTGCGTCATGTTGAGGAAAATGCCGAAAATATAGATGGGAAGCAGCGGCAATATCACTGCACTGATCATGCGGATGACAATCTCTTGAAAATCGCGCGCCGCATTTTTCAGTACCTCGCTTTTCAGATGAGCCAGGCCCAGCCCCAGTGTGAAGGCAAGTACGAGTGCGGTCATAACATTCATCAATGGCGGGATACCCACGGAAAAATAGGGAAGAATACCTTGAGACTCACTGACTTCTTCTAACGGCACCCCGGTTTCTATGAGGGAAGGAAATACCGCCATACCGGTGAAGTAGGAGAGAAAGCCGGAGAATAAGGTAGCTCCGTAAGCAATGAGCGCTGTGACGACCAGCATCCGTCCGGCTCCTTTGCCGATGTCGGCAATGGCAATCGTGACCAGTCCCACAATGATGAGGGGGATGGAGAAGTTCAGGAATTCACTGAAAATGGCATTGAATGTTACGAACAGCCGTACCAGCGAAGCCGGTAGGAAATTTCCGAAAAGTATACCTAAGATAATGGCAATGATGATGCGTGGCAATAGTCCGATGTGGAAGTTCTTCATGAGCATTGGTTTTCTGTCTGGTTGAAAAATAGGCTTTCGCTGACAAAAGTACTATTTTATTTTCGTAATTCATACGAACAAATGCTGTTAGCATTTTGTTTCCATATAAAGACAAAATTTACATGAATATGAAGAATTTAAATAAAACAGACATTGGACTTATCGGTCTGGCAGTTATGGGCGAGAATTTGGCCCTCAATATGGCAGATAAGGGATGGAATGTTTCGGTATATAATCGTACGGTTCCGGGAGTGGAAGAAGGGGTGGTGGAACGTTTTGTGAACGGCCGCGCCAAAGGGAAAAAAATTGAAGGCTATACAGATATAGCCGAATTTGTAACTTCCATTGCCATACCCCGCAAAATAATGATGATGGTTCGTGCCGGCAGTGCGGTGGATGAACTGATGGAACAGCTGTTTCCCCATTTGTCCGAAGGGGATATCCTGATTGACGGTGGCAATTCCAATTATGAGGACACCAACCGGCGTGTGGCATTGGCCGAAAAGAAAGGCTTCCGTTTTGTGGGAGCCGGAGTTTCCGGTGGAGAGGAAGGAGCACTGAACGGCGCGTCTATCATGCCCGGAGGCTCTGAAAGTGCCTGGCCTGAGGTGAAGCCTATCCTGCAGAGTATTGCGGCAAAAGCATCTGACGGTACCCCGTGCTGCCAGTGGATTGGTCCTGCCGGTTCCGGTCATTTCGTCAAGATGATACATAACGGTATCGAATATGGAGATATGCAGCTTATTGCCGAAGCTTATTGGGTGATGAAGAATCTGCTTGGTCTGGACAATGGACAGATGGCAGAAATCTTTGCTGATTGGAATGAGGGTAAGTTGCGTAGCTATCTCATTGAAATTACCGCCAACATACTGCGTCATAAGGACAAATCAGGAGGTTACCTGATAGATAAGATATTGGATACCGCCGGACAGAAAGGTACGGGCAAGTGGTCCGTTATCAATGCGATGGAGCTGGGCATGCCGTTGGGGCTGATTGCTACGGCTGTATTCGAACGTAGTTTGTCGGCACAGAAGGGCTTGCGTGAAACGGCTTCCAAGCAATTTGTATGCCGACGCTCGCAGGCGGTGTACAACAAGTCGGAGATGGTGAAGGATATCTATTCCGCACTCTATGCTTCCAAATTAGTGTCATATGCTCAGGGATTTGCTGTGTTGCAGCGTGCATCCGACGCTTTTGCCTGGAACCTCGATTTGGCATCCATCGCCCGCATGTGGCGGGGCGGCTGTATCATCCGTAGTATTTTCCTGAACGACATAGCTACGGCTTTCGAGGCTAAAGACAAGCCCAAACATTTGCTGTTGGCTCCTTATTTCAAAAATGAAATGCAGCTGTTGCTTTCCGGCTGGAAACATCTGGTGGCACAATCCATGAAAGAGGAACTTCCGGTACCTGCATTCTCGTCCGCCTTGAATTATTTCTATTCGCTGGTGTCTGCCAAGTTGCCTGCCAATATGATTCAGGCGCAACGTGACTATTTTGGTGCGCATACCTTTGAAAGGACAGACGAGTTGCGTGGACAGTTTTTCCATGAAAATTGGACGGGACACGGAGGAGATACGAAATCGGGTACGTACAATGTGTGAGAAAGGGGGAGAAGATGATGAAGAAATTAGTGATTGTTATATTCGGCGCTTCGGGTGACTTGACGAAGCGCAAACTGATGCCGGCGCTCTATACTTTGTATAGTGGCGGGCGGTTGCCGGAAGGATTCTCCATTCTGGGGATAGGACGCACCGAGTATACGGATGCCCGTTACCAAGAATATATAATGAGTGAATTGAGTAAGTTCGTAGCTTCCAAAGAGCAGGTGGAAGATAAAATGAGGGATTTTTGCAGCCATCTGCATTACCAGACATTGGATCCCGCCGAGGTTGAAGGCTATCATCTGCTGGACGGACGTTTACAAGAGTTTACCGGTGAGCAGAAACCGGACAACCTGCTGTTCTATCTGGCTACTCCACCTTCCTTGTACGGTGTCATTCCCTTGCACTTGAAGGCGGCCGGTCTGAACCGTCCTGATACGCGTATCATCGTTGAAAAGCCGTTCGGTTACGATTTGGAGTCAGCCAGAAAGCTGAATAGCATTTATGCTTCCGTTTTCAAGGAGCATCAGATTTACCGCATCGACCATTTTTTGGGTAAGGAAACGGCGCAGAACATTCTCGCCTTCCGTTTTGCCAACGGAATCTTCGAACCGCTATGGAACCGTAATTATATAGACTATGTGGAGATTACAGCCGTAGAGAATCTGGGTATCGAAGGACGTGGCGGATTCTATGAAGGTGCCGGAGCCCTGCGCGATATGGTACAAAACCACCTCATACAGCTTGTGGCGCTCACAGCATTGGAACCGCCTGCCGTTTTCAATGCCGATAATTTCCGCAACGAGGTGGTGAAGGTCTATGAGTCATTGGCCCCCTTGACAGAGGAGGATTTGGAGGAACACATTGTCCGCGGACAATATACGGCTTCGGGCTCGAAAGCCGGGTATAGGGAAGAGAAGAACGTGGCACCTGATTCGCGTACCGAAACGTATATTGCCATGAAAATCGGTATTAACAACTGGCGGTGGAAGGGTGTTCCTTTCTATATCCGTACCGGCAAACAAATGCCGACAAAGGTGACTGAGATTGTTGTACATTTCCGTGAGACGCCCCATCAGATGTTTCGTTGCGAGGGTGGACATTGTCCCCGCGCGAATAAGCTGATTCTCCGCCTGCAACCCAATGAAGGCATTGTGCTGAAATTCGGCATGAAGACTCCCGGACCGGGATTTGACGTGAAGCAGGTGATGATGGACTTCAGTTATGACCAGTTGGGCGGGCTGCCTACCGGCGATGCCTATGCCCGTCTGATAGAGGATTGCATACAAGGTGACCCTACACTCTTTACCCGCAGCGACGCGGTAGAGGCTTCATGGCGCTTTTTCGATCCCGTGTTGCGCTATTGGAAAGAGCATACGGATGCTCCTTTATATGGGTATCCCGTAGGTACGTGGGGACCTTTGGAAAGTGAAGCGATGATGCACGAACATGGTGCTGAGTGGACTAATCCGTGTAAGAATTTGACTAATACAGATGAATATTGCGAGTTATGAAAAGTTATGTTTACCATTCGGCTACAGCTACGGCACATGCGTTGATTGAACATTTGATTGCGATGATGGAGCGTGAGCCGGAAAAGACCTTTTATTTTGCATTCAGTGGGGGAAGTACTCCTTCGCTGATGTTTGACATTTGGGCCAACGAGTACAAGGAGGTGACTCCTTGGATGCGGATGCGGATTTATTGGGTGGATGAACGGTGTGTGCCGGCAGAGGATTATGAGAGCAATTATGGTACCATGCGCCGTTTGCTGTTGGACGAAGTAGGCATGCCCGATGAATACGTTTACCCTATTTATGGAGTGAACCGCCCGGAGATTGAAGCAAAGAACTATTCGACGCTGGTTTGCCGCACGGTTCCGCTTTGGGGTGGCTTCCCGGCCTTCGATGTCGTTTTGCTCGGTGCTGGAGACGACGGGCATACCTCCTCTATCTTTCCGGGGCAGGAATATCTGCTTTCTTCCTTTCATCCTTATGAGGTGAGTGTCAATCCCTATAATGGGCAGAAACGCATAGCCATGACCGGCTGCCTTTTGTTTGCTGCGAAGAATCTTATTTTCTTTATTACCGGCAAGAATAAGGCGGATGTAGTCCGCGATATTCTTGATTCCGGGGATACCGGTCCGGCAGCTTATGTGGCCCACCATGCCGAGCGTGTGGAATTGTTCCTCGATGCTCAGGCCAATGGCGGGAAAATGTCTACTTAGATGTACCGCTCTCCAGAATGCTTACGATGGAGAATAATGTAAAGCAGATGCCTCCCAAACCGGCCAGTACGCGTGCAGGGACAAAATAGGCATTGTGCAGGCTTGCCATCTCAAACAGAAAGGCGGAGAGAAACAGACAAGCCAGGGCCGTGAAGACCGGAATCAGCGGGATGCGGTTGGCCAGCTTGAAAGTGTTCCGCCAGATGGCGGCAAGCAGGATGACTTTGCTGGAAATGCTGTAGCATACCAGTCCCAGGCCTATCATAATATATCCTGTGGAGGAGAGTGCCGGATTGCTGTTGGCCAAGACCAGAAGTCCCCAGAGAATGCTGATGCTGCCCATTATCAAAACAAGGGCCGGCCACCGTTTCCGTTCAGCCTTTGTATAGTTGTTGCGTATCTGGCGGACGATGGTTGCAACCAGCGCCACTAGGCTGGAACAGATACAAGCAAGTCCTGCCATGACATGGCCTGCTACATAATATGCATTGTGCTCGCTGCTTTTTGACAATAGCCAGAAGGCCCATATCCATGCCATTACTGCCATAAGGGTGGCAACTGCTATCAGGATATATCCCTGGGAGGAATTGAATGCATCGGCAGGTTGTAGCTGGTCGATACGTTCCGAGTTGGCGGGAATGAGGGTGAAGCGGGTGGAGGCTGTGGCTGTGGTAGCTACACAAGCTGTGATGAAACCGACTCCGCAAATCACGTGTCCTGCTACGAAATTGCTTGCCGTGGCAGTTTCGTGCATATAATTCCAACCATAGATTACTGTGAGTACGGCTGCCAGGTAACCAATAACCGGAAGTACGTATCTGGCTATCGGATTGTAGGTATGAATAATTTGTCTAATGATTGTTGCCGCTGTGGCGAACAAGGCAATGCAAATCATCCCTAAGGAAAATACTACCGGACCGGCCACAAATTTTGCCGAGTCCAGTCCTTCGTGGAGCACAAAGGCTCCGTAGCCGAAACAGAAAAGGGCCATCAACAAGGGTATAGCCCTGAAAAGAATACTGATACCGTAATTCATAACTGTTGTTTTTAGAGTTTCCCCTTCAAACAGCGTTTCTGTGGCTTTGTTCCTCCTTTTAAGATTTATTTGTGATGAGAAGTGTTTCCCTGTCCGTATTTAGGGAGCCAGCCTCTCCTTTTTCCAGCTGCCATCCGCTTGTTGGGAATAGAGGAAACGGTCGTGTAGCCTGCTTTCCCGTCCTTGCCAGAATTCAAAACGGAAAGGGGTGACGGCAAAACCTCCCCAGTTGTCGGGACGTTTGATACTTTGCCCTATCCATGTTGCCGCTTCGCGGACGAACGCGCGCATTATCTCCATACGGCTGCCGATGACGTGACTTTGGGGTGAAATCCTCGCCCCGATTTTACTTTTGTAAGGCCTGCTTGCAAAATAGGCGTCAGAATCGGCAGGAGCGCATCTTTCAGCTTTTCCTTCAATGTGTATTTGCCTTTCCAGTTTGTGCCATACGAAAGATAAGGATATATACGGATTTGCAGTCAGTTGCCGGCCTTTCCTGCTTTCGTAGTTGGTGAAGAAGATGAAACGGCCATTTTCCACCCCTTTCAGCAACACTGTGCGTGTAGAAGGATGCCCGTCTGTCGAGACTGTAGCTACCGTCATGGCGGTGGGCTCGTACTCATCACTATGGATAGCATCGTTCAGCCAATGGTCGAATTGCTCAAAGGGATTGTCGTTGAGGTTACCCGGTGTCAGCCTGCCTTTCTTATATTCTCTTCTGATGTCAAAGAGTTGTGATTTCATTATCGTGTGGTTTTATCAGGAGTGATATATTGTTTTTCTATGTAACAGTCTGAGAAGGCTGAATGTTTTTGTTTTTCTGCGGAAAGAAAAATATGGAAGAAGGAAATGGCTGTGTTGATACTTAAAAAAATGGGGGTGTGTCAAAATTCACCACAGATTACACGGATTAACACAGAATGAGCTTAATCTACTGATAATCAAAGATGCTTATCTGCGCAAATCTGTGTAATCTGTGGTGAATACCAGTTTCGACACACCCTCGGATATTGGAGATTACCTTATGGAGACAAGTGGAAAGTGGACACTGGCATGTCTGCTATTGTAATTTAAACATTACGGGAACTGTGAATTTACAACGGACCGGTTTGCCTCGTTGCTCACCGGGTTTCCATTTGGGCATGGTGGAAATCACACGGATAGCTTCTTTGTCCAGATAGGGATCTACGCCTCTTACTACTTTTACATCTACGATGCTGCCGTCTTTGTTGACAACGAATTGTACTATTACGCGCCCCTGGGTTCCGGTCTCTTGTGCAATAGTCGGGTATTTTATACTCTTACCCAGATATTGCATCAGACTCATGCCATTATAAGAAAACTCGGGATTCTTCTCTACAACTTCAAAAATCTCATCCTCTACCGGAATCTCTTCATCTACGGTTGGAGATATGGGTTTGATGATTACAGCTTCACCGATTTCTTCGGAAGAGGCAATGGCTGTTTCTTTCACATTGTCATTATCATCCACAATTGTCAATACCTCGGCAATTGCAGGAGCTTGAGGGGGTGGCGGAGCTACTAATCCGGGTTGCTCCGTGATAGGAATTTCAATTTCCTGCTCAAATACGTTCTCGGTAATAGCACCGCTCATGTCAATCCTAACATCACGCTTCGACCATTCAAATGCAACGAACATGAAGACCAGCACAATTACATAACCTACAAGTAGCCAACTTGACTTCTTGTTTTCCAGGCTTGCTTTGGATGTTTTCTTGATTTCCATAATTTACAAGATTATTACCGTATAATGGTTGTCGCGAAACTAACATTATACAGATGTGATTAGTAAAATCATAAAACATGCGTGCCCACTTGTTTCTGTATTAAAGATAAGAAAATGAATGTTATGTTGGTGTTTGATATGTAGTTATATATAGTTTTTTAAATTTGCTTTGATAATTTTTCTGCTTGTGGATTAAATAGTGTTGATATGTAAAAAGCACTTCCAACGTTCGCTTACGGAGGAAGTGCTTCACACAAAAACTAAACTAGACTTAACTAAACTATTCTATTGGGGGAGTTTCACAACTCCTATCTGTTCGGTGCAAAGATAAAAAAACATATTTTAATATGCAAAAAGATTCTATAATAAATCGACGGTTTTTCCGATTTTATCGACGGATTGGTCGATTTTTTTAGCTTCTTTGGTCTAAAAATTCTTGAAAAGCCAGTTTATAGCTGTCGCTTATCGGGATGTAGTTCTTTCCGAACACGATGCGGCCACGGTCTATAATACGTATTTTATTCTTCTGAACAATGTAGGAACGGTGGACGCGCATGAAACGCGAGGCAGGCAGAAGTTCCTCCATTGCCTTCATGCTCATGAGAGACAGGATAGGCTTGGGAGAATCCTCCTCGTAGATTTTGAGATAGTCTTTCAGCCCCTCTATGTACAGAATTTTACTCAATTCGATTTGCACCAGCTTATACTCGCTTTTTACGAAGATGCTCTGAATCTCTTCCTTGGGCTGTTGCAGCAATTCAAACCATTGCACAGCCTTGTTGGCAGCCTGCAGAAAGTCGACGTAGGAGATGGGTTTCAGCAGGTAGTCCAGCGCATTGACTTTGTAGCCGTCTATGGCATACTGGTCGAAGGCGGTGGTAAAGACAATGCGGGTGCCGGAATCGACCATCTTCGAAAATTCCAGTCCGTTCAGTTCGGGCATCTGGATGTCGAGGAAAAGCAGGTCGATGTGCTTCTCGGGCAACTCCTTGATGGCTTGTACGGCACTGGAGTATTTACCGACCAACTCCAGAAACGGGGTCTTGTTGACGTAGCTTTCCAGCAACCCCAGGGCGAGGGGCTCGTCGTCTACAATGGCGCACTTCAGATTCATATCTTTATAATTAAAATAGATTTATACTCTTTCATGTCCTCACTCACTCCTTGCTGCCAGTCGTAATGGCCGGGATAGGTCAGCTCCAGACGCTTGCGCACTTGTTCCAACCCGATGCCGCTTCCACTCTTGTCTGCCACGCTTTTGGGATGATAGCTGTTGGTTATTTCGCAATGTATCTCTCCGGGGCTTTCACTGAAGTGGATACGGATAAAGCTGGGCTCGGTGGGGGAGATGCCATGCTTGAAGGCATTCTCTATGAGGGAAATAAAGATGAGCGGAGCTATTTCCGTACGGCTGTCCGGTCGGACGTCTATCTTTGTTTCCACACGGACGTTGGCGGAGAGACGGATGCGCATCAGTTCGATGTAGTTGCGGATGAAGTCCATCTCCTTGTCCAGGGTGACGAAGTTCTGCTGATTGTCATACAGCACATGGCGCAGCAGTCGGCTCAGTTCCTGCACGGCAGTCTGTGCCTTGTCGGCATCGAAGGCGATGAGGGCGTAGATGTTGTTCAGCGTATTGAGCAGGAAGTGCGGGTTGAGCTGGTTGCGCAGGTTCTTCAACTCGGATTCCGTGCGGCTTTTCTCGGCTTCGCGGCGGGCGGCGTCCATCTGCGCCCAGCGGCGGCTCAGCTTGATGGCAGCGCTGAGGCCGGCGGTGAGAATCATGGTCGAGACGTCGCGCAAGATGAATATCCATTTGGGAGGCCCCATGTGCTGACCGTCATCATCGCCGCGCATATGGTTTTGGAATGTGTATTCTTGCCAAAGGTGGGCGCCGGTGGTAATGCAGATGATGAGCAGTGTGTTCAGCAGGAGATACTGCCGGATGCGTCCCTCGAACAAGTAGCGGGGAATGAGGAGGCAGTAGTTGATGTAGAATACAAGGAAGAATGAGAGGGTACTGCTGCTACCGTGGCGCAGATAGTCCGCAAGGCTGATATTGAAGCCGCTGCGTGTCATCATCAGAAAGGGGAAACCGATGACGATACCCCAGACAATGATGTGTATCAGGGTTTCGATGCCGCGGCGGCGTGGGTTAGGGAGCTGTTGTTTCATCATGATACAAAGATACGGATTTTAGGTGGATATTGGAAATATCCGCTGCCTGCGAAGCAAATCTCTGTTCGCAGGTTGCGGATAAGCGTTTCCAGGTTGCGGATATGTATCCCAAGCTTGCGGATGTCTATCCCAAGGCTTGGGATAGAGATTATCCTTGGTTTCGCATAACTTTTTTCCCTATTGCCGGAAACTTTTTTCCTAATACTTAAGAACTATTTGGCTAACTTCCGGCAAGGGAGAAAAGGTTATTCGTAGCGTATGGCCTCTATCGGGTCGAGGTCCGCAGCTTTCTTGGCGGGATACCAACCGAAGAACACTCCGGTGACGGTACATACGGCGAAGGAGAGGAATACACTCCACGGCTGGATGAAGATGGGCCAGTGGGCAACGCTCTTCACTATCCAGCTGGCTCCGCATCCGATGATGACGCCGATGATGCCTCCGGTGATGCTGATGAGGATAGCTTCGATGAGGAACTGGCTCAAGATGTCGACACCGCGGGCGCCTACACTCATGCGCAGGCCGATTTCGCGCGTGCGTTCCGTCACCGATACGTACATGATGTTCATAATGCCGATGCCGCCCACTACGAGCGAAATGCCGGCTATGCAGGCAAGCAGCGTGGTCATCAGGTCGGTGGTGGAATTCAGCATGGTGCTGAGTTCCTGCTGGCTGCGAATGGTGAAGTCGTCGTCGTCACTCTCCTTCAGCTTGTGGTTGCGGCGCAGTATCTCGGTGATTTCGTTGGTGGCATTGTCCGTCATGTCCTCGGTGAGGGCGGAGGCGAAGATACCGCTAAGGTAGGTCTGTGCCAGCAGGCGTTTCATCACGGTGCTGTAAGGGGCAAGCACTACGTCGTCCTGGTCCATGCCCATGGAGTTGTAGCCTTTGGACTTCAGCACGCCCACCACGCGGAAGGGCACTTGGTTGAAGCGGATGATACGTCCCACAGGGTCCTCTCCTCCGGGAAAGAGGTTGTCTTGGATGGTCTTTCCGATGACGCACACCTTGGCAGAGGTCTGTATGTCGGCTTCGGTAAACATCTCGCCGTTCTCCACGCTGAGCTGCCGGATTTCGAGATAGTCCGTGCCCACGCCGCTCACGGAGGAGGGGTAGTTGTTGTTGCCCGCGATGAGCTGCCCGCTGGAGGAGACATTGGGGCTGACGGCAGCCAGAAAGTTGGTTTCGTTTCGCAGGGCTTCGTAGTCGGTCAGCTTCAAGGTCTGCATGGCGCTGGGGTCTTGGCGGACACCGCCGCGCATGTCGGCACCGGGGTGAATCATAATCATGTTGGAGCCCATCTCGGAGATTTGCGCCTGGATGCTTTTCTTCGAACCTTGTCCGATGGCAAGCATCGTGATGACGGACGCCACGCCGATGATGATGCCCAGCATGGTGAGGAATGCGCGCAGCTTGTTGTTGTTCAAGGCTCGCAAGGCTATTTTGAAAAGGTTTGTTCCGTTCATATCGTTTTAATGGAAAGTTTAAAATTAATCCCTAATCCTTAATCCCTTATCCCTCATTCCTCCTCCTCTTGTTTAGGCAATGCTGCCAGGGCTTCGGCTGCATTCTGGATTTGGGTGTTGATGGTGTCGTCCTTGATTTGTCCGTCGCGCAGCACGATGTTGCGGCTGCTGTACTGGGCTATTTCGGGGTTGTGGGTGACGAAGATGATGGTGCGTCCTTCGGCATGCAGCTTTTGGAACAGTACCAGAATCTCGAAAGAAGTACGGGTGTCCAGGTTACCCGTAGCTTCGTCTGCCAGGATAACGGCGGGATTGTTCACCAAGGCGCGGGCGATGGCTACGCGTTGCATCTGACCGCCGGACATCTGATTGGACTTATGTTCCAGTCGGTCGCCCAGCCCCACGGCTTGCAGGGCTTCGATGGCACGTCTCCGCCTTTCGGAAGCCGAGACGGAGGAGTTATACATCAGCGGTAGCTCCACATTTTCCACGGCAGTGGTTTTGGGCAGCAGGTTGTAACTCTGGAATACGAAGCCGATTTTACGGTTGCGTAGTACGGCGCGTTGAGGCTTGCTCATGGTGCGTACGGAGATACCGTCCAGCAGGTATTCGCCGCTGGTGGGCGTGTCCAGGCAGCCGAGGGTATTCAGCAAAGTCGACTTTCCGGAGCCCGATGTACCCATGATGGTGACAAACTCGCCTTCACGGATGGTGAACGAGACGCCGCGCAGGGCATGCACGGTTTCGTCCCCCACTTGGAAGTTGCGTTTGATATTTTGAAGTTCAATGACTGCTTTATTCATAATTCTTTTTTTGTATTATTTTCCGCTCTTCTTCTTACTTCCCGGAGGGCCAGGCATGAACGGACTCTTCTCACCTCCGGGAGCTTCCTGGCCCATGTCCGGAGCGCCGCTGCCGGGCATGCTGCCGATGTTGGCTTCGGTCACCACTACGGTACCTTCGTTAATGCCGCTGATAATTTCCGTGTTGACTCCGTTGGAGATACCTATCTTCACCGGATGGGCGGTAAAGGTGTTGCCTTCGCGGGTCCAGAGTTTATGTTCCCCTTCGCAATCCTTCACGATATCATTGTCGCCGATAAGCGGTTTTTCGGGGTTGAAGCGCAGGGCACGGGCAGGAGCGCACAGTACGTCTTTGCGGTCGAGGGTGAAGATGGTGACGTTGGCTGTCAGGCGTGGTTTCAGTTTCAGGTCCGGGTTGTGGGCGGAGATGACTACTTCGTAGGTCACAACCGTGCTGGTGCTGGTGCTCGACGTGCTGCTTGAGCTGGCATCTCCCAGACGAATTTGTGTGACCACTCCTTCGAACACGTCATTCGGGTAGGCATCTACGGTAAACGTGGCGCGCTGTCCCTCTTCCACACCGCCTATGTCCGCTTCGTCCACGTCGGCCACAACCTGCATCTGCGTCAGGTCGGCAGCGATGGTGAACAGTGTCGGTGTCTCGAAGCCGGAAGCCACGGTCTGTCCTGCTTCCACGTCGCGGCTGATGACTACACCGTCGATGGGAGAGGTGATGGTGGCGTAGGAGAGGTTGCGTTCAGCCTTTGCCAGTGATGCCTGGCTGCTTTCGTAGTTGCTCTTGGCCTTCTCGTAGTTATAGACGGACTGCTCATAGTCCGTGGCGGCGATGAGCTGCTTTTCGTTCAGCGTCTTGTTGCGCTCGTAGAGTTTTTTCTGGTACTCGTATTCGGCCTTTGCACCGTTGTAGGCGGCGCGTTGCGAGGCAAGTTCGCTTTGCAGTGTCACGCGGTCCATCTCGGCAATGAGTTGGCCTTTGGTTACTACGGAATTGTAGTCTACATGAATCTTGTCGATGATACCGCTCACCTGGGTACCCACTTCCACTTCCGTCACCGGTTCGATGGTCCCCGTGGCGGTTACGGATTCGGAAATCTCGCCTTTATGGATGGTTGCTGTGGCGTAGGTCACCTTGTGCTTGGCCTTGGCACCACCGAAGAGCCATACGCCGCCGCCCACTATGATTACGGCAGCTACGGCAATGAGGATGATTCTTTTTTTGTTCATATATATATAAGGTATTATAATTCGATTTTTTCTCCTTGATAAAACTTCAGTAGCTGCATATTCAGTATGGCCATGTATTTGGCTTGCAGTGTCTCCTGCTGTGCGCTGAGCAGATTGCTTTTCTCAGTCAGCAGTTCTACGGTATTCTTCATGCCCAGGTTGAACTGCTCTTGAATCAGTTCATAGCTGGTCTGCGTACTTTTCAGTTTCTCTGTGGCGGCGGCGTAGCGCTGCTGGGCGCTGTTGGCATCGAGCCAGAGGGTTTCGATGGTCTTGTACAGCGTTTTTTGGTCGTCCAGCAGGTCCAGTTCGCTGGTCTGCTTCTGAATCTTGGCTTTCTCTACGGCACTCTTGGTCTGCCGGTTGCTGAAGATAGGCACGCTTACGGTGAAGCCCAGCGAGTTGTTCCAGTTCTGTTTGACTTGCTCGCTGAAGGTGAAGTCATTGCCGTTGGCATGGCTGGTTCCGATGCCGGCGCTGAGGCTCAGCGTAGGCAGATAGCCAGCGCGGGCAATTTTGATGTCGAGGTCGGATGTTTGTATATTCAGTTTGCCGGCTTCTATTTCCGGACGGAGCACGAGGGCAGAACGGTAAACGTCCGTTTTGGTGGGCAGGGGTGCCAGTACGTTTTCCGTGCCGAGTGTGGGGATGTAGAGGTTCATCTCGGATTCGCCGTCCAGTTCCAGGAGTTGTTTCAGTTGTAGTTTGTAGTCTTGCAGGGTGGCTTGTGCTGTCACCAGCTGGTACTTGTCGGTACTCACTTGCGCTTCCAGTTGTGCCAGGTCGCTTTTGGCTATGCTTCCTGCTTCGAGAAGTTGGCGGGCGCGTTCGCATTCGGCCTGGCTCACTTCCAGGGTCGATTCGTTCACTTTCACGGCTTCGGCGGCGTAGAGTATCTGTACGTAGGTTTGTGCGATACTTTCTTCGATGCTGTTCTCGCTCTGTGCTACGCTAAGTTCGGCAATGCGGTTGTTCAGTTGCTGTTGTTTGATGGTGTTGAGGCGTTTCCCGCCGTTGTAGAGGGTCCAGTTGGCATCGATGCCGTAGCTGCCGTTATAGGAAGTCTTGCTCTGGCTGCTGGTGATGTTGTCGCCGTCAATGATGGTGTTTGTCTCGCTCTTCGGGCGATTCACGACACGCTGGCTCACATTGGCCGAAAGGCTGGGGAAGAGGGCGGCCCGGGCGGTTTTTACATCTACCTGGGCACTTTCCGCGTTGAGGCGGTTCTTGCGGATGGTGATGTTTTGCTGCAAGGCATAGTCGATGCACGCTTGCAAGTCCCATTGGGTGGGCAGGCTGTCGGCTGGCTGCTCGGAACTGCCGGGTATCTGCGTGGAAGTGCCGTTTTGGGCGGCCACTCCCATGCAGCTTGCCATACATAGCGCTATCACTGTCAATCTTTTTACGTTCGTCATATCTTCGTTATTCTATGGTTTTACATTTGCAAATGTAGTGGGGTGGAGAAAGGATTGCAAAAGTGATAGACGTTGAGTGAATTTTCCTCGCCTAAAATCTTTTTTGTACCGATGAATGGGAGAAGTCTTTTTTCTGTTCAACTTTTCACCTTTTTATTTGTTCTTTATATAAAAGTATTTTATATTTGTAATCATTATAATTTTATCGGCATGAAACAGACTGCGGTAAACATTTGGCGTTTTTATTTGGAAGGTTTTCGAAGTATGACGTTAGGGCGTACTTTGTGGCTTATCATTCTTGTGAAGTTGTTCATCATGTTTTTCATTCTCCGCCTTTTCTTCTTCCCACGGTTTCTGAATACCCCCGTGGTGGGCGATGACAAGGAAGGCTATGTCAGTAATGAGCTTATCCATCGGAGTCTGGGCGACTAAACACGGAGACACAGAGTTTATTTCCTTGCCCTTATAAATTCTCCGTGTCTCTCTGTTCTTACCCGATAACTTAAAAACTTAATAACTCATAACTTATAACTCATAACTTGATTCTTATGCTTGGACACATTGACACTTCCCTGATTGACTGGTCGAGAGCCCAATTTGCCTTGACCGCCATCTATCACTGGATTTTTGTGCCGCTGACACTTGGACTGGCGGTAATTATGGGCATCATGGAGACAGCGTACTACCGTACGGGTGACGAATTTTGGAAACGTACTGCCAAATTCTGGATGAAGATTTTCGGTATCAACTTTGCTATTGGTGTGGCAACCGGTATCATTCTGGAATTTGAATTCGGTACGAATTGGAGTAATTACAGTTGGTTTGTGGGCGACATCTTCGGTGCGCCGCTTGCCATCGAGGGTATTTTGGCTTTCTTTATGGAAGCAACGTTTATCGCCGTCATGTTCTTCGGCTGGGATAAGGTGAGCAAGCGTTTCCATCTGGCATCTACTTGGCTCACGGGGCTGGGCGCCACGATTTCTGCCTGGTGGATTCTGGTTGCCAATGCGTGGATGCAGAATCCCGTAGGTATGGAGTTCAATCCCGATACGGCACGCAACGAGATGGTGGACTTCTGGGCTGTGGCAACTTCGCCGATGGCTGTCAATAAGTTCTTCCATAGCGTGCTGTCCGGCTGGGTGCTGGCTGCCGTGTTTGTAGTAGGTGTAAGCTGCTGGTATCTGTGGAAGAAGCGCGAGAAGAAATTTGCGCTGGCAAGTGTAAAGATTGCTGCATGGGTAGGTCTGTGTGCCGCCGTGCTGTCTGCCTGGACGGGCGATGGCTCAGGCTATCAGGTGGCGCAAAAGCAGCCGATGAAGCTGGCTGCTATGGAAGGCTATTATGAAGGGCGGCAAGGTGCCGGATTAGTAGCGTTCGGGCTGCTGAATCCTGCCAAGCAGACGCCGCAGGACGGAGTAGACCCATTCCTTTTCCGTGTGGAAATCCCTAAGATGCTGTCGTTGCTTGCCGAGCGCAAGATGGATGCTTTTGTTCCCGGCATCAATGACCTGCTGAAAGGCGGATACCCGTTGAAGGACGGTACTGTAGCGCTTTCAGCAGAGGAGAAAATAGAAAAAGGAAAAACGGCTATCGGTGCGTTTGCCGCCTATCGTGCAGCCAAGGCTGCGGGCAATGAGGCGGATGCAGAGGTGGCTGCCAAAGTGTTGAAAGATAATGTAGCCTATTTCGGTTACGGTTATATCAAGGACGTGAACGAGCTGGTGCCCAATGTGTCCCTTACGTTCTACATGTTCCGTGTGATGGTGATGTTGGGTGGATACTTCATCCTCTTCTTTATTGTGGTGCTGTTCCTGGCCTATAAGAAAGACTTGTCGCGGATGCCATGGATGCATTGGGTGGCTATGCTCACCATTCCGCTGGGCTATCTGGCCGGACAAGCCGGATGGGTGGTTGCCGAGTGTGGTCGTCAGCCGTGGGCCATCCAAGATATGCTGCCCACGAGTGCCGCCATCTCTAAGCTGGATGTAGGCTCCGTGCAGACCACGTTTTTTATTTTCCTGGTACTTTTCACTGTCATGCTGATTGCTGAGGTGGGAATTATGCTGAAGGCTATTCGCAAAGGTCCTGAAACCGAAACGCACACACCGTCACATAACTCATAACTTATAACTCATAACTCACAATGAATGCTTATATATTTCTTCAACACTATTGGTGGTTTGTAGTCTCTTTGCTGGGAGCACTACTGGTATTCCTGCTGTTCGTGCAGGGAGGTAATTCGCTTCTGTTCTGTCTGGGGAAGACGGAGGAGCAGAAGAAGATGATGATTAATTCTACGGGACGGAAGTGGGAGTTCACGTTTACAACGCTCGTCACGTTTGGAGGTGCGTTCTTTGCTTCGTTTCCGTTGTTCTATAGTACCAGTTTCGGAGGGGCCTATTGGCTGTGGATGATTATTCTGTTCAGCTTTGTGTTGCAGGCTGTCAGCTACGAGTTTCAGTCGAAGGCGGGAAATCTGCTGGGCAAGACAACGTATCGCACGTTCCTGGTGATAAACGGAGTGGTAGGTCCGGTATTGCTGGGTGGGGCAGTGGCCACGTTCTTCACGGGGTCTAACTTCTATATCAATAAAGGGAATATCGCAGATGCGGCAATGCCGGTTATCAGCCAATGGGCTAACGGCTGGCATGGTTTGGATGCGTTGCTTAATCCGTGGAATGTGGTGCTGGGGCTGGCTGTGTTCTTCCTGGCACGTATCTTGGGAGCGCTTTATTTTATTAATAATATCAATGAGGATGATTTGGTGAAACGCTGCCGCCGGGCACTTTGGGGAAATACGGCGTTGTTCCTGGTATTCTTCCTGGCCTTCGTCATCCGCACGCTGCTTGCCGACGGCTATGCTGTACGCCCGGAAACGGGAGAGGTGTTCATGGAACCTTACAAGTATCTGACGAACTTCCTGCAGATGCCGGTAGTGCTGCTTGTATTCCTGGTTGGTGTGGTGGCTGTGCTCTGGGGCATTATCCGCACGCTGTGGAAGCCGGCATTCGACAAGGGTATCTGGTTTGCCGGTGCAGGGACGGTGCTTACGGTATTGGCACTGCTGCTTGTGGCAGGCTATAACAATACGGCCTATTATCCGTCTACCCACGACCTGCAAAGCTCACTCACGTTGGCAAACAGTTGCTCGAGCCAGTTCACACTGAAGGTTATGGCTTATGTCTCTATCCTTGTTCCTTTCGTTCTTGCCTACATCTTCTACGCTTGGCGCAGTATCGACAATCGCAAGATTGATGCGAAGGAGATGGAAGAGGGAGGACACGCGTATTAATTAAAAATTAAGAATTAAAAATTAAAGGAGGATGTGTCATCTGTGTGCTATTAACTGTTTTGATACATCCTCTTCTTATTCTTTTGTCCGCTTCTCATTTAGCTGGAATTTGGGTACCAGTTTCATCAATCGTAGAATCTGTCCTTGCCTTTTCTTTATGTAAGGGGAGGGGTGTGCTGAGTCGAAGCGTATGGGGTTGGGCAATGTTGCCGCTATTAGTGCGCACTGTCCGGCAGAGAGCTTGGCTGCTGTAGTCTTGAACTTGTATTTGGCGGCAGCTTGTGCGCCATAGATGCCTTTTCCCATTTCGATGGAGTTGAGATAGACCTCCATGATACGTTCTTTGGACCAGAAGAATTCTATCAGTACGGTGAAGTAGACTTCCAGTCCTTTACGTACCCAGGAAGACTGGGGCCATAGGAATACATTCTTTGCCGTCTGCTGGCTGATGGTGCTTGCGCCCCGTTTCCGTTTTCTTGTTTCATTCTCCTTTATCGCTTTCTGTATCTCGATGAAATCGAATCCGTTGTGTGTGGCAAACCGGTTGTCTTCCGAGGCAATGACGGCCATAGGCAGGTGAGGGGATATCTTGTCGGAAGATACCCAAGTGTGGTGCCAGCATGGACTTTCACCCTTAAAGACCTGTTGCACGCTGCGAATAACCATCAGTGGCGTGATGTAGACGGGTACAAAACGATAAGCCACTACCGCTAGGATAGTGGAAATAAAGAAGAATAATATGATGTTGCGGAGGAACCGCAAAGGCTTCGGGAGTTTCATGGAGAGAGTGCCAATGTGATTAATGTGTTAATGTGCCAATATGCATATTGGCACATTAACACATTAATCACTTTACCATATTAATTAGCTGCCTCCGCATTCTTAATCATCTGTTCGCTGGCATACATATATACCTCTACGCGTCGGTTCTGGTCGGCAGACAGACTTTCGTCGTATTCGTTGTATCCCACGCCTTCCACTTTCTTGAACTGGGCCGGAGATACGCCGCAATCCTGCAAATAGTTCTCTACGGCATAGGCGCGGTTCTTGGAAACTTTCATGTTGGCTTCGTAAGTACCCACTTTGTCGGTATGGCCGATGATGGCGATATCGGTTGTCGGGTCTTCCTTCAGAATCTGTGCGAGTTCGCGCAGGGAAGCCTTTGCCTCGTTGCTCAGTGCTGCGGAGTTGAAGCCGAAAAGAATACCTGCCGCAAAGGATACTTTGACAGCCGGCAAGCCGTTGGCATCCGTCACCTGCTCCACTTGGGCGCCTTCAATCTTGGCAGCTTCGGCAGCCTTCTTGTCCATCTTGTGTCCGATGGCAACGCCGGCACCCGTACCTACTGCAGCACCTACCGCAGCTCCAATGGCTGCCCCCTTGCCTTTACCTATCAGTCCGCCGATAATGGCACCTGCTGCTGCACCGGAGCCACCGCCGATTATTCCACCTTTGGCCTTGTTGTTCATTGTGCCGCAACTGCCCAGCAGCAATGCGCCGCACAAAAGTAATACTGTAAATTTCATCTTCTTCATAACTCTTTTTCTTTAAAAGTTGACTTTATCTTTAATGTTGCAAATTTATGTATATAATAACCATATTCTTCTTTCTAAAGTTCGCCAGTTCTGTCCTTTTTTAGAGAATTTTCCTTTTGATGAGGACGAACCAGGCTGTCAGTATAAGACCTTTGGCAACGGTCGTTCCACTTACTGCCCACCAGATGGCATCCACTCCCATACCCATGTGCACCAGCAATAACGCCACCGGAATACGCATGTAATTGCATCCGATGCTGACAATGGCAGGCGGCACTGTCCGTCCCAGTCCGTAGAACACGCCCTGCATGGTAATTTCCATCATCATGAACATTTGCGAATAGCCGTCGATGCGGAGGAAATCTCCACCCACACGGTAGGCTTCGGCCTCGGGTACGAAGATAGAGAACACCTCGCTGCCGAAGAAGATGAACAGTAGTGAGCAGAGGCTTCCGAATACGCCCGTCATCCACATGGTGGTGCGCCATGCTTGCTTCACGCGCGACTTCTGCCCCGCGGCATAGTTCTGGGCGATGAACGTGCTCAGCCCCGTGGAGAATCCTTGCGAAGTATTCCAGGTGATGGCCTCGATTTGTCCGCCGGTGGTGAATGCCATCAGTCCGATGTGTCCTCCCTGCTCCGAGGCGGTGCGCGAGAGGAACATATTGACGAAGGCAAATAGCGTGTTCAGCGTAGCCACGGGCAGCCCGAGCTTGAAGATGCGCCGGGTGTACTTCTTTTTCAGCGGAACGATAAAGGAGAAACCTCCGAGCACGGCGCTTTTCCCCCGGAGCTTGTAGACGAAGATGCCGAATACTGTAGCTTCGGAAAGCCATGTGGCAAGTGCCGCGCCCACTGTTCCCCAACCGAAGCCGAAGATGAACAGAGGGTCGAGGACGATGTTCATTATCAGTCCCGTCCCGCTGATGTAGAACGGAATCTTGCTTCGTCCTGCCGCGTTGTAGATGCCCGTAAAGGCAGCGGAGAGAAAGATGAAAGGCAGTCCCGTCGACACGATGCGCAGATAAGTCACGGCGGCGTCCATGATATGCTGTTTCAGCTCGAAGATGTTCAGGATGGGGCGGGCGAAAAGAAAGAGCAGGCCTCCCCAGCAGACGGAGATGAGCAGGGCAATCGTAATGTTGTGCGAGGCAAAGCTGCGTGCGTCCTCTTCGCTGCGTGCACCGATGGACTGGCCTACGCTGACTTCGGCGCCCACTTTATTGAGCAAGGCGATGGAGCCGGACATCCACGTCAGTATGCCTACCGCACCTACTGCAGCCATGGACTCACTGCCCAGACGCCCTACCCATGCCATGTCCGTCAGGCTGTAGGCCATCTGGATGAACGAGGTGGCCATGATGGGCATTGCCAGCGTGAAAAGCTGGCGGTTGATGGGGCCTTGTGTCAGATTCTTTGTTCCTTGCACGTTGACGGGTTTTTAGGTAAACAATGTGTTGCTCATCCCCTTTTCCGCTTTCTGCGGAGACGGTGGCGGCGTTTCTGCTTGTACTTTCGTATCTTGGCATATACCAGCCAGATGAAGAGCAGACCGAAAACGGCGAAGATGAGCAGCACGATGCCTGTGTTGAGATTGTCACCTTTCACGCGGCTCCACATCTCGAGCACTAGTTCCGTGCGGTCGCCGAAGTCGCGTATCATGGCGCAGCGTTCCACTACTCGGCGGTCAGGATATTGTACCGGGTCTATCTGCAGGCTGTCGGCTCCGGGCAGGGGGCCGAAGAAGTAGCTGAGGTCGGAGTGCACGTCGAGCGTGGTATCGGTCTTGGCCTCCATGATTTCCGGTGTGGCTACGGCGCTGACGTAGCCGATGGCATCCATGTTGCGCAGTGCCACGGAAGGCTGGCAGAGGTAGTTGATGAAATAGCTTGCCGCCTTCACGTTGCGGGCGTAGCGGGGGATTACCCAGCCGTCGTACCAGATGTTGCTGCCTTCGCAGGGGACGGTGTAGTCCAGTTCCACACCCACGGCATCGGCCTCCTCGATGGCCCAGACGGCGTCGCCGCTCCAGGTGAAGTTAATCCACGCCTTGTTCTTGGTCATCATTTCCTTGCCGAAGTCGGCTTCCCAGCCGGCGATGTTGGGTTTCATCTCCTTGAGGCGTTGCTCGGCCAGGGCGATGGCCTGCGGGGAGTTGTCGTTCATCAGTTGCTCTACGGTGACGGTGCTGTCGGCCAGCTCCCGGGCGTGGGCGTAGATGATGGCGGTACCGTAGGCATCGCGGTAGCTGTCCTTCATCAGTATTTTGCCGCGGTTTTTGGAGTCCCAGAGGATGTCCCATGTGTCGGCCTCTTCGGCGGTAATAAACTTTTTGTTGAAGAGGATACCAGCGGTGCCCCACATGTAGGGCACGGCATAGTCCTCGGTCTGGCGTTCCGGTTGCGAGGTCTTGTTCAGCTCGTGGCGAATGTAGGGCGACACGTTGGGGATGTAGTCCGGCGTGTGGCCGAAGTTGCGGTCGATGGGTAGCAGGAGGTCTTTGCGAAGCATGCGTTCGATGATGTACTCCGAGGGGCATACGACGTCGAAGTCCTCGTGCCCGCGCTCAATTTTGGTGAGCATGATTTCGTTGATATCGAACACCTGGTAGATGATACGGAGGTCTTCGCCCGTCTGCTGCTTGTACCAGTCGGGAAATTCGGCAAGCACATCTTCATCGATGTAGTCCGCCCAGTTGTATATCTTCAGTACACGGCTGCGCTCTTCTGTGGAGTTTCCACAAGAAGAGAGGGATGCGATACAGCACAGTAGAATCAGTATGTTTATTATCCTTTTCATCATCTTGTTCTTGACAATTGATAACTTATAACTCATCACTCACATCAATCGTTTTTCGTCCGTTCGGCCCGCTTGTTGATTACAATCAGCAGCACCAGCACCGTCACGAAGATGATGGTGGAGAGTGGCCGCAGTTCCGGCGTCAGTCCACCTTTGCGCGCATCGGCGTAGATGTAGGTGGAGAGCGTTTCCAGCCCCTGGTTGCCGATGGTGAAGATGGTCACGGCAAAGTCGTCGATGGAGAGCGTGAAAGCAAGGATGAATCCGCTTATCATACCCGGAAATATCTCCGGAAGAATAACCTTGCGCAGTGCTTGGAACGGTGTGGCGCCCAGGTCGAGTGCCGCCTCGTAGACATTCTGGTTCATCTTTTTGAGCCGGGGCATTACGCTGAGCACCACGTAGGGCGTGCAGAAAGTGATGTGTGCCAGTACCACTGTGGTGAATCCTTGCGATATGCCGAAGCTGACGAACAGCAGGAACAGCGACACACCGGTGATAATGTCTGCATTCATCATCGGGATGGCATTGGCGAAGTTCATTACCTGCCGTGTGCGCGAGCGCAGATTGAAGATGCCGATGGCTGCAATGCTGCCCAGCGCCGTACTGGCGGTGGCGGCAAGCAGGGCAATGGCGAATGTGTTCCAGATGGCATTTATCAGCGAGTGGTGCATCCCGCCCGTAAACAAGGAGCTGTACAGCTTGGTGGAGAATCCCGTCCAGTTGCCCAGCACCTTTGCCTCCGTGAAGGAGAATATCATAATAATTAAGATGGGCGAGTAGAGCAACGCCAGCAGCAGCCACAAGTAGCCGCGGGTTAAGATTCGTGTCATCATATCACACCTCCGCTTTCATTCGATGCCCCGTCCTCCTCGTTGGTAAAGAGGATGGTGATGCCTATCAGCAGCAGCATGATGAGCGAGAGGGCGGCACCGTAGTTCCACATTCCGTTGTAAATATTCTCTTGCACCGTGGTGCCGAACAGTTTGATGTTGTTCATTGTCAGCAACTCGGCAATGGCAAAGGTAGAAACCGTAGGCATAAACACCATCACTATGCCACTCATCACTCCCGGCATGGAGAGCGGCAGAATCACCTTGCCGAATACGCGGGTAGGAGAGGCTCCCAAGTCCTGCGCAGCCTCAATCAGATTGTGGTCCATCTTCTGAAGGGTGTTGTAAATGGGGTATATCATGAACGGCAGGAAGTTGTAGACCATACCGAACACAAGGGCACCTTCGCCCAGCGGCAGGTTCAGGAAGTCGAACAGCGCCACTGTGGCAAGCGTACGTATCAAGATATTCACCCACATGGGGAGGATGAACAGCACCACCATGGTGCGTGAGGTGTTGAATTGCTTCTGGCTCAGGATATACGCTGCCGGATAGCCCAGCAGCAGGCAGACCAGCGTGGTGATAACGGCTATTCCGATGGAGTAGACAAACGTGTTCATCGCTTCGGGGTGCATCATGAACTTGCGGAAGTTGGCCAACGTAAACGCCCCTCCGTCGTCCGTAAAGGCATAGAGCACGATGAGCAGCAGCGGTACTATGACAAATACAAGCAGAAACAGCGCGTAGGGTACCGTCCAGTTGCGCCGGCGCATGAAGAAATGGGATAACTTATTGAGCACTTCCTTCCTTATTAAGAGATTGAACAATCCGTATATTTTGAGGGGCGATGGTGATACCTACGCGGTCGCCGTCGTCCCACACGTCGTTGGTGTCGACAAAGATGTCTTCGTCCCAGTCCGTAAACACGGTCAGGTGGTAATGGTTCCCTTTGTAGAGGATGAATTTCACTTCACCCGTCAGACGGCCGTCCTCTTCGTTGTCTTCGAGGATGACGTGCTGGAAGTCTACTTCCACTTGCACGGCGCTGCCCGGCTCGATGCCCTGCACGGGGAGGCACTCGAAGTTACAGCCCAGGAAGTCTACGTGCGTCTCGTCCACCAGCTTTCCCTCGAAGGTGTTGCAGGTGCGTTCCTTCTTCATCACGTGGATGTCGAAGGGTTTCACCAGCAGGCCGACTTCGCGTCCTGCCTCGAAGGCATGGTAGTCCTGCACCATCAGCTCGTAGCCTTCGCGCGTCTGCACCAGCATTTCGTAGTGTACGCCTTTAAAGATGCAGCTGGTTACGGTCCCCGTCAGCTGTGCGGCGTCGGATACATCGAAGATGTAGATGTCTTCGGGGCGAATCACTACGTCTACCTGCATCTGCTCGCCAAATCCCGTGTCCACGCATTCAAATTCGTGTCCGCAGAAGGTGACGGCTTTATCCTTTATCATAACTCCGTTCAAGATGTTGCTTTCACCAATGAAGTCTGCTACGAAGGAGTTGATGGGTTCGTTGTAGATGTCCGTCGGCACGCCTATTTGCTGGATGCGTCCTTCGCTCATCACGACGATGGTATCGCTCAAGGTCAGTGCCTCTTCCTGGTCGTGGGTCACATATACGAAGGTGATGCCCAGCTTCTGGTGCATCTCCTTTAGCTCCATCTGCATGTCCTTGCGCATTTTTAGGTCCAGGGCGGCAAGGGGTTCGTCCAGTAGCAGCACTTCGGGTTCGTTGACGATGGCTCGGGCAATGGCTACGCGCTGTTGCTGCCCGCCGGAGAGGGAGTCTACGTCGCGGTCCTCATAGTCCGTCATGCCCACCATGCGCAGGGCTTGCTTTACCTTCTTCTCGATGGTGGCACCGGGCAGCTTCTTCAGCTTCAACCCGAAAGCAATGTTGTTGAACACGTTGAGGTGGGGGAAGAGAGCGTACTTCTGGAACACGGTGTTCACCGGACGCTTGTGCGGCGGTGTCTGTGTGATGTCCTTTCCGGCAATGGTTATCACTCCTTCCGAGGCTGTCTGAAAGCCTGCAATGAGGCGCAACAGAGTTGTCTTTCCGCAGCCGGACGGTCCCAGTATTGTTACAAACTCGCCCTTACGGACAGACAAATTCACATCATTCAGCACGGCCTTGTCTCCGAAGAATTTCGATACGTGCTCCACACCGATGATGCAATCGGACTTTTGCATAAGCGTCTTTTACTTTATCCAAACGAATTAAACAAATCTCAGAAGAAAGCTGAAATAAAATCAAAACAGTTTCTCGGGCTTTCAAAAAGCGGGTGCAAAGTTACATAATTTATCGGGATTTTTCGCCTTACTCTAAAATTCATTATTCCTATGAAGTTAAAATAATAAGTAATACCTTTGTTGGCAGTATTGATATTAAAACTTAATAACATGATGGAAAAGAAGATTGTACTCATCACCGGAGCCTCCTCGGGAATAGGGGAAGGCTGCGCACGTAAATTTGCCATGAACGGTTACCGGCTTATACTCAATGGCCGTAATGTGGAGAAACTGAATGCTGTAAAGAAAGAATTGTTGGAGAAATATGGAGCCGATGTGTATCTGCTTCCTTTCGATGTCCGCGACCGGCAGGCTGCCCGTGCCGCCCTCGAATCCCTTCCGGAGGAATGGAAGGCGGTAGACATACTGGTGAACAATGCCGGACTCGTCATTGGGGTGGACAAGGAACATGAAGGCAACCTGGATGAATGGGACATTGTCATCGACACTAACGTGAAAGCCTTGCTTGCCATGACCCGCCTCGTGGTTCCCGGTATGGTGGAGCGTGGCCGTGGTCATGTTATCAATATGGGGTCCATTGCCGGAGATTACGCTTATCCGGGAGGCAGTGTGTACTGTGCTTGCAAGGCTGCCGTCAAGGCCCTTTCCGACGGACTCCGCATCGACCTGGTGGATACCCCGGTACGCGTGACGAATATCAAGCCGGGGTTGGTGGAAACCAATTTCTCCGTCGTCCGTTTCCGTGGTAACCGGGAGGCGGCCGATAATGTATATAAAGGTATACGCCCGCTGACCGGCGACGATATAGCCGAAGTGGTCTATTTCGCCGCTGCCGTCCCCGAGCATATCCAGATTGCGGAAGTGCTGGTGATGCCTGCCAACCAAGCCACGGGGACAATTGTCAGCCGGAAATAGAATTTGTATAAGGATATGATAAAATGATACTATTTTATCTTCGGGGAAACGCCTACATTTGCGCACAGCTAAATGAATATAGAATCTAAACAAGAAAAGCATGAATTTCAAGAAACGAACAAATTTCCTCTTTGGAGTACTGCTGCTGACCGGCAGTTTGTTGGCTCAAAACGTATGTGTATCCACTCCGAAAACCTCTTTGGTGCTTTCGGCTCCTGAAGGCGGTACACTGAGACACTTGTATTATGGTAACAGACTTTCTGAAGCCGACTTGCAGAATATCTCTGCGGCAGAAGCGAACCATGCAGCCTATCCCGAATATGGATTGAATGCTCCCGTGGAGACGGCCCTCGCTGTGAAGCATGCCGACGGTAACATGACCCTCCAGCTCGAAGTATTGAACGTGACTACCGAAAAGGAAGGGAATGCCGTGACGACTGTCGTGGCACTGAAGGATAAGGTGTATCCCTTCTTCGTCAACGTCTGTTACCGTGCCTGGCAGGATGCCGACGTGATAGAATCCTGGACTGAAATCTCCCATCAGGAGAAGAAGCCGGTGGTGCTCAATCAGTTTGCTTCCGGCTATCTGCCCATCCGCCGTGGCGATGTATGGCTGTCCCATCTCTCCGGTTCCTGGGCCAATGAAGGGGTTTTGACGCAGGAACCTCTCACTCCGGGCATGAAGGTTATCAAGAATAAGGACGGTGTGCGCAATTCCCATACTGACCATGCCGAAGTGATGTTCTCCCTTGACGGCCGTCCGCAGGAGAACACGGGCAACGTGATTGGTGCAGCCCTCTGTTACAGCGGCAACTACAAACTCCGCATTGAGACACACGATGATGAATACCACCATTTCTTTGCCGGAATCAACGAAGAGAACTCTACTTATTCCTTGAAGAAGGACGAGCTTTTCCGCACTCCCGAACTTGCCCTGACTTATAGTAATGAAGGCTTGAGTGGCGGCAGCCGTAACTTCCATCGCTGGGCACGCCTGCACAAACTGGCGCACGGCACTACCCCCCGCAAGATTCTTTTGAATAGTTGGGAAGGCGTGTACTTTGACATCAACCAGCAAGGTATGGACCAAATGATGGCGGACATTGCCTCCATGGGTGGCGAGTTGTTCGTGATGGACGATGGCTGGTTTGGCGACAAGTATCCCCGTAAGAACGACAGCTCATCACTCGGCGACTGGGTGGTGGACAAGAACAAGCTTCCGAACGGTATTGAAGGCTTGCTGAGTGATGCCAAGAAACATGGCGTCAAGTTTGGCATCTGGATTGAGCCGGAGATGGCGAACACTACCAGCGAACTCTACGAGAAGCATCCCGACTGGGTACTTAAAGCTTCCGAACGTGACGTTGTGTTGGGACGCGGCGGCACGCAGGTAGTGCTTGACCTTGCCAATCCTGCCGTGCAGGACTTCGTTTTCGGTGTGGTAGACAACCTGATGACCTCTTATCCTGAAATAGATTACATCAAGTGGGACGCCAATATGTCTGTCCAGAACCACGGTTCGCAATATCTGACGAAGGATAATCAGAGCCACATGTACATCGAATTCCACCGCGGCTTCGAGAAAATCTGCCAGCGCATCCGTGCCAAATATCCCGACCTTACCATCCAGGCATGTGCCAGTGGCGGCGGTCGTGCCAACTACGGAGTGCTGCCTTACTTCGACGAGTTCTGGGTAAGCGACAATACCGATGCCCTGCAACGTGTCTATATGCAGTGGGGAACTTCCTATTTCTTCCCCGCCATCGCTATGGCATCGCATATCAGTGCTGCCCCCAATCATCAGACGTTCCGCACCATCCCTCTGAAATATCGGATAGACGTTGCCATGAGTGGTCGTTTGGGTATGGAAATCCAGCCCAAAAATATGACGGAAGAAGAAAAGGCTCTTTGCAAGAATGCCATTGCCGAGTACAAGACCATTCGTCCCGTAGTACAGTTGGGAGACATTTACCGCCTGCTCTCTCCTTATGACAAGCAAGGTGTGGCTTCTCTGATGTACGTGGCTCCGGAGAAGGACAAGGCAGTCTTCTATTGGTGGAAGACGGAACATTTCTGTAACCAGCACCTGCCGCGTGTGAAGATGGCAGGGCTCTGTGCCGACAAGCAATACCGGGTGCATGAACTGAACCGTATAGATAATGTTCCCTTGAACTACGAAGGAAAGAGTTTCAGTGGTGCCTACCTCATGGCAAACGGGCTGGAGATTCCCTACAACCATAAGGTGGACTATCACAAGCAGAACGACTATTCGAGCCGTGTGCTTTATCTGGAAGAGGTGAAGTGACATAAGCAAAGGTGAGGTTGGGCCGTGTAAAGGTGAACTTGAGCGGCGTAAAGGTGAGGTTTATGGGTACAGTTGGTACAGTGGGTACAGCGTCTCTTCTATCTCACACACGCATGTATATAAATAATGTACGCGTTATGAAGTAATGTACATAAGCGCATGTGTGTGAAGCAGAAGAGGCGCTGTACCCACTGTACCAATTGTACCACTGTTTGGATGTTCAACTTTTCTTTTCGTACCCTTTTGGGACTTTCAGGTAAGATGGAAACATAAAAAAAGTCCCACAATACATTGATATTGTAGGACTTTTTTCTTTTTGTCGCCTTCTGGCTTTGTTTCTATGTGAACCGCTTGGGGCTCGAACCCAAGACCCCAACATTAAAAGTGTTGTGCTCTACCTGCTGAGCTAGCGATTCAATCCTTCATTGCTGTTAAGCGGGTGCAAAGATAGATACTTTTTTGAAATTTGCAAAATAATATCATCTTTTTTCCTATCTTTGTCCCCATCAATCCTTGATATTAATCATTATCACTGAACATTAATCATTAAATACATGGCAACAGTAGACGATAAAAAGATTATCTTTTCTATGGTTGGGCTGAATAAAACCATTCAGCAGAACAACAAGCAGGTACTGAAGAACATTTACCTCTCGTTCTTCTACGGGGCAAAAATCGGTATCATCGGTCTGAACGGTTCGGGTAAATCGACCCTGCTGAAGATTATCGCCGGATTGGATAATTCCTATCAGGGCGAAGTGGTGTTCTCGCCGGGATATTCTGTGGGGTATCTGGCCCAGGAACCGTACCTCGACCCCACCAAGACCGTAAAGGAAATTGTAATGGAAGGCGTGCAGCCCATTGTGGACGCGCTGGCAGAATACGAGGAAATCAATCAGAAGTTTGGCTTGCCCGAATATTATGAGGACCAGGACAAGATGGACAAGCTCTTCTCCCGCCAGGCCGAGTTGCAGGACATCATTGACGCGACCGATGCCTGGAACCTTGACAGCAAGCTGGAACGCGCCATGGACGCCCTCCGTTGTCCGCCCGAAGACCAGTCCGTAGAACATCTTTCCGGTGGTGAGCGCCGCCGTGTGGCCCTTTGCCGCCTATTGTTGCAGAAGCCCGACGTGCTTCTTCTTGACGAGCCCACCAACCACCTTGATGCCGAATCCATCGACTGGCTGGAACAACACTTGCAGCAGTACGAGGGTACGGTGATTGCCGTAACGCACGACCGTTACTTCCTCGACCACGTTGCCGGCTGGATTCTTGAGCTGGACCGTGGCGAAGGTATTCCCTGGAAAGGTAACTACTCCAGTTGGCTGGAACAGAAGACCAAGCGCATGGAGCAAGAGGAAAAGACCGCCAGCAAGCGCCGCAAGACGCTGGAACGCGAGCTGGAGTGGGTGCGCATGGCTCCCAAGGCCCGTCAGGCAAAGGGAAAGGCGCGTCTGAACTCCTACGACAAATTGCTGAACGAGGATGTGAAGGAGAAGGAAGAGAAGCTGGAAATCTTTATCCCGAACGGTCCCCGTCTGGGTAATAAGGTGATTGAAGCCAAGCATGTGGCAAAGGCGTTCGGTGACAAACTGTTGTTCGATGACCTCAACTTCATGCTTCCACCCAACGGTATCGTGGGTATCATCGGCCCTAACGGTGCCGGTAAGACTACGCTTTTCCGTCTTATCATGGGACTGGAAAAGGCAGACAAAGGCGAATTCGAGGTGGGGGAGACCGTAAAGGTTGCCTACGTGGACCAGCAGCACAAGGATATCGACCCCAACAAGAGCGTATATCAGGTCATTTCCGGCGGAAACGATCTGATTCGCATGGGAGGGCGCGACATTAATGCACGCGCCTATCTGTCCCGTTTTAACTTCTCCGGTGCCGACCAGGAAAAGCTCTGTGGGGTGCTTTCCGGTGGTGAACGCAACCGCTTGCATCTGGCGCTCTGCCTGAAGGAGGAAGGTAATGTGCTGTTGCTGGACGAGCCCACCAATGACATCGACGTGAATACGCTCCGTGCCCTCGAAGAAGGTTTGGAGGACTTTGCCGGATGTGCTGTGGTCATCAGTCACGACCGTTGGTTCCTTGACCGTATCTGTACGCATATCCTCGCTTTCGAAGGAGACTCCAATGTGTTCTTCTTTGAAGGTTCTTATTCAGAATATGAGGAAAATAAACAGAAACGTCTTGGGAAAGAAGAACCCACCCGTGTACGTTATAGAAAGCTCATGAATGATTGATTTCGGTGCGAATTTGAAAGTATATTCTTTTACTTGTTGACAATACGAAAGCCCTGCTGTAGAATGCAGGGCTTTTTTTGTTTAAAAATATCTCAAAAAAGCCTTTCTACCTTCAAAAAATGTAACATAAATATAACATTAATCTCGTTTTTATTAGTTATATTTGCGACTTAAAACATAAATTAATGTTTAATTAACACTATCTATTAACAAAAAACAGAATTATGAGAAAACATCTAATTCAATTCCTGTTGGTTGCAGTGTTGTCGGTATTTAGTGCCGCTGCATTTGCTCAGACTACAGTGAGAGGTCAGCTTGTTGATTCAGAAACAGGTGAACCGTTAGTGGGTGCCGCCGTCATGGTGGAAGGTACTACACAAGGATCGGTGACCGACATTGATGGCTATTTCAAGCAAAGCGTTGCTTCGAATGCGACATTACTATTCAAGTACGTGGGTTATAAAGACCAGAAGAAGAAGATTACGCAGAAGGGCGCTTCTGTGGATTTGGGTGCTATCCCAATGGAACCGGATGCTGTGATGCTGAAGGACGTAGTGATTACATCGTCTATTGCTGTGGCACGCAAGACTCCGGTTGCAGTATCTACTGTCGACCCCGTATTTATTGAAGATAAGATAGGTTCTCAGGAGTTACCGCAAATCTTGAAATCTACTCCGGGTGTTTATGCTTCTAATGAGGGAGGTGGCTTTGGTGATTCCAACATAAAGATTCGTGGTTTTAAGTCAGAATATGTGGCTATGATGATTAACGGTGTACCCATGAACGGAATGGAAAACCAGAAAGTATACATGAGTAACTGGGGTGGTTTGATTGATGTGGCCAGCAGTATTCAGGTACAACGTGGACTTGGTGCCAGCAAGGTGTCAACTCCTTCAGTAGGTGGCTCACAAAACATTATAACCAAGACTACTGATGCCAAGAAAGGCGGCTTCATCTCTTACGGCATGGGTAATGACGGCTACAGTAAAGTGATGTTCAGTGTCTCTTCCGGTCTGACAAAAGATGGTTGGGCCTTTACTTTATTGGGTGCCAGAGATAAACGCGACGGTTATATTCAAGGTACGGAATCCGAGGCCTACACTTGGTTCATGAGTATTGCAAAACGTATCAATGACAACCATCAACTTTCATTTACAGCTTTTGGAGCACCTCAGTGGCATAATCAGCGTAATATGGCAAATGGTTTGAATATCAAGGAGTATCAGCGTGTAAAACAATGGATGGGTGAGGAAAGTCCCTATCGTTACAATTCTACTTTCGGTTATCGCAATGGACAAGTGATGAACTCTTCACGTAACGAATACCATAAGCCCCAGATGTCTCTTAATCATTTGTGGCAAATCAACCATAAGTCAAGCCTCAGTACAGCAGCTTATATGTCTATCGGTACTGGTGCGGGCTATAGTGGTACGGGGGTAACGGGGTACACCAGCTCTTGGTACGGTACGGCCAGTGATGGTACGGTGAACACTCAGTTCCGTTGTCCTGATGGTACTTTTGATTATGATGCTGTGGATAAGCTCAATGCAGATAACTATACTAATCCGGTGAATGTGAGTGGAATGCCCGGTTATAAAGGTTCGCTGATGATTATGAACAAAGCCTCGAACGACCATTTCTGGACAGGATTGATTTCTACTTATACCACTAAGTTTGGTGATTACTTTGATTTCTATGGTGGTATTGACTTCCGCTATTATAAAGGTTTGCACAAGAATGTCATTACCGATCTTTTTGGAGGGCAGTATTATGTAGACTCTTATAACCGTAAGAGTGTATTGGCTGAGAATAGTGTGAATGGTGGAGTCACCTCCTGGGTAAACCAGAAGTTGGGAGTAGGAGATGTGATTCGTCGTGACTACGACGGTTTTGTGATGTACGAAGGTGGTTTTGCCCAATTGGAGTATAATAAAGATAAAGTGAGTGCATTTGTTTCAGGTGGTCTTACAAATACCAGTTATTGGCGTAAAGACCGTTTCTATTATAGTGGTGACAAACAGCTGTCTTCGAAGAAACATTATTTGGGAGGCAATGTGAAAGCTGGTTTGAATTACAACCTTGATGATTACAATAACGTATTCTTCAATACCGGATTTATCAGCCGTGCTCCTATTTTTGATAATACCTTCATCAATTCTCAGAGTTCACATGAACGTAATCCTGATGCTAAGAATGAGAAAGTTTACTCTTTCGAATTAGGTTATGGATATCGTAGCCAGTATTTCTCAGCCAATGTAAACGCCTATTATACTATGTGGAAAGACAAGGCTTTATATGATACCGGATCCTATGAAGACGTAAACGGGGCTTCTCAACGTTGGACAATGAACATGACCGGTGCGCAGGCTAACCACATGGGTATAGAGCTTGACTTTATTGCCAAGCCTTTCCGCTGGATGGAAGTTAACGGTATGTTCTCTTGGGGAGACTGGCGCTGGAATGGGACAGCGAAAGGCTTCATGATGAATACTGAAGGCCAGATTATGGCGAATAGCCGTGGTGAAGTGGTGACAGATATGAGTAATGTAGATCAGTACAAGTATACCATTGAAATGGATAATGTACAGGTGGGCGGTTCTGCTCAGACTACAGCTGCTTTGGGAGTGACATTCCGCCCAATGAAAGGCTTGCGTCTTAATGCAGACTGGAACTTCTTTGCACGCAATTATGCCGATTATGACATTGATGCGAGCCAAGCCACTCAAAAAGAGGCTTACGTGGTGGAAAAACCTTGGGAGATTCCTTCATGGAGCACATTTGATGTAAGTGCAGGATATACCTTTGACTTCGGTAAGATTCGTGCTACACTGAGCGGCAATGTGAACAACTTGTTCAACCAAGAGTACATAGCCGATGCACGCGATGGAAGTAACCATGACTGGGAGACGGCCACACGTGTTATCTATGGTTGGGGACGTACTTATACTGTAAGATTGAAGTTGAATTTCTAAGCGAACATATTTATGAAAAAACATATATTATTAGGAACCGCATTGGCTTCGCTGTTTGCACTTGGGGCCTGCGATTATAACGAGGATAATTTCCCCGGATTTGATGAAAAAGAAACCATCACGGATGTCAGTACCGATACCCTCGTATTGGCTGATGCCCATTATGGCAAAATAGCTTCTATGCCGAAGAACCAAGGGATAGCTCTCGCCAAGGATCCCGAGGGGCAGACTTATCTTACGGCATTGAACCAGCTGGGTAAAACCAAGATGTTTACTGATATGGTAGCTCCTGAAGATTATCTGCCTGCATTTGTCGATTCGCTCTACGCATATCTGTCAGATGGTTCCAAGGTGCTGGTGCAGTACAATATCGGCAAGGAGCAACCTGAATATCTCTCGAAGATAAACGAAGCTCAGACTTTCGATCTTACTTCTGACAATTACGCTACAGTATGGGGGGAAAGCATGGTAGTGAAATATCTCACCCCTTCTACGTTGAAGAAGCTTCCTGCTTTGTTGAAGGAAGGTATCAAGAACCCGAAGACGGGAGATGTGTGCCAAGTGAATTACGCTTGGTCGGAGACCGAGCCCAGTACAGGCGGCGGTGCAGTGAAAATGGTATACCAGAAAGTAACTTCTATTGATGCCGAAGGAGGTAATTATGTCATTGTGGCTCCGACGAAGGACAATACTTGGATTCCTTTCGGTCAGTTCAAAGACCCGGATAAGACGTATGGTTATATGGAGGGTGAACCGGTAGAGATTGCGGATGGTTTCATCACCAGCGATGTGTCCAATCATATCATGACACTTACTCCTACGGAAAAAGGTTTCACTATGCAACGTCCGGATGGCAAGTTCATCTATCAGAGTGGTACGTTTAACAGTTTCAACATCAGTACTTCCATACCCGAGGGTGGGGATTGGAGCTTTGCTTACAACTATGACCGTAAGGCATTTGATGTAAAAAATGTGGAAAAGGACAAAATCATCAAGCTGAATTTCTATGAAAAAGGAAACTCTTATTCATACGGTTCTTATCCGAATGCTACGTTGGGCATTTATATGAATGAGTCGTTCAATGGAAACGAGGGCGGTTTCACTACTCAAAATGTGAAACTTACCGGCACGTTAACTAATGTATGGAAGGTGGATGGTAAATATGGTTGGAAGGGTAGTGCTCATGTAGGAGATAGCGATTTTGAATCGGAAGCATGGGTGGTTTCTCCTATTATAGATTTAGCAAAAGCGAAGGCTCCTCTTCTTAAGGTAGATATTGCCATTAATTTCTTGAATGGTAACAATCGTGCTGATTTTATTGAATTGCTGGCTTCGGAAGATTATGTGGATGATGTGGCTACTGCTGAATGGAAGGCTCTGAATGTACCTCAATGGCCGGAAGGCAAGAATTGGAATTATGTAAATTCCGGTGATATTGACCTGAGTGCTTACGAGGGCAAGAAGATAGCCATTGCTTTCCGTTATAAGAGTACTACAGAGTGTGCGCCTACTGTAGAGTTTAAGAATATGTCACTTACAAGTACCGTATCAGGGTATTATGAGGGTGTGGATATTTATAAGGAGATTCCTGAATCAGAAGCTGAAATGCCAGCTCGTGCCGTTACCCGTGCATCAGACGTGAAGCCAAATGCTTCTGCTCTCTACCAGTATGACGGTTCGGCTTGGACTGCCTACGAAGAAAGCGCAAGTATCGGTATCCGTGTGATGCAACCTGCCGATTATGTTTCTACCGGTTCGGACTATTTGAGCGATGCTGATGCCGTATTGCCCGTTTATCTGAAGAATGCATTCCCTTACGCACAGAGCGGGGATGTCAAGGCAGTAGTTTATTTCGGAAATAAGGAGTATGATGTGATGGCCGATGAATATGGCTTCGATGGCACTGCATGGGTGAAGAAGAATACCGAAACGGAAACTGCTGAAATGGCATTCCTGAAGACTGACGGCAAATGGATGGAAGCAAAAGAGTATTATAGCAATGACTTTGCTGGTGAACTTCATAACGATGCCCAGATTGTGAATGTGAAGCTTGATGGCATGAATTATGTATGGAGTGCAGGTGCAGGTTATACCCGTATCAAGGCAAGCGGTTATTATCAGCGTAACCGCGATACGGAGGCATGGCTTGTAACCGGTGAGGTAGATCTTACCGAAGCTATTGCCCCACAGATGGTATTCACTGCTTCGGCAGACTATTTGTATGGAGGCAAAATTGAGAACGCAGTGTCTGTACATGTGTCCGAAAATTATATCCCTGCGGCTTCTACTGCTACTGAGGAAGAGAAGATTGCAGCATTGCAGGGAGCGGCTTGGAGTGATCCGTTGTCGTTCGAGTGGCCTACAAGCTCTAAAGAGATCGAAATGCGTACTTCCATGGCTGACTATGTGGGCAAGAAAGTATATGTGGCATTCCGTTATGCAAGTAATACTGATCCTGGATTTGCTCCTACATTCTACATGAGTAACTTTGTGGTGAAGGAATAATTCCTGAGGTTGTGCAATAGACAATGTGGTAATGGACTTTACTGTCCATTACCACATTTGCATTCTTAGTATCGTAAAATCAAATTTAGAAACATAGATGAAAAAACTGTCTTACTTATTTCTTTTGCTGGTCGGAATTTGGCTGGCTGGATGTGATGATTCTTCAGAGGCTTCGCTCATTCCCGAGATAATACCTACCGAGCAGGGTTCGGATACTTACGTGATGAAGGGCTATGAGTCGAGCGACAATGGTTTCAACGTGTATAAGCCCAAGGCTATCGGCACCCCTTTCTATATCCAGTCCAAAGCTTTTACCGGGCGTAATTACGCATTTGCTCCTGTTAATAGTGAGTCGCTGGAAGGGCTTACTGTTGTTCCGTCTGCCGATGCTTTCAGCGAAAGCGTTGAGGTGAAACCCTCTACGTGCTATTGGGTGCGTTTCAACCGCTACAATCATTATCAGATGGGCAAGCTCCGCGTGGCCTATATTCACGGTAATGAAGTGGGCATAGAGTATGTGGCTTCTGAGGATATAGATGTGAAAAATGCCAATATTGCTGATAACAATAAAGCAGACAATCTTGAAATCCCAGCTCTCAATGCAACCAATCAATATATTGAATACTATGCAGGCGTGTCTGATGAGGAAGGTGCCGGGCAGGTACTCAATTTCTCTTTGGAATACATCGCTTCCAAGAAGCATTCGGCTTGGGTGGCATTCAGTTTCGACCCGATTACTGCGCAAGACAACGTGAAGCGTGCCAACGAGTGGAATCAAGACGACCCCAATATTGACAACAGCGTGGAGGTGACTGAATCCATGCATAAGAGCGATGGGTACGACAAGGGGCATCTTTGTGCCAGCGAAGACCGTGTGTACAGTAAAAGTGCCAATAAGCAGACCTTCTACTACAGTAATATCTCGCCACAGATAGGGAGTTTCAATCAAAAGTATTGGGCGGCTCTTGAGAAGCAGGTGCAGACTTGGGGACGTTCCACCATCAATGGCACATACGACAAACTTTATGTCGTGAAAGGTGGTACTACTGACCGTTTGCTTACCAATTTCACAGGTGTGAAGAAAGCCAATGACGGGCTTTATCCCACCACCAATGCCGACGGGCTGACACTTGGCGGACTCATTTGCCCCAGCTATTATTACATGGCTCTGTTGAGCGAGAAGGCAGGGGTTTATCATACTATCGCTTTTTTAGTCCCTCATTCTGAATTATTGCCAGAAAAACCTGGAAAAGATGAATTTATGGTTTATGCCGTTTCTATTAAAAATTTGGAGTACGAAACTGGTATCGACTTCTTCTGTAACCTGCCTAATGAGATAGAGAAGACTGTAGAAGCTACTTATAGTGCTGACGATTGGGCTTGGTAAAAGCTTCAGAAACTATAAGGAGAGTCTCCCCTTTTAGTATGACGGGCATGTCATGATTTAGGTAGCTTTCTTAAAAGCTGTTTTCGTTTTGATGGAAACTGACTTCTTATCCGTATCTTTGCATATTGATTAAAAAAAGAGATATTCATGGAACTTTCGGATATACTTCATAATTTGAAGATACAAGAACTTACTCCGATGCAGGAGGCTGCTAAGGAAGCCTATCAATCAGCCCAAGATTTAGTGCTTCTTTCGCCTACCGGTTCGGGTAAGACACTGGCTTTTCTCCTTCCGCTGGTACAGACCTTGAAAGCGGATATACAAGGTGTGCAGGCTCTTGTACTAGTACCTTCACGCGAATTGGCTTTGCAGATAGAAACTGTGTTCAAGTCCATGGGAACTCCTTTCAAAGCTATGAGCTGCTATGGCGGACGCCCTGCCATGGAAGAACACCGGACAATGAAAGGCATTCATCCCACCGTCATTATCGGTACTCCGGGACGTATGAGCGACCATTTGAGGAAAGAAAATTTCAATGCCGCCACTGTCGTCACTCTGGTGATAGATGAATTCGACAAGTGTCTTGAGTTCGGCTTCCATGACGAGATGGCGGAGGTTATCGGACAGCTTCCCTCACTGAAAAAGCGTGTGCTTCTCTCGGCCACCGATGCAGAGGAAATACCGCAATTTGCCGGAGTAGGAGGTGATTCCCCGTCTTCCGGCTCCCGGCTCATGAAGCTTGATTTTCTTGCTCCGGAAGCTCTTGCTCCGCGTTTGCGGCTGCACAAGGTTATTTCTCCGGAGAAGGACAAGCTGGAGACCCTCTATAATCTGCTTTGTACTCTCGGCTATCATTCCACTCTGGTATTCTGCAATTATCGTGAAAGCGTGGAGCGTGTTGTTGGGTACCTGAAAGCCAGGAAGTTCCCTTGCGACATGTTTCATGGCGGTATGGAGCAACCCGACCGCGAACGTGCGCTTTACAAGTTCCGTAATGGCAGTTGCGCCGTGCTGATATCTACAGACCTTGCCGCCCGCGGACTGGATATTCCGGGTATTGAGAATGTGGTGCATTACCATCCTCCCGTAAACGAGGAAGCCTATACACACCGTAATGGACGTACCGCCCGTTGGGAGGCATCGGGAAATGCATATCTTGTCCTGCATGCCGAGGAGCGGGTACCCGAGTACATTTCTGAAGACATCGAAACGTACGAGTTTCCGGAGACGCTTCCCAAACCGGCCAAGCCCCGATGGGCTACCTTATATATAGGTAAAGGGAAAAAGGATAAGTTGAACAAGATAGATATTGTCGGCTTCTTGTATAAAAAAGGAGGGATGGCGCGTGAAGATGTCGGGCAGGTGGACGTAAAGGAACACTATGCCTTTGTAGCCGTGCGCCGCAGTAAAATGAAACAATTGTTGACGCTGGTACGCGGTGAAAAAATCAAGGGAATGAAAACTGTTATCGAGGAAGCAAAATGATTTATCTTATAAATATTCATTTTATTTGCGCTTATTCTTTTGAATATGAAGTAATGAAACCGCCTTGCTTTTAGTTTCTCTAAAAGTATTATCCTTGATAAGTAAAGATAACAAAATGGTGCATATATCTTGTATAAACCATTAAAAAGTAAGCTAAATGCGGCTTAAAAATAGAATTTCATCAGGAAAGGTTTGTTTTGAAGAAATATTTCCGTAATTTCGCAAAGTCGAAAGACATTAATGAACGAAATTGTATAACCAAAACAAACTTCAAATGAAAAAGCATAATTTCAATGCAGGACCTTCTATCCTTCCTCGTGAGGTGATTGAGAATACGGCACAAGCTATTCTTGATTTCAATGGCTCAGGCCTCTCACTGATGGAAATCAGCCACCGTGCCAAAGACTTCCAACCCGTTGTGGACGAAGCTGTGGCATTATTCAAAGAATTGCTCAATATCCCCGAAGGATATTCGGTACTGTTCTTGGGCGGTGGTGCCAGTTTGGAATTCTGCATGGTACCCTTCAACTTCCTTGAAAAGAAAGCTGCTTACCTGAATACGGGTGTATGGGCCAAGAAAGCCATGAAAGAAGCTAAGGCATTCGGTGAAGTAGTTGAAGTCGCTTCTTCCGCTGAATCTACTTATACTTATATTCCGAAGGACTATACAGTGCCTGCTGATGCAGACTATTTCCACATCACTACCAACAATACAATCTACGGTACGGAACTGAAAGAGGATTTGGACGTAAACGTTCCGATGGTGGCCGATATGTCTTCTGATATTTTCTCCCGTCCCATCGACGTATCCAAATATATCTGTATCTATGGTGGTGCGCAGAAGAATCTGGCTCCTTCCGGTGTTACATTCGTCATCGTGAAGAATGACGCGCTGGGTAAGGTATCCCGCTATATCCCGACCATGCTGAACTATCAGACGCATGTGGATAGCGGCTCTATGTTCAATACTCCTCCCGTTGTCCCCATCTATGCAGCCCTGCAGACATTGCGCTGGATTAAGGCAGAGGGTGGCGTGAAGGAAATGGAACGCCGTGCCATCGAAAAGGCCGATATGCTGTATGCTGAAATTGACCGTAACAAAATGTTTGTGGGTACGGCTGCCAAAGAAGACCGTTCACGCATGAACATCTGCTTTGTGATGGCTCCCGAATACAAGGAATTGGAAGCTGACTTCCTGAAGTTCGCTACCGAAAGAGGTATGGTAGGTATCAAGGGACACCGTTCTGTAGGTGGATTCCGTGCATCCTGCTATAATGCCATGCCGAAGGAAAGCGTGCAGGCTTTGATTGACTGCATGCAGGAATTTGAGAAACTTCATTAATAATATTGTTTTTCACCACAGATTACGCAGATTTGCACAGATTGTTTTTATGATTAAACTCTGTGATAATCTGTGTCATCTGTGGTGAGTCTTTTTAATATCATGAAATTATGAAAGTATTAGTTGCAACAGACAAACCGTTTGCCAAAGTGGCAGTAGACGGTATCCGTAAAGAAATAGAAGCAGCAGGTTACGAACTCGTGCTGCTGGAAAAATATGGTGAAAAAGCCAAGCTGTTGGAGGCTGTGAAAGATGCCAACGCTATCATTATCCGCAGTGACATCATTGATGCTGAAGTGCTGGATGCCGCCAAGGAACTGAAGATTGTGGTGCGTGCCGGTGCCGGTTATGATAATGTGGACCTGGAAGCAGCTACTGCCCACAATGTATGTGTAATGAATACTCCGGGACAGAACTCCAATGCTGTGGCCGAATTAGCTTTTGGCTTGATGGTGATGGCTGTCCGTAATATGTATAACGGTACTTCCGGTACTGAACTGATGGGCAAGAAGCTGGGTATCCACGCTTATGGTAACGTAGGCCGCAACGTAGCCCGTATTGCCAAAGGCTTCGGTATGGAGATTTATGCGTTCGACGCTTTCTGCCCGAAAGAAGTAATCGAGAAGGATGGAGTGAAGGCTGTGGGTTCTGCTGAAGAGCTTTACTCTACTTGCGACGTCGTTTCCCTGCATATTCCTGCAACTGCCGAAACGAAGAATTCCATCAATTATGCATTGGTGAACAAGATGCCGAAGGGCGGACTGCTGGTGAACACAGCCCGTAAGGAAGTCATCAATGAAGCAGAGCTTATCCAGCTGATGGAAGAGCGCACCGACTTGAAATACATGACCGACATTATGCCTGCTGCCAATGAAACATTTGCAGCCAAGTTTGCCGGACGTTATTTCTCTACACCGAAAAAGATGGGGGCCCAGACTGCTGAAGCCAATATCAACGCAGGTATTGCCGCTGCCAAGCAGATTGTAGGCTTCCTGAAAGACGGTTGCGAGAAGTTCCGCGTAAACAAGTAATATTTTTAGTAGGCGCGGATTACGCGGATTTCACGGAGTTTTTATTTTCCGTACAGTTCCGTGTAATCTGCGCCTAAGTATTCCATTAAAACATCTAATTACCATGGCAATCATTAAACCTTTCAAAGGAGTCCGTCCTCCCCAAGACTTAGTAGAACAAGTAGCTTCCCGCCCGTATGATGTACTCAATTCAGAGGAAGCCCGCATAGAAGCGGAAGGTAATGAAAAATCCCTATATCATATTATCAAGCCGGAAATAGATTTTCCCGTCGGTACGGATGAGCATGACGAACGTGTTTATCAGAAAGCTGCAGAGAACTTCCGTATGTTCCAGGAGAAAGGCTGGCTGGTGCAGGACGATAAAGAAAACTATTACGTCTATGCCCAGACCATGAACGGCAAGACACAGTACGGTCTTGTTGTCGGTGCCTATGTTCCCGATTATATGAACGGCGTTATCAAGAAGCACGAGTTGACTCGTCGTGATAAAGAGGAGGACCGTATGAAGCATGTCCGCGTGAACAATGCCAACATTGAGCCCGTATTCTTTGCCTATCCCGATAACGCTGCACTGGATGCCGTCATTTCCCGTTATACAGCGGGGAAACCGGTATACGACTTTATCGCTCCGGGTGACGGTTTCGGCCATACCTTCTGGATTATAGACAAGCAGGAGGACATTGATGCCATTACCCAAGAGTTTGCCCAAATGCCCGCTCTCTACATTGCCGATGGGCATCATCGCAGTGCCGCTGCCGCTTTGGTGGGTGCGGAGAAAGCCAAGCAAAATCCCAATCACCGTGGTGACGAAGAGTACAACTACTTCATGGCTGTGTGCTTCCCTGCCAACCAGTTGACTATTATTGACTATAACCGGGTGGTGAAGGACTTGAACGGCATGACTCCCGAAGAGTTTCTGGCTGCTGTGGGCAAGAATTTCATCGTGGAGGAGAAAGGTGAGGACATCTATAAGCCGTCCGAACTGCATAACTTCTCCCTCTATTTGAACGGAAAGTGGTACAGCCTTACTGCCAAACCGGGTACTTATAATGATAACGACCCCATTGGAGTACTGGATGTAACCATCTCCTCCAATCTGATACTGGATGAAGTGCTCGGCATCAAAGACCTCCGTTCCGACAAGCGTATTGACTTTGTAGGCGGCATCCGTGGTCTGGGAGAGTTGAAGAAGCGGGTGGACAGTGGTGAGATGAAAGTGGCATTGGCCCTCTATCCCGTTTCCATGAAGCAGCTGATGGACATCGCCGATACGGGCAACATCATGCCTCCCAAGACAACTTGGTTTGAGCCGAAGTTGCGTTCGGGGTTGGTGATTCATAAACTGGACTAAATGAATTGATATAAACTGAAACGGGGATGTCTTCCACTAAAAGACATCCCCGTTTTTTTCGGATTAAAACAGAATAATAAGGTTATTATGTAGAAAATGCCGACCTTTGCCGAAAAATTGAGAGTATACAATGAAGGTATTGATTCTTAACGGTAGTCCTCGTCGTCATGGCAACATGTCGAAAATGTTGGAGCTGATGAAGCAGGAACTTGAAGGCTGCGGAGTTGGAACAGTTTATATAGACGTTCCACAGTTGCAGGTACATCCCTGCATCGGTTGCATGAAGTGTCGCAGTTCATTGAAGTGTTGTCTGCCCGAGGATGGGGCACAGAGAGTGTTGCAGTCTATGAAAGAAGCCGATGCAGTGATAATCGGTGCCCCTTGCTATTGGGGAAACATGCCGGGAGAAGTGAAAGTGCTTTTCGACCGTATGGTTTACGGTATGATGGGGGAGAACTCCTGGGGAATGCCCCTTCCGCTTCATAAGGGCAAGAAAGCGATTGTGGTAAGCACTTGTACTACCCCTTATCCTTTCAATATTCTCTATAATCAGACGCACGGTGTGGTGAAAGCTTTCAGGGAGATTCTGAAATGGAGTGGTTTCAAGATTGTGAAAACCATTGAGAGGGGAGGTACTAAGAAGCATCCTGAGCTGACGGAAAAGGATATGCGGAACTGCAAGAAAGCAGTGCACAAATTATTGTAAAGTATTGAAAAAGTCAATATGAGTAGAAAAGAAGAATATAAATTGCAGAACGAACAGTTTCTGGAGCAGTTGCGTACGGCAGAAGGAATCAAGGAATTGCCTTGCGGCATACTTTATCGGGTATTGGAGGAAGGCAGAGACGGTCCGACACCACGTCTCAACAGTGTAGTATCTGTGCATTATAAAGGCACTCTTATCAATGGGCGTGAGTTCGATAATTCGTGGAAACGGAAGTGTCCGGAGGCTTTTCGTCTGAATGAAGTGATTGAGGGCTGGCAGATTGCCTTGCTACGAATGCATCCCGGAAGTCGTTGGATTGTATATATCCCTTACACCATGGGATACGGTACACGTACCAGTGGACCCATTCCGGCGTATTCCACACTGATATTTGAAGTGGAATTACTAAATATCTCGTGACACTGCTGAACAATTTGCTTTTTTATCTTGTTCTCATATAAGAATTTAGAAAAACTCAATAGGTATGAATATAGATAAGAAAGCAGGGCATATTGACCCGAAAGTAGCATTGTCCCAGGCAGAACATGAAAAGGGAACAGTACCCGGACAACAGATTGGCCTTTACGGTAATGCAGACAAGAGAGATGTTCGTCAGGTCGTAAAGATTCTGAATCCTGACAAAAACAGTATGGAGAGCAGAGGTTAACCCTCTGCTTTTTTTATTACATGCCTCTTTCTTCGTCGAGTCCAGATGATTTGTTGGAGGGTTTTGTATCTTTGTACCCGGAAATGAAACTCTTAAAAACAAAAGCAGGATGCTACGGAAAGGAGACCTCACTCAAGGAGGCATAACCGGTACTTTATTACATTTTACCCTACCCATGATGGTAGGGTCTTTTTTGCAGCAATGCTACAACATTGCAGATACGCTCATTGTAGGCCAATGCATTGGTGCAGGGGCGTTGGCGGCGGTCGGTTCGGCATACACATTGATGGTTTTCCTTATATCCGTTTTGCTGGGACTGGCGATGGGCAGTGGCACTGTGTTCTCTTTACATTATGGTGCCGGAAACCATGTAGCACTGCGTCGTAGCATATTCAGTTCGTTTGTACTGATAGGTATCGTGACATTGATACTGAATGTAGCCGTTTTTATCTGGCTCGACCCTATTCTCCGGCTGTTGCAGGTCCCGCAAGACATATACGGCATGATGCGCAGCTACTTGTGGATAATCTTCTGCGGTATAGTTTTCACCTTTATCTATAACTTCTACGCATCTCTGCTGCGTGCAGTAGGGGATTCTGTCACTCCGCTTTGGTTTCTGGCAGTTTCTGTCGTTCTGAATATAGCGCTCGACTTGTTTTTTATCCTACAACTGGATTGGGGGATTCAGGGTGCGGCTGCGGCCACTGTCCTCGCTCAAGGAGTAGCTGCTCTGGGCATCATCATTTATACTTACAGAAGGCGTCCGGAACTGCGATGGCATCATGAAGATATGTGTTTTGACCGTACTTGCTTGAAGGAAATAGCTTCCTTCTCTACACTGACTTGCATCCAACAGTCGGTGATGAATCTGGGAATCCTGATGGTACAGGGACTTGTCAACAGCTTTGGAACAGCGGTAATGGCAGCTTTTGCGGCAGCTGTGAAGATTGACTCTTTCGCCTATATGCCCGTGCAGGAATTTGGGAACGCCTTTTCCACCTTTATTGCACAGAACTTCGGGGCCGGACGTTACGACCGTATCCACCGGGGTGTTCGCAGTGCATTTGTCACGGCTGTTGTTTTTTCGCTCCTTGTGTCCGTATTGGTTTTCATCTTTGCCAAACCGTTGATACTTATCTTTGTCCGTCCGGACGAAACGGAGATTATTGCGGTGGGAGTGGCGTACCTACGCATTGAAGGTGCTTTCTACTGTGGCATCGGTATCTTGTTTTTGCTGTACGGATACTACCGGGCCATCCGTATGCCGGGCATGTCTGTTGTGCTGACCGTGCTGTCGCTGGGCACCCGTGTAGTTCTTTCTTACTGGCTTGCTTCGATACCTGAGATTGGGGTGACAGGCATCTGGTGGTCCATCCCCATCGGCTGGCTGATTGCCGACGTGGTCGGTATCTGGTGCTATCGGTATGTTAAAGGAGTTAGAGGGAGTTAAAAGAAAATCCGGCAAATTTGCTCCACTGTCCTTTGGATATTTTCTTGAGCAAACTCGGGTTGCATGGCCTGCTCCAAAGAGATGGGAGAGGGGGTAATGGAGAATACGCCCCGGAATCCGGCTGCATTCAGTATCCCGGCATCCTCTATCGCTCCTGCCAGCAGGATGACGGGAATATGTTGCCTCCTTGCTTCCTGCAAGATGCCCGAAGGTACTTTCCCCATAAGAGTCTGCCGGTCCGATTTCCCTTCTCCGGTGATGAGGAGGTCGGCATCCTTAATCTTTTCTGCAAAGTCCAGAGTTTCCAAAAGAAGCTCTATGCCGGGTTTCAACTGTGCATCCAGAAATGCGTGGAGACCGCCCCCCATACCGCCTGCCGCACCGGCACCGGGATGCAAGGATACGTCTTTGCCGGTAGTGTGGAATATGACGTCTGAAAGATGCTGCATGGCAATATCCAGTTCCTTCACCATATCCGCGTCTGCTCCTTTTTGGGGAGCGAATACGTGGGCTGCTCCATTGGGACCGAAGAAAGGATTGCGTACATCACACGCCGTCGTGAAACATGCCTTTTTCAGTGCGGGATGGGCAGAAGAGCTGTCTATGGAGCTGATTTCCGATAGAAGGGCACCGCATAGGGCGATGCCTTTTTCCATGCTTCCCACTTCGTGTCCTTCTTTATCGAAGAAACGGAATCCCAATGCTTGCAGCATTCCCAGACCGGCATCGTTCGTGGCGCTCCCTCCAAGTCCGATGACGAAACGGAGGCATCCCCGTTCCAAGGCATCGTGTATCAGTTCGCCCGTTCCGAAGGTGGTGGTTTTCATCGGATTCCTTTTGTCGGCAGGAACCAGTGGCAGGCCGCTGATGGCAGCCATTTCTACGAATGCGGTATTGCCGTCTCCGGAGATGCCGTAACTGGCATCGCACGGTTGCATCAACGGGTCGTGGGCACGGACGGTGATACGTTTTCCGTTACTGGCTGCAAGCAGGACGTCGAGCATGCCTTCTCCACCGTCGGCCACGGGGAGCACGATGGTCCGGCATTCGGGACATGCGGCATGTACCCCTTGGGCGGCAGCTTCTCCGGCTTCTGCCGAGGTGAGACATCCTTTAAAGGAATCAAGGGCAATCACTATCTTTTTCATAAATGCGGTCTTTTATAATTTCGTCATGCTTCGGATGACAAGTTGTACAATTACAAAGGTATATACAAAATTTCATTTCTTTTTCATACAAGCATGAAAGTTCTCTCTTCGGTTTGCATTATCTTTGCAGCATGAGCGAAGATACGTATAAAACCATCGTTGCCCCTTCCGAGGGCATTTACACTGAAAAGCGCAGCAAGTTCATTGCTATTGCCCTGCCGGTGCGTACAGTAGAGGAGGTGAAGGCGCATCTGGAAACTTACCAGAAGAAATACTACGACGCCCGCCACGTGTGTTACGCCTACATGTTGGGCCATGAGCGGAAGGACTTCCGTGCCAACGACAACGGCGAGCCATCGGGTACGGCAGGCAAGCCGATTCTGGGACAAATCAATTCCAACGAACTGACGGATATTCTCGTCATCGTAGTGCGCTACTTCGGCGGTATCAAGTTGGGTACGAGTGGACTGATTGTAGCTTATAAGGCTGCTGCCGCCGAAGCCATTGCCGCTGCCACCATCATTGAAAAGACGGTAGATGAGGCGGTGACTTTCCTCTTCGAATACCCCTTCATGAACGATGTGATGCGGGTGGTGAAGGAGGAGGAGCCGGAAATTCTGGAACAGTCGTATGATATGGACTGCCGTATGACGCTCCGCATCCGTCAGTCCATGATGCCGAAGTTGCGGGCACGGTTGGAGAAAGTAGAAACATTGAGGTTTGAATAATACAACAAATGGGATAAGAGCCCCTTTCAATAGGGAAGTTGTTCGTTTCCTTTAACGGAACAAGTTGTTTTGTCCTTCGGAACAGACTGTTTTCTTTGCGGAAACGGCATCACTCCTTATGAAAGGCTGACTCCCTCCTTTAAACAAAAGAAAGTTTATGGCATTTAGTGCAACAAAAAGAGAACTGGGCGAGCTCTACACCTTCTTTCGCCTGCTGGCGGATGGAGCCGTGTCACTGGGTACACCGAAAGCTGAAAAAGACGAAACCCTGCGCTGGCCCGTTGCCTTGATACAGAGGGAAGAGCATGACGGTACGCGCCGTTACTATATCGAAGCGCAGGAAGTGCGCGTTGTCAGCGGAACTGCCGGGAAGGACGGTTCGTTTGTTCCGGGCGAGAAGGAGGAACTGCGTTTCCCCCGCGAAGACTTTGGTGATGCGGCAGAGTTGGTTCTGCATCTGCTGAAGAACGTTTCGGGCGAGGAAGTGGAAGTGTCCGAAGGTTTGGAAGCCTTTTTGGATGCTATCAACATCTTCGACCTGGAAGCAAAGACGGAGGACCGTACCGACTTCTCCGTTGCCTTCTGGCATCCCGAAGCACCTCTAACGGGCTTCAATGTCCGTTGTCGTCTTACCCCGATGAATCCGTTGCTGGACGGAGGGCGCACGGCGAATCTGAAGCTGGAGCAAAGCGGTGTCAAGTTTGCCGTGCCCACGGTGAACAAGGTGAATGCCCTGCCGGAATCTCCTACGGAAGTGGCAGAACGCATGATGATGATTGAGCGACTGGGCGGCGTGCTGAAGTATGCCGACGTTGCCGACCGCGTGTTCCGCTGCAACTTGCTGATGATAGACCTCCACTTCCCCCGCATGCTTGCCGAGATGGTACGCTTGATGCACTTGGACGGCATCACCCGCATCAGCGAATTGACGGAGCGCATCAAGGAGATGAATCCGTTGAAGATAAAGGACGAGTTGATAAACAAGCACCGCTTCTACGAGTTCAAGATGAAGCAGTTCCTGCTGGCACTTGCCCTCGGCATGCGCCCTGCCAAAATTTATAACGGTACGGACTCTGCCGTCGAAGGCATCTTCCTGACGGACGGCAGCGGGCAGGTACTTTGCTACCACAAATCCCGTCCGCAGGTCTTTGCAGACTTCCTCTATCAGAATACGCGTTTGGAGAAAGGTGCCGTAGAGAAAGATAAATACGGCTTCTTGGAGCGCGAGAACGGCGTCTGGTACTTCAAGCTGAATGTAAAGATTGGGCTGGTGAAACGGTGAAACAGCCCCACTGAACACGTACTGATGTGCATTATCAACTATCAATTCTCAAATAAATAAATAAATGAACGAGACATTACAAACCATCAAGGCACGCCGCAGCGTCCGTGCCTATACGGAACAGCAAGTTTCCGCAGAAGATTTGAACCTTATCCTTGAGGCGGCTACCTATGCTCCCAGTGGTATGCATTTGGAGACGTGGCACTTTACCGCCATCCAGAATAAGGAGGTGCTGGAAGAGCTGAACGATAAAATCAAAGGTGCCTTTGCCAAGAGTGACGACCTCCATACACGGGAGCGTGGACACAGCCAGACTTATTGTTGCTACTATCATGCCCCCACGTTGGTCATTGTCTCCAATGAGCCGGACAAGTGGTGGGCCGGTATGGATTGTGCCTGCGCCTTGGAGAACATTTTTCTTGCAGCCAAGTCCCTCGGCATCGGTTCCTGCTGGATTAACCAGTTGGGGCAGACCTGCGACGACCCCGATGTCCGCGCTTTCTTGACAAAGCTGGGTGTACCCGAGAGCCATAAGGTATATGGCTGCGCAGCCCTGGGATATGCTCCCGCCGATGCTCCGGTGAAGGAGAAAAAGGTGAAGGAAGGTACGGTGACCATCATCCGCTAAACAGAGATACCCGCAGGAGAGGTGGCGGTCAGGTAATTAATCATACATGAAGCAAAATAACGTATAATTCCGCCACTCTCCGTTGGGCTTCCTCTTCACAGAGGAAATGGGTTATCGCTGCATATTGATGATGCCGCTGTCCGTATCACTGTTGTTCAGCCCCTTGTTGCCTGCCTTGTGCTTGCGTCCGAACTCGAATGTATAGCCCATGCGCAGTACGACCATCTGTCCCGTCTCCCTGACGAATGTTTCGGAACGGAAAGGAGCCACTTCACTGATTCTTTCTTTTCCCACCTTATAGTTATTGGTGAAAGGAAACATAATGCCGATTCCCGCCTGAAGGTTCCGCCGGGTGTACATTGCCATGAATGCCGTCTGGTTTTCGTTCTTCTTGATGGTTTCGCCGAAGAAATTGTTCTGCACTTTCCGGAACTGCCCGAGCAGCGAGAAGTCTTTATATTGCACTTGCGCCATCACGCTGTAATAGAATTCATCGTACATATGGCTATAGTTCAAACCTTCCGACCAACTGCGCGTATATCCTCCCGAAGCATAAAGCGTCAGGAAATCCTTCAGCCCGAACAGCGTAGCGCCGTTAATGCCGACCATCAGTTCCGCATTCAGGCTTTGGAACGACCGCTGGTTTTCATCTTTCAGTATCAGTTTGCCGTCCTCCACGAAGATGCTTTCCATGATGGGATTGTCATAATACTGGTGGCGCACGCTCAGATTGGCGTTGAACTGCTTCTTCGAATAGCTGTAAGACAAGGAGTTCGTGAACTGTTGATACGTTTTCAGTAACGGGTTGCCGCGGACTATCTGTATCGTATCCATCGCCTGCTCTACATCCGTCAGCGAGCCGAGCGACGGTATGGCAGGACTGATGTTGAACCGGTAGCGCAGGAATCCCGCCTTCTTCAGATTATAGCTCAACCGCACGGTGGGCGTGAAGGTATAGTAAGCATGCTCTTCCTCGCTCTCCTTGAACCAGGCACGTGTCATGCCTACGCTGCCCGCATAGCTGAAGTCCTTTACCTTGCCCTGCACCTCGAAGAAAGCGGATGTCTGCGACTGGTCCATCTTCGAAGTGGTGGGATTGGAACCTTTATACTCATTCTCCGTCCGCATCTGATAGTGGCGGACACCGTCGCTCAGCTTCACCTCCTTGAAGTTCTTTTCATAAATGGCTTCGCCGATGACGGAGCGTTTGTCGCCGTCCACTAATGTCTGGATGTCTGCCAGCGGTGCGTTCTCGTCCTTGTACTCCTTGTATTTCCGGTTGTTCTTGGTATGGATGAGCGTTCCCGTTACATTCACCTGGATGCTCTGCTGATGGGGCAGGGTATGCTGGAAGTAAAGGTCGAGCGCCGGAGAGTAGCTGGATGTGTGGTTGTTGACGTACGAATAGATGGACTCCGTGCTGCCCGCTGCCCACATCTTGTTCAGCTCATTCTGGTAGGGGGCATTGCTGAGGTTGTTACGGAAGATGGCATTGAATACATATTTGTCCGCTTTCGTCAGATTGTACGTCAGATTCAGGTTGTTGATGAAGCTCAGGGAGGGAGACTCGTCTTCGATGCCTTCCTTGATGCGGTCGATGGTGCGGTCGCCCAGATAGAAGGTTTCATGGGATTCGAGGCGGCTGTGATACTTGCCGTTCTTGTTGAAGTAGTCGATGCCCCATTCGGAGTTCTTGTAATTGAACTTCGCGCTCAGGAAATTCTCTCCCCATAGGGTGTGGGGCGAATCGGAGAGTTGGAAGTTCACAACACCGCCCGTTTCGCGGCGGCGCAGGATAATGTTGACTACGGCGCCCAGTTCATCGTCTCCGTACTGCTTGCCGGGGTCTTCGATGAACTCCACACGCAGTACGTCTTTGGCTCTGACGGCCGCTATCTCCTTGTCTGTCACTTTAATGCCGTTGATACGGGTTTGTACGGCCCCACCACCGCTGACGCTCATGCTGTTGCTCAGATTGTCCACTTGCAGACGGGCAATGCCGAGATTGTTCAGCAGGTCGTAGGCACCGAACGAGCGTTTCAGCTGGCTTTCGGAAGGCAAGATGATTTGCCGGTCTACCCGCTGCAGCACATTGCTGGCAGATACCGTCACTTCACCGAGGCTTACGGCATCTTCCTGCAACTGTACATTGCCCAGGTCGAGGCTTTTATTCAGTTTCAGCAGTATGTTTTCACTTTGGAGGCCGATGAAGGAGATGGAAAGGCGGTAATCGCCTGCCTTGATTTTAGGGAGGGCGAACTTGCCTTGTGCATTCGAGGTTACTCCGGTCACCAAAGTAGAGTCTATGGTCCATAATGACACATTGGCGGCTATAACTGCCTCTTGCGAGGCGTCCGTGACGCGTCCTTTGATGGAGAGGCTCTGTGCCTGCGTACTGAGTACGGAGAGGGCAAGCAATAGTAAAAAAAGTTGGGTTTTCATAATCGTTTGTATTAGTCTGTTACTGTTGGATAGGGATGCAAAAGTCACTCTTCCCGTTAAGGGAAGATGCTGAAGCTTGTATATCAGTTGTTTATACTTTCCTCGTCTGTCCGATGAAAGTTAGGAATGCATGAAGGAATAAATCTCGTACATCAGTGTCGAAACTTTGACAATCGTAAGTCCGAAGAGGAGTCCGAAGGTAATCCATAATGCAGTCTTTGCGTATCTCTTCATGAACCGTCTTTTTTAAGTTTGTTATATCGTTCTGTTATTTCTTCTATACTGATGCCGAGCAGCTCCATGCTGCGGAACATGTCGGCAAGCTGGTTTTCAAAAAACTCTTTCTTCTGTATTCGCATCACTTTCTTCACCGCATCTTTGGAGAGGTAGAATCCCATTCCCCGTTCCGGGTAGATGATGCCCTCTGCCTGGAGGTATTCATAGGCCTTCAACACGGTACGCGAGTTCACTGCCAGTTGTGTGGAGAGCTCCCTCACGGATACCACCCGCTCTTCTGCCTGCCATTCGCGGGTGAGAATCTTGCTGAAACAGAAATCTACAATCTGCTGGTATATCGGTTTGTTGGTCTTGAAGTCCATAGGCTACAGTTGTTTTTCTTTGAGCAGGAAGTAGCTCGATACCCATGAACCGAGCAGCACACTGATGGGAGCCGCATAATTGCAGAAAGTCACGATGGCTTGTGTACCGGCCGACAACGGATAGTTGGTGTTGGGCCATGTGGCAATGTTGTCTATCCAGTATCCGTCCGCTCTGGCTTCGGGCATGAGGGAGGCCACAAAAGTTACAATTCCTATGCAGACGGCAATGGAGCCTACAAAGATGGTGAAACTTTTCAGCAGGACTTGCCGACTGAAGGCGAAGTAGCCGATGAAGGCGGAAGCATGCAGGATTGCATTGGTCAGTATCTGGGTGTTGTGTATCCGGAACATCGTGATGTGCGTTGCGAAATATTGCAGGAACTCGCTGCCGCTTAAGGACAGCAGACCTTTGAGGCAGGCTATCAGTAGACCGCAGAATAGGGGAAGCAGCAGCAGGTATTTTATCCAGATATGCAGGAACTTCTCGAATGCCGATGCCGGCAGCAGTATATCGAGAGTAGAGTTGCGTTTGCTGAAATTTGTTTCCAGCAGGCAGGGGGCAATGAGGATAAACCATAGTACGTAGCGGGAGAATTCGGTGGCAGAGGTATGTTTGCCGTAATAACTTCCACCGCGGTTTATGTCGTAGAGAATGCACAGGATGCAGATGAACGATACGACGGCTGCCGACCAAAGCAGGTGCCTGCCGGTCTCATTCCTTTTATATTGTTCCAGTAGCAGGAAGCGTTTCAGATTAAAAGTTGCGTTCATAGTTCTGTTTGTATGATGGATTTTCATTGAAACATGCTCTGTATCTTTTCCGGTTGTTGCAACATCGCTTTATACAGCAGCTCGATGTCCGGTGTGTTCTCTTCTCCGTCCTCGTTGGGGAGAATGGAGAAATGGCCTGCCAAGTCTTGTTCGCTGTAAATGCTTTCTGCCGGCAGGATGTCCGTACGGGCAAAGAGAAGCCGGTTACTGATTTCGTCCAGCGAACGGTTCAGTAATATTTCGCCTTTGCCAAGGATGACGAGATGGTCCAGCAGATTCTCGAAGTCGTGCGCCTGATGGGTGGAGATGAGCAGCGTGCTTTCATCGTCCATGCTGCGGCTGATGATACGTTTCAAGGCTTGGCGGGAGGTGATGTCCAGCCCGTTTGTCGGTTCGTCGAGCAGGATGTATGGAGTATGCAGGGCAAAGGCGTATGCCAGCATTGCCTTCTTCTGTTGTCCGTAGGAGACGGAAGAGAGTTTTTGTTTCCGGTTGATTTTCAGCTCTTCCAGGTTCAGCTTGAATTCTTCCTGATTGAAATGTGGATAGAATACGGAATGGCGTGCAGCGAAGCTGGCGATGCTTTCGGTAGGCATCTGCAACTCTTCGGGCAGGAAGAAGTAACGGGCCAACCCTTCGGACTGTCTCTCTGCCGTGTTTCTTCCGTCTATGCTGCACTTTCCGTTTTTGGGAAAGAGTAGTCCGCAGATGAGATGCATCAGCGTCGTTTTGCCTACGCCGTTTTCTCCCAGAAGTCCATATATACCGTTTCCTATTTCCAAAGATATGTTGTTGAAAATAAGTGGATTGGACTTGTATCCGTAGCTTGTGTTCTCTATCGTTATCATAACTTTATTAGTGTTGTACTGATGTACAACACTGCAAACGTAGGGTAAGTTATGGAGAAAAGCAAGGGAAAGAGATACTTATTAACTTCTTTTAGCGGTTGTGCGCTTGCCGTTTGCTTACAGCATCTTCACCAATATGTCCCATACAGCCACCATGTGGCAGGCTGAACCGCCCAATACAAAGAAATGGAAAACCGAATGCATGTACCGTGCCTTGCGCAAGGAGTAGAAAGCAGCTCCCGTGATGTAGCATACTCCTTCGGCAATAATCCAGTAGCAGGCTGTGGGGGAGAGGGCGAAAAGCTGCTTGAATACTACCAGTACGGACAGTCCCATCAGGATGTAACACACTGTTTCCACGTAACTGTGCTCCTCCATCTTGCGGAAGCTGACAACAGTGCCGATGATGGCGCATAGCCAGACGAAGCCGAACAGTCCCCAGCCCCAACCGCCGTCCTCTCTCAATGCAATGAGTGTGATGGGGGAGTAACTGCCTGCAATGTGCCAATAGATGGCTGCATGGTCCCAATGCCGCAAGCGCCGTTTCCACGGATTATGATGTTTCAGGGAGTGGTAAAGTGTGGAGGCAAGATAGGAGCCGCCCATGCCGAACAGATAGAGCCATACGCCGCATGCTGCCCAAAGGTTCTGTGCCTGGTAGCATTTTATCAGGAATAGTGCACTTACAATTACTCCCATGGCAATGCCGATGCCATGGGAGATGGAATTGATGGTTTCTTCTTTTTTACTATAAAATAGTCCGTTACGCTTTCTTTTCATCAGTCGAAGCATCCATAGCATGTGGGCAACAGTTTACGGTCTCCCAACGTGTTGTCTACACGTGCCACGTTCACCCAGAACTTGTTTTCGCGCACGCTTTCTATCGGGTAGGCTGCCTTTTGGCGGGTATAGCTGTGCTCCCATGTGTCGGCTACCACTTCGTATTCGGGATGCGGGGCATTCACCAGCACGTTGTCCGTCTTGTCGACTTCGCCGTTCTTCACCTCTTGAATCTCGTCCCAGATGGTCAGCATCACGTGGACAAAGTTGTCGAGTTCGGCAAGGCTTTCGCTCTCCGTCGGTTCAATCATCAGTGTGCCGTGTACCGGGAAGGAGAGGGTAGGGGCATGATATCCATAATCCATCAGGCGCTTGGCGATGTCGTTTTCGCTGATGCCCGTCTCTTCGTGCACCTTACGGCATTCCAATATCATTTCGTGTCCCACGAAGCCGGTAGCACCGCGATAAACAATGCCGTATGTATCCTTGAGGCAGGCTGCCAGGTAGTTGGCGCTGAGGATGGCTATCTTTGTGGCCCGTGTCAGCCCTTCTGTTCCCATCATGCGGATATAGCCATAAGTAATGGGGAGGATACCTGCACTGCCGAAGGGGGCTCCGGACACCTGGTTGGCTGCATTGCCGAACAATTTATGTCCCGGAAGGAACGGAACCAGATGCTCTGCCACACAGATGGGACCTACGCCCGGTCCGCCGCCGCCGTGAGGAGAGGCGAACGTTTTGTGCAGATTCAAATGGCAGACATCCGCACCGATAAAGCCGGGATTCGTCAAGCCTACTTGGGCATTCATATTGGCACCGTCCATATATACCTGCGCACCGCAGGCGTGTATAATGTGGCAGATTTCCACAATTTCCGTTTCAAAGATACCGTGTGTGGAAGGGTAGGTAATCATTAGGGCGGCGAGGTCCGCCTTGTTTTCTTCCGCTTTGGCGCGCAGGTCGGCCATATCCACGTTGCCTTGTGCGTCGCAGGCGCAGGTCACGGTGGTAAAGCCTGCCTGGATGGCAGATGCAGGGTTGGTGCCGTGTGCGGATGCCGGTATCAGTATTTTGTTGCGGTACCCTTGTCCTATGCTTTCCAGATAGGCGCGGATGACGCGGAGTCCTGCATATTCGCCTGCCGCACCGGAGTTGGGTTGCAGGCTGACACCGGCAAAGCCGGTAATTATCTTCAGCTCTTCACTGAGGTTGCTTATCAGTTCGCGGTAACCTTCGGCCTGGTCCTCGGGCACCAGGGGATGCATGTTCATGAATTCCGGACGGCTGAGCGGCAGCATCTCTGCGGCAGCGTTCAGCTTCATGGTGCACGAGCCGAGGGAAATCATGGAGTGTGCCAGTGAGATGTCCTTGCGGTCGAGACGCTTGATGTAGCGCATCATCTCCGTTTCCGTATGGTATTTGTTGAATACTTCGTGTGTCAGATAGGCGCTTTGGCGCTTCATCTCCGCGCTGATGCTACTTGCCATGGGTACGTCGCTTGTCTTTTCCCAATCCCTTCCGGCGGCAATGGCAAAGATGGAGAGCAGTACGTTGACGGCAGTGATGTCCGTAGTCTCATCGATGCTCATACCTACGTCCCCATTCTTGAAATAACGCAGGTTCACTTCCTTGCTCAAGGCGATGGTACGTATCTGCTGTGCCGAAATGGTGTCGGGCAGTGCAAAGCGGAGCGTGTCGAAATATTGTGCATTGACCTGCTTGTACCCCAGTCTGTTGATACTTTCTTCCAGAAATACGGCAATGCTGTGGATGCGTTCTGCAATGGTGCGGATGCCTTCCGGACCATGATATACGGCATAGAATCCTGCCATTGTAGCCAGTAGTGCCTGCGCGGTACAGATGTTGGAAGTCGCCTTTTCACGCTTGATATGTTGCTCGCGGGTTTGCAGCGCCATGCGGTAGCACAGCTTGCCGTATTTGTCTTTCGACCAGCCGATGATGCGTCCCGGCATATTGCGCTTGTACTCGTCGCGGGTGGCAAAGTAGGCTGCCGACGGCCCACCGTAGAACATCGGTGTACCGAGCCGTTGTGTGGTTCCGAAGACGATGTCAGCCCCCCATTCTCCCGGAGGGGTGAGCAGGGCGAGACTCAGAATGTCGGCGGCAACGGCCACTTTGCAGTTGGCTGCATGGGCTTTTTCCACGAAGGCGCGATAATCTTCCACGTTGCCGGCGGCGTTGGGATATTGCAGTACGCAGGCGAAGATGTCCGGCGTGAATTCCATTTCATGGTATTTTCCTATACGCAGCTCGATACCTTGCGGAATGGCGCGGGTAGTCATTACCGCCAGTGTCTGCGGGAAGACGGCTTCGTCTACAAATACCACGTTGGCACCCGATTTCTGCATGTCGCGCGGACGCAGGGCGTACATCATCGTCACGGCTTCGGCTGCGGCAGTCGCTTCGTCCAGCAGGGAGCAGTTGGCAAGGGGCATGCCGGTGAGGTCACATACGGCAGTCTGGAAGTTCATTAGGGCTTCCAGGCGTCCTTGTGAGACTTCGGTCTGATAGGGGGTATAGGAAGTGTACCAAACGGGGTTCTCGAATACATTCCGTTGGATAACGGCAGGAGTGATGGTATTGTACCATCCCATACCGATATAGGTTGTGTAAAGTTTGTTTTTGGCAGCCAGTCCTGCAATGTGCTGTCCGAATTCGTACTCCGTCATTGTCTTGGGCAGAGCCAGCGGTTCTTTCAGGCGGATGTTGGCAGGAATGGTTTTATCAATCAGCTCGTCCAGGCTTTTCACTCCTATTTTTTGGAGCATCTTCTCCTCGTCTTTTTCGCTGATGCCGATGTGGCGGTAGGCCAATAGGTCGTTTTTCATGGCTGTAATGATTTAAAAGTTTGCTGTATATTTACCGGAAGAACGGATTCTCCGCTTTTTCTATTCCTATGGTAGTCGGTGCTCCGTGTCCGGGATAGACAATCGTGTCGTTGGGCAGGATGAACAGACGGCTGCAAATATGCTCTATCAGTTCGTCGAAGTTGCCGCCGGCAAGGTCGGCACGGCCGATGCTGCCTTGAAACAGCACATCCCCCGAGAACATGCAGTGGTCTGCCGCGCAATAGTACACCAGGCTGCCCGGCGAGTGTCCCGGCACATGGATGGCTTCCAGTTCCGTATTGCCGAAGGTGATGATGTCTCCATCGTGCAGATAAGTGCCCAGGGGCACGGGGGCTTCCTGCAGTTGGAAGCCGAACATGCGGCTTTGTTTCGGCGCTTCGTCAATCCAGAACTCATCGGCCTGGTTGGCTTCGGCCTTCAGACCGAACTCTTTCAGCATGAAAGGATTGCCGAAGATATGGTCCAGATGCAGATGGGTATTCAGCAGATGTTTCACATTCAGCCCATTCTTGATGATGAAGTTTTTCAAGGTCTGCTTTTCTTCCTCATAAAAACAGCCCGGGTCAATGACGACCGCTTCATTGGTTTCGTCCCAAAGCACATAACAGTTCTCCGGGAACATATTAAATTCGAATCTCTTTATTTTCATATTATGTATTTAGATTTATCCCCCTACATATACTACTTTCTTTGTCTCGAAGAACTCCTCTTCAAAGAACTCCTTCAGGTCCCACAGCGTGGTCTTGTTCTTGACGGGCATGGTTTCATTTCCCAATTCGCCCCCCTTGAGGCAAATCAGTCCGTTGGGCAATGCATTCTGCTGTTTGGAGGAGATGTTCTTGCGGATAATCTTCAGTAGGTCTGTCAGCGGCATCACGGCACGGCTCACCACAAAGTCGAACTTCCCTTTTTCCTCTTCTGCGCGGGCATGACGGAAGGTGACGTTTTTCAGCCCGATGCTGTTGGCTATTTCGGAGGCTACGCGTACTTTCTTTCCGATGCTGTCCACCAGATGGAAGTATACTTCGGGGAAAAGGATGGCAAGCGGGATTCCCGGAAAGCCTCCTCCCGTGCCGAGGTCCATAATCTGTGTCCCCGGCCTGAAGCGGATTACCTTGGCTATGCCCAGAGAATGCAGCACATGGTGTTCGTACAAGTTCTCTATATCTTTGCGTGAAATGACATTAATCTTAGAGTTCCAGTCCAGATAGAGGTCGTAGAGTGCGGCAAACTGCCGTTTCTGTTCTTCCGTCAGGTCCGGGAAATATTTGAGTATTAAATCCATTGTGAATTTTATATTGATAGACAATTGATTACAGTTCCTATTCGCCGTCTGTTTTTATAGCGCTGCTTAATACAATGAATTTACCGTTCATCAGAGGGGCTATGTCCTCATAAGACAACGTGATTTTGGTTGCTCCCATTACGTATGGGGCAATTTCATATACATTATAATAGAAGGTGATTCCCGTTGGGTCCAGGTAGAAATTCTCGATGGGCTCCAGGTCACCGGTGGTGGCGTAACCCATGTCCTCCAGCTCTTGGCGGGTGCTGACGTTGTTGTCTGCCATCAGCTGTTTCCAAAGCAAGTCGGTCAGCGCTTCCTTATAGTCGCCTTCAAAGAGGTCGTCCAGGCGGATGGGGCTTAGGGTCTTTAGGTCGAGGTTGAGGAAGGTGGACATATAGATGCCGTGTGCGCCGCCGGTATATTCGTTGTAATCTATACGGTAGGTCAGTATCAAGGTATTGCACAACTGCACATGGCTTTCGATTCCTTTATAATAGGAATACCAGGCTCCTATGCTTTCTTCATCCTCCTTGTCCTGCTCATCCTTTTTGTACATCGGCTCCAGGTCATTGCGGTAGTCGCCGACATATTTCTCCGTATATTTCTTGACAGCTTCTTCGGGTGTCATCGCCATGTACTTGTCGCCGAAGCAGGCGGAGAGGAAGAAGGCGTTCAGACTGTCTTTCAGCCTCACGTCGGATGACTGGCTGGCGTAGGCAACGTTGAGGATGAGGTTGCAGGCCGGCTTGGCTGTGTCTCCGAAGAGATGTACGGTTTCGTTTACTTGTATACTGTCGAACTCCAACGCGTATGCGTTTTTGTTCACGGTGTTACCGCAGGAAAAGAAAAAGCCGCTTGCCGCAAGCAGAAGGACAAGTAGGCTGACAGTTTGCTTTTTCATATTGAATTTCGTTTATAAATCAACATATCAATCAAAAAACTTTATCGACAAATATAGAACTTATTAACGAACTGCACACATAAAAAAGGAAAAATTAATTCCGGCAAACGGTTAAAACTTTCTATCTTTGCAGCGCTTATGAAGGAACTCCGTTACATACTGGCTGTACTCTTTTCCTCCCTTATCATTATAAGCGGAGTGGGGATTTCTGTAGTTCAGTATTGCTGTGCCGTATGCGAGACGACGCAAAGCTGCTGCACTTCCGGCTGTTCCAAATGCCATAATACACATCGTGCCTCACGGCAAACATGCAAGGATACCGGCTGTACAGCCGTCTACTACAAGGTGGATTTCGTGAAGCATGCACACGAGTCTGTTTCGTTCGTGCCATTCCTTACACTGTTTTGCGAGCAACTGCCGCTGTTTGATCACTCCTCGCCGCAGGTGGCTTGTACTCCGAGAGTTGTTTCAGGAGCACCGCCATATGTCGTCGGCTCGCGTCATTATCTGGCGCTCTATTCCACGCTTCTCATTTAGTGTTGTTTTATACGGGGCAATGACCTGGATTGCCCGGAGGGAACTGTTTGTTTTTTAATCACTTCTTTAAGTATAAAACAGAAATGAAATATAGTTTGATAGCCATTCTTCTGTTCTCTTTCACCGCCTTGCAGGCGCAGGTAAAGGGAACGGTAAAGGATAATTTGGGCGACCCGATTGCGGGTGCCAACCTCTTCTGGCAGGGAACCACCCAAGGTACCACCACTTCGGCGGACGGTACTTTCTCCTTGTCCAAACCCAATGACAAGCATATGCTTGTAGTCAGCTTTATCGGTTTTGAGAACGATACGATACACGTCAGTAACCGCAATGAGACGCTCGACATTGTCTTGCGCGAAGGGGTGGAACTGAGCGAGGTGAATGTGGTCAGCCGTAAGTTGGGCACCATGAAGCTGCGCAACAGTGTGATGAATGAAGATATGATAAGTAGCGCCGAGTTGAGTCGTGCCGCCTGCTGTAACCTGGGAGAGAGTTTTGTGACCAATCCCTCGGTGGACGTCACCTACTCTGACGCCGCCACCGGTGCCAAGCAAATCAAGCTTCTCGGCTTGTCCGGTACGTATGTGCAGATGATGATGGAGAATATCCCCAACTACCGCGGCTCTGCCGCCCCCTACGGACTGGGTTATGTACCCGGGCCATGGATGCAGAGTATTCAGGTGAGCAAGGGCAGTTCATCCGTGAAGAACGGCTATGAGGCCATCACGGGACAAATCAATGTGGAATTCAAGAAACCCCAGTTGCCCGAGGCCGATTGGTTCTCCGCCAACCTCTTTGCCAGCAGCACCAACCGCTACGAAGCCAATGCCGATGCCACGGTGAAACTCTCCAAACGCTGGAGCACCTCTTTGCTGGCGCATTACGAGAATGAGACCAAAGCTCACGACAGCAACGACGACGGCTTTGCCGACATCCCCCGTGTGGAGCAGTACAACCTCTGGAACCGCTGGGCATACATGGGCGACCGCTACGTCTTCCAGGCAGGCATCAAAGTGCTTACGGAAGACCGCAACAGCGGGCAAGTCAGCCATGGCAAAACGTCCCTGGCAGACCCTTATAAGATAAGTATAGGTACCGACCGCTACGAAGCCTTCACCAAGAACGCCTATATATTCAATAAGGAGAAGAACACCAACCTGGCATTGATTCTCTCCGGCTCCCTGCACAAGCAGGATGCCTTGTACGGACGGAAAATCTACGATGTGGACCAGCACAACGCTTATGCCTCCTTGCTGTTCGAGACGGAACTGACCAAGCGTCAAAGCCTTTCTGCCGGACTGAGCTTCAACTATGACTCCTACGACCAGCACTACCGCCTGGACAATGACGCCGCACAGCCTTTGACGAAGAAATTCACCAAAGAAGCCGTCCCCGGTGCCTACGTGCAGTACACCTACAACTGGGACGATAAACTGGTGCTGATGGGTGGCATCCGCGGCGACCATAGCAGCGAGTACGGCTATTTCGTCACCCCGCGTTTCCATGTGAAGTACAATCCCAACGAGTATGTACATTTCCGTCTTTCGGCAGGAAAAGGATACCGCACGAACCATGTGCTGGCCGAGAATAACTACCTGCTGGCAAGCAGCCGCCGGATAGACATCGCCAAACGTCTTGACCAGGATGAGGCCTGGAACTATGGCGCAAGCACTTCCGCCTATATTCCCTTGTTCGGCAAAACCTTGAACCTGAATGCGGAATACTATTACACGGATTTCAGCAAGCAGGTGGTGGTAGACATGGATACGGACCCGCATGCCGTTCTGTTTTACAACCTTCACGGCCGTTCCTATTCGCAGGTAGTGCAGGTGGAGGCAAGCTATCCGTTCTTCCCGGGTTTCACCTTTACCGCGGCTTACCGTTGGACGGATGCCAAAACGAATTACAACGGAGAGCTGATGGAGAAACCCCTTACCAGCAAGTATAAAGGTTTGCTGACGGCTTCTTATCAGACACCTTTGGGATTGTGGCAGTTTGATGTGACTTTGCAACTGAACGGTGGCGGGCGCATGCCGGCTCCATACGAACTGACAGACGGCAACTGGTCGTGGGAAAGGCGCTATGGCGGCTTCGAGCAGTTGAGTGCCCAGGTGACGCGCTATTTCCGTCGCTGGTCTATATACGTCGGTGGCGAGAACCTGACAAACTTCAAGCAGAAAAACCCCATCATTGATGCTTCCAATCCCTGGGGAAGCAACTTTGACGCTACGATGGTGTGGGGACCCATGCATGGAGCAAAAGCCTATGTAGGTGTTCGTTTTAACTTGCCGAGAATATAATATTATTTATTAAATCAATAGCGAAACAATGAAAACAAGAAGATTTTTAATGACTTTGGCAGTTGTACTCTTCTGTGCATCTGCCGCAATGGCAAAAGACATCCGTACAGCCGTGTTCAAGGTGGCACAGATGAAGTGTGAGAACTGTGTAAGGAAGATAAACAATAACATCCGTTTTGAGAAGGGACTGAAGGACTTCAACACAGACCTGAAGACAAAGACGGTAACCATCACGTATGATGCCGACAAGACCAATGTGGAAAAGTTGAAAGAAGGTTTCCAAAAGTTCCATTATGAAGCGGAGTTTGTCAAGGAAACCAAGCAGGACGATAAGAAGTAATTGAACAAACTGCTCATTTCGGTTGTTGCTTTATTAAAGCGGAACAACAACCATCTAAAAAATAAATCGAATGAGCAATATAATTACTAAGGCACATCCCGTGCCGGATATGCACAGCACGGGATTGCGCGTCGTCGGTGCATGGCTTTTTGCCATCGTACTGATACTGTTTTCTACAGTCTTTGTGCATGTACCCTATACCCGTGAAATACAGATGGTACTGGCAATTCCGGTACTGCTGTTTTTCGGCGCTCCTTTTTATGCCGGTGCCTGGAAGGGAACCCGGTCGGGCCGCAACAATATAGACCGTCTGGTGGCGCTTACCACCTCTGTGGCTTTTCTGTTCAGTGTGTTCAACACTTTCTTCCCGGATTATTGGCTGGGCATCGGGCTGGAACCGCATGTCTATTATGGGGTTGCCGCCGTCATCATCGCCTTTTCCCTGACCGGCGAGTTTATGGAGGAACGTGCCCAGAGAACTGTGTCGGCGGCTATCCGCCGGTTGGGAGGCTGGCAGCATAACGCAGCCCGCGTACTGCCGGAGAAGCAACGCATTGACGACCGTGTTGCCGAGCTTTTTGTCCCGGTCATTCTCATCATTTCCCTGCTGACCTTTTTTATATGGGTGTTCTTCGGAGGCATAGATGTAGTGTCACACGGTCTGTTTGCCGCTTTGTCCGTATTGGTGGTGGCTTGTCCGTGTGTGGTAGGGCTGGCCACTCCAGTAGCTTTGGCGGCGGGCCTCAATAAAGCTGCCCGCAATCATATCCTAATTAGGGACACTTCCGCTTTAGAGCAGATGCGCAATGTGGATGTGGTGGTATTCGACAAGACCGGGACCCTGACAGAAGGACATCCTACGGTAATAGGCTGGCTGTGGGCGCAAGGGCAGGAGGAGCATTATAAAGATGTACTGCTTGCTGCCGAGTCTACTTCGGACCATCCTCTGGCAGAAGCAATCGTTACGGCCCTGGAAGGGGAGGAGCAGGTTATCCCTGCCCACCTGGACGGTTTTGAAAACATTACCGGAAAAGGTGTCAGAGTGGCCTATCAGGGTGCGGAATATTGGGTAGGAAGCCATAAACTGCTGAAAGATTATCAAGCCAATTTGTCGGATATCCTGGCCGATATGCTGACACAATATGAATCGGATGGAAACAGTATTGTCTACTTTGGGCGTGAGAACGATTTACTTGCCGTTATTGCCATCAAGGACCAGTTGCGGGTGACTTCTATGGAAGCTATCCGGGAACTGCGTATCCAGGACATCGAGATATGCATGCTTACGGGAGACGGTGAGCGTACAGCTTCTTCCGTGGCCGGCAGTTTGGGTATCATGCGTTTTGTGGCCGATGCCATGCCCGATGACAAAGAGGATTTCATCCATAAGCTGCAGCTTCAGGGTAAAACGGTCGCCATGGTAGGTGATGGCGTGAACGATGCGCAAGCCTTGAGCTGTGCTGATGTAAGCATTGCCATGGGAAAGGGGATCGATACGTTGATGGACACCGCCATGATTACTCTCAGGACTTCAGACCTGCTGCTGTTGCCCAAAGTTTTCCGGTTGTCTCGCCAGACTGTGAGCCTCATGTACCGGAATCTGTTCTGGGCTTTCATCTATAATACAGTGGGTATCTTTGTCGCGGCCGGAGTACTCTATCCCGTCTATGACATCCTGCTGAGTCCTGCGCTGGCAGGTGCTGCCATGGCTCTTTCCTGTGTATCCGTGGCTTTGAGCAGCCTTCGTCTGAGTTCCAGGTTCTGACGGCTGTATTCTCAGCTGTTCCTATACTCCAGCGGACTCATGCCCATGTGCCTCTTGAAGTATTTTCCAAAGAAGGAAGCACTGGGGAAGTTCAGGGAATAGGCAATCTCCTGAATGGTCATGTTGGTTGATTTCAGCTTGGCTTTCACGTCTACGATGACGACGTGGGCGATGATGTCCAATACATTTCTGCCGGTCACCTGCCTCACGGTGGTGCTGAGGTGTTGCAGGGAGATGCCCAGTTTGTCGGCATAGAATTGCGCGCGGCGTTCGCGGGTATAGTTTTCGATGACGAGCTGCACCAGTTCGCGGCATATTTCCTCTTTCCGGCTCTTGTTCCCTTTTTGCATCTGCGGACGGTGGCAATACATTCTGTCTATGCCGCTGAGGAGCAAGTTCAATGTGCTTTGAGCCATTTTTGTATCGGGAGGATAGGGACCGGTCGTGATGCGTGCCCATAAGGCAAAATAGTCCTTGAAATAGGAGGCGACGGTAGGGTTGACAGCCAGTACCGGATACTCCAGTATGTTGGAGAAGGAGCTCAATGTAGACTGGATGAGGTTGACTCCATTGAGGCAATGGGAAGAAAACCCCACGAATCCCAGGCACACTTTTTCCTTTTGTTCGTAAAACTGTATGATGGTTCCGGGAAGCAGGGTGATAAAATCCCCTTGCTTGATTTCCGTATCCATCAAGTTGATGGATACCGTGATGGAACCTTCTATGCATAGTGCAAAGATGCATGCTTTCAGGCGGCACGACTGTTTGTATATGTTTAGAATGTCTTCCGTTACTTCAGTCCATGCAATCATGTCTACTGGCAGGTCGACTTGAGGAAATTCCATACGCTTTGTCGTTTAGAGTTCGCACAAAGGTAATTCTTTTCCGGGAAAAAGTAACGGAAGACATTCTGTTTTTAAAATGAAATGTTCTTTTTTTAAAATGTAACGTCCATCTTTACGACGAAAGTACGTGGCGCGCCCACTGCCATGGGACGATAGCTGTACTCCTTGTTCAGCAGGTTGTTTATCATGAACTGGAAAGCTACTTCCTTGGTGGCTTTCACCCCGAAGCGCATGTCCACTGTGGCATAGTCCGTATTATGCTTTTTCCAATAGGATGCCAGGGTTTCCCCGTTGGACGAGCCGAAGAGGATGCCGCGCACGTAGTCCAGCAGGTCAGGTTCACTTTTGCTGCGTTCGTCCAGCATAATATAGTCCACGGCAAGTATCTTGCTTTTCCAGTTTACGTTGGCACCTATGTTGATGCGTTTCCACTGAAAGTCCAGCGTGGCCTTGAAACTGTGTTTCGGACGATATTTCAAGTACTTGCCGTCATTGCTTTTCTCCTTCATCTGAAGCGGGTCGGTATAGGTGTTCTCCAGGGCATTGCGTTTCTTGTAGTCGGCATCCCTCGGTTCGGTATATACATATCCCAGGTTATAGAGCAGCTTGGCGTTTTTGTTGAAGGTGTACATGCCGTTGGTGCTGATTTCCATTCCATAAATCTGTGCTTTGGACACGTTGTGGAACTGTGCCCCGATGCCGAAACCCTTGCCGTTCTTCAGCATTTGTATGGCGTCTGTAACGCTGTTTATCATGCTCAGGTCCGCATTGTTGAATAGGCCGAACTGGAATTCCACCATATCCTTGTATTGGGTATAGAAAGCGGCGACATCTGCAAATCCTTGTAAATTGCCTGCCTTGTACCCTTGCTTGAATCCCAGCTCGGCATTGAATCCTTTTTCCGGCTGTACGTTGTAGTTGGGATATACACCTACACCTCCGATGTCTTTGCGAAGGTATTTCTCGGTGATGGAGGGATTACGGTAACCCTGGCCGAAGCTGGCACGCAGGAAGCTGTAATCGGCTAGCTGGTAGTTCAGCCCGGCACGGAACACGGGGCGGAAAGGAATCTTGCTCCCGAAAACCTTTGTGTCGGCTTCCCGGTAGTGCTTGTCTATCCGGTAGTATTCGGCACGTACACCGGCCGATACGCTGAGGCGGTCCCAGAAGCGCTGGTCGTATTGCATATAGGCGGCAACATTGTCACTTTGATGTACTTCTTCCGTTTCGCCGGAGAAGGTGCGGATATGTTCGTAAGTCAGACCCGTGGTGATTTGTGCGCCGCCGTCCCATTTCTTGTTGAACTGATAGTCCAGATAATAGTCGTAATTCTTGTCCGTCCGTGTTGGTGATTGATTGCGCTTCGGATTGAGTACACCGGATAGCCAGGGAACCAGGTCGCTGGGTAGTTTCCCTTCAAGCAGTCCTCCCATGTCAGACGGCAGGCCGTTGCTCATTACCCAAGAGATGAGGTCGCAATAGTCGGCAGTGGTGGCATTGGGGAATATGTTGTCCAGAGAGCCGAAGACACCGTCCATCAAATCACTCAGCTTGTCGCTTCCCAGCCATTTGATAACTCCGGTCATCAGTGGCTGGAGGGCTGTGTAGTCTCCATTGGCAATGTTCTGGATGACTTGTGCGTCGGTGCCCATGTTGCCCAGAATATCCGTAATGGAGGCGGATTGTGTAGGGCGTACCACATTGTCCGCACTGTAGTAGAAACGGCCCTTTACTTTGTGTGAAGTACCTCTTTCAGGATTGGTGAAGTTGAAGAAAGGGTCAATGCGGAAGTTGTTGGACTCACGTCCCATATTAGTAAAGGGAGAGGGGCGGTAGGCCTCGCCGGGCGAGCGCCAGATGAAGAAATCCCCGTACTTGTTGGAAAGGAAATCCACGTTGAAACCGTAGTTCATCAGTTTCATACCCATATCCGGCTGATAGTAGGTGAGGTTTCCGTTGATGTGGAAACGTTTGTTGTAACCTTGTTGGCGGTAGCCCTCGTCGGTAAAGAGATTCAGTCCGCCGCTGACGTCAAAGTTACCGATGCGGCGGGAGTGGGTGAGGTCGAAACCTTCGTAGAGCGGATTGCGTACACCGCTGAAAAGGCTGTTGCGCAACAAGGGCTTTACCGGATATTTGTCCTCTTTCCAGAAAGATTTGTCACTCCATTGGTAATCGCTGTTGTCGGGGTCGTCATAGATTCCTACATAGGCACTGAAACGGGTCTGAGGGGTCAGTCCCGGCCGTGCGGTGCGTATGTTGATGATGCCGTTCAGGGCCGACGAACCATAGAGCACGCTGGAGGCTCCTTTGATGACCTCTACCTGCTGCACATTTTCCAGAGGTACGCTGTTCCAGTTGATGACTCCGTTTTGGGGGCTGAGCACGCTCATCCCGTCTACCAGTACCAGGCTGCGGGCACCTACGCTGTAAGTCCAGCCGCCACCGCCTCGAATGCTGGGTTGCTTGTCGATGATATCCACCCCCGGAATGGTCTGCAGTGTCGAGGTGATGTCTGTGGGAGCCTGGCGGGCAATGTCACTGGCCTTTATCAAATCCATGGAGACCGTCACATCGCTCAGCTTCTGTTCAAACCGTCCGGCCGAGACCACGACATCTTCCAGCAGGTTGGTGCTTTCCTTCATGTACACGTCTTTCTGCATAATGTCTCCTTTGCTGATGACGATGGGCATTGGCACATCCTCATATCCCACGTAGCTGAATACCAAATCTACACCTCCCGCCGGCAGGTGTACTTCGTATGCACCGTTTATGTCGGTCACTACGCCTTGCGTGTCTTTCAGCTTGTAGGTGACCGATGCCCCTGCAAGCGGTTCATTGGTCGTTGCATCATATACGTGCCCCTTCAATATCTGTGCAGATATGGAAAAGCTGAACAGTAACGCTGCGAATAGCGTTATTAGAATTCTTTTTTTCATAAGTCTGTCTTTTTGTGAATAGTTATATCAGAATGTTTGCAAAGTACGTGAGATATTATCAGATTATCAAGGTGTATTTTTATGAATTGATGCTACATATTTAAGATAAATTCGGGCTGTAGGTTCCAAATAGCCTCTTTAGTGGTCTATTATTCATTTCTTCAGAGAAAAGAGAGGATCTTTTTGTTTTTAGTAGGGAGATTGGCAGATATTGGAAAAAGTGCTATATTTGCTTGCATGAAACTGGAAATATCAGATTGGGACATGATTCCTTATGCCGGGGCATGGAGCCGGCAGACGGAATGGTTTGACGCACTTGTACATGCCAAGCAGGCAGGAGAGTGCTATGTCAATCATATTGTGCTCTGCGAGCATCCCCATGTCTATACATTGGGGCGTAGCGGGAAAGAAGGGAATATGCTGCTGGGAGAAGAACAACTGCGCAGGATAGGGGCTACGCTCTATCATATTGACCGTGGCGGAGACATTACGTATCATGGTCCGGGACAGTTGGTCTGTTATCCTATTCTGAACCTTGAGGACTTTTCTTTGGGGTTGAAGGAGTATGTGCATCTGCTGGAAGAGGCGGTAATCCGTGTTTGTGCTTCGTTTGGCATCGCCGCCGGACGCTTGGAGAAGGCAACGGGCGTATGGTTGGAGGGCGATACTCCCCGTGCCCGTAAGATTTGTGCCATCGGCGTGCGCAGCAGCCATTTTGTTACCATGCATGGGCTGGCACTGAATGTGAATACCGATTTACGTTATTTCAGCTATATCAATCCCTGCGGATTCATCGACAAGGGGGTCACTTCTTTGCAGAAAGAGCTGGGACATGAAGTGCCGATGGAAGAGGTGAAGGAGCGTCTTTGCAAGGAACTGGTAAGTCTTTTGTCATGAACTACCTGGCACATATATTCCTTTCCGGTTCGAACAGAAAAGTACAGTTGGGCAATTTTGTAGGGGATGCCGTAAAAGGAAGTTCCTATAAAAATTATCCGCCGGATATAGCCAAGGGTATTCAGCTTCACCGCGCTATTGACGACTATACCGACCATCATCCGGCAGTTTGCGAGGTGGTGCATAGGCTTCAACCTGAATTCGGACGGTATTCGGGGGTATTGCTGGATATTTATTTCGATTATTTGCTGGCTTCCCGTTTCGAGTCGTTCTCCGGAGTTTCCTTGAGGAGGTATACCCGGACTTTCTATCTTTCCCTCCTCATCAATTACCGCTATCTTCCGCTACGGTTCAAACGTTTTATCTGGCATTTTATCCTGACCGACCGTTTGCAGAAATACGCCACTCTGAACGGAATAAGAGAATCTTTGAACATCATGGTGGAATATCATCATATTGATATATCCGTAGATAAGGCAATTCGATACCTTGAAGAGCACGATGAGGAACTGTTTGCTGTGTTCCAGCCATTTTTTATTGAATTGCAGAGGTTTTGCGCTGAATATCAGCATAATTATAAGTCACAATTTTAAGGACGAAGAAGAAATTCATATCGTGTCGGCAAGGAATTAATTTCCTGCCGGCACGATATTTGTTTTCTGTATCACATGTTGTTAATATCCTGCATGACATGTTATTGATAGCTTGTACCCTGTGGAATCAGCTTCCCGTACTCCGCTTCTCCCTCGCCAGTACCGAGATGATGTACCCTCCCTTGCTGTTCACCTTGTTCCAGTTTGTTCCATTGAATATTTTCCAGACGTAGTTTCCCAGCCTGCCGTAGTCCGATAACTTCAGAATCTTCCTGATTTCCTCCCGGTCGGTGATGTAGAGCTTTTCCAGATTCAGCATGAGGCATTCCAGGTTGTGCGTATTCCTGTTGTAGGCATATCCGGGAATGTCCAGATCAGGATTTCCCTGCGCTCCTCCGCTTTCCCCGGGGGGAGTAAGAGGGGGAAGTGCTCTACTTTCTTTTGCTTTGCTTTCTTCTACTTTGCTTTCTTTGCTTTGTTTGGAATTGCATGCATTTTCGGGGAAAATGTCCGCATCCTGCGTGCAATTTTCTCGGTTTTGCGTACAAGTCTTGTCCTTGTCCGGTTTATCTTCCTCCGTCTCTACCAGTAGATAGGGCAGGGTGGTGAGATCCCTTTTTCTTCGTTTGGTGGCTTCCAGCCATACTTTCTGTATCTCGGTAGAGGTCAGTACCCCTTGCTCCTTATAGGTTTTGGGGTCGAAAAAGGCTTTCTCCACCAGGATGTCCACGATTCCCTGCATCTCCTGCTCGTTGATGTCCCTTCCCGCCTTGTTTGTGAACAGTGTGCATTGCTCCGCGTTCCATTTCAGGTAATATCCGTTTTCCTTGTGTATCTTGCACAGCAGTTTCATTACCGCCGCCGTTCCTTTCAGTCCGAACCTGGCTTCCACCAGTTCCACTGCTATCTCTTCGAATAGATTTACTTTGAGGGGGAAATATAGCATTCCCCCATACATCATGGCCATTGTTTTTAGTGTTTAATGATTAGTGATTAATGATTAATGGTTAGCATACGGGACTCCATTCGAGGAAGTTTTCCAGCTGGAAGGTTTTCCATGCCTGCAGTTCCACGTCCCAGAAGGCTATGGTGCTTGTGACTCTTGTGATGTCATAATCTTTTCTGAAGTCTGCCTTGTAGGGCAGTAGGGTGGCTTTCGCCAGCCTGAATGTCCCGTCCTGCTTGTGGTAGGCTATGAGTGCGTGTCCGTATTGCATGTGGTCTATCAGGCTTTCTATCCGTTGGGCCATCCATGTGGCGCATGTTTCCGTGTAGTTCTTTTCCAGCATGATACGTATTTTCCATAGGTTTCTCAGTGCCTCGTGAAGTGGGGCGTTCTTTGTCGACTTTCTCATCTTGTTGTCTTTAAAATTAATAATTGTATTAGTTTGGCAGGAGGTACGCTTGTATATAAAAAAATGCCGCATTCGTTGAGAAAGCGGCATCTATAGGCGGTGTGGCTTCATCCTTACCAAAGTGGCGGCAAAGATAAGTGGTTTATTCCTTAAGTTGTTTATATTTAATTGTTGTCAATAAGTTTCGTGGTTTCTTCCCTTTTTTGTTTTATTCCCTATATCTCTCCTGCTACCTTCATTTCTCGCCACACTTCACCGAACTCTTGTATTATAGTGTTTTCTGACAGTCTTTTATAGTCTGGCGTTCTGAAGTCGAAATGTGAGTATGCCCATTGTGCCAATGCCTTGTTGCTTGTCGGCTTTTCTTCTATAAAGTATCTTGATTTTTTCCATAGGATGATGTCTTTAATGACTTCTTTCCTATATTGTGGCAGTATTCCTATAACCTCCCCACTTGAGGGACGTCCTACTCCTACCTTAGAGTCTGACATTTCGTGCTTTACATTCGTTTCACAAGTGTCTCCTTCTGTTTTTTTTCCTTACTTTGGAGTGTCTCTTTTGCCTTCATTTTCTAATGTTTTTGGGTTAATAATTAAAATTACTGTAGTTTGTAAAATAAATGCAAAGGTATATCAAGTTTTTTGTTTTTGTGGAGTAAGGATGGAGATAAAAAGCTGGGTTTTATCTTTATGATGGGTTAATGCGTTGATATATAAATGGAAATGACTTTGACTTGGAAGTGTTTTTTAAACGTTCGTTTAATGGACGCAAAGATAAGACTGTTTTTTATATCCTCAAAATGTTTAATAAAAATATTTTGGAAAACCCATTGCATCTCAGTTTAATCTACAGTAATTCAGTATATTAAGTATCTTATTTAATATTTAAAATTTCCATTCCCTTTTATTAACTCATTCCCTATTTCATTTCCTAAAATTTGACGTCCATTAAACGAACGTTTAAAAAACGCTTTTTGTTTGTAATCCGTTCGTTTATAGTCTCTTACCAGAAGGTAATGACGAACTGCAAAAAAACTGTTGGCAAGAAGGGCACAATGCTTGCTGTATTTTACATAAGGTGCTCGCAAATGATTGGATACCAGGTATATATCGAGGGTTCAAAGCCCCGGAGGAACACTCTTTTGTGAACAAAACAACGAAAATGGAAACGGATAACGAGGTTGAAGTCTGGCATGCCATGCGTGCCACATACCGCAGGGAGCTTGATGCGGTGCATCTTCTCGAGAAGGAGAACCTCGGCTGTTTTGTTCCCATGCAATATAAGGTAAGTATCCGTAAGGGTAAGAAAGTCCGTACTTTGGTTCCCGTCATCCGTAATCTGGTTTTTGTCCATGCACGTCCTTCCGACGTACAGCGTGTTAAGTCTCAAATTACTTATTTGCAATATATAACCGATACCCGCAGTGGTCAGAAGATAATTATTCCCGACCATGAGATGCAGCGCTTTATCGCCGTTGCCGGAACCTATAACGACCATTTGCTTTATTTCCAGCCTGAAGAGTTGAATCTGTCGAAAGGAACTAGAGTCCGTATTACGGGTGGTGACTTTGCAGGTCAGGAGGGTATTTTTCTGAAAGTAAAGGGTGCACGTGACCGCCGTGTGGTTATAGAGATACAAGGTGTCATTGCTGTTGCCATGGCCACCATCCATCCGGACCTTATAGAAGTGATCAAATAACGATCACTATGTAGGATGTGGCGAAGTATCTTTTTTCCTCTTTAGAATCTAAAATCATAAATCTGAAATAATATGTCTCTTTTAGAAGAAGCACTCCTCCTTCAGCGTGCTGCGCACGATCTGATGTATTTGGGTATGGACGGGAGTCCTATTTATAGTGATGACTTGTCGCGTCGTAATGGTGAAGTTTATCGTTTGACTACAACTTTATATAATTCCGGCACTTGGGGCACTACAGTGGAGGAACAGGCCAATGTATGTCTCGCTCTTTTAATGGGTTATAGTGCCTCGTTTGTCGACCACGGTGAGAAACAGCAGCATGTGCAGGAGGTTCTGAACCGTTGTTGGGATATTCTGGATACTCTTCCCGCATCTTTGCTGAAGCTCCGTCTGCTCACTGCTTGTTATGGAGAGGTTTTCGATGAGCCTTTGGCAGATGAAGCTCACTCCATCATTGCCTCTTGGAATGCTGCATTGCTGACTGCCGAACAGCAGGAAGCTGTTGATGAGTTTCAGAACGTGATGGAGAATCCTTATCCGTGGGAGGAAGTGAAAGACTAAGCGTCTCACAATGTTCCCATTTGATAACCATTCATGTAGCTTGTTTAAAAAGAAGTTGGTTGCAAGCTAATGTTAAATTCAAATCTAATTAATTAACAAAACTCGGTTTAGGTCACAGTTATGAGCCCTTTCAAGGGGGAGAGGCCCTGAATAGAGTGCTTACCATCTATATGTTTAACTTAGAGAAATTTATAGCTGATTCGGTGACTTCACGTCCTGTCAGCATGTTTGCAGCAGATATTGAGGCGAACCGGAAAACACTTATCGCTGAAATTAAGAATAAGAAAGTATGTGTCATAGGTGGTGCCGGATCAATCGGTTCCAGTTTCATAAAGGCGGTGCTGCGCTTTGAACCCAAAAGTGTCGTTATCGTTGACCTCAACGAGAACGGACTGGCTGAGTTGGTTCGTGATGTGCGTTCTACTGAAGGACTCTATGTGCCAGAGGAGTTCCGCTGTTACACCCTCAATTTTGCAGATTCTATCTTCGAGCGTATCTTTCGCGAGGAGAAAGGTTTTGATATTGTAGCCAATTTCTCAGCTCACAAACATGTGCGTTCTGAGAAAGATCGCTATAGTGTACAGGCACTTATTGAAAATAACGATATCAAGGCAAAGAAGTTGATGGATTTGCTCACTGTATATCCACCAAAGCATTTCTTCTGCGTTTCTACAGATAAGGCCGCCAATCCAGTGAACATCATGGGCGCATCAAAGCGCATCATGGAAGATTTGGTAATGGCTTACAACAAGTATTTTAAAGTTACAGCTGCACGTTTTGCTAATGTAGCATTCTCAAATGGTTCACTTCCTGATGGATGGTTGCATCGTTTGCAGAAAAAACAGCCATTGGCAGCACCTTCTGATGTAAAACGTTATTTCGTATCACCAGAAGAATCGGGTCAGATCTGTATGTTGGCTTGTATTCTTGGTAAGGGTGGCGAAGTATTCTTTCCTAAATTGGGAGAAGACCAGATGCTGACCTTCTCTGCTATCTGTGACGACTTCGTGAAAGCTGAAGGCTTCAAGAAAGTCGAGTGTGATAATGAACCTGCTGCTAAGCAGTATGCAGCCAATATGAGTTACGAAAGTGATTCTTATCCTGTTGTTTATTTCAAGAGCGATACGACCGGTGAGAAGGCTTACGAAGAATTTTATGTTCCTGGAGAACAAATCAATATGGAGCGCTATATGGCGCTTGGTGTTGTAGAGGAAACAACAAGACGTCCTATGGAAGAGGTTAATCAGTTTTTCATTGATCTTGAAACCCTTTTCTCTAATGAAGATTTCACCAAGGCTCAGGTTGTAGAAGCTATTAAGAAGTTTATCCCTAACTTCGAGCATGAAGAGACCGGTAAGAACCTTGATCAGAAAATGTAATATTGAAAAGTATCCTTGAGAGTTTAACTCGAAAACAATAGAGAATAAACATGGCTGATTATAAAAATACGGTAGACTTTATTAAGTCAGTATATGGTAACCAAGAGTTTACCCCACTGGCTGTTCCCGTTTTTGTGGGCAATGAAAAGAAATATCTCAATGAGTGTATTGATACCACCTTCGTTTCTTCTGTAGGTAAGTTTGTTGATCGCTTTGAAGAAGATATGGCTAAATATACAGACGCTAAGAAGGCTGTAGTTTGTGTGAGCGGTACCAATGCACTTCACATGGCATTGCAGTTGGTTGGCGTCAAAAAGGATGATGAAGTGCTTACACAGGCGCTGACCTTTATCGCTACTTGTAATACATTGAGTTACATTGGTTCTCATGCCGTATTTTTGGATGTTGACCGTTCTACAATGGGACTCTCTCCAGATGCCATGAAAGCATGGCTCCAAAAGAATGCAGAGGTTCGTAAGAACACTCGCATTGGAGAACTCGATAAGAGTTTTGATTTTGCATATCAAGAAGATGAACTTGCATGTTACAACAAGAATACTGGTCGTAGAATTAAAGCTTGCGTACCAATGCACTCATTCGGTCATCCAGTACGCATAGAGGAAATTGCAGCACTTTGTGCAGAATGGCATATCGAACTTGTTGAGGATGCTGCAGAATCTATAGGTTCAACTTATAAAGGCAAGCATACCGGTACCTTTGGTAAGGTAGGTGCTATCAGCTTCAATGGTAACAAAACAATCACTACTGGTGGTGGTGGTATGTTGCTTTTCAATGATGAGGAGTTTGGTGCTTATGCTAAGCATATAACCACTCAGGCTAAGATATCCCATCGTTGGGAGTTCCGTCACGATCATGTAGGCTACAACTATCGTATGCCTAACATTAATGCTGCCCTTGGTTGTGCCCAGCTAGAAAATCTTGATAAGTATGTGGCAAGCAAGCGCAAGGTTGCTGCAAAATATGAAGCATATTTCAAGAATGTAGAGGATATTGAGTTCTTTGTAGACTCTCCAGATACATATTCAAACTATTGGCTCAATGCTGTTATTCTCAAGGATAAGGAAGCACAGATTGATTTCCTTACTCAGACAAACGATAATGGTGTTATGACTCGTCCTATCTGGGAACTCATGAATCGTTTGCCAATGTTTGAGAATTGTGAGAATGACGGATTGAAGAACACTATCTACTTTGCTGATCGTGTAGTTAACATCCCAAGCTCTGTACGTCCTTCTGATTTATCAAGGGAATAATGAATAAACCACTAATACTTATAGGTGGAGGTGGTCATTGCAAGTCAGTGATTGAAGCTGCTGAGAGCGCTGGCTACAGCATTCTTGGGATACTTGATATGCCTGAGGATGTAGGTAATGAGGTACTCCCTGGTTATAAGGTGATTGGTACTGATGATGATATTCCTACATATGTTGATCAAGTAGAATTTGTCATTACTGTTGGCTTTATCATGAATCCGATCATTCGTATAAAGATTTTTAATAAAGTAAAAGAGGCTGGCGGTAAGTTGGCGACTGTTGTTGCCTCAACTGCTCTTGTATCTAAATATGCAACAATAGGTGAAGGTACAGTTGTTCTCCACCATGCATTTGTAAATGCAAGTGCAAAAGTAGGCAAGAATGTTATCATTAACACTTTTGTTAATATTGAACATGATGCCGAAATTGGCGACCAATGTCATATTTCAACAGGGGCAATGATCAATGGTGAATGTAAGATAGGAGAACGAGTATTTGTCGGTAGTCAATCTGTATTGGCTAATTGCATCACAGTCGGTGAAGACATAATTATTGGAGCCGGTTCCGTTGTCAGAAAATCTATATCAAAGAAAGGTATTTATGCAGGTAATCCAGCCATTATCAAAGTAAAAACGAAATGAATGATACTGTCATATTGACTTTTACTTATCCTCTGATAGAACCTTATTTTGAAGATTTTTTAAAATCTTGTGAAACTCAGACAAATAAGGAATTTGACATTATTATTGTGAATGATGGGCTTACATCATTACAATCAATGATCGATTGTCATCCATCACTGAATGTTTCTATAAAAGATTACAAAGGTACAATTTCAGAGAATCGTATTTATGGTTTGAATCTAGCTAAGCAGAAAGAATATAAGTATGTTATCCTTGCAGATAGCGACGATTTCTTTTCTGCAAACAGAGTACAGAAAACGAAAGATCTTCTATCCAAGTATGAGATTATTGCCAATGAGTTTGATTTGGTTAATATAAATGGGGAAGAACTTGTTACTAATTATATTTCTCACAGATTGAAAAGTGGGATTATAATAGGTTTTGAATTTATCAAGGAGAAAAATGTAATAGGTTTTTCAAATTCTGCATTTCGTGCAGAACTCATACCGGAGAAACTATCAATACCCCAGGATGTTGCAGTAGTTGATTGGTTCTTTTATACATTACTACTTCATGCTGGACATAAGGCTGTCTTTTCAAATGAGATGATTACATATTATCGTCAGTATAGTGATAATATGATTGGTATCAATAATGAAACACTAGATAACTATAAAAAGAAATTGGCACTAAAAGCAATGCATTATAGATATCTTTCATCTTCTTTTACGGAATTTGAAGAATTAGCAAAAAAATATAGTAAAGAGAAAAATCTGACTGATATTCAGGTTTCTACTTTATTGCAAAATAATAAAATTACATATCCTCTTTGGTGGGAAAATATTAAAATATAAGATATGGGTAAATATCCTTACATCGTAGCAGAAATAGGCGGTAACCATAATGGTGATATCGAGTTAGGAAAAAAAATGATCAAGGCAGCAAAGGAATGTGGTGCTGATGCTGTTAAATTTCAACTCTATAGAAGAGAGGATCTTTGGACAGAAGATCATTTGAAGGAACTTAATGATGGAGTTGTAAAATTGGAAAACGTTTCTAATTGGTCAACTAAGGAACTTGGGCTTAACAACATCTTTGAGCAGGTTGATAAGTTTGCAGTACAAGAGCAGGAGCACATTGAATTTTTTAATTACGCTCGTGAACTTGGTATTGATTATGGTACATCTGCATTCACAAAGAAGGATGTTGACTTCTGTATTGATCAGAAATGTGCAAATCTCAAGGTTGCATCTTGTGATGTAACAAATCTAGATCTTATGGAGTATGTAATTTCTAAAGACTATCCTACACAGATAGCACTCGGTATGGCAAGTCTTGCAGAGATTGAAGCTGTTGTAAAGCTTATACCAGAGAGATTCAAGCATAATGTGACACTTTTACATTGTGTTTCGCTATATCCTCCTAAGGATGAATATGTCAACCTCAATTTCCTTCATACACTTCGTCAAGCATTTGGCATGGAAGTCGGTTATTCTGACCATACATTTGGATTTTCTATACCTCTAGCGGCCATTGCACTTGGAGCTACTGTAATTGAAAAGCATTTTACTCTTGATAAGAATCTTCCAGGTTGGGATCACAAAGTATCTGCAAATCCTGAAGAAATGCGTATTATTGCATCAGAGTCTAAGCGAATTGTTGATGCGTTAGGAAATGGAATTAAGGTCGTTTCTGATGATGAAATAGCAAAGCAGAAAAAATTCCGTAGAAGCATTACAACTGCAGATTCGCTTAAAGCTGGTCAGGAAATCACTTATAACGATATTCTCTTCAAACGTCCTGGAACAGGAATCCCGGCAGATAGGTTTAAAGAAGTTATCGGTCGTCACGTAAATCGTGACATTGAGGAAAATAAAACTTTGTTTTGGGAGGATCTCGTAAAATGATAGCTATTATTCCTGCTCGTGGAGGTTCTAAAGGACTTCCAGGAAAAAATATCAAGGAGATGTGTGGTAAGCCTTTGATTGCATATACAATTGAGGCAGCCCTTAAATCCAAATCTATTGATCATGTCATTCTTTCTACTGATGACGAGGAAATAGCTGCGGTTGCTAAAAAATATGGAGCAGAGGTTCCTTTTATGCGTCCTGCAGAATTGGCTTCAGACACTGCAATGGCTGTAGATAATTATATCTATACCATTGGCAGACTTGAAAAAGAATGGAACACAAAGATTGATTCATTTGCTGTTCTTCAGCCAACATCCCCTTTACGTATAGCTGAAGATATTGACGGTGCAGTTGAATTATTTAATGCTCGCAATGCAGACTCTGTTGTAACTTACGTGAAAGAAGCTCATCCTATTTTCTGGCATAAAAAAATAGACGAAAATAATAAGCTCGAAGATATTTTCGAAGGTACAATTGCTAATAGACAGGAACTTCCTATAACATATTATCCTAATGGGGCTGTATATGTATTCTCTACAGAAATGATTCGCCAAAAAAAATATTATACAGATAAATCTTATGCTTATATTATGCCGAGAGAAAGATCTATTGATATTGATTTTATTGACGATTTTAAGTATGCAGAATTTCTTATGAGCAATAGTAAGGACAAAAAATGAATTAAAATTTTATATTCTTTCTGATAGAATGATGTTGTATTTCATTATTCTCTTTTTTAGAAGAATTATGAAATTATTTTCACCAGATTAAAAAATAATTACCTAGAATGTTTAAGGAAAACATCATACTATAGGCATCAAAATGGTCGTTTAAATTTATTATCCTATAAATATAATCAAATAAGACTGATAAAATTGTCATATATTCTTGGATTTAGTATCGGATTCGATTCTTTGGGATATGGATACTATCTACCCCATCATGGAACAATTGTTATAGGTGATAGTAATCTAATAGGCAAATATTCACAAGCATCTGGCTTACTGATATTGGTAAGGTGATTGATGATTCATGTTTGATTGGATCTGGTGTAATTATGACAAGTAACCTTACCTTGGGTAATAATGTTCAAATAGGAGCTAATTCACTTGTTAATAACACTTTCAATCAAAATGATATACTTATAGCAGGCTCACCTGCTCTTGTTCGAAAACAAGAACTTTCACCTTGGTGGGGGACTCAAAGGATATATAAGATTGAGCAACTAAAGAAATCAATGAATTTAGATATATAATCATATGTCAGAGAATATTATTTTGAGTACTGCTACTGTTATTGAGGCTTTAAATAAACTGGAATTTATTGAAAATAAAGTTTATACGCTCTTTGTTTTAGATAAAAGAACACTTCAATTAATAGGTACACTTACGGATGGGGATATTAGGCGTTATCTAATAAATGGTGGTTCTGTAAATGGTAGTATATGTGACGCAATGAATACTAACTTTAAGTATATTCTTGGAACTGATAAGAATACGCTTAGTAATTTGCACAAATTTCGTGAACTTGGAATTTGGGTAATACCAGTATTGGATAATGAGAAACATATAATTGAAGTGTTTAATCTTCGAACCCATAAATCTCTACTACCTATTGATGCCGTATTGATGGCTGGTGGTAAAGGCGAACGATTAAGACCTTTAACAGAAAAGATACCAAAACCATTAGTAAAAGTAGGCGATAAATGCATTATCGATTACAATATTGATAGACTTATTGAGTATGGGGTAAAGCATATTAACGTAACTGTTAATTACCTAAAGGAACAAATGCACGAGCATTTCACCAAACCTTTTAACGGAGTTAAGGTAACAACTATTGAAGAACCAAAATTTCTTGGTACGATAGGAAGTGTTCAGTTCGTTAAAAAATTCTATAATGATACTGTGCTACTTATGAATTCTGACTTATTTACAAATATAGATTTTGAGGACTTTTATTTGCATTTTAAAGAGCATAATGCCATGATGAGCGTTGCTGCAGTTCCTTATAATGTTAATATTCCATTTGGCATACTAGACTTAAATGGAAGAAATATTAAGGGATTACTTGAAAAGCCTAATTATAACTATTATGCTAATGGTGGTATTTACCTTATCAAGCGTGAAGCACTTGATTTGATACCAAAAGATGAATTCTTTAATGCAACGGATTTAATTGAAAGACTTATTGTTAATAATCATAGGGTTATTCGATATCCATTAAATGGAACTTGGATTGATATAGGACAACAGGCTGATTTAGCTAAAGCAAGGGAGTTGGTAAAACATTTAAATAATAAGTAATATGAAGAAAATAGTATATATCGTACATGCAATTGATACAGAAGGTCCTCTTTATGAATCAACAAAAGCAACTTTTGAACGATTGGAATCTACTTTTGGTATTAAATTAGATCCAACATATGATAATCTGCAGAAGCTAAGAAATGAAGAAATCAAGCTTAATGGTATAGAGAATGAAGTGGCAAAATTTCTTGAACCCACCTTGCAAAATTATCATGATACATGGGATAAAATTGAATCTATGTTGTCAAAAATTATGTCTAAGGAGTTTAGATTTAAATATCCTGATTCATTCGGTGGAGGTTGGGTGTATAACTGGTTTTGTCTCGATCATGTTGGATATAAAGAAAATCCTCGCCATAGAGATATTGGATACAACAATGTTCATGATAGGTATGTTGAATTCTTAGATAAATATGGCGAATTTAATGATGATATACAATGGCATTTTCATCCGATGTCTCATTATCAAGAAGCACATAGAGCTGGAAAGTCTTATGAACACTCACATGAATTCCATAAAATACTTTCACATCGTATTATTGACAGGAACTTCTTTCCATCTTGTTTCAGAGCAGGTTGCGTAACAGAAAGACCGGATGCCAATTGGTTTCTTGAGCAATGGATTCCTTTTGATTGTTCAAATATGGCTGTCGAAAATGATAATAAGGAGAAGCATAAAGATCAAAGAAATGGACAGGCTGGTGATTGGAGAAGAGCGCCAAAAGATTGGAGTGTTTATCATCCAGATATTTATGATTATCAAATACCAGGATCATGTCATCGTGTTATAGGAAGATTTATGAATCTTGTATCACGTTATGGTAATATCACTTCTGATGAAATTGAGAAGGCTTTTAAGCGAGCAGATACTGGATTGCCAACTCTGTTAGGTATTTTTAATCATGATTTCCGTGATATGGGGTGGGAAATTGAATACTTTTGGGATTTGTTACTTCCTATTGTTGCAAAATATCCAGAGGTTCAGTTCAAGTATGAAAGAGCAAAGGATGCTTTTAATGCAGTACTCGGAAATGAACCTGAACCTTTTGAACTGGATGTTAATCTCGAAGGTAACGAATTGTCAGTTAAAACTGTAAAAGGAAAAGTTTTTGGACCGCAACCATATCTTGCTGTTAAGACAAAATCTGGACGATATATTCATGATGAATTTGATTTTGGTCTTGATGGTAAATCATGGTATTATGTTTTCAGTGAAAATATGATAAGATATGAAGATATTGATACTATAGGAATAGCATCTAATGATCAGTATGGGCAGACCTACATTAAAACAATTAAAATAAATAGTTAGAATTTTATATGGCAGGTGTATCATTCATGAGGGCTCTCATGAAACAGAGTAGCTGGTATTTTATATGTAATGCCTTAAATAATGGTCTTGCAATTATACTGCTCCCTTTTTTAAGTAGGTATTTATCCACAGAAGAATATGGTATAGTACAGCTTTCTACTGGAATTGGCTTGTTTTTACCTATGTTGTTTTGCGGAGGAATTGATAAAGCTATTTATCGATTTTATCATGAATTTAACGATAAAAAGAAGTCTGAATTAGTATCCACAATCTTTTGGTTTGTTGTTACTTCTGGCTTTATTATACTAAGCCTTTTTGTATTATCTTCTGGTTTGTGTTTTGAAAGATTCCTTCATATACCCGCGTATCCTTATAGTTACTTGTTTGCATATCCATATCTGTTTCTTCAGATTGCGACAATAGGGCTAAGTGTTTGCCAGCAGACATTTAATCTAAAAACAATGACTATAATAGAAGTTGTAGGTACAAGTATAAACTTGTTTTGCTCAATATTATTTGTCCTCTATGTATTTGATGATGGAGCATTCGCCAGATTACTCGCTATTTCACTTAGCTATGTTTTCAAAGCAGCTGCATATATTTTGCTACTATTGAAATTCAGATTGCTAAAGTTGAGAATATCCTTTAGATTAATCAAAAGTTCGGTTAGTTATTCTTTACCACTTTTACCAAATAGTATTGCATTATGGCTTATTAGGACTTTTGATAGGGTTCTAGTATCATACTTTTGTGGTCCTGCGATATGTGGTGAGTATTCTGTTGGCGTTCAAATTTCATTTGTCGTTTATTTTATTCAAGACTCTGTAATGCAAGCATTAGGCCCTTTGCAAATTCAATCTTTTATAGATGATAAAATTGCAGCCTTAAAAAGGTTATTTTCATTATCTCATATGCTATGGTTAATGATGGGCTTTATGACTTTTTTATATTGCACTGTAGTTCCAGAACTAATGAATATATTTTTGGACCATAAATTTGTACCTAATTACCTGACGGTGGTTTTTTTAACATCTGTATATATATTCCAAGCACAGTATAGGCTTTTTTCAGATGTACTCAGTTTTCATAAAGTGACAAAATGGTTTATGTATGCTGCGGTTGTACAAGCTGCAATCGGTCTTCTCTTGAATTTTATATTAATCCCTAGTATTGGTTATGTGGCAGCTGGTATATCGAATTGTGTATCAGTGATTACTTACACTCTAATTATTATATTTGCTTCAAAACGTTACGAAGAAATTGATGTGAATTGGAAATTCTATTTATCACATCTTTCTTTTTGGGTTATTTCTTTTGGTGTTTCGTATTTTTTTATAGATAATATTTTGATCAAGTATAGTTATCTATCGATATTTGTAATAATTTATTTAAGGTCTTTATATAATGAAATCAAAAACAGACATATTGTCATTCACTTATTCAAGTAGAGGACGAGACGTTGATATTGTAGAGCCTGTTTTATCTAAGCTCGAGAAAGATTTAGATATAACTATTACAAGAAAATGGCTTTATGATAATTTCGTATTCGATATCTTGAAATATAGACCCAAATTAGTAATTGATGCAAATGCAATAGGATGTAGAAATCATCTTTGGGCATGCCGATTTGCTTCTATGATGGGGTGCAAAGTTGTTACTTTCGTGTCCGAAGGAGATTATAGATATATTGATGGTTCAATTACTACGATGCTGTTTGGATGGAATACTAAAGAGAGGCTTTATGAAGATCTACATTTAGAATGGTCTCAAAGAAACATTGAATATTTCAAAACAAGTAAAGGCTATGATAACAATAAGATAAAGTTATCTGGTGCAACAGGTTTTGATAAATATTCGTTGTTATCTTTTATGGATCGTCAATCTTTACTTTCAAAATATAAAAAGGATAAATTCACCAAAGTGGTCACCTTGGCAGGTTATACTTTTGATTTTATGTTTAATGAAAATCACAGTACAGGACCTATTTACTTCGGTAAGGAGTTGGAAGGTATTAAAGCCTCGTTGTTTGCTCTTCAAGATGGCTATCTAGAGCTTGTTAAAAATAATCCAGACATTTTGTTCGTTGCCAAAAAACATCCTTTAACTGAAAATAAAAATTATGATGAGTTCTCCAAAATCGAAAAATTCGAGAATGTTTTGATTTTACAAACTGAAGAAAACGTATTCGACGTAATTAATGTTTGCGATATTTTAATAGCTTTTGAAAGCACAACAGCTTTAGAAGCATGGCTCTTGAAGAAACATACTCTATTATATAATCCAATTATTCAAAAGTTTAATAGGTCATCAATTTCTGAAGGAAGTCCTATTATTGAGAACATTGAAAATCTTCAAAAAGCTATTGATGAATATTATAGTACAGGAGGTATAAAGCTATTTGCAGATAAAGAGAATGATAGATTGAAGATAATAAAGGATGTTATCGGTTTTGCAGATGGCAAAAATTATCAAAGAGCAGCAGCTTATATTGAGGATTTATATTTGAATAAACAGAAGAATAAGATTGAGTTTTCTTTTTTCTTTTTTATTCATATGATAATTTTGGGTACAAGAAACTATTTAAGAGATTTAATTGTAAATACGAAAATTTTCAGAAGATTTGCAAGAGTAAATCATTTCTATCTACGTACTCTTAATGATTATACAGATATAGAACGAATCAAATATAAGGGAATATATAGTAAAGCTATAGATAAATTTGAAGGAATAAATTAATTTCTTGTAATGAGTAAGTTTTTAGTATCCATTATAAATTATTTTTTTCTGCTTTTGTTTAGGAGAGGAGTTGCATGTGACTTTCCATGCTTTTCTAGTCCGTTTTTTGTTATAAAAAAAACAAAAAATCTGCATAAGGTAATTTTAGCAAGTTCTTTTATTGGACGAGATGTAACATTATCAGATGGATGTTGTTTTCATGACAAAGCAATTTTATTCGGAAAGATAAGTGTCGGGCGGTATACATCAATTAATGGCCCTGGTACTCGTATATTTGGTGCTAAATATGGTGTTAATATAGGATCTTTCTGCTCTATTGCCTCAAATGTAATTATTCAAGAGCATAATCACAACATGAAAACAGTTAGTACTTGTGATGTAGTAGGTCATGTACTTGGAATTAAAAACGATAATATAGCGGTATCAAAGGGTGAAATAGTAATTGAGGATGATGTTTGGATAGGATCTAATTCTGTTATCTTATCAGGGGTAAAAATTGGCCGAGGTGCTGTTATTGGTGCAGGTTCTATTGTTACAAAAAATGTCCCTAAATACGCAATTGTTGCAGGAAATCCTGCAAAGGTAATTAAGATGAGATTTAATGACGAAGAAATATCAAAATTAGAAAAGCTTAAATGGTGGGAGTGGAGTTATGATAGAATCAAAGAAAATGCTGATTTTCTAAAAGACAATTTTATTGTTAACAAATGTAAATTTCCAGACGAAATCATATAAATATGAAATTAGCAAGATATGCAAAATATATATTTATAGTACTGATAATTTTAGCATTCTCACTTTCTAGTGTTGGTAATACATATTATCCACTATTGAATAAAATTCTTCAGCTAATTGCTATTATATGGATTGTTCTTTCGTATTTTTTTAATTTTCGTTATTTTTCTTTCCATACTAAAAGAATATCAGTTATTTTATTTTTTTTATTGTTTGTATATTCACTATTCTATATCACTAGACTTGATGATTTATATACTTTAATAGTTACTTTTATAGTCCCAATATTTCTAGGCATGTACCTTAAAAGTAGGCAAGACAATTCTCAGATTATTTATTGGACTTTTATTTCAATAATTATTTTAAATTTTCTTGCTCTGGCAAATGAATTGATTACTGGTCAGGTTTTAGTTAATATATCAGAAGGATATGAAATTTATATTGGTGGACCTATTTATCATTTTGGTTTGTTCTCGGATCCTAAAAGCGGTGGAGTTTGTATAGCATTGATGACAGTATGTTTGCCCCCAAAATATAAGTATGTATATTTTATCGCTTTTATTGAAACTATCTTAAGTGGTTGTAGAACATCTACAGTATTATTGATTTTACCTATCTTGTATTTCGTAAAAGAGAGTTCGAGACTGTCGAAGTTCGTTGTTATAGGATTTATCGTCTTTAGTTTCTTTGAAATTATATCTTATCTAAATTTAGATAGTAGAGTCCTTGAGAGACTTCTTAATGTTTTTAGCTTTGCTGATGCCGGAAATGAGGATAGAACTTTCTACATGCAAAAGCATTTCAATATATGGGTTAATCATTACAATCTCTTTCAGTATATTTTGGGAGATTATAACTATAGTAGAAAAATTGTTGGTAATGGAGCCGAATCAGCTATATTAAGTCTTTTGTTAGATTGTGGGCTAATAGTTTTGCTTTTATATATGGAAGTATTATCTAAAAAAATAAAAAAAACTTGTGATTTGATTGATAAGGCTAATTATTTTGTTTTATTTATTCTAATGTTTGTCTCGGGGCTCGGTGTAGGTATCAATTCAGGATATATATTTTGGTATCTTATTTCCGATGGTATGAGTGCAAAAGGAAATAATAAAATCGGTATAGGTGTTTAGGGCGCATTTACAAAACTCCCTATTTAAGGCGTTTCGGCTATTATTTACCATTCTACGGAGGAGCACATCGAAGATTGTGCTCGTTTGACTCCTTCTGTTGAACCTAAAATTCTCATCGAGATAACCTTGAAGACGTTTCTTCGAACAATGGTGGTGTATTTCACAAAGCCATCCTTTGATATTCATGATATGAATATGCATTTGCGGAAATCCTTTACCGTCATTAGATGAACGTTGCAACAAACGAGATAGTCATTTTTTATGGTTTGTATCCATTCCATTCATTGGTAATAACAGTAGTATCCTTGTTAATGTAGGTTTCAAAGGACGGTTTGAAAGACTTAGAGGAAACATCGTCTATAACTTGAGCATAGGCTCTGCCAAACTCTACTCCTTGCATTTCTAAGGCAACAACAATGAGTTTCTTTTTTCCTGCTTTTTGTCCGACGACACCTTCTTCCTCTTCACCAACATAGAATTCTCGATATGTACTTCTTCTGTAAATAGATGTGTTTTTAGAGCTTTGCATTGCTTGTTGTATTTTCCATTTAAATTCCCAACAAGTTTTCTGACGCAAACCATATTCTTCAGACAACTCCAATGAAGACATGCCTTTTTTCTTTGTACTAATCTTGAATGCTATGTGGAATGTCTGTTCAATGGAAAATTTGCACTTGTCAAACATTGTTCTAGTTGTTGGACTTTCATCGTACTTACATCTGGTACAATGACGAGAATAAGAAAGACGGCCTTTACAGTAATGAATGTTTTCACATTTCTTGCATACATAATCGTCTTTCCATTTGATTTCAGATAGATACTCATAGTATGGTTCTTCTGAATTGAAGCGATGGTAAAAATCAATAGACTTCACGCCTTTAAATATATTTCCTCTTCCCATATACGGTAAAGGCACGGAATTATTTTAATCGGTGTGCCTAAACGCCTATACCGATAATAAAAATATTTTAATATAATTATGAAGACAGTCATGTTAGTTTTTGGCACTCGTCCAGAGGCCATTAAGATGTGCCCGCTGGTGAAAGAGTTCCAGAAGCACCCAGATGAGTTTAAAACTATAGTATGTGTTACAGGTCAGCATCGCGCAATGCTTGATCAGGTGCTTAACATTTTTGATGTGAAACCTGATTATGACCTCAATATTATGAAACAAGGTCAGGACTTAACAGATATTACTGCTCGTGTCCTCATAGGTCTTCGTGACCTGTTCAAGGAGTATCGTCCTGATGTAGTACTTGTTCATGGTGACACAACCACATCTACTGCGGGCGCTCTTGCTGCATTCTATGCACAGATTCCTGTAGGTCATGTAGAGGCAGGCCTTCGTACTCATAACCTTTATTCGCCATGGCCAGAGGAGATGAATCGCCAGATTATAGGTCGTATTGCTAATTATGACTTTGCACCAACTCCTCTTTCTGAAAAGAATCTCAAGGAAGAAAATGTTCATGGTGAAATTTTCGTAACAGGTAACACTGTTATAGATGCTCTCCACATGGTTGTAGAGAAACTTAAGACAGATGGTTCTCTTCGTGCAGAACAAGATAAGGTTTTGTTTGAAGCTGGCTATGACGTTACTCGTCTTGTTGATGGCAAGAAACTTGTTTTGATCACAGGGCATAGACGTGAGAATTTTGGCGATGGCTTCATCCGTATGGTTTCTGCGATGAAGGATATCTCTGAGAAATATCCAGAGGTTGATTTTGTCTATCCAATGCACTTGAATCCAAACGTACGTAAACCAATTCATGAAGTTTTTGGAGAGGATCTTACTCGTCCAAATTTCTTCTTCATCGAGCCTTTGCAGTATCTTGAGTTTGTACACTTGATGAACAAGGCTAATATAGTTCTTACTGACTCAGGTGGTATACAGGAAGAGGCTCCTAGTTTAGGCAAGCCTGTACTCGTTATGCGTGATACCACAGAGCGTCCTGAAGCACTTGCTAGTGGTACCGTTTATCTTGTTGGTACTGATTATGATAAAATTGTCAGTAAAGTTAGCACCTTGCTCGATGATGCATCTGCATATGAGAAGATGAGCAAAGCAGTCAATCCTTATGGTGATGGCAAGGCATGCTCACGCATTATTGCTGCTCTTAATGGTGAGAATCCTGCGCCTTACGGCAAATAAGTAAAAATAGAAATTTCAAAATATTAAAATCATGATTAATGTAGTTGGATTGGGTTATATCGGCCTTCCTACCGCCCTCATGATGGCGTCTCATGGCGTTGAGGTAATCGGTACAGATTACAACAAGGAATTGGTTGACACTCTCAACCAGGGTAAGACAACTTTCAAGGAAGATGGTCTTGATGAACTTTTCAATGCTGCGGTAAAGGCAGGTATTAAGTTCACCACTGAGTATCAGAAGACAGATATATACATTGTATCTGTACCGACTCCTTATGACAAGTTCTCTAAGAAAGTTGATGCTTGTTATGTAGTGGGTGCAGTTAAAGAAGTAATGAAGGTTTGTCCTAAAGGTACAACTGTCGTTATCGAGTCTACTGTTTCTCCTGGTACTATCGACAAATTCGTTCGCCCTGTAATTGAGGAGAATGGTTTTAAGATTGGTGAGGACATTAACCTTGTTCATGCTCCTGAGCGTATCATCCCTGGTAATATGGTTTATGAGTTGGTCCACAACAATCGTACTGTTGGTGCTGACGATAAGGCTATTGGTGAGAAGGTAAAGAGCTACTATGCTTCATTCTGTCAGGGTGACATCGTTGTTACTGACATCCGTACAGCAGAGATGACTAAGGTTGTAGAGAACACATTCCGTGCTGTTAACATCGCTTTTGCTAACGAGCTTTCTCGTATTTGCCGTCACGACAACATGGATGTTTACGAGATCATCAAGATCTGTAACATGCACCCACGTGTGAATATCCTCCAGCCAGGACCAGGTGTAGGTGGCCACTGTATCTCTGTTGACCCTTGGTTTCTTGTAGGTGACTACCCTCAGCTTGCAAAGGTTATTGATGAGTCAATGAAGACAAACGATTCTCAACCAACATTCGTACTCGAGCGTATCTATGAGATCATGAAGGAGAATAATATCACAGACAATCGTCGCGTTGGTCTTTATGGCTTAACATACAAGGAGAATGTAGATGACTTCCGTGAGTCCCCAACACTCCAGATGCTTGATATCCAGCAGCGCCATTTGGCGCGTCCTTTGAAGTGCTATGATCCATTTCTCGAGAATCATAAGATTGCAGAGAATCAGTTCTCTGACTTTGATGAGTTCTTGAAGAATCTTGATATGGTTGTTGTTATGGTTAAACACGATCATATTAAGCAGAATTGGGATAAACTCAAAGGTAAGGTAGTATTGGATTGTTTCAATATTTGCCCACTCGAGGGTGTTTATCACATTTAATAATAAGGTTATCCGTCAACATAGGTGGGGCTTATGCTTATAGTTCGATACTGTCTGACGGAACAATTAAAAAAATTAATATGAAACCAAAAGTACTTTTGCTTAAAAATGACATTTCTTCCTATAATGTTCCTATTTATAATACTATAGCAGCTAATTATGATTTAACAGTAGCATACTATCGTAGTAATGGAGCGAAGGAGAAATGCTTATTTAAATTGATAAAATTAAACTTTTCCAAATTAGGTCCCTTTATATTTATTAAAGGAATTTGTCGCTTGACAAAACAATATGATCTTGTAAGCTTTGTGCCAGATCCTCATGTATTTAGTTATTGCATACTACCATTTTTGCCACATAAGTATGGACTTTTAAATTGGAGCATTGGATTTAGAGTATCATATACTCATCCGTATATTACAGATCGTAAACACACTATTATTGATAAGTTATATCAGACAATCTTTAGTCGTTGTGATGCTTCAATTTTCTATATGGAAAAAGCTAAAGAGTTTTGGAAGAATAGTTCTTTAGATATGGATAAGGTTTTTGTAGCACCAAATACCACGTTGGTAAAAAAAATCGATATAGAGAATAAGACAAAGAAAGATTTTCTTTTTGTAGGAACTTTATACAAAGGGAAGGGATTAGAGGTACTATTGGATTCTTATAAAAAGGCTATTGATAATTTTAATCATCAAATTCCTAAGTTGCGAATAGTAGGAGAAGGTGAAATGAGACCTTTTATAGAAGATTTTATTAGAAAGAACAAGTTAGAGAATAATATATCACTAGAGGGTGCTATTTTCGATGAAAATGTTTTAGCAGAGCAATTTAAAAAAGCAATTCTCTGTTTTTCTCCTTTGCAAGCTGGATTATCGGTGCCTAAGAGTATGGGATATGGGGTTCCTTTTGTTACTCAAAAAAACGCTATAACAGGTGGTGAATTATATCACATAACTTCAGGAGAAAATGGTGTTATGTATGATAATTCTGAAGAATTAGTTGAAATTATGAAAGACGCTATTTTAGATTCTGTTAAATATATTAATATGGGAATAGCGGCCCAGCAATATTATTATGGGAAGGCAACTGTGGATCATATGGCTCAAGGAGCTATTAGTGCATTTGATTTTGTTTTGAGTAAAAGGGAAAACAATTAAACTGCAAAATATGCCAAAATTATTGCAAATAAATGTGTGTAGTAACATATTAAGTATAGGGAAAATATCAGAGGATATTGCAAAAGTTGCTAAGAGGTATGGTTGGGAATGCTACATTTCATATGCAAGGATGCATAGAGACAGCATTAGCGAAGAGTATAAAATAGGTACGTTGTTCGATGTATATGAACACTATTTTGAGCATTGTTTTTTTGATAGAGAAGGTTTAGCCTCTAAACTTTCAACAAAGAAACTTGTGTCTTATATAAAAAAAGTCAATCCAGATGTTATTCAACTTCATGACATTCATGACCATTATTTAAATTATCCTATTTTATTTGAATTTTTGGCGTCTACAGATAAACCTGTAGTTTGGGTTCAGCATGATTGTTGGGCTTTTACGGGGGGGTGTATGTATTATGATATGTTAAACTGTTATCAATGGAAGACAGGCTGTCATTCATGCCCGCAAAAACGTGCTCTATTCAGAAATATTGCAGATAAACAATACCTTTTAAAGAAGTATTATTTTTCAAAGGTTAAACATTTATATTTAGTCTCAGTATCACATTGGATGTCAAATATGTTAAGTCAATCTTTTCTTGGCAGTAGAAGAATAGAGACTATTCATAATGGTATCGATTTGAATATATTTAAACCTTATGAGGAATCTAAGAAAAAGGATAACATTATAAAACTATTGGGGGTCGCAGCTGTTTGGGATGCAAGAAAAGGCCTTAATGATTTTATAGAACTTCGCCATAGGTTACCAGAAAATTATCAAATAAAATTGGTAGGATTAAGTAATAATCAAATAAAGAATCTACCGGATGGTATTCTAGGTATATCTAGAACGACTAATATGGAAGAATTGGCTCAAATTTATTCAGAAAGTACTGTATTAGTTAATCCCACATATTCAGATAATTTTCCTACAACAAATATTGAAGCACTTGCTTGCGGTACTCCTATTGTTACATATAATACTGGTGGAAGTCCAGAAGCTATAGATGACAAAACTGGTATTGTTGTTGAACAAGGCGATGTATCTTCATTAATAAAAGCGATTATGGATATTTCTAAAAATCCCCCTTTACAATATGATTGTCGGACTCGTGCAAAAAATCTTTTTGATAAAGACCAACAATTTAAAAAGTATATTAATTTGTATAATGAAGTTCTTAAGCAGGTATAAGGACGATTTTAAAGTTCAACGTTGTGGGATATTAATAGACTTATACATTCAAATAATCCACTTCTAAAGATTGCTTTTAGAGTTTATAAGGTAATAAAATCAGAGTTGCTTAATTCTAATGAAATTGGTAATAATATTAAATTCCCACATTGGCTTGAAGGAATAATTTTGCATAGGAATACAACTGTAGAAGATAATGTTACAATATTCCATCAAGTAACTTGTGGTAGAGGCGACATATATAATATTGTTGATGACGCCCCTAAATCAAAGTTTGAAGGGGTGTCAGAGGGTTGTGTGTTATGTATTGGCTGTAAGGTTATTTGTAATGGCGGAACAGAATAGGCTTCGTGTTTTCTGAGCTCAGCGAAGAAAATCTGAAGTAGTAGTTGAACATTCATTGTTGTATAAATTATTTGTGGGGAGAGAAATCTGTTATCCCTCAGTATAATAAGTGGTGTATCAGACTCAAGAAGTAAAATTCGGGATATAATGTCGTCTCAAAACCCTTATTTAGGGCTTTTAAATGTTAAATTATTAAGTCGTACAACTTTTTATAGGTCAATTAAGATGATAAAAATAATTTATTTATGAGGACTTTGGGAAGAAGCGTACGCTTACTGGATAATCAATGCTATTTATGAAAATCTCTGTAATCACTGCTACTTGGAATAGCAGTGTAACTTTGTGTGACACTATGCGTAGTGTTGTCGAGCAAATTCCTGCTCTTTCGGAATTGAACGCAGAACTTGAATATATTATCATCGATGGTGCTTCTAATGATGGTACGGTTGATATTATTTGTGAATTTGAATCGCAGTTTGGTGATTGTCTTAAATGGATATCTGAACCGGATAAAGGTATCTATGATGCTATGAATAAGGGTATTGAAATGGCGACAGGTGATGTGATAGGAATATTAAATAGCGATGACTTTTATACTTCAAATGATTGCTTAGCGACCATTGTTAATGAATTTAGTCTTGATAATAATTTAGATGCTACTTATGGTGATATTCATTTTGTTAATGACAATAATCTTAATAAATGTGTTCGCTATTATTCTTCAAAATTATTTCGACCATGGATGATGCGATTTGGCATGATGCCCGCTCATCCGTCTTTCTATTGTAAACGTGAGATATATAAGAGATATGGTGTATTCAATATTGAATACAAAATTGGAGCAGACTTCGAAAATCTGTTAAGATTGATATTTAAAAATCATATTAAGACAGTATACATATCAAAAGATTTTGTTACGATGCGTACAGGTGGCGTAAGTACAGATGGATTGCAAGCTAGAATACGAATTATGCAAGAACATATCAAGGCTTTTAAAGCAAATGGAATATACTCAAATAGACTTATATTATCATTACGATATATTTATAAGATATATGAATTAATAAGAAAATAATATGATATCTAAGCAAAACATTGCCTTAATAACAGGCATCACAGGTCAGGATGGTTCTTTTCTTGCCGAACTTCTATTAGAGAAAGGATATGACGTGCATGGTACTATACGTCGCTCGTCAGTGGATTTTCGTGAGCGTATTGTTCATCTAGAGGGTAAGCCTCATTTCCACCTTCATTATGCAGATTTGGGTGATTCGATGAGTATTATTCAGGTGATGAATAAGGTGCGTCCTACTGAAATATACAACCTGGCCGCTCAAAGTCATGTGCAGGTAAGTTTCGATTCCCCTGAGTTTACGGCTGATGTGGATGCTACGGGCGTACTTCGTGTATTGGAAGCAGTACGTCAGTGTGGACTGGCATCTACTTGCAGAATTTATCAAGCTTCAACATCTGAACTCTATGGTAAGGTAGAGGAAGTGCCACAAAGTGAAAAGACTCCTTTTCATCCTTATAGCCCTTATGCCGTAGCTAAGCTTTATGGCTATTGGATAGTGAAAGAGTATCGTGAGGCATACAATATGTTTTGCTGTTCGGGTATTTTGTTCAACCATGAATCGGAACGCCGTGGTGAGACTTTTGTTACTCGTAAGATAACACTAGCTGCTGCCCGTATAGCACAAGGCAAACAAGATAAATTATATCTAGGCAATCTTTCATCTCTTCGTGACTGGGGGTATGCAAAAGATTATGTGGAGTGTATGTGGTTGATTCTTCAGAATAAACAACCAGAGGACTTTGTGATTGCTACTGGTGAACAGCACTCGGTTCGTGAGTTTTGTTACTTAGCATTCAAGCACGCAGGTATTGAATTGGAGTTCCAAGGTGAGGGAATAGATGAGAAGGGGATCGATAAGGTTACCGGTAAGGTGCTTGTAGAGGTATCGGAAGATTTTTATCGCCCTACTGATGTGGTTAATCTTTGGGGTGATCCTACTAAGGCTCGTACTGAGTTAGGTTGGAATCCGGGTAAAACACCACTAACAGAACTTGTTCGTATCATGGTGGATCATGATATGGAGAAGGTTGCCGTGGAACGTGTACAGGATGAAGTAAAGACAAACTTGGCAGAATATCTTGAAAAGGGCATCGTTAAGTAATTTAATTACCATGTTAGATAAAAACAGTAAGATATATATAGCAGGACACCACGGTTTGGTGGGTTCTGCCATTTGGAAGAATTTAGAGGCTCGTGGCTATCATAATTTGGTTGGTCGCAGTCACAATGAACTTGATTTGACCGATCAATATCAGGTTCAGAAGCTTTTTGATGAAGAGCAGCCGGATGCTGTAATATTGGCTGCTGCTTTCGTAGGTGGTATTATGGCTAACTCTCTTTATCGTGCCGACTTTATCATGCAGAATATGAAGATGCAGTGCAATGTATTAAGCAATGCACATTCTCATGGGGTTAAGAAGTTGTTGTTTTTGGGTAGTACTTGTATATATCCTAAAAACGCTCCTCAGCCAATGCGTGAGGATGCTTTGCTTACCAGTGAATTGGAGTATACCAACGAGGAATATGCCATTGCAAAGATAGCAGGTTTGAAGATGTGTGAGAGTTACAACTTGCAGTATGGTGATAACTATCTTGCAGTAATGCCTACTAATCTTTACGGTCCTAACGATAATTTTCATTTGGAGAATAGTCATGTGATACCTGCCATGATGCGAAAAATCTATTTAGCTAAATTGATTCATGAGGACGATTGGCAGAGTATTGAGAACGATATGGACAAACGTCCTATCAATCCAAATGAAAAGTTGAAAGCCATAATAGGAGAGGGAAATGTAGATGGCTCAAATTCTCATGACCGCATTCTCTCGGCTTTAGAGTTTTATGGTATCTATGGCAACAAAGTGGTGCTTTGGGGTACAGGAACTCCTCTTCGTGAGTTTCTGTGGAGTGAGGATATGGCAGATGCCAGCGTACATGTATTGTTGAATGTTGATTTCAAAGATATTATCGGTATTGATAAGTATTCATCTGTACAATATGGTGTAAAGGCTGATGGTGCAGTTGACCGTAACAACTCAGATGGGCGTGGTGGTGCTATTCCTTCTCTTGGTGAGATTCGCAACTGCCATATCAATGTAGGTACGGGAAAGGAATTAACTATTCGTGAACTTTCTGAACTGGTGGTTAAGGTTGTAGGTTTTTCGGGAATGGTTGAATTTGATACTTCCAAACCTGATGGTACCATGCGCAAATTGATTGACGTTTCGAAGCTTCATTCTCTTGGTTGGTCGCATAAGGTTGAAATAGCAGAGGGTGTACAGAAATTATTCGAATGGTATCAAGAGAGTCTTCAAAATCATAGATGAGTACAAGAGTATTTGTTTCTGGTTGTTACGACCTACTTCATTCGGGGCATGTGTAGTTTTTTCTGCAAGCTGCACAATTTGGTAATCTGTCTGTAAGCGGCAAGACCATTATATAGACTCTTTGATGGAACGTGAGAAGCAGATTGAGAATGTCAAGAGAAAATGTCAAAGACACATGACACGTAAGGCAGAAAAGTGCCAAAGTCTCAATCTGTGGCAGATTTCTCCGTAGTAGTGTTGAAGTTCTTGTAGTGAGAAGGGAGGGGGAGCGAAGGGGGAAACGTATTCAGCGGATTGTATCGCGCAACTTGATAAACAGGACACAATGCAAGAAGCAAAACCATTTCAAATAGACAAAAGAATAATCTTTGAAGCCTTTAAGAAAGTAAAGTTTAATTGAGGTAGTTCAGGCATTGATGGTAAGATATGAGCATTTATGAGCAAAATTGGGGTTTCAATCTTTATTGTCTATGGAATTGCATGAACTCCGGCAGTTATATGCCAAAGCAGTAAAACTTGTAGAAATACCGAAATTCAATGGCGGTAAAAGACCTTTAGGGATTCCCACTATTGAAGACCGTATTGCACAAATGGCTGTTGTAAATGTCATTGAGCCCCTCATAGAACCTTGTTTTTATGAGGATTCATTTGGATATCGTCTGCATCGCTCTGCTCATGATGCCATAGCTAAGGCAGAAAGGCGGGGAAGTATGCATGGGTTTTAGATATAGATATATCCAAATTCTTTGATACAATCGACTGTAGCTTATTAATAAAAGTGGTGGAGAAGCATATCAAGATAAAATGGACGCTTCTCTATATGAAACAATTCCCTTGGTCTACTTGATAGGAACCATTCGAAAGCTTACTACTATAACTCACTTCATTACGGTAGTGATGCCGGTGCTGAAATGGCTGTAACTTATCACAGTGTGATTGGAATGATAAAGTTTCATAGTAGTTCTATCTGGAACTTCATCGGAACTTTTTTCAAAAATATCTTTAACGGTTACAAGGATTATGTTAACGTAGTTCCTGACAAAATCACCTTGGCTGCAAGCCAATGTTAAATTCAAAACTAATTAATTAACAAAACTTGGTTTAGGGCACTGTAATGTGTCCTTTCAAAGGTGAATACCCTAAATCGAGTGCTTACATGCATACGGTTCATGAGTTTGTAACTTTGTCTTTCAAGAAAGTCGGTGTTGAACTTTGTTGGGAAGGTGAAGGTGTGAATGAGAAAGGCATTGATGTGAAGACCGGCAGAACGCAGGTTGAAATCGATATCAATATTTTCGTCCTTGTGAGGTTGAGCAGTTGTTGGGAAATCCTATGAAAGCCAAGACGCTCAAGATACTGCTGAGAGGGGGAGTTCTACGAAGACAAGCTTTCCGGAATTAGTGAAGATGATGGTGGAGCATGATATGCGGTTTGTGAAGAAATTGTATCTGAAAGCGCAAGTTGTTGAATGATTATTAGTATATCTCAAAATAGGTAAGTTTTTTTGTAAGAAAATGGAAGCTATGGGTAAGATGAAATCATATAAAGAACAAGATGAGAACAAACAACTTGTTGGTGCTATAAAATATGTTCAAATAGCTCGCGAGGAAAGGACAGATGATTTCCAATAAGGCTGTATACGGATTGTTATCTGAAAAGTTAGAATGGAAGTAGTTGGTCTGATTTTTGGAAAGAAAACAGTTGATGATATCACCATTAAAATCATTTCCTTTATAGAATCATTGGGGCACGCGCCTCATTTGGGTAAGAAGGTGTTACGCTTATCTCAGTATGGAGAGATTAAGTGTGTTTTTTATAAACAGAATCATATTTATTATCAAATGTTTGAGGATAGAATTGAGATAATAATAGTCTGAGATGGACGGCAAGATCCTCGTCGTTTGCAAAATCTTCTAATTGATTTTCTTACTAAATAAGTGAAGATTTAAAGTTTTATTTTACTTCATGAACATACTTATTACTGGAATCCACGGTTTTGTGGGTTCCAACTTTGTTGTTGCCTTAAAGGAGCGTCATAACCTTTATGGGTTGGATATTGTCGTACCTGAAAAGGAAGGAGTGGTAAAGACTTTTTCTTGGAAAGACATTGAACCGGCTTCTTTTCCGATGCGGAATCTTCCGAAATTCGATGCCATTATCCATCTGGCGGGCAAGGCTCACGATACAAAGAACCGTTCTGCAGCCCAAACTTATTTCGGCATCAATACCGGATTGACCCAAAAGATATTTGATTTCTTTCTGGAATCTACTGCGAAGAAGTTCGTATTCTTCAGTTCTGTAAAAGCCGCTGCCGACAGTGTAGTGGGGGATATGCTGACGGAGGATGTGGTGCCGTCTCCGATTGGTCCTTATGGGGAGAGTAAGATAGCTGCCGAGAATTACATCCTTGGCAAGTTAAAGATTGAAAATGGAGAATTGAAAGCTAATCCGTATGATGACAAAAAGGTCTATATTCTGCGTCCTTGCATGATTCATGGTCCCGGCAATAAAGGCAATCTGAATCTTCTTTATAATGTGGTGAGGAAAGGGGTTCCCTGGCCTTTGGGGGCTTTTGAGAACAGAAGGTCTTTTACTTCGATAGATAATCTCTGCTATGTGGTGGAAAGGCTGTTGACTAAGGAGGTGGCGAGTGGTATCTACCATATGGGGGATGACGAAGTCTTGTCCACGAATGAGCTGATAGCTTTGATGTGTCAAGCTTTGGACCGTAAACCACATATCTGGAAGATAAACAGAGGACTGATGGAGTTCTGTGCCCGGCTTGGGACTCTGCTCCATTTGCCTTTGAATGAAGAGCGCCTGCGCAAGTTGACAGAGAATTATGTGGTGAGTAATGCGAAGATAAAGGCTGCCCTGGAAATTGACAGAATGCCGGTGAGGGCAGAGGAGGGGATAGTGAGAACGATCAAATCGTTCTTGGATTAAAAAATGATAATTAAAAATTAATACTGTTATGTATTATCTGCTTATACTGGTTCTGCTGTTTTTGGCAGAACTTTTTTATTTTAAGATAGCTGATAGGTGCAATATCATCGACAAGCCCAATGAGCGGAGTTCTCATACGAAAGTGACTTTGCGTGGCGGTGGGATTATCTTTTATTTCGGGGCGTTGGCCTATTTCCTGATGAGTGGCTTTGAATATCCCTGGTTCCTGCTTGCCTTGACACTGGTGACGTTCATCAGCTTCGTGGACGATATAAAATCCACCGGACAGATGACAAGGCTGCTTTTTCATTTCTTTGCCATGGCCTTGATGTTTTATCAGTGGGGACTGTTTTCCTTGTCCTGGTGGTGGATAGTCATAGCCTTGATAGTCTGTACGGGCATCATCAATGCCTACAACTTTATGGATGGCATTAACGGCATAACCGGCGGTTATTCTCTGGTTATTCTTGCTGCGTTGGCTTATGTCAATAAGGAGGTGGTTACTTTTGTGGAAGCGGATTTCATCTATACCGTTATCTGTTCCGTTCTAGTTTTCTGTTTCTTCAATTTTCGTAAGAAAGCCAAATGCTTTGCGGGTGATGTGGGTTCGGTGAGCATTGCCTTCATCCTTCTTTTCCTGATAGGCAGGCTCATCATTGAAACAGAAGATTTCAGCTGGATAGTCCTTTTATCCGTTTATGGTGTGGATAGTGTGCTGACTATCATTCACCGCCTAATGCTTCATGAGAATATCGGACTACCGCATCGTAAACATCTGTATCAGATTATGGCGAATGAGCTGAAGATTCCTCATGTAATGGTTTCTTCTATTTACATGGCAGTACAGGCAATCATCATCGTAGGATATATAATGTGTTTGGATTCAGGCTACTGGTATCTGCTATGTACCATCCTCTTGTTAAGTCTTATTTATGTCTGTTTCATGAAGAGGTATTTTGGATTACATCAATCAATTTGAAATAAGCTTTCCTTTTCTTGATTAAGTTGGCTTGCCTAATCTGTCGACTTGTAAATCAATACTTTATAAACTTATCTCAGAAAACAGCTTCAGCGAGGCTGTTTTCTTTGTTTGCAGGCAAATATATCCTCACCTTTGCATTGTTGATCAACAAAACGAGATTAAAAACCATGTTGAATTAAAAATGTAAAAAGGAGAAAGAAAGTATGCCTTTATTTTATTATGCAAGACAGTCGTCTCTGGCGACAAAAGAGGGTGCCAAACTTTGGCATCTGAGTTTGAAGAAAGTGGGAAGAGCCGTGGATGCACAACAGCTGGCTGAGGTGATTGCCGAGAAGTCTTCCCTGACTCCGGGTGACGTACATAATGTAATTCGTAACCTGATGACGGTAATGAGGAGCCAGTTGCTGAACAGCCGTACGGTGCGTCTGGATGGCCTGGGCACATTCACTATGAAGGCCCGTACGCGAGGTAAGGGAGTGGTCAAATCTGAAGACGTGAATCCCAATCAGGTGACTGCTTTGCGCTGCCAGTTTACTCCGGAATACACGCGCCCGGCTGCCATCGGCACTACGCGTGCCATGCTCCAGGGTGTGGAGTTTGAGAAATGGATGGGAGTGGTTACGGACGGTAAGGATGATGCCGGTGATGGTGGTAATTCCGGTGGCGGTTCCGACGGTGACCAGGGAGAGAACCCATTAGGATAAGATGTATTTACTAATTTTGAAAGATTAAGACTATGAAAAAGAACGTTTGGGACAAGATTTTGAAGGTAGTGATAGCTGTTGCTTCCGCCATATTGGGAGCTTTAGGCGCCAATGCAATGAATGTATAAATTGTAGATTTATATAGAATATTAGGAGAAAGGCGGTGAAGGAAAAGCACTTCATCGCCTTTTTGTTATTTTCTTCATTTATAATTCCCTGCCAACCAAAAAATCTTATTACCTTTGCAAGTCACTTTTGGAAACAATAAAAATATAATGATATGAATATCTCTTATAATTGGTTGAAAGAGTATGTCGATTTCGATTTGACACCGGATGAAGTTGCTGCGGCACTGACCTCCATCGGACTGGAAACGGGAAGTGTGGAAGAGGTGCAAACTATTAAAGGCGGACTGGAAGGACTGGTCATCGGCGAAGTGCTGACATGCGAAGCTCATCCTAACTCAGACCATATGCACGTCACTACGGTGAACCTGGGACAAGGTGAACCCGTGCAGATTGTATGCGGCGCTCCGAATGTAGCTGCCGGACAGAAAGTGGTAGTAGCCACGTTGGGTACAAAACTGTATGACGGTGACGAATGCTTTACCATCAAGAAATCAAAACTTCGTGGCGTGGAATCTGTCGGCATGATTTGTGCTGAAGATGAAATCGGTATCGGTACGGACCACGCAGGCATCATCGTACTGCCGGAAACAGCTGTTCCGGGTACGCTTGCCAAGGACTACTATAACATCAAGAGCGATTACGTGCTGGAAGTGGACATCACTCCCAACCGTGCCGATGCTTGCTCACATTATGGGGTGGCACGTGACTTGTATGCCTACTTGATACAGAACGGTAAGCCGGCTACCTTGAAGAAACCTTCGGTAGACGCTTTTGCGGTAGAAAATCACGACTTGGATATTAAAGTAACTGTAGAGAACAGCGAGGCATGTCCCCGATATGCCGGCGTTACGGTGAAAGGGGTTACAGTGAAAGAAAGCCCCGAATGGTTGCAGAACAAGTTGCGTATTATCGGCCTGCGTCCTATCAATAATGTGGTGGATATTACCAACTATATCGTCCATGCTTTCGGCCAGCCGCTGCACTGCTTCGATGCAGATAAGATTAAAGGCGGTGAGGTGATTGTAAAGACCATGCCGGAAGGTACTCCGTTTGTAACTCTTGATGGCGTGGAGCGTAAATTGAACGAACGCGACCTGATGATTTGCAACAAGGAAGAGGCGATGTGTATTGCCGGTGTGTTCGGCGGTCTGGATTCCGGTTCTACGGAAACCACCAAGGATGTGTTCCTTGAAAGTGCCTACTTCCATCCCACATGGGTGCGCAAGACAGCCCGTCGTCATGGATTGAACACAGATGCTTCTTTCCGTTTTGAAAGAGGTATTGACCCGAATGCCACTATTTACTGCCTGAAGCTGGCTGCTTTGATGGTAAAGGAACTTGCCGGAGGTACCATTTCTTCTGAAATAAAAGATGTGTGCGCCGCTCCTGCCAAGGATTTCCGTGTGGAACTTGCCTATGAGAAAGTGAACTCACTGATTGGTAAAGTTATTCCGGTGGATACCATCAAGAGCATCGTGACAAGTCTGGAAATGAAGATTGTAGACGAGACAGCCGAAGGGCTTACACTGGATATTCCTCCTTACCGTGTGGACGTGCAGCGCGATTGCGATGTAATAGAGGATATTCTGCGCATCTACGGATATAATAATGTGGAGATTCCGACTACCTTGAAGTCTTGCCTGACTACCAAGGGTGAATATGATAAATCCAACAAACTGCAGAACCTGGTTGCCGAGCAGCTGGTGGGCTGTGGTTTCAATGAGATTCTGAACAACTCGTTGACGCGTGCCGCTTACTATGACAACTTGGAGTCTTATCCGTCAAAGAATCTGGTAATGTTGCTGAATCCGTTGAGTGCAGACTTGAATGCCATGCGTCAGACACTGCTTTTCGGTGGATTGGAAAGCATCTCGCACAACGCCAACCGTAAGAATGCAGACCTGAAATTCTTTGAATTCGGTAATTGTTATCACTTCAACGAAGAAAAGAAGAATCCGGAAAAGGTGCTTGCCGCTTATTCCGAAGACTATCATCTTGGTTTGTGGGTAACTGGCAAGAGGGTGGCCAACTCATGGGCTCATCCGGACGAGAACAGCTCGGTATATGAGCTGAAGGCATACGTTGAGAATGTCTTTGCCAGATTGGGGCTGCACATGCATGATTTGGTTGTCGGCAATCTGACTGATGACATCTATGCTGCCGGTTTATCCGTACAGACAAGGGGTGGAAAGCGGTTGGCTACTTTCGGTATTGTAACAAAGAAGCTGCTGAAGGCATTCGATATTGACAACGAGGTTTACTATGCCGATTTCAACTGGAAAGAATTGTTGAAGGCCATCCGTAATGTGAAGGTGAGCTATACGGAAATCTCCAAGTTCCCTGCCGTGAAACGCGACTTGGCATTACTGCTTGACAAGAAAGTGCAGTTTGCGGAAATTGAGAAGATTGCCTACGAGACGGAGAAAAAGCTGCTGAAGGAGGTCTCTCTCTTCGACGTTTATGAGGGTAAGAATCTGGAAGCCGGTAAGAAGAGTTACGCGGTGAGTTTCCTGTTGCAGGATGAGAATGCCACGTTGAACGATAAGCAGATTGACAAGATTATGTCCAAACTGGTGAAGAACCTGGAGGACAAGTTGAATGCCAAGCTGCGTTGATTCATTATTTAGAATTTTATAATTCATAATTTAAAATACAGTTCCAATGGGAAGAGCGTTTGAATATAGAAAAGCTGCCAAATTGAAAAGATGGGGTCACATGGCAAAGACCTTTACAAGATTGGGTAAACAAATTGCTATTGCGGTGAAGGCCGGCGGTCCGGAACCGGAAAACAACCCGACACTGCGTTCGGTAATCGCTACTTGTAAGCGTGAAAACATGCCGAAGGATAATATTGAACGTGCTATCAAGAATGCGATGGGTAAGGACCAGAGCGACTATAAGGGTATGACTTATGAAGGATACGGTCCTCACGGTGTAGCTGTTTTTGTGGATACACTGACCGATAACACTACCCGTACAGTAGCCGATGTGCGTTCCGTATTCAATAAGTTCGGCGGTAACTTGGGAACAATGGGTTCACTGGCTTTCTTGTTTGACCACAAGTGTGTGTTCACTTTCAAGAAGAAAGACGGTATCGATATGGAGGAACTCATTCTTGACTTGATAGACTATGACGTAGAGGAAGACTACGAAGAGGATGAAGAAGAAGGTACTATCACTATTTATGGTGATCCGAAAAGCTATGCAGCTATCCAGAAACATTTGGAAGAGTGCGGTTTTGAAGATGTCGGCGGTGAGTTTACCTATATCCCGAACGATATGAAGGATGTGACTCCCGAGCAACGCGAAACCATCGACAAGATGATAGAGCGTCTCGAAGAGTTTGATGATGTACAGACGGTTTATACTAACATGAAACCGGAAGAAGGCGGAGAATAATGACATATACATACAAGACGCAAGGTACGTGTAGCAGTAACATCGAACTGGATGTGGAAGATGGTATTGTGAAAGAAGTGGCATTTTGGGGTGGATGTAATGGAAACCTGCAAGGACTTTCACGTTTGGTGAAAGGCATGCCGGTAGATGCGGTGATTGCTCGTTTGGAAGGAATTCGCTGCGGAAGACGTTCCACTTCCTGCCCCGACCAATTGTGCAAGGCATTGCACGAGATGGGGTATTGAGCCTACTGCCTGAAAGAATGGATGAGAGCCCTTGACATTGAAAGATGCCAGGGGCTTTTTTTGAACCTAACATGGAGGTATTTGTTATTATTTGAGTATTTTTACGCTCTTAATTGAACAGACACAATGAAGAATATTTTTAAAGACTTGAAACGGAGAGACCACAAACGCTATCTGGGCGGTCTGGACGTTTTTAAATATATAGGTCCCGGACTGCTGGTGACTGTGGGCTTTATTGACCCGGGGAACTGGGCATCTAATTTTGCGGCAGGGTCTGAATTTGGCTATTCATTGCTGTGGGTCGTGACTTTATCCACTATCATGCTGATTGTATTGCAGCATAATGTGGCGCATCTTGGCATTGTAACCGGCTTGTGCTTGTCCGAAGCCGCTACCAAATATACTCCTTCCTGGGTGTCGCGTCCCATATTGGGTACAGCAGTGCTGGCTTCCATCTCGACTTCGCTGGCAGAGATATTGGGAGGTGCCATCGCTTTGCAGATGCTGTTTGACATTCCCATCATATGGGGCTCTGTCTTGACTACCGTATTTGTAGTCGTCATGCTTTTCACTAATTCCTACAAGAAGATAGAACGTTCTATCATTGCTTTTGTTTCGGTCATCGGGCTCTCCTTTATCTATGAGCTGTTTCTGGTGAAGATAGATTGGTCGCTGGCTGCACAAGGGTGGGTGACACCTTCGTTCCCGCATGGGAGCATGCTGATTATCATGAGTGTGCTCGGTGCGGTGGTGATGCCGCATAATCTGTTTCTGCACTCGGAAGTGATACAGAGCCATGAATATAATAAGAAAGATGATGCATCCATCCGTAAGGTGTTGAAATATGAATTGTTCGACACACTGTTCTCTATGATTGTGGGATGGGCCATCAACAGTGCCATGATACTGCTGGCTGCGGCAACTTTCTTTAAAAGCGGTATTCAGGTGGAAGAGTTGCAGCAGGCCAAATCCTTGCTGGAGCCGTTGCTGGGGAACAGTGCTGCCGTGGTTTTTGCATTGGCATTACTGATGGCGGGTATATCTTCTACGATAACCAGCGGTATGGCGGCAGGTTCTATCTTTGCCGGTATTTTCGGAGAATCCTATCATATCAAAGACAGTCACTCGCAGGTGGGTGTGATTCTGTCATTGGGTATTGCACTGCTGCTGATTTTCTTTATCGGAGACCCGTTCAAAGGACTGCTGATTTCACAGATGATACTGAGCATCCAGCTGCCGTTTACGATTTTCCTGCAAGTGGGACTGACTTCTTCACGCAAAGTGATGGGGCAGTATGTAAACAGCAAATGGAGTACATTTGTACTTTATGCCATTGCTGCGGTGGTCACTGTGCTGAATATCATGCTGCTGGTATCCGAGTTGACATCTTGAATAATTCATTTCTAAGAAATCAAATAAGTATGAAGATTATTACATATAACGTAAATGGGCTACGGGCTGCCGTGACAAAAGGTTTTCCCGAGTGGCTGGCACAAGAGCTGCCGGATGTGCTTTGTTTGCAGGAAACGAAGCTGCAACCGGAACAGTATCCGGCGGAAGCGCTGGATGCTTTGGGGTATAAGCATTATCTATATTCTGCACAGAAGAAAGGGTATAGTGGAGTCGCTATTCTGAGCAAGCAAGAACCGGACCATGTGGAGTACGGCATGGGCATTGAAGAATATGATAACGAAGGGCGCTTTATCCGTGCCGACTTCGGTGATGTGTCTGTTGTGAGTGTTTATCATCCTTCCGGTACCAGCGGCGACGAACGTCAGGCCTTCAAGATGGTCTGGTTGGAGAAATTCCAAGAGTATGTATTGGAGTTGGAACGTACGCGTCCTAACCTTATTCTTTGCGGTGATTATAATATCTGCCATGAGGCAATAGATATTCATGACCCTGTCAGGAATGCCACCAACAGCGGCTTTTTGCCTGAAGAGCGGGAGTGGATGACACGCTTTCTCAATGCGGGATTCATAGATTCCTTCCGTTGGCTTCATCCCGACAAGCAGGAATACACGTGGTGGAGCTATCGCTTTAACTCACGTGCCAAGAACAAAGGGTGGCGCATTGATTATTGCATGGTGAGTGAACCGGTGCGCCCGATGTTGAAGGAGGCGAGAATATTGGGTGACGTTGTCCACTCGGACCATTGCCCGATGTTGTTGGAAATTACAGAATGATTATGGAAACAAAAGACAGAATCGAAAAAGCTGTGGAGCTTTTCAAGAGTGGCTATAACTGCTCGCAGTCGGTAGTGGGAGCTTTTGCAGATATGTATGGCTTTACAGAAGAGCAGGCTTTCCGGATGTCCGCTTCTTTTGGTGGTGGCATAGGTCGTATGAGGCAGACATGTGGTGCTGCATGCGGCATGTTCCTATTGGCCGGATTGGAAAAAGGAGCTGTGGAAGGCAAGGATTGTGAAGGTAAGGCGGCAAACTATGCGTTGGTGCAGGAGCTGGCTGCTGAGTTCAAGAAACGAAACGGCTCTTTGATATGTGCTGAATTGTTGGGGTTGAGAAAACCGGAAGGTTCGTCCGTTCCGGAAGCCCGTACCGAGCAGTATTATGCTAAACGCCCGTGTGCCAGGATGGTAGAGGTAGCTGCCCAAATTTGGACCGAATACCTGGAAAAAATGTCCTCAAAGTAAGAAAAAAGAACTTTTTTACCCCTTAGTAAGAAAAAAAGTGCCTAATAACGTGTTGTATAACATAAATATACCTATCTTTGCAGCGATATAAAAACACCGACATCTCTATCTTTGGAGATGAGGATAACGTTTAACTAAAAGCAAATAGAAATGTTAAAAGAAAAAGCTGGTAATGTTGCAGGACAGATTTGGACTGCACTGAATGGCACAGATGGCTTGACTCACAAGCAAATCAAGAAAGCAACTAAACTGATCGACAAGGACTTCTTCCTGGGATTGGGCTGGTTGTTAAGAGAAGACAAGGTCTCTACTTCTGAAGTGGAAGGCGAATTGTTTGTAAAGCTGAACTAAGCGAGGAATTGATTGGAATGTTATAAAAAGATGCGTTGGTACATGAATATGTTATCAACGCATTTTTTTTATTTGCTCTGTTTTCACTATCTTTGCGCACCTAATTAATAGATAGTTATTGACAATGAAGAATATACGAAATTTTTGCATTATTGCCCATATCGACCACGGTAAATCAACTTTGGCAGACCGTCTGCTGGAATTTACCAATACTATACAAGTAACTAACGGACAGATGCTGGATGACATGGACCTTGAGAAGGAAAGAGGTATCACCATCAAGAGCCATGCCATACAAATGGAGTATACCTATAAAGGTGAAAAGTATATTCTGAACTTGATAGACACTCCGGGACACGTGGACTTCTCGTACGAGGTGTCACGTTCCATTGCCGCTTGTGAAGGAGCCTTGCTTATTGTAGATGCTTCGCAAGGAGTGCAGGCGCAGACCATTTCAAACCTCTATATGGCGATTGAGCATGATTTGGAGATTATTCCCGTCATCAACAAATGTGACATGGCAAGCGCCATGCCCGAGGAAGTGGAGGATGAGATCGTCGAACTGTTGGGCTGCAAGCGTGATGAAATTATCCGTGCTTCTGGCAAAACAGGCATGGGAGTGGAAGAGATTCTGGCTGCGGTCATTGAGCGTATCCCTCACCCGGAGGGTGACGAGGAAGCTCCGTTGCAGGCGTTGATTTTCGATTCTGTCTTCAATTCTTTCCGTGGTATCATTGCATATTTCAAGATAGTGAACGGTGTGATTCGTAAAGGGGATAAAGTGAAATTCTTCAATACAGGCAAGGAATATGATGCGGATGAAATCGGAGTGCTCAAAATGGAAATGATGCCACGTCCGGAGTTGCGTACGGGGGATGTGGGCTATATCATCTCGGGTATCAAAACCTCTAAGGAAGTGAAAGTAGGTGATACGATTACGCATATTGCCCGTCCTTGCGAAGAGGCCATCGCCGGTTTTGAGGAGGTGAAGCCGATGGTTTTTGCCGGTGTGTACCCCATCGAGGCAGAAGATTTTGAGGACTTGCGTTCTTCTTTGGAAAAGCTGCAGTTGAATGATGCTTCGCTGACTTTCCAGCCTGAGTCTTCATTGGCTTTGGGCTTTGGTTTCCGTTGTGGTTTCCTTGGGCTGCTCCATATGGAGATTGTGCAGGAACGCCTTGACCGTGAATTTGACATGAACGTTATCACCACCGTGCCCAACGTTTCCTACAATATCTATGACAAGCAGGGAAATATGACCGAAGTGCATAACCCCGGCAGCATGCCCGACCCTACCATGATAGACCGTATTGAGGAGCCCTATATCCGTGCTTCGGTGATTACCACCACTGATTACATCGGTCCTATCATGACTCTTTGTCTGGGCAAGCGTGGCGAGCTGGTGAAGCAGGAATATATTTCAGGTAACCGTGTAGAAATATACTATGACATGCCTCTTGGCGAAATAGTTATCGATTTCTATGATAAATTGAAGAGTATCTCTAAGGGATATGCCTCTTTTGACTATCATCCCAACGGTTTTCGTCCTTCCAAACTGGTGAAGCTGGATATTTTGCTGAACGGTGAGCCGGTGGATGCTCTTTCTACCTTGACACACTTTGACAATGCCTACGAATTGGGACGCCGGATGTGCGAGAAGTTGAAAGACCTGATTCCGAGACAGCAGTTCGATATCGCCATTCAGGCTGCTATCGGTGCCAAGATTATTTCCCGGGAAACGATTAAGGCTGTGCGTAAGGACGTAACGGCCAAATGTTATGGAGGTGACGTGAGCCGTAAACGAAAATTGCTTGAGAAACAGAAGAGAGGTAAGAAGCGTATGAAACAGATTGGTAATGTGGAGGTACCTCAGAAAGCGTTCCTGGCAGTCTTGAAGCTGGATTGATGTCGAAAGGATGAAATCTTAAATCAAATATACTTCTTTATGATTATTTTACGTACTGTGAAAAACTTCTCGTCGCTGAATATAGCGGCGAGCATCTTGCTGTTTTTGATGGCTATTTTGGCGGCCGTTATTGCTAATTCGCCGATGGCTCCGTTGTATCAGGGCTTTCTTTTGCAGGAACTGCATCTGCGTATCGGAGACTTTAATTTGTTCTCCCATGGTGGTCATCCGTTGAAAATGATTGAGTTTATAAACGACTGCCTGATGACTGTTTTCTTTCTGGCTGTGGGGTTGGAGATAAAGCGGGAACTGCTGGTGGGTGAACTTTCTTCCTTTCGTAAGGCTTCTTTACCCTTTGTAGCGGCATGTGGCGGTATGCTGGTGCCGGTCATTGTCTATTCACTTTTGGTCGTTCAGGGTACTCCGGAAACGCGCGGTATGGCTATACCGATGGCTACGGATATTGCTTTTTCATTGGGTGTACTCAGTCTGCTGGGTAAACGGGTGCCTTTGAGTCTGAAAATTTTCCTGACGGCATTTGCAGTGGTCGATGATATTGGCGGCATTCTGGTTATTGCCATTTTCTATAGTTCCGAAGTGGCATACGGATATCTTATTGTAGCTGCTGTCCTTTATTTCTTCCTTTACTATATGGGGAAATTCGGTATGACACAGAAGATATTCTTCCTGCTTATCGGGGTAATTATTTGGTATTTGTTCCTTCAGTCGGGCATTCACAGCACTATTTCCGGAGTGATACTGGCCTTTGTAATACCGGCCCGTCCCCGTTTGGATGCCGGGAAATACATTAAACGCATCCGCGACATTATCGGTGATTTTCCGGTTACCAAATCAGATAATATTATATTGACCAATGAGCAGATTGCCACTCTAAAACAAGTGGAGCGCGCTTCTGATCATGTAATTAGTCCTTTGCAATCCCTGGAAGACAATTTGCATGGTGCGGTAAACTTTGTGATACTGCCGCTCTTTGCCTTTGCCAATGCCGGTGTGGTGTTCAGTGGAGGCGGTGGCGTTGTTGGAGCTGTTAGTATAGCGGTGGCTGCAGGATTGCTTCTTGGCAAGTTTATCGGTATTTTTCTGTTTACCTGGCTGGCGGTCAAGAGTGGTTTGTCCTCAATGCCTCCGGGAATGAATTGGAGAAGTGTTGCCGGAGTATCCTTGTTGGGGGGTATTGGCTTTACGGTATCTTTATTTATTGCCAACCTTTCTTTTGCAGGAGAATATCCGGATCTGCTGAACCAGGCGAAGTTTGGTGTATTGCTGGGAACGATTGTTGCCGGTATGTTGGGATATATGGTACTGAATGCGGTGTTGCCGAAGGTTAAGAACAAATAGATCTCCACTTTGGAATACTGGACGAAGAATCGGTTCTTTAGGGATATTCGGTAAATCCTCTGAAAGATAAGTTGGGATGTGTCAATGATTTAAGAAAACGTATTCTTTGTTACAGAAACAGAAGAAATAGTCCATTATTCTTAAAAAACATTCGTATCTTTGCTGGTACAAGTCGAAAGGACCTTCCGGATATGAAGCAAACAACGGTAGTTACCGTATATATATTGACGCTTTCCCTCTGCCTCGTGTGGTGTGCCTGCCCCGCCCATGCGGAGACGCGGCACATCGCACTGATACACTCTTTCGAGCCGGGCTATCCGCCTGCCACGAAAGCTCTGGAACTGCTGCAGAAAGAGTTCCGCCGTCTCGGCTTGGACTGCGATGTACGCGAATACTACCTGGACTGCGACCGCTACATGGAGGAGGTGGAGAACTTCCGCATGGCCGGCTTCGTGGACGACCTCTCCGCTTGGGGAGCCGAGCTAATAGCCGTGCTCGACGACCAGGCTGCCTATGCGCTGATGGCATGCGGGCATCCGCTGGCGCACGAAATACCCGTCGTGTTTAGCGGTGTGAACTATCCCAACATCTCCCTGCTCCTGCAATATCCCAACATCACGGGCTATGCCGACACGCCCGATTACCTGCGCACCATCCGCATGATAGAGAGTATCATGGGCAAGGCACGCATCTGTCTGATGAACGGCCAGACTTTTCTGGACCGCAAGATATGGCACGCGCTGAACGAACAGTGCGAAGGGCAGGGGCCCGACATCGTGACCTCCGCCCAAGGCTTTTACTTTGCTGGTTCCTCCTATCACTGCGTGCGCGAGGGGGAGACTATCAGCCCCATACTGAAACGGCAGAACATAGACATGCTGCTGGACACCACGAAGATTGTGCGCATGACGAGCGACTCCATAGCGATACGCCATCTGATGTGGCTGGGACGCGGCGACAACACGTTGCTGCTCTATACCAAGCGGGACTATACCACCAAGCGCGTGGGCATGCTCTTTGACAATCCCACGTTTCAGACCATCAACGAGGGCTTCGGCTTTGCCGACTACTTGCTGGGAGGATATTTCACCCCGCTGGAGAGCCAGATAAGATACATGGCGACCGGTATCAAGGAACGCCTCGAAGGGCGGATGCCCCGGCAGCAGGTGACGGAATGCGCTAAGCAGTACGTGCTGAACTGGCATGTGCTGCAGAAGTATGGCATCCCGCTCGAGAGCATTCCGGTGGAGTACACCGTGATGTACATCCCTTTCTCGGAGCGCTATCGTTACCATATACTCGTAGGCTCCATTCTGGGCGCTGTCTTCGTGCTGACGGTGATAGTCTTGCTCTCTTTCAGCCTACTGCACGAACGCAGGCGCAAGCGTGAGGCACTGCGAAACCTCCTCTACGAGCATGAGACCCTCTGCCTGGCCATCGAAGGAAATTCTACCTACGCCTGGCGACTGGAGGGAGATTCCGTGTCCTGCGACTCGCAGTTCTGCGAGCTTATTCACCACCGCTCCGGTCGTCTTCTGCTCAATGAAATCACTCCCTACATCCATCCCGGCGACTTACCCGTTTTCCGCAAGAACATAGCGTCAAGGCACGAACGTACGCACCACAAGGGACAGTACCGCTGTAACTTCACCGGCGAGTTCCAGTGGTGGGAGTTCAGCTACAATACCATCCACACCCCCGGACACGCACCCATCATAGCCGGACTGCTGCAGAACATCCAGGAACTGAAAGACCACGAGCAGGAGCTGATAGAATCCCGCGAGCTTGCGGAGCAAGCCGAACTGAAACAGTCGTTCCTCAATAACATGAGTCACGAAATACGCACTCCGCTCAATGCCATTGTCGGCTTCTCGGACATGCTGGCTAACGAGCCGGAGTTCTCCGACGAAGAGCGGCAGGAGTTTGTGGACATTATCAACACCAATACCAAACTGCTGCTGAAACTGGTGGGCGATGTGCTGGAACTGTCGCGCATCGAGTCGGGTAACCTCTCGTTCATCTTTCAGCGGGAGAGTGTGCGCCAGCTGCTCGATGACGTCTATCAGACGCATAGCCTGCTTATCCAGCCGCCGTTGCAGTTCCTCAAGGATTTCCCTCCCGAAGATGTGCAGGTGAATGTAGATCCCATGCGACTGACACAGGTACTCACCAACTTCCTGAACAATGCCAACAAGTTTACGAAAGAAGGCAGCATCCAGCTGGGGTATTGTTGTCCGTCCGGCATGAGCGAGGTACATCTTTATGTGGAAGATACCGGCATAGGCATTCCGCACAGCGAGCAGAAGATGATTTTTGAGCGTTTCTACAAGCGTAGCGAGTTTTCCCAAGGCGTCGGGCTAGGCTTGTCCATCTGTGTGCTCATCGTCGAAAAGATGGGAGGACGCATCGAACTCCGCTCCGAGGAAGGTCGTGGAAGCCGTTTCACGGTGGTGCTGCCTTGTATTGAATAAATCCTTAAAAAAATGTAATCATATTGTAATGTTCTTATATATAATTTTGCGTATCTTTGCCAGTGTTTTAAGAAATATAACGTTTTAGGAACTAATTTAAAAGACATTATGTTAAAGAGAGTAAGAATTGCACTGACAGCGTTACTGCTACTGGCTGCCGTAGGTGTAAATGCGCAGGTCACCACCGCCTCTATGGCAGGTAAGGTGACGGATGCAAGTAATGAGCCCATTATCGGCGCCACTGTACAGGCTGTTCATCAGCCTTCCGGTTCGCGCTACGGAACCGTGACCAACGTCGATGGACGCTATTCTATCCAGGGTATGCGCACTGGTGGTCCCTACCGGGTGGAGATTTCCTATATCGGCTATCAGACGGTTATTTATAAGGACATCACCCTTCAGCTGGGTGAGGTATACAACCTGAACGTAGAGATGAGTGAATCTTCCGAGTTGCTGAACGAAGTGATTGTGACGGCTGCCAAGACCAAGTTCACTGCTGAAAAGACGGGTGCCACTACCAACATCTCTTCTGCACAGATAACGCAGCTTCCCACCGTGAACCGCAGCATCAGTGACATTGCCCGCCTTTCTCCCTATGCCAACGGCATGAGTTTTGCCGGCGGTGACGGACGTTCCACGAACTTCACTATCGACGGTGCCAACTTCAACAATAACTTCGGACTTAGTTCCAACCTCCCCGGCGGCGGCAACCCCATCTCCATGGATGCCATCGAAGAGGTGCAGGTAGTGGTGGCTCCCTTCGACGTGCGCCAGACGAACTTCATAGGCGGCGGCATCAACGCCATTACCAAGAGTGGTACGAACACGTTCAGAGGTACTGCCTATACCTATTACCGCAACCAGGACATGCGCGGTAACCGCATCAACGGCGAGGACCTGGGAGCACGTTCCGACGAGTCCAAGACTACCTACGGCTTCACGCTGGGCGGTCCTATCATCAAGAACAAACTGTTCTTCTTCGTAAACTACGAAAAGGAGAAGACTCCGGGAGAGGTTATAAAGTATCGCGCGCGTGAGGACGGTGAAGAGGCAAAAGGTATGGTGTCCCGTACGCTGAAGTCGGATATGGAGAAGGTGTACAACCATCTGAAGGACAAGTACGGCTACGACGCAGGCTCTTACACAAGTTTTCCTGCTGACGAGGAGAACACCAAGATTCTGGCCCGCATCGACTGGAACATCACGGACCGCCATCGCTTGAGCCTCCGCTACAACAATACGAAGAATACGGCTTGGAATGCCCCGAACGGTAACTCTTCCGATACGGGATATCGCTTGAACAATACTTATCGCGTAGGTACGCAGTCTATGGCGTTTGCCAACAGCATGTATTCCATGGACAACAAGGTGCAGTCTTGGGCGACAGATTTGAACAGCCGCTTCACCGATAAGATTTCCAATCAGTTGCTGTTCACCTACACCAATATAGAGGACATGCGCGGCACCAATTCTTCTCCTTTCCCCTTCATCGACATCATGGCAGGCAAGGACGAGAATGGAAACCAGATTCTGGAACCGTACATGAGCGCCGGTTACGAGTTGTTCACCTACAACAACGGTGTGAAGAACAAGATTACGAACATTACCGATAACTTCACCTTCTTCACCGGTAACCACAAGCTGACAGCAGGTCTTAGCTATGAGCACCAGTTTGCCAACAACGCCTATATGCGTAACGGTACGGGATATTACCGCTATAACAGTCTGGAAGATTTCCTGAGTGGCGCAGCTCCCGAATCATTCGCTTTGACTTATGGCTTCAACGGTGTGGCCAACCCCAATGCTCAGGTTACCTTCAACCAGCTTGGTTTCTATGCCCAGGATGAATGGAACCTCGGCAACAGTCTGAAACTGACCTACGGTATCCGTTTCGACAACTTGATGTTCGACAACGACGACCTCCAGAGAAACGATGCCATCTATGAGCTTGACTTCGACGGGCAGCACATCGACACTGGCAAGTGGCCGGATTCCAGATGGCAGATTTCTCCCCGTATAGGTTTCGTTTGGGACGTGTTCAAGGACAAGTCGCTGAAAGTACGTGGAGGTACGGGTGTGTTTACCGGACGTCTGCCGTTGGTTTTCTTCACCAATATGCCGACCAATGCTTCTATGGTACAGAACTCCGTTACCTTTAAGACCCAATATGACAATGGAAAGGTGGTGGGCCATGATTCCCGTCTGGACCAGTTGGCAGGCGGCATGATTACGGACATGAACCAGATAATCGACAAGTTCAACCTCCCCACCACGATTGAGAAACACGTGGCGGGAAGCAAGATTTCCGGTGTGGCTCAGGACTTCAAGATGCCGCAGGTGTGGAAGTCGTCTATCGCGGTGGACTATCAGGTACCCGTATCTTTCCCCTTGACCGTGACGGGAGAGTTCATGTTCACGAAGAATGTGAATGCCGTTACCATCAACAACATCAATATCAAGAACCCCGACGAATGGAAGTACAATAAGCTGACCACCGTCAAGGGCGCTGATGGAAAAGACGTGACAACTACGGAACTGTTGCATACGGGTATGCAACGTTTCAATGGTGCGGATAACCGCATGGTGTACTCTTATTCTCTTTATGACAACCCCGACAAGAATGTGAAATATGCAGGCGACTTCGTGCATTACAATGGCAAGAATGCCGTGGTACTCGACAATACATCCAAAGGCTACGGCTATACGGCAAACATCACGGTGAATGCCCAGCCGGTGGATGACTTGATGCTGATGCTGGCCTATACGCACACGGAGTCCAAAGAAGTTTCCGGTCTTCCGGGCAGCGACCCTATCTCCACTTGGCAGGGATTGAACACGATTGATGGTTCCAATTATGTGGATGCACAACGGTCACAGTATGTGGTTCCCGATAAGGTGATTGCTTCTGTGGGCTACTACATCCCCTTCAGACACAAAGGCCTGCTTCGCGGCACACACCTGAATCTGTTCTATTCCGGCTATTCTTCCGGCGGTTACAGCTTCTGCTACACCAACGACATGAACGGCGATGGTATCAACAACGACTTGATGTACATTCCGAAGGACGATAGTGAAATCAACTTCAAGACAGAGGAAGACCGCGTTGCCTTCTGGAAATTCGTAGAGCAGGATTCGTACTTGAAGAATCACAAAGGACAGTATGCCGAGGCTTATGCTGCCCGCGCTCCGTGGGTGCACCGCTTTGACTTCCGTCTGCTGGAGGATTTCGAATTCAAGATTGGCAAGACCAAGCATTGCTTCCAGTTGAGTTTTGACATCATGAACGTGGGTAACCTCATCAACTCCAAATGGGGTATCTCCAAGACCAATACCGTTTCCAACAGCAACCGAATCCTGAAGTATGAAGGGGTGAAGAGCGCCACTGACCTGACTCCGGTATTCTCCATGTATAAGGTGAACGGTGAATATCCTACCAAGACTTACGACACCTATCAGAACTACAGCGAATGCTGGAAGTTGCAAGTCGGTATCCGTTACGTGTTCAACTAATCGGGTGCAGATAACCTCCGTTGAATGGCAGAATATGATAAGGCAAGGGCTGTTCCGGGATTTCCGGGACAGCCCTTATTATTTTTGGCTTTCTTTACTTTATTGTATTTCAACCTCCATAATCACTGGATTGTGGTCGCTGCACAAATCCAGGTCCGGAGAGTAGTATTCGATACCCTTCAGGCTAGGGGAGTGGAAGATGTAATCAATACGCAACATGCGTTTGGCATAGCGGTAGGTGTACATGTATCCGTTTCCGGCAGTGCGGAATCCGTCTTTGAGGGTTTTCCTCAAATGATGGTAGGTGTAGGAGGAAGGTATTGAGTTGAAGTCGCCGCATAGCAGCACGGGATAGGGGCTGGTCTTGGCGTAGTGGCTGATGACGTAAGTCTGCGTGGCCCGCTTCATGAAGTTTTCGTGCAGGGTGCCTGCGGCATCTTTGGCTGCCTGGACTTCGCGGCGGGTGTCGTCGGTGGCCAGCTCGCGTTCCCACTTCCTGCGCTTCTGGCTGACGCTGGTGGTCTGCAGGTGGTTGTTTATCAGACGTATGGTATCCGTACCCATCGCTACATCGCACATCATGCTACAGTTGGAGCTTTGCTGGTAAGTGATGAAACGGTGGTTCGCCAATGGATAGCGGCTGAATACGGCGATAGGCAGTACGCCCTTGACGGAGTCTTCAGAAGGGATGAGCGCGTGTGACCAATGCGAGAGTACGCGCCGTATGCTGTCTGTGGGGAAGTCGCTGTTGTCTCCGAACTCCTGGAAGCACAGCACATCCACGCCTTCCTGCTGCATGTACCGGGCTATCTCCTTGCAGGAATAACCGGTAATCTCACCTCCGAAGTTGTGTATGTTGTAGGTGGCTATCTTCAGATACTTGCCTGCCGGGGTTTTGTCTTTCGGCAGGTGGAGCTGGAAGACAGACGTCAGATATCCCCAGTTGCAGAAGAATGCCACCAGCGGAACCAGTGCCCAGCGCTTACGGGCCAATGCCCAGCAGAGTGCCGTTATCAGATTGACAATCAGGAGTACGGGCACTGCCAGCCCCAGTAATGGCATGATGACGGAATCGACCGGAGCTACATTTCCTGAGAAGGCTGCCACTATGGTGATGGTGGCCAAGACGAATGTCGCTGCTATCAGACAGATGTAGAACAGACCTTTTACGGCGGACTTTCCCATGTTGTTTGCTTATTTATTCACTACGTTCACCGGCTTGCCGTCTTGGTAGGCCTTGATGTTCTCGAGCATAATCTGCATGAGGCGTTCGCGCGCGGCGGTGCTTGCCCAGGCAATGTGCGGAGTGATGTAGCAGTTGCGGGCGGAGAGCAACGGATTGTCGGCACGGGGAGGTTCTTGCGAGAGTACGTCTACGCCGGCGGCATAGATGGTACCGTTGTTAAGTGCGTCGGCAAGGTCTTGTTCGTTGATGAGCGGGCCGCGTCCGGTATTGATGAGGATGGCGGTGGGCTTCATCAGTCGGAGCCGTTCTGCATTTACCATCTCGCGGGTGGAGTCGGTGAGGGGACAGTGCAGGCTGATGATGTCACATTCGCGGAACAGCTCGTCCAGCTCCATCTTGCGGATTTCGGGAGGAAGCTGGAAGTTGGTCTTGGAGGTGTAGGCACATACCTTCATACCGAAGCCGATGGCGATGCGGGCGGTGGTGAAACCGGTGTGGCCCAGGCCTACGATTCCGAGCTTCTTTTCGCGCAGTTCGATGAGCGGCGTGTCCCAGAAACAGAAGTCCTTGCTTGCTGTCCAGCGGCCCCGGTGCACCTCTTCGGAGTGGTGTTGCACTTGCTGGGTGATGTTTAGGATGTGGGCAAAGACCATTTGGGCTACGGAGTCGGTGCTGTAGGCGGGAATATTGGTGACGATGATTCCGCGTTCTTTGGCGGCAGTGGTGTCTACGATGTTATATCCGGTGGCCAGCACACCGATATACTTCAGTTCGGGCAGTGCCGCCATGTGTTCAGCGGTGAGTACAGTTTTGTTGGTCAGCAGGATTTCTGCACCAGCAGCGCGTTCCAATACTTCCGCAGGGGCGGTGCGGTCGTAGATGGTGCACTCGCCCAAGGCTTGCAATTCGTCCCAGCAGAGGTCGCCGGGGTTGGCGGCATAGCCGTCTAATACTACTATATTCATGGAGTTATGAGTTATGAGTTATTTGTTGTGGGGATTTTCTGTATCCGACTTTTAATCTCTAATTTTTAATTTTTAATTTGAATTGATAGTTTACCATTTCTTTTCCTCTCCCCAGAGTTGCTGCATCCGTTCCTTATGCTTTTGCTCGGCAGGGTTGAGTTGTGGTTCCCAGATGCGGCGGTCTTTCAGTTCGTCGGGCAGGAATTGCTGCTTGACGAAGTTGCCGGGGTAGTCGTGGGCGTACTTATACTTCTCGCCGTAGCCCAACTGCTTCATCAGCTTGGTGGGCGCATTGCGTAGGTGCAGGGGGACGGGGAGGTTGCCCGTTTCGCGTACCAGTTCCAGGGCATTGTTGATGGCCATATAGGCTGAATTGCTCTTAGGACTGGTGGCGAGGTATATGGTGGCTTCTGCCAGGGGGATACGTCCTTCGGGCCATCCCACTTTCATCAGCGTGTCGAAGCAGGCGTTGGCAAGCAGCAGCGCGTTGGGGTTGGCCAGTCCGATGTCTTCGGAGGCGGAGATGACGAGGCGGCGGGCTATGAAGGCAGGGTCCTCACCGCCTTCTACCATGCGTGCCAGCCAGTAGATGGCGCCATCCGGGTCGCTGCCGCGAATGGATTTGATGAAGGCGGAGATGATGTCGTAGTGCATCTCGCCGTCCTTATCGTAGGCAAGAGGGTTCTGTTGCAGGCGTTCGGTCACCATGTCGTCGGTGATGAGGACAGGGTCTGCGGCTTCGGAGTCTACCACCAGCTCGAGGATGTTGAGTAGCTTGCGGGCGTCTCCTCCGCTGAAGCGGAGCATGGCAGTGGTCTCTTTCAGTTCTATCTTCCGTTCCTTCAGCACGGTGTCTGTGGTGATGGCGCGTTGCAGCAGTTCCAGCAGGTCGTCCTTCTCCAGTGACTTCAAGGTATAGAGCTGGCAGCGGGACAGCAGCGGGCGGATGACCTCGAACGAAGGGTTCTCCGTGGTGGCGCCTATCAGCGTCACGGTGCCTTGCTCCACGGCTCCCAGCAGTGAGTCTTGCTGCGATTTGCTGAAGCGGTGTATCTCGTCAATGAAGAGGATGGGACTGGCTTGCGAGAAGAAACGGTTGCTCTTGGCGCGCTCTATCACGTCGCGCACGTCCTTCACGCCGCTGGTCACGGCACTGAGCGTATAGAAAGGAGTTTCCAGCTTGTTGGCGATAATCTGCGCCAAGGTTGTCTTTCCCACTCCCGGAGGACCCCATAGGATAAACGAAGAGATACGTCCTGCATCAATCATCTTACGCAGCACTGCACCCGGTCCCACTAAATGTTTCTGACCGATATATTCATCTAATGTTCTTGGTCTAAGCCGTTCTGCTAATGGTTGCATAGTATGTAACTCTTAAAAAATCATTAATATCATGAAGCGTATACCGCCCTTCTTCACTCCCGGTATATCCGTATAGGTCAGTCGGCGTACATATTCTATGTGGAGCAGCTTGAAGATATTGTAGATACCTACACTGGCTTCCACATAGGGAGTCTTGCCCATGACGTGGCTGGTGGGTACACCGTCGCGCATGGGGAAGAGGAACAAGTCGGGATTGTTGCTCTTGTATGGGTTGTTCTTGTCCGTCAGCGTGCCCCACAGACCACGGATGCGGAACATCTCGCGCCACTTCAGCTTCTTGATGAGCGGGATGCGGTTGAAGAGTTTTCCGTTCATGTCGTAGCTTAGGTTGAGGGAGGCGTAACGGTCGTTCAGGAACTCCATGTTGTTGATGAGGTTGAAGGACTCGTTGTTCTGCGTGATGTACGAGAGGTTTGCCATCGGTAGGTTCAGCAGCGGGAAGGGAACGGTGTTCCATTGCGCACCGGCACGTGCCGTTACGTCCAGCTTGCCCCACGAGCCGAGCCAGAAGCGCTTCCGGATGCTGGCTTCCGTCAAGTTGAAGTTGTACTCTCCACCCAGCACGCCCTTGAATCCGGCGGTGTGGGAGAGGGTGAAGGTGGGCGCATCCAACGATACGGGCACGCGGCGCTGTTTGGTGTTGACGAAGGTTTCACCGGGAGCGTAACGCAGGGTCACACCCAGCTCGGTAGTGGTGATGTCGTGCACCAGCGTATTCTTTTCATCCCACTGTCCGGGTGTTTCTCCGTTGTTCTTCCAGTATTGCAGTTGCCCCGCAGGCTGGTCGTTGCGGTGGCGTGCCATGGCCTGTACGGAGAAGCCGGTATTGGTCTCCAGCTCGTAGGTCAGCGTGGCGTCGCGCATGTAGGACATCTGGTCTACCGTAGTCCATTTCCAGCCGACAAACAAGTTGTCCTTGTCCGTGGCGAGGTACTTGTCCATGGGAGACATCACGTCGTAGGTGTACTTGAAGGCGATGTAGTGCTTCGGGAACTCCCACAATACGTATTCGCGTTTGTTGAAGGAGTAGGCCACCTGCCCGGAGTAGAACCATTTCTTGTCCTTGGTTCCGTAGGCGCCGTAACCGCTCAGGCTCCAATGCGGGTCGAGGTTACCGGTTGTCATACCGCTCAGACGGAAACGGGTGCCGTTGACGTAGTTGCTGGTTATCATTGTGTTGATAGGACCGAAGTCGAACTTACTGGGATGTTTCTTGCTGCCCGTTTCCACGAAGTTCTCAATCAAGGCTTTCGCTCCGAAGATGACGTACTTGAAGCCGGGAATCTGTTCGATACGGTTCATGAATACGTCCATCGTGCTCTCCTTCTTGGTGAGAGGCACTTGGCGCACTTTCGCCCAATACTCGTCGCTCTTGGCAAGCATGTTCGCCTCCTTGATGACATTTCCTTTCAGGCGGAAGAGGCGGGGTTCTATCTCTGTGAACTGATAGTCGCTGTACTTGGTGGTCCGCTGTACTTCCAGGCCTTGGATGCCTTTCACAAAGTGCAGTTCCACGGTCATGTCGTCATCGGTCAGCACCCAGTTTCCGTCGGGCAGTTGTTCGAACTGCTGCACGATGTCGAGGTTTTCCACGAAGTTGACACCCGTCTTCTTGGGCAGGTTCATGGTACATTTCTTCACGGCATAGGTGGAGTCCTTCACCACGTAGAGGTGCCCCGTGAAACCGAAGTCCTGCGGGTTCTGGGGAACGAAAGTCAGATGCACGCACTCCTGCCTATCCACCATGAGCGTGTCCATCAAGTAGTATTTGTAGAAGCTGATAGCTCCGCGGCCGATGGGGCTGACGAAGCGGCGTTGCAGCAGCCGGATGTCGTCGTCGTAGATGTTGATGTCGGAGAATACGTCCGTAAGGATGGTCCCCAGCATGTCTCCGGTGTTGAAGAACTCTTCGATACCGGTGGAGTTCATACCTTCGATGATGGTCTTTTCGCTCTTGGGGTTTTTACGGAAAATGGTCTTGCTGGCCGTCTCCTTGATGGAGATGGGTAGAATCATTTTGTTGGTCTTGGGTGATACCTCCACCTGGTCTTTGAAGAAGGAGAATTTCTTGTAGATGCCTTTCTCCATTTTGTCAGGGGTGACGTCGTTGAGCGACATCTTCATCTTTTCGTACTTCTGGTACTGGTAGTAGTCGTTCTCTTCCAGTTTCAGCGCCTTCTTGTTCTCGATGACCTTCTTCATGAACTCCACGGCGGGGTTGTTCTTGCGGGAATATTTCTCCTTTTTGGGCTTCACCACGACCTCGGAGAGCATGATGTCATCCGATTGCAGTTTGACGTTCAGCACCCGGGTGCCGGGTTTCAGTTTTACTTTCTTGGTGATATAGCCTACGGCGGAGAACGTCAGCTCATCCCAGCCTTTGCGGGTTTCCACCTGGTATTCACCGTTTGCGTTGGAGATGCCGCCTACACCTTTCCCTTCATACTGTACGGTGATGTACATCAGCGGTTCGTTCGTGAGGGAGTCTGTGATGACACCCTTTATCTGGGCGGATGCGCTGATGGAGACGAACAGTGACAGCAGGAAAAGGGCGTAAATTGTATATCTTTGCTTCATAAGTTACAGATAATTCGGGCGCAAAGTTAACAAATTAAGGTTAATCAAGAAGCAAATATAGACTAAAGAAACGGGAGATATGGTTAAATGAACGTGAAAGTCGTATGTCTTGTTTGCCGGATACAGATAAAAAACGTACAGAATCCTTATAGAAAAGTTGCCGGATATAAAGGATAAAGTTGCACAACGTATGGAGAAAGTTCTATCCCAAGCCTTGGGATAGAAAGACCCAAGCTTGGGATAAGCGTCCGTAGGTTTGGGATAGACGTTTGCAAGCTTGGGATAGAATTTATGGAGGATTATGAATTGTTGCCGTTCAGTAGTGTCTGTACGATGCGTTCCGCCGTTCGTCCGTCCCAGCGGTCGGGCAGGGTGGTGTGCTTCCATTCTCCGTGCAGCAGCTTGTCGAGCGAGGCGGAGAGAGCGAAGGAATTTTCGCCTACCAGCTCGTTGGTACCGATGCGCCAGGTTTCGGGATGCTCGGCATAGGTATTGAGGGTGATGCAGGGGACGTCGAGGAAGGTAGCTTCTTCGGCGATGTTTCCCGAGTCGGTGACGATGCCCCGTGCCTGGTTGATGAGGAATCCGAAGTGCAGGTAACTCTGCGGAGGCAGGATGTGCAGGTTGGGAGCATTCACTTCCAGCGACTTCACCGCCTTTTGCACGTAGGGGTGTAGCGGGGCGACGATAGGCATGCCGCCGGCCTTCTCGATGACGGTCTGGAGCAGGGAGTGCAGTACGGCTTTCTTCTCCAGCAGGTCGCGGCGGTTGAGGGTGAGCAGCAGGTAGTTCCCTTTCCGCAGGCCGAGGCTGGAGAACCACATGGGCTGCACCAGGCGGTGGCGGTTGAAACGGATGGTGTCAATCAGTATGTTGCCCACGTAGTGGATATATTCGGGTATCATGCCCTCCTGGTTGAGGTTGCGGTTGGCCACCATGCCGGCGGTGAAGAGATAGTCGGAAATGGCGTCCACGATGGTGCGGTTCACCTCGCGGGGCATGTTCATGTCGAAAGAGCGTGTGCCGGCTATGACGTGCGCCACCTTCAGTCCGCGCTTCTTGGCGACGATGGAGCAGCTCATAGTGGCGGTCATGTCATCTACCACCAGTACGACTTGTGCCGGATGCCCGTCCAACTCCCGCTCGAAGGCGAGCATGATGGAGGCTGCCACCTGCGAATGGTTGTGTCCGGTGACACCGAGGTAGGCATCCGGTTTCCTCATGGAAAGGTCGGAGAAGAGCGAGGCATCCAGGCTGGTGTCATCCTGCGGACCGGTGTAGACGATGCGGTAGGAGATGTTCTTTCCTGCCTCTCTGGCGGCGTCGATGGCGCGGCAGATGGGGGCTATTTTCATGAAGTTGGGGCGTGCGCCCGATACGATTGTTATTCTCATTGTCGTAGTTGGTGAAAAATGATACGACAAAAATACGTTTTCTTAGGGAAATTATTTGTTACTTTGCCTATTATTTTCAGAGTGTCTGTTGAAAATACACACTTATTCAATGTTTAATTTATAATTTATAATTTTTAATTCTCAAAGTGATAATGCCAACATTTGTTCAGATACTCGATTTCATTGGCACATTTGCCTTTGCCATCAGTGGCATACGCCTGGCCTCGGCCAAGCGGTTCGACTGGTTTGGAGCGTATGTGGTGGGTTTTGTGACGGCCATTGGTGGCGGTACGATACGCGACCTGTTGCTGGACGTCACCCCGGGCTGGATGACGGATCCCATTTACTTGATTTGTACCGGACTGGCCTTGTTGTGGGTCATCCTCTTCGGTAAACATCTCATCCATCTGCACAATACGTTCTTCATATTCGACAGTATCGGCCTGGCACTGTTCACGGTGGTCGGCGTGGGCAAGAGCATCGCGCTGGGCTATCCCTTCTGGGTGGCCATCATTATGGGCAGCATCACCGGGGCTGCGGGAGGTGTGATACGTGACGTATTCATTAACGAAATTCCGCTGATATTCCGGAAGGAGATTTATGCGATGGCTTGTGTGGTGGGAGGAACCTTCTACTGGATGTGCCATCTTCTGGGGATGGAGTCTTTCGTGTGTCAGATTGTGGGCGGTGTGACGGTGTTCGTTACCCGCATACTGGCGGTGAAGTATAGGATTTGCCTGCCTATCCTTTCGGGCAATGAAGAGGAGCAGGAAGGGTAGTCCGTTATCTGCTGTCTGAGAATCTCAGGGATTTTCCGGTGAAATTCCGGGCAATGTGCAAAAGAACTTCAGGTGTTAAAAATAAGATTCCTCGGCATTTGGAACCGAAATGTCGGGGAATCTTTCATATTCCTCGTTCCCCTGATAAGGGGGAAGGAGGATGGGATTGCTAAAGGGATAAAACAAGGTTAGAACAATGCATCCTTCGTGTTGAAAAGTTTGCGTTCGTTCAGTTTCACTACCTTGCCGAATTTTTCCAGTCGCTTCAGGTCAATGTTCTTTGGGTTGCCCATGATGGAAATGCAGTAAGGTTTGTCTTTGATGTTCTCTTCGTAGAATTTCACGATGTCGTCAAAGGTCAGTGCATCTACTTTCGGCAGGTTTTCCTTTGCTGGGTCGTCTGTGTAGCCTCTGTAGCCCAAGTCTACCAGTTCCATGGCTTTGTTGCGGAAGCTGGGGTGACTGGTCAGCATGGCTTGGCGGAGGTAGCTCTTGATGTTGTCGATACGTTCCGGATTTTTCGGCATGTCGTTGACGAGACCCATCAGTACGTCCAATGCATCGTTTGCCTTGTCGTTCTGGGTACCGATGTAGCCGCGCAGATAACTTGCTTTTCCGGCTATGCCTTGCGTGCCGACGAATGCGTAGGCTGTATAGGCCATGGAGCGTTTTTCGCGGATTTCGTTCAGAACGATGCCGGTGAAGTCAAGACCGAAGTATTGGTTGAATGCGCTACGCAGCACGTCGTCCTTTTTGTCAGCCTTCTGCATCGGGATGTAGAGGTGGATTTGGGCTTGTTCTGCATCGTTGTTAGGCAGGAAGTAGACGGTGTTTTCGGTCACCGGCATCATGTCCTTTGCCTGTGGGGAGTTGGACGGGCGTTCGTTGGCCACCAATGGGAGGTTCTTGCTCAGGATATCGTATACTTGGTCGAAGGGGAGTGTTCCGGTGAAGAACACCTTTGCCTCGTAGTTGGAGGCGCGGTTGATGTCGCCCGTCAGTTCTGAAATCTGTAATTCGTAAATCTCCTTGTCGGTCAGTTCCTTGATGTAGTCTGATTTCTCTCCGTAGAGCATGTACTGCCGCAGTGCTTCGTTCAGGATGCTGACGTTGTCTTTGCGCTGCTGGCGCATACCCATTGCCGAACCTTTCAGACGTGCCAGTTGCTTTTCGTCCAGTTTTGGCATCAAAATCTGGCGTGAAAGTAGCTGGCAGGCTTGCGGCAGGGTGGCTTCGTAGCCCTCCATGATGATGTAGAGGTTGTCATCATCGGCTGTCACGTGGCAGGTTGCGTTCAGCTTGCTGAGTTCTTCTTTCAACTCTTGCGGTTCGTAGGCCCCCATGATGCCTGCGTTGTTCATCAACTGGGCGGCATAGCCAAGTTTTGGGAATTCGCGTTCACCGGCTCCGTATTGTACAACCAACTGGAATACGTTATTCTCCTTGTTGGGTGTGTAGTACATCTTTGAACGGTCGTTCAGTTGCTTGATTTGCACTTCGCCGTAGTCTGCGAATTTCTCCTCCATCTGTCCGATGGGCAGGTTTTTGAATTGTGTTGCATAGAGCGATTCTTTTCCTATCGGAGGTTCTACGGGTTTGTAACCCGGCTTCTCAATCTTGGCGTTCTTGTCAGGCTTTCCTTTTTCGATATATAGGGCCAGGTAATTGTCTGACAGATATTTCTTGGCTACTCGCTTGATGTCGTCAGTGGTGATGGCCATAATCTTGTCCTTGTAATTGAGTATGTCGCCCAAGTCCTGCTCGTTGTAGAAGGCGTTCATCAGTATCATGGCCTTGTCCTCGCTCGACTCCATTTCCAGGTCGAACTGGCGGCATTTCTCGGCTTTGATGGCATCAATTTTCCAGTCCTCGAATTCTCCGTTGGCGATTTGCTGGATGGCTTTCAAGGCTTTCTTTTCGGCGCTCTTGGTAGACTCGAAACGGCGCTGGTTTTCGTCGTAGAGGGGAATGGCCGCTACGATGGCGCGTCCTTGTTCGCGGAAAGTACGGGTGTAGGCTCCGGCGCTGGTCAGTTCACCGTCCAGTACCAGCTTGTCCATAGTTCCGGTCTGACTGTTGTTGTTCAGCAGTGCCAGGGCGATGTCCAGAGCGTCTTCGTCGGGATGTCCGGCAGGTACTCCATTGAATACCATTGCCACTTGCGGGTAGAATCCTACTTTAGCCGAATACTGTTTGCGGCCCTTTATTTCGAGGTTCTGGTAGACCTTGCGCTCGGGTGCGGGCTTGGCAGCCAGACGTCCGAAGGCGGCATTGATGCGTCCGCTGATTTGTTGGGCTTTGATGTTTCCTACGAGTACCAGTACCATGTTTTCGGGGACATACCATTGTTCGTAAAATTCAATCAGCTTGCTCAGGCGGGGATTCTTCAGATGTTCGGGCAGGCCGATGATGGAACGGGAGTAAGGATGTCCCTCAAAAGCTTTCTCCATCACGAACTGGTTCTGTGCACGTCCCTGGTCATCTTGTGAACGGTTATATTCTTCGTACACGTTTTCCAGCTCCGACTGGAAGGAACGGAATACGGGATGCAGGAAACGTTGTGAGGAGATTTCCAGCCATTTGTTTATCTGATAGGCAGGGAAGGAGCTGTGATAGAAGGTCCAGTCATAGTAGGTGCCTGCATTCACCCCTTTGGCACCCATGCTTTCCATCAGGTTGGAGTATTCGTTGGGAAGTCCCAATTTTCCAGCTTTGACGGTCAGCTCATTGATTTCCTTGCTGATGGCTTCTTTTTTTGCCGGGTCGGCTTCTTCGGCCATCTGGTCGTACTTGGCGATGATTTCCTTGTAGATCGGTTCTTCTTCCGTCCAGTTCAGCGCGCCTATCTTGTCTGTTCCTTTAAACATGACGTGCTCCAGGTAGTGTGCAAGTCCCGTGTACTCTTCGGGGTCGTTGATGGAACCGGCACGTACGCCTACCAGTCCGAACACGTCCGATTTGGATTCATCTTCCCATATATATACGGAAAGACCGTTCTTCAGCTTGAACGCCTTCAGTCCTTGTCCGAAGGAGGGCAGGGAAATGATAAGGGTAGTCAGCAGAAGAAGTGACTTAAATTGAAATGATTTCATAAAATAAAGTGTTTTTATGTAATAAAAGTGTTTTCCTATATGTAGGCAAAGCTATAAAAAAATCACGTAACATTTACGAAATCTTCGGAAAAATGATAGCTTTCAGTATATAATATCACCCGTAAACTATCAGAGAGGGGGGGTAAACTGTCAAATGATAGTTTTCACCCCTAATAAAAACCGTATTCCGTCCCCCGGGGCTTCAAATCTTCCTTATACTTGCAATCGTAAAACCTAAACCATTATTAACTATTTAAAAATTGAGCAAAGTATGAATACTTACAGTTTTAGAAAAGATTTGCTTGCAGTGCAAGAAGAACTGCTTCGCTTTGCATACAAGTTGACAGCCGACCGGGAAGAAGCGAATGATTTGTTGCAAGAGACATCTCTCAAGGCTTTGGATAACGAAGACAAATTTGAACCCGACACCAATTTCAGAGGTTGGATGTATACCATTATGCGCAACATCTTTATCAATAATTACCGGAAAATAGTTCGCGAACAGACTTTTGTGGACCAGACGGACAATCAGTATCACCTCAGCATGCCCCAGGACTCTGGTTTTGCCAGTACCGAGGGTGCCTACGACCTGAAAGAAATGCATCGCATCGTCAATGCCCTTCCACGCGACTATAAAGTCCCTTTCTCCATGCATGTGTCCGGTTTCAAGTACCGCGAGATTGCCGAACGCCTCGGCCTTCCGCTCGGAACGGTGAAAAGCCGCATCTTCTTTACGCGCCAGAAGTTGCAGGATGAATTGAAAGATTTCATCTGATAATAATTTGATAGTAGCAATATGATATATAACATATTGTCAGTGATGAATTTTTAAGGGTTATTCTTGACTATATGTCAGAATAATCCTTTATATTTGTATATGTTAAGTTAACCGAAGGAAAAAATCTCTTATTACTGACTATGATGAAAAAGGAAATTAAATTCAGTCTTGTTTACCGGGACATGTGGCAGTCGTCCGGTAAGTATCAACCCCGGGTAGACCAGTTGGTACGCATTGCTCCGTTGATAGTTGAAATGGGCTGTTTTGCACGCGTTGAAACAAACGGAGGAGCTTTTGAGCAGGTAAACCTTCTGTACGGCGAAAATCCCAACAAGGCTGTACGCGCCTTTACCGCACTTTTCAGAGAAGCAGGCATACAGACGCATATGCTCGACCGCGGGCTGAATGCACTGCGCATGTATCCTGTTCCGGCGGATGTACGCCGATTGATGTACAAAGTGAAGCATGCCCAAGGCGTGGACATCACCCGTATCTTCTGCGGACTGAACGAGACGCGGAATATAATTCCCTCCATCAAGTATGCTCTGGAAGCCGGCATGATACCGCAGGCCACACTTTGTATCACCTATTCTCCCGTCCATACGGTAGAGTACTACGCCGGCATTGCCGACCAGCTGATTGAAGCCGGGGCACCCGAAATCTGTCTGAAGGATATGGCAGGTATCGGCCGTCCGGGGATGCTGGGAGAGCTGACGAAGGCTATCAAGGAGAAACATCCCGAGGTGCTGATACAGTATCACGGGCATAGTGGTCCCGGACTTTCCATGGCTTCCATTCTCGAAGTCTGCGAGAACGGTGCCGACATCATTGATGTGGCGATGGAGCCCATGTCGTGGGGCAAAGTCCATCCCGACGTTATTTCCGTACAGGCCATGCTGAAGGATAAAGGATTCCAAGTACCCGATATAAATATGAAGGCTTACATGAAGGCGCGTGCCATGACGCAGGAATTCATTGACGATTTCCTGGGTTACTTTATGGACCCCACCAACAAGCACATGTCTTCACTTTTGTTGAAGTGCGGCCTGCCAGGCGGTATGATGGGCTCCATGATGGCCGATTTGAAAGGCGTGCATTCCGGCATCAACATGATACTGCGAAGCAGGAACGAGCCGGAACTCAGTTTGGACGACCTGCTTGTGATGCTTTTCGACGAAGTGGAATATGTATGGCCCAAGCTGGGCTATCCTCCTTTGGTGACTCCTTTCAGCCAGTATGTGAAGAACGTGGCACTGATGAACGTTATGCAGCAGGTGAAGGGAGAAGAGCGCTGGACGATGATAGACAACCACACCTGGGATATGATTCTTGGCAAGAGTGGACGTCTCCCCGGTATTTTGGCACCCGAGATTGTGGAGCTTGCCAAGTCCAAAGGCTTTGAGTTTGTGGATACCGACCCGCAGTTGAACTATCCGGATGCCTTGGATACATATCGCAAAGAGATGGACGAAAACGGTTGGGAGTATGGTGACGATGACGAGGAACTCTTCGAACTCGCCATGCACGACCGACAGTATCGCGATTATAAGTCAGGCGTTGCCAAGAAACGTTTTGAAGATGACCTGCAGCGTGCCAAGGATGCCGCCATGGCCAAGAGCGGATATTCGGAAGAGGAAATCAAGAAGCTGAAGCGTGCCAAGGCAGACCCGATAATCGCGCCTTCCAAAGGGCAAGTGCTTTGGGAGGTTTCCGTCGAAGGTCCTTCTTCTGCTCCTTTCATCGGACGCAAGTACCAGCATGATGAGGTGTTCTGCTACCTCTCTACGCCGTGGGGCGAATACGAGAAGATATGGACCGGATTTACCGGACGTGTGGTGGAAGTTTGTGCCAAGCAAGGAGATGTGGTCAATAAAGGCGATGTGATAGCCTATATCCAGCGGAGTGACATTTTTGCATAAATGAGAACTTGAAAAAGTGGAATTTCACTGAAAAGTGATAATGTAGTAGGGTGATAATGCGGTAGTTATCACCCTACAGTCTTTTCAGTCATCCTTTATCGTCCAGCCATTTCTTGATGGTTTCCTTCAGCACTTCTTGGGTGAAGGGTTTGGTAAGGAAGTCGTTGCAACCTGCTTTTAGGGCAGCTTGCTTGTCGTGTTCGTAGGCATAGGCTGTAAGGGCGATGATGGGGATGTCCGGTGCCAGTTCACGGATGATGCGTGTGGCGTCGATTCCGTCAAGGTTGGGCATTTTCATGTCCATCAGGATGAGGTCGGGGTGGACTTCTTCGAACATAGTTACGGCTTCCATGCCGTCTTTGGCATGTTTCAGCCGATAGAGACGGCCTAAAATGGCGTTAATTAGGATAAAATTGCTTTCTGTATCTTCGGCAATCAGGAGGGTCTTGGAAGGAGGGGTAGGGAGTGCTCCGGCCTCTTCATTCTTCGGGGAAGCTCCGGGGGCTGTATTTCTGCTCCTCTGCTCTGTGGAGTGTGCCTCTGCTGTCGCCTCCCGGTTGTTCTCTTCTTTCTTTTCCGCCTCTGTTTTGCTGGCGGCTTCCAGTGGGAGGACAAAAGTAAATGTGGTGCCTTTACCCACCTCCGAAGTGACGGATATGTTACCCCCCAGGCGTTCGATGATAGTCTTGCAGATGGAAAGTCCCAATCCGGTGCCTTGGGCAAAGTTGTTCACCTTGACGAAACGTTCGAATACCCGGTCCACCTTATCCGGTGCAATGCCCATACCCGTATCGGTGACGTGGAATGCTACATACTTGCCTTCCTGGTGATACCCGTAACTGATGTGCCCGGCGGTGGTGAACTTGAAGGCATTGCCTATCAGATTGGAAATGACCTGGAAAATCCGGTTCTTGTCTCCGTCAATCACGATATTCTCGTCAGAGGGTTCGTATATCAGCTCCACTCCTTTGGGACAGCGGAAAATATGTGCGTCGTGTATCTCCTTGCAGAGTGGATGGAGACGTACGGGCGTGATGGTGAACTCCACGATACCCGATTCGATTTTTGATAAGTCGAGGATTTCGTTAATGAGCTGGAGCAGGCGTTCATTGTTCGATTCCACTATTTCGTAATAGCCTAGCCGTTCTTCCTCGTTGGTGCTTTCGGCAATGATGCGCGAGAAGCCTACAATGGCATTGAGCGGTGTGCGTATCTCGTGGCTCATGTTGGCGAGAAAGGCGGATTTGAGCCGGTCGGAAGTCTCGGCTTTCTCCTTGGCTACGAGCAGTTCCCGTTTCATCTGTTCCATTTCCGTGATGTCCCATTCGATGTTCAGCAGGATGGGGGAGAAGTCGTTGCTTTCAATCTTCATCTTCCGTTTGTCCAGATAGATGGGATTTCCGTTTCCGTCGCGTTCTTCCGCAATCCAGTGCATCTCTTTGCCGGTTCTGGCTATTTCGATGTCTTGCGCCCTCTTTTCCTGAGCAGTCTCCAGAGGATAAAAATCGAAGTCGTCCTTTCCCAATGCCTCTTGTATGGGGATTTCGCGGTTATACGATTCGCGGTTGCGGTAGAGGTACTTGAAGTTGTTGTTGATGTCCTTCACAACAATGCCTGCCGGGAGGTTTTCGATGATTTTGTCCAAAATCTGGTTGAACTGTTTGATTTGCTGCTCATGCCGGATGCGTGTCGATACGTCTCTTCCGAATGTCCAGATGGTTCCTTCCCCTTTGTCGCTTGTCACCCAATAAGCGTTTCCTTCAATGGCGAGTACTTCCGGACGCTTGGGCAGCGGATGGTAGACGATGTATCCGTGGTTCGTCTCTCCACGTTTGACACGGTTGGCAAACTCTTTCCAGGATGTTTCATCCCTGCCGTATGAGGGCAGGTCGTATATCTTCATCCGGGTGATGTCTTGGCCATTACCGATGCCATGCCGTTCCTTGAAGCAACGGTTGCAGAATATCAGCGTGCCGTCTTCGTGTGCCGAATAAATGTCCTCGGTGGAGTTGTTGATGGCATGTGTCAGCAGATTGATGTCGTTGCGCCGTTTCTGTATGTCGGTAATGTTCTGTATGTATCCTTCTATAGTGACATTCCCGTCTTTCTGCCGTTCGCGGGCAAACGCTTTGAGGCGGATATAGAAAATGTTTCCTTTGAGGAAGATGCGGTAGTCCACGCTGTTTTCCATCTTGCCTTTCAGATTCTCTTTCATCCAGCCGGTAAAGCTTTTCCGGTCTTCAGGAAGGATGAGTTCCAGATAATTGTCCATATTGATGTGCTGCACCTCTTCCGAACACATGATGCCCGTATGGCCTGCATAACAGAATATGCGGGTCTGGGTATCGTATTGCCAGTTTCCGATGAGGGCGGCCTTTTGTATTTCGTTGAGCTCGTGGTTTTTCTTTTCGAGTTCCAGTTTGCGCTGGCTGCGTTCTGTGATGTCGCGGTACTGGCAGAGGACCATGCCGTCGTACGGGTACATGATGCATTTAAAGTAATAGGTAGTGTGACCCAGTGTCATTTCGTAATTATGGACTGAACGTACCTTTTGCGTCAGTACCTTCTTGAACTCCGGATATACTTGGTAGTAAGTGGACGGCGGTATCAGTTGGAACAGATTCTTGCCCAGCAGCTTTTCTTCCTTCATGAACCAAAGGTTTACATTGTGCACTGCGATGTCCATGCAAATGCCGTCCCGGTTCAGAAGGAGCATGGTATCTGACGTCAGCTTCAACAGTCTCTCGGCGCTTTCAGCTTGTTTCAAAATGTTTTTCATTCTTACAGTATTAGTTTCATGCCCTTCTGGCCTTCTCCCATGCGCCGCTTGCATTGCCTGTGCGCTTGTGCAGGTAGTTGAATCCTCGTATGACGTTGACGTTCATGAAGAGGAAATAGTAGGGGATGAAAAGTATCTTGTTTTTTATATGCTTCATTGAAAGGTAGTACCCCCAACTTCCCATGAGGTAGAAAAGAGCTTGTAACAGCCAGATGATGGCATACAGTAATGGCGTGCTTGTCGTAAAGATGAGAATTGTGTTGAGGGGAAGCAATAGGAACAATAGGATAGGAGTGAGCGACCAGCGCAGCACCCGGTGGGAAATATATTGGAAACAGAATGTGCCGTAACGGAATGGGTTGAGCAGCGGACGCAGCCGCCAGATGGATTGCAAGCCCCCGGCAGCGATGCGCACCTTGCGCTTTTCTTCTTCGCGCATGTCTGCCGAGCCGCTTTCTACGGCATAGGCATTGGCACAATAGGCAATGGTGTGTCCCTGCATAACGATGCGCAGGGAGAGTATGAAGTCGTCGAGCAGCGTATCTGTCTGCATTTCCTCGAACAGCTCGCGGCGCACGGCAAACAGTTCACCCGCTGCGCCTACTGCCGAATAGAGGCGTGCGTCGAGCGCTTTGAGGGTGGATTCGTATTTCCAGTATAGCCCTTCTCCCCCCGAGGCAGCATTGTCCTTGCTTTGCACGGCGATACGTTTTTCGCCTGCCACGCATCCCACTTTAGGGTCGGTGAAGGCGTGCACTATCTCCCGCAGGGCTTCGCGGTTGAGGTGAGTATTGGCATCGGTGAACACGACAAGGGGCGTTTCTACGAAATGTATACCGCGGTTCAGGGCGGCTGTCTTGCCTTGGCGTTGGGGTTGGTGGAGGACGATGGCTTGCGGCCAGTGGGAGAGGCGTTCGTTGGTATGGTCGTTGCTGCCGTCGGTCACCCAGAGGATGCGTAGCTTGTCGGCGGGATAATCCAGCTCCAGGCAGTTGTGCATTTTTTCATCCACTACATCTTCTTCGTTGTAGGCGGCGATAAATAGCGTCAATGGGGGTAAAGCATCGTCGGCAGGCATCGGACGGGGCGCAGGCTTACGGAAACATTCTTTTATCTTGACCAGGATATATAATAGTATACCATATCCTATATAAGTATAGAACACTATGAATAAACTTATCCAGAAGAGTACTTCAAGGGCTTTCATGTATCCGCTCGTTTGCTTCCTTTTTTTGATAAAAAGAAATGTGATTGCCAAAAGTATGGATAATCTTTTACCGATGCAAGAAAAAGAAAAGAAAAATAAAATGTTTGTTTCTCAAGGTGTTCCGATGTTATAAGGAAGTGGGCTTCCTATAGAGGTGAGCTTGAATAACCTTGTGAGTGAGAGGCGATTAAAGGCTTTCAATCATCATTCTCCATAGGAAAGGGATGGGCAGGTAGGCAGGGCGTTACTCAAAACGCTTCTGTCATATTGAAGTAAAACAACATCTGGTTGTTTACCGTGTTTTTGCCTAAATCCAGGCGGACGTTCATGCGTGGCTGTACCTCAATGCGTAGACCTACACCATAGTTGGGCAGTACACCCTCTATCTTGCCGGGAGTGGGGCCCATGAAGCCGCAGCCGGTCCAGGCTACAAAACCTATGTGGTTGAGCATCCGCTTCACCCAAGTGCTGCGGTCGGTATTGAGCATCTGTCTGTACTCTGCCATGACCACATGCGAGGACTTGTCGCGATATTGCCCCATGTAGTAGCCGCGCAGGTCGAAAGGCGTTCCGGTGAGGGCATATTGCGTCAGAGGGACGTCACCGAACACGTTCTTGGTCTGTGCCGTCCACGCGAGCACCCTGCGCTTGCCCAGTGACTTGTATTGGCGGTAGTCTATCTCTAGGCGGTAGAAGGTCTGGTCGCTGCCGATGAACTTGGCGTACATCATGCCGCGGAAATCCAGATACATACCACGGTAGGCGTTGGCAGGGACGTCACGGCTGTCGTATGTCAGCAGGAAACCGAGGCCGGAGTTGAAGTTGTTATAGCCATTAGCCGTACCGCCTGCCTCTTTGTACGAGGGTTCGTCCACCAAGAACTTGCCGGGCTCCGTCAAGTGGTCGTAATTGATGTCGATTTGAGGTCCGGCAAAGATATTGCTGTTGCCCAGTCGGAAAAGGAACCAGGGGTTGATTTGCACGCCGCTGTACCGGTATTTGCTGGTACTGTCGCTTCGTACATAATCTTTATTGGTATTATAGCCGATGCCGTAAAAGTTTTCTTCCGTATTTTTATAGCTGAACTTTCCGAAGATACGGAAACGGTCGCCCTTAAAGAAGAGTTGCGGTTTGGAGAAGAGATTGATGCCACCGTTGAACATGAAGGCGATGGCCATGGGCACTACGGAGCGCAGCTGTGTGGTGTCGCTGGGGTTCATACGGAAGGTCATTAGGGCGCTTCCTCCCAGCACGGCACCGAAGTCGGGGGTGTAGCTGGGTCCGCCCAGAATATTGTAATGCAGATTCCGACGCGCTACCTTTTGCTTGCGTAGTTCTTTTTTGGTCAGTGCAGGAACGCTGTCGTTTGTGGCGGCCGCAGTCTGTTCCTGGGCATAAAAGGTGGTGGCGAACAGCACCAGTGCGATAATGCTTAGTATATATCTTTTCATGTCGTACGAAATGTGGGTGCAAAGGAAACTATTTTATCCCGAATAGTTTTCACTGTAATAGATAATAAATCTAAAGATGTCACTAAAATTATCAAAAAAGACATTACTTTTGTCTGCTTCACGAAGCAAGACATCAATAACTAAAAACACATAATCTGAATGAAGAAACGATTTTTATCTGTAATTGTTCTGAGTGCCGCACTGTTCTCTGTGCAGGCACAAGAGGGAAAAGGGGGTATCAGCCCCGAAATGCTTGGACAAATCAAGCAAAGTTATCAAGGCACGGCTGCCGACAAGGCGCTCCGCAATGCCATAGGCAATAATGACATCCGTAAACTGGCACTCAACCAGGAGAATATGCAGGGCATGGATACCCACTTCTCCATCAAGGTAGAATCCAAAGGCATCACCGACCAGAAGTCGTCTGGCCGCTGCTGGCTGTTTACGGGGCTGAATGTGATGCGTGCCAAGACTCTTGCCGAATACGGTTTCCAGTCTTTCGAGTTCTCCGAAGTCTATCCCTTCTTCTGGGACCAGTTGGAGAAGGCAAACCTCTTCTTGCAAGGCATCATCGACACCTCCAAGAGTCCCCTGACTGATAAGACCGTAGAATGGCTCTTCCAGCATCCGCTGAGCGATGGGGGTACCTTTACCGGTGTGGCCGACATTGTTTCCAAATACGGCCTTGTTCCCAAAGATGCCATGCCCGAAACAAACAGCAGTGAAAATACCTCCCGCATGGCCAACCTCATCTCTCTGAAGCTGAAAGAGTATGGTCTGCAACTGCGTGACATGGCTGCCGCCGGTGCCAAGCCCGAAGCTCTGGAGAAGGAGAAAACTACGATGCTCGGAACCATCTACCGCATGCTGGTGCTGAACCTCGGTGTACCTCCCACGGAGTTCGACTATGTCCGCCACGATGCCAAGGGTAATCCTGTGGAGACAGAGCATCACACTCCCATGTCTTTCCTTGAGAAATATGGAGACAAACAACTGCTGACCAACTACGTAATGCTGATGAACGACCCCAGTCGCGAGTATTACAAGTGCTATGAAATAGACTATGACCGCCACCGTTACGACGGCAAGAACTGGACTTATGTCAACCTGCCCGTAGAGGACATCAAAGAGATGGCCATTGCCTCCTTGAAGGACAGCACCATGATGTACTTCTCTTGCGATGTGGGCAAGTTCCTGAACTCCGAACGCGGTCTGCTCGATGTGAAAAACTATGACTACGAATCACTGATGGGCACCACCTTCGGGATGGACAAGAAGCAACGTATCCAGACTTTCTCCAGTGGCTCTTCCCACGCCATGACCTTGATGGCCGTTGACTTGAACAAAGACGGAAAGCCCGTAAAATGGATGGTAGAGAACAGTTGGGGAGCCGCTTCCGGTTATCAGGGACATCTCATCATGACCGACGAGTGGTTCAATGAATACATGTTCCGTCTGGTAGTGGAGACAAAGTATGTTCCCGCCAAAGTGATGGAACTGTTTAAACAAAAGCCCGTCTGCCTGCCGGCATGGGACCCGATGTTCGCTGAAGAAAAGTGATGATAAGGATTAGGGGTTAGGGATTAAGGATTAAGGATTAGTGGGCTGCACTATGATTCCGCAGGGTATTAATCCCTAATTCTTAACCCCTAATCCTTGTTCTCGTGTTCGTTAACGAAAGGGATTACGGAAATTTCTCCGTAATTCCTTTCTTTTTTACTCTTTATTCACGTTCTTTTTTGCTACTTTTGCGGCAAATTAATGAAACCATTATTTTAAATAAACGCATGGCAAATGTAATTAAGTTACGTAAAGGCCTTGACATCAACCTGAAAGGCGCTGCTGCCCAGGAACTTGTGTCTGTTAAGGAACCGGGATTCTATTCGCTGGTTCCCGATGACTATACAGGCATCACTCCGAAAGTGGTGGTCAAAGAGCAGGAATATGTGATGGCCGGGGGACCCTTGTTTATCGACAAGAATCATCCTGAATTGAAATTTGTTTCGCCCGTTAGCGGCGTAGTGACAAGCGTGGAGCGTGGTGCACGCCGCAAGGTGCTGAACATCGTCGTAGAGGCTGCCACTGAGCAAGACTATGAGGAATTCGGCAAGATGGACCCGTCCAAGATGAGCGGCCAGCAAGTAAAAGAAGCTCTTTTGCAAGCAGGTATGTTCGCTTTCATCCGCCAACGTCCGTACGACGTTATCGCTGATCCGACGGTAACTCCGAAAGCTATCTTCATTTCGGCTTTCGACAGCAATCCGCTGGCTCCCGATTTTGAATTCGCGCTGAAGGGAGAAGAAGCAAACTTCCAGACGGGACTCGACGCTTTGTCAAAGATGGCAAAGACGTATCTGGGTATTAGTGTAAAACAAAAGTCTGCTGCTCTTGTGCAGGCAAAGAACGTTACCGTAACAGCTTTTGACGGACCACATCCGGCAGGCAACGTGGGTGTACAGATTAACCACATCTCTCCGGTAGTGAAGAGTGAAACGGTCTGGACCATCAGTGCCGAAGCCGTACTCTTCATCGGACGTCTGATGAATACCGGTCGTGTGGACATGACCCGTACGGTGGCTGTAACGGGTTCCGAAGTGTTGAAACCCGCTTATTGCAAGCTGAAAGTCGGCGCTCTGTTGACGAACGTTTTCAAAGGTAACGTGACTACCGACAAAGACCTCCGCTACATCAGCGGCAACGTGCTGACCGGTAAGAAAGTTTCTCCGAACGGCTTCCTCGGCTCTTTCGACAGCCAATTGACCGTTATTCCCGAAGGAGATGAAATCCATGAAATGTTGGGTTGGATTATGCCGCGTTTCAATCAGTTCAGCGTCAACCGCTCTTACTTCAGCTGGTTGATGGGCAAGAAGGAATATGTGATAGATGCCCGTATCAAGGGTGGTGAACGTCACATGATTATGTCCAACGAATACGACCGCGTATTTCCGATGGACATCTTCCCCGAATACTTGGTGAAAGCAATCATTGCAGGTGACATCGACCGTATGGAGGCTCTGGGCATCTACGAAGTAGCTCCCGAAGACTTCGCTCTCTGCGAATTCGTATGTTCTTCCAAAGTGGAAGTGCAGCGCATCGTACGTGCAGGGCTCGATATGCTTCGTGCCGAAATGGCATAATCGGGGCGTATGGCAAATCGTAAATTGTAAATCGTAAAATCGTAAATATATTAATGAAAGCGTTAAGAAATTATCTCGACAAGATAAAGCCGAACTTTGAGGAAGGCGGCAAATTCCACGCATTTCGTTCGGTGTTTGATGGCTTCGAAACATTCCTGTTCGTGCCCAATGCCACTTCGAAATCGGGAACGCATATTCACGACTCCATTGACAGCAAACGCATCATGTCGATGGTGGTCATTGCGTTAGTACCGGCGCTGCTGTTCGGTATGTATAACGTAGGTTACCAGCATTTCCACGCTACCGGTGCTGCCGGAGGCTTCTGGGAAATGTTCATCTACGGTTTTCTGGCTGTATTGCCAAAAATCATTGTATCTTATGTAGTAGGTCTCGGCATTGAGTTCGTAGTGGCTCAGTGGAAGAAGGAGGAGATTCAGGAAGGCTTCTTGGTTTCCGGTATCTTGATTCCGATGATTGTTCCGGTAGACTGCCCGTTGTGGATTCTGGCGGTGGCTACTGCATTCTCTGTAATTTTTGCTAAGGAAGTATTCGGTGGTACGGGTATGAACGTGTTCAACGTAGCTTTGATTACCCGTGCATTCTTATTCTTCGCCTATCCTACGAAGATGTCCGGTGATGCCGTTTGGGTATCGGGCGACAGTATCTTCGGTCTGGGACAGTCGGTAGATGGTCTGACGGTAGCTACTCCGTTGGGTGCAGCCGCTACCTCGGGCGCCGTTCCGGAGTTCTCCTGGGACATGGTGACCGGCCTTATTCCGGGTTCCATCGGTGAGACAAGCGTTATCGCCATCGCTCTGGGTGCCATTCTGCTGTTGTGGACGGGCATTGCAAGCTGGAAAACGATGTTCTCCGTATTCGTAGGCGGTGCCTTCATGGCATGGGTGTTCAATGCAATCGGTCCCGACACTCCGATGGCACAGATGCCTTGGTACGAACACCTCGTGCTGGGCGGTTTCTGCTTCGGTGCCGTGTTCATGGCTACCGACCCCGTTACATCGGCACGTACAGAGACTGGTAAGTACATCTTCGGATTCCTGATTGGTGCCATGGCTATCATTATCCGTGTGCTCAATCCCGGTTACCCCGAAGGTATGATGCTTGCCATCCTGCTGATGAATATCTTCGCTCCGCTGATTGACTACTGTGTGGTACAGGGTAACATCAGCCGTCGCGAAAAACGTGCAATCAAGTCTAACAATTAAATACCGGAAAAGAAATGAATACCAATAGTAATAGTTATACTATCATTTATGCTTCGGTAATGGTTGTTATCGTTGCATTCCTGCTGGCATTCGTAAGTTCTTCCTTGCGCGAGACGCAGAACAAGAATGTGGAACTTGACACGAAGAAGCAGATTCTTGCTGCACTCAACATCAAGGACGTGAAGGATGCCGAAGCTGAATATAATAAATATGTAAAGGGCGATATGCTGATGAACGTTGACGGTACTCTGACAGAGAATACCGGTGCATTTGCTACCGCTTACGAGAAGGAAGCCAAAGAAAATAACCGTCTGCACGTATTCGTGGCAGAGGTTGACGGTGAGAAGAAATATGTATTTCCCGTTTACGGTGCCGGTCTTTGGGGCGCTATCTGGGGATATGTTGCGCTGAACAGCGACAAGGATACCGTTTATGGTGTTTACTTCTCTCATGCCAGTGAGACTCCGGGTCTGGGTGCCGAAATCGCCAGCACGCATTTCCAGGGAGAGTTCTCCGGCAAGAAAACGTTGGAGAACGGCGAGGTAGTCCTCGGTGTTGTGAAGAACGGCAAGGTAGAGAAACCTGACTATCAGGTGGACGGCATTTCCGGTGGTACCATCACTTCTGTAGGTGTGGATGCCATGTTGAAGGCTTGTCTGAGCAGCTACAAGAACTTTTTAACTAATAATAATGAGGAGGAATAAGAATATGGGACAATTGTTTTCAAAGAAGAATAAAGAAGTATTCTCTACTCCGCTGGGACTGAACAACCCCGTTACCGTGCAGGTATTGGGTATCTGTTCTGCTTTGGCTGTTACTGCCAAACTGGAGCCTGCCATTGTGATGGGGCTTTCAGTGACGGTGATTACAGCATTCTCCAATGTAGTGATTTCACTGCTGCGCAAGACGATACCCAACCGTATCCGTATCATCGTTCAGCTGGTGGTTGTTGCCGCGTTGGTAACTATTGTAAGTGAGATTCTGAAAGCTTTTGCTTACGATGTAAGTGTGCAGCTTTCTGTATATGTAGGTCTGATTATTACCAACTGTATCCTGATGGGACGCTTGGAAGCATTTGCCATGCAGAACGGTCCCTGGGAATCTTTCCTTGACGGTGTGGGTAATGGTTTGGGATATGCCAAGATTCTGGTAATCGTAGCCTTCTTCCGCGAGCTTCTGGGTTCGGGAACGCTGCTCGGTTTCAACATCTTGAACTATGAACCTCTGCAGAAGTTGGGCTATGTGAACAACGGCTTGATGCTGATGCCGCCAATGGCGTTGATTCTCTGCGCTTGCATCATCTGGTATCAGCGTGCACGTCACAAAGAATTGCAGGAAAAGCAGTAATAAATAAATGAAGAATGAAAAATGAAAGAATGAAAAATGGGCTGCTCTGCTGCAGTACAAGTTCTCATTGCTTTAATTCTTTAATTCTTTAATTCTTAATTTATCGAAGAGATATGGAACATTTAATAAGTTTATTCGTCCGCTCTATCTTTGTGGACAACATGATATTCGCGTTCTTCCTCGGTATGTGTTCTTACCTTGCCGTATCGAAGAATGTGAAGACTGCCGTAGGACTGGGTATCGCCGTAACTTTCGTGTTGGTGGTTACGCTTCCGGTCAACTATTTATTGCAGACAAAGGTGCTGGCTGCCAACGCAATCATTGAAGGCGTTGACCTCAGCTTCTTGAGCTTTATTCTTTTCATTGCTGTAATCGCAGCTATCGTTCAGTTGGTGGAAATGATTGTAGAGCGTTTTAGCCCTTCGCTGTATGCTTCACTGGGTATCTTCCTGCCGCTGATTGCTGTAAACTGTGCCATCATGGGTGCTTCTCTTTTCATGCAGCAGCGCATCACGCTGGGTGAGAGCGACCCGAAATTCATCGGTGGCATTGCTGATGCTGTCTCTTATGCGTTGGGCTCCGGTATCGGTTGGTTGCTGGCTATCGTAGGCTTGGCTGCCATCCGTGAGAAAATGGCCTATTCTGACGTTCCGGCTCCACTGAAAGGACTGGGCATCACGTTTATCACTGTAGGTCTGATGGCAATGGCATTTATGTGTTTCTCTGGTTTGAACATCTAAAAGAAAGGAATAAAACAATGGATATGAATATGATATTAGCAAGCATTGGAGTATTCCTCGTGGTTGTCATCCTGCTTGTTGTTATCCTGCTGGTTGCCAAGAATTTCTTGGTGCCTTCGGGTAATGTAAAACTGACTATCAATGGCGACAAGGAACTGGACGTAGCTTCCGGTTCTACATTGCTGAATACGCTGTCTGTAAACGGTGTGTTCCTTTCCTCCGCTTGCGGTGGTAAAGGTTCCTGCGGACAGTGCAAATGCCAGGTAATGGAAGGTGGGGGTGAAATCTTGCCTTCTGAGACTCCGCACTTCAGCCGTAAGCAAATACAAGATCACTGGCGTCTGGGTTGCCAGGTGAAAGTGAAAGGCGATATGGCCATCAAGGTTCCCGAAAGCGTACTGGGCGTAAAAGAGTGGGAGTGCGAGGTTATCTCCAACAAGAATGTGGCTACGTTCATCAAAGAGTTCATCGTTGCATTGCCCAAAGGCGAGCACATGGATTTCGTTCCGGGTTCTTATGCGCAGATTAAGATTCCTAAATATTCGATGGATTATGATAAGGACATCGACAAGAGCCTTATCGGTGATGAGTATCTGCCTGCATGGGAGAAATTCGGTCTGCTGGGCTTGAAGTGCCGCAATGACGAAGAAACCATCCGTGCCTATTCTATGGCCAACTATCCTGCCGAAGGCGACCGCATTATGCTGACGGTACGTATCGCCACGCCTCCGTTCAAGCCGAAAGACCAGGGCCCGGGCTTCATGGATGTAATGCCGGGTATCGCTTCTTCTTATATCTTTACCCTGAAACCGGGTGATAAGGTAACCATGAGTGGCCCTTACGGAGACTTCCATCCGATATTCGACTCCAAGAAGGAGATGATGTGGGTCGGCGGTGGTGCCGGTATGGCTCCGTTGCGTGCACAGATTATGCATATGACGAAGACACTGCACACTACAGATCGCGTGATGAATTACTTCTACGGTGCACGTGCATTGAATGAAGTGTTCTATCTGGAAGACTTCCTGCAGATTGAAAAGGATTTCCCCAACTTCAAGTTCCATCTTGCACTGGACCGTCCCGATCCGGCAGCCGATGCAGCGGGCGTGAAGTACACTCCGGGCTTCGTACACAACGTAATTTACGAGACTTACTTGAAAGACCACGAAGCTCCCGAAGACATCGAATACTACATGTGTGGTCCCGGCCCGATGTCGAAGGCTGTTGAGAAGATGCTCGACGACCTCGGCGTTCCGGCTCAGAACCTGATGTTCGATAACTTTGGCGGATAATCTTCCTTGTCCGTCTTGAGATAAAAAAACTCCGGCTTGTCCTTCAGGGCTTTGCCGGAGTTTTTTGTTCGGGGCATTTCCTCTCTATTGAAAGAAAGTGGAGTGGATTCTTCGTCGCTTTTTCTTTATTCCTTGATATGAATCGGTGCATTTGCCAGAATGGCTGTTACTTCTCCGGTGGTAATTCCTGTTGACACAGACCTCGTATGAACGGTTCTTGGTGAAGGAGAATGCGGTCTTTCAGAGTTTTCATGTTGGATGTTTTATTGAATGTTATTGTTTTCCTCTTCTGTTTCTTCTTGAATGGTGTCTTTGGGCAGCAATCTTGGAGAAATGCGTTTCTTGGGAGTGAGGCTCATGCCTTTCAGCATTTCGGCTTGGCGCACTACGCTGCCGTTACCGTCCGAGAGCTGGTTGAAGGCTTTGTCGTAATCCCTTTGCAGACTGGCCAACCGGTCGCCGATACCGAGGAAGGTATCGGTAAAGCCTGCAATCTTTTCATATAAGATGGTGCCGCGCTTGATGATGGCCTGCACATTCTTTACCTGGTTCTCCTTCTTCCAAAGGTCGAGCGAGAGGCGCAGGGCACTAATCAGGTTGGTGGGGCTCATCAGTACCACCTTTTTGTTGTAGGCATATTCCCAGAGGTGGGCATCACTTTGGATGGCGAGGAGGTAGGCACCTTCGGTGGGGATGAACATCATAACGAAATCCGGTGATTGGGCGTCATAATGCGAGTAGTCTTTATGGCTGAGCTCGTCGATATGGGCGCGGACGGATTGCAGGTGTGCTTTCAGGAAGTGTGCCTGCTCCTCCTTGCTTTCGGCAGAGGTGTAGGCAGCATAGGCAGTCAGCGACACTTTGGAGTCGATAATCATTTCCCGTTCGTCGGGGTACTTCACGATGATGTCGGGCTGCATCTTCTGCCCGCTTTCCTCGTTGATGATGGCTTCGCCCCGTTCGTCTTTTAGAAACTCCTGGCGGAAGTAGTGTTCGCCTTCAATCAGTCCGGAGGCTTGCAACAGACGTTCCAGAATCATTTCGCCCCAGTTGCCTTGCATTTTGGAGTCTCCTTTCAGGGCACGGGTCAAGTTGTTGGCATCTTCGCTGAGGCGGTTGTTCAGCTCCATCAGTTCCTTGATGCGTTCACCCAGCGAGAAGCGTTCTTTGGCTTCGGTGCTGTATACTTGTTCCACCTTTTGGCGGAAGTCCTTCAGGTTATCGCCCAGCGGGCGGAGCAGATTGCCCAGGTGTTCGGTATTCAGCCTGGTAAAGTCTTCGGCTTTGCTCTGGAAGATACGGTTGGAGAGATTCTCGAACTCGGTGTTCATGCGCTTGTGCAACGCTTCGGCTTCTTCCTTCTGCAGCTTCAATAATTCTATTTCCTTCTTTGTCCCGCTGATTTCTGCCCTCAGTGCGGCAGACTTGCGGTCTGCCGCCAGATAGCCGACTACGGTTCCGATGATTATCCCTATAATCAGTAATACTATCTCCATAGGTGTTTTGAAGTGTCCGCCTTATTGTGTCAATATTTCGTTTCCGTCTTCAGTAATCAGGATTTGGCTTTCCCATTGGGCAGAAGGCAGTCCGTCGTCTGTGCAGACGGTCCATCCGTCGGCTTCGTCGATAAAGACTTCGTAGCTTCCCATGTTAATCATCGGTTCGATGGTGAACGTCATGCCCGGCACTATCAGCATGCCCGTACCACGTTTGCCGAAGTGTTCCACATCCGGTTCTTCGTGGAACTTGACGCCGCAGCCATGTCCGCAGAGGTCGCGTACCACGCTGTATCCGTTCTTTTCCGCATGCTCCTGGATGGCGGCGCCTACGTCACCGAGGCGTGCCCAGGGCTGTGCGGTCTGTATGCCTATGTCACGGCATTCTTTGGTGACCTGTACCAGTCTCTGCATGTCGGGGCTGACTTCGCCAATCATGAACATGCGTGATGCGTCGGCAAAGTAACCTTTGTAAATGGTGGATACATCGACATTTACAATATCACCGCTTTTCAGGAATTCCCTGGTGCTGGGAATGCCGTGGCACACTACATCGTTGATGCTGGTGCACACACTTTTGGGGAAGCCTTCGTACATGAAGGGGGCGGGGATGGCGTCGTGGTCTGTGGTGAAGCAATACACCATATGGTCAATTTCGGCTGTGGACATGCCTTCGCGAATGTTCTCGGAGAGATAATCCAGCAGGGCCGTGTTGATTTTGGCGCTTGCGCGGATACCGGCCAACTGCTCCTCGGTGCGGAGTGCGCTTCGCATCGGCAGTTTATATCCTTCTTTCTTATAATGTTGAATTTTGGCTTCTACTTCGTCGGAATAGTTTTTAGGAGTAAACCGGACTCCTTTCATGAACTTTTTCATTGTCTTTTCTTTTTTATGAGACTGCAAAAATACACAATAATGCAGGTGCTTGTACTATCAAGAGCCGAAAAAACATTCGTTTTCTTTATCCCGATACCAGCTTAGAGGGTATTCACCACTTTTATTTCGCTTCTTGAACTGTCTATCCTCCGTACTTGTATCTGGGTCTTTATGCGCTCTTTCAGTCCTTCCACGTGACTGATGATGCCTACCTTCTTGCCGCCCATCTGGTGCAGTTTTTCCAATGTGTCCATAACGGTGTTCAGGTAGTCGCTGCTCAGTGTGCCGAAACCTTCGTCGATGAACAGTGTGTCTACCGAGAGGCTCTGGCGGCTGAGGGAAGAAAGTCCGAGGGCAAGTGACAGAGATACTAGGAAGCTTTCGCCGCCCGATAAGGTGCATGCCGGACGTGCCGCACCTCCTTGATGGAAGTCGCGCAGCAGGATGGTGAGCGAACCGGCCTGGCATTCCAGTTCGTAGCGGTCGGTCAAGCGTTGCAGATAGAAATTGGCGCCTGCCAGCAGTTCTTTCAAGACGAAGCTCTGGGCTATGTTGCGGAAGTTCTTTCCCCGTTCGTCACCGAAGTGACGGCAGAGGCGGTCCCACTTCAGATACTCTTCGCGTAACCGGTCGGCACGTTCCTTTTCTTCCTTTATCCGGTCGATGTTACGGGTGTTTTCTTCCAGGCGTAACTTCTGCTGGCCGATGGATTGGTTGCCGACGGTTATCTTTTCTTCGAGATTCGCGATGAGTGCATCCAGGGTTTCGAGGTTCTCGTTTTCTTCTATTTCGGGCTTCCGGCTGATGTGCTCTTCCACTTGTCCGGTGGCCAGATGAAAGGCGGTCGATGCAGCTACTTCTTCCTCTTTAAGTGTCTGCAATGAGGCACGCAATGCTTCTATCCGGGAGCCGGACCAAGCGGATAGGACGGTGATACGCTCCTCGTCGAGAGTGGGGTTGGCGGCATAGAACCCGGTTAAATCCTTTTGCAGCCTTGCCATTTGTTCTGCGGTGGAGGATATGCTTTGTTTCAGTCCGCTTGCTTGTGTATTCAGATTATTCCAGGCAATCCCCAGGTCCTTGATTTCCATTTCCTGTGTTGCTGCAGGTGCGTTGCGCCAGTCGGGGAATGCGGCATCGATGCTTTCCTTGTTGATGTTTATCCCTTCCAGCTCTTTGTGGATAAGGGCAATGGCGGATTTCAGTTCTCTTTGTTTTTCCTGCGCCAGACGGTAGTTGCGCGTAGCTTGCGTCAGGCGGTCAATAAAGGAGAGGGGGGAGTTCTCCCATTCCGTGTTCCATCCTTCCCAGAGGATGTGGGGAGTGACGCGGTCCATGGTGGCACGTATGTTCTCCTTTTCGTTGGCGGTGAGCGACTCGTAATTGACGATGCTGTTTTTCAGCTCATTCAGCACTCTGTCGGCAGAGTTGAAGGCTTGGCGTGCAGCGTCCACATGTTTTTGGCATTCGTCCTTTTGCCGTTGCAGAGCTATGATTTGTGCGCTGAGCTTTTGAACTTCCGTGAGCTTTTCGTTCAGTTTGTCTGCTTCCAGCTTGTTCTCTTCCAGTAGCTTCTTCAGGGTTTCGCCGGTGGTTGTGGAGAGGCCGACGCCGTTGCATTGGGCGCATTTGGCCTGTGCGTCAGTGTGGGCAAGGTTGTAGCTCCGGAGCGCTCTTGCTGTGGACTGACGGGCATTCTCTGCCAGCGTTCCGTAGGTATTGGATTCTGTCCGGTTGTTGTTCAATGCCTGCTCGGTTTCCTTGTATTCTTTCTCTTTTGTTTCCAGGGAGGTGCGTATGGGAGCAAGGACAGACTGGAAATCTTCATCTTTGCAAAGCGATTTTATTTCTTGTCCGCACACGGGGCAAGTATCCCCGACGACAAGCCGGGAGCGTGTTTCCTTTGCCCACTCTTCTACGGCTTCCTTTTGCTTGTCGTAGAGGGTGCGGATGTCATCATAACTTGTTTTCTTGCTGTCGAATGCCGTTTGCAGGAGGACGTATTGCTTTTGGCACGCCTCCACTTTGGCGTTCAAAGCCTTTTCGTTTTCCTTCGCCTCGTTCAGTGTCCTTTCCGTTTCAGCCAGTAAAGACAAGGCGCTCAATGCTTGCAGCAGGTTCTCCCGTCCGGCATCGAGTTTGTTTTTCTTGTCTTGCAGGGCAGGGCGGTCCATGGTTTCAAGCTGCTTGTTCCGGAGGTTTATTTCGTTTTGCAATGTATGGTTCTCTTGTTCTTTCCGGGTGAGGGCAGCTTCCTTGTCGGTACGCTCCTTGACTTTTACGGGTTGTTGCGCGGCAAGTCTTTCAAGGTGCGCGTTGTAGGTGCCGATGCGTGTTTGGGCATCGAGTGCGGATTTTAGGCCGGTAATGATGGATTGGCTTTGCTCGAACATGGGCAGTAAGGGCGAATGCTCTTGCAAGTACTTCTCGGCACGATGCAGCTTGTCTTCTTGCTCTTTCAGGAAACCGCATAGCCACTTGCTTCCTCCGTCCAGCCGGGCAAAGGATGCTCTCAGTATCCCGGCTTGTGCATAGTTCTGTTGTTGTTGCTGTTGCTGCTGTTTCAAGGTAGAGAGCCAGTTGCGGGCATCGGCGGTGGCGTTCCATTCCTTAATCAGCAGTTCTTTCTGTTTGAATTCGTCCGATTGCAGTTGCGCTTGCTTCCCTTCCCACATCTTCTTTTGCTGTTCACGGGTGAGGAGGAGTTCGGAGTATTTTTTCAGCCAGTCCCTTTTTGCGAGGGCGGTGGTTTTCTGCTCATTGGCTTCCTTGACTCCGGCATTTTGCGTGGCTATGGCTTCCTTGATTGTGGAGACTTCTTCTTCTGCCAGGATGTGGATGCCTTCCAGCTTCCGGTTCTGGTTTTCGTATTCCGTCCGTCTTTCCTTGGTGGCGGCATATATTTCGGCACCTATTTCGGAGTAGATACTTGTACCGGTCAGCTTTTCCAGAATATCCGATTTTTCGCTTTCCTTGCTTTGCAGGAACTTGGTGAAGTCGCCTTGCGCCAGCATGGTGGTGCGGCAGAATTGTTCGAAGGTCAACCCCACTGCAGCTTGTATTTCTGCCTTTATCTCATTCTTTTTGTTGAGCTGTGCGCCGCTTTTCTTGTTTTCCAGTGTCCAGCGCACATCTTGCACGGCTCCTGAAATCTTGCGGTGTGCCCGTGCCACGTACCATCGGGCGGTGTAGGGCGTTTCGTTCGAGCCGGTAAACTCCAGCTCCGTCCATGCTTCACTGGTGTTACGGCGCATCAGTTGCCTGCTGTCGTTGATGGCAACATCTTCCTTTTTGGCAGAGAAAGTCTGGCTCAGGTCTTTGTATTTTTCGTTCTCGGCATGGTCCATGCGGGGCGTTTCGTTGTAGAGTGCCAGGCAGATGGCGTCGAGAATGGTTGTCTTCCCTGCACCCGTCTCACCGCAGATAAGGAAAAGGGATTCCTCGCTTAGCGGTCCGTTCTCAAAGTCGATGACGGCATCTTCTATGGAGGCAAGGTTCTTTATGGTGAGTTTCTGGAGTTTCATGTTCCGGACAAATGATTAGGAGTTGTTCTTGCTTTTCACTTTTTGCATGACAGTCTCCATCAGCTGGCAAAGTTCTGGGTCCATCTCTTCTCCTTCGGTTTCGCGGTAGTAGAGTCTGGCTATTTCCAGGGGAGACATTTCCTGCATCTCTTGGATGGAGATAGGCTTGCTCTCGTCAGTGTCGGCCTGCCGCTCTCGGGTAGTCTTGATGTAGCAATATTTGCATGCCTTGCCTTTGGCGGCGTTCGAGGCTTTTTCGTTGCAGTCGGGGGGCAGGTAGCCTTTTGTCAGCACATTCAGACGGAGGTATGCAGGTTTCTCTTCCGGATATTCTTCCAGCAGTTTCAAGGCGTCTTCGAAAGGTGTCGGGTCATGGGGAAGTGTGACGAGCGGAATCGGATTTTCAATTTCCCTTGTACTGATTTGTGGCTCTGCCCCTTTCTCCAACTCGATGATGGAGACGGAGTGCGGATAGGTTTCGTCGAAGCTGACGGGGAGGGGAGTGCCGCAATAGCGTGCGTGGTGATGACTGCCTTTGATGTCCTGAGGGCAATGGATGTGTCCGAGTGCCAGGTAGTCGTACCCTTCTCCCATAGCGCTGAGGGGAACATACTCTATTCCGCCGATACTCTCATCGTGCCCGCTACGGTCGCTGCCTTCAATGGAGAGATGGGCCATGAGGACGACGGGAAGCTGTGCCGTATTCCGTTTCTTCACTTCGTCCAGCAGTGCCTGGAAGAAGCGTGCCTGCCGTTGGTCGCGCGGTGTTTCAGTGTCCAGCAGGGGGAAGTTTTGCGGATAGACGTGGGGCACGGCAATGACGTAGCCTATTGTCTTTTTTTCATTGTTTATCTCGATGATATGCTTGTCCAGATTCACTTCCTCGGCTGTACGTTCGATGTTTCCCACGACATTCAGGCCGAAGTGCTGCCAGAGGCTGCTGTCTATCTCCAGTTTCGAGCTGCTGTCGTGGTTTCCGGCGGTGACTACGATGGCCATTCCGGGGCAGGCTTGATGGATGTTCAGCATGGCGTCGGTGTACATCTTCTGCGTGGCGGCAGCGGGAGAGGAGTAGTGGTAGATATCTCCGCTTACCACCATGGCGTCGGGCTGCTCTTCGGTTACTATGCGGGTGAGTTGCCGTAGGAAGGCCTGCTGTTCGGCGGTACGGTCGTAGTTGTAGAGGGTGTGTCCCAGGTGCCAGTCGCTGGTGTGTAGTATCTTCATTGTTTTTATGGTTTCAATGGATGTGGGTTATGGTTTCCTTAGAATATAAATCTTGTGTGTTCCTCGTCCTTTGTAGTCGATGCCCGATTCGGGATTGGCTATCCATTCGCGCAACTCGCGGGAGGCGGCAGACTTCAATAAGCCGGTCAGTTGGCAATAGTCGGCTTGGGTCATGAAGCTGTTCTTTTCCAGGTATTTTTTTGCCCGTTCCAGCCGTTCCTGCGGAGAAAACACTTGTGAGGAGCGTTGGAATTTGTCGGTGGAACGTTTCAGGTGGCAATGGCGAGCGGTACGGTACAGTAGTTCTTTGTCCACCTTGAAATGTATGTCCTTCAGGCAGATGCTGACGGCGTTTCGCTTGGTGTCTCCTTCTTCGCCCGTCTCCCGTTCACGGTCTTGCCGCAGACCGAGGGCAGGGGTGAATACTCCTAAGTTGTCAATCTTCACGGAGTAACCTTGCCCCATTTGGTAGGCTATTTCGTCGGTGATGGCTTGCATCAGTCCGATGATGTCTCCTCGTGTGAAGGATGAGGCGTATGCTATCTTTTCGGTGATGGTTTCCAAGTCCACCTGCCCGTATAGTTTCATTCGTGGGTAGAGAATGCGTTTGCCGTCTTCTCCCGGCAGGTTCAGTTCCTGCATGTTGTATTCTGCCATGATGGTAGCGTTGTTATGAGGTTCGTTTGTTTATTGGGGCTTACAGAGTTTGTCCCAAGGTTGCGGATGTGTATGCCAAGGTTGGGGATTTCTATCCCAAGGCTTGGGATAGACAAACCAAGGGCGAAGGTAATTCTTTATCTCTATACTTGCAAACTTTACTATTAGTAGTTAGGAAGTTTTTTATTGGTAGTCGGGAAGTTTTTTGTTATAGGTTTGAGAGAGGAATTGAAAAAAACGTTATCTTTGTTACATAAGAGAAGTGCATGAATGATGAACAAAACTAAAATTAAGCGATATATGAAACATTATCCGGACTTATTATTGTTGTTTGCCTTATTGTCCGTTACCACAATGATTAAAGCACAAATATCGATAAGACCTTATAGCGAATGGGAAGCAACCCAGTTTGTTGCAGTGAACGGACATCAGCCCGAAGACTATGTAAAGCCAGATAATAATTGGGAAATACTATACAATTTACGGACTCCACGTACTCAAGCCGAACTTCGTGAAATGGGTATTAAATGCTCTGATAGCCAATTATTGTTATTGGAAGTAGGTGGACTTGTCAGTAAAACAAAAGGAAAATGGAAAGCTACTATACCCATTCTCGACAAAGAACAGACCAATTCTCTAAGAAGCTTAAGTAAGGAGATTGCTGAATCCATGTATGTCAAAACAAAGGCAGACTTTATATCATTGGCACAAACTATCAGTGAAATGGGATTCAAGAACAATGTACTCTCACTTGTTTTTTCATACCTTCTGGATGGAAAAATGTGGACAAAGTTAGTCTTGTTTGAGGATGTTGACAATTATACAAGCTGGAGTGGCTGTTACTGGGTATTATACGAATCAAGAAATGGCTTTGCATGCGGTACGAATGGTTTCGGAGAACAGAATTTGATTTTGACTTACATCAATAGCGGCATTGCTCCTGACAACGACATTATGGACCATTGTGCTGATGAAATAGCACAATTCGGAAAAGTAACAGATGCCAAACTCGTTTCTCAGTTAAAACCTTATGGGCTGGTAGATGATAATGGAGATGTATTATTTCCTATTATAAAGAAACGGCAAGACCGCTTTCATCAAATAACTGAAAAATTGGTAAACTCTATCAGTGCGGAACTAAAGAATAATTGTGGCTCCTTAGCAAGCCAATATGGTATTGACAATGAAAAAGTGGCAATGGTGATGCTGTACCATGAAATCATGTGGGATTTGGTAGATAATCTGATTCAAGATAGGATAATCTTCACTCCAGCTATTTTCAAAGATGAAGAATCGAATAAAGAACGATTGAATGAAGTCGTTTTCTTCATAGAAGGAGGATTAATGCAATAATAATTCGATAGAGAAAAGGACATTTGACTTTGAAGAGTTTTCTGTAAATGTATTTCAAGTGCATAGAAAATAGCCAATTAAAAATAAAGAATTATGTACGAATGGGCCAATGAAATGAACTGTGCCGTAACTGTATGCGACACAAAGGGAATCATCCTATATATGAACGAGAAAGCATGCCGTACGTTTGCCAAACACGGTGACCTGATAGGCAAGAATCTCTTTGATTGCCACAACCCGCAATCGCAGGCCAAGATACGCGAACTGCTGGAGACGGGGGAAGTGAATGCCTACACCATTGAGAAGAACGGTGTCAAGAAAATGATTTATCAGACGGCATGGAAACAGGACGGAGTAGTCGGTGGCCTGGTGGAGATTTCGATGGAAATACCCGGAGAGATGCCACACTATATGAGAAAATAACAAAATGATATATGATATGAAAACACTTTCTAATTCAGAACTGACAATTAAAGTCTCCCCACATGGGGCCGAGTTATGCAGTATCTTGCATGATGGAAAAGAATATCTTTGGCAGGCAGACCCCGCTTTCTGGAAACGGCATTCTCCGGTGCTTTTTCCCATTGTAGGCAGCGTTTGGGAGAATGAATACCGTCACGAAGGCGTTTCCTACGCATTGACGCAACACGGTTTTGCCCGCGATATGGATTTTGAATTGATGCTTGAACTGGAAGATGAAGTGCGTTATCGACTGGTTGACAGTGAGGAAACACGCAAGAAATATCCTTTCCCGTTTTGCCTTGAGATAGGCTATCGGATAGAGGGAAAGAAGATTGAGGTGCTTTGGAAAGTCATCAATACCGGAACACGCGAAATGCACTTCCAGATAGGGGCCCATCCGGCTTTCTATTACCCGGACTATGATACGGAGACAACGGACCGTGGATATTTCGGCTTTGATAAGACGGAAGGTTTGCACTATATCCTTATCTCCGAGAAAGGATGTGCCGCTCCGGATAAGGAATATTTGCTTGAGTTGACAGATGGCCTGCTGCCTTTGGACATCCACTCCTTTGATAAAGATGCCCTGATTCTGGAAAACAGTCAAGTGAAAGAAGTTACATTATATAATAAGGAGAAGAAGCCCTATCTCAGTCTGTATTTCGACACTCCGGTGGTGGGGTTGTGGTCGCCTCCGGCCAAGAATGCTCCGTTTGTCTGCATCGAGCCGTGGTACGGGCGTTGTGACCGTGCCCATTATAAGGGCGAATATAAGGATAAGGACTGGATGCAGCACTTGGCGCCGGGAGGAGTCTTTAAAGGTGGGTATACAATTGATATAAGATAAAAAATGAAGAAGGATACTGAAAATAATTCGGTATCCTTTTTATTTGGAGAATGCAATGTCATTATCTTTGCGCCCGGTAAAAAATATAGGTTGTTTTTTAAGGTATGAAGAAGAGTCTTATTGCATTGGCGTTCGGCACATTGGGGCTAGGGATTGCCGAATTTACGATGATGGGTATTTTGCCCTATGTGGCTACTGATTTGGGAATCAGCATTCCCGTGGCCGGTCATTTCATTTCTGCGTATGCGTTGGGTGTTTGTTTTGGTGCGCCCATGCTGCTCCTGGCCCGTAAACGCCCGTTGAAGCAGATTCTGCTGGTCTTGATGGCATTAATGATTGTGGGTAATATTTGTGCGTCTATGGCACCCAATTATTGGGTCTTGCTGTTGGGACGTTTTGTTTCCGGACTTCCTCATGGCGCTTATTTTGGGGTGGCTTCCATTGTTGCGGGAAAATTGGCTGATAAGGGGAAAAGCTCGGAGGCGGTTTCAATTATGATAGCGGGAATGACTGTGGCCAATCTGTTTGGGGTGCCGTTGGGTACTTCGTTGAGCCATACACTGTCTTGGCGTGCCACGTTTCTGCTGGTAGGTGCCTGGGGATTGATAACATTGTACTACATTTGGCGTTGGGTACCGCAGGTCGAAGGACTGAAAGACACGGGATTTAAAGGACAGTTCCGTTTTTTGAAGAAGCCGGCGCCGTGGCTCATATTGGGAGCTACGGCTTTGGGCAACGGTGGCGTATTCTGCTGGTATAGCTACATCACCCCGTTGCTGACCGAGGTTTCCGGTTTTAGTGCGGACAGCATTACGGCACTGATGGTACTGGCAGGATTCGGAATGGTTGTCGGCAATCTGGTCAGTGGGCGCATGTCCGACCGGTACACTCCGGGGAAGGTCGGTACGGTGGTGCAAGGGATGATATGTGTTATTTTATTATTGATATTTTTACTCTCGCCCCATCCGTGGTGTTCGACAATATTGATGATACTCTGTACGGCAGGTTTGTTTGCCGTCTCCAGTCCGGAGCAGGTGTTGATGATTCGTGTGGCCCCTGGAGGAGAAATGTTGGGAGGCGCTTGTGTGCAGATGGCCTTCAATTTGGGGAATGCTATCGGAGCCTATATCGGAGGTCTTGCCTTGAGTGGAGGATACCGTTATCCCGCATTGGCAGGCGTACCGTTTGCACTGATGGGATTTATTTTATTCCTTGTCTTCTACAAGAAATTCCAGGATAAGTATTAAGTGTTTCATTTTTTTTGTGTATGTTTGTCCGCAAGTATTAACTAAACTCGATAACTTATGAAGACTTTGAATTATGTGAAGATATTGCTGTTGTGTGTATTTACGATTGGGCTGGCGTCTTGTGGGGATGATGTATATTATACCATGCAGAATAGCGACGACAAATTGTGTGGGAAGACGTGGATAGAAGAATATCAGACGGAAAACAAAGATGGAGTTGAAGTGTTATGCAGTCATCAGCTGAAGTTTGCCAAGGCTGATAATTCTGGACAGGAAATCTGGGAGTATTATCGCGGAGGCGAGTCCCGTCCCTATGAAACGACTTCACGTACTTTTACTTGGAAATGGATGGATAAGTCTATGGAGGGGTTGACTCTGAATTATGGTGCCGGTGAAATCAAGTACTTTGATAATGTATGGGTGCGCGAACATTATTTATCCGGTAAACTGGATGGAGTGGTTGTTATGATGGTAGATGCTAATTATAAATAAAGTATGGCTTATGAATAATATGTTGAAATACACAAAAATGTTATTGTTGTTTGTCCTTGTATTAGGATTGACATCATGTGATAGTGAGGAAGAAACGGAATATAATCTGCCCGGTGAATGGTATACATCTGAAGAAATAGATTTCGGGGCATATACTTGGGGTAGGGGGACGATTATGACCTTTAACGCGCGCAACCAAGGTACTATTGGTTCATATGGCGACCCGAATTATTTGCTTTTCAGATGGAATTGGGTTAGTGGGGCTTACAATCTGATGGAATTGGAATTCTATGATGGTGGCAGCATGGCTTACATTGAAGGAGCCATGGCTGATTCTTATTCTTTCAGTGGTACTTGGTATAATAGCTGGAGGGAATATCAAGATAATATTCACGGACAGCCTTTTCGTATGCGTCGGCAATGACGACATGCTTATCAATAAAAAACGGAGCAAATCAATTGCTCCGTTTTTTATTGTATGTCAGCTTTTTACTTATTCTTCAAAACCAATTTCTTGAACTCTCCCGGATAAGGTGTTTCAAACCGCATCAGCTCTCCCGTGACGGGATGATAGAAACAGAGTTTGAAAGCATGCAGGGCCAAGCGTCCGATAGGATTTACGTCTTCCAGTCCATAGCGTCCGTCGCCGATAATGGGATGCCCCAAATCCTGCATGTGTACACGTATCTGGTTTTTTCGTCCCGTTTCCAGGTTCAGTTCAACAAGAGAGTATCCATTGGCTCGTTTGATGGTACGGTAATGCGTAATGGATTCTTGTCCCCCGTCATCTGTCGGACTTGAATATACATACAGCTTGCGGTCTGTCAACCAAGAAACCACGGTTCCTGCATCTTTTTCCATCTCGCCGACCACCACGGCTACGTATCGCCGGTCTGTTACAATGTCATGCCAGTTATCGCGTAGTGTACGTTGGGTTTTCTCGTCTTTGGCAAACATCATCAAGCCGGAGGTGTCACGGTCCAGGCGGTGCACGATGTGTACACGGTGCTGCTTGCCCGAGCGTTGCACGTATTCATTCAAGATGGTATAGGCGGTACGTTCCTTTTGCCGGTCAGTGTTGACGGACAGCAAACCCTGCATCTTCTCTATCACGATGATATAGGCATCCTCGTATACAATCTTCATCAGTTTATGGTTGAACTCTTTACGTCCCTTCTCACGGCTGATTTGTACTTTCATACCCGGTTTCAGAGGAAAATTGTATTGTGTAGTGATAACGCTGTCCACATATATAATGCGTTTGCTCAGCAATGATTTCAGCTTGGTGCGGCTGGCGTCCGGCATTTTAGCTGCCAGAAACTCCATGAGCTCCATCGGTTCCTTCACCATGTAGTCCGTATATTGTGTGCGGGCTCTTGCTGTAATTTTTTCTTTTGCCACGACTGGTTTTAATTTACGATTAGACAATTTACGATTTACGATTGAAAACTACTTGTACTTTCAATCTTTTAATTCCAATAATACTACGTTTTCCACATGGTGGGTGTGCGGGAACATGTCTACCGGTTGAACGGCCTTCACTTTATATTTCGCATCGAGCAGTTGCAGGTCGCGCGCCTGCGTAGCCGGATTACAGCTGACGTATACGATGCGTTTGGGCTCGGCAAACAGAATGACATCCACTACATCCTGGTGCATTCCGGCACGGGGAGGGTCGGTGATGATGACATCGGGACGGCCGTATTGGTTGATGAAGTCTTGTGTCAGCATGTCTTTCATATCTCCGGCAAAGAACAATGTGTTTTTAATTCCGTTAATCTCGGCATTGACCTTGGCGTCTTCAATGGCTTCGGGCACATATTCTATGCCGATTACCTGGCGTGCGTGCTTGGATACGAAATTGGCAATGGTACCCGTGCCGGTATAAAGGTCATAAACAAGCTCGTTACCGGTCAGTCCGGCAAAGTTGCGTGCTACTTTGTAGAGGTTGTAGGCTTGTTCGGAGTTGGTCTGATAGAAAGATTTGGGACCTACCTTGAAGCGCAGTCCCTCCATTTCCTCGAAGATGTGGTCTTTTCCCTTGAAGGTGTGTACCTCGAGGTCGGTGATGGTATCGTTGCACTTATTATTAATAATGTATAGCAGGGAAGTGATTTCGGGGAATGTATCTGCTATGTATTGCAGCATTTGCTTGAACAGAGCCATTTCCTCCTCTTTCTCTATCTTGCAGATGAGGATTACCATCAGTTCGCCGGTGGTAGAGGTACGCACAATCATATTGCGTAGCATTCCTTCATGCGTACGCAGGTTGATGAAGGAATAGTTGTGCTGGTAGGCATAGTCGCGTACCGCATTGCGGATGCGGTTGGATATATCGTCCTGCAACCAGCACTTTTCTATGGCAAGCACTTTATCGAAAGCATTGGGAATATGGAAGCCTACGGCATTCATCTGTTCGTACACTACATTCTGCTGAACCTCTTCTGTTGTCAGCCAACGTTTGTTGGAAAAAGTGTACTCCAGTTTATTCCGGTAGAACTGAGTTTTTTCTGAACCTAATATCGGAGAGATTTCCGGCAATTCGATTTTGCCGATGCGGGTGAGGTTGTCCGTTACTTGTTTTTGCTTATACTTGATTTGCTCGGAATAGGGGAGAACCTGCCATTTACAACCGCCGCATACACCATAATGTTGGCAGAATGGAACTGCCCGTACTGCCGAATATTCATGGAATTTCACAGCCTCGGCTTCAGCATAATGATGCTTTTTTCTCTTAATTTGCAGGTCAACTACATCGCCGGGGACGACATATGGTACGAAAATCACCAAATCATTGACTTTTGCGATGGCTTTTCCTTCGGCAGCCACATCCGTAATTGTCACCTTCTCCAGTAGGGGAAGTTCTTTTCTCTTTCTTGCCACTTTTACACCAATCTAATAAATTCTTCGGCAAAAATAGACATTTTTTCGGGATTTCTCTCTATGAAATGAAATATTAAAGATTGCAATGTCGAAATTGCATTTTAGCATAAAGTTTTTTCTGAAAAAGTTTTCTAGTCTGCGAAATATACTTAGATTTGCGGACAGAAAAGAGAAATCACTATCAAAAACTTTAAATTTATATTATGGACAAAAAAAGAGTTTATACCTTTGGTAACGGCCAGGCAGAAGGAAAGGCCGATATGAGAAACCTTTTGGGTGGGAAAGGTGCTAACCTTGCAGAAATGAACCTTATAGGGGTTCCGGTTCCTCCGGGCTTTACAATAACGACAGAAGTTTGTACGGAATATTATGAAATGGGGCAGGATAAAGTCGTTGCTCTGTTGAAGAATGAAGTTGAACAAGCCATTGCCCATGTGGAGACGCTGATGCGTTCCAAATTCGGTGATGTGGAGAATCCGTTGCTGGTTTCCGTTCGTTCGGGTGCACGCGCTTCCATGCCGGGCATGATGGACACTATCCTGAATCTTGGCTTGAATGACGAAGTGGTGGAAGGCCTGACGCGTAAGACGGGCAATGCACGCTTTGCATGGGACTCTTACCGTCGTTTCGTGCAGATGTATGGCGACGTGGTGCTGGGCATGAAACCGGTGAACAAGGAAGATGTAGACCCGTTCGAGGCTATTATAGAAGAGGTGAAACATGCTAAAGGCGTGAAGCTGGATAACGAGCTTGAGGTGGAAGACCTTAAGGAACTCGTGAAGAAGTTCAAGGCTGCGGTGAAAGAACAAACCGGAAAAGACTTCCCGACTTGTGCCTACGAGCAGTTGTGGGGTGCCGTTTGTGCCGTATTCAACTCCTGGATGAACGAACGCGCCATCTTGTATCGTAAGATGGAGGGAATTCCTGACGAATGGGGTACTGCCGTAAGCGTTCAGGCTATGGTATTCGGTAATATGGGCGAGAGCTCTGCTACGGGTGTTTGCTTCAGCCGCGATGCTGCTACCGGTGAAGACCTTTTCAACGGTGAGTATTTGATTAATGCACAAGGCGAAGACGTGGTTGCCGGTATCCGTACTCCGCAACAGATTACAAAAATCGGTTCTCAACGTTGGGCTGAATTGGCCGGTGTAAGCGAAGAAGAACGTGCCAGCAAGTATCCTTCCATGGAGGAGGCTATGCCGGAAATCTATAAAGAATTGGATGCTTTGCAGACGAAGCTCGAAAATCACTACCGTGATATGCAGGATATGGAGTTCACTGTACAAGAGGGTAAACTCTGGTTCCTCCAGACCCGTAACGGTAAGCGTACCGGAGCCGCTATGGTGAAGATTGCCATGGACTTGCTCCATCAAGGTATGATTGACGAAAAGACTGCATTGATGCGTTGTGAGCCCAATAAGTTGGACGAATTGCTCCACCCGGTATTTGACAAGACAGCGCTGAAGCAAGCCAAGGTATTGACCCGTGGTCTTCCCGCTTCTCCGGGTGCCGCTACGGGACAAATCGTATTCTTTGCCGATGATGCTGCCGAATGGCATGCTGCCGGCAAGCGTGTGGTGATGGTACGTATCGAGACTTCTCCGGAAGATTTGGCAGGTATGGCAGTTGCCGAAGGTATCCTGACTGCCCGCGGTGGTATGACTTCGCATGCGGCAGTGGTTGCCCGTGGTATGGGTAAGTGCTGTGTGTCCGGTGCAGGTGCCTTGAACATCGACTACAAGGCGCGTACAGTGGAAGTGGATGGTGTACTGTTGAAAGAAGGTGACTATATCTCCTTGAACGGAAGCACCGGTGAAGTATATAAAGACAAGGTGGAGACAAAAGCGGCTGAGCTGTCCGGTGACTTTGCGGAACTGATGGATTTGGCAGACAAATATACGAAGCTGCAGGTTCGTACCAATGCGGATACTCCTCATGATGCCGCAGTAGCACGTAATTTTGGTGCGGTGGGTATCGGTCTTTGCCGTACGGAACACATGTTCTTTGAAGGCGAGAAGATTAAAGCCATGCGCGAGATGATTCTGGCAGAAAACGCCGAAGGACGTCGCAAGGCTCTGGCTAAGATTCTTCCTTACCAGCAAGCTGACTTCAAGGGCATCTTCAAAGCAATGGCCGGTTGTCCGGTGACTGTACGTCTGCTCGACCCTCCTTTGCATGAGTTTGTTCCCCATGACCTGAAAGGACAGCAGGAAATGGCAGATACGATGGGCGTAAGCCTCCAGTATATCCAGCAACGTGTTGAGGCACTTTGTGAGCATAATCCGATGTTGGGTCATCGTGGTTGCCGTTTGGGAAATACATATCCTGAAATTACACAGATGCAGACGCGTGCCATCCTGGGTGCTGCTTTGGAATTGAAGAAGGAAGGTGTTGAAATCCATCCTGAAATCATGGTGCCTTTGACCGGTATCTTGTATGAGTTCAAGCAGCAGGAAGAAGTGATTCGTGCTGAGGCTGCCCAGTTGTTTGAAGAAGTGAGTGACAGCATCGACTTCAAGGTAGGTACAATGATTGAGATTCCGCGTGCCGCCTTGACTGCCGACCGCATTGCTTCCTCTGCCGAGTTTTTCTCATTCGGTACGAACGACTTGACTCAGATGACATTTGGTTATTCACGCGACGATATCGCTTCCTTCCTCCCGATTTATCTGGAGAAGAAGATTCTGAAAGTAGACCCGTTCCAGGTACTCGACCAGAATGGTGTAGGACAGTTGGTGCGCATGGCTACTGAAAAGGGACGTGCTATCCGTCCGGATTTGAAGTGCGGTATCTGCGGCGAACATGGCGGTGAGCCTTCTTCTGTGAAGTTCTGCCACAAAGTTGGCTTGAATTATGTCAGCTGTTCTCCGTTCCGTGTGCCTATTGCACGTCTGGCTGCCGCACAGGCTGCCATTGAGGAAGCATAAGCAATATAGGATAATATTTGATTTAGGCTGTAACGAACTGTTTATCAGGCGTTACAGCCTAAGTTGTTTTTAGGCGGTTCGTGCATTTGTCCGCAAAAAATGAGCCAAATAAACGGTACTTGCATACAACACGCATACACTTTTGAACAGTGGCGCATACACCAACGCATACACCATTTAATAACTTATAAATCAATCTGATATGGCAACATTTAAAGTAGTCGTAAGAAAAAAGAGAGCTGACGGATTTTATCCAGTGTACATTCGTGTTGTCCACCGTTCAAGAATGGGTTATATTAAAACCGATAAACTCATTACGGACAAGCAAATCACCAAGAATGGCGAAATCAAGGATATTGTGGTCAACGAATATTGTTCACGAGAAATCCTACGTTATAGCGATATGATAAACCGTAAGGATGTCTCAAATTATTCTGTTGCTGAACTAATTGAATTCCTTATCCATTCAGATGAAGAAATATGTTTTAGTGACTATGCTACAAAATTCATTAACCGTATGGCCTCTGAAGGACATGAACGTAATGCTAAGAATTATCGCCTGGCTGTAAACCACCTCGAAAGATATTTGGGAACAACCAGAGTGATGTTTACTCACTTGTCTTCTTCTGTTTTGACAAGATGGATTAATAGCCTTTCGTTGACGAACAGGGCGAAAGAAATGTACCCGACTTGTTTAAGACAGATATTCAAAAGGGCACTTATAGAGCTGAACGATGAAGAACGTGGTATCGTGCGAATAAAATACAATCCTTGGTTAAAAGTATCTATTCCAAAATCTGACAGTACAGTTCAAAGAGCCATCAGTGCAGAGGCATGTAGGGAGTTTTTCAATCGTCCCCTACCGGAAACCAAAATGATTTCCTCTCTTCCGGAACTGGGCCGAGACGTGGCACTCCTATCCTTGTGTCTGGGTGGAATAAACACCGTAGATATTTTTGAGCTTAAAAAAGAAAACTATAAGGATGGAGTTATCGGATATAAAAGAGCTAAGACAAAGCACAGCCGGAAAGACGAAGCCTATATTGAAATGCGTGTGGAACCGTTCATTCAGCCTACATTTGACAAGTATCTTTCAGACGAGAATGATGAATATCTTTTCAAATTCCATAAACGTTACAGCAATCCGGACAGTTTCAATGCCAACGTAAATATTGGAATCAGAAAGATATGTGCCGATATGGGAATGAAGAAGGAGGATTACTACTGTTATTATACTTTCCGGCATACCTGGGCTACAATTGCTCAAAATGATTGTGATGCCAATCTGTATGAGGTTGCTTTCGGTATGAACCACAGTCATGGACTGAATATTACAAGAGGCTATGTCAAGATAGACTTCACTCCTGCCTGGGAACTAAATGCCAAAGTGATTGACTTCATTTTTTTCAGCAACAAGAAGAGCAAGCAAGGCAAGGCACGTGACTTCGAGACACCGGCAGACAAGATGTTCCGTATCACCAAAAAGATGATGATTTATGGCCGTGCATATTTCAAAGGTGATGTTATCGGTGAAATAACAGATATTGGTTTCAGTAATGTGGACCAGGTTATTGACAGACTGGTTGAACAGTTACCTAAGGATATTCCTATCGGATGTATGGTTCAGTTCCGCCTTATGAATTGTGATTCCAAGAAAGAAGTTGTGTATGAAAGAAGCAAAGGAAAAGGTTTTATGTAATCGGAAAACCGGAACAAACCATTAACGCAAAGGGAGGATTCTACTTATCTTTATCAGAGCCGTACCATTTCACACTGGTGCGGTTCCTTTCTATTTGTCCGGTTGATTCCAGGGCATGACCTCACAGCCTATAAGTATGGCAAAGACGAGTACGATGAGCTTCCATATAAGTATAAAGGTTTTCTTAACCAGCCATACAGCCAGACGTATGGCAATCCTCAAAAGCCAGAATACCAGCTTCAGGAGCAGCATACCTATAATAAGTACCGGCAGCAGATATATAATCAACAGCAGTTCAAACATAGCGTGTAATATTTAGTGAATATAAAACCTATTTAAGTATATAAATATACTAAAAATCAATGAAATACAGAAATTTGCACAACACTATTTTCTTGTTATTCGAGTAGATTTTTTACTGATTATCAGTGTTATATCACCACGATAACGAGGTATCTCCAGGCTCTGAAAACAAGGTTATTCTGTCTGAATGTTTCTACAATACAAATTCAGATAAAATAAGATTTCCCGATAGCCATTTCATCAGCTGAATCAGCTACAAGATTATATTTTCCCTTTTATTGGGATTCCAATAACTTAGATAATCAGGTTACTTTTACCATACTATCATGGTATCGGGACTACATATTATATTGGATATAGGTTTTATGAGAACAATAACCATCTATCCCATATAACTACATCTTGTATGTCTTTGAGACTTTGGTTTATCCAACCATATATATCGAAACATTATTTTCTTATTACTACGATTTTTATGGTTCTAAAATCGAATAATACTTATAGCATCTGTTTCTGAATACACGAAAATTGGTTTGATAAGTTCTAGGACTCTATACAACAATATTCCGCTATATGGATATTCCAAGACAACCGGATGCTACAGCACACGGTTAACAGGAATACGCCTCCAAAGAATTGTGTTGTTGATTTCGGTTTGCAACGGCTTTCTCCGGTAAATTTGGGTGTAATAATCATTCCCGGATAGCATCGTTCTGCCGTGCAGAGTTTTCCAAGCAAGTTGTACTTTTGTGGCCACAAAACTCCGTTTCGTACTCACAAAAGTAACTTGCCGAATGCTGGCGCATCGGAGCGGCTGGCCGCTGTTTCGCATGGCGAAAAATGGTCCGGGAAACCTAACCACCAATGTATCCAAGTATGAAGAATCAGAGAACCAAGTACATCAAGGTAAGGATGACACCGGAGGAAGTACAACAGTTTAAGGAGAAATCTGCCTCCTATTCATCCGTGAGCCATTATATACGATCGGCACTGGCAGAGTATTCAAATATCGGGACCAAAAGGCAGCTCGAACTGATGAATGATCTCGGTCTGTTTTACCGGAAATATCAGAATGAACTTTCCTGGGCTGGAGGAAACCTTAATCAGTCGGTTAAACGTGCCAATGAACTTGCGGTAGCCGGGTTACTCGCACCCAGCTATATTCAGGAAGTTCTGTTACCGGTTATTCTTGAAACTCAGGAAACATTGAACCGAATAAAGAAAGACCTTGATTCTCTGACACAGAAAGCTGTCAGAATCTGAATTGCAGACTACACGATATTCAATCATTTCAGATATTATTATAGTATAACCATGGATTAATGAGTTTGAAGTATTTCGGTTACTCAGTCACTTAAACCTTGATAAATAAAGATTCAATATGATAGCAACCATATTACCGGGAAGCACGAACTTCCATGCTGTCGGTTACAATGAATATAAAGTATCGAAAGGTATTGCACGGCTTATCGAGATTCAGAATTTCGGTTCACTCGGAACTTTTCACAAACCTACCCCAAGTGAGTTGGTCGGTTATCTCCAGAAGTACAGTTCACAGAACAGCAGAATCAGGAAACCGCAGTTTCATGTGGCCATATCATGTAAAGGTCACGAAATGTCGGAAGATGAGTTGCTGAATTTTGCACACCAGTATCTCAAGGAAATGGGATACGGAGAATCCGGTCAGCCGTTGCTTGTTTACTCCCATTATGACACGGAGAATACCCATCTTCATATCATCACTTCGAGAGTGGCACCTGATGGAAGAAAGATTCAGCACAGCCATGAGCGCAGACGTTCCCAGGAAGTCATTGACCGTATTCTTGGGAATGACAGGAAAAAGAAAACGGAAGATGATATTGATGCTGCCAAACAATATACATTCTCTTCTTTTGCCCAGTTCAAGGCAATAATGGTTTCCATGGGATATGAAGTATACCAGAAAGACGAGAATGTATTCGTCAAGCATGGTGGAAAGGTTCAGAAGGAAATCCCTTTTACTGAAATAGAAAGTCTTTTCAAGAGCGGTTATCGGGAAAGGACACGTTGCCGTCAGCTCAGAAGTATATTAAAGAAGTACCGTGACGTAAGTTCCAACAAGGAGGAACTACAGAAGGAACTGAAAACGAAGTTCGGCATTGACATTGTATTCTTCGGCAAGAAGGATGCGCCATACGGGTATATGCTTGTTGATCATGCAAACAAGACCGTCATTCATGGTGCAAGAGTGCTGGCTGTAGAGGAACTCCTGGACTTCACTACTCCTGAAGAGCGGTTCAATCGGATAGAGGACTATATTGACCGATTACTGACACTTAACCCCAAAATTACCCAGAGTGAAATATACAGTAAAATCAAGAAACAGCGTGCCTATATCAAGAAAGGCATCATCTATTTTGATGGCCAAAGCCGATCGTTGAAACCTTTTATGGCAGAAGCTATCGACCGTAACAACCGTATAGACATGGTTGAAATGTTCAACCCGGCTACTGAGGCTGAACGGGATTTGCTTTGTATAATTTTTAATGTTTCCCGGACAGATCTGGTAGATATATCTCCGGAAAGAACACACTACTACACAGATGCAGTGAACCGTCTACGTGAGATATTCAATGATGAAACTATTTCATCCGTCAGGAGTAAACTATATGAAGAAGGTTTTACTGTCCGTCAGGAGGAAGATACAACTTATGCCATAAATTTCGGGCAGCATATCATTATAAATCTTACTGAAGAAAACTTCAATCTTGAACGGCTAAAGAAACAGTCTGTGAAGCAAATTGAACGGCAAAAATACCAGCAACAAACAAAGTCGACTTCACATTTCTCTGGCAAGACCAAGCTGCGTGATGTAGGTGGTGGCAGTCATAGCGAGAAACGTGAGTGGGAAGTTGGACAGAAAGGTAGCTATGATGATATCGATGATGGTAATTCAATGAAAAAGATAACATTATATTAAGTGACAATAGGAAAGACCTTACCACTCAACCCATTACTTTTGGACATGTTTTTGTGCAACTGTTATTGCATCATAACTTATTTCATCTTCAGCGCCTACCGCATCAAGAACTTTATCTGCTAACCACAATGTCAACATCTCTTTCACGTCTTGATGCAAGTATTCTGCAAGCTTAATCACCTGTTCACGCTTTGCTCGCCTATCACCTCGTTCAATCTTACTGAACATAGGTGTGTCTATCTCCAATAGTGCTGCCAATTGTCGTTGCAACACGCCCTGCTTATCTCTGAGTTCTCTAATCCTATTTCCAAATAACATAATGTTATGTTTAAGTTTCGATATTATATTGATTTACTACTCTGTCGTTAGTTTCGTCTAATTCAGACGGAATATTATTTGAGAAATTAAATCCGTCCATCTGTTTTGATTAGTTCATTTAATTTCATTTCTTTAAACAAATCAAACAAAAGCATAGAGACGTTACTTATCTGATCTCCCTCATTATGTCAATTATATTAAAGTTGACCATGGTTCGCAAAAAATATTCATTGCGATAGTGATGCTGATATCCATACGTGGCAAGAGCCTTCTATAGAAGGTCAAGTATAAAGCAACTTCCATTGGTATAATACACAGATATCACTACTGTATTGTTTTAGTTCTAATTCAAGCATATATTATAAATGAGCCTTTTACCCTCATGCTCAGGAGGTCTGCTTAGAGAAGAGATATCAGAAGTATCATAATTGATACCCAAATTAAATCAGCGAGTCGCTTACCCAATTGTTTCTAAAACTCTTCCCCAAAAGGAGATGTCTTTTTAGGAGCAGCCCCTTTGTTGCGAGACTGCTCAAACTATACATCACCATTGTTCAAAAAATAAAATTTATCGAACATAATTCTGTAAAATTTGATAGTTAGTGCATCACATGTTATCATCCCTGTTTGCTTCCGGGCTGGCATTCACTTACTCTCCCGCATTTGCAGTACCATCAGCATAAACGCATTTCACTTCTCTGTTCGGAATGGGAAGAGGTGGGACAACGTTTTGTTAACGCCTAATTATATATTGTTACTTTTACTATCTTTCTCAGAAAACCCCGAATCGAATGAGCGTTCCAGTTCCAATTCTGGACGAGTTAGCAGAATTGGCATTTCCATTCTATTTTCTAAGACAATCTCTTTAGAAGCATTTTTAGCTCTTGAAACAGCAAATTTTCTAAGATCAGTTATCTGTTTCTCCATAGTCTTAGAAAGAGGTACGGTATTTTTGATAGCATCCAAAATATGTATCATCTGTAATTTGGGAGCAATATTAGATTCTTGTGATTCTACATATGCAGTAAACATAGCTTCCTTTACACATTCTTCAATTTCTGCTCCATTAAATCCTTCAGCTTTTTGGGCTAAAATATCTAAAGCAAATGAAGATACATTTTGACGATTTTTTTGCAAATGTATGGAAAAAATATTCTCTTTTTCTTTCTGACTTGGAAGATCCACAAAAAAGATTTCGTCAAATCTGCCTTTTCTAAGTAGTTCTGGAGGTAGTTGATTAATATTATTAGCAGTTGCCACAACGAATACAGGTGCTGTCTTTTCCTGCATCCATGTTAATATTGTAGAAAATATTCTAGAAGTCACACCACCATCTGTAGCTCCACTTGATTGTACACCGCTAAGACCTTTTTCTATTTCGTCAATCCATAATACACATGGAGCAACAGCTTCGGCAGTTGCAATTGCTTTTCGAATATTATCTTCACTCGACCCTACAATACCCTGAAAGACTTTTCCTACATCTAACCGAAGTAAAGGCATATTCCAACTAGAAGCAATACTTTTAGCTATTAAGCTCTTTCCGCATCCTGGGACACCCAACAAAAGCAAGCCCTTAGGCTCTTTTAATCCCCAATCACGAGCTTCCTTGTCATATGCTAACTGCCTTTTTTTAAGCCACTCCTTTAAATTTTCCATACCTCCGACATCTTTTAGACTTTCATTTTTGGGAAAGTAATCCAAAATGCCCGATTTCCTAATAATCTGCTCCTTTTCAGAAGATACAGTAAAAGGAGACTTATCGTCAAAGCCATCCTTAACAGAGGCAAGGCAGTAAGCTAAATCTGCCTCCATTGATGTCATTCCTAACGCAGCATCTATCAGTCTATTTCTTAGGTTTGTTTTGAGTTCAACTTTTGACTGCTTCGCCACTATATCCAAAACTTCTCCCAATTCATTACGTTTAGGAAGTGGTATTTGTAATACAGTAATATACTTTTCCAATTCAGCAGGAAGTCTGTAAATTGACGATAGAATAATTGCATGGGTATTGTTATTTGTTGCTTCTGCAATTTTACGGAACATCAATTTAACTTCATCCCTTTCAATATGATTATTTATATCATCAAGAACAAATATATTTTTCTCCCCAGACTTTTTTGAGTTAAGAATATAAGCTAACACTTCAAGAGGGTTTTGCATACGCTCAATTCTTTTCTCTGTTTTATCAGGTAATATCTGAACAAGTCCATATACACAATCCCATTGATAGTAATTTACTTTCTTACCTTCTCTACGCAACAGCTCTACAATACCCTTAATCTTTTGTTTCGTTCTGTAGTATTCGTAACTATGAAGATATAATACAGGGTAGTATGCCCTAATCATTAGGATAAGTTTCTGAAAAACATCTTCCATACTATTATGAATTTTGATTTAAATTAATTGTTCTACGAGGCTTCATTTTACTTAAATATTTGGCAGGAACAGGCTTTTTTGTCATTACACGTTTGTTACCTAAATGCTGCTCCAATATATCCATAGCTTCATGAGCCTTTTCGTTTATATCATTTGGTAAATAGTCAGAATCTGTTATAATGGTCCCGTCTTTTAGTATAGTAAATTTAATAGAGGCAAAAGGTTCATCTTCTAGTGGGTCATACGATTTTGCCTCCATATAAAAACTAAACCTTTCTTCTTCTGTAGGTGTAAAAGTATAATTCGATCTATAGGTAAATCCGTATTTTTCAAATTCAGAGATTAAAGCATTTTTCGAGTATTCAGCATTGAGCTCTTGAAACTTTTCCTTTAATTCTTCTACTTTTACATATGCATTTGGCATATAATAAGTATTGTAAGTAACCTCGTTAGTTGACACATCTAATCTCAAGGCAAACTCACCATTGAAGTTAGAATCATTTCCAACTTCAGTAACCAATAATATATTGTTTTGCAAAGAATACTTCCATCCTAACGTCTCACATGCAGCCATTAAAACATTAGCATTCATTATTTGAGGGTTTCGTACAAACCTAGATGATTCAAATCTTGACATAATTATAATGAAAATAACAATTCTTTAATATTTTTTAATGGATCATGGTAATCATCTTTATTCAAAAAGATTTTATCTGGAAGCAATTGCTTTACCAATTTATTACCCAATCTGATATTATAAAAAGCATACAACTTTTCATCTATAGCTATAAATACACGAGAAGCTCCTTCTTGTTTATCTTTTAATATGTTGTATTTGAATAGTTTCCTTAATTCTGAGCTGCTCAATAAAGCAATCAACTTATCCTTCCACTTGTCCCCAATATTTGCTTTTATAGCATTATCGTATGACGACAAGTAAAAGAGAGCTGTGAGATGTTTTATAATAGATATTGAATCTGTGGGCTCTAGTTCATAGAAGGACATTGTTAAAGATAAAATCCTATCATAGGATTCTGTATTACCTACATCATTCTTCTTTTTAGGATTATATGAATCACTTGCATTATTCACCTTTGACTTCATTGTAGATGAATTAATTAGCTTCTGTAAGTGAATAATTACATTTTGAATATCATCACTTATGATAGAACCATCACATGTAGATGATAATTTAAACAATTTTGCCCTATAAAAACCAACCTCTTTTTGAGATAGGCCATTTGACATTTTACTCTCAATTTCATTCTTTAATGCCTCTATCTCTTTTGTAAGCAGTTCAGATTTTGCCAGTGCTCTACGTTCCTCAAGAATATTATCGTAATCAATAAATAATTCCTCAAGGTTAGCATCTTTTCTAAAATACTCAATCTTCTCATTTTTGTAGTTTTGTACATCGCCTGAAGGCAATTTGGAAATCTCTTGCAATGCTTTTTCAATGTACTTTTCTGCAAATTGTTTCTTTGATAAATGATATTGATTAATTGCAGCTTGATAATGAGCTAGACACATCTCTTCTGTTCTAACATGAGTGATATTTTTAGGTGTCACAGAAAATGATAGAACGTTAAAACTCCCTGTAAACAATACACATTGACCATTTTTTACTTCAATAACATTCTTCTTATGGAATGCAGGAAGCTCAACATGAAAGAACTGCCTACCGTATTCAGTTTCCAAAGTTTCAAGTGCTTTTTGGGATTGGTTTCCTACCATTTTATCCTTGTGGCTATCAAGCCCTTCATCTGGAGAAGAGTATGATATGAATACTTTACCTCCTTGTTTAAGATAATTCTTGATTAAAGGAAGCCTATTGCGCATAAATGTACCATCTGCTACCCATGGACTGGATAACCAAATTTCATCAGGTTTGTCAGTTTGGAAGATATTATGCAATTCGGATTCAAATGCAATAGTATCATATAATGCACGTTTATGAAGCCTTTCTGAAAGGTCATTAAAATTAACCTCCTCTGTCTTTTTATTTTCTTCATTTGCTATAGATTGCTTATCCTCTTGCTCAATAAGTTTCTTTTCTGCCGTAATAATATTTGCCACATCTTCCTTTACTAAAGGATCAGACTTGGCAAGGTCTAAATCATTGTAAATCGTAAGGTCTTCACTCTCACTTGCAGCTTGAAGCATTTTGGAAAACAAAGTCTGTTTTAAATCTCCATCATCTTCAATTAATTGAGATAACTGAGGCAAAACACTCTGTGTAATATCGTCATAAACAATAGCCCTGACTTGTTTTGTTCTAATGCTCTGAACAAAACAAACTATCAATTCGTACTTATAAAAATTGTGATTTTGTGGGTCTGCATTCTGAAGAATAAATCTTTCCTTTGAACTCTGCATATTTGATGCTTGTATCTCAGAAAGCGCTTTTATTTCTTCAAAGCTTAGAGGGGTTAAAGATTCTTCCTCTTTTAAGAAATCTGATTCATTGATAAGTTGAATATCATCAGATGGGATACAGTCACGTAATCCTGCAAAAGAATGATTATTATTTAAATACCAAAGTTCAAAATCGGAACTAAATGATTTCATTCTCTCACCATGAGAGGCAAATTCTTGTCCCTGTTCCGTGATAAAATATGCGGACTCGTCGCCCGTCACAAGATTGTATCGAATCATAGAGTCAATAGCATTACGAATCATCTTTTGTTCAGCAATGTCATGCTCTATATCCAATCCTAATATTTTGCCAATATTGGAAAGTGATGTTTGTCCGTCAATACTAATTATTCCAACAATGGCTTTCTCAAATGCTGAAATTTTTTCCGGTTTGTTTGTAACTCCTTTATATAACTGAGCTACAAACTTAATAGTATATGGTATATATCCGATAATGAGTTCAGATATTGCTTTATTTTTATCAATGACATTATTGAGGCGTTGATCCAACGTCTCTTCAATAGTTTCCTTTTTGTCAAAATCCTCTTTTAGAGGTTGTGACTTAAACTTCTTAGACTTTGGGGTAAAATTTTTGTTTCGTCCCTTGTTATATGTATTTTGTTTCATCTTACCAAATGTTGAAGTTGTTTAATATCAAAATGGTCCATCTCATCAATTGATTTTTTATAATGAGCATTTTCTCTAAAGAAGTCTCTATTCCCAATGACAATTAGAAGTCTTCTTGCACGAGAGAAACCGACATTTATACGTCTAATATCTTCAGCAAATCCGTAATGTTTCTCTTTATTGCTTCTCACGGTTGAAATTATGATTATGTTACGCTCCATACCTTGGAACTTGTCCACTACATTAATTCTACAAGGAAGTGACTTGTCAATTTTTCCATCCTTGTATATTTCTTTAATTTTACCATATTGTGCTCCATAGAAAGTTATTATACCTATTTCTTTATCTTCTGGTTTTTCTTGAGAATCCATAAACTTTTGGAAACCGTCTGCTTTTTGCAAGGCTTTAATGACTGTTTTAATAGCATCTAGTTCACCGTAATTTACATATGATGTAGAGCCACTCGGCTGGCTTTCATATGTATTTACATTAACCCAAATAGCATGTGTTTGTGGTTCAATAAACCCAGGAATAGTAAGTCCATGATAACGACTTCCTCTAGCATTATATTGTTCATTATCCATGTCTTCATCAGCAAGTCCACATTTCAGACCTTCTTCAAGTTCTTCACTATAGAAATGACCAATCGTATCCATAATCTTTTTATGCATTCGGTATTGTGTATCCAAAGTTGCGACTATTGATGGTTTGAGTTTGAATGCTGTTCTAAATAATATTTCAAATTGTGACTCCTTGAAGCTTTCGATGGTTTCTGCCAATACTTTTTGATTTGCCTTTTTCAAGGATGTTATGATGTTATTTTCATTCATCATCGGTGGAAGCTGTTTATGGTCACCTATGATGATGATTTTCTTTCCCCATACCATAGGTACAGACATCTCCAATGGTGTAGCCTTACTTGCTTCATCCATAATAACAACATCAAAAGCATTCTCATTGTTACCAAACAAATATTTATATATTTCTTGAAGTTGTTTGGAGCCACATATACTACAAGTGGCAGCAACAAGATTTACATTACTCTTATATGCTTCATAGAAATACTCTCTTGTATTGCGATCTCTGACAGTAAGATCCCTCTTCCATTGATTTATAACAGATACATACTTAGTATCATCTGTCATGCCTTTAAGAATGGAGTCTATCCAAATGTTTGTACCATTGTCTTCATTCTCAGCACTTGGTTTAATACACCAATCTTCCATAAAGTCCAACATGTACCTTTTTGCTTCTATTCCGATTTCTTTCTCCGTTGATGCATTCTGGATTCGTACAGGTCTAATACCTCTACGCCCCTGCAATCTTTCAAGAGCATTGTCAACTGCAAGGTTAGTTTGTGAAGTTAGAAGAATCTTCGAATCAGGTTTCTTAAGTATTTGTTGCCATATAATCTCTGCAATAACAGTTGTCTTACCTGTACCAGGAGGGCCTTGAATAATTGCAATATCAGGAGCAGAAACAGCTTTTGCTACAGCCTCCAATTGCTTATCATTAAGGAATTTTTCAATTTTTGTTTCTGTTATTCGTTTCTTAACCTCTTCAAGATTCTCATCAAATTCACCTGCATATCTGGGATCAAATAGGAAGTCACATAATCTTGGATTAGCAGGTGCAGGAATCCTTTTAGTTTTTGAATGTGGATAGAACTGGTTTGGATTGGTAATTCGCAACATTGAATCGGCCAATCTTTGTAACTCAGAAGATTTGCCAACCATTGGGAATTGCAAGTAGTCTCCAACATGTATAAATCTCTCAACTCGTCCTTGGGCATTGCGATCCTCCATGTATTCAATAAATTCTGAGCTAATTTCAAATTTAATACTATTGAGTTTTCTTCCAATGCATTTTCCTAGCTTCAAAGCATTTTTCAGCATTTGAGTTCTGTTATTTCTCAGTTCTTTAATTTCATCATAATCCTGATACTCTTCCTCATATGCCAAATCTATCGCTTCATTAATAGCATCATATTCATTAGCCTTGATGAGATTTACGTTCTCATTTATATAACCATTTCTAAGATTCTTTTCAAATTTTATATTTAATTGATGGTCAAACTCAAAAGACAATATAGTTTTACCTTCATCATTTAAATCATATTCATTTGTAAGCAAAGATGGGTATAAAGTTATACTAGAGTTGATAGCATCATGAAATGAAGCTAATTCTTCCAACTCAGTATACTCAATAGTGTAATTGAGAACCTGACATGTTTCATCATTTTCAAAAGAGGCTGTAAAAGAAGGAGCAATCTCAGTTATTTTTTCCGCTACCTCCTTATAAACTTTCTTACAATAGCTAATATCATCACTTAATAATTTGATAGCAACAGAAGGATGATATTCCGGTTCTTGAATACTTAAAGATTCACCACAATGTTGGCGAACTTGAGAAAGTAATTCTATATAGTTGTTATAATCAGCTGGATAAAATTCAACCAATCCTGATGCTGCTTTAACTCTAATCCGTTTGTTAGAAACAAATTTTAACTGCATTTCACGCAACAATCCCTTATTCGGAATTACAAAACAGCCATAGTCGTATTCTTTTTTTATGAAGGTCTTATTATCATATGCAGCAATAACCTTCTGGTGCATCTCGTATGCAGTGTTGAAAAAAGAATAAGAATCATTAGAAGTAAAAATATATGAATTCCCACTTACAGAAAGACCTTCAATTTGCACATCTGGTCTAAAATCTGTAGGTGTAAAGATAGCTCTGCAAGCAGCAATTCTTATACTTTGTATTCTTATACTTTGTATTGCTTGAGAGTTAAAGTTAAGATAACTTTTTCCCTGAGTTTTTATAAGTAGTTGACCACTAACAGAATCAAGTACATCTATCACTCCTGGCATTTCTTTAATCTCAGATATAATTGAAGCTATATTTTGGTTGCTTTTAAACGATGCGACTATAACAGTCCTGCGTTCAGTTGTCAATGTTTCAGGATAATCAGATTTTATTAATTCTTCTAGATATAACGCTTGACTATCATTGTTAAAGGTATATACCCCATCTGCATAGCTATAGTTCGGATCATAATCATTTAGGTTTGAATTTATACTCTCCAACAAATCATCAAGATTTTCTGACGACTTAAGTGTTAAACTACCAGAAAGAATATGCTTTACATCTTCAGCTACTTTATAGCAGTTATCAGCAGCTACATTTGATAACTCTTCAAGAATTTCTTCTGTTATATCAACGTAACCGACAAATGATATTTCTCCTTTATTATTTGTTACAAAATCTATATTAGGATTACGGTATTTTGTAGCTTGAACACTTTTTATAGCTGAAGTCAATCTTTCCTGAAGAGTTGGAGCTTTAACTTTTAATGTTAATGTATTATACGTGCGGTCATTATAGTGCTCTTTCTCTATGCTTCCGACTTCTTCTACAATAAATAATTCCTTCTTATCTGTATTTAAAGCTCTTTCACCATCAATATATGCTTTCCACATTTTTCGAGATTGTTCTCTATTTATCTCTCTTACTGGTTCTTTCAAGGAAAGAAGACTAGTACAGAAATCCTTGATTTCACGATATGATGTCATAAGGTCATTGCGATCGAGGAAATCCATTAGATTGTGATTAATATATTCTTCAGCCATGAATTTCAGATTCATGCTCTTATATTCAGAAGAATCAGTTGGGACAACAAATTCCTCGTCTGAGATATAGCTCAACGAGAATTCAGTTAGATTTTGTCTTGGCGTAACATATATAGATAACTTCAATTCTTCGATAATAAACTGATATTTTCGAAAGTCTTTCTTGTTCTTTCCTTTATAAATAATTTTGCATTGATGGACACCAAGAATAGATTCGAAGATTTCTTTTGCTGTCTGAGTTGTAGATTTAAGATAATTCTTGCTACACTCAAAGGCTTGTTGAGAGTATACAATAATACATGGTGTTGACTCCAATACCTCTGTAAATAATTCTTCCGTGAATGTTCTATCTAATTCAGCCATATTATTTTATTTTAGATAAACTATACTTATGTTTCGGTCGTACATATTTAATTGAGCACGTATAATTTCTTCATTTTCAATAAGTAAAACTACACCATAATCCGCAAATGAAGTTCCCATGCTATCATACCCATAACCACGAAGTTGAACTATATTGTCGCTAACATTAGTAATGCGCATACGTTTTGGAGACATCTGTATATTGTTCTGCCACAAAGGATGTATACCGTCTAAGTTAAACATAGTGACTGTATATCCTTCTCCATCTTCAATATTTTTTTCTATGACTAATCTTCTGTTTGCTCCATAGTTATGGCCAGATATATCTTGATTATTTTGAAATCTTACGTGATCTGAAGAGGTGAAAGCAACAGAACCTTTTGGTGGGAAATTATTGCCTTCTATGAGATTTTTAATGAATTTATCCATTGTTATTTATTTTGGGTACAAAGTTAATTAAATGTCCAAAAAGTGACAAGTTTATATTTGTGCAATGTATGAGTATTGTTACACGAAATCACACGACATAAACAACTATTGTACAATGTAATGTACTATTGTAACTTTTATAGTTAAATAAAACATGCTATTCAAATTTCATCTATCTGAATATTCCGGTTTATCCATCCCAAATCACAAATGTGTTGCACATTTCTTACCTGAAAATCTTGGTTAATACATTTGTCACAAAATCAATCAATACTTGAAATGATACAGACTCCGGTTATAGTGACATTTGCCAATCAAAAAGGAGGTGTAGGAAAAACTACCCTTTGCGTAACCTTTGCCAACTATCTGGTGACAAAGGGTGTAAGGGTTGTAGTGATTGACTGCGACTTCCAGCACTCCATCATGAAATGCCGTAAGGCTGACATCAGAAAATATGGCGAACAGGAAATGCCATACGAGGTATGGGCATATGAAGCCAACGACAAGGCGATGATGACTTCCCTTATGGAGAAGCTGCACAACGATCCTGAAATCGACGTTGTACTTATGGATTCTCCCGGCAGTCTGAAAGCGGAAGGGCTGATACCCATATTCGTCAACTCGGATATCATTATTGTTCCATTTCACTATGATCTGATAACCGTTCCGTCCACGGCCAGTTTCCTCATGTTTGTTGACCGGCTGAAAAAAGCTGTCGGTGAAAGGATGAAGGCCAGACTCTTCATCATTCCCAATTTGAACGACGGAAGAATCGGCAAGCGTTCAGAACTGCTTATCTGGGACAATGCAAGGGATACCTTCTCCAACTATGGATACGTCACTGCGAAGATTCCCAAACGTGCGGATATGGAACGGTTCAGCACCATGGCGGCACTGGATATGCAGGCCGCTATCGTTACACCGGTCTTTGACAAGGTCTATCAGAGTATCTTCGATACACTTCAACCGATAAGGGAAAAAGAACTCAAAGGCATACAGCTGACGGAAAATCTGAATCCCAAACCTAAGAAGAAAAAGAAGGCACAGCCGTCTGATGAAGCTTCACAGGACAGTAACGAAAATCAGAATAAAGAACCAGAATAATCAGTAAACTTCAATAACCATAGCACTATGAGTAAGGATATACCGGAAATAGATGACCTGACAAGAGGCATCAATGATTCAGAACTTATATTGACGGAAGATACCGTAGAAACACAGGTTGAGCAAAGAGAAAATAATAATGAAACACAGGAAAAGGATACTGCTGTTTCCTTTTCGGATACAGGATGCTGGGATGACTTCATGGAATTCCTTCAATCGGACGGTTCGGGAACGGACAAAACTGAAAGGCTTGTCTGCAAGCTTGACCGTGACCTTGCGGATTCACTGGACGACTGCGATATACATGGCAGATGTCGCTCTGACCTGGTGAATGCCATCGTAAGGGCATTCTTCAAGTCATACCTGCCACGTCTGGCAGAATACAGAAGGGAAAAGAAATCTTTGTTTAACAGTTATAATCTGTAGGATATGAAAAAGACAGACTGGACTGACAGGATGCTGGCCGCTCTTGTCGAGCTGTATCCGGTAGAGACCACAGCCTATACCGCTGCCGTTCTTAATCTGAGCGAATCGACCGTCAAGCAGAAAGCCCGTGAACTTGGACTTGTAAAAATGGCTAAATCCAGATGGATGGAGCGTGCCGACTATATCAGGAACCACTTTCAGGAGTGTTCCTTCTCTGAGATAGGGAAAGCTCTCGGCATTACCCGGATGAGTGTCGGACGCATAGCCGCTGCACTCGGACTGAAACGCAGCAGTGAAGAGAAACACCTGATTTCCTCACGTATCCGTACCCAGATGGTAAAGAGGGAAAGACGGCGTATCGTCTTCGGACTGGAACCCATAACCGGTATCCGTGTCATTTCAAACAGGGCGAAGGTAAGGGTGCGCTCAAACATGAAGTCAAACGGATACATCATCAGTGAGGAACACAACGTGATTTATTATACCGGCACTACGGAACGCAGGGAACGTCTGGAAAGCCGGGGTATCAGACTGGGACTGCATATCCTTCCGTTTCCGGAGGACTGTTCCGCTCTTTCATCCAACATCATATTACAACAGCCATGCAGTACGGACAGATAGTATTCCTTCTCTTCGTGGCAATGGTATTCTACTATGCGGCAATGATTTTCATGGACTTCCAGAGGGCAAAGGCCGCACAGAATGCCGAGCAGGACAGCCATAATGAAGAGGACATTGACATATCGGAAGAGGCACGAAGCTTCAGACCGATAAGAATAAACCGGGATGAACCTGATTCCAAAGAAGAAAGTTCAGAACAGAATAATACAGGGAATCCCGAACCTGAGAATGAAAATACTGATTCTGACGGTACAGAGAAATCTGCATCCAAATCAGAATCTTCCAGACACGTTTACCGGGAGGCCATCATGACTGACGGCATTCTGGTTGAGAATATCATTCAGGAAATAAACAGACTGGCAGAGACCGGTACAAGTGACCTCGGTGCCGTTATCTTCAGCTGTGAGAATGCCTGATATTATATACCGTTCCTTTAGTGACATCTGTTTCTTTGGCGATGAAATCATTTAACATTATTCAGAAATGCAGATAATAAAGAAAAGTGCCCGGAATCTTACGGAGCGTTTCATCGGTTCAAGTTTTGGACAGAAGTGTGTGGTGGCGGCCATTGCACTCGTTATTTCCACATCCAACGTAATGGCAGGAAGCAAGGGTGCAGCTGGTTTTACCAAGGCCACTCAGGAAGTCAGTTCCTACCAGACTCCGGTATCGAACCTGATGAAGGCCATTGCAGCCGTTATCGTCCTGGTCGGTGCCTTCAACGTCTATTTCAAGATGCAGAACGGAGACCAGGATGTGAAGAAGACCATCATGCTTACCATCGGAGGCTGTATCGCATTCATCGCACTTTCGGAAGCTCTTCCGCTGTTCTTCCAGTAATCCTTACCCGGCATGACAATGAATCAGGAAGGATACCCTGTGTTCAAGGGATTGCAGAAACCGCTGGAGTTTATGGGCATACGCGGCCGTTTCCTTACTCTGGCAGCGGCAGCCATAGGCGTATCATTCGTAGGCTTCATCGGTTTCTCAATCGCATTGGGAAAGGTTGCAGGGTTCATAGCCATGATGGTCATGGCACTGGTAGGACTGATAACCATCTACATCAAGCAGCGTGGTGGACTCCACAACAAGAAAAGGGCAAGAGGTATCTATATCTACAGAAGCCTGAGAAAAGAACAGTAAATCACTTTATACAGTATGGCACACAAAAGGAAAAGAATTTTTGACGGACTCTATGCGCAGCTGGAAGAGACGGACGGCAATGTCGTGCTGTTCTCGGCCAGAGGCGAGCCGTCCGTTATCTTCGAAATAACCAATCCGGTCCAGCAGCTCTGTACGGATGCGCAGCAGTACATGCTGTTTCATGACGTGCTATCCAATATCCTTCAGACCATCGGTGAGGGATATGCACTGCAGAAGCAGGACATTCTGTGCAGACAGGCATATCATCATGACGTACCGGACGATGCGGAGTTCCTGACAAGGAGCTATTTCAGATACTTCGAGGGAAGGGAGTTCACAGAGATAAGGACTTTTCTTATCCTTACCCAGGAGGCTCAGAAGAACCAGTTCATCCAGTACGACCCGAAGAGATGGCTCGATTTCCATTCCAAGGTATCAAAGACGGATGATATTCTGACCGAAAAGCATATCCGGCACAGAAAGCTCGGCAAGGAGGAAGTCAGCGAGTACTGTCACCGTTTCATGGCATTCCAGTTCCGGCACGGACCGTTCTCAATGACCAACTTCAAGGCTTCGGACGAATATCTCAGGACTGGTGACCGTATCATCCGTTCCTATCCGCTGGTGGATATTGACGAGATAAACCTGCCTTCCATGGTAAAGCCGTACACGCAGATGAACATCAACGGATACGGAATTGCTACAGACCTGCTTTCTTTCCTTACCGGCGTCCCCTACTCGGACTGTGTGGTGTTCAACCAGGTCATTCAAATACCAGGACAGAGGAAGCTGCTGCGTAAGCTTCAGGCCAAAGCGAAGCGTCACGGTTCCATGCCGGACCCGAGCAACCGTATTGCCAAGGCTGACATTGAGGAAGTGCTGGACAGGCTGGCCGTTGACAGTACCATGCTTGTGTACTGCAACTTCAACATTCTGGTGAGCTGTCCACCTGACAAGGTTACTCCGGTAACTTCCTTTCTGGAGACAAAGCTGTACGAGTGCGGCATCATGCCGTCAAGAACGGCCTACAACCAGCTGGAACTTTTCATGGACTGTTTTCCCGGTAACGGCTATGCCTTCAATCCGGACTATGACCTGTTTCTGACGCTTTCGGATGCTGCACTTTGTTTTTTCTTCAAGGAGCATCTGAAGGAGTCTGAGGATACACCACTGACTACATACTACACCGACCGTCAGGGACTGCCTGTATGCATTGACATTACCGGCAAGGAAGGCAAGAAGAAAATGACAGACAATGCCAACTTCTTCTGTATCGGTCCTTCAGGTTCCGGCAAGTCCTTCCACATGAACAGTGTGGTACGTCAGCTGCTGGAACAGAATACGGATGTGGTCATGGTGGATACGGGTGATTCCTACGAAGGCATATGCGGATATTACAAGGGTACATACATAGCCTACTCGAAGGAGAAGCCCATTTCCATGAATCCGTTCAAGGTCACGAAGGAGGAGTATGAACTTAATTTCGGAGAGAAGAAGAACTTCCTCAAATCGCTGATATTCCTGATATTCAAGGGCAACGCATTTCCTACAAAGATTGAGGATATGCTGATAAACCAGACCATCGTGGAATACTATGAGGCCTATTTCAATCCTTTTGAAGGGTTCAGCGACAGTGAGCGTGAGGCATTGAGGCAGAAACTGCTGGTCGCCGCCAAGATGGAGGATGACTATGAACAGTACACGCACAGTATGGAGGACATCGACAGGCAGATAAACACGGAAGAGGTTCAGGAGAAGGCTGAAAGCCGTGCCCTGCTGCTGCCTTCCGAAGTACGCCGTCTGAAGCTGATACGACAGTGCCGTTCACTGACTGCTCTGATCAATGATGAAGCTGCCACCAAACCGGAAAAAAAACGTGCACTTGCCATTATCGAAAAATATAAAAGGGAACTTTATAACAATTCCATGCTGATTAAGATAGACAGGCAGATTGACCACATGGAGGAACAGAAGCGCAGGCTGAAGGTTCAGGAGCTCTCGTTCAATTCCTATTATGAGTTTGCTCTGGAACGCATACCGCAGATTACACAGCTGGAGAAAATCAGTTTCAATATACATGACTTTGCAGCCATACTGAAACAGTTCTACCGTGGCGGCGAGCTGGAGATGACACTGAACTCCGACCTGGACATCAACCTGTTTGACGAGCGGTTCATTGTGTTCGAAATAGATAAAATAAAGGATGATCCGGTGCTTTTCCCGATTGTGGTGCTGATTATCATGGACGTGTTCCTGCAGAAGATGCGTATCAAGAAGGGACGGAAGGCTCTTATCATTGAAGAAGCATGGAAGGCAATCGCTTCACCTACCATGGCGGAATATATAAAGTATTTGTATAAGACCGTCCGGAAGTTCCACGGAATTGCCGGTGTGGTCACACAGGAGCTTAATGACGTGATTGATTCCCCTATTGTGAAGGAGGCCATCATAAACAACTCGGATGTGAAGATTCTGCTTGACCAGACCAAGTTCAAGGACAGGTATGAGGATATTGCAGCCATTCTGGGACTCACTGACATACAGCGTCAGCAGATTTTCACCATCAATGCGCTGAACAACCATGAGGGAAGAAGCTACTTCAAGGAGGTGTGGATTTGCCGGGGACAGCACTCGGATGTGTACGGCGTAGAGGAAGCACCGGAATGTTACTGGGCATACACTACAGAACGTACCGAAAAGGAGGCACTGAAGATTTATCTTGCCCGGTACGGTACGCTGCAGGAGGCCATCACCCGTATCGAGGAAGACCGCAAGGCGGATGGAGGGCTTCTGTATCTGGAGTTTGCAAGAAAAGTCAACCAACATCAAAAAGTTATGTCACTATGGTAAGAACAGTATTAAGAATCATATCGGTTATAATGCTTTCTGCATTTGTCTGTATTAATGCACATGCTGCCTGGAGAATCGTATTCGACCGCAACTGTCTGAAGATTGTCATGGCCAATACCGCTTCACAGAAGCTTATCGAGGAACAGCACAACCAGCGTGTGGATACCATTGCCGCAAAGAAACAGAAGGTAGAACTCTATACGGTAAGCATGGCTACCATGAAGGAACTATACAAGCTGAGCATGGAGAACATATCCGGTTTCGGGACTGAAAGTCTTTATTATAAGGAAATAGGCCTGTGCGCTCTGGATATTCTGCGAAATGTTCCGGTACTTGTCAGCACGGTAAACAGGGCCAAATTTTCAAACAGGCTGCTCTGTCTGAACGAGCTCGGCAATCTTGTAGCGGAAACCCAGCAGCTGGTCGGCAACTTTGTCAATATCGTGAACAATGCCAGGATTCCCAATCCGTTGCAGGGACAGGCAACTGCCGAGAAAAAGAATGACGGCTACAATCTGCTGGACAGGTATGAAAGGCTGACACTGGCCAACAGCATCTATACTGACCTGAACAGGATACGCTACAAGGTGGAAGGGATGGTTCTGATGGCACAATATGCCACTGCAAACGACCTCTTCTTTGCCATAGATCCTGAAGGATGGGCAAATGTGGTGACCATGAAGAATCATGTGGGAAATCTTGTACAGGACTGGAACGGACTGGTTGCTTCAAATTATTAACCTTTCATATATCTCTGTCATGAAACTCAGGAATATAAGTATCATATCAGCCGGTATTATAATGCTGTTGCTACCTGTAAAGGCTTCCGCTTTCATAATACCCAAAGACCTGCCGACCATCGAAGCACTCATTGCCCTGCACAAGGCCATAAAGAAGGACGAGGACAAGGCTCTTACAAGAGTGGCAACAAGCTATGGCGAGCAGTCGCTCATTGAGAAAGGTGCGGAAAAGTTCAATGATGTCAGGACCACTCTGGATACAAGGCTGAACAATGCCTATTCGTATCTGGTACTGGCCGGTGCCATTTCTTCAACGGCCAACTCACTGTATCAGCTGGTAACGGAATACAAGGACTTTACCGGTAATACTTTCAGTCATGTATCAAAGAAGCCTTTCGTAGCCTGGTATTATGCCGATGCCAACGTGGCAATATCAAGGGAGATACAGCACTGCTACAGACTGTATGCATCCGTAGCCGCTTCTGGTATAAACCTGATGAAGGCTTCCATGGATGAGAAGCTGAATCTGGTAATGACACTGAAGGCTTCCATCGATAGGGCAAGGTACATAATAGACAATGCCAATCTGTACTGTTTCCTTGTCACGGACTGCGGATGGAAGCCGGACTATATCTGGGAGATACTGAACTCCAATGTGAAGAATGAGATAGCTGAGCGTGTAATCAATAAATGGAATCAGGGATATGCAGGTTAGAATTATGTTATTGTGCCTGTTCTGCATGTCAGTTTCAGGTACAGTCACTGTTGCCAATGCCCAAAGCATAGTCAGTGACAGTGAAAAGCAGAAACAGTGGAAGTCTATGGAAAACGGTCCGTGGGATTTTGCTCCGGACTGGTATTACTTTTTCCTGCACAAGAAATACTCAGGTGCGGAAATGTACTGGAAATGGGACTGGTTCAATTCCGGATTCCGTGTCCGTTTCAAGGAACCAAAGTCTGATGTAAAACGTATCATGCCGGTGCGTGTGACTGCCGAAGAGACGCAGAGGCAGAAAATCAAAAAAGTGGAGAGTGAGCGCAAATATATCGAGGAACTGTATAAGGAAGAACTGGCAAGGGAGGCTGACAGGAACGTTGACCTGATGTATGCCACCTACAAGGACGAGTTCAACCGTATGCAGGACTGTATTACGGACGGACTGCTCTACTGTATGCAGAAGAGTGACGGCAAGCTCCGCTATCAGGTGGACGAGCTGAGCCGCCAGAATGAAATACTCTGTGCGGATATAGCCTATATACACAAAACCGGTGTCGGCTATGGACTGGAGAACGCCAAGCGGCAGAAGGCATACGAGGAAGCCAAATCCAGGATGGCAGAACTGGTCAACAGGACTGCACACCTTTGTGCCGTTGCCGCTACGCATTATTGAAAAACAAGTAAAAACAAATAACATTTTAAGATATGGATTTATTGTTTATTCCGCTGACAATAGGACTTCCGGCCATTGACGAAAGTCTGGAAAAGCTGCTGACGGCCATGGAGACATTTCCCAATGTGGCTGTTCTCGGTGATGCCGTTTCAATGGCAAAGGCTCTCGGCCTGTGCCTGGCCCTGTGTGTCGGTTCATACGAATGCTGGATGATGATGCTCGGAAGGCGTGGTATGGATGTCATGAAGCTGTTGCGCATCATCGGCATTTCCCTGTGTATTTCATCCTCTTCATGGATATGCTCGGCTCTGCAAGTTCCGGGAAAGAGTCTGGAATCCGCTACATGGGCTATGGCCAAGGCAAAGAACAAGGAAGTGGCGGCCTTCGAGCTGAAGGTGGCACAGAAACAGAGTGAATATCTCGACAGGCTGAGAACCGTGCAGGACTCCATAGCCACGGCAAAGCAGGTAGCCGAAATCGGTCAGGATGCTGCCTGGTGGGACAAGCTGATATATAATGTGGAGAATTTGGGCTCGACCATCAACAACTACGCCCAGAGGGCTGCCGTGGCGGCTGAGACGAAGGTCAGTGAATGGATAAACGATGTAATACGCTTTGTCGGGGAACTGATTTTCCAGATGTCGTATTACGGGATGCTCGTGGCACAGAGGATTTTTATGGCCATCATGATGATATTCTGTCCGATCATGTTTGCTCTCTCGCTGGCACCGCCATGGAACTCGGCCTGGAGCCAGTGGATGTCCAAGTTTCTTTCCCTCTCGTTATGGGGATTCGTGACCTATATGTGCATCTATTATATAGACTTCATCCTTCTTTATAACCTGCAGCAGGATTTGGTGGCATATGACCACCTGCTGCACGGCTCGGTAAATTCTTGGGAACAGATCGGCGCATTGGGACTGCAGGGAATAGGCTCCAATTGTATGTATGCCATGGGTATGCTCGTGGGTGCCTATATCATACGCTTCGTTCCTGAAGTGGCTTCATGGCTGATTCCGGGAGGTGTAAGTTCTGGTACGGGTTCCGTTGCCGGTTCGGCTGCAATGGGTATCACCACTACTGCAGGTGCCATGGCCGGAGGTGCGGTAGGTTCTGCCATGAGAGGCACAGGTTCGGCTGTCAGGTCATTAGTCAAATAACTTCAAATCTTTTTACAATATGCTTATTGAATCCCTTGCACAGAAAACCAGACTGGCCATGATGACGGTATTTGCGGTAATCGGAGGCTGCACCGTCATCTGTGCCTTTACGGTCTGGTGCTGCATTTCCCTTGTCAACGAGGAAAGGCAGCAGATTTATGTACTTGACGGAGACATTCCGTTTCTTGCCGAGCGTGCACGGCTGGAAGCCAACTTCACTATGGAGGCCAAGGCGCACATACAGCTGTTCCACCAGTATTTCTTCAACCTGCCGCCCGACAACGACTATATCAAATGGACGGTAGGGAAAGCGATGTATATGGCTGACGGGACTGCGCTGAAACAGAAACAGGCCATGGACGAGAACGGTTTCTACTCGGACATTATTTCCTCTTCGGCTGTCTGCACCATCATGTGTGACTCCATTCAGTTTGACGGACATGAACGGAAGTTTACCTATTACGGTACGCAGCTTATCAAGCGCAGGACCAGGGACATCAGACGCTCGATGGTGACAACAGGTTACATCGAGTCCGTACCGAGGACAAGGAACAATCCGCACGGTCTGCTCATTACCGGCTGGAGGACTCTTGAAAACAGGGATTTGGACTATTGATATACGGATATTATGAAATCATTCAGAAAAAAGATACAGGAAAGCCGTCTGAAAACGCATCTGCTTGTCAGGTCGTGGTTGCAGCCCAAACTGGGTGTCATCGGAAGAAGATACCGTCTGGCCGCAAGAATAAGACTGGCAAACAGATGGGCGGCAAAGCATCCGAAAACGACATTCGCAGGTGTAGCAGGGACATTGCTTCTGCTACTTGTCAGTACCGTTGCCATAGATTCCGGCAACGGAAAACAGAGTGAGCCGGATGTCAGTTCGATAGCCGCAATGGAACCGGTGTTTCAGGGATTCCGTACCATCCAGGCAAACAAGGACATTCACCGCAGTGTATTGACGGACATGACGGTGAAGGGACAGTTACTGCGTCATGAACTGGACTCCATGATTGCCATACCTGTAAAGAGCCGTGAGGATTCCTTGCGGATCATCCTCAAATACCGGCAGCTGGAAAATATAGTCAAATCCATTAAAAACAATGATAACCCATGATTAAGATTAATTTCAAACAGCCCAAGTATATCTTTCCGCTGGTCATATTCGTTCCGCTGTGCGCACTGGTATACTTTGTGATGCAGACCTTCTCCGGTGGTGAGGAGACTGCCGGAACGGTAGCTACAGACCGTATCAACATGGAACTTCCCCAGGCCAATGCCGAGGAAGCCGGAGACAAGATGTATGAGATGTCCAGACGTTTCGGTGACGAGGATGCCTTCACTGCCGTAAGCGGTATCGGGGAGGAAGAACAGAAGAAGGAGGAACTGGAACACGGCTACAGCGAGGAGGAGCTGAACCGTCTTGATGCAGCTGAAGCTGAAAGACAACGGCAGCAGAGAGAACTTGAAGAACTGGAGCGTTCCCTTGCAGAATCAAGAAAGCATATCAATGCATATGCCTACGGTAACGGTCCTTCGGGAAACAGTGAAACGGGTTACGGAGGTATGGGCTATTCCTCACAGGACGAGTTTGCACGTGACCTTGAAGAGATTCAGCGAAGGAGCTATGAACGGCAGAAGGCAATTGAAAGCGGACTGGGTATCAAAGACCCGGAAGCAGAGGAAGCGGAAAGAAAACACAGGGCTGATTCCATAGCTAAAGTACGTCAGGAGGAAAGGGAACGTAACCGTCCGAGTCTGGTAATCAAGTCCGATGACACCAATGCCGACAGGTTCAATACGGTTACTGCTCCGGATGAATTTGCTGAAAACAAACTGATACGTGCCATGATTGACCAGACTACAAAGGCGCATGAAGGTACACGTCTGCGGTTCAAGCTTCTAGACGATGTGACGGTAAGCGGCACAAGGCTAAAGAAGGGAACTTACCTCTATGGAACGGTAACCGGTTTCGGACAGCAGCGTGTCAGGGCTTCCATAACCAGTATTCTTGTCGGCGACAGATTCATAAAGGTTAAGCTTTCGGTTTTTGACAATGACGGTATGGAAGGTTTCTATGTTCCAGAATCGGCTTTCCGTGATTTTATGAAGGATGCTGGTTCCAATACGGTACAGCAAAATATCAGTTTTGAATCGAGTGACGGTTACGGTACAGGTATTTCTACGGAGGCCATTGCCCTCCAGTCACTGCAGAATATGTATAACTCTGCCACGTCTGCCATATCTTCCAATATCAGAAAGAACAAGGCAAAAATCAAATACAATACCATCGTTTATCTGATAAACTCGGAAGATGCAAGATAAGTGCAGTTTTTCAATATAAATCTTAATGTCATTATCAAAAAAATATAATATTACAATATGAAAACCAGGATTATTCTGATAATATGCCTTATCACAGGCATAGCCGTACACCTGTCGGCCAACGAGAAAATATACATCAACCGGGAAGTGACCACGCACATTGTCATGCCCGAGAACATCAAAATGGTGGATATTTCCACTACTAAAATTATAGGCAACCAGTGTACAGACAATATCGTCCGTATCAAGCCTTATCTGGAGAATGATTCCATATCATCTGAAGGTTACAAGGAAAACGAACTGCTGGGTACACTCACCATTATCGGTGAGCGTCATATCGCACAGTATGCCATCCTCTATACCGAATCCCCCAAATATGCTTCTACCATCTACAATGTATCCTACAATGAGACACAATCCTATATCAATCCGGAGGTTTCCATGCCTATGGCCGAGATTGCACGATATGCCTGGGCTGTCTATGGAAGCAGAAGAAAGTTCAACCAGATTGTATCAAACAAAAACGGAATAAGGGCATACATCAACAATATCTATTCCATCGGTGACTATTTCTTTCTGGACTATACGCTGAAGAACAGGACCAGGATTGCATACGATATAGAGGAGATAAGGGTAAAACTTACTGACAAGAAAGAAACCAAGGCAACCAATTCACAGACCATAGAACTTACTCCGGTATTCTCCATGAACAGCACACGTAAGTTCAAGAAGGACTACAGGAATGTGCTCGTGCTTCCAAAGCTGACTTTCCCTGAAGAGAAGGTGCTCCGTCTGGAGATTTCCGAAAACCAGATTAGCGGACGTGTGGTGGTACTCACCATCGAATATGAGGACATTCTCAATGCGGACGGCTTCGACTCGGACATTCTGGACGATGCCGACTATTACCCCTACTATTATATTGATCATTCCATAAAAGATAGGCCATGAAGAAGATTCTGTTCATTCTGTTTTGCCCGGTTGCATTCATCGGTGCATCGGCACAGACCGGAAAGGTTTCCGTCAATGCCGGATTCCTTTTTCCAAGTACGCTGAATGCCACTTTGGGTTATGAGTATCCGCTTTCATACGGAAATGCGGTCGAAGTATACGGTGAGGTCGGGAATCACTGGCAGAAGCCGGTATGTCACAATTTCTGGAAAGGATATTTCTGGAATGGAGGTATGGTTTACAAGCACCGTCTGGCACGGTACAAGAACGGTATGATGCGCCTTCGTCTGGGGCCTCAGTTCGGTGCGGTACAGAAGAAGTTCTTCTTCGGACTGGAGGCCGGATTTGAATACAGCTATGTGTTCCGCAGCGGACTGGAGTTCTCTGTCATACAGAAGAACAATGTGAACTTCCTGCATGGGGATACCTTCCGTAACGGTCTGCTGTTGGGTATAAAGATTCCTTTCTGACAATATAAATTTTACGGCGTATGGCATTTGAGGAGACAAGGGAACAGCAGCAGATGTACAATTACTTCAGGAGCTGCATCTATATCTTTCTGATTATTGAAATCATCATGAACCTGCCTGTTACGGCAGACAATAGGGTTACGCAGTTCGTTCTTGACCTGCTGGCACGGTTCAGGGTATTCAACTCAGTATCTGGCTGTAAGGTTGCTGAACTGGTATGCATCTGTATTGTCTGTATAGGCACAAAGGCTGAAAAGTCACTGAAGTTCAATGTAAGGACAATGGTCATCTATCCGGTACTGGCCGGTCTGACACTTGTAGGACTTTGTTTTGTATTCCATGGCATGAGTTTTGGATTCAACTGGATGGGATTTCCAGCCAACCGTCTTCTGTATGCGGTATGTTCGGTAGTGGGTACAATGCTGGTACATCAGGGACTGGACGGGATTGCCAAGTATTACAACTACAAGGTCGGTGAGGACCGTTTCAACTTTGAGAACGAATCGTTCCAGCAGTCGGAAACGCTGGTCAGCAACGATTACTCGGTGAACATTCCGATGATATACTACTGGAAGAAGAAAATGCACAGGGGATGGATCAATATCATCAATCCGTTCCGTGGCACGATTGTACTGGGTACGCCGGGTTCCGGTAAGTCTTTCGGCATCATTGACCCGTTCATCAGGCAGCATTCAGCAAAGGGATTTGCCATGATGGTATATGATTTCAAGTATCCGACACTGGCCAGGACGCTTTTCTACCAGTACTGCAAGAACCGCAAGGCTGGCAAACTGCCTCAGAACTGCGGATTCCGTACCATCAACTTTACCGATGTGGAATACTCCAACCGTATCAATCCGATTCAGCGGAAATATATCCCGGATCTGGCTGCAGCTTCCGAAACGGCAGCTACTCTTTTGGCCTCACTCAACAAGGGAGGTGGAGAGAAGAAGGGTGGCTCTGAAGCCTTCTTTACCAACTCAGCGGAAAACTTCCTGGCTGCCATCATCTATTTCTTTGTAAACTTCCATCCGGTCGGGTTCAGAAACGGCAGGAAACTGAAACGTTTCATATCACTGGAGGGAAAGAAGCTGGAGATTGTCATACGCAACTGGGATGACTTCAACGCCATCGACAAGGACGGCAATGTGGTGCTTGATTTCGTGGATGAGAACGGCAATGACGTATCGACTGACGAGGACCGTATGTTTGTGGACCTGAACGGATACAGCTATAAGGACAGAACTGGCAGGAAGATTCTGATTCAAAGGTGCTGGTATGAGGACGAGCATGGCAATGAGGTGGAACCGGATACCGTAACCGGCGAGTTCTCTGATATGCCGCATGTGCTTTCATTCCTCGGAAGACCATACGACCAGGTATTCAATATCCTAATGCAGGATGACAGGATTGCTTCGCTGATGGCTCCTTTCAAGAGTGCTTACGAGAACAAGGCGAATGACCAGCTGGAAGGTATGGTCGGTACGCTTCGTGTGAACGCCGCACGTCTTGTGTCTCCGGAAGCGTACTGGGTATTTACCGGGGATGATTTCGACCTGAAGATTTCTGACAAGGCAAATCCGAGCTATCTGGTGATTGCCAATGACCCTGAAAAGGAACAGGTTATCGGCTCGCTCAATGCTCTGGTTCTGAACCGTCTGATTACAAGGGTGAACTCAAAGGGTAACATTCCGGTGAGCATCATCGTGGACGAGCTTCCGACACTGTATTTTCACAAGATAGACCGTCTTATCGGTACGGCACGCTCCAACAAGGTTGCCGTGACTTTAGGTTTCCAGGAGCTTCCTCAGCTGGAGGCTGACTACGGCAAGGTCGGTATGCAGAAGATTATCACTACCTGCGGTAATATCTTCATGGGTGCGGCACGTAACAAGGAGACGCTGGAGTGGGCACAGAATGATGTATTCGGAAAGGCAAAGCAGACTTCACGCTCCATTTCCATCAATGACCACAAGGTATCAACCACAATATCTGAGAAGATGGACTTTCTGGTTCCCGCAGCCAAGATTGCGGATATGGCTACCGGCTGGCTGGCCGGACAGGCTGCACGTGACTTTACTGCTACTGATGACAGTATGCTTGACCATTTTGACATCGAGCAGTCGGAAGAGTTCAAGACTACCAAGTATTTCTGTAAGACGCATTTTGACATGAAGAAGATAAAGGACGAGGAAAAACACTATGTGGCTCTACCCAAAATCTATGAGTTCAAAAACGACAAAGAGAAGGAAATCCTGCTCAACCGTAACTTCAAGCGTGTGAACCAGGAAGTGGAGGATATGGTAAAGGAACTTCTCGGTATCAGTTAAATATGTAATTTATGAATATGACCTTAAAACCGGCATTTGGACTTAGCGGCAGTGCTCTGAAAGTCATAGCAATGATTTCCATGGTGATAGACCATATTGCTCTCTATCTGATGGAGCATGGTACCGTATTATACGAAACGATGCGCTGTGTAGGGCGCATCGCTTTTCCTGTGTTTGCCTTCCTGATAGCGGAAGGGTTTATTCATACAAGAAGCAGGTACAGGTATTTCTTTACCCTGCTGGGCTTTGCCGTAATCAGTGAAATACCCTGGTACCTGCTGAATGGTGCTGACGGGACACATAATGTGATGTTTACACTGGCTTTGGGTGTGGCCACGCTTATGGTTCTTGAAAATCTTCTGCAACGTAGTATGGTACTTGGATTTCTTTGGACACTTGGCATGGCCGGACTCGCTTCATGGCTTGGAGTGGATTATGAGTGGAGAGGTATTATTGTAATCGATATCTTTTACCTTTATAATATTCTGCTGAATATAGATAAAAACTATCGCTATTCAAGCCTTATATTTTGTTATTTCATAATGAGCTATTATGGTATAATTGGTACAATCTTTGCCATTTATATAATATATCTATATAATACCTTTAGAGGATTTATAAATATGAGTACTTTAAAGTATATATTCTATTTATTTTATCCACTCCATCTTTATATTCTATTATTCTTTACCTAATATCTTTACATTAATATTCCCATCATAAAATAAGTCTATTTCATGTTCTGCAAATTTTTCTGGAATTTCTGGCATATCTTTAGATTTTGAAGTTATAATTCTACGCTCATAAATACGATGATATAATTTTACGTTATATATATTTAAAATAGCATCTACTATATCTTTTCTTAAGTAGAAGAAATGATCTGATCCATTTATAAAATATTCCGAAACTTTCTCATTATTATAATAGTATGTCATAGTTTTTAGGTCAAATGTAAGTCCAATTCTTCTTACTATTATCGGGTTCAAACAGAAAAAATCATTATAACTAAAACGATTTGTATTCCAACCAGAAAAATCATATTCAGCCATTATTGAAGGAAGAGAATCGTTATCAAAATCATCATACTCTTCCGTAAATTCTAGTAATCTCCAACCTAATTCTCCAGCAAATGCATGGTCATGGTCTATTACATCATGTATATAGAACTTAGAAACATCTTCTATTCCCAAATCTGATGGAACTAACTGGCTAGTTCCTGACATATATAGATTTGCATAGCGATTTTCTATATTTTGATTGCAGTATCCCTTTAACAATATCCAGTCACCTTCATTTCTTGGTAGTTTTTTTATAAAATAATTTCTCATATCCTCAATACTACTTGCTTTTATCCACTCAGGTAAATCTGATAAATTACGGGGCATATAACTTTTAGTTATTAGTGACCTTAAAGGTTTAAAACAAGGAGAAGAAGGATCAATATCAATAATGGATGAACGAAATGTTCCTTTATATTCATTCTCAATATATAAATTTAACATCATCCAGCCATATAGCTCCATTAAAGCATGACGCCCATACTTATAAGCATAGTTACACTTTTGATTTCTTCTATATTTAGAATTCTCGTTTTCTTTTGTTTGTAGTTCAGTATAGAATTCTTCATCATACCCTAATTCAAGTATTCTTGTTAATAGCATTCCAAATACTTCTTCCTCTGTAAAATTAGGATCATGCTTATATGAATAAGCATATAAAGGTCTGATATTAAATTTTTCATAATCATAATCATAAATCTGATAAAAAGAGAAATTTTCTATATCAGATTGCCTCCAAAATTCATCTCTATTTTTGTAAAGTATATTTCTATCATAAGTCTGACCATATAAATCCTCCCCATAACTATACAAAGTTTCTAAATCGTCCAACAATACAATATGATTAGAATTATAATTAGCTAGATAATCCTCTAAAATAGAAATACAATTATTTATAGTCGATGTTTCCTTTGCTCTCAATCCAATACCTGTTACTATAGATATAATTGATTCAAATATAAAAGGATCTTTTATTGAAAGTAATTTCTGACAAAATATTAAATTACTATTATCTTGTTCAACCCAATAAAATAATTGAGAATGATATTTCTTTCGGTATTCCATATCTGTAATACCACATAAAAGAGTTGCAAGAGTTATAATATCTTCTATCTCAAAATGCTTAGTCCAATACCTATCTGATAATAAATCTTTTTCATGCTCTAAAACACTATAATTTGAAAATTGGAAATTCCAAAACAAATCAAACTCCTTAGACGTAAGATTAAGAAAGAAAGGTACGAACAGAGAAATATATTTTAGATTTGACTGATTATACACTCTTTTGAATAAACTGTTACATATTTTCTCTTTTATAGAAGAAGTGAGATTATTCTTTTCTATTAAAGTTATAAGAGCTTTTCGTCCCGATTCAGAAGCGATAATAATATCCAAATGGTCCATAGAAGATATTATAACATTCTCATTAGGCATAAGTTCATACCATTCTTTGTGAAATTTCAAAGGCACTAAATAGAATAAACTTTTGGATATATCTTCTGCTAATGTATGTCTGTTGATTCCATATAAATAGTCTTTATTACGTTCTATAAAGTTACAAAAGTCCTTTGCATCATTGTATTTATCCAATATTGATTTTGCAATATGATAGCCAGCAACCATATCATATGAAAACTGTATTTGTTCTTCATTTCCAACTCTATCTAGCAAAAAACACATACCTTCATCCAGGAATTTCTCAGTATCCTCTTCAAAAACAGATGCAAAATCAGTATAGAAATTTAAACAACGATTATTCCTTTCCCAAATTAGCTGAGAAATTTTATTGAGATTACTTTCAATTTTAAATCTTTTAAATCTATCACTTCTACCGTTGTGTGTGGCAATCATATTCAATAATTGCTCACTATAATCTTTCATACATGAAGCTAAAGAATAGTCATTTAATTCAAAGTCACATCTACCACGATTAGTTATACAAAAAACTTTAAGAAGTAGAGGATTATTAAAAACACCACTACTGATAATATTTGTTGGATGTATATTGTATTTTTTAAAGTATCTTTCCGTCGCTTTGTCTAAATCTTTTTCTTCTATTCCATTTAGATGAACAAAATTATTAACTTCAGTGTATTTTTTACGTCCATATATTACTTCTATATACTCATCTTTCTCTCGACATGTGGTAATAAATAGAAGATTTTTTCTTTCTGTTATTTTTCTCCTTAAAGGTGGCAGTTCATCTTTCCAACGTTGTTCATTTGGTGCACTTTCATTTAATCCATCAATAATAATAGGAAACTTACAATGAAAAATTTCTCCCATAAAGTTCATGGAATCAAATATGTCATCAATCAAAGTTCCTTGTGGCAAGTTTAAAATCTCTAAAAGTTTACTCTCACAACTACTACAATTCCTAAATTGAGAACCAGTAAGAAATAATATAGGAAGCCCTCTATTTAACATGTTATTTGCAAGAGAACAAGCAAAATGAGTTTTCCCATAACCAGCTTCTGCAAATATAGAAAAATCCTTTTGGCATAACAGTTTGATTAGAGACCATAAACAATCATCTTTATCCTCTGAACTTCCTGTTAATTTGTTTTCTAAAAAGTGTATACGATCTACTAACTCATGTAAAGAATAGTCAATATTATTTCTTTTATTCTTTTTCAACATTAAACCTATTTCTTTATTGAGCAAATCTACACGTTCTCTCCTCTTTACGACATACTCATTAATAAGGATAAATATTTCTTTTATATATTCAGGAGAATCTTTTAATATTGATAAGAATGAATATAATTGTTCTATTATATTATATCTAATATGTATATCATTAATATAGCTTTCCTTAAACGTATCTGATAGATATTCATATCCCCAAAGAGTTTCATCAAGAACTGTTTTTTTCTTATCGTCAATTAAGTGATTGTACAATGAAGTTATTCTATTACTTAAATTCTGCTGAGCTATATCTTCGTCAACAATGGATAATAATGACTTCTCAAATTCAGTTGGAGTATGAAGGTCAACGTCAAACTTAGTTTCCAAACATGACAATGTATCCTTTGATATTCGATCAAATAATTCTTTTCCAATAAATTTCACACCAAAATAGTACTGAAAAATACCATTATACCTGACTGGATTATCTATATAAAAATGTTCAAAGATGTCTTTATGCCATGATTCAAATAAACAATCATTCTTAATAACTTGAAGTTTTTCAATAAGGGTATCCCATTGTTTTTGCACAAAACAACCGGGACTACAAACAATCCATAATTTAGTCTTAGCACGATAATCAATAGTTTTTTCAAAACCTTTTACTAATTCACTTATATGGTTTGCATCTAAAGGTGAGTTTTCCTTATCTTTAACTGCTTTCCAATATTTAGCCTGCCACCCTATAACATCACCTATTGAAAAGTTTATTCCAGCATATTCTATGGGCTTATTTAATTCTATGTAAAATTCCGATCCAGGCGTATTGTAAAAATAACTAACAGTCCCACATTCGCCAAATTTGTGAATCGCAATGTGGAAACAAAATTTTTCAAATGACTTATCTTCATCATCTGGAAGTTGAGCCAATTTATCCCAATCTATTCTAACCGACATAGCAAGTTGTTATTTCTGGATAATATGAACAGCATCCACGGCATTGTTTATGCGAAGGACAATCTGCTCTTCTACATTTATTTTTGTTTTTTATACGGTAGACTTTTAATTTATCCAACCATATATCATAAAAATCATATTCTCGTAAATTAAACGAATCATGAGAATTATTACTAAATGAACAAGGTGAAACATTTAAATTGTGATCAATATATACGGAAAAAAATCCGCCTTCACATGTATCTATCAAATCTGGAGAAATATCTGTATGATATAATAGCATAGGAACAAAACATGCATCGAAACCTATTTTAGGTCTAATAATATTTTTTTGCCCTATTTTTTTTAAGAATTCATTCAAATTATAATCATCCTTTAAAATATTATCAATATTTGCTCTCCCAGCAGGTTTATATGTAAGAAAGATAATAGCATTAATGCCTTTAAAATATTTATTTTTCTCTCCACTAACAATACTTATGGCTTCTTTAATATTCTGAGATGAAAGTACATAATGTATATTGACTCTTATATTTTCCTTAATAAGTAAGGATACTTTATCAAAAAAAATATCATCACTTGAAGTTATTGATAATGCAACCGCCCCTATTTTATTTTTAAGTTCTTTACATAATTCAGAGGTTAAATTTAAACCATTTGTTGTAAAATTGGGAACAATGCCATGTTCTAAAGTCTTGTCAATAATAGATAAAAAATCAGGATGTTCTAAAGGTTCTCCACCGCCTATAGCGACTTGAAAAACATTTCCATATTTATGGTGATTCATAGAATCTAAAATATAGCAATAATCTTCAATACTCATAAATTCCTGATTAGGTTTACTATTCTTATAACAGAATGAGCATCCTTTTGTACAGTGATTTGATATAGAGATATCTGCTAATTCTGGAACTGGTGCAAAAATAGGATTATCATTTATTGTCTTACCCCAACGTAATGTTATTCCTGTTTTTGCATCTCCAACAAAATTATAGTTTCCAATGTGTCTTCTTAACATTAATACTGTTCTACTTGTGTTACGCCAAATCCATTTATTAATTCACTAAGTTTGTTTCTATAAATGAGTTCACCTCTTATATAGTTAAACAATTCCTCTTTATTCATTTTTAGAGGATCTGTATTATCTCCATTTTCTTCTAGCATTTGTTTTGTCATACACGTACCATCATCATCGGCAAACTCAATTAAGTAAGAATAGATTTCATGATTATGAAGATAATTAACAGTTCCGTTTTCTAATAAAAAGTCTCTAAGAGCTTCAGCCAGCCTAACTGTATCTTTCATTGTGTCTATTTTATCCCAATGTTTCAAGAAACAATTTACAATATCAACGTCCATAGTTAATATATAACTTACTGAACTGCTGTTGGTAACAAAATCACTACGAATTTTCATTTTTAATATTTTTCTTTTATGTTGATTGAAAATATTGCTTATAAATCTTATACATTTCCAATGTTTATTATCAAATATATTTCAACTCTCAAAGTTAATATTTAATTATCATAATCACAATTCATAAATTTAGTATTATAAGAAAATGATTCTAATTTATAAATATCTAGGCGGTAATATCAATAATCTATTATAATATATGCTACTTAGTACATTAAACCTCCAGCATCATTAAAACTTTAATGATAGTTTTGATATAGTTTGAATTCTCTGAATAACCAATCTCATCAAGCCAAAGCAGATAGTTACCACCTTTGTATTTATATTGTACTTTAGTGTAATAGGCCTGTACACTTTCCGTCCAATGATTGAATTCATAGTATTTTCCTGTACGTGGATTGGTAAGTCCAAAAAGATTGTGTTTATTCCGACATACTGACGAACGGAACCATCCGGTCTCCAGTATAGCCTGAGCCAATACGATTTTGGGATATAGGATCCCGTTTCTTATGATTTCTTTATAAAGGTTAGGGATGGTAAGTTCAGGAAGATTGTTTTCTGATTTAGTAATATCATCTGTTTTCTTTTGCTGTTGTTCTGTTTTCAGGGATGCTTTTCTGTCACTATTCCGGCTGTTATCTTCTGATTTATTCTGATTGTCAGGTCTAACTGTCGGGGTATCATTTACTATTATCTTATTCTTTTTCCCTTCTGTAACATCCTTTCCTACATGCTTATAGGCCTCTTTTCGTCTTTCAGTTGGCAAAATTTCCGAATCTCTGGTTATCGTATAGAACTGTGCCGATACGCTTACCGGCAGCAGCATTAACATCAGTGAAATCAGAATAGTGTTGCGCATTTCTTTTTCAGGGGATTGCCGTAAATACATTTGTGGCATTCAGGCGGTTAGAACCGCAAATATAACAGCTTAATTACAGTAATATGGAAATGCACAACAGAAATCAGTCCGATTTGTTGCCATACGAAAAACTGGCAATACTGGGTATCGACCGTGAAAAGGCGGACAGCTTACCCATGGAAGTGAAGGAGAAGCTGATGGCAGGTGAAGTGACTCCCATCATGCAGGTATCCATCAACACAAGGAACGGAAGTATTATCACCATGCCGATGAAGCTCCAGATGACTACAGACAAAAACGGTGCTCCGGCTCTAATTGCCTATCTGGTACGTGCAGAACTGGACCGGGAACGCAACAAGGTTCTCAACCTTACTCAGCAGGAGGCTGAACGTCTGGCCAGAGGTGAGGTAATTCAGAAGGCGGTCAACGTAAACGGTGAAAAGACTCAGCAGTATCTCCAACTTGATCCGGAAACAAAATCCGTCATTCACAGGCGTGTCACAGACATCAAGCTGGAGCAACGTCTGAGGGACATGGAGAAGGTAAACGACATTGAACTGGGTATGCAGCAGAAGCAGCAGGTACGGGAGGGAAAACCTGTTGAGCTGAATGTGGGCGGCGAGAAGGTTTCAGTCGGCATTGACCTGAAGGAGCAGCAGGGATTCAAGCTTATCAAGGGAGACATGAAGGAATGGGAAAGACAGCAGAAGCTCCGCTATGACGAGATTCATCCTGAATACCTCGGCCTTGTCATGACTGACAAGAACCGTTGGGAGTATCAGAAGGTGGTGGACAGACAGTCCGTAGAACGTGCCATTTCACTCTCTCCATCCCGAAAGGAAACAAAAGCAAACAGCCTTAAACTTTAATACTGATTTCTATGGCCAAAAAGACAGATTCAGATAATGATACCGGTATCATACGGCAGTTCAACGAACTGAAGAAGAAGCATCCGGATGCCATGCTGCTGTTCAGACGGAACAGTTTCTATGAACTCTATAAGCAGGATGCCGTCAAGGCAGCCGCAGTACTTGCCATCGAGATTGCAGACAGAATTCTGCCTGACTACAAGAAACCTGTAAAGGTTGCATCATTTCCACAATCGGCACTTGACGTTTATCTGCCCAGGCTGATACGTTCAGGAATAAGGGTTGCAATCTGTGATGCACTGGACAGTCCTTTGAAGAAGAAGGCCGTACAGGACAAGGCTGAGAATAATGACAGAACCATTCAAAACAGTACAGATATGGGAAAGAAGAAAAAGGAACAGGATGCGCAGGAAGCTCCTGACAGAACAGTGGAAAACACTGTTGATGTAAAACCTGCAAGGGAAAAGAAGTCGAAGGCCAAAGTTGAAACCAAAGCTGAGACCGGGACGGATAATGAGGTAAAGACCGAAAAGAAGGACGGACAGAAAGCGGAAACAGCCCAGGAACGAAAGCCCCGTGAGCCGCAGATGGTGACTGCCAACGGTGAAAAGGTGACTCATGGTCATGCCTACCAGAGTACTACCAATCCTGCCGAATGGTACTTTACCGCAAAGATTGACGGACAGCAGCTCAAGCCCCAGAAGATGGATGCAGCCGACCTTGCGGCCTATCAGAACAAGGAAATGACGGTACCGCAACTCATGGAACGCTACTATCCGACAAAGCTGATGCCGAAGGTATCTGAGGAAGCCTTCCGTATGCCAATGGAGATTGCAGGACCGGACGGTTCCATAACCGTAAACAAGTTCAATGTCTATAAGGAGAAGGACGAGCAGCGTCCTGACTTTGGGAAATACAAGTTCTATGTTCAGGTTGGGGATACGAACATGTCTGCCGTGGCTTCACGCCAGGACCTGAATGCCTACTTTGACAGGGTGGCTACTCCGAACCAGCTTATTGAGAAGAACTTCGGGGAACGTCTGCATCTGAAATCCGCATACGAGAAGTATCAGCTTCCTGAAGGTGTTGACCCCAAGGGTGTGCGTGTGGCCAAGGACAGGAACGACAACAAGTGGAAGGTGTCGGTTGACCTCGGAGAAAAGGGACAGACTTCCCGGCATGAAATCTCCTTTGATGACGGTTATTCGCTTTTCAAGACAAAGACGGCCACAAGGGAACAGATTGCAGCCAAATATCTGAATACGGAGATAACCGGTATGCTTGCCGCCAACACCGCAAAGGTGGAGAAATCGGCTTCTATGAAAATGTAACATAATCAGAAAACTAAAATACAAGTTATATGTCAGCTAAAATGAATCATGAGGAGCTTGTGGAGCTTCTGCAGGAGGGTAAGATAGGCTTCCTCCGCTTTGTTATGGACAGTGAGAATGCAGATGATTATCTGGAGTGGTGCCGGTCACACGGTACGGACCCTTCGGATGAATCGGCTGAATTCTATGTGGAACAGACGGACATCGAGCAGATGGACCGTCAGGTAATGGATGACGACAGCTATGGCATCTGGAACTGAATCTCAGGGAAACAGCGGACAGGCGGCCATAGACCGCTTCGCTGCAATGATGATTGAGCGTATGCAGCAGATGAAGGATACCGGATGGAAACAGGGATGGATTGGCGGCGCATCAGGTTATGCCGGACTGCCGCAGAATGTGGGTGGCCGCAACTATTCCGGTTCAAATTCCTTCTTCCTTCAGATGCATACCGCAGCCATGAACTACCAGCTTCCGGTATATCTGACCTTCAAGCAGGCACATAACCTGAAGGCTCATGTCCTGAGGGGTGAAAAGGCCTTCCCGGTAGTATACTGGGATATGATGATAAAGGACAGTCACGGCAAGAGGATAAGCACGGAGGAATACCGTGCAATGAGCAAGGAAGAGAAGAAGGATATGGATGTCATTCCTTTCATCAAGTCATTCCCGGTGTACAATGTGGCACAGACCAATCTGGCAGAAGTGCAGCCGGAGAGGATGCAGAAGCTCATGGACAGATTCAAGGTTCCGGAACTTAGGGATACGGAAGGTATGTACACCCATGCCGCACTCGACCGTATGGTGGAGACGCAGCAGTGGCTTTGTCCGATACGTGCCGACAAGCGTGAGAACGGTGCCTATTATTCTCCCTCGAAGGATATTGTGGTGCTGCCCATGAAGGCGCAGTTCAATATCGGTGATTCTCCGGAAGAAACCTACCGTGGCGGAATGGAGTATTATTCTACCATGCTCCATGAAATGACTCACTCCACCATGACACCGGAGCGTCTGAACAGGGATATGGGCGGCAGGTTCGGTGACCCGAAATATGCCAAGGAGGAGCTGGTGGCGGAACTTACGGCTGCCATGATCAGCCATTCCATGGGCTTTGATTCCAGGATAACGGACAACTCGGCTGCCTATCTGGACTCGTGGATCGGTGTACTGAAACAGGAACCGAAGTTTATCGTATCGGTCATGGCTGACGTAAACAGGGCTTCAGACCTGATTCTTGACCATGTGGACAAACAGCGTCTGGCTCTCGGCGAGCAGCCTTATCTGGCAAAGAATGACCCGTTCACTCCTGTCAGTGCGGACGAGGAGATGCCTTTCAAAAATGCGGCCATTGTCAAGACCCGTTCCGGAGACTATGCCATCCGTGCGTCATACGATGGTGTGGAGCTGGGGCTGAAGAAGGTTTCCAGGGAAACGGCCAGGACATTCTTCCAGCTTACGGACTGGAAGGACAAGGAGGCTTTCCTGAACATGACGGCACGGAAGACATACGAACCGGAGATTACGATGATGGGCAGGAACCGGAATGCCGGTACAGGACTTGGTATATGAAATTCTGTATAACATCTTAAATCGGAAAGCATGAGTGACTACAAGGTTAATTTCAGGGAAATGAAATCCCGTGTGGGAATTGATGACATTGCATACGCCCTGGGATACCGTCTGGACAGGAAGGCCGGTGTCGGACGTTATATCGAGCTGGTACTCGGTGAAGGCGGCAACAGAAGGGATACGCTGATTGTCAGCCATCCCAACGACAAGGCAGCACAGACGTTCTTCCGGCGTGACGGTTCCAAGGGCGATGTGGTGACACTCATCCGTGAGAATCTTTCTTCCTTTACGGTATCAGGAAAGGATGAGTGGCAGAAGATAGCCAAGGTCATGGCACGTTTCGCCAACATGCCTGAACCTGAATACAGGGAGGACAGGGAGTATGTTAAATCGGCAGGAAAATCATCAGGCGTGTTTGAACCTTCCAGATATGAGGTGAAGCCGGTTGACACCGAAAAAATACCCGGACTGTTTTTCCGGCGCGGACTGTCCAAAGCGACCGTAACGGCTCTTTCGTCCTTTATTTCCCTAATAAGGGACAGGAACAACGGAAAGTTTGAAGGCTACAATATCGGATTTCCATATACTGACGGAAAGGGAAATGAAGTCAGGGGGTATGAAATCAGAGGACTTGGCGGCTACAAGTCGAAGGCTGCCGGTACGGATTCGTCATCTTCGGCATGGGTGGCTGTTCCTTCTGGTATCAGTCCGGACAATGTAAGAAGCGTGTTCTTCTGTGAATCTGCATTTGATGCCATGGCCTTCTACCAGATGAACCGGATACAGATTGGGGACGGTGCGGCTCTGGTTTCACTGGGCGGCACATTCTCAGACCGGCAGATAACCGGAGTCATGGAACGGTTTCCCAATGCACGTGCCTTCGACTGTTTTGACAACGACCTGGCCGGGAGGATATACGGACTGCGCATGATGGCCCTGCAGGAAGGTATTCAGATGAAGATAAGCAGGACTGACGGCGGCATCCGGATTGAAGCGAAGGGAAAGGTATTCGAGCCTGACATGGAGCGTCCCCTACTGGCCCAGGTTGCCAGGCAGCTGAACATCCGGTACCGTATGGGACAGTGGCTTCCTCCGAAGGCTTTCAAGGACTGGAACGACTGTCTGCTGAACAGGCCGATGGAGCCGGTGATTTCACCACACAAAGAGGAACGTGAACAGAATCTGAGCGAACAAAGGAATAAAGGACGTAAAATCTGAATGATATGGACAGAATCAAGTTAAGAATAACGGTAGTGGCTGTCTTTGCGGTTTTTCTGCTGAAAGGTACGGACACTTTTGCACAACAGACAGACCCGACTCTTACGGGTGCTGTCTTTGCACAGACTTCCACTCTTAAAAACATCTACAACAAACGTCAGAAGGCACACGAGAAAATCATTGCTGCCGAGACTGCCGTAACGGTTGCACTCGACAGGGTACACAGTGTGGAGGACAAGATGCTGGAATATCTTTCCAATGCACAGGGTGCCATGCAGAATCTCTATCAGATTAAGCGTGCCGGGGAACTGGTGGCCACGGAGATACCTCAGAACTGCAGCCTGCTGCTCAAATCGGTCGGCAGTAACCTGAAGGGGACGGCCATTGCTGCAATCGTCTCGGACGAGCTGGCTGATGCCGCAACCCAGATGGCTGCGCTTTATCCGTTCATGAGGCAGCTGGTGACTTCCGGAAGCTATGATACTGGCGGTTCTGACGGAGGCAAGGAGAAGCACAAGGTAAACCTGCTCAGTTCTTCAGAACGGTACTACATAGCAAACGAAGTGCTGACCAGACTGGAGGCCGTCAACACCGACCTCTTTATCCTGGCATGGCAGGTACGCACACTCTCATGGAACGACCTCTGGTTCTCTCTTGACCCGGAAGGATGGGCAAGCGTGATGTCCGGCAAGAACATCATAGGAGGAATCGTTGCGGACTGGAATCGGGGATTCTCATTCAATTAATTCAAACATTGTAATTTATCAGTAATATGGATTCAGAAAAGAAGATTATAGGACGCTGTCCGTTCTGTGGCGGCAACGTGGTGAAGACCTGCAAGGGGTATCGCTGCGAAAACAACACAGGTGAGCATCCTTCTTGTGTGCTCAACATCAATGCCATCATCGGCAATCGGAAAATGAATGACGGGGAGATTGCTGAATTTTTAGAGAAACGCCGTATCCTTCTGGACGGCTTTTCCACCAAGGAAGGAAAGACTTTCCCGACAGTGCTGGAACTTGCTGATGACGGTGCAGTCAATATGCAATCTGTTATCGGCAGGTGTCCGCACTGCGGCGGCGAGGTACGTGTGGGAACAAGGGCTTTCAACTGTTCCAACTACAGCAATCAGGAAACACCATGTTCATTCGCCATCTGGAGGAATATAGGCGGCCATCAGCTGACACTGGAAGAGGCGAAAGAGCTTTGTGAGAAGAACATTACTTCATCCGAGCTGGAGATGTACCGGGAGGACGGTTCCATTTACCGCAAACGCCTCGGTCTGGCTCCGGACAAACTTCAAATCGTAAAGATATGAAACAGGGAAAGAAACTACTGATACTGCCTGCAGTGGCAGTTCTGCTCGGAATGGGAACCGGCTGTTCCGGCAACAGCGGGAATAAGGCACAGGATATGGCCAAAAAGGCACTGATGGCTTCGGTGGACAATCCGGAATCCGTAAAGATTGTCGGTATCAGCAAATCAGATTCTGTATTTGGCCGTGAGTATGTTACCATGAAGGAGAAGATGGCTCTTTCTGTGGCCATGATGAAAATCAGCCGCAGGTTTATGGAGGATACGGATTTTGATAATCCGGATTCAGAATGTCACGGGATGTCCGGACAGATGAAACGTCAGATGGATGCCATGACGGCACTCCGCTCTCTGATGGTTACGGGGGAACTGAAGCCTATGGGTGATGAAAGCAGACAGGAACGCAAGCCGTTCAGCGGATGGAAGGTAAAGATAGAATATGAAGCCACTGATTCTGACGGACAACCGTACCGTTCTGAATACTGGTTTATTATGGACAAGGAAGCGCAATGTGTAATCAGGTCATTTGAAATTCCACTTTTTTAATCATTTGAAATAAGACCTGTCATTAAACGGATTATAGAAAATCACAACATTTATAAAATTGAAACTTACTTGTCACTTTAATACTTTTCTAATTGAAGGAGGTGTCATTTTTAATAGAAAATGGCATCTCCTTTTAAGGCTTTAGTCATCAAGGCACTTCATATTCCGCAACGCTATGTTTTATTAATAAATTTTAAATACTATATTTACACATAAGTCAATGATGACCGTTCCTTTTTTAAATTCGTCTTCATTATCTATGTTAATTCTTATTTATCTTCCATCTAATACAAACTAATCCAAATGTTCTTAATATTACACTAAAAATATTACCTTTGTTCGTATCGATAAAATGTATTTGATCAGTTATAGTTGGAAAGAATTTTATTTATTATTTAAAGTACTATCTTATGAATAAAAAGCTATATTATTTAAACATGCATAATAATATTGAAAAATTGAAAGTGCATGGTATTCATATAAGTGGGGATTATTTATGCCCATTATGCATGAATGTATTCAATGAAAATGAAGTAATGACAATCCTTACAGAAGAAGATGTACCACAATGCTCTTTAGGAGGAAAACGGATTGCCCTCACTTGTAGGAAGTGTAACAGTACCTGTGGTTCTGAAATAGATATTCATTTATTGAATGCTATAAAATCCAGAGAACGAAAACTATTTCTCCCCGATAATAAAAGAAAAATACATGTAGAAAAAGACGGACAAAGAATAAATGCGGAATTACAAGTTGAAGAAGATAAGTCCATTAAATTGTTTATAAATGAAAAGAATAATAATCCTCATATATGGACAGATTTTCATGATAAAAAGCTACTACCTAACGAATTGGTTAATATTGAAGAAATTCCATTAAAAAAGGATGAACGTAGAATAGGTGCAGCCATAATCAAGAATGCATATTTATTACTTTTTGAAAAAACTGGTTATTCATTTCTCTATGATTCATATTATGATGATATACGAAAACAGATATTTGAACCAGAAGTCTTTCATCTTCCTGAAAGATTATGGACTTTGCAAAATATTCAAATTCCAGATGGAATCTATTTAACAGGAGACAACAGATATCGAGGTTTCTTTGTTGTATATACACTTAAACTTAAATTAGAATATCGCGTCTGCGTTTTGATACCTACTCCCATGGTTCCATATTTAGCTGCAACTAAAGAATTGGGAAAAATTGAGGCAAATTGCCCCATAAGAATCATGCGCATGCCAGAACTTGATTATTTGAACGATGATAATGCAATATCAAGATTAAGGAAATGGTGCTATGGTTGGGATTTGAAGCTATAGACTTGTATTTCAATTTATAATATTCTGCCTATAGCTGCGAATGCTAAACACATATGTAAAAATGGAGTGCATAGAGCTATAGGCACTAAGTTCTATATATTGAAAGTTTCCAATAAATCAATTCTTTTAAATAATAAATTAAGACCATAGTTATACTGTCTGTCATGTATTCCCATATAATACGAACTTAAAGTATTATCAAATAATTCTTTATCTATAATAGTTGTTTTTATCATATACTCTTTTTTACTTGTTTCTTTATCATGAATACAATAAAGTGTTGGCCTTCTAACATTATCTGCATTTGTACTTGTTGTATCATAACAATATTATAGACTGGCTATTGTATGATACATTCCTATATTTTTACATTTATTTTCATCCGTAACTAGTAAACTCGCCATACTACTTTGATTAATATAACCGCAAAATTACAAATTAAATAATTCTATAAAAGCAGAGGACACAGTATTTTTTGTCTTACATTCGCTTTTATTGCGTTTTAGCCACTATTACAAATGCTATTGTGAAATTATCATTTGCATCATAGGACATGGAACTGGAGTAAATGGATCACTTAATAAAGTAATATGAATACCTTTGTCTAAAATTTCTAAATCAAACTTAGCTTTATCTGTAATACTTATATCTCCCGACAAAATTGGTGAAACATAATTATGTCTGAAACTTTCTTTATTCTCATCACTAATAAAACCTTCGAATAGGTTTAAGAAGCTTTCTATTTCATCATAATACAAATAAGGAGTATTTTGAAAACAGTAGCGGAACAATCCACTCTTAATTCTACCACTATATCCCCAATATGAATCCAATTTATGGCAGACATTAAACAATCCAAACACAGGACTACTCATAATTGTATAATGAGCACCATCATTCTCAATTCTAGGAGTACCATACTTCTCAATGCAAGATTCTGCGTAATCAAACGAAAAATACTGTTTCTCTGGATCTTTTAGTAATACTAACAAGTCTTCAGGAGAAATCACTTTTGTTTGTATTCTATAATAAGAATATATTGCAATAGCCTTATCTCTGAGTTTTCTATCTTCTGTAACAAAATAATCACAATTAGATGCATAAAATAAATGACTTGCATCAGTATCTATATTTGTTATTACTTTACATTTGTTTTCAGGCCTATATCCAAACAAATCTAACCCTAAACATATATATTTGAACTGAGCTTCTACATTGATTAGTTTCCCTATTTGAGGTAAACATGATGTCATTAAATTTTCCAATCCTTTAAATGTAGTTTGGGTCCTAATATACTTATCTATTATATCAATAACCTCTTGTGGTTTAGCTCCTTGTATTGATTTATAAATATCATCTGAAATGGAACTCTTAATTTGTTTTTTCAGTTCCACATACAATGAAGGAGATAAAAGTTCTGCATTTTGTACGATCTGAATAGTACTCCCCAATTCATTTAAATAATTTTCAGGCAAACAAAACAAAGGAAGAATTTTATTGCCATCTAAATTAAGAAGATGGTCACGGCAAATAGAGGTTAAGATTTCTACATCCATATTGTAATACGCTTTATCAGTTTGCGGTTTAACTTGCAAATCTCTAATATGGGCATTTGAATAAGGAAATATAAACTTATCTCCATAAAGTTCAACTTTATTAAGTATATCTTCATACCTATCACCCTTTTTGCAATGAGTAATGATATTCCAATCTAAATAAATTTTAAGCATATTTATTCTTAGGATCACTACTGTCCCGTAAAAGTGGATAAATAGTTCTTTGAAATTATTGAAATATAGTCAATTACACGGTTTTTTGAAATGAAACGGACTTGATTTTGCAACTTTGCAGTCTAATACAAATGGCTGTTATGTTCCAAGACAAATACGTATTCTCTCAATTAACCGCTTTTCTGAACAGGACTCAGTTCAACAACTATGTTCGCAAGTATGATGGCAACAGATATGTGAAACATTTCACTTGCTGGAATCAGATGCTCGCGATGATGTTTGGACAACTGAGTAACCGTGAGAGCCTGCGAGACTTAATCGTTGCTTTCGAGGCGCATAGGGCCAAGCAATATCATCTTGGTTTAGGTCGTGAACCGATAGCCAAGACAACTCTTGCGACAGCGAACCAGAACCGTCATTACAGAATCTTCGAAGACTTTGCATTCTATATGATGAAGGAAGCCTGCGAGAAGCGGACGACCAACATCCTTGACATTTCCGGAAAGAAATATGCGTTTGATTCAACAACGATTCCGTTGTGTCTTGCAACATTCCCATGGGCAAAGTTCCGAAGTAAGAAAGGAGGGGTGAAAGCTCATGTCTTATACGACATTGAAGCACAAGTTCCTGCCTTCTATACTGTAACCACTGCATCAAAGCATGATTCCACAGCACTGTCTTCAATCCATTATGAACCAAATGCTTATTATATATTCGACAGGGCTTATGACTCCTTTAAAGAACTCTATAGGATACATCTTACAGACTCTTTCTTTGTTGTCAGAGCCAAGACGAACTTAAAGTATAAGACAGTCAAATGGAAGCGAAGAATGCCAAAGAACATAATGACAGATGCGGAAGTGAAACTGACCGGATATCTCTCCGAGAAAAAATATCCTGAGTCATTCAGACTCGTCCGATATTACGACGAAGAGGATGACCGTGAGTTCACTTTCTTGACGAATGCAAAACAACTTTCTGCACTGGATGTCGCCAATCTTTATAAGAAAAGATGGTTAATCGAGCTGTTCTTCAAATGGCTCAAGCAGCATCTCAAGATAAAGAAATTCTGGGGCACAACAGAGAACGCTGTTCGCATACAAATCAGTGTGGCTATTATCACGTACTGTCTTGTGGCTATTGTCCAACATGATGTGAAGTTGAAACGTTCAACCTATGAAGTTTTGCAAATTCTCAGCATATCATTGACTGACAAAACCCACTTGCGTGACCTGTTCGACAAGACTAATTTCAATGATGTCAAAGATCTAAATGATCCCCTGGTTCCGGGGCCTTTTGATTAATTGTTTAACTCGTCCCATTTTAACGGGACACTAATGTCTTAGGATTAAATTTTAGAACATTAAATATAATCTAAAAGACTTATTGTGTAAATACTATGAACATAATTCAAATTTATACAAGAATAAGTCTTACAAATCTTTACACAAATTTACCAAACTCTGAGAAATACTCAATAATATCCCTAATTATTGAATAAAATTAGTTCAAGTAAAGCTATTTACTTTTCTGAAAACAAAAGCTATCATATCTATTCAAAATACAAACAAACTATTCCGACTGTTCGTATTTCATGCGATGCCGGAACAACTTGCCTTATGCTACGGAAACTTATCGGCTGACTTGCTTCGTATCCCGATACCAGGCAAGTTTCACCCGACAGATTCTTCCTATCATGCAGATAAATCAGGACAGTTGCCAAAGACAGAGCCTTTAAGGTTACGCTACTCTTCACTTTAACGGTTCTGACATTGGCAACTGGTTATCGGTGACTCGTCTGAAAACGAAAACAAGCAGGTCGTCCCGATGATGCAGGCAAAAGCTTGCACTGACGGAACATCCTATATCCCTGAATACTCGTCTTAAAATACAGGCAAGCTGTTCCGACTGTTCGTATTTCATGCGATGCCGGAACAACTTGCCTTATGCTACGGAAACTTATCGGCTAACTTGCTTCGTATCCCGATACCAGGCAAGTTTCACCCGACAGATTCTTCCTATCATGCAGATAAATCAGGACAGTTGCCAAAGACAGAGCCTTTAAGGTTACGCTGCTCTTCACTTCAAAGGCTCTGACATTGGCAACTGGTTACCGGTGGTTTGTCTGAAAACGGATACTGTGCTCTTCAGAAATCTTTGAATACTGAATATCAGGAAATCATTGGAGCATCATAGCCGGAACCGTTTCTTATGTGCAAAGGTACTGCGGACTGGAGAAACTCCAAGTGACGCTTGCGCTTTCAGTCGGAGGACTTGACGGCAGCCTTCCGCAAATTTTCTCATGCCTCAAAAATTTGGGTATTCCGTCTACATTCTCTGACTTTACACTTGTCTTTTTCTCCCTTTGGTCCGCAGTCACAAATGCACATAAAACGGTTTTTCCCGGCCATGAAGCTCAATGAGCTTTACCAAAGGGAAAAGAACTGGAACTTCAAAATCAAGTGTTATGCAAACAAAAAGGATGAGTATCAAACAATCTTTTAATTTTTTACTGATATGTGCAGATTGATGACAACACAACTGGCGGAAGCTCTGGAGGGTTATCCGCTCTACTCCCAGGACGGCAAGGGAAAAGAGGCTGTTTGCCGTGCGGTTTTTGCCCTTGGTCCTGTAAGGTGGTTTATCCTTGAAGGAAACAGGGAGGATGACGATGTGATTCTATTCGGTATCGTAGTCGGACTCATGGAGGATGAATACGGGTATATTTCCCTCAATGAGCTTTCGGATGTGGAGCTTGACCTGAGCGCTCAGGGGATTGGCAAACTTCAGGTAAGACAGCAGTAGAACTTTAAGCCGGTTCCGCTGAAACAGATTCAGGACAGCAGACTTCAGGAATTTCTTGCAAGGTTTGAATAGGCTGTATGAAAACAGAAGTGGCCGGTCCTATCCGTCACGGACAAGACCGGCTGCTTATTATAGCAGGTAAATGAAAACAAAACTATAATTGTATGGTAAATGGAAAATTGTCGTAATATTTTTAATATCTCTGCCCGGCATGGGTGGAGCGTTTCTATGGAAAACATAGATGGAATCCGGTTTCCCAATTTCAGGAGGAAGACTCCGAGCGATGTACCGTTCTGCTTTACCATTGAAGCCGGTAACGGTACAGCCGGCTACATAGCAAAAGAAATATTCTCTTTCGTCAGTGCCGTTGTTCCTGAGAAATGTGCAAGGGAGTGGATGATTCAGTCAGGAGCAATGGAACCTTCGGAGTTCCTTCAGGCCGTGGCCGACATGGAGGATGTCAGGCTAAGGGCAAAGCTGCTGGCTCTTGAACTTGCAGCTATGAATGTCAGATATAATGTCCTGGATACCATTCCATGTGAAAGACTGAACTAACGGTGTTTCTTACGCTTGCGACCACGTTTGGGCAGGCCGGTTTCCTTGTAGACTATCAGGTCAGTTCCTCTGAACACCCTTTTTGCCTTATCAGGTATCTTCAGGAAAGCCAGCGGCTTTTCCAGATAACGGATATAGGCATAGATGGTGCAGCGGTGAACACCCAGGTAGCGTGCTGCCTCCTTTACTGAATATGTCTTTTCCGGAACGACTTTCATTATATCTCATGCTGGTTAATCTTTTCGTTTATGGGATACCGCAAATGTAAATAACTGATTATTAGCTGTCAATACGTCAAATATGGGATTATTCCGGAGATTGTGGGATTTGTATGGATTATATGTTACCTGTCATATTCAATACAGCAGGTTTGGCGATTGATAGCGAATCTGTTTTACGGAAATCAGGAAGGCATATATTTGATGGTTGACAGCGTTGACAGCAAATCCAATGAAAATCCGGCATAAAATCATTCTTGGAAAATGCTGTAATACAATATATTATATTCTTTCTGATTTTTCTTATAAAGATTAGAGTATTATAGTGTGTCAACGTTTGGCTATGGATTTTTAGCGGACTGAAAATTGTGGCTACACTTGTCAACGTTTGTCAACGCATGATTTCTATGTGAAGTGTCTGATACACTGACAGATACTCTCTGTCAACACTGTCACCATTGAAACGTGTGCATTTTATTATCTGAAAACATCTGATGTGAAAGGGATACATGGTTATCCTAATGTACCATTACAGCCACAGGTTTGTTCAGCATGCCTCTTCAGATATTTTTTTGCAAAGGTATCTCCGGCATTGCAAACGTCAAACACAGGGCTGAAAATCTTCCTCAAACGGGGTTGAGCGTATTTTCAGCTTTCCTTGAAGTTTGCCTTATTGAATGCCTGCGCTTCTGAGAACTGCAAAAAATATCCTTCGGGCAAGCTGAAAAACTTGCAGACAGAAGGGAAAAAAATCAGAGCGTATGGTACAGATGGACGAAAGCATCAGAAAGCAGTTGGAAAAGCCACAGACATGGTTCTGCAAGTATTTTCCCAAACGTATTCAGAATGTGGGCGAGAAGGAAATCGCCGACAGACAGTTGATTTATGACTTCAAGGACGGAAGGTCTCATGAAGCAGTGGCACAGATGACGGCTGCAAGGATGATTGAAGAGCACGGCAGCAGATGCTCAAAGTTGGTATTCATTCCGGTTCCGGCATCATCTGTAAGAAAGAATGAAATCCGGTATATGGACTTCTGCAAAAGGGTATGTGAACTCACAGGAGCAATAAACGGATATGACCATGTAAGGGTGTGCGGAGAAAGACTTGCTATTCATGAAAACCGTAAGGCTGAAAAGGAAATCAGAAAGGTGAGCGTCATAGAGTTTGATGAAGAGTGGTTCAGAGGTAAGGCAGTCATAGTCTTTGACGATGTAATCACACGCGGAATCAGTTTCGGTATGTATGCGAATCAGTTGGAGAGTTTCGGAGCAAATGTCATTGAAGGCATCTTCCTTGCAAGAACCCATTATAAAGTATAGAACTATGAACGGAATATTATCAGACAAATCAAAATCACTGGCTTTCACGGGACACAGAACTATTCCTATAGAAAGGCAGAATGAAATAAGGGCACGGCTCGTTGAAGCCGTGTCCGTCGCCTGCAAATCGGGTATAACATGCTTCTTCTCAGGCATGGCCATGGGGTTCGACCTGATGGCCGCTGAAACTGTATTGTCACTGAAGGGAAGGTATCCGGATATACGGCTCATTGCCGTTGTACCTTTCAGAAGACAGAGCTGCCGGTGGCCTCCAATTGAAAAGGAACGTTATCAGAAAATAATTTCCCAGGCTGACCAAGTTATCATATTGAGTGAACACTATTTCAAAGGATGTCTTCTAAGACGCAATGACTTCATGCTGGAGCATTCATGTGGCGTGATTGCCTATTATGACGGCAAGACTTATGGAGGAACATTCTATACCTACAGGGAGGCAAGGAAAAGATGTATTGATATAATCAATCTGTACTGAAAACCTGCCCGGATTATAGTGAAAATATTGTACAAAACAGATATGCAAATTTCTTGCACATCTCATTTATAATGCTTATATTTAGATAGTTAAACGAGTTATAAGGGGTAGTTTTATGAATAACATCTACAACCGGTACATTTGGCTGCTGCATACAGTCTACCAGGAAAGAAAGGTCACTTTTGAAAGGCTTTGTGATATTTGGAAGCACCATTTCCTGTACAATGGGAAGCCGCTGAGTCTTCGTACATTCCACCATCACAGAAAAATGATTGAGGAGAATTTTGATATAGTTATTGCGTGCAACAGAAAGGACTATACATACTACATCCAGAATCTGGATGAAATACTCGGTGACAGCTGCCGGAACTGGCTGTTCAACAGCCGTATCATTGATGTGGCTCTGAAAAGCAGTCCGTGTCTGTTCCATCGTGTTGTACTGCCTGACATGTCTGGCGGTATTGAATACCTTCCTGATATATCGGAATGTATCAGCGATGGACATGAGCTGTACATATTCTACACCAATGACAAGGGCAATGAAGTGGAAGGCCGTTTCCGACCGGAAGGTTTGAAGCTGTTCCATAACCGCTGGTATCTGCTCGGGTACAGGAACGGATCAGAGTTCTGTGCTGTTCCTCTTGATGCACTGACAAGAATCTATCTCAGCGGAAACAGGTTTCAGACTGACTGCAGATTTTCGCTGGCGACTCGTCTTTCAGACTCCATTGGTGTTGTGACTCCGACCGGACAGCAGCCGGAAGAGGTTTCTCTAAGGGCGTACGGTCCATTTGCAGATTATCTGAGAAAGCATCCTTTCCACCATTCACAGGTGGAAAGGAATGATATGGGGAGTTTCACGTCATTTGATTACAAACTTCTTGTGACAGATGAACTGGTGGATGAAATCCTGGCTCTCGGTGATAAGGTGGAGATTACTTTTCCGGAAAAGTTGAGAATGAAATTACTACAGAAGATTGGGCGTATCAGAAACAGGTATGCAACATAAAAATCTGCAATTGTAGAATATTACTTTTGAGTAGTAAACATTCGCTCAATCATTGCTTCAAGCTCTGGACTCAATGGACGTTCTGTGTCCATACACTCCTTCTCACCGGCAACCAGGTCACCATATATATTCCTGTAACGTTCAGCCTCACTGCCATCACAGCAAAGCATAGCCGTCTCAAACTCCTTAATCATTTTCTTACGCTGGCTCTCTGGATATTCCTTAGTCTTGCCATAACTGGTAATAGTAAATGTTCTTGTCATAATCATAGGATTTATTTGTTTTACCTTTGTTTATAATCATCATCACTATACTAATATACGAAAATATTCTGATAATCAGAAATTTAACCATATAAAACTTCTAAAAATTTTAATCAAAGGCGGATGAAAAACAATCGGAATCCGCATATCTTTTTATCAGAAATACAACTATAACAATGAAGGTATTAATGGTACAATCCTAATTATTTAAGCAAAAAAACTTATATAAATCAACATTCCCAAAGCGGTTGTTCCAACCAGTTATCAACAAATCCCATAGCTTGTGTGTCAATCATCGGATATTTTTCCAAAAGGACTAAAAGATTCTGCTTGAAATCATTATCAGGCCGTATTATGTCTATAAAATGTTTCAATATACATAGTGTAAAGAACACACGTCCCTGTTGTACATCATCTTCCAACCAAGGTCTGAGCGGTCTTGTCATGGTGAGAGCACGTAAAGATAAAGAACGGTTCCACAATCTTGCATGATGACAGCATGAATTACGGGTAAGCGTAATAATAGTCATCCAGGAAATGAACACAGGAACAGATAAGCCAAAATATCTGGCTATTTTTTTGCGAATCTGATTACTTGAAATATTCTCATAGACTCTGGTAAGAGTTCCTAATGGAATAATCTCCGCAATCATCCATGATGGAGGGTATGGTTCTTCGTATGACTCCTTAAAATGAAGAATGAAATCTTCACGACTGGCCTGAATTTCCTTATCCACAAGTTGTATAGTCTTATTAAACTTGTCAGTGTTGGCAAAATATTCAGATTTGGACATCCAGAACACATCTTCAGTTTCTTCACAGGCTATATTCGTTATGGCACTTCTGACAGCTATTTCGATACGTTCTATCTGATTGAATAAAAGCAGACGTAATTCACGGTCAAACTCATATAAACTGAGTGCTTTACCTAAAGTACTATCACTCTTATAAATATGTTCTGATTTCGGAGCTTTTAAAAAGGGATATAAATATCCGGATAATCGGTAATAACCAATAGACCGTAATATATGTTCAGCATTTTCCGTGTCAGAACAATCAAGTCCACGATTTTCTAAAATTACCAGAAGCTCGGATGGGGATGAATATTGTTTGGTGTATCTCATATATAAAAAAAACGACCCGCCGATTTAAGCATTGTGAAGAGGCTTGGCGGGTTCTTGTGTTGCAAAGATATGTAAAAATCATGATTCAACAAAATATTCTGCTGATTTTCATATCCAAAACAAGCTTCTTCTTTATTTTTTTATTTATATCAATCTCCTTTATTACTTATATGACCTGATGATTAAAATGATAAATCCTGTTGTACCGGAACTGAAGGCTGAGAATCTGATTTGTCAGACAAAACTTCCTTCATATCCTGCACTTCAGCCACAACCTCAGTTTCAAGATCCAGCCCGAAAGTCTCTTTCAACTGGAGATAATCAAAGCATAATGCCTTAGGTCGGTTTACCTTTACCTTCTTAACCTGCTCTCCATTCACAATGTCGATGGTATAGTCAGGAAGTCCGCTTGGCAGAAGTATGGTGAATCTGTCCTGTTTCAGGCCCAAATATGAAGCATGGGATTTCAGGTACGACATGATGGTGGACCAGTTCGAGCGGTTGGAGGTGGAACCTGCATTCCGGCTGTTGAACAGTGATGCCACGGCTGCCGTGTTCAGATAGAGAATGGGACGTGCTTCCTTAAATTCTATATCTTCTTTTACAGACAATGGACGGAAGGATTTCATATACCTTATACGGTAATGTGCCTTCTCGATACATTTCCCTGAAGTCTGGAATCCCTGAAGCATACTCCAGAAGTCCGCTATCTCTGAACTTTCCTGAGCCAGTTCATTCTGATTTCGTATTCCTTTGATTGCTGTATCAAACAGTTCCGCATAGCTGAAAGGCACGTCAATGACTGTCTCCAGTGTCCTGAAGGTGGCCAGTGGAATAACCCAGTTACCGAATATACGGTCATGGATGGTTTCATTCTCCAGTTTTGCAGCCAGTTCACGCTTGGTGATGGAATATATTTCCGGAAAGTTCTTCTCAAACAGTTCCCGGTGTCCCAATATCTCCAGGGTGAGGTGGGTTAGTCCCATATTGCAGACTGATACAAGGTCTTCATAAGCCCTTTTCTCATTCTGGTTGAATGATGTCTTTGAAAAGGCAAGGAAAATGACACGGGTATAGAGTGCCATATCCTGAGTAGGCTTGTCCTGGCCGCAAAGGGCAACACCTGTTGTGACAATGGTCTGGGCTGCCATACCGTCTGTGTTTGTATTCTTCTTGGTCTGACCGCCACCGCCCCAGAGTCCTTTCAGATAGGCTATCTTGCGTATGTCGAGGTCATTCTTGTATTCATCAAGCACAGCAAGTGTATTGACAGCCTGTGATACACGGTCGTTCATGGCCGGTACGGAAGTTACACCGAGATTGGGCGGATCTACTCCGTGCAGGAAAAAGGACTGGAGGGAAACAGCCAGGGTTGTTTTACCGGTTCCCTTTTCACCGAAAAGATTCAGGATGGGGAAGTGACGGGTACGTCTGAATATTATGTCACGGAAGATGGTGGCAAGCAGGTAACAGAAGGCTACGCTTGCATTCTCACCGAACACTTCCATCAGTCTTTTTACGTAGTCATACAGCTTTATTCCGTTGCGGTTCTCATGTACCATAAGTCTCTCAAACTGGAATATCTCCGGGTTGTTGAGATATATTTTTGAAGTGGCCGGTATATAGAAGGCCTTGCCGTTTATACTACGGACTATACCCAAATCATCAACGGTATTGAATGTACCTGCAAAAAATATTCCGTTACCGAAAGCGAAGAATCCTTCAGCCGCATTCCAGCCGAGTTTTCTGATACGTTCTGCCGTATCGGTCTTTGAATACAGGTATTCCTTTACACGGTTGAGTTTGTCTATCTTGGACAGCCATACATAGTTGCCCAGTGAGCCGACCTTCTGCTGGAAGTTGCTCAGTGAGCAGAGTTCCGACTCCTTCAGTTCTATGACCCTGCATACATTGTACATATTCCTCATACGGAAGATTCTGGTTCCGTTTATCTCATCCTCGATATGGAACAGCGGTTCCATGATGAAGTTGGAGATTCTTGACGGTTCATCATCATCTTCACCGATGGAGTAGTAACAGTTTTCCCTGACAAAGAGTCCGAACTGGCGCAGCAGCTCCGCTTCACGCTGCATCTCGTTCATGGCTGCAGGTCTGTCGTTCCTTCTCCTGGCTTCACCACGTGCCTGGGTAACGGCATCACGCCATAGCTTTACCTTCCCGTGCAGTCTGGACAGCTGTTCTATGCACTGGTCATACACAAGCTGGTCTTTTATATAGCGCAACAGGTCTGCTATTTCCGCAACACACTTTCTTTCCTCTACCATGGAACCGGCTACCAGAAAACGTTTCTGTGCCAACCAGATGATAAAATGCTTTTCAGGAAGTGAAGTATAATCCTCCCTGCTGCGGATATAGCTGTCGGCATCATTCTTGGCATATTGCACTTCTCCTTCTGTCCCGGATGGTATTTCTGCGAAAGGAAGTTCCCTGACTGTTACATGGAATCCTTTTCTTATGGCTGCAGCTCCATTAGACATCACCGCCTCAAATCCAGGTCCGTATGGCTTGCCTTCCGCAATATCTGAATCTGGAATGAAACAGAGTGAGGATACATACTTCTTCAGCAGCTCGAACTGGCTGTCACTCCATGCTGTTCCAAGTGACGCTACTGTATTGTCGTATCCAATTGACTGCATTCTCAGAACATCAGGAGCACCTTCCACAATGATATAATAGTCGGCATCACGCAGTCTGGCTGCACGGTCAATACCGAATACTGTTTCTCCCTTGGAGTAAATCATGCTTGTTGCCGAGTTGATATACTTGGGAGCTTTCCTGTTGTCTCCGATGTATCTGGCCGTATAGGCAATGATGCGTCCCCATCTGTTTCTCACGGGAATCATGATACGCTGTCGGAACATGGCGTATGTGTTGCCGTCTTCACCACGCTTGAACATGCCGAGTTCGTACAGCAGTTCTTCGTTCAGAGCCTTGCTTCTGCAGAAATCTATAAAGGTCTGACCATCTTTCGGTGCATAGCCTATTCCGGCAAAGGCACAGAACTCCTCATGCCACCGGCTGTATGCGTAGGCCCTGGCATCAAGGCTCTCTTCATTGTCTGTTGCTCTTAAATTTTGTAGGAAGAAGGTCTGTACTGTATCGAGAACTGTAAGAAGTGACTCCCGATGCCTGGCTTCGGCCATCTGTTCCTCACTGCGCTCTTCACTGATGTATTCTACCGGAATATTATGGTTTCTGGCAATAAATTCCACGGCGGTACTGAAGGAAAGGTTTTCCTTTTCCATTATAAACGTAATGGAATCACCGCCACGGTTACAACTGAAACAGTGGAAGAGATTCTTGCTTGGGGTAACGGCAAAGGAACCGGTCTTTTCGGAATGAAAAGGACAAAGTCCCATTAGTGTTGAACCTTTTCTGGACAGTCTGACATAAGGACTGAGTACGTCTTCTATGGCAAGTTCCCTTACTTTCCGTATGGTTGTTTCGCTTATCATAACGTACTGAGCAGGTTCCAACAATCGATTATTGACTGGCCGGAGTATTTCGGACGGCTGACATTATTAGGATTGAGCGGTTGAATATATCCGTTATCTCTGTATTTTTTGAGTGTCTTGTTGCTGATACCGAGTTCAGCACAGGTGCGCTTGACTGAATAGACACCGTTTGGATCGCACGCTGGTCTGATTTCTTTCATTATTATAAAATCATTATGAATGTGCGATAAAAGAGACCTGTCCGGCTTTATCGTTAAGTGGTAAAGCTATAAGCTGGTGAACAAAGGTTACTGACGCACATTCCTGTACCTACTATAATTGCTTTCTTTATATTTCATAGAGTATCACGGCTAAACTAAACAAATAAAGTTTATCAATATTAGAATATTAGCCATAATATGTTTATCATTTATCTTTCTTGACCGGTTTTTCTGCCTGTTTCGGCTGACTTTCATCAAAATAGTCCTGGGTGGTACACTGGAGAAGCCTGAGGTCTGCTGTGCGGTATTCCACCTTACCCGGTCTTTTATAGGAAACCACCTTTCCCTGACGTTTCCACCTTTCTACATTCCTGCGGCCAAACAGCTCGTATGCCTTCCTCTGGCTGATGAATTCAGGATCATCCTTGTCGGCTTTCAATTGCCTGACAATTCTGGAGGAGAGGTCATTCAGGAATGTTTCGTATGGTATAAGATGGTCCAGAAACTGTAATATCTTCATATAAACCTGATTTGGTTTCTATACTGTTCGTTTGACCGTGATGGTTTGGTTTTCCCTGTCAGTCCTGGTCTTGAACTGACGGTTGTAGATGGCACCAAGCTCTGAGGCCTGTGTACGGACGCTTTTCAAACGTGAAATGGGGAATGAAACGGATTCACCTACTTCAAGGGCAACAAGTGCCGGACGGATTTTTTCTAAGTTTTCAGACATAATTGTTGGATGTTTAATATTTAATGTTTAACTTTGTATTCACCAAATGAATAGGTTACACCACAAAGTAACACAAAATGGTTTATATAACCAAATATTTGTTTGATGATTTATTGTTTAAGATGTATTTATTGAAGGAATCGCATGGATAATGACATAAAACACGTGCATGTAGGTCAGGCTATCGACAAAAGACGCAACGAGCTTGGATTAAGCAAATCTGAGCTTGGGCGCAAAATAGGTGTACCGCAGCAGCACATAAACCGCATATTGGAAAGGGAGACAATGGAAACGAGCAGGCTTATTAAAGTCAGCGAAGCATTGGACTTCAATTTCTTTTCCCTTTTCTGTCCGAAACAACATCATATATCGGCACACCTTGCAGCCGTTTCATTGGATGGAAATGCAAATAATCTGATAGGTGATGCAGAACTGGCCGTACAGTTATCCAGCGAAAAGAAAGAAACAGAGAACCTGAGGGAAACAATCAAGCTTCTGAAAGAGCAGATAGAGAGTCTGAACTCACAGATTTTACGTCTTGATTCAAACCTGAAGGATAAGGACGTGATTATTGAACTATTGAAAGATAGGAAATAAACAATACTGAAATTTAAATGAATGCGTCATCTCGTTACAGAGAGGTCAAATCATTCATCCTTAATATCTATTGCAACTGTTCCAAGCATTGTATCAAGATGCATACAGATTACATACACAAATATTGCATCTTATTGAAATACAGATATGTATTGGAGAGGCCCAAGCTGCGATAGAATAATAATGCTAAGAAAGTAGCAGCTTTAGAAAAAAGTCATACCAAAGCGCATACACTTCACATACACCGGCAATGTAACCTATTGGGGAATAATCGTATATGAAAGTGGCACAGGCTGCCATTGAAGGCTGATTTCAATAATACTGAATAATGACATTTATGGGCTGCATGCTTTACTTGGTAATGGCATGCGGCCTATTTTGTTGGAAAAAACTGTAGTTTCTATTAATTTATTTGTATTTTCTTTAGTATATTTGCTTCCCATAATTTTATAGTTTCCAATAAGCAAGCAAAAAACGATGATATTGACAATTACGGCAGCATACGATGTTTGGACGAATGACTTCTATCAGAATAATGAAGCATTGGTATATAGTTTTGGGATAATTGTCATTCTGCTTTTGGTCATCATGATAATCATTTCCATCAGCAAGAGCAAAAGGTTGAAGACGTTGCAGCGCATCAATGAGGTTGCCGAAGAATCCAACCAGCTGAAGAATGCTTTCATCGCTAATATGACTCACGAAATTCGTACTCCTTTGAATGCCATTGTAGGCTTTACAACTATGCTTGCCGAAATGGATGATCTGGACAGAGAAACCCGTATGGCTTTTCTGAAGGAGATTAATGATAACAAGGACTCGCTGCTGCAACTGGTCAATGACTTGCTGGACTATTCGAAGATTGAGGCAAATACCCTGGAATATAACGATGGAGAAGTGGATGTAAACGCGCTGATTGATGAAGTCTGCACGACGGAGAATATGCGCTCGCATCCCACGGGCATTCAGGTGGAGTTTGTAGAACGGTTGCCTCAATGCCGTTTGGTGGTAGACCGTGTGCGTTTTGCCCAAGTCATAGGTAACTTGGTGAGGAATGCCTTGAAGTTTACGGAAATGGGCAGTGTGAAAATCGGTTGCAGGAGATTGAGCAACCATAACTTCTATTTTTATGTGGCAGATACAGGCTGTGGTATCGATGAAGTGGGAAGACATGCCATCTTTGAACGGTTTGTGAAGATGAACTACAATATCAAAGGTACGGGGTTGGGGCTTTCCATCACCAAATCTATTGTGGAGCACTATGGGGGAGGTATCGGTGTGGAGTCTAAGAAAGGGGAAGGCTCCACCTTCTATTTCACGTTGCCTGCCGGTATTGAATACAAAGAGTACGGTAAATTTTAATTTGCCAGTCCAAGGCAAGGCTCAATCAGCCATTTTCTTCAACTTCTTGAAGTGGCGGATTACTTCCAGATAATCGCGGTCGGTGCAGGCATTGAATTTATTCCATAAGTCACCCATTACAACGGCACCACCGAATCCGTAATCCTTAATCTCCAGTATGTTGTCGGGAGTAATGCCTCCCAAAGCCATGACTCTACTGTCTATGACCTTACTTTTTCCTGCTTGCCGCAACTCTTCGGCTGTGAAGCCGGACGTGACTCCAGACTTTGTGATGCAATTATATATCGGGCTTAGGAACAGATAGTCATAGAAATGCTTCTTGTTCTGCACTTCGTCCAGTGAATGGCAGGTGCAACTGATGTGGCCCGAATAGTCGTGGGGCTCTTTGGGATTGCGGGTGTTTAGATGAATCCCCATCAGGCTGAACTCTTCCTGCAGGTAGAAGTGCTCATGGGTAATGATGCGCTTATGGTATTTTTCGGGTATCAGCGTTAAAAGCCGTTCTGAATACATGGCGGGAGTTTCCGGCTTCCTCAGATGTAGAATATCCAGCCCCTCTTCGAATAGTGCCGTGATAATCTTGTCTTCTTCCACAAAAAATGTGGGTGCTGTTACTACGATGAGTTTCATTTCTTTTGTTTAACTTTTAAGTTTAGCAAAGTTAATGAATACTTATGGTAGAAGCCAAAGAATTTCTTTAAAATATGTTAGATGGCTATTTTAAACAAGAAAACGCATTCTTGAACCTTAGTTGCTCAAGAATGCGTCATTAACATGTTTAGTGGGACCTTGTTGCTTATTTCAGTCTTTTACCTACTACATCCCAGTCGATGATGCTCCACAGTTCGTTCACATGGTCGGCACGGCGGTTCTGGTAATCAAGATAGTAGGCATGTTCCCACACGTCGAATCCGAGTAGCGGAACAAGACCGGCGCGTACCGGATTGCTACCGTTGGCTTCTTTGGTGATGTGGAGTTTGCCGTTCTTGTCGGCAGACAACCAAGCCCATCCGGAGCCGAACAAGCCGACAGCTGCCGCGTTGAATTCCTTCTTGAAATTCTCAAAGCTGCCGAAGTCGCGTTTGATGGCTTCTGCCAGCTTGCCGGTAGGCTCGCTGTGGGCAGGCTTCGGAGCAAACTGTAAGAAGTATAATGTGTGGTTCAACACTTGTCCTGCATTGTTGAAGATGGCACCGTCCGGTGCTGTGGCAACAATGGTTACCAGGTCTTTGCCTTCAAATTCCGTTCCCGGAACGAGGTTGTTGAGGTTGTTCACGTAGGTTTGCAGATGTTTACCGTAGTGGTAATCTATGGTTTGCTGACTGATTACAGGTTCCAGTGCATTGTTAGTGTAGGGAAGTTTTGGCATTTCGTAAGTCATAACTGTTATCATTAAAATCGTTAATATTGTATTCATAAGTTTCAATTATTTAATTTTGGAACTTTACTATATAAACACTATAACCTATAGAAATGTTCGTACGTCTCCGAAGCTTTTTTTATCTTTGCCTCCGTAAAAACAAAGGAAGGAAAAATATCATCATTTTAAGATTATACGGATATGCCCGATTATATAGAGGAACTGAACGAAGGACAACGGAACGCGGTGTTATACAATGACGGTCCGTCACTGGTGATAGCCGGTGCCGGTTCGGGAAAGACGCGCGTGCTGACCTATAAGATTGCTTATCTGCTGGAGAATGGCTACCAGCCTTGGAACATTCTGGCATTGACCTTTACCAACAAGGCGGCGCGCGAAATGAAGGAGCGTATAGCCCGTCAGATGGGGCCGGAGAGGGCGCGCCATCTGTGGATGGGAACCTTTCACTCCATGTTCCTGCGCATTCTGCATGTCGAGGCCGGGCATATCGGCTTCACTTCGCAGTTTACCATTTACGATACGGCGGACAGTAAAAGCTTGATACGTTCCATTATCAAGGAAATGGGGCTGGATGAGAAAGTGTACAAGCCGGGGATGGTGCAGGCGCGTATCTCGAATGCCAAGAATCATCTGGTTTCTCCGGCAGGCTATGCCAACAACAAGGAGGCTTACGAAGGAGACCGTGCTGCCAAGGTTCCGGCGCTTCGCGACATCTACCAGAGATATTGGGAGCGTTGCCGGCGGGCGGATGCGATGGACTTCGACGATTTGCTGTTCTACACATTCCTGCTGTTCCGAGACCACCCCGAGGTGTTGGCACGTTATCAGGAGCAGTTCCGTTACATTCTGGTGGATGAGTATCAGGATACCAATTTTGCACAGCACAGCATCGTGCTGCAACTTGCCAAGAACCATCAGCATGTCTGTGTGGTGGGGGATGATGCACAGAGTATTTACTCCTTCCGTGGTGCCGATATTGACAATATTCTCTACTTTACGAAAGTATATCCCGATACGAAGGTCTTCAAGCTGGAGCAGAATTACCGTTCCACCCAGACCATTGTCCGCGCGGCCAACAGCCTGATAGAAAAGAACCAGTGGCAGATACGCAAGGAAGTGTTCTCGGAAAAGGAGAAGGGAGAGGCCATTGGTGTGTACCAGGCATACAGTGATGTGGAAGAAGGGGATATTGTGGTGAATAAGATAGCTGAACTGCGGCGTGAAAAGCGCTATGCCTACTCTGATTTTGCGATACTCTACCGTACCAATGCACAGAGCCGTATCTTTGAGGAAGCCATGCGCAAACGCAGTATGCCTTACCGTATTTATGGAGGCTTGTCGTTCTATCAACGCAAGGAAATCAAAGATGTTATCGCTTACTTCCGTCTGATAGTGAATCCCAATGATGAAGAGGCTTTCAAACGTATTATCAATTATCCTGCACGGGGTATCGGAGATACGACAGTGGGAAAAATCATTGCTGCCGCCACCGGGCACAATGTCAGTTTGTGGACTGTGCTTTGTGAGCCGTTGGCGTATGGCTTGAACTTCAATAAAGGTACGGTGGGAAAGTTACAGGCATTCCGCGAACTTATATCCGCCTTTATCACAGATGCTGCGGAGAAGAATGCCTATGAGATTGGTGCCGACATTATCCGCCAATCGGGCATCATCAATGATGTGTGTCAGGACAACTCTCCCGAGAATCTGAGCCGTAAGGAGAATATAGAGGAGCTGGTGAACGGTATGAGTGATTTTTGTGCCCAACGGCAGGAGGAAGGAAAACCGAACGTGTTGTTGGGTGACTTCCTTTCGGAAGTTTCCCTTCTTACCGACCAGGATTCGGATAAGGATGGGGACGATGAGAAGATAACCCTGATGACTGTACATTCGGCCAAGGGATTGGAGTTCAAGAATGTGTTTGTAGTGGGGATGGAGGAGAATCTTTTTCCCAGCGGCATGGTGGGTGACTCTCCCCGGGCATTGGAGGAAGAACGGCGGCTGTTTTATGTAGCCATCACACGTGCCGAAGAACACTGTTTCCTGTCGTATGCAAAGACACGTTTCCGGTATGGCAAGATGGAGTTCGGCAGTCCCAGCCGTTTCCTGAAGGATATAGATATACGTTTCCTGCGTCTGCCTCAGGATGCGGGAATGTTCCGCAGGGTAGAGGAGGAAGCCGCCGCTTTCCGCAGGGAGAACGCCAGAGGCTTTGCGCCTGATAGGGAAGATGCTCCGTATGGAGGAAAAGAACGTGTGTCTGTACGACCGAAACAGCAGATTATTGCGCCGACCGTTCCACGTAATTTGAAACGGGTGGCGCCTTCTGCAAATACGGCAAGTACATCGCCTTCTGCCGGCGGGTCTGCCAACTGTGTACAGCAGGGACAACTGATAGAGCACGAACGTTTCGGCCTGGGTGAAGTTTTGAAAGTGGAGGGCGAAGGAGACAATGCGAAAGCCACCATCCGCTTCAAGAATGCGGGAGACAAACAACTTTTGCTGCGCTTCGCGCGTTTCAAAGTGCTGTCATAGGATAGTCGCATCTTTTGTCTCACACAAAAACGGGATATTTGTAAGAGGATGATGGTATAAGTGTAGGACCGTGGTATCTTAAAAAAAGACAGTTAGAACGATACATACGGACAATTTAGAATAGTAAATATAGATAGAAGAATGACAAATAAAGACTTTTCCCTTTTCCCTTCTCCCTGCTATATTATGGAAGAAGGATTGCTGAGAAAGAACCTCGCACTGATAAAAAGTGTGGCCGACCGCGCAGGTGTGGAGATAATCCTCGCTTTCAAATCATTTGCCATGTGGCGTTCCTTTCCCATTTTCAGGGAGTATATAGACCACTCTACGGCAAGTTCCGTCTACGAAGCCCGTCTGGCATTGGAGGAGTTCGGAAGTAAGGCACATACGTACTCGCCTGCCTATACCGAGGCCGATTTTCCGGAGATAATGCGGTGCAGCAGCCATATCACTTTCAATTCGCTTTCGCAGTTCCACCGCTTTTATCCGGTAGTGGTGGCGGAGGGAAGCGGCATTTCCTGCGGTATCCGTATCAATCCCGAATACTCTGAGGTGGAAACGGAGCTTTATAATCCCTGCGCACCCGGTACTCGCTTCGGTGTAATGGCCGACCCGCTTCCCGAAGAACTTCCGGTGGGTATTGAAGGTTTTCACTGTCATTGTCATTGCGAGTCTTCTTCCTACGAACTGGAACACACATTGGAGCACTTGGAAGGAAAATTCTCCCGCTGGTTCTCACAGATTAAGTGGTTGAATTTAGGAGGCGGGCATCTGATGACGCGTAAGGATTATGATGTAGAGCATCTTGTCCGTCTGTTGCAGGGCTTGAAGGGACGCTATTCGCATCTTCAAATCATTCTTGAGCCCGGTTCCGCTTTCACTTGGCAGACCGGTGTGCTGAGCTCGGAGATAGTGGACATCGTGGAAAACCGCGGCATTCGTACTGCCATTCTCAACGTTAGCTTTACGTGCCACATGCCGGATTGCCTGGAGATGCCCTATCAGCCTGCAGTGCGTGGAGCGGAGATGGGTGATGCGGGTCCTTATGTCTATCGTCTTGGAGGAAACTCCTGCCTAAGCGGCGACTATATGGGACTGTGGAGTTTCGACCATGAGCTGCAGATAGGGGAGAGAATCGTCTTTGAGGACATGATACATTACACCACTGTAAAGACGAATATGTTCAATGGAATTCACCATCCGGCCATTGCAATGTGGACAAAAGAAGGAAAAGCTGAAGTTTTCAAGCAATTTTCTTATGAAGATTATCGTGGCCGAATGAGTTGATAATCAAAAGTCTGCTTGTATGCCTGGCGAAAATGTACACTTTTCTGTGTGAAAAAAGTCTGCGGAATGTTTGCAGGTTTAAGGAAAATATCTACCTTTGCATCCGCAATCGCGGAAATAGCTCAGTTGGTAGAGCATAACCTTGCCAAGGTTAGGGTCGCGAGTTCGAGTCTCGTTTTCCGCTCAACGCAGTTTAGATTGCAATTACCTATGCCCAGGTGGCGGAATTGGTAGACGCGCACGTTTCAGGTGCGTGTGTCGAGAGGCATGCAGGTTCGAGTCCTGTTCTGGGCACCAAGGTAAAGCAGTCGGTTCTTTGAATTGTTGAAAGTAAGTTGGAGAGGTGGCGGAATTGGTAGACGCGCTACTTTGAGGGGGTAGTGACAATTATGTCGTGGGAGTTCGAGTCTCCTTCTCTTCACGCTTTTATACATTGCGGAAATAGCTCAGTTGGTAGAGCATAACCTTGCCAAGGTTAGGGTCGCGAGTTCGAGTCTCGTTTTCCGCTCTTTCAGATGTATTGAAGATGACTTATGCCCAGGTGGCGGAATTGGTAGACGCGCACGTTTCAGGTGCGTGTGTCGAGAGGCATGCAGGTTCGAGTCCTGTTCTGGGCACTTTACTCCTCAAAAAAGGAGAGTCATCCCATGCGGAAATAGCTCAGTTGGTAGAGCATAACCTTGCCAAGGTTAGGGTCGCGAGTTCGAGTCTCGTTTTCCGCTCTTTTCAGATAAAAAAATCCCGCAAGCATTGTTCGGTGCTTGCGGGATTTTTTTGTTGTATGGAAGTTGTTGTTACAGTTTCTGTAATGAGAATCCGAGCATCATTCCGTCGTAGCTGTTGGCCAGCGAGCCGATACTCTTCAGAGTGGAGTTGCTGCTTTTGCTGGAGAGGAAGGTTATCAGTTTCAGTAGCTTGTCCGATTCGAACAGCAGGTCCATAGTTGTGGAGGTAGCGTTGACCTTGGCATTCATACCTATCAGCTTGGCGAATTTCAAGTTGACCTTTTGGGTGGATGCATCGTAGGAGTAGCTTCCCTTCATGCTCTTTTGCCCTACTTTGGCGCTGAATGTGCTGTCGGCGTTGAATGTGAATGACATTTGCCCGGCTTTGATGCCTACTTTGGCAAGCTGTTCGTCCAGTTTCTTTTCTGCGGCTGTGGCGGCAACGGCACCGCCGGCTTTCTGCAGCAGGTTGTCCGATTCGAATTCAATGGCGGAGCCGGTATACGACCAAGTGCCGGTCATATCCGCTGTTGACTTGCCGGTCACGGCATTTACCGCCTTCTCTATATTTTCTTTGTTGAACAAATCCTTGATGGATTGTGCATGACTATTGCTGGTCAGCAGTAGTGCGGCAACAAACAGTTGCCAAAAAACTAATCTTTTCATTTTACTTATTTCTATTGTTTGCTATTCAGGCTTTTGTTGATACTTTCGATATAGTCCAGCAGTTCTTTCCGTCCCATGCGGTTTTCAGAAGAGGTGATGAAGTAGGGGGGCAGCTCTTCCCATTGTTCCTTCAACTGTTCCAGGTATTCGTTGATGTGGGTGTTCAGTCTGCCGCCTTTCAGTTTGTCGGCCTTTGTGAAGACGATGGCAAAGGGTACACCGTTCTCGCCCAGCCATTCCGTAAACTCGAGGTCGATGGCTTGGGGAGCCAGCCGGCTATCTATAAGAACAAACAGACAAGTCATCTGTTCGCGTTGCAGTATATAACTTTCTATAATACGTTTGATTTGTTCCTGCCCTTTCTGTCCCCGTTTGGCGTAGCCGTATCCCGGAAGGTCTACAATGTACCAGCTCTTGTTGATGAGGAAATGGTTGATGAGCATGGTCTTTCCCGGTGTGGCAGAGGTCATGGCGAGCCCTTTTCTCCCGGTCAGCATATTGATGAGACTGGATTTTCCTACGTTGGAGCGTCCGATGAAAGCATATTCGGGAAATGTACCGGTGGGGCATTTCCGCACGTCTGTGTTACTGATGACGAATTCAGCGTTTGTAATATCCATTTTATTGCCTTTTTGGGGTTTTACGTGTGGCAAAGGTAGCACTAATTTCATAAGTTTGCACTATCTTTGCCCAGAAAGCGAAGATAGGCTGCACCTCAGCATAAAAAATGAACGAGTTCATTTTATTCTGCATTCGGTTTGCACTATCTTTGTGGCCAATAGGAGAATTTTAAGTATGAATGGACAGTTTCCCTCTACATTATTGGAGAAGGCGGTAAATGAGTTTGCCAAGTTGCCCGGAGTGGGACGCAAGACGGCTATGAGGCTGGTTCTTCACCTGCTCCGCCAGGATACGGCAGTGGTGGAAGCGTTCGGCAATGCCATCGTGACGCTGAAGCATGAAGTGAAATATTGCAAGGTATGCCATAATATATCAGATACGGAGACGTGCCGTATCTGTTCCAGTCCGCAACGGGACGCCTCTGTGGTTTGTGTGGTAGAGAACATCCGCGATGTGATGGCTGTGGAAGCCACACAACAGTTCCGTGGTTTGTATCACGTGCTGGGAGGCGTCATCTCGCCGATGGATGGCATTGGCCCCGGAGACTTGCAGATAGAAAGCCTTGTGCGGCGGGTAGCCGCCGGCGGCATCAATGAAGTGATTCTTGCGCTGAGCACGACGATGGAGGGAGATACCACCAACTTTTATATCTACCGCAAGCTGGAAAAACTGGGCGTGAAGCTCTCCGTCATAGCCCGTGGCATTTCCATCGGTGACGAATTGGAGTATACGGATGAAGTGACTCTGGGACGCAGTATTGTGAACCGCACTCCATTTTCCGGAACTGCCTGATTGTTTGGGGCCATTATCAATTATTCATTATCCACTATCAATTTACTAAATGGAAGAACAAATAAAGAAGACCGCAGCGCGTGTCCGAACAACTTTTGCCTATTTCTGGATGCTTCCCATCCTGCTCGTCCTGCTTGGAGAAACCGGAGGCGAATGGGTAGGTATGTATGCCGGAGATGTACGTGCCACCTATATGGCCGAGACGATAACCATTCTGCTGGCTGCCTCTTGCGTGCCCGTATCCCTGAAACTCTTTTCATGGGTATTGATCAGGAAAATAGATGTAGTGACGCTTCCCGAAGCCCTCCGCCTCTATGCGTTGTGGAGTGGCGTGCGGCTGGCATTGCTTGCCATACCGGTGCTTGCAGGCTTTTTCACCTATTATATAGTGTTGAGCAGTACGGGTGTACTGTGCGCACTGATAGGACTGACGGCTTCTCTGTTCTGCCTGCCGGGTGAGGGACGCCTGCGTAAAGAACTGCATATCAATAAAGAAGAAATGTAACCGACTGGAAAATATGAATAAATCCTATTTCTGCAATGAAAGGGTGCGTCTCCGTGCTATGGAGCCGGAAGACCTGGAAGTGATGTATGCCATGGAGAATGATTCCCAGACTTGGGATGTGACGAACTTCACCGTGCCCTATTCCAGATTTGTCTTGAAACAATATATTGAGAATTCCGAATGCGATATGTTTGCCGACCGCCAGCTGCGTATGATGATTATACGTGTAGAGGATGATGCGGTGATAGGCACTATCGATATTACAGAGTTTTCTCCCATGCATGCCCGGGGAGAGGTGGGTATTGCCATACGGAAGGAGTATCAGGGCAATGGTTATGCCAAGGAAGCGCTGCGTTTGCTGTGCGACTATGTTTTCAGTTTCTTGTATCTGAAACAGTTGATAGTCCATATCTCGGTGGATAATGAGGCAAGTATCCGCCTTTTTGAATCCTGCGGTTTTGTGCGTTGTGGGCTTTTGAGGGAGTGGTGGCGCGTAGGAGGGTGCTATAAGGATGTCGTACTGTTGCAACTTCTCCGCAGCACTAATTGAACGTTGGAATCTGGGGGAAGCGCGACCATATTTCATATTTTGCTCCCAGCTTGCACAATGCCTTCTTCCAGAGTGTGCCGCTGGCCGCCTCGTCCATTAGCGAACTGATGTTTTCTTTGCCTACCAGCCAGGTGTTTTCTTCAATTTCCCGGCCCAGCTGTTCGTACTCCCAGCCGGAGTACCCCAAAAAAAATCTGATTCTGCCTTTAACGGGATTTCCCTGCATGATGTAGTCTTTAATGGCTTCAAAATCACCGTTCAGGTAGAAGCCTTTGCCGATGGGCAATGCTCTGGTAATGCCCTTGAGCGTGTGTAGATAGAACAACGTATCTGTGCTGAGCGGTCCTCCTTTATAGATAGGTATGTTTTCCGGGCAGTCGAAGTCTTTCAGCACATCATTCAAGAATAGGGGGAGCGGTTTGTTCAGAACCAGTCCCATTGTGCCGTCATGTGTATGGTCCACCAGTAGAATGACGGATCGCCCAAACATATGGTCACACAAAAAGGGTTCGGAAATCAAGACCTTTCCCCGGGTAGGAACCACATGGTTTGTTTCTATCTTGAATAGATCTATATTGCTATACATGCCCCTAATATACATAATATTCCACAATAAACAAAAGTTCTTCGCTGTTTTTCATTTTAAAAGTTTCTTTTCTCAGATTTTATGGCTTTTTTTATTCGGAGAAAATACTTAAGTTTGCAAGTAATTGGCAATTTAATGCAATGAAATATACTACATTATATACGTTAATTTTAGGGCTGTTTTCTATAGGATGGACGGATTGCCCGGAGGATTTTATGGAGCGTATGCAGCGTCCGGGACATTCTGAAATACAGCTTTCTAAAGTGACGATAAGTGGCCGTGTGCTGGATGAAAGCGGGTTTCCGCTGGCCGGTGCCACTATTCAAGAGAAAGAAACTGCCAATGGTGCGATAGCGGATTCGGAAGGAAAATTCACTCTGGTGGTTGCCGATAATGCAGTGCTTCGTGTTTCGTTTATCGGCTACATTTCCCAGGATATTGAGGTGGAAGGACGTTCGACCTTTCATATCACGCTAAGAGAAGATATGATAGAGCTGGATAACGTTATTGTTACCGCTTTGGGTATCGAAAAGAAAGAAAATTCTCTTTCTTACGCCACAGATTTAATAAAAAACGAGGAGTTGACGCGAGTAAAAATGCCCAACTTAATTACTTCGTTGACCGGCAAGTCGGCAGGTGTGCGTGTTAATCAGGTTTCTTCCGGTCTGGGAGCCTCAGCCAAAGTCAGTATCCGTGGAATCCGCTCGGTGGCGAGTGACAACCAACCGCTGTATGTGATAGACGGTGTTCCCATTCTGAACTCCACTTCCGAGCAAGCATACTCTGCCATAGGTGGAACGGCCAATGCCGGCAACCGTGACGGAGGAGATGGCATTTCCAATCTGAATCCTGAGGATATAGAGAGTATCAGTATCCTGAAAGGAGCTCCAGCGGCAGCTTTGTATGGTAGTCAGGCCGCCAATGGGGTGATACTGATTACTACAAAGAAGGGGCAGTCGCACGGGCAGCGCAGTGTTTCTTTCTCGACGAGCCTAATGTTCGACAATGCTTTTGCGCTACCCAAGATGCAGAACCGCTATGGAGTAAGTGACGGTGTGGACAGTTGGGGAGAACGGGCAAACCTTCCCGAATACGATAATCTGAGAGACTTCTTCTCTACTGGTGTCACCTCCATAACTTCCATCTCCTTGAGTCACGGCAATGAGAAGTTGCAGAACTATTTCTCCTATGCTAATACTACGGGGCATGGCATCATTGGGAAACATAACCTTTCGAAGCACAACCTCACTTTCAGAGAGACTTCCGTTCTATTGAATTCCCGTCTGAAGTTAGATGGCAGTATGAACCTGATGCGCCAGGTGGTGAAGAACAAGCCTACCGTGGGTGGTTTCTACATGAATCCTTTGGTGGGGCTCTACCGTTTTCCACGGGGTGAGGATATTGCTTATTATAAGGAGAACTTCGAGGTTTATGATGAGGGTAGAAACTTGAACATACAGAATTGGCATACCTCCTACGAGGATTTTGAGCAGAATCCCTACTGGATTACCAATCGCATATTGAGCAAGGAGAACCGCATGCATGTCATAGTCTCCTTATCCGCCAATCTGAAGATAAACGATTGGTTAAGCCTGCAGGCCCGTGGCAATGTAGACTATATTAACGACAAGGTGCGCCAGCAGTTCTATGCCTCTACCGCTCCGGCGTTGGCGGGAGCCAATGGGCGTTATATCGAGATGGACTATCAGGAAACCCAATATTACGGAGACGCCATACTGATGATGAAAAAGCAGTGGGATGCATTCTCTCTCAACGCGGCGCTCGGTGTCAGTATCAATGACAAGACTGTGAACTCCACCCGCTATGACTCTAAAACAGCTTCGCTGAAATATGCCAATGTGTTCAATCTGGCCAATATCATCATGAATGGTTCTGCCGGGCTGGACCAGAAGATTGATGCGCGGCGCCAATTGCAGTCCTTGTTTGCGACGGCACAACTGGGCTACAACGAGTTTGTCTATCTTGATTTGTCGGCCCGTAATGACTGGTCTTCCACGCTGGCTTATACATCTCATGAGAAAAGCGGGTTCTTCTATCCCTCCGTGGGATTTTCGCTGATATTCAATAAGCTGATGACTTTACCCCAATGGGTGTCACTGGCAAAGATAAGGGGGGCATACAGCATGGTGGGCAATGATATTCCCATGTTCATCACAAATCCTTCCTCGCATATCACGGCGGGCGGAGAGTTCCTGGCAAGTGATGCCGCGCCGTTCAAGGATATGGAACCGGAGATGACGCACTCCTTTGAGGCGGGTATAGAAGCGCGTTTTTTAAAGAACCGCATTGGTTTGAATGCCACTTTCTATAAGACGAATACCCGGAACCAGTTCTTCAAGCTTCCTACTCTGTCGGGCGATAAATATGCCTACCGTTATGTCAATGCGGGTGATATACAGAATGTGGGGTGGGAGATTTCATTGGATGCCGTTCCTTTGCTGACAAACCATTTCAAGTGGAAAACAGAGGTGAACTTCTCCACCAACCGCAACAAGATAATTTCACTGCACGAAGCGCTGAAGGAGTTTCTTTACGGTCCTACCAGCTTCTCGTCCAGTTATGCCATGAAATTGGTGAAAGGGGGCTCTATCGGTGACATCTACGGAAAAGCTTTTGTACGTGACGATGCGGGCAATATCGTTTACGGCACGGAAGGAGACAATACCGGCATGCCTTTGGTGGAAGGTGATGGCAATACGGTGAAAGTGGGCAATGCCAATCCAAAACTGATGCTGGGCTGGAATCATATGCTGTCTTACAAGAATTTTTCTTTCTATTTTCTGGTGGATTGTCGCTTTGGAGGCGATATTTTGTCCCAGACGCAGGCGGATATGGATATGTATGGCGTTTCTGAAGTCACGGCCCGGGCCAGAGACAAAGGTTATGTAATGCTTGAAGGTAACCGGATAGATAATGTGAAAGGATTTTATAAGAATGTTGTAGGCGGACGGGCCGGGGTGACGGAATATTATATGTATGATGCCACGAACATCAGGCTGCGTGAGCTGTCCGTGGGCTACCAACTGCCTGCTGCCTGGATGGAAAAGACCAAAGTCCTCAAGCGGGCACAACTGTCCTTTTCGGGACGCAACTTGTTCTTCTTCTACAAAAAGGCGCCTTTCGACCCTGACCTGGTACTCTCTACGGGCAACGATAACCAGGGAATTGAAGTCTACGGTATGCCTACCACGCGTAGTTGGGGATTTTCTTTGAAGTGTGAATTTTAAGAGGGGGAGGGAGACTTGATATGAAGAGGATTATAGTACTGATTGGCATGGTTTTCGTGTTTCTGGCTTGTACGGGAGACTTTAAGGAAATCAATACGGACAAGTCCGGCGTGACGGACGAGGACTTGCAGGCCGACTATAACGAACATGGCATCCGTCTTGGAATCATCCAGCAAGGCATCTATTTCAATTACGACTACGGAAAGGGGAAGAACTGGCCTTTTCAGTTGACCCAGAATTTGAATGCCGATATGTTCAGCGGTTACATGCACGATGCCAAGCCTCTGAATGGAGGTTCGCACAATTCGGACTACAACTTGCAGGATGGATGGAACAGCGCCATGTGGGGACATACCTATGAGTATGTTTTCCCGCAGATATATCAGTCGGAGAATGCCACACGTGATCGCATGCCTGCCTTTTTCGGCATTACCAAGATACTGAAGGTGGAAGTGATGCACCGTGTCACGGACTATTACGGCCCTATTGTGTATAGTCATTTTGCCGATCTCGAAGCCCGTTATATGCCCGACACGCAGAAAGAGGTCTATAATGCATTTTTCTGTGAACTCGATACGGCTGTAGCTGTACTTTCCGATTATATTGTCGAGCATCCGGGAGCTTCGGAGTTTGCGCGTTTCGATATGTTGTTGGACGGTGATTATGACTCTTGGATAAAGTTTGCCAACTCGTTGAGGATGCGGCTTGCCATGCGCATTGCGGTAGCCAGTCCGGAGAAGGCAAAAACGGAATTCCGTAAAGCGATGGATAATGAATACGGAGTCATTCGGGAGGCGGACGAGTCGGTGGCGGTTTCCACGGCGAGTGGATATACCAATCCGTTGGGCGAGATAAACCTTGTTTGGAATGAAGCTTATATGGGAGCGCCGATGGAGTCCATACTGAACGGATATGAAGATCCCCGTCGTGAAATCTATTTTGCCACTTGCCAGGATGAACAGTTTGCAGGCGAGTATCGCGGCATTCGTCAGGGTACATGCTTTGCACATAACTATTATAATACACTCTCAAAATTGAAAGTTACCCAGCAGACTGATGCAGTGTTGATGCCGGCAGCAGAAGTCTGGTTCCTGCGTGCCGAGGCTGCCCTACGGGGATGGACCGATGAGTCGGTGAAAACCTGCTATGAAGAAGGGGTAATGGCTTCTTTCCGTCAGTATGGCATCTTGCAGTCCGATGCTTATCTGGAGAGCGACTTGTTGCCTGCCGATTTTGTGGATACCTACGATATGGAGAATGATATTACCGCCCGTTGTCAGGTTTCGCCACGCTGGCTGGAGTCAGCGGATAGGGATACGAAACTGGAGAAGATTATTACCCAAAAATGGATTGCCATGTTTCCCGAAGGGTGTGAAGCTTGGGCGGAACAGCGCCGGACGGGGTATCCCCGGCTATTCCCCGTGCGCTTTAATCACAGTAAAGACGGGTGTATAGATACTGAGACAATGATTCGCCGTCTGAACTTTCCCGGCGGACTGAAGACGGAGAATGCCGAGCAGTATGCCGCTTTGGTAGAGGCACTGGGTGGAGATGACAATGCCGGTACCCGATTGTGGTGGGATACCGGCATCAACTGGTAGAGATACCTTATTATATAGGGATATTTTTTATTGGATGGGGTGATTCTCGGCAAAAATTGCCATACGTTCGTCCAACTGGTCGTACTGATGGTCTTGGATAAAGGAAGTGCAGGCACGTAATCCTTCCTGATGGCTTCCGGTGGTCACCAGTGAAATGGCGCTTACACCGTAGTACATTAGTTCCCGCGCAAGTTCTCCGCTACTCATGCCCGGGTAACCGATGGTGAAATAGAAACCGTCGGCAACGGGATCACCCAAATCATTGTCGTATACCAAGTGGAAACCGTGGCGCAAGAAGATTTCTTTCAGGCGGCGGGCACGTTCACCGTATACTTTCACTTCATCAAGAAAGTTGTATTGATCTTCATTAGCTGCTTTAAGCATGGCGGCAAGAGCATACTGAGCAGAGTGGCTGGTGCCGGAGGAGAGTGCATAGAGTACGCGGTGGATGAATACTGTGCCGAAGGTGCCGCCGCCGTAGCGTTGTGTCAGCCCGGGATAGGCCCGGTGATACAGTTTGTCCGAAATGCAGCTGACACCGATACGTTGACCGGCATAGCTGAAAGCTTTGGAACCGGAAATGAGCAGCACGTAATAGTCCGTATAGTGTGCCACAGAAGGTTGGTAAGGCGCTTGGAACGGTTTGCTCAAGTCTTGGCGGAAGTCCATGGCAAAGTAGGCGAGGTCTTCCAACACAATGACGTCATATTGGGTTGCCAGTTCGCCGATGATGCGCAACTCTTCTTCTTTCAGGCAAATCCAGCTGGGGTTGTTGGGATTGGAATAGACGATGGCAGAGATATTGCCTTTGCTGAGGTAACTTTCCAGCTTCGCTTTCAACTTGTCGCCACGGTAGTCATATACGTCAAAGGTTTCATATTTCTGTCCCATCACGACCAGCTGCTGCTTCTGTACCGGGAAACCGGGATCGATGAAGAGAATGGTATCCTTTTTCTCATCGCACTGGCTACATGTGAGGAATGAAGCGAAAGTTCCTTGCATGGAGCCGGTAACTGGTACACAACCTTCGGGGGCTACATCTACATTGATAAAGGCTTTGATAAAACGTGATGCTTCCTCTTTCAAGGCGGGAAGTCCGTTAATGTCCGGGTAGAGGCTGGCAATACCATTCTGCAATGCCTCCACCTCGGCCTTTACGCCGACGGCTGAGGGGGGGAGTCCGGGTACACCCATTTCCATTTTTATGAATTCCACACCCGATGCCGCTTCGGCATTGGCTGCAATGGCTTTTACTTCACGGATGGTTGCTTTGGCAAAGTCTGTGATATGAAAATCTGCGATAGTTTCATCTATCAACTTACGTTCAATAGGAGTATTTCTCATGATTTCAATATTAATTTAGTTTTGCAAAGGTAACATAAATCTCTTATAATCAAGCTATGTTAAAAAAAAGATGATTTTTTTTCTTTCAAGCTATTGCAGATATAAGAATTTTGTCTACCTTTGCAACCGCAATCGAGAGAGATAGCAACGAAAGAATGAAATAATGGTGCGTTAGTTCAGTTGGTTAGAATACATGCCTGTCACGCATGGGGTCACGGGTTCGAGTCCCGTACGCACCGCGAAAGCAAATAGCAAATTAAAGCAAAGCTCTGAAATTCAAGGATTTCAGAGCTTTTTTTGTTTTCTGTATCGGCAAGAATAACGATTAAAAACAAATCATGCGTGGGATTATTCGTGGGATTTCTGCCAGTCTTACTATACTCATCTGATGAACTTGAACTTTCTTGCGGTATAATCGGGAATTCGGGTACAAATATCCGTAAATCATATACACCTTCGCTTGTGCTATCGCGGTACCTTTGTCATCAGAAGTTTAGCAAGAAAAATAGAGTAATATAACGTATGACAAAAACAATTTTAGGAGTTCTGTCACTGCTTGTCATAATGTCGTGCAGTATTCCCGTAAAGGAGAACACCGTTCAACCCAATATAATGGAAACGAACAAGAAAAATCTCGGAAATCTGTTGGCGCTCTATCCCAAGCCGATGACGGTTGTCGGGGCAGAGGTTGAAGGGAAAGTAAACTGGCTAGTGGTAGGGCATACGGGTGTTATTGGACATGACCGGATACTCATCAGCATGAGTAAAAGCCATTACACTAATCAAGGGATAAAGGACTCAAAACGACTTTCCGTCAATCTAGTGAGTCGTGAAATATTGCCGAAAGCTGACTATGTGGGAAGTGTAAGCGGTGCGACGGTCGATAAGTCGGAGGTGTTTGCCTACCATATTGGCGAAAACGGTACCCCCGTTATAGACGCATCACCCCTCACCATGGAGTGTGAGGTGGTAGACATCTATGAAACTGAAGGTTTCGACAATTTCATTTGTGCGATAGTCAATACATACGCTGCTCCTGAAGTGCTTGATAATAACGGGAAACTTGACTATACGAAGCTGAAACCCGTATTGTTTGAATTTCCGACCTATTCCTACCTTGCCACGGGAGAGATTATCGGCAAATGCCTGAATCTGGATAAGCGGCCGGGTATGTGCGCCAAAGAGCCGATGAGTGCTGACGGTATCGTGCGGTTGTCGAAAATCGAGGTTTATCCGCAGTATCTCGACGAGTATATGAAATACGCAACCGAAGTAGGCGAAATCTCTCTGCGTACCGAATCGGGCGTGCTGACTATGTATGCGGTCGGCGAGAAGGAGAATCCCTGCAAGGTGACTATTCTCGAAACCTATGCGAGCCATGCGGCTTATGTAAAACATATTGCATCAGAACACTTTCAGAAATACAAGCAAGGAACGTTGCGCATGGTCAAATCATTGGTCTTGTCTGACCAGACGCCACTAAATCCGGCTAACAAGCTCAATAACTTCATGCAATAAATAGAACGACTATGAACAAGATTTTTTTAATTTCAGTATTCAGCATTTTAACACTCAATGTTATGGCACAAGAAAAGATAGTACAGACAGCAGGACGCACCCAGTTGGGTGAGTTTGCTCCTAAATTTGCGGAACTAAACGACGATGTCCTCTTTGGCGAGGTCTGGAGCCGCACCGACAAACTCGGTCTGCGTGACCGTAGTTTAGTAACCATTACCTCTCTTATCAGTCAGGGTATCACGGATAATTCGCTCGTGTTCCACCTTCAGTCGGCAAAGAAGAACGGTATTACCCGTACGGAGATTGCCGAAATCATCACCCATATCGGTTTTTATGCCGGTTGGCCCAAAGCGTGGGCAGCGTTTAATCTGGCCAAAGGTGTATGGGCAGAGGACACTGCCGGTGAAGATGCCAAAGCCGCATTCCAGCGTGAAATGATTTTCCCCATTGGGGAACCGAACGCTGCATATGCACAGTACTTCATAGGCAACAGTTATCTTGTTCCCGTTTCACGCGAGCAGGTTTCCATCTCTAACGTCACTTTCGAGCCTCGTTGTCGCAATAACTGGCACATACACCGCGCTACTAAAGGCGGTGGGCAGATGCTTATCGGTGTTGCCGGTCGTGGATGGTATCAAGAAGAAGGCAAGCAGGCAGTAGAGATTCTACCCGGTACGGTTATCCATATCCCTGCAAATGTGAAGCATTGGCACGGTGCCGCTTCTGATGGTTGGTTTGCCCATCTTGCTTTCGAAGTTCCCGGTGAGGATACTTCTAATGAGTGGCTGGAACCGGTGACGGATGAAGAATACGATAAACTTAAGTAATACCATCCAAACTCCTGTAATTTAAACGATTGCGGGAGTTTTTGCTTTATAGGACCATGATTTAGTAGCCGGAGGAAAAGCATAATCCGTAATTTGGGTATAGATACCGGGGATTTGTCTACACGGCATATGACGGATACTGCCTATTTTTGCATCATCATTAATAATCCTAAAGATAATTATAAAATCAACAGAAAGATGAATATGAAAAAATTACTATTAATTTCTATGATGCTGATGACCGTTCTGGCAATGGCAGCCTGCGAAGATTCAGGTGATGAACCGTTTACACCCGAACATCCTGAACTTTCCGGACCATCGGGTGGGGAAGATGAGAATGAATCCGAAGTTCCGGATGTATCTTCATTGCAGGTAAATATCATGGTTAGCAATCGTACCATTACTGCCACTATGGAGGACAATGCCGCCACACAGGATTTTCTTGCTCGTCTGCCATTGGAGGTTACGTTGAATGATTACAATAATACTACAGAAAAAATCTTCTATCCCTCTCCGGCTCTGGCAATTGAAGGTGTTACGCGTGGCTGTGCTCCTATTGCCGGTGATATAACCATCTATGCCCCATGGGGAAATGTGGCAATTTTTTGTAAGAATGGGTCTTATAGTGATACTTTGATTAAAATCGGTCGTGTTGATGGCAATGGCATTGAAATGTTGAGTGTGCCCGGAGATATACTTGTGAGATTTGAAAGAAGATAAGAATGGATTAATAAGGGCACTATGACTACGAACGAATTCAAGGAATATGTAAAGACGCGTCAAGCGCTTGATACGGAGGAGATACATCGCTTTATGGACAAAATGAGCAATGAAGCCAGACGCATCACTTTCCGGCTGAACACGGCATATCATACACCGGACGAGGTACGTGGGTTACTCTCCGAATTGTTCGGTTATCAAGTCCCGTCATCGTTCCGGGTATTCCCACCGTTCTATACCGATTTCGGGAAGAATATTACAGTGGGCGAAGGCGTATTTATTAATGCCTGCTGTCATTTTCAGGACCATGGTGGTGTGATAATCGGTGACGGATGCCAAATCGGGCATAATGTAGTCTTTGCAACGCTCAATCATGGTTTGCCTCCGGAAGAACGCCAAACTACCTATCCGGCACCGATTGTATTGGGTAGGAATGTCTGGGTAGGTTCTAATGCGACGATTCTTCCAGGAATGACAATCGGTGACAATGCTGTGGTGGGAGCTGGAGCGGTTGTGACGAAAGATGTGGAAGCGAATACAATAGTAGGCGGTGTCCCCGCGAAATTGATAAAGAGAATAGAGTAATAATTATAACATTGAAAACAAGATGAGAATAATATCAAATACAGCATTCGGTGGAGAAAGACCTTTGTTTGAATCACATGACTTACGTTTGGAGAATGTAATTATCCATGCCGGAGAATCAGCCATCAAGGAATGCAGCAACATCGAAGCTGTCAATTGTCGATTCGAAGGGAATTACCCCTTCTGGCATGTTCACGGGTTTGTAATCGACCGTTGTTTTTTCGATGTCGGCGGGCGTTCGGCACTGTGGTATTCCGACCATCTGAAAATGACCGATACGCGTATCGACGCACCCAAAATGTTCCGCGAGATGCACGACATCGAAATTGAGAATGTAGAGATGAACGATGCCGATGAAGTATTCTGGCGTTGCCAGAATCTGAACATCAGAAATCTGAAGTTGCATGGAGGAACTTATCCGTTCATGTTCAGTAGCGACATCCGCATAGACGGATTGGAGAGCGACAGCAAATACGTTTTCCAGTATGTGAAGAATGTAGAGTTGCGCAATGCCAAAGTCACTACAAAGGATGCTTTCTGGGAGGTGGAGAATGTGACAATCTACGATTCCGAACTCAATGGCGAATATCTCGGCTGGCATTCGCACAATCTCCGGTTGGTGAACTGCCATATAACCGGTGAGCAACCGCTCTGCTATGCCCACGACCTCGTATTGGAGAATTGTACCTTTGGTCCCGACTGCGACCGGGCTTTCGAATACAGTTCGGTGCAGGCAACCATCAAGGGGGCGATAGGTGGGGTGAAGAATCCACGGACAGGCAGTATCACTGCCGAAAGCTATGGGGAAATCATTCTCGATGAAAATATAAAGGCACCTGCCGACTGTGAGTTGAAGCTTTGGGACGAGAAAACTTGTTTCACCGACTGATGCCTTTGCAAATAGCCTGATGGGAATAAAAAAGGGAAAGACCGATTACTTGTTGTCGCTTATCCGCGAAGGGAAGAGTATGACGCTGGGGCAGCAGTTACGCCTGACTGCATACCTCAGTGTCCCTGCTATTATGGCGCAGGTGTCCTCCATCGCCATGCAGTATATCGATGCTTCGATGGTTGGTAGCCTGAGTGCGAATGCAGCGGCTTCCATCGGATTGGTTTCAACCACGACATGGCTGTTCTGGGGATTGTGTGCCGCCGCTGCAACGGGATTTTCTGTCCAAGTGGCACACCGGATTGGGGCCGGAGATTTTGCAGGAGCGAAAAAAATACTCCGCCAATCGGTTACGGCTACACTTGTTTTCAGTTCTTTGTTGGCGGTTGTCGGCATTTCTATCAGTGGTGTGCTTCCCGGCTGGCTGGGTGGTGATGAAATGATACGGAGCGATTCATCCTTCTATTTCCGGATATTTTCACTTTTCTTACCCGCCTTGCAGTTGAATTTCCTTGCGGGCGGCATGTTGCGGTGTAGTGGGAATATGCGTGTACCCAGTATGCTAAATGTACTGATGTGTTTTTGGGATGTCGTGTTCAACTTCTTCCTTATTTTCCCGACACGGCAGGTAGACTGGTGGGGATGGGAGTTCATCGTTCCCGGCGTAGGTTTAGGTGTGGAAGGTGCGGTATTGGGAACCGTGTTGGCCGAACTTATCACTGCCGGTGGGATGATGTGGTATCTTTGCCGTCGCTCGTCCATGTTGAGACTATCCGGGGGGCAGGGCAGTTTTCTTCCCCGGAAAGAGACGCTGCGCCAGGCTGTCCGCATCTCCCTGCCAATGGGATTCGAGCATATTGCCATTTGCGGAGCGCAGATTATGACGACGGTTATCGTCGCACCGCTCGGCATCGTCGCCATTGCCGCCAACTCATTTGCCATCATCGCTGAAAGCCTTTGTTATATGCCCGGCTACGGTATATCGGAGGCTGCCACGACGTTGGTAGGCCAGAGTCTTGGAGCAAACCGTATCCGGTTACTCAAGCGTTTTGCCAACATTACCGTTTGGTCAGGGATGCTGATTATGGGAGTCATGGGAGTGCTGATGTATGTGGCGGCCCCTCAGATCATCGGAGTGATGACGCCTGTGGAGGAAATCCGCATGTTGGGAATCGGGATTCTGCGGATAGAAGCTTTTGCGGAGCCGATGTTTGCGGCATCTATCGTCGCCTACGGTGTATTTGTGGGTGCGGGCAATACATTTGTTCCCAGTCTGATGAATTTTGGCAGTATCTGGGGTGTCCGGCTGACACTGGCAGCATGGCTTGCCCCTACGATGGGGCTACGGGGCGTATGGCTTGCCATGTGTATTGAGCTTTGTTTCCGGGGAGCGATTTTTCTTGTCAGGCTTTGGAGTGGTAACTGGATTTATAAGTTGCGAATAAAAAGATAAATTATGAAATACGATTTCGATACAATCATCCCGCGTCGCGGGACGAATTCTTATAAATGGGATACTCCCGAAGAGGAGAATGTACTGCCCATGTGGGTGGCAGATATGGATTTCCGTACAGCACCCGCTATTATCGATGCCTTACAAAAGCGGGTGGCGCACGGTATTTTCGGTTATACAAAAGTACCCGAAGCCTATTATGATGCGGTCGTCCGGTGGTTCGATGACCGGCATCGCTGGCAGGTTGATTCCCGGTGGATTATCTATACGAGTGGTGTCGTGCCGGCTCTGTCAGCCATTATCAAAGCCTTGGCCATGCCGGGTGATAAAGTCATCGTTCAGACTCCTGCCTATAATTGTTTCTACTCATCTATCCGTAATGACGGATGCGAGTTGTTTGCCAATAATCTCGTTTATCAGGATGGCCGCTACGTAATCGACTTTGCCGATCTTGAAAGGAAAGCTTCCGATCCGAAAGCAAAAATCCTGCTGCTGTGCAATCCTCACAATCCGGTCGGACGGGTCTGGACTCCGGAAGAACTGCAGCATATAGGTGATATTTGTTTACGGAATGAGGTGTTTGTCGTGGCGGATGAGATTCATTGTGAACTGACTTACGAAGGATATGACTACACACCCTTTGCCTCCTTGTCCGAACGCTTTTTGCAAAATTCCGTCACTTGCGTTTCGCCGAGTAAGGCGTTCAACCTTGCCGGGTTGCAAATCGCCAATATCATCGCAGCCGATGAAGAGGTGCGCCGCCGTATTGACAGAGCCATTAACATCAACGAGGTATGCGACGTCAATCCGTTCGGCGTAATCGCCACAATGGCAGCTTACAACGAAGGTGGGGAATGGCTCGATGCCTTGCGGAAATATCTGCGGGGGAATTACGAATACCTCTGCTGCTTTTTCAAGGAACGGTTACCACAATATCCCGTGCTGCCACTCGAAGGAACTTATTTGGTTTGGATAGACTGCCGTGCTTCCGGTATCAGCTCAGATGTTGTCGCCTTGCGTTTGCAAGAACAACAGCATCTGATGGTCAATTCCGGTACGATGTACGGTCCCGGTGGAGAGGGCTTTATCCGGCTGAATATCGCTTGTCCCCGGGCTCTGCTTGCTGATGGACTGGAACGGATGGCCCGTTTATTCTATCGTGAAGTCTTCTGATTTAAATCCGCTGTAATACCTACCGGAGAAGGCGGTGAACTTCAGGACACAATAATCGGGATCAGTCACTCCTTCGGGATAGTACATAGTGTCGCCTTCCTGCCATATCATTTCCTTACTGGTGCTGTCCGTCAGTATCTCCATCGTGCCGCGCAGCATTACGCCCTTGAAGAAGCGTGTGTTGCAGACGTAAAGGCATGCCCGGTTATTTTTGAGAAATTGCGAAACGCGCATCGACGAGGTGTTCGTTGATAGGTAAATGTGTTTGAGCCCTTCCCTTTTGCGGGTTTGCAACATGGCCTTGATGTTGGGAAAGCCTTCGGCATCCACCGAACCGACAAAGATGGTTTTTTCCTTGTCAATCATGTTTCCTACTGTTTTTTCTGCATCTCTCATTGTTTGTTTTTTTTATGGGTTATTGTTTCAAGGGCAAAGATAGCCGGTAAGTGGAACTTTTGTACAATAAAAAAGAAGGAGGATATGTCACTTTTCACGGTTTCTCCATTTTCCGGTAGGCGAGGGGAGTATACCCTATACATTGTCGGAAACTACGTACAAAGTAGGAGACGGTTGAGAAATGGAGTTCGGAGGCTATTTCTGAAATGGGGAGGTCGGTGTAGGTGAGCAGACGCTGGGCTTCGTCTGTAACCTTGTTGAGTATGTACTGCTTGGCGTTGATGTTTATGGCCGAAGAGAGGATTTCGTTCAGATAGTTGGGAGTGATGCATAGTTTATCGGCATAGAATTGTACAGAATGCTGCTCCCGGAAGTGCTCCCCAACCAATTCGAAGAATCGGCTGAGGTGGAAGCTGCTGATATCTTTATGTGGCTCCTTACCCGTCTCCGGAGGGATAGAGGTGCAGTAGGCACGGTTGAGTAGCATGAGGACTTCGTAAAGTAAGGCGCGTAATATGCCCGTATCGTGTGGGTGGAAAGAGTCGATTTCGACCTTTATGTCGTGCAGAAGTTGGAGTATTCGTGCATAGAGCCCGTTCGGCAGTTGGAGTTTGTCTACCATTTTTCCCATTCGGAAGAACGGGAGGTGCTGCACGAATAGTGGGTCTTTGAAGAAAGAGGTCAAAAAGGTATCCTCAAAAATTAGAGCATGACCGTTGCCGATACGGTCTGTGTCCCAACTGCGCACCTCACCTGGTTTGGAGAAGAATACATCACCGGGAGCTGCCAAGTGTGTCCGGTTACCGATAGTGAATTCTCCTTCTCCTTCTGTGATGAAGGTGATGTCATAGTAGGTCAGAATATGTACTTTTCCCTGGGTCAAGAATTTCCGGGTATACTGCAAATCAACGACATCTATCAGAAGTTCGCTTCCGTACTTAGTTTTGTAGAAATTGTATCGTGGGATGGCATTTTTCATGGCTTAACATTGTATGATGGCAGTAAAGTTAGAGAAAAAGCTGCTCCGTACAATAGCGAATAGGAAAATGTTGGGTAAAGACCGGGAGTTTTGTTTATCTTTGCACCCGCAATTATCAATCGCCTTGCAACGATTGTCTGGAATTATCATATTATGAAACAGAAACGAATACCATTGGTGGGCAGACAATACCTTGTGCCCTTCATTTTGATTACCTCTCTTTTCTTTTTGTGGGGATTTGCCCATGCCATTCTGAATGTACTGAACAAGCACTTTCAAGAGATACTGGATATCACGAAGACACATTCGGCCTTTATACAGATGACGATGTATATGGGATACTTCATTATGGCCATTCCTGCAGGATTTTTCATCAGTCGCTTCGGATACCGCCGGGGTGTGGTATTCGGTCTGTTGCTTTACGGCGTCGGTTCGCTGCTCTTTATCCCCGGGCAGCATTATCTGTCTTTTAATCTTTTCTTGTTTGCATTGTTCGTGATAGGCTGTGGACTGACGTTTCTTGAAACTGCCGCCAATCCTTATGCCACAGAATTGGGCGCAAAGGAAACTGCTGCCAGCCGGCTGAATTTCGCGCAATCCTTCAACGGTCTGGGATGTATCTGTGCACCAGTACTGGCTGGACTGCTGCTCTTCTCGAAGGATGGGCAGACGGGCTCGGGTAATGTCGCATTGCCCTATATCTGCATGGGGGTAATTGTGTTGCTGGTAGCGTTGGTCTTTTCAAGAATCAAGTTGCCCGAGATTGAACATAGTGTGGAGGTGGACGAAGCTGGTAATAAGGTCGGATTGTGGTCACACCGGCTTTTCATTTTCGGGCTGATAGCCTTGTTTGCCTATGAGGTCGGCGAGATTTCCATCAACAGCTTCTTCATCAACTACGTGGTGGAGCAGAATTGGATGAATGCCCGCGAAGCTTCCGTAGTGCTTTCTTTCGGTGGACTGGGATTATTTATGTTAGGACGTTTTGCCGGTAGCTGGATTATGGGACGTGTGCGTGCCGAGAAGATGTTGCTGGTTTGTGCTACGGGCACTGTGATGACTACCTTGTTGGTGTTGCTGGATGTAGGAATGGTGTCGCTTGCAGCTCTGTTGTGCGGATATGCATTTGAGGCTATTATGTTTCCCACGATTTTTGCACTTTCCTTGCGCGGGCTGGGCAACCATACCAAGAGGGCTTCCTCTTTCCTGATGATGTCTCCCGTGGGAGGCGTGGTAGGTCCGCTGTTGATGGGACTGGTGGCAGACCATACGACGATGGTGTGGGCGTTCATCGTACCGCTGGTTGCCTATTGCGTGGTGTGGGCATATGCCCGCAAGATGGTGTCCGTCTCTACCGCTTCTTCAATATAGAAGGAAGCCTGCGACTCCGGCAAGGATTATCAGTAAGATAGGGTGGAGGTTCCACTTCCACGTCACGCCGAAAGCGGCTGCAAAGATAAGTATGCTTTTGTAATCTATGAAATTTTCCTTGTTCATCAGCAATAGGGCAGCAGCAGCTATCAATGATACGGACATGGGCAGCAGTCCCGACATTGCCGCCTTGATGTATTTGTTGTCCTTGCATTTCACGAAGAAGTAAGAGATGAGCAATACCAGGATGAACGAGGGAAGACATACTGCAATGGTGGTCACGACAGCTCCCCACACGCTTTGAGTAACTGCATAGCCCACATAGGTGGCACTGTTGATGCCTATCGGACCAGGCGTCATCTGCGAGATGGCCACTACGTCCGTGAATTGTTGCAGGGTGAGCCAGTGATGGTGGTCCACCACCTCATATTGGATGAGGGACAACATGGCGTAACCGCCTCCGAAACCGAACATTCCGATTTTTAGATATACCAATATCAGCTGCCAATAAATCATATCTGTAATTTTCTCAGTTTATCTTTTAACCATAATGTATAGAGCATTCCTCCTGCAATTCCTGCAAGGACAATGTATACGGGGGATAGCCCGAATTGCCAGATGAGTATGGTGGCGATGGCTGGAAGCACCAGTTGCCAATACTTCAGCTTCAGTGCCCGTGCAGCCGAAATGCAGGGTATCACAATCAGTGCGACTACTGCCGGACGGATACCGTTAAAGATGCGTATCATCACCTGGTTGTCCTGAAAATGAGCGAAGAACATGGCTATCAGCATCATGATGACAAAAGAGGGGAGGATTGTGGCAAGTGCACACACCAGGCTACCTTTTACTTTATGCAGCTTGTAGCCGACGAATATGGATATATTGACAGCAAAAACACCGGGAAGTGACTGGGTCAACGCAAACATTTCCATGAAATCTTCTTTACTCATCCATCTCTTTTTTACGATTTCCCGTTCAATGAGAGGTATCATAGCGTATCCGCCACCGATAGTGAACATTCCTATCTTGGCAAAGGTCATAAAAAGCAGTAAATATTTCATTATTTCTCTTCGGGTGACTTTCTTTTGCAAAGAAACCCAAATTAATCAACATATACAAATTAGGGGGATAATATTTATTTATTAATATTTTATATTACAGGGCTATATTCTTAAATCTATTTAAAAGGAGAATATTCCGTCGTAAATAAGCTTTATCTTTAACACGTAATTACAAATAATATAAATGTAGATATGATACAGATAGTGCAATTACATGGTACGGATAAAAAGCTGTACGAGCTTGTAGCCCCTTTGGTTATGAGCCCGGAAGTGCTGAAACAGAACTACAATTACCCTTTCCGGACATCGGAAGAGTACGAGTGGTTTGTTGCTCTGGATAATAAACATGTTGTAGGTTTTGTGCCGGTGGAGCACAAGAAGTATGAATGTGTCATCAACAACTATTATATTAAGGAAAGGAATGTTGACACGCTAAAATTGCTTCTGGAAAAGGTACTTGAGAAGCAGGGCGAGGAGAGTAGTCTGACGGCTGTTAGCTTTGTTGAAGATAGGGATGTCTTCAGCGAGCTGGGCTTTTTGGAAGACAAGGTATGGACCCGTTATGTGAAAATGAAGAAAAACAGATAATTATGGCTACACCCAAAAATGTGTATGAACTGGCGCAAGAACGTCTTGATGTGATTTTTAGGGAATTTGACACGATATGCGTCTCTTTTTCGGGAGGAAAAGATAGTGGAGTGTTGCTGAATTTGTGCATAGACTATATCCGCCGGAACCGGCTGAACCGTAAACTGTGTGTATTCCATATGGACTATGAGATACAGTACAGCATGACCATTGATTATGTGGACCGGGTATTGGAGGCGAATAAGGATATATTGGAGGTGTATCGTGTTTGTGTGCCTTTCCGTGTAACGACTTGTACGTCGATGTACCAGAGTTACTGGCGTCCGTGGCAGGAGGATTTGGAGGACATTTGGGTAAGGAAGATGCCGAAAGGCTGCCTCACTAAAGAGACGTTTCCTTTCTACACTCCCGAAATGTGGGATTATGAGTTCCAGATGCACTTTGCCAAATGGCTGCATGAGAAGAAGGATGGAGTGCGTGCCTGCTTTCTCATAGGCATCCGTACGCAAGAGAGTTTTAACCGCTGGCGCAGCATCCATCTGAACCGGAAGTATCAGATGTACCACAATTACCGCTGGACCTCGAAGATAGGCAATGACATTTTCAATGCTTATCCCATTTATGATTGGAAGACGACGGATATCTGGACGGCCAATGGCAAATTCGGCTTTGACTATAACCATTTGTATGACCTATATTATAAAGCCGGAGTCAATATCGAACGCCAGCGTGTGGCAAGCCCTTTTCTTTGTGAGGCACAAGAGAGCCTGAAGCTGTATCGTGTCATCGACCCGAATACTTGGGGAAGAATGATAGGGCGGGTCAACGGGGTGAACTTTACCGGTATTTACGGAGGGACGCGTGCTATGGGGTGGCAGACGGTCCGACTGCCCGAAGGGTATACGTGGAAAGGCTTTATGCAGTTCCTGCTTTCCACCTTGCCGGAAGAGACCCGGAGGAACTACTTGAAAAAGCTTACCGTCAGCATTGAATTCTGGCGTACAAAAGGGGGGTGTCTGGCTGACGAGACCATCCAGAAGCTGAGGGATGCAGGAGTGTCCATTGAAGTGATAAATACCACGAATTACAAGACAAACAAGAAGCCGGTGCGCATGGATTATCTGGATGATATTGACATCGCGGAATTCCGGGAAATTCCCACTTATAAGCGGATGTGCATATGCATCCTGAAGAATGACCATGCCTGCAAGTACATGGGTTTTGCCTTGAACAAGGAAGAGGCATACAAAAGAGACAAGATAATGGAACAATTCAAAAATATGATGTTATGAGCGTAGATAAAAGTCCGGTATATAACGTAAGGGCAATTCCAATAGAGAAAATACAAGCAAACGATTACAATCCGAATGTAGTGGCACCGCCCGAAATGAAGCTTCTGGAGCTTTCCATCTGGGAAGATGGTTTCACCATGCCTTGTGTCTGTTACTATGATGAGGAAGAGGATAACTACATCCTGGTGGACGGTTACCACCGTTATCAGGTGTTGAAGACATCCAAAAGAATTTATCAGCGCGAAAACGGGTTGCTTCCCGTGGTCGTGATTGACAAGGAACTTTCCAACCGTATGGCGTCCACTATCCGTCATAATCGTGCCCGTGGTACGCATAATATCGAGTTGATGTGCCATATTGTTGCGGAATTGGACAGAGCCGGTATGTCTGATGAATGGATAATGAAGAATATCGGAATGGATCGCGACGAAGTGTTGCGTTTAAAGCAAATTTCGGGTCTGGCAGACTTGTTTGCGAACAAGAACTTCAGCATTCCGGATAAGAAAGAAGAGTATGTGGCGGATAAATAAATGAATATTTCAGGGGTGGATTTTTTTATCTGCCTCTTTATATTCATTAACAAGTGAAATATTTCGTTGCAAACTTGCATAATTTAGTCAAATCGCCTACATTTGTCAGCATCAAAACAAACAGAATAGGTCCTATGTGCTTTAAGGCACTATAAAAAACATTACATGAAGAAAATTTTGGTTAGTGGCGGTGCTGGTTTTATAGGTTCTCATCTTTGTACCCGATTGATAAACGACGGGCATCAGGTGATTTGTCTGGATAATCTTTTCACCGGTTCGGAAGGAAATATCACTCATCTGAAGAGCAATCCCCGCTTTGAATTTGTACTGCATGATGTGGAAACCCCTTATGAGGCAGATGTGGACGAAATCTATAATCTGGCTTGTCCTGCTTCTCCCATCCACTACCAATATGATGCCATTAAAACCATCAAGACTTCTGTATTGGGCGCCATCAATATGCTGGGACTGGCCAAAAAGACGAATGCCAAGATATTGCAGGCTTCTACCAGCGAAGTGTACGGTGACCCCGTTATTCATCCCCAAGTGGAAAGTTATTGGGGAAATGTAAATCCAATTGGCCTCCGTTCTTGTTATGATGAAGGGAAGCGTTGTGCCGAGACATTGTTTATGGACTATCACCGCCAGAATGGAGTGCGGATCAAGATTATCCGTATATTCAATACGTACGGTCCTCGGATGTTGCCGAATGACGGACGGGTGGTTTCCAATTTCGTGGTTCAAGCATTGCAGAACCAGGATATTACAATATACGGTTCGGGTAATCAGACGCGAAGTTTCCAATATGTAGATGACTGTATAGAAGGTATGGTGCGGATGATGAACACGGAGGACGATTTTATCGGTCCGGTAAACTTGGGAAATCCGAATGAATTCTCCATATTGGAACTGGCGGAAAAGGTCATTAGGCTGACGAATTCCAAGTCGAAACTGATTTTCAAGCCACTGCCTCATGATGATCCCAAACAGCGTCAGCCGGACATCACTCTGGCAAAGGAAAAGTTGGGCTGGGAACCGACTATAGAGCTGGAAGAGGGTTTACAGTATATAATAGAGTATTTTAAGGAATATCGTTCCTAACTAAATAGTAATTTTGATAACGGGAAAAACAATATAGAAAGATGAACATGGAAATAAATCCTTCCGAATACAAGATTCTCATCGTTGACGATGTGATGTCAAACGTTTTATTGTTGAAAGTGCTTTTGACAAATGAGAAATTCGCGATTGCTACTGCAAGTAACGGGCGGCAAGCGTTGGAACAGGTGGAAAAGGAAAATCCTGATTTGGTTTTGCTTGACGTAATGATGCCGGACATGAGTGGTTTTGAAGTAGCTCAACATTTAAAGTCAAATCCGAATACAGCTGATATTCCAATCATCTTTCTGACCGCACTGAATAGTACGGCAGATATTGTGAAGGGGTTTCAGGTTGGCGCGAATGACTTCATCTCTAAGCCTTTCAATAAGGAGGAATTGATTATCCGTGTTACCCACCAAATATCTTTGGTAGCTGCCAAACGGTTGATTTTGAGTAAGACGGAAGAACTGCAACGTACTATTGCCGGGCGTGACAAGCTTTATTCGGTGATTGCCCATGACTTACGTTCTCCGATGGGATCCATCAAAATGGTGCTGAATATGCTGATATTGAACTTGCCATCTGAGAAAATTGGCGCCGAAATGTACGAGCTTCTGACGATGGCTAATCAGACTACGGAGGATGTGTTTTCATTGCTGGATAACCTGCTGAAATGGACAAAGAGTCAAATCGGTAAGTTGAACGTGGTTTATCAGGATGTGGACCTCGTCGAAGTGACAGACGGTGTCATTGAGATTTTCAGTATGGTGGCAAGCCTGAAGAAGATAAGAATCCACGAGATGAAACCGGAAAAAATGATGGTCAACGCTGATATTGACATGCTGAAGACAGTGGTCCGTAACTTGTTGAGTAATGCCATTAAGTTCAGTAAGGAGAACTCAGAGGTACTGGTGAAGATGGAGGAAGTAGATGGTATGGCAGTTGTCAGCGTTCAGGATTATGGCTGTGGCATCAGCGAGGAGGGGCAGAAGAAGTTGTTGCATACTGATACGCATTTCAGCACGTTCGGCACGAACAACGAAGAAGGCTCGGGACTGGGCTTGTTGCTATGCAAGGATTTTGTCGTGAAGAATGGCGGTAAACTGTGGTTTACTTCCAAGGAAGGCGAAGGCTCCATATTCAGCTTCTCTATTCCGGTGAAGAAGTGATAACGAAGAAAATAGAACGGATGGTCCGTTGAAGTAAAACAGACCATCCGTCAGACTCAAATAGACCGTCTGTTACGGTCGTGCAGACCATCTGTTTCTTATGAACGGATGGTCTGTTTTTTTATCTCTTACACAGACTGCGGAAATCGCAATATTCACATTTCCGGGTATCCTCTGTTTGGCTGAATGTTTCTTCTTGGCTGAATATCTCCTGCAGGAGTCCGTGCAGCCGTTCGCGAAACTCGTCTTCGAAGAAAGCGAAGTTGTTGACCGGTACCTTGGGTTGTCGCGGCGCTCCCATTTCGATGACCGGGGAGTAGCTTTCGGAAGCTGCCCGGTGGATGTAAAGTAGGGAAGGGGCTACCTTCAGCGATTGCTTGCGGCAGAGGATGGCGGCGTACAGAAACGTCTGGAAAATATAGTTGGGACGGTTGTCGGCGGGAGTAAACAGTTGTTCTATATTTTCAGGAGTCTTGGGAGTACCGCCTGTCTTGTAGTCCACGATACGTAGCGTGTCTCCTTTGCTGTCCAGGCGGTCGATGGTACCGCCTATCTGTAAGGCAAGCTTTCCTTGCGGAGTATCTATTTCCATCATTTCTCTGACGTCCTGTTCCATACCCTCCATACGGAACGGGGCATATTGCAGGTCATTGCGCAGAAGCTGGCGCAGGTAAGAGGCAATGACTTTGGAATGGATAAGCTGCGTACCGTTATATTCCGGTTGCTCCGTAAGGGGCACATGGAAGAACTTTTCTTTAAAAGCATTGTCCACATAGGCTTGCAGGCGAACATCGTCTTTCAGTAATTGTTCCAGGTCGTCTTTACGTATCTCCCGTCCGTTGGCTGTCAGTTCGTTGTACACCAGTTCGGCGGAACGGTGGAAGATGGTGCCGAAGAGGGTGGAGTCTATCTCGGCGCTTACTTCATCGGGAGCTTTCAGGCCGGCTACGTATCGGTAGTAGAATTTCAGGCGGCAGTCCAGATAGGCATTGAGGGCAGAGGGGGAGAAGAACGCTTTGGGACGTTGGTGGATGTTGTAGGCGTCGAACATCTGTTGCAACATCTCCGGTGTCTTGTGAATCTCAATTTCCCGGGCTTGCTGTGGAGATTGTCCGGCTTCAAGGTACTCAAGGGAGATGTTGTGCGGCGACTCTACCAGGAATTGCAGCATGAAGCGGGACATTTCCCCGCGGTTCAGTCCGTCCGAAGAGGTGTTATATAATAAGGTGACGTTTTCTGCCCGTTGGATGAGGCGGTAGAAGTAGTAGGCATAGACGGCATTCTTGTGCTCTATGGTGGTCATGCCGAAGGCTTTCCTCAGGTTGTAGGGGATGAAGGAGGAGTCGCCTCCGGCTTTGGGCAATTGCCCTTCGTTGAGGGAGAGCATGATGAGGTTGCGGAAGTCGAGGTTACGCGTTTCCAGCACACCCATTACTTGCATGCCGATGGCGGGCTCTCCGTGGAAGGGGATGTTGGCAGAGGTAAGCAGCCGGTTCAGCAGTCGCTTCAGCGTGTCTGTGCGCACGCCACTCAGTTCGCCGGTCTCTATCAGACTGAGCAGGCGATTGACGAGGGTGTAGCTTTTGAACAGAGACTCGCGGTACAGCTGGTTGAAGATGTCTTCCACGTCTTTTTCCTGGCGGTAGAGGACGGCCACTTCGCGAAGCAGTTCGGTGAGGTAGCTGCATAGGGCGGCAATGCCGTTCTGTGGTGTAAAGACTTGTTCAAGAAATGCGTCCTGCTTCAGCTCCGAGGGAAGGGGATAGAAGCGGTTGTCCTGCGTAAGCCGTCTTTCCAGTACTTCGGCATGGGAGGAAAGCTGCCGGGTATAAGGATGTTTCAGCAGGGTGAGTACGGTCTCGTAAGTATATCGTCCGGTACCTGTGTGGTAGCCGGTAGTCTGTAGCTCTACAAGGGCGTTGATAAAGCTGTATACCGGAGTTTGGGCAAGGGGGAATCCCATTGTGATGTTGACGTTCTTTACATCTGCCGGAATGGAGTGGAGGACGGGAAGCAGTAGGGATTCGTTACAAAGGACAACGGCAGTGTCTTTGAATGAAGAAGGGGTTCTTAATTTTTCATTCCCCCTAATCCATTGCGGCAAGTAGCGGGCTTGTGCATTTTCGGTAGAAGCGGAGATAAAGCGTACGTTCTTGGGTTTCCGCAGTACATCAAAAGAAGTTTCGGGCAGTTGGTTGGGAAACAGCTTTAGGTTGCGGAGGATGAATTCGCCTGCTTCGTGGGTATAGGGCGGCTTTTGCTCAAGGGGAAGACGGGTGTAGAACACGTCGTAATCCCAATAGAACATTGCTTTCCCGGCATCCTGCAAGAGCTGGAAGAAACGGGTTTCTACTCTATTTAGCACGTTGAAGCCGACAAATACATAGCGGTCGTAGCGCAGTCGGTCGGTGTCGAGTTGCTCCATGACATTGCGGTACATCATGCCTTCGTAGGCGATGCCCAGTTCTGTAAGATTGCGGCGGTAGTGGCGGTAGATGTCGCCCAGTTTATCCCAGAGGGAGATGAATTTGGCTTTCAGCTCCGTGCGCTTTTCTATGGAAAAGTTCTGGAAGAACTGGCGGATGGCTTCTTCTTGTTCTTGGTCGAGGAAGTCGTAATTGTCCATAATGTTCTTCAGTTCTTGCAGGTTGCTGAAGAGTTTGTCGGCATCTACAAGGTTTTTGTCTACGTCATCGAAATCGCTGATGAGCAGTTCTCCCCAGAAGTAGAAGTCATCCAGAGTTTCTTCGCTGCGGGTCTCTTCGCGGAACACCTTATACAGTTCGCATACCAGGCGGATAGGGTCGCCGGACTTCAATGGAGAGAGTTGCCGGAACAGTTCGCTGATGCTGACGTAGGCAGGCGACCACAAAGGGCGGTCCGTTTCAGTTGCCAGATATTCGTTGAAGAACAGACTGGCACGTTTGTTGGGGAAAACGATGGCGGTGCGCGAGAGGTCGTTTCCTATTTTGGCGTAAAGGTCGCGGGCGACCAGTTGGAGGAATGTTTCCATGATTTAGTTGATAATTGATAATTAATAGTGGATGGGGAGTGAGTTATACCGGTTCTATGTTGTTCTCCTCTACATACCACAAGTAACCCCGTATATTTTCTGCGACATACCCCATGCGGACCAGCAGTTGCATGTATCCCTGCACCTGCTTGTTGTACTTCTTGTTTGGCTTTCCGAACTTGAAGTCCACCACTACGATTTCTTCGCCACGCATCATCACGCGGTCCGGGCGGCGTGTCCGCAGTTCACCGTTTTCCTGCCAGATGATGTCGCATTCATTGAATAGCTGCCACGTTCCTGAATACCAGTCCTTGACTTGAGGCAGGGAGAAAGCGCGTTGGGTGAGATTGCGTATTTCTTCTTCCGTCTCACTCCGTCCAATCACACCTTCAAAGACGAGCTGGCTGATGGCATTGTCAATGTCTTTTTCCGTTTCGATGGCAGAGAATAGGGTATGCAGCAAACGTCCCCGGTTGATGAAGCGCTGGCTGGACTCTGCTTCGTCCACTCCTGCTATGAAGTCTGCCGAACGGTTGGATTGCCGGAACTCGATGTCGTGGAGCATACTCTCCATGTGGACGGGAAGTTTAACCGGCTTTTGCGAAAGTCTGTTGACTGGTTGCTGTTCGTAAACCTCAGGTTTACGTTCGCAGTATAGAGGTTTCTGTTCGTAGTATAGAGGTTTAGCTTCGTCGTTAGCAGGGTTGTCTGCGTCATGCTGTGAGACGGGGACGGGGGAAGGGCAAATCCTGCCGTTCTCGTATATGGCAGCCTCTTCGTCCCAACTGCCTGCTCCGTCTTTGGCTATGCGGGGCAGGGTGTTGGCAAGGAGTTCGGACATGGTTCCCTTCTGTTCCTTCCGGCTCCAGAGGATGAGGTTCTTGCCGGCACGGGTAAAGGCCACGTACAGCAGATTCAGATTGTCCACCCACAGCTGAAGACGTTCGTGCAGATAGTCCTGCCGGTATATGGATTCCGCCATGGTGGTGGAATAGTTCACCGGCACTAAGCTGATGGCATTATAAGGCTCTTCCGGTGGGACGCACCACACCAGCTGGTTGTTGGTTTCGTTCTCCAGCTTCCAGTCGCAGAAGGGAATCAGTACGGTATGGAATTCCAGTCCTTTGGACTTGTGGATGGAGAAGATGCGTATGCCGTCCATCTCACCGCTGGGGATGGTTTTGCTGCAAAGGGTTTCGTCCCAGTAGCGGATGAAGCTGTCCAGTTCGGAAGAATTGCTTTGCAGATACTCCGTCACAGCATCGAAGAAGGAGAAGAGGTAGGCATCCTGCTTTTCAATGCGGCTCATGCCGAAGATGCTGAACAGTTCTTCCAGTAACTCATACAAAGGCATCAAGCGCAGCGTTTCCCGTCGGGAGGTAAAGGTTTCGGGCAGGGGAGTGGCTATGATGAATCCCGACTGCTCGTCATTTGTCATTTGTAATTTGTAATTCTCCATCAGCGCAGCCTCCGCAATCTTGTTCTCCGGATTCGATAGGCAGCGCAGGGCATCCATCAGCATGCAGATGGCAAGGGAGGCATCCAGACGGAAAGCTTCGTCGGACACGACAGAAAGATGCAGTTCTTTGTCAAAATAGTCGGCTATCGGCGGGATATTCTTGTTCTTGCGGACAAGGATGGTGATATCATTCAGTGTTACGCCCTCTTCCAGCAGCCGTTGCACCTCTTCTCCTAAAGCGAGAAGGGTCTGCTCTGTATAGTTGTGTTCATCGTCCGGTTCAAGGAAGGTGGCTTTTACGTAGCCGTACTCCGTGCTCTTGGGCGATTCCTGCACTACGTCGGCATAAGCGCGTTTCAGGGGTAGGCAATCCTCTTTCAGTTCGTTCAGGTGTAATGCATTGAGGTAGTCTATGGCAGCGGTAAATACCTGGTTGTTGAAACGGATAATGTTGGTTTCGCTACGCCGGTTTGTTTTTAGGGTTTCCACACGGACGGGGAAGGAGTTTAAGTTTAATTCTTTATTTCCCAAGCTGTTCAGTATTCCCCAGTCCCCGTTCCGCCAGCGGTAGATGGACTGCTTCACATCTCCCACAATCAGACTGTCAGCTCCTTGCGAAAGTCCTTCGAGCAACAGCAGACGGAAGTTGTCCCATTGCATGCGGCTGGTGTCCTGGAATTCGTCAATCATGACGTTGCGTATGTTGGCGCCGATTTTCTCGAAGACGAACGAAGAGTCACCCTCGCGCACCAATTTGTGCAGCAGGGCGTTGGTGTCCGAAAGTAGAAAGCGGTTATGTTCTCGGTTCAGTGTACGTACCTCTTCGTCAATATGGTTGAGGAGTTGTAGTTTGTTGAGATGCTGGAGCGAGAGACGGCAACTGTTCAGGGTGCGGTTGCGTTGCGGACGCATTCTTTCGGCTTCCTGCAGTAGAGGTATCAGGCTGGTTTTTGCCAGACAGATGATGTCGTCCTTCCGTGAGGATGTTTTCGTTGCCCAGTTTTTTGCATCTGCCAGGCTGTTTTGCAGGGTGGCGTTCAGCACATCTTTGTCAGACAGTCTGCCGTCGCGCAGTTTGCGGAAGTAACTGCCGATGCCTCGGGCACCTCCTTTCAAGTCTTCGGGAGTGAGGGCATGCCCTTCCAGTTCGCCTTCAAACTGGTCGTAGAAACTTTTCATCTGTTCCAGAGCCTCGGTTTCCATATCGCGCAGCACATCCCGGTAGAGTTTCAACGTGTTCGGAGTACGAAGGCATTGCCGTAGTTTTTCGCCGCGTTCTATGTAGCTTTCATCGAAGATGTTTCGTCCGAAACTTTTCACCTCATTCGATACGTTCCAGCGTTTGTCGTCGCGGATGCGCTCGTCGATGTAGTCCAGCAGCCATGCCAGCACGGGAGAAGTGGGGGTAAGCTTCTCGATGAGGCTGTCTACGGCATCACTCAGCACTTCACTGTTGTTCAGCTCTATGTTCAGGTTAGGACTCAGTTCCAGTTCGCGGGCAAGGTTGCGCATCACAGATTGAAAAAAGGAGTCGATGGTTTCCACGCGGAAACGGCTGTAGTCATGCAGCATGTATTGCAGTGCCATGCCGGCCCGTTGACGAATCTCCCCGTCCGTCAATCCGTCCCCGCCTTCTTCTTTAATTTTTAATTTATAATTTTTAATTCTCTCCAAGTATGCTTCGGAAGAAGGTGCTCCCTTCCAGATACCGTAAAGCTGTGTCAGTATGCGCTCCTTCATCTCTGCCGTAGCCTTGTTGGTGAAGGTTACGGCAAGTATCTGCCGGTAGGCGCGTGGATTGATTATCAAATGCTTGATGTATTCCACAGCCAGCGTAAAGGTCTTGCCTGAGCCGGCAGAGGCTTTGTATACTAATAATTCCATGTAAATTGCTGCATTGAGTATGTATCTGCAAACGTACACAAAAATAATGAGAAAAATAAATGCTTCCCTGCTTTCTCTTATAGAAAGAAGTGGGAAGCATCCATTATTGAGGGGCTATGTGTAGGGGCTGTGCTACATTACCGGCGTCTGGAAAAGAAATACAAATCCTTTGCTGTCTTTCAAATCCTTTATGGCATCTCCGGCATAGATTTCTCCGTTTGTCAGTGAGAGTTTCTTGATTCCTGCATTCGGGCTAAAATCGATTTTTTTCAGGTCGAGCCAGAACAAGTTAGGGGTCAGTGTGGACTCAAAATAATATACTTTGTTCTTCTGGTCGGATACAGAACGCCAACGGGTGGAGGAGATATGGGGCTTGTCCGGTGTGGTGATACCGAACGGTACAGAAACATTGCGCATTACGCTCAATACACTGGGTACGGCAATCTTTGCATCCGCTGTTTGCGGAATGGCATTGATGTAGAACGATGCGCGTACAAAGCGGTCACTGGAGCGGTTGGTTCCCGGCAACATATTCAGCCCGCCTACCTCTTTCCAATAGTCGTTGATAGCCAGCTGGAGTTCATATTTGGGAGAGTTGGTCATTACTTGATACTGCTTGCCTTCATGTATCTCAAGGTTTCCGTCTATGTATTCCAGGACAGCCGTGTTTCCGGTTTCATCTGTGATGGCCAGATGCAGGGTGGAAGCGGCTCCGTTGGGCAGGTCTGGTGCATCAATGCGGAAGGATTCTTTTTTCAGTTCATCCACAGCTTCGCGTACGGTTGCAAAATTGTCGAGTACGTATTGCGTCCAGATACTGATGCCCATAATCGGGCGGTTGTCTCCCGGGCGGTGGTAAACGGACTCCGGAAGGAAGAGCAGGCTGGCAACCAGACCTTTCTCGTTCATACCGTCGCAGGTACCTATGTCATAACCGGCGGCAATGACGCTACCGTACTTGGAAGTCCAGTTCACTGTATTCCCTTTGTTGTAGCCTGCCCTTTGCATGCCTCTTGGGAATACATAGATGTTACTCATAAGGTCTTCTTTCCAGTCCATCGTACGTCCTGTAATGACTGTATTGTCAGGACCGATGTAGGTGGCTCGGGTACACGCTTCTGTTTGTTGCACACTCATGGAGGCTATGGCAGCCAGTGCAACAGCTATTGTCTTTATTGGTTTATTCATCTCGCTTTTGTCTTTATGAATTAATACTCTGTTTCATAGAATAACAAAAGGAGGGGAGTATAGTTTGAGAAAAAGAGGGGAAATCCCTTACTCGTCTTTTTCTTTCAGCAATTCCTCCATCTTCAGCACCTCGTCCCGATACTGTGCGGCTTCGATAAAATCGAGTTTCTTGGCAGCCTCCTGCATAAGCTTCTTGGTACGTTCGATACTCTTTTCCAGTTGCTTGCGGCTCATGTACTGTACTATAGGGTCGGCAGCCATCGTAGATGTACTTTCTTGTTCCACATAGGGGCGGGGAGTGCTGGAAGTGAACTTCTCGCTGCTGAGGACGGCTTCGCCGGAAGCCTCGTTGGTGGCAAACACATTGAGGTTCTTGGCTTTCTTGATTTGCTGTGGTGTGATGCCGTGCTCTTCGTTGTACTTCAACTGCTTCTCGCGACGGCGGTTGGTCTCGTCGATGGTCAGTTGCATGCTGTCCGTTATTTTGTCGGCATACATGATGACCATACCGTTCACGTTACGGGCGGCACGTCCGGCAGTCTGTGTCAGTGAGCGGTGGGAACGAAGGAAACCTTCCTTGTCTGCATCGAGAATGGCAACGAGAGAGACTTCAGGCAGGTCGAGTCCTTCACGCAGCAGGTTGACACCAACAAGTACATCGTAAACGCCCTCGCGCAAGTCACCCATAATCTTCACACGTTCCAAAGTGTCTACGTCGCTGTGGATATAATTACACTTCACGTTGTTGTTCAGCAGATATTCCGTCAGTTCTTCAGCCATTCGTTTGGTGAGGGTGGTGACGAGGGTACGCTCGTTCTTCTCGATGCGTACTTGGATTTCTTCCATCAGGTCGTCTATTTGGTTGTGGCTGGGACGCACCTCAATAATGGGGTCTAACAGTCCCGTCGGGCGGATGACTTGTTCTACTACGATGCCTTCGGATTTCATCAGCTCATAGTCTGCCGGTGTGGCGCTGACGTAAATCACTTGTTTGGCCATCTCTTCGAATTCATCGAATTTCAGCGGGCGGTTGTCCATGGCAGCCGGCAGGCGGAATCCGTACTCCACTAGGTTTATCTTGCGGGCGCGGTCACCTCCGTACATGGCACGTATCTGCGGGACGCTGACGTGGCTTTCGTCAATGACTATCAGGAAATCTTCGGGGAAGAAGTCCAGCAGGCAGTAGGGGCGGGTACCGGCAGCACGTCCGTCAAAGTAGCGAGAATAATTCTCAATGCCGGAGCAATGTCCCAATTCGCGTATCATTTCCATATCATAGGTTACCCGTTCCTGCAAGCGTTTGGCCTCGAATGGGCGGCCTTCGTTTTCAAACCATTGCACCTGCTTGTGAAGGTCATCCTCTATTTCGTGTATGGCACGCAACGTGGCTTCCTTGGTGGTCATGAAGAGGTTGGCGGGATAAATCTTGTAGGCATCGAACTTGGCGACGGTAACGCCGCTCATAGGGTCCACTTCCTCAATACTGTCTACCTCGTCTCCCCAAAAGGTGACGCGCAGCAAGTTGTCGGCGTAAGCCAGATAAATGTCCACCGTATCGCCTTTCACGCGGAAATTGCCGCGGTTCAGGTCAATGTCGTTGCGTACATAAAGACTGTCCACCAAGCGTCGCAGGAAGACATTGCGACTGAAATTCTTGCCTTGCTGTACTTCGATGACGTTGTTGTAGAAGTCTGCCGGATTCCCCATGCCGTATATGCACGAAACGGAGGATACCACCACTACATCTTTCCTGCCCGAAAGCAGGGCAGAGGTGGCGGCAAGGCGCAACTTGTCTATCTCGTCGTTGATGGCGAGGTCTTTTTCTATATAGGTGTCCGATGATGGCAGGTAGGCTTCGGGCTGATAGTAGTCGTAGTAGGACACATAGTATTCTACGGCATTGTTCGGGAAGAATCCCTTGAACTCGCTGTATAACTGGGCAGCCAGCGTCTTGTTGTGGCTCAATATCAGCGTTGGCTTGTTGATGTTGGCAATGACGTTGGCTATGGTGAATGTCTTTCCGGACCCGGTGACACCAAGCAGTGTCTGTGCGGGAAGTCCCTCGCGCACGCCCTCGGTCAGCTGTGCGATGGCCTCCGGCTGGTCACCGGTGGGCTGGTAAGCGGATGTCAGTTCGAATTTGTTCATTTTCTCTTCTTAGGAGCGGCAATATTCGGTAAAATCTTTGAGATAAACAAAATTTTTTTGTTTACTTTGCAGCTATATTGATAACAACCATTAATAATTGTAATACAACGAAGAACATGATTTGGAATGAAAGCATCGAATGCATGGATCGCGAAAGCCTTCGTAAAATCCAGAGCATTCGTCTCAAAAAGACTGTGGAGCGTGTGTATCATGACACTCCTTTTTATCGTAAGAAAATGCAGGAACTGGGAGTTACTCCCGATGACATAAACAGTATAGATGATATTGTAAAACTGCCTTTTACTACCAAGTACGACTTGCGGGACAATTATCCCTTCGGCCTCTGTGCCGTACCTATGAGCCAGATTGTGCGTATTCATGCCTCTTCCGGCACAACCGGAAAACCCACTGTGGTAGGCTATACCCGAAAAGACCTTTCAGCATGGTCCGAATGCCTTTCACGGGCCTTTACCGCCTATGGTGCCGGTAGCTCGGATATTTTCCAGGTGTCCTACGGTTACGGACTTTTTACCGGCGGACTGGGTGCGCATGCCGGTGCCGAGAATATCGGCGCTTCCGTCATCCCGATGTCCAGCGGCAATACGGAGAAGCAGATTACACTGATGCATGATTTCGGTTCTACCGTACTTTGCTGCACGCCCTCATACGCCCTCTATCTGGCAGATGCCATCAAAGACTCCGGTCTTCCCCGTGAAGAGTTTAAGTTGAAAGTGGGAGCTTTCGGCGCCGAGCCGTGGACCGAAAGTATGCGTCGGGATATTGAAACCAAGCTGGGTATCAAGGCATTTGATATTTATGGGCTTAGTGAGATTGCCGGTCCCGGTGTAGGTTACGAATGCGAGTGCCAGCACGGTACCCACCTCAATGAAGACCATTACTTCCCCGAGATTGTAGACCCGAAGACCCTCGAACCGGTTGCCCCTGGAGAAACCGGCGAATTGGTGTTCACTCACCTTACCAAAGAGGGGATGCCGCTGTTGCGCTACCGTACCAAGGACCTCACCGCCCTGCACTATGATAAGTGCTCCTGCGGACGTACACTGGTTCGTATGGACCGCATCTTGGGACGTAGTGATGACATGCTGATTATCCGTGGTGTCAACGTGTTCCCCACGCAGATAGAGTCCGTTATCCTCGAAATGCCGGAGTTCGAGCCTCACTACCTCTTGCTGGTAGACCGCAAGAACAATACCGACACCATGGAGTTGCAGGTTGAGGTTCGTCCCGAATACTATTCCGATGAAATCAACAAGATGCTGGCTCTGAAGAAGAAGCTTGTGGCCCGCCTGCAGAGCGTACTCGGTCTCGGCGTAGATGTCCGTTTGGTAGAACCGCGCAGTATTGAGCGCAGCGTAGGCAAAGCCAAGCGCGTCATCGACAACCGCAAATTGTAAATCGCCAAATTGTACATGGTAAATCGTAAATCGTCAAATAGTAAATAAACCTATGGTAGCAAAACAACTTTCCATTTTTCTGGAGAACAAGTCCGGTCGCCTCACAGAGGTGACTGAAGTTCTTGCAAAAGAAGGTGTCAACCTTTCTGCTCTATGTATTGCAGAGAATGCCGATTTCGGTATCCTTCGTGGCATTGTTTCCGAACCGGATAAAGCATATAAGGCTTTGAAAGATAATCACTTCGCAGTGAACGTAACGGATGTAGTAGGCATCAGTTGTCCCAATATCCCCGGCTCATTGGCGAAAGTGCTCCGTTTCCTCTCCGATGAAGGCGTGTTCATCGAGTACATGTATTCCTTTGCCAATGGTGAAACGGCCAATGTCATCATCCGTCCCAACGACATGGATAACTGTATCCGTGTATTGACAGAAAAAAAGGTCGATTTGCTGGCGGCAAGCGAACTCTATAAACTGTGAAAACGAAGGATTAGGGAGGAAGGATTAGGGATGAGGACTATGCAGTTGATAGCACAGTCACTAATCCCTAATCCTTCACCATTCATCCCTAATTCCTGCCCGTTCGTCTGGTTTTTGAAAAATTAAGGCTCGTATCGTTGCTTTATTCGATGCGAACCTCTATCTTTGCGCATTATTTGAACAAAAGTAATGAAGAAGAACATCCTAATAACTCTGCTTGCAGCATTGCTGCTCTCCTCGTGTGGAGAATACAACAAATTGCTGAAAAGCACAGATTACGAATACAAGTACGAAGCGGCAAAAAATTACTTCGCAAAAGGCCAGTACAACCGTGCTGCTACTTTGCTCAATGAATTGATTGCCATTCTCAAAGGTACTGATAAGGCGGAGGAATCCCTCTATATGCTGGGCATGAGTTACTATAACCAAAAGGATTATCAGACTGCTGCGCAGACTTTCATTCAATACTACAACGTTTATCCCCGCGGCACATTCACTGAACTGGCACGTTTCCATGCCGGTAAAGCTCTATATTTGGATACTCCGGAGCCGCGTTTGGACCAATCCGGTACGTATAGCGCCATCCAGCAGTTGCAGATGTTTATGGAATACTTCCCGCAAAGCTCCAAGAAAGAAGAAGCGCAGAACATGATATTTGCCTTGCAGGACAAGCTGGTGATGAAGGAGTATCTGTCTGCAAAACTTTATTATAATATGGGTAATTATCTGGGCAACAACTATCAGGCTTGCGTTATCACTGCGCAGAATGCTTTGAAGGATTATCCCTATACCAACCTACGTGAAGATTTATCCATTCTTATCTTGCGTGCCAAGTATGAGTTGGCTGTGTATAGTGTGGAAGATAGAAGAGCCGAACGTTACCGTGAAGCGGTGGATGAATGTTATGCCTTTAAAAATGAGTTCCCCGAAAGTAAGTATATGAAGGAAGTCGACCGAATCTTTAAGGAAGCACAGAAAATGCTGGGAGAAGGAAGTGAAGAGCAATAATATAATAATACAATAGATAAATTTATGGATTACAGAAAGACAAATGCTCCTACTACTACGGTGACCCGTGATATGATGGAGTTGTGTGAGGATACCGGTAATGTATACGAAAGCGTAGCGATTATCGGAAAACGTGCCAACCAGATTAGTGTGGAAATCAAGAATGACCTTTCCAAAAAGCTTGCTGAGTTTGCCTCTTACAATGATAATTTGGAAGAAGTGTTCGAAAACCGGGAACAGATTGAGATTTCCCGCTATTACGAAAAACTGCCGAAGCCGACATTGATTGCAACGCAAGAGTATGTGGAGGGTAAGATTTACTATCGTAACCCGGCTAAGGAAAAAGAAAAATTACAGTAATGATACAACGTATTCAATCTGTTTATTTGTTGTTGGTAACTATCCTGTTGGTTGTGGCAATTTGCATGCCTGTAGGACAGTTCATCGGAGCGGACGGAGTGACAGCACATGTTTTCAAACCTCTGGGAGTGGCTTTGGCCGACGGAGGATTTCAGTCTACTTGGGGCTTGTTCGGGATATTGTTGCTCAGTGCACTTGTTGCCTTCTGTACGATATTCCTTTTCCGTAACCGTATGTTGCAAATACGCATGACGATTTTCAGCAGCATTCTGCTGATAGGCTACTACATAGCCTTCTGTGTATTTATGTTTATTTTGAAGGGTGATTTGGATGCAATGACTTTCCAGTTGGGATGGGCGCTTTGCCTTCCGGTGGTAGCCATCATCCTCAACTATCTGGCCTTCCGTGCCATCTACAAAGATGAGGTGATGGTGAAGGCGGCAGACCGTTTAAGAAGATAAGAAGGTTTATCTACTTGATAATAACAAAAGGCAGACCACGTATTTCATTCGGAATACGTGGTCTGCCTTTTTTATCGTTTCCTCTTGAGGTTACAGTCGTTCCATTATACTGTTCCCATTAGAGGAAATTGTCGTTCCTACGTGTGGAAACGGGTGTTTCCTATAAGCATTACTTCTTCAAGTCGAAGAGATAAGTTATCTTGGCCGTAATGACTCCGTGTGCGGAGCGTGAGAAAAAGTCCTTCTTGGTGCTACCATAGAAATCGGATAAAGCATAGTAGTATCTTCCTTCTACGATGAAATTGCCTGCCTTGGTGCGCAGCTCTATGCCTGCTCCACCTGCAATGCCGTAGTCGAATTTGTTGTCTATGGCCTTGCCGTGCTGTTCCACGGTGATGTTGGTGTAGGATTCTGCTACAGTGCCGTCCCAGTCGCCGTCTATCTTTTCGCTGTCGCCAAGCAGGAAACCTATCTGCGGACCGGCATGGATGAAGAATTGCAAACCGCGGTCCTTGCCGAATGCCAGATGCGCCAGGAACGGTATTTCCACATAGTTCATGGTGCGGGTGTAGCTCAGTGTGGGATAGTCCTCGTAATACTCGTCCCAACCGTGTTGTGAGAAGTTCAGCTCGATTTGTGCACCGCAAATCATACTGAAGTATTTTTCGGAAATGTATCGGGCTGTTACACCGCCGTTGATACCCATCAGATTCTTCTGCTTGACAGAGGGAGAGAAGCTTACGCTATTCAGATTGATGCCTCCATTGACGCCCACAGCGAAGTTGTGGCGTTGCTCGCCCACCTGCGCATGCAGGGGCAATATACATGCACACACCAGCAGGGCGAATATGATGATTGTTCTCAGGTTCATGTTATAAGTTATAAGTTACGAGTTACAGGCTACAAGTTGATAGTTATATAGTGGATTATCAGATGATTAATCCTTAATCCCTAATCAAAGTCCAATTTCACCAGCTCAAAGTTCTTGGTGAAGTGCACGAAGAACACCTTCTTGTTGATGAAGCCTCCCCAGTTGTTTACCCGTTGGAACTTGAAGCCGGTCTGGATGGGAATCAAATCCAGTCCCTGCATGTTCTTCTCGAAAGAAGAGCCATAGCGCGCAAGTCCTTTCAGGAAGAAATAACCGGTATCGAAGCCCAACATGCCGAATTTGGGATAGCGTTCGTCCATCTCCTTGCCATACCATCTGCGGTAGCTCTTGGTGAAGTTGATGGCGGCAGGAAGCAGGTTGTTGGTATAGAAAGAGGAATAGAAATAGGTGTCCAGTTCGAAGAAGGCTTCCAGGTGGTCTTTGGTGTAGGTCTGCCACTCCGGATAGCCGAACAGATGGACACGGCTTTCGGGTTGCTCGCGTACCAACAGCGTCAATTGGGGAAGTATCTTAATCAATGTCAGGTTACTGCCGGATGTGGGGATAAAGATATTCTCACGGTCCGTGCGTAATACTGTTTTCAGGGATTCTACGGTGACATCCTCTTTCAGGCTCTTCATCGGGATGGAACGGTTGCGCAGTTCATCTTTCAGTCCCTTGATGAATTCTGCCTTGTCCTTGGTGCCCTGGCTGGCTTCAATGAAGATGACGTTGGCATTGGGGAACTGGCGCACAAAGTGGTCGTACACCTCGGAGTACAGATAGGATTGGGGGGTATTTATCTGATAGACCGCCGGATTCTGGAATACCGTGTTGTCTTTCGATGTGAATGGTATCACCAGGCGTGTGTCTTGTTTCTTGGCAAACTCGGCCAGCGGTTTGATGTGCTGTTGGTACAGAGGCCCGAAGATGATGTCCATGTCCTTCATCTCGCTTTTGCCCAGGATGGAGTTCAGCGAGGCACTTTCGGGACCTGAATTGTAAGTGTACAAGTCAATGGAAGTGCCAGTACGTTTCAAGCTGTCTACGGCCATCAGTAGGCCTTCGTAGTATTCCACCATACGGGAAGACTCGCTCTTTGATACCCCGTCCAGGAAGGGAAGGATGACGGCAGCCTTGATGGTGCTGAAGCGTTCTGTCTTTTTCCGGTTTTCACGGAACAGCTCGCTGTCGGTAGGTATTGCCTGCGACTGGATATTTTGCTCCGTCTGTGCTTTGGGATAGGGAATGCAGAGGAAGGTTCCCTTCTTTATTTTGTTTTCGCCTTTTAATTCCGGGTTGGCGGCTATCAGTTCGGCTTCGCTGATGCCGTATTCACGGCTGATGCTGAATACGGTTTCTTTCCGCTTCACTTTATGCATGTCACGGCATCGTGACTCTACGGGGCCGAGAATATTGTTGTTGGCAACTACAGTGCTGCTTTGTGTCTCAGCCGGGACCATGGTTTGGGTCTCGGTTGTGGAAGGGATACGGATTACTTGTCCGATACGGAAATTCTCGGCGCTCAGTCCCGGGTTGGCGTCACAGATGGCTTTGGCAGATACATTGTATTTCACGGTCAGCCGGTAGAGGGTCTCACCGGTTTCGATGGTATGGTATGTTTCTTTTTGTATGTTGGCAGCGCTGCGTGGAATACGCAATGTGCGTCCGATGAATATTTTCTCGTCACTGCCGGGGTTCAGTTTGATGATGTCCGACTGGCTGACGCCGTACATGCTGGCGATGGAGTAGAGACTTTGTCCTTTTTCGATAGTATGCAGAAAATAAGATTGATTCTCTTGTGCTATTGCACCGATACTGCATGCACTGGCAAGCAGCAGGGAGCAGATAATGCGGTTAATCGTTTTCATTTAGTAATCGTTGGTTTATGTTTACAATTTCCCAAAGTAGCTGCAAAGGTACGAATATTGTGGCATTCAAACCAAAGGATTGCGTTAAGAAATAATATTGTGCATTTCAAAACTGAAAAATAGCGCTTTTCGGCTGATATTCGGGGGGAAACAGTTATTTTTGCAGTTAAAACGATAGGATAAATCAACATGCAAGAAGAAACAGAATATATCAATGTATATGGTGCGCGCGTGCACAACCTCAAGAATATCGATGCCGAGATTCCCCGTAACAGCCTGACTGTGATTACAGGCCTGAGCGGAAGCGGCAAGTCCTCTTTGGCATTCGATACTATTTTTGCCGAAGGGCAGCGCCGCTATATCGAGACCTTTTCAGCCTATGCCCGTAATTTCCTGGGAAATCTGGAACGTCCGGACGTGGATAAGATAACGGGACTGAGCCCGGTTATCTCCATCGAGCAGAAAACCACGAATAAGAATCCACGTTCCACGGTGGGTACAACGACAGAGGTTTATGATTACCTTCGTTTGTTGTATGCCCGTGCAGGAGAAGCTTATTCTTATCTCTCCGGCGAGAAGATGGTGAAGTATACCGAGGAACAGATACTCGACCTTATCCTGAAGGATTACAAAGGAAAACGCATTTATATCCTTGCTCCGCTGGTGCGCAGCCGTAAGGGGCATTACAAGGAGCTCTTCGAGCAGGTGCGCAAGAAAGGCTATCTCTACGTACGTGTGGACGGTGAGGTACGCGAAGTCTTGCCCGGCATGAAGCTGGACCGCTATAAGAACCACGATGTGGAGGTGGTGATAGACAAGCTGGTGGTGACGGACAAGGATGACACACGCCTGAAGAACAGCGTGGCCACTGCCATGCGTCAAGGTGACGGATTGCTGATGATACTCGATGCGCAGACGGATAGCGTGCGCCATTACAGCAAACGGCTGATGTGTCCCGTGACGGGGTTGTCCTATCGGGAACCGGCGCCGCACAACTTTTCCTTCAATTCGCCGCAAGGGGCATGTCCTAAGTGCAAAGGGTTGGGGGTGGTCAGCCAGATTGATATTGACAAGGTGATTCCCGACCGTGAGCTCTCCATTGCCGGAGGTGCCATCGCACCGTTGGGGAAAGCCAAGAACAGCATGATTTTCTGGCAGATTACCGCCTTGCTGGAGAAATATGAAGCGACGCTGAAAACACCGGTCAAAGACTTGCCGGAGGATGCCATCGACGAGATTCTCTACGGCTCGGACGAGCGTATCAAGATAAAGAGTTCACTGATAGGCACCTCTTCCGATTATTTTGTGACGTTTGAGGGGGTTGTAAAGTATATCCAGATGCTGCAGGAGAAGGATGCTTCTGCCACGGCACAGAAGTGGGCGGACCAGTTTGCCAAGACTGCCGTTTGCCCGGAATGTCATGGCGCCAAGTTGAATAAGGAAGCGCTTTCATTCCGCATTCACGACAAGAACATCTACGAATTGTCTACGATGGACATCAATGAGCTGTATGACTGGCTGGTAAACGTAGACCCGTATCTCAGTAGCAAGCAACAGCAGATTGCCGGTGAAATCCTGAAGGAAATCCGTACACGGCTCAAATTTCTGCTCGATGTAGGTTTGGATTATCTTTCGCTGAACCGTAGTTCCGTCAGCCTTTCCGGTGGTGAAAGCCAGCGTATCCGCCTGGCTACGCAGATAGGTTCACAGCTGGTGAATGTGCTGTATATATTGGATGAGCCGAGTATCGGCCTGCACCAACGCGACAACCAGCGCTTGATACACTCTTTGAAGGAACTGCGTGACATTGGCAACTCCGTCATTGTGGTGGAGCATGACAAGGATATGATGCTCGCCGCCGATTATGTCATTGATATGGGGCCGAAAGCCGGTAGGCTGGGAGGGGATGTTGTCTTTGCCGGTACTCCCCGTGAAATGCTCCGGACGCATACGCTGACTTCCCAATACTTGAATGGTGAGTGTGCCATTGAGGTGCCTGCCAAGCGTCGCGAGGGCAATGGACACAGTCTGTGGCTGCGTGGCGCCAAGGGTAATAATCTGAAGAATGTGGATGTAGAGTTCCCGCTGGGCAAGCTGATTTGCGTTACCGGTGTTTCCGGCAGTGGCAAGTCCACGCTTATCAACGAGACGTTGCAGCCTATTCTTTCGCAGAAGTTCTACCGCTCCCTTCAAGACCCTTTGGAGTATGACAGCATTGAAGGGTTGGAGCATATAGACAAGGTGGTAAATGTGGACCAGTCTCCCTTGGGACGTACGCCGCGCTCCAATCCTGCCACCTATACGGGTGTGTTCTCGGATATCCGCAATCTGTTTGTCGGCCTGCCCGAAGCGAAGATACGCGGGTACAAGCCGGGACGCTTCTCCTTCAACGTCAGTGGCGGACGCTGCGAGGCTTGCCAGGGCAACGGCTACAAATGTATTGAGATGAATTTCCTGCCAGATGTGTATGTGCCTTGCGAGGTGTGCCACGGCAAACGCTATAACCGCGAGACGCTGGAAGTGCGCTTTAAAGGCAAGTCCATTGCCGATGTGCTGGATATGACCATCAACCGTGCGGTGGAGTTCTTCGAGAATGTGCCCCAGATATTGAATAAGATTAAGGTTATCCAGGAAGTGGGATTGGGCTATATCAAGCTGGGACAGTCCTCCACCACGCTCTCCGGAGGTGAGAGCCAGCGCGTAAAGTTGGCTACGGAACTCTCCAAGCGTGATACGGGCAAGACACTCTATATCCTCGACGAACCTACCACCGGACTTCATTTTGAAGATATCCGCGTACTGATGAATGTACTGAACAAACTTGTTGACAAAGGAAACACCGTCATCGTCATAGAGCATAATCTCGATGTCATCAAGATGGCGGACTACATCATTGATATGGGTCCCGAAGGTGGCAAGGGGGGAGGGGAACTCCTCTCCTGCGGAACACCCGAAGAGGTGGCGAAGAGCGAGAAAGGCTATACTCCGAAATTCCTGCGTGAAGAGCTGGGGGATAATTACTAATTACTAATTTTGTAACTTGTTATGGTGAAAATTAATAAGACGAATGCAGCGCGGCTGCTCGACAAAGCCAAGATAGCCTATGAACTCATTCCCTACGAGGTGGATGAGAACGATTTGAGCGCCGTACATGTAGCCGCCAGTTTGGGCGAGGACATCAACTGCGTGTTCAAGACACTTATTCTTCACGGCGATAAATCCGGCTACTTTGTCTGCGTCATCCCGGGTGAGCACGAAGTGGATTTGAAACTGGCGGCAAAGGCATCGGGCAACAAGAAGTGTGACCTCATTCCGGTTAAGGAACTTTTACCTCTGACGGGCTACATCCGCGGAGGTTGTTCGCCCATCGGCATGAAGAAGCCTTTCCCTACCTATATCCATGAAACGTGCCTACGGTTTCCGTATATCTATATCAGTGCCGGACAACGTGGTTTGCAGCTTAAACTGGACCCGAAGGATTTGGTAAAAGAAGTGCGTGCAGAAGTTTGTGTTCTTTTTAATGAATAAATTTTCTATTTCTGCCGAGATATTTTAATTTTATAAGGAAATATTCAATAGAATTTATATATTTGCAGGAATTATTCAAGAAATCAATCCAATTACTAATTCTAAAAACTAATTTTTATGTTCAACAAACACCCTAAAGGTCTGATTGCCGCATCCTTTGCTAATTTGGGCGAGCGTTTCGGCTTTTATACCATGATGGCCATTCTTGTACTTTTTCTGCAAGCCAAGTTCGGACTGGATGGAAAAGAGGCAGGTTTGATCTACTCAACATTTTATTTTTCTATTTACATTCTTGCATTGATAGGTGGTATTATTGCCGACAGAACCCGTAATTACAAAGGTACCATCTTTACCGGCATTGTCTTGATGGCGGTAGGCTACTTGATGCTTGCCATCCCGTCTCCTACACCGGTTGCCAATAAAACCTTGTTTTTGGTGATTACTTGTGCGGCCTTGTTTGTCATTGCTTTCGGAAATGGTCTTTTCAAGGGAAATCTTCAAGCGCTGGTAGGGCAGATGTACGACAATCCCCAATATTCCAGCATGCGTGATTCTGGTTTCTCCTTATTCTATATGTTCATCAATGTAGGTGCCATCTTTGCTCCGTTTGCCGCAGTAGGCGTACGTAACTGGTGGCTGTCCACATTCGGCTACAATTATGATGCCGACCTGCCTGCCCTTTGCCACGGACATCTGGCAGGAACGCTGACTCCCGAAGCTGTGGACACTTATAGTGCACTGGCAACGAAAGCCACTATTTCCGGAACACCCGTAACGGATATGACGGTATTTGCCAATGAATATCTGAACGTGTTTACCACCGGTTTCCATTATGCATTCGGTGTAGCTATCTTGGCTATGGTTCTTTCTTTGGTAATTTTCGTCATCAACAGAAAGAAATTCCCCGATCCCAGCAAGAAGGTGGCTGCAAAAGCGGGCGATGCCACTGCAGTGGAGATGAGCGCACAAGAGGTAAGACAGCGCATGTATGCATTGTTTGCCGTATTCGGTGTGGTAATTTTCTTCTGGTTCTCGTTCCATCAGAATGGGTTGACACTGACGTATTTTGCCAAGGAATATACAGATTTGAATTTATTCGGCATGGCTATTTCAGCTGAGCTGTTCCAGTCTTTGAACCCGATTTTCGTTGTATCTCTGACACCGGTCATCATGGCTGTCTTTGCAGCACAGCGTGCCAAGGGTAAAGAGCCTTCCACTCCGCGGAAGATTGCCATCGGTATGGGTATTGCTGCCACCGGCTTCCTTATAATGGCTATCGGTTCTTATGTAAGCAACTTGCCGATGCACAAGGATATAATCGCTTTGGGTACCTCTCCGGTGAAGGTGACTCCGCTGTTGCTGATGGTTACCTATCTGATATTGACTGTTGCCGAATTGTACATTTCTCCGTTGGGCATTTCATTCGTGTCCAAGGTGGCTCCTCCCAAATATCAGGGTATCATGCAGGGCGGTTGGCTCGGCGCTACTGCCATTGGTAATCAGTTGCTCGTTATCGGTGCTATCCTTTACGAAAGTATTCCTATCTGGATGACGTGGACGGTATTTGTAGTAGCGTGCTGCATTTCCATGTTCACCATGCTGTTCATGCTGAAATGGCTTGAAAAGGTGGCGAAGTAATCGGAAACGAAAGATAAAACTAAAGGCTGCGCAGTTCATTACGAACATTGCGCAGCCTTTAGTTTTTGGAGGGCTTTTAATGCCGGGACTCAGATTTCCAGTCCCATGATGTAGTCATTCATGTAATATCCGTTTCCTATCGGGAAATCCCCTTCACGGAGTTTTCGCATTCCCATATGTTCGTAAAACTGCAGTGCCTTGTTGTTGCGGTTTACATTCAATTCCATCAGACAAGGACCGGGATGCACTTCCTTGATGTACTTGATGGCTTCTCGAAAGAGGAAACTGCCGCAATGTGCACCCTGGTAATAGGGGAGCACATAAATCTTTTGCAGGTGGAATAAATCTTCTCCTTGCTGCTGTACGGACACATAGCCCGCCGCTTCACATTCTTCGTAGGCCAGGAAGTAGACGTGACCTTCCTCTTCCATTTGCTTGCGGATATTGTCCAATGAATACATCCATTCCATCATGTAGTCGGTCTGCTCGGGAGTAAGGATATCCTTATACGTGACGGGGAATATTTGCTGCGCAAGTTTCTGAATCAGTGCGCAGTCTGCTGTCGTTGCTTTTCTTATGGTAAACATATCGGTTGTATTTATACTGTTTGGGGTGTAAAGTTAAGCCTTTTTTGTGAAACAATCGTTATCTTTGCAGACCGTTACCGAACTAACTAATTTTGATTTTAAAAATTATGGCATTTACGAGCAACATTATGATTGTCCGCCACAGATTACTGAAGGAACTGGTAAAGCTGTGGAATAACAACGAACTTGTGGATAAAATAGACCGGCTGCCCATCGAGCTGAGTCCGAAGAGGTCCAAGCACGCGGGACGCTGCTGTGTGCACAAAGAGCGCGCGGTGTGGAAGTACAAGTCATTGCCGCTTCTGGGACTCGATATGGAGGACGAGACGGATGAGCTGACCCCCTTGTCGGAGTACGCTGCCCGTGCATTGGACAGAGCGGAAAATGGCAGGCCGAAAGACAACATCATGTGTGTGATTGACGAAGCTTGTTCGGCATGTGTGCAGATTAACTACGAGATTACGAACCTCTGCCGCGGATGTACGGCACGCAGTTGCCAGGTAAATTGTCCCAAGAAGGCAGTGCACGTCAAGGAGAGCGGGCAGGCATGGATTGACCATGATGCGTGTATCAGTTGTGGCATCTGCCATAAGAGTTGTCCCTACCATGCCATTGTTTATATTCCCGTACCTTGTGAGGAGGCTTGTCCCGTGAAAGCCATCAGTAAGGATGAGAAGGGGATAGAGCATATTGACGAAAGCAAATGTATCTATTGCGGAAAGTGTCTCAATGCATGTCCATTCGGAGCAATTTTCGAAATATCGCAGGTGTTCGACGTGTTGCACAGAATCCGCAAGGGTGAGCAGGTGGTGGCTATCGTGGCTCCGTCCATCCTGGGGCAGTTCAAGACGACTATTGAACAAGTATATGGCGCATTGAAACAAGTCGGTTTTACGGATGTCATCGAGGTGGCTCAGGGAGCGATGGATACCGTCAGCAACGAGGCGCACGAGCTGATTGAGAAGCTGGAGGAGGGTCAGAAGTTTATGACGACTTCCTGCTGTCCGTCTTATATAGAGCTGGTGAACAAGCATATTCCTGCCATGAAGCCTTACGTGTCGGGCACCGGTTCGCCGATGTATTATGCTGCCCGCATTGCTAAAGAGAAGTATCCGGATGCGAAGGTGGTCTTCATAGGTCCTTGCGTTGCCAAGCGCAAAGAGGCGCAGCGCGACGAGGCGGTGGACTTTATCATGACTTTCGAGGAGGTGGCTTCCGTGCTTGCCGGGCTGGATATTCAGATGGAGCAGGCAAAGCCCTATTCCATGAGTTTCACTTCCGTGCGTGAGGCGCATGGTTTTGCGCAGGCAGGAGGCGTGATGGGTGCCGTGAAAGCCTATCTGAAGGAAGAGGCTGATAAAATCAATGCCGTACAAGTGGCTAATCTGGATAAGAAGGCTATCGGTGCGTTGCGTGCTTACGCCAAGTCGGGCAAGGCTCCGGGGCAATTTATTGAAGTGATGGCTTGCGAGGGCGGTTGTATTACCGGACCATGTTCGCATAATGAAATAACTGCCGGAAAGCGCCAGCTGACGCAGGAGTTGGCAAAGAGAAAAGAGACGTATTAGCCCTTTGTCCGTTTATATGAAGCATTTGATTGACAAACTGCGGAGCAATCGCAGGCTGGATGCCGAAGAGTATAAAGCCTTGCTTCTTTGCCGGGACACAGAACTTGCAGCCTACCTGCAGGAGCTTGCCCGGGAAGAAGCGCTTGCCCGCTTTGGCAATAAAATCTTCATTCGCGGACTGATTGAGATAACCAACCGTTGCCGCAATAACTGCTACTATTGCGGCATACGGAAGGAGAACCGGAACATAGTCCGTTATGAGCTGGCGCAGGAGGAGATTCTTTCGTGTTGCCATGAAGGCTATCGGTTGGGCTTCCGTACCTTTGTGCTGCAAGGGGGCGAAGCGCCGGCGGTGAAGGATGAGGGGATGGTGGAGACAGTTGCCGCCATCCGGCAATCCTTCCCGGATTGTGCCATTACCTTATCCTTGGGCGAGAAATCGCGGGAAGCCTACGAACGTTTCTTCCTGGCAGGTGCCAACCGCTATCTGTTGCGGCACGAAACCTGCAACGAAGGGCATTATCACCGGCTTCATCCTGCGGAGATGTCCCTTTCCCATCGGTTGCAATGCTTGGACTGGCTGAAAGAGATAGGCTATCAAGTGGGAACCGGAATCATGGTGGGCAGTCCTTATCAGACGGTGGACCATTTGGTAGAAGACATTCTCTTCATCGAACGGTTTCATCCGGAGATGATAGGCATGGGACCTTTTCTTCCACATCACGATACTCCGTTTTCCTCTTTTCCGCCGGGAGATATGGAGTTGACGTTGAAGTTGCTTTCTATCTTCCGGCTGATGCATCCCGCGGCACTGATACCTGCTACCACTGCCCTGGCCACACTTGCTCCGGACGGACGGGAACGGGGAATATTGGCTGGCGCCAATGTTGTGATGCCCAATCTTTCGCCTTCCCATCAGCGGGCGAAGTACTCCCTCTATGATAACAAAGCTTCTGCGGGTGCCGAAGCGGCAGAAGGTTTGCAAAAATTGGAGGAACAACTGAAAGGGATAGGCTACGAGGTATCAAGAGAGAGAGGAGATTATGAGAATGGAGAATTGACCGTTGATAATTGATAATTTTCAAATCTTCATTCTTTATTTAATTACCAATTATCAATTTACGAAGTGTATAACATAAAGTCAAGACAAGCGGAAGAATTCATCAATCACCAGGAGATATTGGATACATTGGAGTATGCGCAGGCAAACCGCAACAACCGTCCGTTCATCGAAAGTTTGATTGACAAGGCTGCTTTGTGCCAGGGGCTTTCCCATCGGGAGGCGGCCCTGCTGCTGGAATGTGACGAGCCGGAACTGGTGCAGCGCATCTATCATCTGGCACGTGAAATCAAACGGAAATTCTATGGCAACCGCATCGTGATGTTTGCCCCGCTTTATCTTTCCAACTATTGCGTGAACGGTTGCGTCTATTGCCCGTATCATGCCAAGAACCGTACCATTCCCCGCAAGAAACTCTCGCAAGAGGAGATACGCCGCGAGGTTATCGCCTTACAGGATATGGGGCATAAACGCCTTGCCCTGGAAGCCGGAGAAGACCCTCGAAACAACCCTATCGACTATATTTTAGAGTCCATCCGCACCATCTACAGCATCCACCACAAAAATGGGGCCATCCGTCGGGTGAATGTCAACATAGCCGCCACTACAGTGGAAAACTATCGGTTGCTGAAAGAGGCAGGCATCGGCACTTATATCCTTTTTCAGGAGACTTACAGCAAAGAGCATTACGAAGCCTTGCATCCCACGGGACCGAAAAGTAATTATGCCTACCACACCGAAGCGATGGACCGTGCTATGGAGGGTGGCATCGACGACGTAGGTATCGGCGTATTGTTCGGTCTGAACACCTATCGTTATGACTTCGTAGGACTGCTGATGCATGCCGAACATCTGGAAGCTACCTTTGGCGTGGGTCCGCATACCATCAGCGTGCCGCGTATCTGTCCGGCAGATGATATTTCGACCGAGGATTTTCCCGATGCCATCTCGGATGAGATGTTCTGCCGTATTGTGGCAGTGGCGCGTATTGCGGTGCCTTATACGGGAATGATTATTTCCACCCGTGAGTCGGAAGCCGTACGCCGTCGGGTACTCGAACTGGGTGTTTCGCAGATAAGCGGCGGTTCACGCACCAGCGTAGGAGGTTATGCCGTGCCGGAAGCCAAAGAGGAAGATTCCTCCCAATTCGATGTGAGCGACCGGCGCACGCTGGATGAAGTGGTGAGCTGGCTGCTCGACCTGGGGCATATCCCCAGCTTCTGCACCGCCTGCTATCGCGAGGGACGTACCGGAGACCGCTTCATGTCGCTCGTCAAGCGCGGACAGATAGCAAACTGCTGCCAGCCCAATGCACTGATGACATTAAAAGAATATCTGGAGGACTATGCCTCCTCCGAAACCAAGGAGAAGGGCATGCGGCTGATTCGTGAGGAGATGGAGCATATCCCGAACCCCAAGATACGGGCGATAGCCGAACGTAATCTTCAGGAGATAGGGGAGGGGAAAAGAGACTTTAGATTTTAGATTTCGGATTTATGAATAATACACCTCGTTCCAACCGCCTGCACATTGCCGTCTTTGGACGACGGAACAGCGGAAAGTCCAGCCTTGTCAATGCCTTGACCGGGCAAGACACGGCATTGGTATCCGCAACGCCCGGCACTACTACCGATCCCGTGACCAAAGCCATGGAAGTATATCCTTTGGGCCCGTGCCTCTTTATCGATACCCCCGGTTTTGATGACGACGAAGGCGAACTGGGCGGTATGCGCGTGGAGCGTACCTTAAAGACGGTGGAGAAAGCGGACATCGCCCTCTTGCTTTATGAAGCTGACGGAACGCTGGAACAGCAATGGCTAAAGCTACTGGCTGCGCGCGAAATCCCCGTGATACTGATACTGAATAAAGCCGATTCCCGTCAAGACACCGCTTCCGTGGTGCTTCGGATTGAAAAGGAATGCGGGCAGGCTCCCGTTGTGGTCAGTGCCAAAGAGGGTACCGGCATTCAAGGCATTTTCGATGCTATTCTCGAAAAGCTTCCCGAGAATTTTGGTGAGCAGACTATCACGGGCAATTGGGTAAGTGAAGGAGATGTCGTCCTGCTGGTGATGCCCCAGGATATACAAGCCCCCAAAGGTCGTCTCATTCTTCCGCAAGTGCAGACCATCCGCGAACTGTTGGATAAAAAGTGCTTAGTGATGAGCTGCACCACCGACAAGCTGCAAGCCTCCCTGCAAGCCCTTGCCCGTCCGCCTAAGCTGATAATCACAGACTCTCAGGTGTTCCCCATCGTCTATCAACAAAAGCCTGCCGAGAGTAGTCTTACTTCCTTCTCGGTTCTTTTTGCCGGTTACAAAGGAGACATCAATGCCTTTGTAGAGGGAGCTGCCGCTATTCATAGCCTGACACCCCAATCGCGTGTACTGATAGCCGAAGCCTGCACCCACGCCCCGCTGACCGAGGACATCGGCACCGTCAAAATTCCCCGCCTGCTACGAAAGCGCATCGGCGAGGAATTGCAGATAGACTTTGTATCTGGAAATGACTTTCCCAGAGACTTGTCCCGATATGATTTAATTATCCATTGCGGCGCTTGCATGTTCAACCGGAAGTACGTTCTCAATCGTATAGCCCATGCCCGCGCACAGCACATCCCCATAACCAACTACGGAGTAGCAATTGCGAGTCTGACCGGTATATTGGATAAAATTGTTATCTATCGGTAAATATCCCTTTCCCTCTCTGTTCACGTTACTGATGTTATAGAGTAGTGTGAACTACTTTTCTTGTTAACAATGCTTAATATATTAGTACCTTGTAATACAAGGTACTAATATAATACATATATTTGTGCCATACAAGGAACAACAATAGAATGAATGAGGACACTCATTACTCTATTGCGCAGCCAAATAGTAAATCGTAAATTGTCAAATAGTAAATACCATTATGGATGTAAACAATGTAAAGTCGCAAATGCGCAAGGGCATGCTTGAATATTGCATCATGCTGCTGCTTCACAAGGAGCCGGCTTACGCTTCGGATATCATTCAGAAGTTGAAAGAAGCCAGACTGATTGTAGTGGAAGGTACACTTTATCCGTTGCTCACCCGTCTGAAGAACGACGACTTGCTGGGTTATGAATGGATTGAGTCTACGCAAGGTCCTCCACGTAAGTATTACCGGTTGACGGAAAAAGGAGAAGTCTTTCTCGGTGAACTGGAAATATCCTGGAAAGAGTTGAACGAGACGGTGAATCATATCAGCAATTCTTGAAATGACCACAGAGAATATGCTGCATTCGCCGAATGGTAAATAGTAAATCGTAAATAGTCAAATTGTAAATAAATAGTGTGTTATGAAAAAGACATTAACTGTAAATTTAGGTGGAACCGTTTTCAATATTGATGATGACGCATACCGTCTTTTGGATAATTATCTGAGTAATCTCAAGATGCACTTCCGCAAGGAAGCCGGTGCCGACGAGATTGTAGATGATATTGAACGCCGTATTTCCGAACTCTTTGCCGAGAAATTGTCGGCCGGTTCGCAAGTAATCACGATAGCCGATGTGGAAGAGGTGATTGCCCGCATGGGAAAGCCGGAAGATATGGAGGCGGAAGGAGAGAGTGCTAGTGCCGATTCCGGCAGCACGAGTGCCGGGGGCGGCTATGGTGCCGGTGCTTGGAACAGCAATACCGCTTATGGCACTACACGCCGTCGTCTATACCGCAATCCGGATGACAAAATGCTGGGTGGTGTCATCAGTGGAATGGCTGCCTACCTGGGATGGGATGTAACTTTACTTCGACTGTTACTGCTTGTCATCTTGATTTGTGGGGTAGGGACATTGATACCGGTCTATATCGTGTGTTGGCTGGTTATACCGGAAGCCCGCACAGCAGCCGAGAAGTTGAGTATGCGTGGCGAGGCCGTTACGGTGGAGAATATCGGAAAGACGGTGACGGACGGTTTTGAGAAGGTTGCCAATGGGGTGAATGATTATATGAGGTCGGATAAACCCCGTACTTTCTTGCAGAAGTTGGGAGATGCATTGGTGATGATTGTCGGCTGGTTCTTGAAAATCTGTCTGGTGATATTCGCCATTATTTGCAGTCCGATACTGTTTGTGTTTGGAGTGGTATTCGTGGCGCTGTTGTTTGCTGCGATAGCGGTGGCTGTTGGTGGTGGTGCAGCTCTCATTTCCCTTTTCCCGATGGCTGATGTGGTACTGCCTACTTCTCCGCTGTCTGCCATTGTGATGTACATTGCAGGTATCTTGTTGGTAGGAATTCCTTTGGTCAGCCTTGTGTGGGCCATCTTTAGCCAGATATTCAAGTGGCAGCCGATGAACTCCGGCTTGAAGTGGACGCTGGTTATCCTTTGGATTGTAAGTGCAGCTTGCTTCGGAATCTGTTTTGCAGTGCAGGGGGCTACTTTCCCGGAATTGGGTATCTTTAATTTCTGAGAATAGTAATTTCTTTTTTAATTGATATCGTGTTTGTGGAAATCAGATTTCTATAAACACGATATTTTTTTATTGGGTGTAATTGGTTGTTATACAGTGAAATATTGCGTTTGGAAAAGGCGTTTTTTAAACGTTCGTTTAATGAACGCAAAGATAACGTGTATTTTTGAATCTCGCAAAATATTTAATAAAAATATTCTATAAATTTCTTTTTAGTGAGTATAATACTTTGTCAGTAAGCCTATTGCATTGTATTTCTCTAACTTCTTCCTTTTACTAATTTTTAAGTAATCTTCCTTCTTTAATTTTCTTAAATATTGACGTTCAAAAAACGAACGTCTATTGAACGCTTTTTGCTTGCAATAGATTCGTTTACAGTATTTTACCTGTTAGGTAATGAATGACTGCAAAAAATCTGTTGACAAGAAGGGCATAAAGCTTGTCGTATTCTACATAAAGTGTCCGCAAGTGATTGAATTCCAAGTGTATGCAAGGGGTTTAAAGCCCCAGGAGAACACCCTTTTCTGAACAAAAGCATAAAATGGGAATAGAGAAAGAGGCCGAAATCTGGTATGCTATGCGTGCCACCTACCGCAGAGAACCGGATGCCATGCGTCTGCTAAAGAAAGAAAATTTGGGCTGTTTCATTCCTATGCAATACAAGATAAGTATAAAAAAAGGAAAAAAAGTCCGTGCTCTGGTTCCGGTCGTTCATAATCTGCTTTTTGTCCATGCCCGTCCTTCCGATGTGCAGCGTGTAAAGTCTCAAGTCACTTATCTGCAATATATCACTGATACCCGCAGTGGACAGAAGATTATTGTCCCCGACAGTCAGATGCAGCGTTTCATTGCCGTGTCCGGCACTTACGATGATCATCTTCTTTATTTTCAACCGGATGAATTGAACTTGTCCAAAGGTACCAAAGTCCGGATTACCGGCGGTGAATTTGAGGGGCAAGAGGGTATATTTCTGAAGGTGAAAGGCGCACGTGACCGTCGCGTGGTTATCGAAATACAAGGTGTCATAGCTGTTGCCATGGCCACTATCCATCCCGATCTTATAGAAGTAATCGGCTGAACTTTAATTTTTAATTTTTAATTCTATAATTGCTTATGTCTCTTTCCGAAGAAGCAATCACTCTTCAGCGTGCTGCGCACGAACTGATGTATTTGGGTATGGACGGCAGTCCCGTCTATAGCGATGACTTGTCACGGCGGAACGGTGAGGTCTACCGTCTTACCATGGCTTTGTACCGGTCGGGTGTAAAAGGCACTACCATCGACGAGCAGGCAAATGTCTGTCTTGCCCTTCTTATGGGTTACAGCGCCTCTTTTGTGGATCATGGCGAAAAGCAGCGGCATGTCCAGAAAGTGCTGGACTGTTGTTGGGATGTGCTCGATGCCCTTCCCGCTTCCTTACTGAAGCTCCGTCTGCTTACCGCCTGCTACGGTGAAGTGTTCGACGAGTCTTTGGCCGACGAAGGCCGTTCCATCATCGCCTCTTGGGATTCCTTATCACTTACTCCCGAACAGCAGGAAGCGGTTGATGAGTTTCAGAATGTGACAGACAATCCCTATCCGTGGGAATATATCGATGAATAAAACTTTTCATTATAATGCTTAACAATAAATCCGTATTGATTACCGGAGGAACGGGTTCCTTCGGAAAGAAGTTTGTGGAAACCATTCTCCGTGATTATCCGCAAGTAAAGAAAATCATTATTTACTCCCGCGATGAGCTGAAGCAATTTGAGCTGAAACAGAAATATCCCGGTCATAAGTATCCGCAACTGCGTTTCTTTATCGGTGATGTCCGTGACCTCGAACGTCTGACGCGGGCTTGCGAAGGAGTGGACGTGATTATCCATGCAGCTGCCATCAAGCAGGTGGATACCGCTGAATACAATCCCGAAGAGTGCATCAAAACCAATGTACACGGTGCGCAGAATGTGATAAAGGCTGCTCTTGCCACCGGTGTACAGCATGTGGTGGCCCTTTCTACCGACAAGGCTTGTGCCCCCATCAATCTTTATGGCGCCACCAAGCTCACTTCCGACAAGCTGTTTACTGCCGCCAACAATATCAGCGGTTCCAAGAACATCAGGTTCTCCGTGGTCCGTTATGGCAATGTGATGGGTTCCCGCGGTTCCGTAATCCCTTTCTTTATCAACAAGCGTGACAACGGGGCGAAGGAACTTCCCATAACCGATATGCGCATGACCCGTTTCAACATCTCACTGGAAGCCGGTGTCGCTTTGGTCATGTATGCCATCGGACATCACCTGGGTGGTGAAATCTTTATTCCAAAGATTCCTTCCTATCATATCAAGGACGTGGCTACCGCCATTGCACCCAATCTGCCACAGGTGGAAGTGGGCATCCGTCCGGGAGAGAAACTGCACGAGGAGATGATTACTGTAACCGATGCTCTTGATACAATCGATTTGGGCAGATATTATGTCATTCTTCCTTCCGTATCTTTCAAGCACAGTCGCGAAGAGTTCATCAGACATCACAATGCAGTACCCGTTCCCGACGGTTTCCACTACAGCAGTGACAACAATACGGAGTGGGAGACAGTAGAGACTATGCGCGAGAATATAAAGAAATACGTTGACCCTAATTTCGAGGTGAAATGATAAGCAAGCCTATTCCATACGGTCGTCAGCATATCACAGATGAGGATATCCGGGCAGTCATCGATACCCTGAAAAGCGATTACCTGACACAAGGTCCCAAAATTAGGGAATTTGAAACGAAATTTGCCGAATATGTAGGTGCACAATATGCCGTAGCAGTGAACAATGCCACTTCGGGGCTTCATCTTGCAGCTACCGCACTGAATGTAAAGCCGGGCGACAAGGTGATTGTCACTCCCATGACCTTTGCAGCCAGTGCCAACTGCATCCGCTATTGTGGCGGCGAGGTGGTATTCTGTGATATTGACAAGGATACTTACCTCATGGATATCCGTAAACTTGAAGCCATGCTTAAAGCTTCTCCCCGCGGTACTTACAAAGGTATTGTTTCGGTTGATTTTGCAGGCTATCCTTTGGATCTGGAAGAGTTCAGAAAGCTTGCCGACGAGTACGGCTTGTGGATTATAGAGGATGCCTGCCATGCTCCCGGCGGCTATTTCATGGACAGTAAAGGCAAGAAACAACATTGTGGTAACGGTTGTTTTGCCGACTGTGCCGTATTCTCTTTCCATCCCGTGAAACATATCGCTACGGGTGAGGGAGGCATGGTGACCACCAACAGCAAGGAGCTCTATGACAAGCTTTGTCTTTACCGTACGCATGGCATTACGAAAGACCCTGCTTTATTGCACGAGCATCATGGTGGCTGGTATTACGAGATGCAGGAGTTAGGCTACAATTACCGTCTGACTGATTTTCAGGCTGCCCTGGGTATTTCTCAGCTGGAGCGTGCGAAAGCAGGTCTTGAACGCCGCCATGAAATCGTAAGACGCTATAATGAAGCATTTTCCGGAATAGATGGCATCAAGACTCCATTCAATGCTGCCGATGTCTATCATGCTTATCACCTTTATATCATTCAAGTGGCTGACCGCTTGGGTCTTTATAATTATCTGCACGAGAACAATGTCTATGCGCAGGTTCATTATGTTCCGCTTCATCTGATGCCTTACTATCAGCAGTGGGGCAATAGGAAAGGCGATTTACCTATAGTAGAAGAGTATTACGAACATTGTCTGAGTCTTCCGATGTATCCCACGCTGACGAACGAGGAACAGGAGTATGTGATTAACAAGGTTATAGAATTTGTAGCGAAATGAAAAATATAGCAATCATTCCTGCACGTGGCGGCAGTAAACGTATTCCGCGTAAGAATATCAAAACCTTTATGGGCAAGCCTATTATTGCATACTCCATTGAGGCGGCTTTGCAGAGCGGACTTTTTGACGAAGTAATGGTTTCGACCGATGATGAAGAGATAGCGGAGATAGCTTGCGGATACGGGGCCAAAGTTCCTTTTATGCGCAGTGCTGAGACCTCGAATGATTATGCCGGCACGGCCGATGTAATTCTTGAAGTTTTAGAGATGTATAAAGAGCGAGGCAGGGAATTTGATACAGTTTGTTGCATTTACTCGACAGCTCCTTTTGTCACTCCTGAAAGGCTTCGGGAAGCATACGGAAAAATGAATTCGGAGATTGATTCTGTTTTCACTTGTGTGGCTTATTCCTATCCTATACAGCGTAGCCTTCATATTGTAGACGGGAGAATCGGTATGGTTTATCCCGAATACATGAATGCACGTTCCCAAGATTTAGAGCCGATTTATCATGATGCCGGCCAATTCTATTTCTCTCGTACTGCTCCTTTTGTGGAGAGCCGGACTTTTTGGGGGAAGAACACAGCCGGACTGGTACTTTCCGAACTCGAAGTGCAGGACCTCGATACGCTGACCGACTGGACATTGGCGGAAATGAAGTATGAGTTACTTCATAGATGATGTAATGCAGAAAATCTATTTCCGTGCCGACGCAAGCGCTACCATCGGTTACGGTCACTTTATCCGTACTCTGGCTTTGGCCGATATGTTGAAGGACGATTTTGATTGTACCTTCTTTACTTGCCATCCTACCCCTTATCAGGTGAGTGAGATGGAGAAGGTATGTCCTTTCATCCCCTTGCAGGAAGAATCGCATTATGATGATTTCCTTTCCCATCTGCAAGGTGATGAAATCGTGGTGCTCGACAATTATTTCTTCACTACCGATTACCAGCGTGCCATTAAGCAAAAAGGTTGCCGCCTGGTGTGTGTGGATGACATGCACGACAAGCACTATGTGGCAGATGTTGTGATTAATCATACTTTGACTGACTCCGGACTTTTTGATGTGGAACCTTACACTAAACTTTGTTTGGGATTCGACTGGGCATTACTGCGTAGACCGTTTATAGAAGCTGTAAACAAACTCTGTTCTTGTGCAAAACGTACAGAAAGTATAACCATTACTTTTGGTGGTGTGGATTCCTTTGACTTTACTGGCCATTACATTCGTGAAGCTATGCAATTGCCTACTGTCAGCCAGATAACTGCAGTGGTAGGTGATGCTTATCAACCTCAAAAGCCGAGGGTACGGGATAGGCGAGTGTCTTATTGCTCCAATTTAACAGCTCAACAGATGGCCGAACTTTTTTGTGCTTCCGATTGGGTGATCTGTTCAGCAAGTACTGTAAGTATTGAGGCCATTGCTTGTGGTGCCAAGTTGGCTGTAGGTTGGTATGTAGATAATCAGGCTGATTATTATTCACTGTTAACCTCTACTGGAGGAGTTCTTCCTTTAGGAAATATTAAGGATAATCCCATACCTCTGACATCTTTAGAGATTGCTGGGGTTGATAACTTGCAGATAAAGAGTGGTATTCGTGAACGCTATATTAATCTGTTTGAAGAATTGGGAAGAAATGTGTATTGACGATGATCGCATTCTTTTCGGAAAAATTCTCATAATGGACAATTGATGCAGGAATAGAACAGATAATTTTAATTATTTAGCAATTGAATGATACAAATAGACAAACAAGCGGTTTATAAATATAATGGTTATGTTTTCCAACACTTCTCTATTTTGTCGGAAGAACTCCTAAAGCAAATATTGGATTGGAGGAATACTTTTGAGATAAGGCAGTTTATGTATAATACAGATGTAATATCTCTTGAAAATCACTTGAATTTTACGAAAACCCTTGCTCAACGAGAAGATTGTTACTATTGGTTAGTAACAAAAGATAATGTTCCCTATGGAGTCTTCAATCTGACCGATATAGACCATGAAAGAAGAATCGCTGAATTAGGCTATTATATGGCACCTTCCCAAATGAAAAGTGGAGGGGGACTTGATTTTGTTTATACTATCATCTGTTTTTCTTTTGAGGTTGCAAAATGTATAAAACTGGTAGGTTCAATTGATATAAACAATACCGATGCATTGTTATTGGATGAGTTTTTAGGCTTTGTTTTGGGTGATACGGTGGGATCCGACGGATGTTGTCATAACCGGAAATTCATTGAATGGGAGCTTTCAGAACTTCATTATAGAAGTACTACAGTATATAGAAATGATATACGTAAATTGGTCCGCTTTATTAGAGATAAACGCAAATAGAGAATCATGTTATCAAATTTTCATTTTCACCATATAGGATACGCTGTTACCAGTATTGAAAAAACAATGTATTATTACATTGATGGGGGATATTCTTGTTCATCTGTGATATTTGATCCAATACAGAATGTAAATATCTGCTTCCTTACAAAAGAAGGAGAGCCTATGATTGAACTTCTTGAACCTGTTGATGAGAATTCTCCAATCAATAAAAATCTTGAGAAGAATGGAGTTTGTCCGTATCATTGCTGTTATAGTGTAGAAAATATAGAAGATGCCATCGCACGGCTTCGTAAAATGAGGTTCATGGTGGTAAGCTATCCGGCAGAAGCAGTAGCTCTCAATAATCATCGGGTAGCTTTTCTCTATAATAAAGATATCGGTTTAATTGAATTATTAGAACAAAAATGAAATTCTTTATTTTTAGAAACAATACGCTGGAAAATATCTTCGGCACAGACGAAGTGGAGTATTCTGGTTACGAAGATATATCATATATACCTCAAAATACATCTTTGTATTTGTGGATGTATCAAATACCCATAAGATGGAATCAGAAGCAACTGGCTGACGAAATTGATGCATATATTAGAAAAATGCAGCTTGTTTTCTCGCAGGTTCCACAAGGGAAAGAATTTGTAGCATTCACATTGGTAGACATCTTTCCTACGAGATTTACTGATGCCAATTTTATTGTAAGGGAGGCTATCGTCCGGTATAATACCCAACTGTATAATATGGCTGGAACGAATGTAAATTTTAAGGTGATTGACTTTTCTGAGTTTACTTCCCGTTATAGGTCAGAGGAATTGATTGGATGGAAATTCTATTTTATTTCTCAAATGTATATATCTTCTAAAATTACCAGTGAATTTGCTACATGGGTAGACTCTAAAATACAGAATATAGCTTTAAAGAGAAAGAAATGCCTCATTCTTGATTTGGATAATACTTTGTGGGGTGGAGTCCTTGGCGAGGAAGGCATTAATGGTATACAAATTGGCGGGGACTATCCAGGTAAGGCATTTTTATATTTTCAGGAAGCGCTGTCTGCGTTAAGTAAAGAGGGTATTATTTTATCTGTTTGTAGTAAGAACAACGAAGAAGATGTATTCGAAGCTTGGGAGCAAAATCCGTTTATGGTTTTAAGGAAAAAAGATTTTGTTGCTATTCGTATAAATTGGAATGACAAGGCTTCGAATATCGTGGAACTGTCTAAAGAGCTGAACATAGGTCTTGATAGTATGGTGTTCATTGATGACAATCCGGCAGAGCGTGAATTAGTAAAACAGACCTTGCCTATGGTGGCTGTCCCGGACTTTCCAAAACAAGCATATATGTTACCGCAGTTTTTCATGCAATTAGTTCGTGATTATTTTGAAGTTTACGAAATTACCGGTGAAGATAAAAAGAAGACGGAACAATATAAGGCAAATGCGGAACGTACACGCGAACGAGCCAAATTCTTAAACTTTGAAGATTTTCTTCGTTCATTAGAAATTAAAATTGAGCTTCAGAAGGTGGACTCATTCAATATATCACGAATTGCTCAGATGACGCAAAAAACAAATCAGTTTAATTTAACGACCCAACGTTATTCTGAAGCTGATGTCAGACAACTTCTGGATAATCAATGGAAAATCTATTGCATCAGAGTTTCAGATAAATTTGGTGATAATGGTATCACGGGAGCAGTTTTCATCGCTGATAATAGTATTGAGAATATATTGCTTAGTTGTCGTATATTAGGTAAAGGTATTGAAACGGCTTTCATTAAATTTGTATTTAAATTGTTGGTTGAGGATGGTGTGTCAGCTTTAGAAGCAAAATTTATTCCTACTCTCAAAAACAGACAAGTGGCTGATTTTTATGACCGGCTTGGCTTTTCTGTGATGCGAGTAGAAGAGGGTGTTAAATACTATATGGCGAATATTGACAAATTAGATTTGTCAATACCTGATTATTATTCAATAACAGTTAAACAATAAAGTTATGATTACGAATGAAGAAATAATGGATGTGATGAGAGCTGTTTTAAAAACAGATGTAGATGAGAATACCTCTCAGAATAATTGCGAAAAGTGGGATAGTATGAACCATTTGAATCTGGTTATAGAATTGGAAGATACTTTCGAAGTAGAGCTTGAGCCTAATGAAATCAGTTTGATGAAATCTTTCTCTGACATCAAAAATATTATTTCAAACAAGTTACAATAAGAACCATTATGGGAAAAACATTTATCATAGCCGAGATGTCGGCGAATCATAATGGCAGCAAGCAGATAGGCATAGAAACAATTCGTGCTGCCAAACGTGCAGGTGCAGATGCTATCAAGCTCCAAACATATACAGCTGATACCATAACGTTGGATAATGATAAAATGGAGTTTATGGCTGATTCTACAAGTGTTTGGGCCGGCATGCGTTTGTACGATCTCTATAAGCAAGCCTATACCCCTTGGGAGTGGCACGAAGAATTGTTTCGTGTGGCCAAGGAGGAAGGGCTTATCTGTTTTTCATCACCGTTTGATAAAACTGCGGTAGATTTCCTGGAATCCTTGGGCAACCCCATTTACAAAATTGCCTCTTTTGAAATTACGGATATTCCTTTAATAGAGTATGCCGCCAAGAAGATGAAACCGATGGTGATGTCTACCGGCATTGCCACTGAAGAAGACATTCAGTTGGCTGTAGATACTTGCCGTGCGGCGGGCAATGATGATATTACGCTGTTGAAATGCACCTCCTCTTATCCTGCCCCCATTGAGGAAGCCAATCTGTGCATGATAAAGGATTTAGCCGAGCGCTATGGAGTGAAGTCCGGTTTGTCCGATCATACCATTGGCAGTGTGTCTGCCGTAGTGGCTGTGACACAAGGTGCAACCATGATTGAAAAGCATTTTATTATCGACCGTAGTATTGGCGGCCCCGATGCCTCATTCTCAATGAACGAGCAGGAGTTTGCCCAAATGGTGAAAGATATACGCATGGCCGAAGCGGCTATCGGCTCAGTATCGTATGAACTTACTGATAAGATGAAGTCGGGAAGGGAGTTCTCCCGTTCGCTCTATGTAGCCGAGGATATGAAAGCCGGAGAAGTGATTACAGAGCAGAACGTTCGCTCCGTTCGTCCGGGCTTCGGTTTGCACCCCAAGTATCTGAAAGATATATTAGGAAAGAAAGTAAATCAGGATTTGGAGAAAGGAACGAGATTTGCATGGGAGTTCGTGAATAGTTAGAGGTCATCAAAAAAGAGAATATTGTTACTGCAATTCTTAAAAATAAAACTATCTTTGCGGTAGTCTAAACACTAAAAACATAGTCTATATGAATCGCAAGGAATTGGTGAAACGTCTGAAATATATGATAAAGAGTGTTGCTCCCAACTCTCAGACTATTCTTTATGGTTCTGAGGCACGTGGAGAGGCAAAACAGAATAGTGACATTGATATTCTGATTTTAGTGGATAAAGATACAGTTTCTCCTATGGAGGAGGATGTCATTACTGCTCCAATATATGATTTGGAAATAGAAACAGGTACTATTATTAGCCCGATTGTGATGACTCGTAAAGCTTGGGAGGCAGCAAAGAGAAAGACTGTATTTTATTATAATGTGATGAAAGATGGTGTGTTGCTGTGATGGAAGAGGATATAAAGCGTGATATTGTCAATTATAGGCGTCAAAAGGCATGTGACTTGATGCATGATGTTGATGTCTTGATAGATAATGAACTATGGAATTCTGCTGTAAATAGGATGTATTACGCTTGTTTTCATATGGTTTCAGCATTGTTGATTTTGCATGGAATTGAAGTGAAAAGTCACATGGGAGTTCGACAAGCTTTTGGACTTCATTTTGTAAAGACGAATTTGTTGTCGTCTGAATGTGGGCGTATCTTTTCTAAAATTTACGATAAAAGGCAGTCAAGTGATTATGATGATTTCAAAGAGTTTACCAAAGATGAAATTGATAATTTGTATCCTCAGATTTCATTCTTGATAAGTGAAGTTGATAGATTGATTACAGAAAAATAGATTTCCTTCTTCCCCTCTTTTTTAGTATCTTTCATCCCCCTTCGTTAGCAAAATACGAACAGATTTTGTTCCTTTGCAAGTAAACAATGCCCCTACGGAACGGATGACAAATATCACCCCGTTGCTTTATCAAAGCGGGTATGTGACGATAAAGAATTATTCTCCGCTTACACATCTTTATACGCTGGATATCCCCAATAAAGAAGTGCGCATGGGGTTGATGAAATTGGGTATAGAATGAAGAAGGGAGCCTTTTACAGCCCCCTATACTCCCTTTCCGCATCGAAGCACGGACACGCTTTCGTCGGATTCAAGTCATGGTGCCCCACAATCAGCGCCCGTGGAAAGATACGCTTCAACTCACGTAGCAGTGCCAGTAACGAAGCCTTCTGTTCCAGTGTGCGGGTATCGGCAGGAAAACTTGCAGCATCCAGTCCTCCTTCATAACAGATGCCGATAGAATGGCGGTTGTGATTGAGGCAATGCGCACCTATTTTTTCCAACGGGCGGCCGCGGTGTATTTTGCCGTTGCGGGTCAGATAGAAATGATAGCCGATGTCACGGAAGCCGCGGTGGTGGATGTGGTCGCGGCGGCAATCCTCAAAGCCCAGGGCCACGCCTTGAGGCGTGGCTGAGCAATGAACAATGAGCAGGGTAATCGTACGCATGGCTATTTGCAAGCGCCCAGACCTAAAACTCCCGCTATGGCGGTAGCTACGGTGATGATTACTTTGAGGACAATGCCCCATACGGATTTTGACTTTTTGTCTTCACTCATGATGATTGGTGATTGATAATTAGTAATTTGTAATTATTCTCATCCTAACGGATTCTCGCCCTGATTGCCGTCACTTCCTCCGGAACCGCCGTCGGAACCACTGCCATCGGGAGCTTTTCCGCCTACGGTGTACAGGGAAGATTCCTTCAGCTGTCCATCCAGGTTGATTTGGGCATTACTCAGTTCGCCGGTGGCACGGGCGCGGAGCTTCAGCCCCTTCACGTTGTTGGCCAGCGAGAAGTCGGCAGCAGATTGCGCTCCCTTCTTGCTGACGATTCCTACGGAAAAGATGGCAAGGTCATCCAGTTTCACGTTCTTGCCGTCCAGAATCAGTTCCTTGGTGCAGGAAACCATGTCTGCCAGTACTCCCTTGATGACACCACTCGAATAGGGGGTGTTGTGATTGGACATGTGCTTGGCCAATTTTTCGATGTCGAAGGTTTCTTCGATTACGGGGCGTGCATACCAGAGGCCTTTCAGTGGGCTGTCTTCGCCCGTCACTTGATACTTTTTGTAACGAATCATACGGATTAAAAATTAAAGGTTAAAAGATAAAAACGTTTGCTGTGTTGAACTCAACGATGCAAAGATAAGGCTGTGGATACGGGCGTTTGCCGGTTTTTGCAGGTTCTCGTCTGTTTGGGTCTGTTTTAGTCGGTTATTTACGCTTGTAAGTTTGATAATGTCATGATTTATAGTTACTTTTGATGAAATATAAATCGTAACTGTCAACTATGGATTCTTTTGTCATACGTACATACGGGCGTACCGAATTGGCCCAAATCTATTGTCCCAATCTTTGTCCGGAGGCTGCCTTCCGCAAACTGAAACACTGGATAGACCTTTGTCCCGATTTGCGTGACGGACTTTCCGCTTTGGGCGGTTCTTCCCGTTCCCGCTCTTATACGCCTGCCCAAGTGCGGCTGATAGTGGCTGCACTTGGAGAGCCTTAAACCTGAGGTTGGATGGCGTAAAGGTCAGGCCGGGAATCGTAAAGGTGAGGTTGGTACACTTGGTACAGAGGTTCATCCATCCTTTCGCCTCACACACATACGCGTGCGTGAAGCGAAGTGAATGTCAGACTTTGGGTTTCCGGTAGTTTCCCTTGCCATCTACATTTTCCACCAGCCCGTGTTTCTGCATACGTTTGAGCCAGGTGGAGGCGGTTTCCGATTTGATGCCCATCTCTCCGGCTTTCTGCAGGAAAGAGGCCCGTGTGAATTCTTCTTCCATGCTGTCTACCAGCGCATCCCGGTCGGCATTGCCGCGGCTTGTCACTTCGGTGTTGGGCAGGAAGGAGAGGATATGGGTGGTATGCCGGTAAAGGCTTTCGGCCAGTGAGAGTACGGCATGAAAGTCATCGGAAGCAATGAGGAGATTCCATCGGCTGACAATGTGGTCTTTCAGATTGTCTGTGGCTGTGTGAGGGTCGGGCGACACGTAAGGCGAGGCGGTGATTTCCCCTTGTTCCATTGCGCGGAGCATGGCCACCACTTCCATGATGCGGCAGATGTTGATAGCCAGACGTGCCACGCTGCTTGACATCTCGTTTCCGTTGGCCAGTCCGGAGCGTACGAAAAGCCGGGAGAAGAGCCGGTTGAATTCATCTTTCTGTTCGTCCGTAAGGTGAAGGGTGAATATTCCGTTCATGACAATGGTTTTCAGTTTGTCCTTCCATTCCATGCCCAGAGCCTTGAAGGTATCTTCAAGATCGCTGTCATTGCGGTCGAACTGGTTTTGCCAATGATGTATGGCAGGCATGTAGTAGAATACCTGGCGGGAAAAGAGCCCGTTCTCGGCAGTGGGAATCAGTGGTTTCACTTGTGAGGGGGTGCCTGACAGAAGTACGGAAAGATAAGTTTTCTTTACCTCTCGGTATTCGTGGTCGGTGCGGCGGTTGTAGGACAGTCGGTCGTGGTCGAAGGCTTTGCGCATGGTGTCGCTCCAGTGTCCGTATTCCGAACCGATGGCGGTGGAGATGGTGTCAGCTTCGCTTTCGCATATCAGTCCGGTGCCGTCGGAGTCCATCAGGTTTTGCAGGATGCCGGTTCCGGTGTTGTTGCCCGAGATGAGGAACATCTTGTTGAGAGGCATTACGGGAGTCTCCGTTTTTCCACGTTCCTTGCCCAGTGTGTCGTATTTTGCTTTTTCGCGGCGGTAACATGCCATACTTTCGTCTACCTGCTCACGTATTTCATCGTGAATGGGTTCGGCAAGCAGGCGTACCAAGGAGAGCACTCCTTTGCCGGATGCAGGTAGGGCTACTACAAAGGTTTGCAGGCAGGGGGACATCATTTTTCCTCCGTAGGAACATCGGACGTGTTTTCCCATACTGGCACCCAATACGGTGATGGCACCCAGTAGCAGTACATCGTATTGGGCGAGAGAGGTTCCGCAGCTCATGATGCGATTCAGGGGATAAGGCCAGTGGAGGTGTTCGTCGAAAGTGGGTAATGGAGACAGTGGTTCAATGCCCGATGCGGACTCTTCCTCGCGTGCGCGTGTGTGTGAGGTAGAAGAGAGGGGTGAACTTTGTGTACCAAGTGTACCAATGGCGGGTGCGGCTTCATGCTGAATCTTCACGCCGCAAAGCTCGGCCAGATGAAAGGCGGTTCCCAGATGCACGTCGTTACGGCCGGTCTTCAGGGCATTGCTGAAGAGCTTGTCGGCTGCCCGTCGGTCGAACTTGGACGACAGGCTGCACAGACTTAAAAAGTCATGCCGTCCTGCTTCTCCGCAGTCGGCGGCAATGGCAAATGCCAGTTGTATATATTCTTGATAGGTTGGAGCAATGTCTGCTCCTGCATTTCTGACTGCTTCGGCCAGAAGGTGCAATGAAGATAGTGGTTCCATCGGATTTGGTAATTTATAATTAGTAATTTGTAGTCGGTGATTTGCAATGACTCATCATTCGAAATTCACAACTTTTCTGAGCAGTGCTTTCGGGTCATGGCAGAGGAAACAGGCGCGTACGAGGTCTTTCCCCGAAGTGTCCACTCCTTTTCCGGGTTGTGTGTTTTCGGCGTCATACATGCAGTGGACGTAGTTCATGGCCCATTGTATTCCTTCTGCAGGATTCTGTCCGTGAAGACAGGGAACAAACGCTTTTACGCCCCGTCCGGTGGGGCTGATGAACACCAGCGCAGGGCATAGATAGGGGTCATCAAATAGTTGTTGCCGTAAGTTTTCCGTTTCTTCTGCGGATTCAAGGTGGTCGATATCGACTACAACCAGGCCGGAGGATTCCGTGAGGCAGTCGCTTCGTCGTCGGGTGAATACGCCGCAGGGAGTGACGTAGGGTAGTGTTTGCTGCTTTAGGCATCGGCAGGCGGTTTCGTCGCCTCGCAGTGCGGCGTTTCTTACAGCAAGTGTCAGTGTGGCAAGGCGTTCATTGGAGGTGATTAGTTTGTACACTTCCTCGAGATTCATAGTTCGCAGTGGAGTCAGCGTGGCGCTTTTTACGTTTTTTCCGGTTGCCGCATCTTTTACGGGTGAGATGGGCGGCATGAATAGCGACATTTTAAGAGTGTTTTTCATCGTATGTTTTTTAAAATTATTGTGCAAAGTTAGGTAACTTATTTCACCGAATCTTTTCCGTATACGGAAAAGATTTTAAGCTGGCTAAAGCATAAATAACAATCTATAACATTGTAGAAACTATTATACAATTCACATAACCGAAAATTGACATGAATGAAAACAGTATGCACTCTTCATTGGGTGCTTTTATCGAAACTTTACGTAAAATGAGAAAGATTACTATCGCGGAACTTACTTTGGAAGCTCATATCAGTACAAAAACGTATATCCATATAAAAAAGGGCTCGATGCAAGACTAAGCGCCTACTTATCGCTGATTTTCTACTATTTCAGGGATTTGGAGGATGAGGAAATTAGGCGGGTGATTAATGGGTGGCTGGATGAATGGTTTAAGGTGAGAAAGAAGGAATAAGAGAAGGTGCCTTGCTCTCAGTCACTTTTATATAAATTATATGATAAAGTCAATTATTCAACTTCTTCGCCCACATCAATGGCTGAAGAATCTATTCATTTTTTTGCCGCTCTTTTTCGACCGTCAATTGACGGATCTGGATAAACTATTGGCAGTGGTGGGAGCATTTGTAGCGTACAGTCTTGCCGCCAGTGCGATTTACTGTTTCAATGACATTTGGGACGTAGAGGCTGATAGGCAACATCCCAAGAAGTGTAAACGCCCTATTGCTTCAGGAAAAATATCAAAAGGGATGGGATATGGTATTAGTGCGATACTTGTCACAATGTCACTGCTTTTACTTGTTACTTATACAGGAAGGGAAAAATGGTATTTATTTGGCATAATATGTTTCTATCTACTTCTTAATATTGCCTACTGTGTGAAGTTGAAACAGATTACGATTATTGATGTATTTATCATTGCATTCGGATTTGTACTTCGCATTTTTGTGGGTGGTGTAGCTGTGGGTATTCACCTCTCTCATTGGATTATTTTGATGACGTTCTTATTGGCTCTCTTCTTGGCTTTTGCCAAACGTCGGGATGACGTGGTCATCTACCAAGAAACTGGAGTGTCGGCTCGAAAAAACGTCAACCGCTATAACCTTGAGTTTATGAATCAAACCATTGGTATTATTGCTAGCATTACGATGGTTTGTTACATCATGTACACGGTGAGTGAGGAGGTTGTGGAGCGCATGCATACGCAATACCTTTATGCCACTTCCGTCTTTGTATTGGCAGGCATCGTCCGCTATTTGCAAATCACTATTGTCGATGTAAAGAGTGGAAGTCCCACTAAGGTGCTGATGAAAGACCGCTTTGTACAACTCTGTATCATAGGTTGGATATTGACGTTTATTCTCATACTCTATTGTTAAATTGCTAAGATGAAACAGATTGTTGCATTCGACTTCGATGGTACCATTACCAATCGAGATACACTGCTTGAGTTCATCAAGTTCGCAAAAGGCAAGACAGCTTTTTATCTTGGCTTTTTGCTTCATCTGCCTTGGTTGTTGGCTATGAAGTGTCACCTCTATCCCAATTGGAAGACCAAGCAGATGATTTTCTCCTATTTTTTTAAAGGAGTGAATTTGGATGAGTTCGATGCAGTCTGTTATAGATTCTTTATGGAGAGAGGTGAAAATTTGCTCTATCAGGATGCGGTTAAACAGATAAAACAGCACCTATATAGAGGCGATGAAATAGTCGTTATTAGTGCCAGCATTGATAATTGGGTAAAGCCATTTGCTGAGAGCTTAGGCATTAATCAAGTTTTGGGGACTCAGCTGGAGTTATCAGGAACCGGACACCTTACGGGTCGTTTCGCTACTGCCAATTGCTATGGCGAAGAGAAGGTGAAACGCTTGCTGCAGCTCTATCCTGACAGAACTCAATATCGACTGGTAGTTTATGGAGACAGTCGAGGAGATAAGGAACTCCTTGCTTTTTCGGATGAATCATATTACAAACAGTTCAATAGATGAATATTCTTTTAATTCTTATTAGTGTGCTGCTAAATTGCGCTGCTCAGCTTTGTATCCGCAAGGGTATGCTGATTGTAGGTGAAGTCGGTATGAGTGGCATGGTGCAAAATTTGGGTGCCATGATATCCAACCTCTGGTTGTGGGGAGCCATGGTTTGTTATGCTGTGAGCATTTTGATGTGGATGGCTGTATTGAGCAAAGTAGAAGTAAGTTTTGCCTATCCGTTCCTAAGTATCGGCTATGTGGTGGCAGCTTTGGTGGGTTACTATTTCTTTGATGAATCACTGACGTTCACACGCATTGCTGGCATAATGGTGATTTGTGTTGGTGTTTATTTAATCTCTAGAAGTTGACAAGATGAAATATTTTATATTTGGAGGTAATGGCTTTGTGGGCCGTTACTTGGCGAATGCCTTACTGGAGAGAAATGAAAAGGTGGTTGTATGTGACTTACACCCAACCCTTGATGAACGAGTTACAAAGGGTTGCGAGTATCGACAGACTGATATTCGTGATAAGCAACAATTGTCTACTATACCCATTTCTGCGGATGACATTATTATCAATCTTGCTGCTAATCAATACCATACCAAGGTGCCCCGTGATAGAAGAAACTACTTCTTTAGCGTAAATACTGTTGGCACAGAGAATATCCTTGAAGCGATTTACAACAAGGGATGTCGAAATTACCTGATGTTCACGACAGATATGACCTACGGAAAACCTCAATACTTGCCTGTTGACATTGAACATCCGCAAAATCCTTTCGGCCCATACGGTCAGAGCAAGAAAGCATGTGAAGAAATCTGCTTTGAATATCGGAAGCAGGGTATGAATATCACCATCTTCCGTCCCCGTATGATTAACGGCCCCGGCCGTTTGGGTATATTGGTGAAACTCTTCAAACTGATTGATATGAACTTGCCTGTTCCCACCATTGGTAACGGAAAGAATCACTATCAGATGATTTCTGTATTCGATTGTGTGAGTGCAATTCTCTGTGCTATTGATAAGGGTTTGCCTAATAAGGAGTACAATCTCGGTTCCAAAAACTCACCCGATATACGTACACTTTTAAAAGGTGTAATTGCATCAGCCCATTCACACTCGGCTGTGATTCCTACCCCGGGGAAATTAGTTAAGTTTATACTCAATATTTTTGATAGCATCGGCCTGACCATCATGTACAAAGAACAATTCATGATAGCAGATGAAGAGTATATTCTTGATATTAAGCAGACAGAAGACGATTTGGATTGGCATCCTCAATATAATGACGAGGATATGCTGAAGGAGGCGTATCAAATGTATAAAAAGCAATAAAAATTGGACCATGAGACTAAAGAATAAAAATGTGTTGTTTTTTACAAAGCTGATTGTGTTTGGTGCTTTATTTATGATGATACTTCCCTTTATTTTGTTTGGGGAGAACAATTACATCACTGTTCATGATAACTTAGACCAATTTCCACCCTTTTGGTCAATTGCTAAAAAGGTTGGACTTTTCTCTTTTGATGTATCTGCCGGAGTCATGGATAACACACCGGCTGTCTATTTCGGCTGGGGAGGCTTTACCATCCAGAACTTTGCCTATTACCTCTTACCGGCTTATGTCGCCTACGTATTGACTTATTTAATTTCATTGCTCGTTGGCTTCTTTTCGATGTACAAGTTGCAGTGTATATTATTTGGAAAGGAACATCGTGAAATCCTATTATTCACTTCTCTGCTTTTTGCCATTTTACCGGTAATCCCTGCTTGGTCTATCTCAGTAGCATCCATACCGTTGGCTTGTATCGTATTTTATAATATTTATAAGGGGGGAAGTAAATGGTGGCTGTTGGCGGCACTTTTCCTCCCATTCTTGATGGAGTTTAATTGCAGTGCTTTGTTTGCCTGTGGCTTTTGGTTAGCGGGTGTAGTTATTGCTTCAATAAAAAGCAAGCGTTTTCACTCCACACTATTTGTGGCATTCTTACTGTTATGCATTGGTGTGGTGATATTCAACTTCAAGCTGTTCTACATGCAGTTTGCCGTTGGTGAAGACCTGAATCGGAATCACTTTATTATAGAACCAATCAACATTGCTATTGGTTTGTACCATTATTTTGTGGAGGGTTTTTATCATGCTTCTACCATTCAGAAATACGTGATATTTCCAGTCTGTTTTGTTACGTGCTGTTATGTGGCTTGGCAGTGGATAAGAAACAAAAACGTTACTAAAGAACAATTTGTCTTTTTTATTTGTGGAACCATGGCGTTTATTTGTTCATTCGTAGCGGCAGCAGATGAAGCCTTTTGGTTTGATGACCTTAAAAATGTGATTTCCGCCCTAAATGGTTTTTCCTTTGTACGCTTATGCGTCTTCAACCGCCTCTTTTGGTACGTAGCTCTCAGCGCGAGCCTTATGATGTGCTTGCGTAATCGGTATCTCAAACGGATTGTGCCTTTTATACTGATTGTCCAGTTAGGCTATATAATGCTGTCGCGTACTACTTATAACGACTCCATTTATTCATTAGCAGCGAACACAATTCCTTCACTAAAGAAAGATCATCTCACTTGGAAGGAGTTTTATGACGAAGCTCTTTTTACGAAGATAAAGAAGGATATTAATTATAAAGGTGAACCGGTAGCTGCTGTAGGCTATCATGAAATGATATTGATGTACAATGGTTTTAATTGTATCGGCGGATATCTCTCTTGCTATCCCTATAAAGACATGTTGAAATACCGTCGTTTGATTGAACCTCAACTCAACGTGAACGAAGAAATCCGCCATTACTATGATGTTTGGGGTAGTCGCCGCTACCTTTATTGTGAAGGTGTGGACTATCAACCCACTCGGAAAAAGTGTGAACAATCGGTTGAGTTACTTATTAATGCCGATGTATTTCGCAATGAATTTGGCGGCAAGTATATACTTAGTCGTGCGAAACTTTCCAATGCGGCAGATTTGGGGGTTGACTTTGTAGGGAAGTGGGATAGTGTCGAAGGGGTTTATACAATGTATGTTTATGAAATGAAGTAATTTTGTGGATAGAAAATCAAGATGGGATATGGAAAATGAAATGATAGCAAGTAAACTGTCGAATTTTTGATTTAATGGCAATAATATCCCAACTTCGTAATAATAAGATCCTTCTTAAGGGTGGGCTGTTTTCTCTCTTCTCTTTCTTTAATCAGGGTGTGGGCTTCCTGCTTCTGATCATTTTGGCTAAATACATTGTTCCTGTTTCGACAAGACTCTTTTGGTAGAAAAGAACCGCTTTAGCGCGAACTAAAATTTCACCTACCTTATAGGCCACTAAAAGTAACTATTCGTGCATTCATCAAGATAATTCACATCACTATTTGGAATGTTTCGTAAATGCAAAGCCTGAAAGCATAGGAGAATAAGATAGATAAAGATTACTTTTGATGATTATTCAACGTATTTTAAATAATAAGAACTTCCGGAATGGTGCCTTATTTGCACTGTTTTCCTTCTTTAATACCGGTATCAACTTTGTCATCATGATGGTGATGGCACGGTTTATTAAACCGGATTCTTATGGACAGTTGAGTCTATTCACTACTATGGTTTCTTTGCTTTCCATTTTTATCTGCTTGAATACAAATGGTTTTATAGGAGTGAATTTCTTCTCTTCATCTAAGGAGAAGATTCAACGATTGTTGAATGTAGTAGTGTTGACAACATTACTTACCTATATGGTGATGCTGACGGCGATGTGCTGTTTTACGTCGGCTTTAGAGGAGGTGTCGGGGCTAACGATTGTCTATCAGTTTTATGCCATTTCCTTCTGTGCATTGAATGTAATGAATGCATTGTTGCTTGATGTTTGGCGTCTGGAGGAAAAGGTGTGGAGATATGGCACGTTTTCGGTCTTGCTGGTAATATGTAATCTAATTTTGACGTTTTTGTTCGTGGGATTCTTAAGGTGGGACTGGCAGGGCAGGATGTATGCGCAGGTGATTACTTGTGCTGGTTTTGCAGTGCTGGCTTTCTATATTTTGACCAAGAAGAATTATCTCCGTATGGTTTTTCCGAAAAAGGAGGATTTCGTAGGTGCATACCGTTTTGGTATTCCTCTGATTCCTCACACCACTTCCTTTTGGTTGCGGCAAGGGTTGGATAGGTATGTCATTAATGCCTTTACTACGCAGGCGATGGTGGGATTGTTTAGTTTTGCTGCTAATTTTGCCAATATCATACAGATTATAGGTCATGCTTTCAATGCATCTTATTCGGTGAATATTTATAAAACGTTGGCTACAGCAAATATAGATAGTGTAAAACTGCTACGACGCAATTGCTGGTATTTGGTATGTGTTTATTTTGTAATTACATTGCTGATTTTTTTGTTCGCGTCTCTATTGATACCCTTTGCCTTTCCCCAATATAATGATTGCATAATTTATTTGTTTCCGTTATGTGGCGGGGCTATGTTTCAATGCTTTTATTTGGTGTATGTCAATATATTATTCTTTTATAAAAGGACAAAAATATTGATGTATATCACATTTACATGTTCGCTGTTGCATTGTATTATGTCGCTTTTACTGACGAAATATGGAGTGATTTATACGGCATATATTTCATTGTTTAGTAATATGCTGATATTTATGGGGGTATATGGATATTCGAAGAGAATTCTGAGTGTTTGTATTAAGGTCGATGGTGTGATTGATTTGTAATGTGAAGCTTTCGCCCAGATTGCCTATAGTCGTCTGCTCAAAGCCCATTGAATGGGCATCAACGCCATAAAGCACTTCTTGGTTTAAAAGAAAAAATGTCGGTATAAGACCTATATTTCAAGCGTAAGCACTCACTGTATGGTTCTTGATGTTTTCTTATATCCCCCTTACCTTTGCGTCGAACTTAAAAAATCGACAAAAAATGAACATGAGTGAATTTTGCAGTGAGCTTTTGTTCCATTATCAAACAGATGCTGCTCCTCGGAAGCTTTCGAACAATGCCTGTTGTATATCTGAAGGTGTTGAGTATCGTAACTTCATCAAATGGTATCGTGACAACAAGAAACGTCTTTGTGAGTCAGAAATGGAAGAAATACTTTTAAGCCTGCTAATGGTTACCGATCTTTCCAAGAGCAATCTTCTCTCTTCTGAAGTTGTTACCTCACAACCTTCGGTTGAGGAATCCAATGTGGTTTCTTCTAGGAATCATGCGTTATGGCTGCATGGCACATGTCCGACGTAAGTTTGTTGATGCCTTGCAGACGGATTCTCGTTCGGCGAAAGTGGTCCGACTGATCTCCGAACTTTATTGGATAGAGTCGGATTACAGGATTGAGTTTCTCTCGGATGCCGAACGTGCTTTGGAACGCCGGCAACGTTCCATCCCTATACTCTCAGAATTGTGGCAACTTCTTAAGCCCATATTTGATGAAACGAAAGATTTTGCCACCACTCTTTTCATAAAGACTGTCCGTTATGCGGTTAACGAATGGGAGGCTATCTGCCGTTACGTGAACAATGGCCGAGCTGAGATTGATAATAACACAGCAGAACGATTGATGAAGCCTGCTTTTGGGAAGAAAGAATTATTTGTTCTGTGGTTCTTATGTAGGGCTAAAAATATGTCCTTGATTTACTCCATCATAGAAAGCTGCAAGATGAACGGGCTTCGTCCAGTTAAATATATTGCGGATGTTTTACGAAAATTGGTATTCGATAATACGGATTACATGTCACTTCTGCCAATGAATATTGCAAGATAACTTAATTACTAATCAAAAATATGACTCAATGTGGGCTACAATACCTTTACAAGTACTATAGCCATACAGTGAATGCTTACCTCAACTTAGATTAAAGATGTTTATAAATAAAGCATATGGGGATGCTGAAGCATATTTGGGATGATTGATATTGAGTAAGGTATTTATTAGGAGGCAGTTGATTGTGTCGATTTTTATTTGTTAGACCAAGAAGACGAATATGTATACCTTAAATAAGTATCATAATCATTATCCTTAATGCATGTTTAAATATTTATCCACTTTATATTTTGGAGTTATAGGAATATCTTAGGCGAAGTTGTATTGTATAGGATTAAGTTAGTTATGGCTATGCGTTTGGTGTATAGATTAATTTCTTTACCCTAGTTTAGCTTTTTTAGAAACAGATTATGGATAATTTCAAATGGTCAATATTAGTAGTTGTAATATTTTGTGTGTATTTGACTGATACGAGGAATTTGCCTGTATCATCGAACTTTGTTACGATATTGGTATCATCGGTGGGGGCTGTTTCCTGGCTTTTATTCCTGCAGAAAAAACATTTTAAAATTCTACCCAAGGCAGTTTATTACGTATATATACCCATCGGATTTATTTTGTTATCTCAAATAATAAACATGGATACTTCTTTGGCATATGAAAGTAAAATCAGTCAATTATTATTGGGGTATGTGATTGTTAGTTCAGTTTCGTTTAAATCGTTTTTTGATCATTATTTGCGGATAATGACAGTTGTGGCGATAGTGTCAACAGTTGTGTGGGTAACAACCTTTCTTGGCATTACATGGTGGAGCTTTCTTCCCACTACATGGGAAAACAATTACTACTCTTATTTAATAGGAGTTATTCATACAAATCCATTATTGCAACATAGAAATTTTGGTCCTTTTTGGGAACCGGGTGTTTATCAAATATACCTTAATATTGCTATTCTATATTTGTTGTTTTTTCGGAGTGGAGAAATGAAGTGTTCTTTGATGTGGTTGATAGCTGCCCTTGTTACTACTTTTTCTACTACCGGATATATCTGTTTTTCAATAATCCTATGTGCATTGTTATGGAAAGAATCTGTTGTAGCAAATAGACGAATAATTCCTTTAATAATGGTAATGACTATTTTAGGAGTCATTTTGTTGTCGAATGAGTATGTGTCAGAGGTGGTATTTGGTAAGTTTGAAGATGGAGGCGGTGTTTCTTTTTTAATAAGAATATATGCGATAGAATTTTATGGAAAAGTGATACTTGAAAATCCGTATTTTGGCTTGGGAGTTGAAAAATCAATGAAAACGGTAAATGATATGTATAATAGCGTTGGACTGAATTTTTCAGATTCAGCATGTACAACCACTATGCGTGAGTTTGCATGTATGGGAGGAATATTTGGATTTTATCGATTGTATATCCAGTGGAAATTCTCCCGATTGTTCACACAGAAAATACATGTTAGCTTTCTGATTTTCCTTATGATAATAATTTGCCTTAATACGGAGGACGTTATTTATTCAGTTTTTTTTAATGTAATATTCTATTATGGCATCTTTCATCTGTCGGAAGCCAATGCCAAAAACATTGTGTAAATATCAAAATGGAAAAAAAATTATCAGTAACAATCCCTTGTTACAATGTGTCTGAATATTTAAACGAGACACTTGATTCATTAATCAGATGTAGGACCATTGATTTTCTTGATATCATTATAGTCGATGATGGTTCTAAAGATAATACTTTGGATATTGCAAATTCATACGTAAAACAATATCCGGATAGTATACGAATTGTAGCGAAAGAGAATGGAGGACATGGCTCTACGATTAATGAAGGCCTAAAGATAGCTGTAGGGAAATATTTTGCAGTGATAGATGGTGATGACTGGGTGGATTCCGGTATTATGGATGAGCTTGTAAACTACTTGGCTAAGGTAGACACTGACGTGGTTATTACTGGGCATTATAAAAATTTTGTAACAATCAATAAAGAGGAAACCTTTGGATATTCGGAAAATAGGGAGACAGAATACAATATTGGTTACGCTATTGAAAGAAACCTTCGTTTCCCAATGACAGATATATGTTATCGTACGAAGATTCTTCAAGACATGAAGTTAACTATTCAGGAACATACTTTTTATGTGGATGAAGAATTTTGCACGTTGCCTTTTATGCATGTCAGTCGTATCAGGTTCTTTGGTAAAGGCTATTATCATTATCGTATAGGGAGTCCTAATCAGAGCATTTCTTTAGCGAATACAATAAAGCGTATAGACCATAGGATTAGAGTGTTTAAAAGGATATACGAATTGACTGATTTGCGGGACATGGCTTCGGCAAATAGTACATACATAAACAATAAACTTATAGGATTGGCTAAGGCTATTCTTGTAATTTATTATGTAAAGTTTGAGAAAAGGCAAGAAGGTTATAAGCAGGGAGAACTATTTTATACCGAATTAGTAAAGAATTACCCTAAAGTTTCTTTACCATGTAAGCGGATGCTCGGAATACTTCGTCTCTTTAACAAATTCCGAATCTCTGCAAGTGTATTTGAAAATCTTTTCAATATAAAGAAAACTCTAAAAATATAATTAGATTATGGAAAAAGTAAAATATCTAATAATAGGTGGTGGAATATCCGGTCTTAGTTTCGCAAGAAATATCAGCAATGAATCTTATCTTATTATAGAGAAAGAAACATCACTTGGAGGACTATGCCGCACTCATTATAATGGTGAATATGTATGGGATTATGCCGGTCATTTTTTTCATTTTTCCAATCCTCGTATTAAAGCGTTTTTTGATAGTCGAATTAATGATTCTGAATTAGTTACGAGAGTTAAGAATACCAAAATATATTACAAAGGTCGTTACGTTAATTTTCCATTTCAAAAAAACATTCATCAACTTCCCCAAAATGAATTCATAGATTGCTTATACGATTTGTTTTTTAAGGAAAAATACGCAGATTTCGGAGATTTCGAAGAGATGCTTTATGCTAAATTCGGGAGAAGCATTACAGAGAAATTTCTTAAACCCTATAATGAAAAATTGTACGCTTGCTCATTGAAGAAATTAGATGTGAATTCGATGGGACGTTTTTTTCCATATGCTGATATTGAAGATATTATCAGGAATATGAAAGAAGCAAACAATTCTTCATATAACACCACGTTTGATTATCCCAAGAGAGGAGCTCAGCTTTTTATTGATGCCTTGAGCGCTGATATTAATATGGAATATGTTTGGTTGAATGCAGATGTGAATGCTATTGATGTTAAATCGCATAGTGTAAAAATTGGTGATAGGGAAGTTATATATGATTATTTGATAAATACCATACCGTTTAATCATTTGTTGAAGCTGTGTAGCATACAAGACAAAGAGCAGGTGTTATCGTCCAATCAGGTTCTCGTGTTCAATATTGGCTTTGACAGTGCACTCAATGAAACGGAATGTCACTGGATATATTATCCATCTAAAGAGTTTGTATTTTATAGAGTTGGTTTCTATAATAATATTCTGCAATCAAAAAATGGCAGTATATATGTGGAAATAGGTTATGACAAAGAGAAGATGTTTTCTGACGCTTCAGTACAAGATATATTTGATAAGACTATTGTTGACTTGAAAAAATGTGGAATTATAAGTAGTCAGAAGATTGTGGCCTATGAATCTTTGCTGATAAATCCGGGTTATGTACATATTACCGATAAGAGTACTTCTTGGGTGAATCGAGTTTCTGAAGAACTGGGGGAAAAAGGGCATATCTATTCCATTGGTAGATATGGTGTATGGACATATTGCTCGATGGAGGATTGTATTATCCAAGCTGACAATTTATATAACGAATTGAAGGATAAACGATGAAAGCGTTCATTGTGGCTACTCCTCTACAATTATTCAATAGCCTGGTGATTATGAGGCATTTCTATGAAGGGGAGAAATGTGATTTGTTTGTACTCAATATAGCTTGTGATATGCGTCCTGTAATAAGTCGGTTTCATGCGTTAAATGTGATTGATTCTGTATATTACTTGGATGATGTATGTCAACACCAGTCAAGGTTAGGGATTATCTGGGATCATATATATATTACTAAAATCCAGAGGAGAATATTGTCAGAAGCCAGGAATAAAGATTATACGGATTTGTTTACAACATGGGTCGGGAGAACGTCTACTTGGCTTTATACAAAGTTATCTAAAAACAAGAAGTTGAATATACATTTCTATGAAGAGGGAATTGGAGTGTATATAGCAGAGATTAAGTCGTTGTATGGATATATTAAATTGATGTATAAAATATTAGGGTATAAGTTTGATGTTGATAATGCCAAAGATTTATATCTATATCAGCCCAGTTTGTGCCGAAATGTCAATTCAAATCTGAAGCTTGTGAAAATTGGAGATGTGACAGAAGGAGATGTGTCCTTTTTTAATCTTGCAATAAATTCCAATAATATTAACCCATATTCGACCAAATCTCTTTTCTTGGAAAATGACTTTACAAACACCGTTTTCGAAGGGATTGATGAAACTCTTATAATTGATACCATTGCTTTGACTATTGGAGTATACAATGTTGCTATTCGGCTCCATCCTCGTACAAGTAACAATAAGTATGACAGGAATAAATATTTATTAGATAGCAATACTGATATTTCATGGGAGAATCTACTTGCTTTGGAAAAAAGTATAGAGAATGTGGTACTGATTACAACTGTTTCAACAGCTGTTTTATCACCTAAAATTATATATGGCAGAGAGCCTAAAGTTATAATTCTAGGATTAGCTATTAAGAATGAGTTTCCTGATAAAGAGTGGGCAAAACATTTCTGGACTAATAGTTATAGGGATTTTATCCTTGCATTCAAGGACTTGTACAATGATAAGTCTTTGGTTATGATTCCAGAAAACTTTGAAGAGATGAAAATGATATTAAAGAAATGGTGTGATTAAATCAAACCACTGTTTCCAAGTATTTAATTTACTATGCGCTTCATTATGAAGTTAAATTATTTTCACTATGGATTCTCTTATTTCAATTATTATTCCTTGTTATAATAGTGAAGGCTTTATAGCTGCTACGATAAACATGCTGCTTCAACAAGATATATCAGAGTGTGAACTGATATTGGTAAACGATGGCTCGAAAGACAATACACTCTCCATCTTACGACAATATGAAACACTTCATGAAAATATCCGTGTGATAGACCAGCTTAATCAAGGGGTATCTGTAGCCCGTAATGTCGGCATGCTTGCTGCACAAGGTAAGTATATTTATTTTCTGGATAGTGATGATACACTGGCAGAGGGAGCGCTTAGTCATTTTAAACAAGTGGTGATGGAACAGCTTGATTGTCAGATGTTTTTGTTCGGATATGAAACGCGCAGAAATGGTAGGACATGTAAAAGTTATGTATTTCCATCATTTGACGGAGTTACTTTTTCCGGATATACATTACAGCGAAGTTTTCTTTCAAAAAAAATATGTTGCCATATATGTAGCTGTGTATATGATAAGACTTTTATATTAGAGAACGGATTGGCATTAAAACCCGGAGTTAAAATAGGAGAGGACGTGCTCTTTCTATTGCAATTAATGTTCAAGGTAAATAAGGCATATTATTCAAAAAGACTTTCTTTTGTCTATCAGATACGGGACGATTCGGTCATGCAGGGATATAAATCTTATAGTTTGGAACAATATAACTCTCAAGTGGAATTTCAGAATTTTCTTATTCCTATGGCAAACAGAGATGAATCCTTAAATAAGTATGTAAATTTCTTCTTGCTATTTTCTTATATTTCCAATCTCCGGCATTATCTACATTCTAATTTTAGAGATAATAAACTGAATGCTTACTTTATAAGGGATGGAAAAATTAGATATAAGCCCAATTTCGTAGGGAGTTATTTTTATTGGTTAGTTATGAAAGTAACGATGTTCATTCCTATAAAGCTTATTTTAAAAATTTTGAAATCATGAGTGTCACAACAATCATTGTAACATATAATCGTAAAGACGATTTATGTCGTTGTATAGAAGCAGTACTCGCTCAAACTGTTGTTCCTGATAATTTGCTAATAGTCAATAATGCTTCGACTGATAATACAGAGAATTTTCTTTATGAGAAATTTGGCAATCCGGTAGACAAGAAAAGAATGGATGGGGATAATATTTTGTTTTTGCAAAGTATCAATAATGTTTCAGTATATCTTATAAATAAGTCCGTTAATACTGGAGGTGCAGGAGGATTTTATACAGGTCTGAAATTAGCGTATGAATATTTTTTAACAGATTATTATTGGATGATGGATGATGACGGCTATCCAACGGAGTTATGCCTTGAAAAATTGTTAGAATCCATTTGTACAAATGATTATGTGATGCCTATTTCCATAGATATAGATGATAACGATAAACTTTCTTGGCCTACACGTAAACGTGATAATACAAGGACTGAGTTTTATAGAGAATTGAAGGACTCATGGGGAGAAATAATGAATCATGTGACTCCTTTTAATGGGGTATTACTAACTAAACGGTGTGTTAGTATTGTAGGGTTTATAAATAAAAATTTTTTCATTTGGGGAGATGATTATGAACATTATTACAGATGTCTACAAGCTGGAATAGTCCCTATAACCATTATGAATGCTAAGTTTTTACATCCTGCACAGAAAGTCATGTTGAAACCTATCTGTTTCGGATTACTACATGTTGCTTTTTCGGAGTCAGAATTGCGTATGGTTTGTATGATACGAAACTGGACATATATTTATTTGCATTATGACAAGAAGGTTAAGATTCCTATTAAGTTTTTAATGTATACATGGCTTTTTCTGATAACCAGAAAATGGGATATACGCGGTTGGATTCTTTATTGTCATTCAGTGATGGATGGTATTCGTGGGAACTTTACTCGTCATTTGAAGTATTTACCTAAATAATTGATACAATGAAATATGATTATCTCATCATTGGTACCGGATTATTCGGTGCCACGCTCTCTCACATCCTTACATCAAATGGAAAACAGTGTTTGGTTATTGACAAACGCCCTCATATCGGTGGCAATGTCTATACCGAATCGGTAAATGGCATCAACGTCCATAAATACGGTGCCCACATCTTCCATACCAACAACAAGAAAGTATGGGAATTCGTAAACTCATTTGTTGAATTCAACCGTTACACCAATTCTCCGGTAGCCAACTACAAAGGGAAACTCTACAACCTCCCTTTCAATATGAATACTTTCTATCAGATGTGGGGCGTGACAACACCGGAACAGGCAGCTGCTAAAATAGAGGAACAACGGAAAGCATCGGGCATTATACAGCCGCGTAATCTGGAGGAACAGGCCATCTCTTTGATAGGGCAGGATATTTATAACACCCTTATTAAAGATTATACCGAAAAGCAATGGGGCAGAAAAGCTACGGAACTTCCTGCTTTCATTATCCGTCGCCTTCCGGTACGTTTCACTTTCGACAATAATTATTTTAATGACCGCTATCAAGGCATCCCCATAGGTGGATATACAAAGCTGGTAGAAAAACTATTGGATGGGGTGGAGGTGAAACTCGAAACCGACTATTTCGATAACAAAGACTATTTTGATTCCATAGCGGATAAGGTAATCTATACGGGAGAGATTGACCGCTACTTCGATTATTGTTTCGGATATCTGGAGTACAGAACGGTTAGTTTTGAAACGGAACTTCTGGAGAATACACTTAACTATCAAGGTAATGCGGTGGTGAACTATACTGATGCGGATACGCCCTATACCCGTATCATAGAGCATAAACATTTTGAGTTTGGAAACCAACCGGACACGGTAATCTCGAAAGAATACTCGAAAGAGTGGAAACCGGGTGATGAGCCTTACTATCCGGTGAATGACGAACGGAATAGTGCGTTGTATGCACGCTATAAGGCATTGGCTGATGCACAAGAGAAGGTAATCTTTGGTGGTCGCTTGGCAGAATATAAATACTATGATATGCATCAAGTGATAGAAAATGCATTGAATCTGGCTAAAACATTATAACTTATGAAAAAGGGATTGGTATCTATTATTACCCCCATGTATAAAGGAGCTGCTTTTGTAGGTAAAACGATAGAATCTGTATTGAAGCAGTCTTATACCGATTGGGAGATGATTATCGTGGATGACTGCTCTCCGGATGGTGGAGCAGGCATAAATGAGGTGAAAAAATATCAAGATGCAAGGATTATTCTGGTGGAAAATAAGATAAACACAGGGTCGTCTGGGGCAAGAAATACGGCTCTTCATCTGGCAAAGGGGCAGTATATCGCTTTCTTGGATTCAGATGATATGTGGCATCCTGAATTTCTGGAAAAGCAGTTATTGTTTATGAAAAGCAAGAACGCCGGAGTTGTTTTCTCCTCTTATCGGCGTATTGATGAGGTGTCAGAAGAAGAGATACTGTCTCCTTTTATTGTACCGGAGAAAGTTGATTATCATTCTCTATTGAGAACCTGCCCGATATTCCCTTCAACCGCAATTTATGATTTAGAGAAAATTAGGCTCTTCTTCTTTAATGAACAGATGGGGAGTTTGCGTGACGACTATGTGTATTGGCTGGCAATGTTGAAAGAGGTTGATTTTGCATACGGTAATAAAGAGATACTGGTAGATTACAGACTGAGAAAGAGCTCGGTGACAGCTAATAAAAAAAATGTTATTCTACCTCATTGGAGAGTCTTGCGCAAGGTGGAAAAATTGTCTCTATTGAAAAGTTTCTATTATCTTTCTTGTTGGGCTTGCATTAGTTTTTTCAAATATAGATGAATCATTTTAGCATATTTCAATGAATATTCTGATTACTGGTATCCACGGTTTTGTGGGCTCCAATCTTGTTATTGCCCTAAAGGAACATCATACCCTTTACGGCTTAGACATTATTACCCCCGAAAAAGAGGGAGTAATAAAGACTTTCTCTTGGAAAGATATTGAGACTATTTCTTTCCCGATGCGGAATCTTCCGAAATTTGATGCCATTATCCATCTGGCAGGCAAGGCGCATGATACGAAGAATCAGTTTGCCGCCCAAACTTATTTTGACATCAATACCGGACTGACCCAAAAAATATTCGATTTCTTTCTGGAATCGTCTGCAAAGAAGTTTGTATTCTTCAGTTCGGTGAAAGCTGCTGCTGACAGTGTATTTGGAGACATACTGACGGAGGACGTAATACCGGCTCCGGTAGGGCCTTATGGAGAAAGCAAGATAAGGGCGGAAGAATACCTTCTCTCGAAACTAAAAAGGAGGGAGGAATTGAAGGTGGCTGATGGCAAGCAGGTGTATATCTTGCGTCCCTGCATGATTCATGGTCCCGGCAATAAGGGAAACTTGAATCTGCTTTACAATGTAGTGAAGAAAGGTATTCCCTGGCCGTTGGGAAGTTTTGAGAACAGACGCTCATTTACTTCGATTGACAACCTTTGCTATGTGGTGGAAGGATTGCTGGTGAAAAACGCGGCGAGTGGCATTTATCATATGGGGGATGATGAAGCCTTGTCCACAAATGAGTTGATATCTTTGATGTGTGTGGTTTTGGGGCGCAAGCCGCATATTTGGAGGATGAATAAGCGGATGATGGAGTTTTGTGCCCGCCTTGGCACTTTGCTTCATCTGCCTTTGAATACGGAACGCTTGCAGAAGTTGACGGAGAATTATGTGGTGAGTAATGCGAAGATAAAGGCTGCCCTTGGCATTGACAAAATGCCGGTGAAGGCGGAAGAGGGAATAGTGAAAACGATAAAGTCGTTTGTTACTCATGTTTAACTATTATATACTGTGTTTGTTGCATGTCCATAAAGAGAGTAGATGCTTCGCTACGCTCTGCATGACGGATGCTAATAATACGAGCAGGTTTTAATTTCTTACATAAGATGTATTATTTGATAGTCTTGGTTCTGCTATTTCTGGCAGAACTTTTTTATTTTAAGATAGCAGATAAGTGCAATATCATTGACAAGCCTAATGAGCGGAGTTCTCATACGAAAGTCACTTTAAGGGGTGGGGGAATTATCTTCTACTTCGGTGCATTGGCTTATTTTCTGGCGAGTGGTTTTGACTACTCTTGGTTTGTGCTGGCATTGACTTTGGTGACGTTCATCAGTTTTGCGGATGATATAAAACCCACCAAACAAATAACAAGGCTGCTTTTTCATTTCTCGGCTATGGCGTTGATGTTTTATCAGTGGGGATTATTCTCCTTGTCGTGGTGGTGGATACTCATTGCATTGATCGTTTGTACGGGCATCATCAATGCCTACAACTTTATGGATGGCATTAACGGCATAACCGGCGGTTATTCTCTGGTTATTCTTGCTGCGTTGGCCTATATCAATAAGGAGGTGGTTACTTTTGTGGAAGCGGATTTCATTTATACCGTTATCTGTTCCGTTCTTGTCTTCTACTTCTTCAATTTCCGCAAGCGTGCCAAATGCTTTGCGGGTGATGTGGGTTCGGTGAGCATTGCCTTCATCCTTCTTTTCTTGATAGGAAGACTTATCATTGGAACGGGTGATTTCAGCTGGATAGTTCTTTTATCCGTTTATGGTGTTGACAGTGTACTGACTATCATTCACCGCCTGATGCTTCATGAGAATATCGGTTTGCCGCATCGCAAGCATCTGTATCAGATTATGGCGAATGAGCTGAAGATTCCCCATATAATGGTTTCTTCTATTTACATGGCAGTGCAGGCAATCATCATCGTAGGATATATAATGTGTTTAGGTTACGGTTATTGGTATTTGGCAGGTATAATTCTTTTGCTTTGTTTTCTTTATATCTGTTTTATGAAGAAGTATTTCGGATTGCACCAGTCTACGTGAGTAATGCTGAAATGATGATTAGTAAAATAATGAAAGGCGATGGAGACTAAAATCTCCATCGCCTTTCGTCTTATTTTTGAAATATAAATCGTACCTTTGTCATACACCAATCAGGTTATAATAATAACATGGAACAGATACGTAAGCTGCCGATAGGCATACAGACTTTTGATAAACTACGTGAAGGCGGTTTTCTTTATGTAGATAAAACTGCTATGATTTATCAAATAGCATCTACTTCTACTCCTTATTTCCTAAGCCGTCCCCGTCGGTTTGGCAAGAGTCTGCTCATTTCCACTTTCGAAGCTTACTTTCAAGGGCGTAAAGACTTGTTTCAGGGCTTGGCCATCGAACAGTTGGAAACGAAGTGGGAACAGTATCCTGTTCTACATCTTGACTTGAATGCCCGGAAATATGAAACTGCTGCTGACCTGACGGCTATGCTTAATCAGTATCTGGAGAAATGGGAGCTGCTCTATGGTCAGGAGAAGAAAGACCGTAGTCCGGAAGAGCGTTTTGCTTACGTGATAGAGCGGGCATGCACGCTGACGGGAAAGCAGGTTGTTGTGCTGATTGATGAGTATGACAAGCCATTGCTTCAAGCGGTCTTGGATGAGAACTTGCTGGATGAGTATCGGAAAACATTGAAAGCATTCTACGGTGTCTTGAAGAGCGCTGACCGTTATCTTCGTTTTGTTTTCCTGACCGGAGTGACCAAGTTTGCGCAAGTAAGTGTATTCAGTGACTTGAACCAGCTGAATGATATCAGCATGAAGTCTCCTTACGCTGCTTTGTGTGGTATTACCAAAGAGGAGTTGGTGAAAACCTTTCTGCCGGAACTTGAGAGACTGGCTAAACGAAGAGGGATATCTTTACAAGAAGTGATTGATTTGATGGAACGTCAATATGATGGTTACCATTTTCATCCGGAAGGTGTAGGAATGTTCAATCCGTTCAGTGTATTGAATGCTTTTGATGCAGAAGAGATGGGATACTATTGGTTTCAGACCGGCACACCTACTTACTTGGTTGACTTGCTGAAGCAGAGTGATTACGATATACGTCTATTGATAGATGGAGTGGAAGTGCTGGCTTCCGCTTTCTCTGAATATCGTGCGGAAACAAATAATCCTCTTCCGATGATTTATCAAAGTGGTTATTTGACCATAAAAGGGTATGATGATGATGTGAAGCTATACACTTTAGGCTTTCCAAATGATGAGGTTCGTTACGGCTTTCTGAATTTTCTGGTACCCTATTATACCAATGTATCCAATGATGAGACTGGTTTCCACATCGCTAAATTCATGCGTGAATTGAAGAGTGGGGATGTGGAGGCGTTTATGGAGCGTCTTAAGATATTCTTCTCCGGTATTCCGTACGAGTTGAGTGATGATACGGAACGTCATTATCAGGTTATTTTTCATGTAGTGTTTACTTTGCTGGGACAGTTCATCCGGTCCGAGGTTCGCAGCAGCCGCGGCCGTGCGGATGCAGTAGTTCATACCCCTACCGCTATTTATGTTTTTGAGTTCAAACTGGACGGTACGGCCGACGCAGCTCTGAAACAAATAGATGAGAAGGGGTATCTGATTCCTTATACCTTGGATGGCAGGAAATTAGTGAAAGTAGGTGTGAACTTCAGTAAAGAAACACGGAATATTGATGAATATATTGTCGTGGAGGAATAGGAACGAACAATCCTATATACGGAAAAGGCGATGAAGATTTGATTCTTCATCGCCTTTTCCATATTATAGTATTTCATTTTATTTCTTCATCCTCAGCACCCGTATTCCCGTCCACTTATTATTGTCTTTCAGCATTTGGGACAAGGGGACTTTGGAGACGACCACTTTCTTGTCGGTAGAGGAAGCGTGTACCAGCAGGAGTTTGTTATCCGCATAGAAAGCGATTCCCATGTGGGCTACGTCCAGCCCCGGAGTGTTGGTGGTGATGGCTATGATATCGCCGTCTTTAATCCACGGGAGACCATCGGCGGGAAGTTTGGCTTTGGGAAGATAGTGAACTTCCTTGCCGGACAAGGATTGCTCAATCTTCTTCATTTTGGCTACGTTCTCCGGCGAATTGGCCAGCTGCTTGTAAAGTTGGGGATGGGAAGACATGTAGGAGATAGACAACCGTTCGGTGTCGGGACTCATGGCGCCCGTTACATCTTGAAGGAAGCCGTTGCGTACGCCATTGTTTATCCAGTCGGCAATATAATGCAGGCGGGAAGTGTACCCGTCGATTTTACCGTCACGGTAACGGATTTTTTGCAGGTTATCGGCGAAAGCGCTTTCCGAGATGTCCCCGTCGGCTAATTTGGGAGTGAGTGTCTCTGCCAGCACATATTCCACCAGCGTGGTGCAGTCTACCTCATCGCAGTTGATGACGAGTTCCTCGGGACCATCTGCCTCCAGTGTATGGGCTACGTATGGCACATCCAGATACTTTATTCCATTGCTCAACATATCTTTCCCTCCCTGGGCAGAAACGGAAGTTACCATGGCTGCGGCGCAGAGGGCGCTGAACATAAATTTAGTCATTGTTTTCATTTTTCTCTCTTTTGATTATTATTGTTCTTAAACGTAAAAAGGATGCAGCAAATTTACTACATCCTTTTTATAAAAGCTTAATCCGGAGGGATTAAATTCAATATTGCTGGATTAAATATTTATAATCCTCCTTTTTATCGAACGGAACAAGGGAGAAACCGTATTCAATGGCGTTCTCTTTGCCCGGACGAATCAGATAGGGCTCATGGGCGGTTGCGCCCCAACTGTCGTCTCCACCGACACCCATCATGCGGTAATCAATGAACAAATCGACCATCTTTTCCGGCAGAGGGTCGGTGAGGTGGCGGTGATGGGTCTTTTCGGTACGCGGAGCGCCGTTGTCAATCGTATCGCCGCTGTCCATACTTTCCAGGGGATAGTTGGAGGCGTTCAGCTCAAAGGTGCGGTCGGCGATGAGCAGCAAACCACGTTGCGTCTTATCGGTAAGGGCGCACCAATAGATGTCCGTGCGATGGTTGTTCTCCTGTGGGCGGACATACGGCTCGTACATATCCTTGACCGGGATGGCGTACTCTCCGATGAACTGGGAGGTACGGCGGTCTCGGTAATTCTCTTTCGGACCGCGACCGTAGTAGGTCAAGTCTGTAAAGCTTTCCGGCAACTGCATCCGCAGGCCCACACGCGGTATCATCGGAGCTTGGTCTCCTTCGGCCATGAAGCGGTTGTCTACCTTGATGACTCCGCTGGCATATATCTTATAGGTGATGTTCCAACGGGCCTCTGTCTGCGGAAAACGGTAGGTCACCTTTACTGTCGTGGCATTGCTGCCCGGAGTCACTTGGAAGCTTTCGGCTTTCGGTTCCTGATAGCTTGCCTCTTTCCAGGCTTTGAGGCGGACGGGGAGGTTGGCTCCATAGTCGTTGTCCGTCGGTGCACGCCAGAAGAAGGGACGGGGACCTTGACCGTTCAGTATGTACTCGTGCTTCTTGTATAAATAGGAGGTGAGCAGACCGCTTTGCTTGTCGAAGGTGGCTTTGAAGTCGGGACCGGAGAACGCCACCAAATTTCCCTCTTCCTTAGAAGTGGCGGGCTGCTGTGCCGTAGCCTCTTTCTTGTAGAAAGTATGGACGTAGGTCTGTTCGCGTGCGATGACCGTGCCGGCCGGGAGGAAAGGCTCTGCCGTCTTGATGGCTGCATAGAACTCGATACGCACATCTCCCGTTGTCTGTTTCTCTTTGGGTATGCCGTTCAGGAAGCCGGTGGTTACCGTCTTGCCCGGTGCAGCATGGATATTTTCAATCTTGCCACGGTAGACTTCCTTTCCATGGTCGCGGATGATGTAGTAGAAGTCGTACTTGTCGAGATTGGTGAAAGAGAAATCATTGCGGATTTTCACGGTGGAAGTCTGCTTGTCGAAGTCGAGGAACTTGATGTTCTGGTAGACCTTCCCCATCTCTTCCGTCTGCGGTTTGACACTGCGGTCGGGATATACCACGCCGTTGATGCAGAAATTACCGTCAGAGGGAGTGCCGTTCTCGCCATAGTCGCCGCCATAAGTCCAGTATTTACGGCCATCGTCAGTCTTGGCGGCAAAGCCCTGGTCTACCCAATCCCAGACACAGCCACCCTGGAGGATGGGATATTTTTCGATGATGTCCCAATACTCCTGGAAGTTGCCGAGGCTGTTGCCCATGGCATGGGCATACTCGCAAAGAATGAGGGGACGCGTCATCTCCTTGTTCCGGGCATACTTCTCCAGATAGGAAGGGGAAGCGTACATCGGGCAGTAGATGTCCGTATTCCATTCCAACAGTGCGCGTTCATACTGGATGGGACGGCTGTCGAGCGTCTTCAAGGTGTTGTAGGTGACGTAGAAATTCAATCCGTTTCCGGCTTCGTTGCCCAGCGACCAGATGATGACTGACGGATGGTTCTTGTCCCGTTCGTACATATTCATGGTACGGTCGAGATGGGCATTCATGAAGAGCGGATTGTTTCCCAGCGTACCGCCTACCCGCAAGTCGTAACCCATGCCGTGACTTTCGATATTGGCTTCGTCGATGACGTAGATACCATATTCATCGCAGAGTTCGTAGAAACGTTCCTGCTGGGGATAGTGGCAAGTGCGTACGGTATTGACATTGTATCTCTTCCAAAGCTCGAAGTCTTTCTTCATCAGTTCTTCGGAGACATAGTGACCGGTGTTCTCGTTGTGTTCGTGATAGTTCACGCCTTTCACGAGGATGGGTTGCCCGTTCACCAGCAATTGCTTGTCCTTGATTTCCACTGTGCGGAATCCTACTTTGCAGCTTGTCGCTTCAATCACATCCCCGTTAGGTCGCTTTAGGCTGATGACGAGGGTATAGAGGTTGGGCGTTTCGGCTGTCCATTGCAAAGGTTCCTGGATGGTTTTCTTAGTGAACTCCACTTCTGTCTGGTCACCGCTGACCTGGGTAGAGGACTGGGCTATCTGCTGGTCGTTCTTGTCCAGCAGGCGGTAGCCAACGAGAAATGGGGAATTTTGTCCGCTTTCATTGGTAAACTGCACCTTTACCTTGAGGATACCGTTCCGGTAGTTCTCATCCAAAGGAGACTCCACCTTGAAGTCCGTGAGATGGATTTGAGGCTGGGCATATAAGTAAATGTCCCGTTCGATACCACTGATGCGCCAGAAGTCCTGGCATTCCAGATAGTTGGCATCGGAAAAGCGGTGTATCTGAATGGCAATGACATTCTTCCCTTTCTTGGCAATGGCGCTGACGTTGAAACGCGCCGGAGTCTTTGCATCTTTACTCATGCCTACAAACTTGCCGTTGAGGTAGTAGAAGGCTGCCCCGCGTACGCCGTCGGCACTCAGGAAAATTTCCTTATCGTCCCAGTCTCCCGGAAGAGTGAACTCGCGGCGGTAGGTGCCGGTGGGATTCCATTCTTGGGGAACGTATGGAGGATTGGGCTTGTCCCAATAAGGAGGATAGCCCGAAGAACAGAATTCATAAGGCTGGTTCACATAGATGGGCGTACCGAATCCCTGCAACTCCCAGTTTCCGGGTACATTGATGTCCGGCCAGCGGCTGGCGTCCACACGGTCCATCATGAAGTCCGTGGGGCGGTCGGCGAAGGTTTCCACATAATGGAATTTCCATTTCCCGTTAAGGGACAAGCGGAAGGTTCCGTTCTTGCGGTCATTGATGACGGCATCAGCCTCCGTGACGTAGGAGGTGAACGTGCTGCGGGCAGGCTCCCGGTTGATGCTTGTCAGCTTGGGGTTGGTAATCTCTTCGTAGCGATTGTTCTCCTGAGCAGTCAGGGCAAAGGGAAACGCTGCGAGGCAAGTGAGTAAAAAATACTTTTTATTCATAATTGCTTTTATTTCTTTGTGGTAGGTTCAGAGACCGGGAATACGAGCCCTTCACGCAACCACTTCTCCAGTTCTTCCGTCCATTGACGCTTGTAGGTGAAGTTGTCCCGGAATCCCCAGCCATGTCCGCCGGTAGGGTAGGCATGCAGGCTGGCAGGCACTTTGTGGTCGCGCAAGGCGAGGAAATAGCCAATGCCGTTGATGGGTGGCACTGCGTCGTCGTCCGAAGAAAGCATGATAAAAGCCTGCGGAGTGCGTGGGGACACTTGTCTTTCGAGGGAGTATTTTTGTTCCAGCTCCTGAGATGGATTTTCTCCGATAAGGTTCTTACGGGAACCTCCATGGGTAACGCCTTTCTGCATGGAAATCACCGGATAGAACAAGATCTGGAAGTCGGGACGGGTCTTGTCACCGCTGTATAGTGTGGCAAGCGAAGCTGCCAGATGGCCGCCGGCAGAAGCGCCCATGATGCCTACACGCTGAGGATTGACACCCCATTCGGCGGCATGTTCGCGTACCATGCGGATGGCTTGTTCGGCATCGGAAAGGGGCACTTCATGGTGCCCGTTGGGCATACGGTATTTCAGTACTGCATAGGTGATGCCTTGTGTGTTGAACCAGGGAGCCATGTCGTGTCCCTCGTGCTTCATGGCCAGCCCTCCGTAGCCACCTCCCGGACACATGATGATGGCCATGCCGTTGGGGTGGGAGGCAGGATACACCGTAAGGGTAGGGGTGGTGACATCGGACACCCATTCGTTGTTATGGTTCTGTCCGGAATTGGTCAGTTCGTTGTTATTGGGGGCACCGTTGGGCCATAGGGGCAGCTCAACGGGCTTTTGTGCAGATAACATGGTCGCTGCAAATAGAAAAGATAAAAGTAGAATCTTTTTCATGTTCTTGGTATTTAAAAGTTATTTGGTTTTCATGGAAGCTTTGATGAGGTAGAATATCAGAATGGCATAAGCACCCAGCGCCAGCACTTCGGACCAGGTGTTCTGCAACCATGCATCGTTTACGAGGTTGATTCCTCCGAAACGCATGGCAGCACTTGCCACACCCATCAATGCACCGCCGGCAATGAAACCGGAGGCAAGCAGGGTACCTTTCTCCCCGCGTTCGGCATTGAGAGCGGCATCCTTGCTGCGGCTGGTCACGTACCAGTTGATGGCACCGCCCACTACCAACGGAACATTCAGTTCCAATGGGATGAACATACCCAATGCAAATGCCAGTGCGGGAATCTTGCAGAAATTGAGGATGACGGCCAGCACTGCACCGATGCCGTAGAGCAGCCAAGGAGCACCCACACCGTTCATCAGAGGTTCGATAACGGCCGCCATGGCATTGGCTTGCGGAGCGGCCAGCTGTCCGCTGGTGAAACCGTATGTCTTGTTCAGGATAATCATTACACCACCTACGGTAGCGGCAGAAACGATGGTTCCGAGGAACTTCCAGGTCTCCTGCTTGGCAGGCGTGCTACCCAGCCAGTAACCGATTTTCAAGTCTGTGATGAAGCCTCCCGCCATGGACAGTGCCGTACATACAACACCGCCCATCACCAGTGCCGCAACCATCCCTTCGGGACCTTTCAGCCCTACGGCTACCATGACTACGGATGCCAGGATTAATGTCATCAGCGTCATTCCGGATACGGGGTTTGTGCCCACAATCGCAATGGCATTGGCTGCCACGGTGGTGAACAGGAAAGCGATACCTGCAACAAGCAGGATAGCTACAATGGTATGTGTCAAGTTGCCCTGCATCACATCGAAGTAGAAGAAGAGAACAACCAGCAGCAGCGTGATGATGGAACCGATGGCGATAATCTTCATGGAGATGTCCCGCTGTGTGCGTTTCACACTGGCTTCCACGTTGGACTTACCTCCCATTTCCTTGGCAGCCAGTCCTACGGCACTCTTGATGATGCCCCAAGACTTGATAATGCCGATGATACCTGCCATGGCAATGCCACCGATACCGATGCTCTTGGCATAGTATTTGAAGATTTCTTCCGGAGCCATAGCGCCTATGGTTGCCGTGATTTCGGGGTTCCATTGGTTCAGTACGGAATCTCCCCAAATCATGGACATACCGGGGATGATAATCCACCATACGGCCAGTGAGCCGGCACAGATGATGGACGCGTATTTCAGTCCCACAATATAACCCAGACCGAGCACGGCAGCACCCGTATTAACCTTGAATACCAGCTTGGCTTTCTCGGCCAGCATTTCGCCGAAGCCGCATACGCGGGTAGTGAAATTCTCGTTCCACCAGCCGAAGGTTGCCACGATGAAGTCGTATAGACCTCCGATAATACCAGCCATGAGTAATGGTTTTGCCTGGCTGCCGCCCTTTTCACCGGAGACGAGCACTTGTGTGGTGGCTGTCGCCTCGGGGAAGGGATACTTGCCGTGCATGTCGCTCACGAAATATTTGCGGAAGGGGATAAGGAAAAGAATACCCAGCACACCTCCCAGCAGGGAACTGATAAAGACTTGTGCAAAGGTGACGGTGATTTCTTTCGGATAGGTCTCTTGGAGAATATAGAGTGCCGGAAGGGTGAAGATGGCACCTGCCACGATGACGCCCGAGCTGGCACCGATAGACTGGATAATGACGTTTTCGCCCAATGCGTTTTTGCGTTTGGCGGCACCCGATACGCCGACGGCAATGATGGCGATGGGGATGGCGGCTTCGAATACTTGTCCCACCTTCAGCCCCAGATAGGCGGCTGCGGCCGAAAAGAGGATGGCCATCAGAATACCCCATGTCACCGACCAGGCATTTACTTCTGAATACTTCTTATCCGGGCTCATCAGAGGGTTGTACACTTCTCCCGGTTTCAATTCACGGAACGCATTTTCCGGTAGTCCGGTAATAGGTTCTTCTTCTTGTTTCATAGGTTTTGTAGTTTTATGTTTTTCTTTAATAGACTTCAAAGAAAGCAAAAAAAAAGGAGATTTAAAAAAATCTCCTTAATTCTGTATGGTAAAATGCTTATTTGGCATCTTTAGCGGTCATGTCCCCTTCGATAAACAATCGCATGATTTCCGTTTTGGCATTGGTGCGCAGGGTAATGGATTTCTTGAAGTGTCCGGGGTATCTTCCGGTTCCATTATAAGTTACTTTCACTGTTCCAGTCTTTCCCGGTGCTATCGGTTCTTGTGAATATTCGGGAACGGTACATCCGCAGGAAGCTACAGCCTGATGGATGACAAGCGGAGCATCGCCTACGTTCGTAAACTTAAAGGTGTAGCTGACCACAGGACTGTTTTCGGAGAATGTGCCGAAGTTGTGGGTGGTCTGTTCGAATTTGATGTCTGCCTTTCCTTGTGCATAGGCATAACCGATGCTCATAACCAGCAGCATCATATAAAAAACGACTTTCTTCATGTTCTTATCTTTTTTATATTTCAACGGCGCAAAGGTAACCCATTTTCATTAAAATAATGCCTATGGCGTGCGAAATTGTATTAAATCGGACTCAAAAGGTCTCTGTACGAATGATAAGCAGGGAAAAATAGGGGAAGCGGATGGTCGCTATCCGCTTGCTGTCATTGATATACTTCTCTTCCGGAGTGCCTACATTCTCAAAATAGTGATACCGGTATTCGGGATGCAGGCGGATGCAGCGGTGAATCTCATCGGTGCATCTGGACAACTTCATGATGACAACCGCACTGTTTTCGCTTGTCAGTTTCTCTATCTCTTCTGTCGTAGTAATGCCGGGTATCACCGTCAGCCGCTCTTCCTGGCTGGCCACATGGAGCCTGCCCAGTGCGCCGGCGGCAATGAAGGCGGGGATACCGGGGATGTGCTTCACGGGGATGCCGTCTGCCTGCAGTTTGTCATATACATAATGTATGGAAGAGTAGAATCCGGCATCTCCTTCGGCAACGATACAGACCTTCTTTCCTTGTTGCCGGAGGGTGGAGCTCTCCATATAGACCTCGTCGTAGGCGCTCAGGGCTTTTTCGCGCTGTTTGCTCATGGGGAGTGGAAAGCGGTGCACCGTGTTTTCCGGAATGTCGAGTTGCAATAGGATGTCGGCTGCGCGTGAAACTCTGTTTCCATCTTTGGCCAGTGTCTCGGGACAGAATATACAGTCGGCTGTCTGCAGGGCTTTCAAGCCTTTTACGGTAATCAGTTCCGGTTCGCCGGGACCGAGAGATACAAATATGACGGGGAACATTTGCATGAAGACATTAAAGTTAAAAATTAAAGAACAGCAAAACGGCTACAAAAGTGGGGAAATAATCAGTAGCAAACAAGATATTCGCTATCTTTGTTATTTACTAAAACAATCTGTTTTTTATGGATTATCAACTGAACACCCGCTTGAATGGCAACATAGCCATGACTTCCAGCTACCATGAGCGTGCGTCGCTGCAACGTGACAAGACTCTGTATAAATTCATTTGGGTACAGATCGGTACGCTCACTCTGGAAATAGACCATATCCCCATGCGCCTGGAAAAGGATGAAATCGTGACCTTGACCCCGTTGCATCACCTGGAGGTAAAAGAGGTGGACGGTGAATACCTGACGTTTGTATTCAACAGCAATTTTTATTGCATCTATGGACATGACAACGAGGTCTCTTGCAACGGACTCCTTTTTTATGGCTCTTCCAGGGTGATGAGACTGGCGCTTTCTGCCGGGCAGTCTTCCAACTTGCATGACATAGTCCGCATTTTCCGGCAGGAATCGGTCATCCATGACAACCTGCAGGAGGAGATGCTGCGGATTGTCTTGAAACGTTTCATCATTACCTGCACACGCATTGCGCGCCAGCGTTTTGGGGTGGGGCAGGAGAAGGAAAAGACGTTTGACATCATCCGGCAGTATTACGTATTAGTGGACCGGCATTTCAAGGAGAAGAAGCAAGTGCAGGATTATGCCGATATTCTTTGCCGTTCTCCCAAGACACTTTCCAATCTGTTCTCGACCTGCGGGTTGCCTTCCCCTTTACGGGTGATTCATGACCGCATTGAGGCAGAAGCCATGAGATTGCTGCTGTATACCCACAAAAGCGCTAAGGAAATCAGCTCCATTCTGGGCTTCGAAGACTTGTCCGCGTTCAGCCGTTTTTTCAAGAAAATGACCGGCGAGAGTGTCTCGGACTACCGGAAAAGAGTGAAACGGGAAGAATTGCCAACTGTTGCGGAATAATTGCCATTTCGTACGTGGTGGAAAACAAGGAACTTTGCAAAAACAAAAATCAAGTCATATTACTGAAACCATTTAAAAAGTAGAACAAAGATGAAAACGAAATTGCAAAACTTGTTTATGGCTGCGTTGACGCTGGCCGCTTCCACTCAAAAGTTGGGTGTTAATTTGATTCGTGTAGCCATCCTGGTTATTTTCGTATGGATTGGTGGGTTGAAATTCTGGAATTATGAGGCTGAAGGGATTGTCCCTTTTGTGGCGAACAGCCCGTTCATGAGCTTCTTTTATACAAAGAGTGCCCCGGAGTACAAGGAGTATAAGCTGAAAGAGGGCGAGTTCAATGAGGCGAAACATCAGTGGCACGTGGAGAACAATACGTATGGTTTCTCTCACGGTCTGGGCATTCTGATTATGACCATCGGCATTCTGACATTTCTGGGGATATTCTCTCCGAAAATCGGACTGGCGGGAGCTGCACTGGCCATTGTCATGACAATAGGTACCCTCTCTTTCCTGGTGACAACCCCTGAGGTGTGGGTGCCCGACTTGGGAAGCGGGGAGCACGGCTTTCCGTTGCTGACGGGGGCAGGGCGCTTGGTCATCAAGGATACGGCCATTCTTGCCGGTGCCATTGTCGTACTGTCTGACAGTGCAAAAAGAGTATTGAACCAATTAAGGAAATAGACGTATGAAACAGTATGATGTCATTATCATCGGATTCGGCAAAGGCGGAAAGACATTGGCTGCCGAGTTGGCAAAACGGAAGCTGGACGTTGCCGTAGTGGAGCGTTCGGAAAAGATGTACGGAGGGACATGTATCAATATCGGTTGCATTCCCACAAAAACATTGGTGCATGCGGCAAAGCATGCGGACAAAGACGCTTCTTGGGAGGTCAAGAAGGCATACTATCGTCAGTCCATTGCAAGGAAGGAAGAGGTCGTCTCTTTCCTACGTCAGAAGAACTATCACAATCTGGCCGACAATCCTCATATAACGGTCTATACGGGTATCGGCTCCTTTGCAGGTCCGGATGTGGTGGAAGTTGGGATGGTGGAAGGGACATTACAATTGCAAGCTCCCCGGATATTCATCAATACGGGTGCCGAAACCGTCATTCCACCGATAGAGGGGATACAAGGTAACCCACGGGTATATACCAGCACCTCCATTATGGAACTGACTGAGCTGCCGGCACAGCTCGTCATTGTAGGTGGGGGATACATCGGACTAGAATTTGCTTCCATGTATGCTTCATTCGGTTCGCAAGTCACGGTGCTCGAGGGCTCTTCCGAACTGATATCCCGGGAGGACCGGGACATTGCGGACAGTGTCCGGGAGGTATTGGAACAGAAAGGAATCGTTTTCAGGCTGAATGCACGCGTGCAGTCCGTGAAAGACTCTGACGTCATTTACCGGGATGCGGTCACGGGAGAGGAACATCAGTTACACGCAGATGCCATCCTGCTGGCTACCGGCCGGCGTCCGAATACGGCTGGCTTGAATCTGGCGGCGGCAGGTGTAGAGGTGAATGAGCGCGGTGCTATTGTGGTGGACGACTATTTGCAGACTACCAACCCCAAGATACATGCTATCGGTGATGTAAAGGGCGGTTTGCAGTTTACCTACATTTCTTTGGATGATTACCGCATTCTGCGCGAAGACCTTTTCGGGGCAGGAGAACGCAAGGTGTCCGACCGTGACCCGGTGAGCTATTCGGTATTCATCGACCCGCCGCTTTCACGCATCGGGCTGAGCGAAGCGGAAGCACGCAAGAAAGGATTGAATATAAAGGTCAACAAACTGCCGGTAGCCGCTGTTCCGCGTGCCAGGACTTTGGGCGATACGAACGGATTGTTCAAGGTGGTGGTGGACGCCGATACGGACAAGATAGTGGGATGTACGCTGTTTGGTCCGGAATCGAGCGAGGTCATCAACCTGGTGGCAATGGCCATGAAGACCGGGCAGGAATATACCTTCCTCCGTGATTTTGTCTTTACACATCCCAGCATGAGCGAAGCGCTGAATGACTTGATGGGCTTTTAAAGATTATTTAGGCACAATATCCACCAATTTGCGGGAAGAGCATTTGCGTATTTCCCCAAAAATGACGAATATTGTGCCCGAATTCTATAAACCCCAATAGTCATGACCCGGATATCTGCCATAGGCATTGCACTGCTGTGCATTTTATGCGTAACCTCTTGCGGCTTAAAATCAAGACAGACTACTACCGAATCTTCTTCCGAAACGGGCTATTCTCCGGTTACGACAGACACGGCAGCTACCATTGTACCGTGCTATGCCAAAGGCTATACGGTGAAATATCTTCCGCACCATGTCCGTCTGGTGGATATACACGACCCTCAAAAAGAAAGCAGCAGCACTTTCCACTATGCGCTGGTACCGAAAGGCATAAAGCCTGTCGGTATACCGAGCGACTATACGGTGATTGAAACGCCGGTAGAGCACGTTATGTGTATGACATCCCTGCAACTTTCCAACTTCATCCGTCTGGATGCCTGCGATTATGTGGTGGGCATCACCAGTACGCGCCATCTCTTCAACAAGGAGATGAACGACCGTTTGAAGTCCGGCGAGACCGTGAAGATTGGTATCGAAGGGAACTTTGATAATGAAGTGATAATGAGCATGAATCCGGATGTTATCTTTATCTCTCCTTTCAAGCGGGGCGGATATGATGCCATGCGGGAAATCGGTATTCCACTGGTTCCCCATTTGGGATATAAGGAGATGACCCCGTTGGGGCAGGCTGAATGGATAAAATTCATCGGCATGTTTATAGGCCAGGAAGTGGAGGCGAATGAAAAGTTTGCTGCGATAGAGAAGCGCTATAACGAATTGAAGGAGCTGGCTGCCAACGTGAAGAAGCGTCCGATGGTATTCAGCGGCGAGATACGGGGTGGCAACTGGTATGCAGTGGGAGGAAAGAGCTTTCTTGCCGAACTGTTCCGTGATGCCGGTGCGGATTATTTCTTGAAAGACGATCCCCGTTCGGGAGGTGTCACGCTGGATTTTGAAACCGTATATAGCCAGGCGGAGAGTGCCGACTATTGGCGCATTGTCAACAGCTATGACGGGACGTTCACGTATGATGCCTTGAAGTCCCTCGACCCGCGTTATGCCGACTTCCGTGCGTTCCGTGAGAAGGGAGTGGTATACTGCAACATGCGTGAGAAACCCTTCTACGAAAGTATGCCCATGCAGCCCGAAATTGTATTGGAAGACCTGATACATGCTTTCCATCCCGATTTGTTGCCCGACTATAAACCGACTTACTACGAACTGCTGAAATGATAAAAAGACCCATACTTCCGTTGATGTTGCTGACACTGGCATCTATCTTTCTTTTTTTCCTGCTGAACCTGCTTTTTGGGTCGGTTCACATTCCTCTGCGCTCTGTGTGGAATATATTGTGGGGAAATACGGATGAATCCGTTATTTGGCAGAATATCATCTGGAAGTCCCGCGTGCCCCAGGCGTTGACGGCATTGGTGGCGGGAGCAGGGCTGTCAGTCAGCGGTCTGCAGATGCAGACGGTGTTCCGCAATCCGCTGGCAGGGCCTTCGGTATTGGGCATCAGTTCAGGTGCCAGCCTGGGTGTGGCTTGTGTGGTATTGCTGTCCGGGGCGATGGGCGGTGTGGCATTGAGCCGTTTGGGGTATATGGGCGAGGTTGCCTTGTCGGTTGCCGCCATTATCGGTGCGCTGGCTGTGATGGCGCTCATTGTCTATGTCTCCCAGAAGGTGAAGGGCAACGTGACGCTGCTGATAATCGGTGTGATGATAGGCTATGTGGCAAGTGCCGTCATCGGCGTATTGAAATATTTCAGTGTGGAGGAAGATATACGTGCATATGTCATTTGGGGATTGGGTAGCTTTGCCCGTGTTTCGGGCGACCAGATGGTGCTGTTTGTCTGCATCATGGCTGTGCTGCTTCCGTTGTCCTTCCTGCTGATAAAGACGATGAATCTGTTGCTGCTGGGCGATGGCTATGCACGCAATCTGGGACTGAACATCAAGCGGGCACGCCTGCTGGTTATCTCATGCTCCGGTGTGCTGGTGGCTATTGTAACGGCCTATTGCGGTCCGATTATGTTTATCGGATTGGCGGTTCCCCATCTGTGCCGTGCCATCTTCCACTCTTCGGACCATCGGGTGTTGATGCCTGCCACATTGCTGGTAGGCGCTTCCCTGGCATTGGTCTGCAATCTGATAGCCCGTATGCCCGGCTTCGAGGGAGCTTTGCCGGTCAACTCGGTGACGGCACTGGTAGGTGCGCCGGTAGTGGCTTCTGTACTTTTTAGAAAACGGAAAGGAGAATTGAATGAATAAGGAAACCATACATATAGAGAATCTTTCCATCGGTTACCCCGGCAAGGGGGATGTGAAAGTGGTGGCAGACGGCATTTGCGCCGGAATCAACAGTGGTGAGCTGACTTGCTTGTTGGGAGCTAATGGAGTGGGGAAGTCCACGCTGCTTCGTACGTTGTCTGCCTTCCAGCCAAAACTTGGAGGAAACATATTTATTGAAGGAAAAGAGATTGGGGACTATACCGACAAGCAGCTTTCGCGCGTCATTAGTGTGGTGCTGACGGAGAAGTGCGATATACGCAATATGTCCGTCGTAGAACTGATAGGTCTGGGGCGTAGCCCCTACACCGGTTTCTGGGGAACTCTTTCGAAAGAGGACAAGACTGTGGTGGACAAATCCATCGCCCTGGTAGGCATTCCCCACCTGGCGCACCGCATGGTGCATACGCTGAGTGACGGTGAACGGCAGAAGGTGATGATAGCCAAGGCGCTCGCCCAGGAAACTCCCGTCATCTATCTGGATGAACCGACAGCTTTCCTTGATTTTCCCAGTAAAGTAGAGATGATGCAACTGCTTCACCAGCTCAGCCGGCAAACGGACAAGACGATTTTCCTTTCTACTCACGACTTGGAACTGGCCCTGCAGATAGCGGACAAAATATGGCTGATGGACAAGGTGAACGGCGTAACTATCGGTACTCCCGAGGACCTTTCGTTGAACGGCAGCCTGAGCAATTTCTTTGCCCGTAAGGGTATTGCCTTTGATTTGGAAACGGGACTGTTCAGGGTAGCCAATGAATATACCTCCCAGATACGCTTGGCGGGCCACGGGCAGAAGTATGCCATGGTGCGCAAGGCACTCCAGAGAAACGGGATTCTGGCAAACCGGAATGTTGAATCGGAGATTTATATCGAAACCGGAGATTTGAAGGGAGACGGCAGCTTCGTATTCCATCGACCGGGCAAGGAGCCGGTAACAGTGTACTCCATTGAGAAATTGCTGCAAATAGTCTTGTCATTCCATTCCCTATGATGCACCATTCTGCAAAGGATAATTATGTCCACTTAACGACGACTCCGGTCCCCCGGCTGATTACGTCATTGGCTGTGCCGACCATCATCAGCATGCTGGTGACGTCCTTCTACAACATGGCAGATACCTATTTTGTGGGTAAAATAAATACCCAGTCTACGGCTGCCGTAGGTATCGTGTTTTCTGTGATGTCCATTATCCAGGCTGTGGGATTCTTCTTCGGTCATGGTTCGGGGAACTACATCTCCCGTAAGTTGGGGGCGCAGGAAACGGAGAGTGCCGAGAAGATGGCATCCACCGGCTTCTTTTTTGCCTTGTTTATCGGAGCGGCTCTGGCTGTGCTGGGATTGCTGTTCCTTACACCGCTTTCCCTTGCTTTGGGGTCGACGCCTACTATTCTTCCGTATACGGAGCGCTATTTGGGAATCATTCTGCTGGGTACTCCTTTTATGACCGCCTCATTGGTGCTGAATAACCAAATACGTTTTCAAGGTAATGCGGCGTATGCCATGGTGGGGATTGTGAGTGGGGCGGTCATCAACGTGGTGCTCGACCCTATCCTGATTTTTGTATGCGATATGGGCATATCCGGTGCCGCACTGGCCACAGTAGTCAGCCAGATATGTAGTTTCATCCTTTTGCTATATATGGGGCGCAGAGGAGGAAATATACGTATACGTTACAGAAACTTTACGCCTACACTGGCTTTCATCAAGGAAATTATTGGGGGTGGAACTCCGTCACTCACCCGGCAGGGACTGGCAAGCGTGGCAACCATTTTGCTGAACGTGGCGGCCGGTGCATATGGTGACGCAGCTATTGCAGGGATGTCCATTGTGACGCGTATCTCTATGTTTATCAATGCTTTCCTAATTGGTTTCGGGCAAGGCTTCCAACCGGTATGCGGATTCAATTATGGTGCCGGGCTGTATGCCAGAGTGCGCCAAGGATTCTGGTTCTGTGTGAAGGTAGGCTTTTTCTTTTTGCTGGTTTGTGCGGTGGCAGGTATGGGATATGCCGAGGAGATTGTCTCCATCTTCCGCAAGGGAGACCCTGCTGTTGTAGCTACCGGTGCGGCAGCATTGCGCTGGCAGTTCATCACCTATCCGTTGGGTGCATGGATTGTGGTCAGCAACATGATGCTGCAGACTATCCGCAAGCCCGTACGCGCTACGATACTTTCCTCTGCCCGTCAAGGGCTGTTCTTCATCCCCCTCATCTTCATTCTTCCTTATTTCTTAGGACTGAAAGGGGTGGAGATGTGCCAGGCGGCGTCGGACATGCTGACCTTCTTCCTCGCCATTCCATTGACCTGCGGGGTGCTGGCGGAGATGAAGAGGAAGGAGGCGGAACAACTGCAACAGCGGCAATCTTGAAGTTTCTGCGTCCCTATTCAATTTTCACGGGAGCTATCGGTTGCCGCTTCACTTTATCGAGGGGAGCTGCATGGTACTCGATGCGCCCGAAGTCTATCTGTCTCAAATCAATGCTTCTGATTGTACTGTTGTACATGGTGCGATAGTAGATGATACCGTTTGTCATATCTGTGGCCGATGTCCATTGGGTGGCACTTGGAATATTGGCAGGAACCTGGCCGAGGGGAAACTCGATGCCTACGGGTATATCAAAGTTATTCAGTATCTGAAAACATTGGAGAACGGTTTCCTGTGCGGTATTCTGTGGTAGTGTAGAAGTCTGGTAGAAAGCGGCACGGATAAAGCGGGAAGGGGGAGTCACATCTCCCGGAATTCCCAAAAAGCCGCTTCCCGAACCGAAAGGGGCTATAGTCACATTGCCCAGCGATTTGCTTTCGGCACTGCCCGGGTAGAGGTTCACATAATTGTTTAAGTTGGTCATCTGCCAGTCAAAGCCGGGGGAGTTTGTCAATACTCCCAGTTTGTTTTCATAGAAACGGGGCTGTCCGTCGATGAACTCCAATACCAGTTGGCGGCCGGTCTTGTCTGCAATCCGCCAATGTACGGTGGAGGCGCGTGGGTCAATGGCTATGACCGTTACATTTTCAATAGCCTCCTTTACCTCGTCCACAGTAGAAAAGCTTCCCAACAGCCATGATACCAATTGTAAATCGGCTATGCTCGACGCTTTTCGTGTGGGGTCGTACTCCTCATATTTGCCATATCCGGGAAAGTAGAACAGCCCGGCGGAGAGCCCGGCTTCATTCAGACCTTCGGCCACGAACTCCTTTTGCTCCACTGCCAGGCCTACGTAGCCATAGCGTGAGGTGAACTCCATGCCGGACAGACTGCCTCCGGGTGTCAGTGATTGTTGCGAATAACCGCGCGGTACGATGACGTACTGGCTGTTCAGCTCACTGCCTCCCCATTCGATGGTGCGGGCTACGACGTGCGCATTGTCTTTGGCCGTCAGGGTGATACCGGTACATGCCTCTGCTGTTTGAGGGGCGAAGGTGAGGGCTGTCATTGCTGCCAGCAGGATAGGAATTCTTTTTGCCATATTATTCAGTTTATATTGTTGAGTATCTGTTTGTATACTAAACAACTCTGTATGGCAAAATGTTCCCTTACCAGAACCGGTACCCCAGCGTGAAGAATGCGGCGAAGTTCTTGGGAAAATATCCTCCTTCTTCCGAATGACCTATCATCTGGTTTATCTGCTCATTGACTTTTACCAGTCCCACTTGTGTCTCTGCACCGATGATGAATCTTCTGTATTCAAAAGTAAGTCCCAAGGCAATACCTGCATCGAAACGGTTGTTACCCATTTTCCCGTCTACCATGCTGCCGAAAGTGTCTATCTTGAACTGGTATCCTCCCTGGATACTGCTACTATATTCGTAGGTTTCGCCGGAGGTCTTGCCTGCCACACCTATGGCCGCATAAGGGCCGACACTCAGCGAGGCATGATAATCCTTGCCCAGATGGAGGCGGGCCGCTATCATGAGGGGGATTTGCAGATACAGTTCATGCATTTTGGCCTTGCCGATGTGGCTTATCTCGTCTTTACCGCCGATGGACACGAATTCCAATGCGGATTGCAGCACCCAGGTCTTGTTGAGGACATATTCTGCACCGACACCAGCTTTGTAAGCTATTTGGGTGTCACTACTGGAGTGTTTTCCATGAAAATGGGAGGTACCGATTCCAGCTTTTGCATGAAAGGACAGCGGGCTTTGTGCCAGACCGGTCAGTACGGTCATTGCCATACAGACGGTAATGATTATCTTCTTCTTCATGAGTAAATTTTTCCGTTTTCGGTTATGAGTAATACTGTTAGTTCGCTGTTGGGCAGCAAGGGGTCACAGTGCCGGTGACAGAGCTCAATCAGTGCCTTGCCAAACTTTTCCAGCAGCTCTTCGGGAATGATGTCCCAGAGTTCACGCGCCAGGTTCATCTGTCCGATGGCGGCAAGTGTTTCTTCGCTGCATCCCGTCTGGCGTGCCAGGTCTTGAATGAATTCCTTATTCATGGTCACTTTCTTGCTGTGGGTATCCAGATTGCCTTCGGCCAGTTTCACGGCCTTTCCCATCATCACGCCGAGGGTGACGTGCGGTACTTGCTCTTCGGCTGCTATTTTCAAGGTTTCGCCGATAAAGTTGCCGTAATGCACGAAAGCCTGGGTGGGGAGGTCGGGATAATACGCCTTGATGAAACGTTCGCTCTTTGCGCCGGAGCTGATGACGATACGAGGGTTCCGGGTTGCCTTTGCCACTTCCATGGACTTCCGGATGGAATTGATGAAGGCTTCCGAGGAGAATGGCTTCACGATGCCGGAGGTCCCGATAATGGAAATGCCTCCTTCGATACCGAGGCGGGGATTGAAGGTGCGTTTGGCTATTTCTTCTCCACCGGGGATGGAGATGGTAATGAGAATAGGATTGGGCTGTTTGGCAATATGGAGGCGTTCAAGCCATAGCTTGACGTTCTTCTTTATCATTTCGCGTGGGGTGTCGTTGATGGCAGAGCTACCGAGCTCAAGTCCCAGACCGGGCATGGTGATGACACCTACGCCTTCGCCGCCGCAGACGATGATGTTGTAGTCGTCCTGGGGAGTGTCTTCCGGCAGCGGGTCGTCTATGCGGAAAGGTATGGCTATATTGGCCACAACTTTCATCCCGTTGGTGATGTCCGGGTCGTCGCCGGCATCCTTGATGACGGTAGCGCTTGTCTCGAACATGCCGTCACCGTTTTCCAGAAGGTCGGAGTGGGGAATATGGTGCTGCGGCTCTACGGGAACCTGTATGGTTTCTCCGTTGGGAAGAACTACCGGAAATTCCGTAGGACGCTTTTTGAAGTAGATATTGAATACATCCCAGGTGGCGGCTACGGCGGCAGCGGCGGCACATGTTCCGGTAGTCAGTCCGCTGCGCAGGGGGAAGAAGTCGGGTAAATGTTTCTCGACTATGCGGCGCAGGCCATGCTCGCCGTTTACACAGATAAACTTGCCGGATGTCTCGGGGCGTCGGATGGCAAAGATGCGTATACCCAGTTGCCGGGCAGCTTCCACCTTCTCGCAGAATCCACCGGATATCCCGCTTTCCTTGAGGAGTATGGCTTCGGGATGAAGCTGTTTCATCAGGACTTGCTCGTCTTCTCCGGGTGTGTAGTAGTAGAGGTTCTTCTCGGAGAAGCCCTGTTCCCGGGCGAGCTTGCGCGAGCTGTTACGGTCGAGGATGCGGAAGTAACAGCAGGCATTCTGCCACAAAGGCTTCAGCTTACCTATGGTCTGTACGCCGGTCAGTGCAAGTAAGATGAAAATCTTTTCTTTCTGTATCTTCTCGATGGCATCGTCATAATCCCTGCACCAGGTGATGTGTTCTTCATCGCGTTCCGGGAAGATACGCTCGAAACGGATGACGGGGATATTCGATTCCACGGAGACTTGTTCCAGAGTCTCATGCAGCTGTGTGGCAAAGGGGTGCGCGGCGTCTATCAGCAGCTTTATGTGATGCTGTGCACAGAATGTTTCTATTTCTATTGCATCCATCGCGCCTTGCAGGCGGATGCCATTATGCAGAAGTACGTCCTGCTCATCCCCTTTGGTAGAATAGTAGAAAGTTTTTCCGGCTTCTTCAAGGGTTTGGATGGCTATGCGTCCTTCGGTGGTTCCGCCAAATATTAATATCATGTTTGAATGTTTATGGGTGATTAATCGTTGATTTATTTCCGGTACAGATGCTTGAACTCGTGTGCATAGAGCCGTGACAGACCTTCACGGTTGCCGATGGCTTCGCCTACGACAATCATGGTTGTCAAGGTGAGGTTATTTTCCTTCACTATTCTGGCAAGGTCTTTGAGTTCCCCCCTGAATATTTGTTCGTCTTTCCATGTCAAGTGGTAGCAGACAGCTACGGGGGTAGTTTCCGGATATTCCTGCAACAGTTCTTCCTGCACCTGCTCCGCAATGCTTGCACTGAGGAAGATGCACATGGTACTTTGTGAGCGTGCCATGAGATGTAGCTTTTCGCGTTCGGGCATGGGCGTACGTCCTTCGCCGCGTGTTAGGATGATGCTTTGCACTTTTTCCGGAATGGTGAACTGCGACTTCAAGGCAGCTGCCGCCGCCTGGAAGGAGGATATGCCGGGGGTGATGTGGTAGCTCATGCCGTGCTGGTCAAAGTAGTTCATCTGTTCCTGAATGGCACCATAGATACATGGGTCACCCGTATGCAGGCGTACGATGAATTTTCCCTTGTCATAGAACTTCTTCATCACTTCAAATTGTTCTTCCAAATCCATGGAAGCGGAGCTGAGTACGGTAGCACCGGCCTTGGCACAGAGAGTCAGCTCCTTGGGAACGAGGCTGCCGGCATACAGAATGAGGTCGGCGCGTTCCAGCATTTGGCGTCCGCGTACGGAAACCAGGTCCGGGTCGCCCGGGCCGGCACCCACTATTTCGATGTGGCCCTGGCGCACAGTTCTTATGTCAAGGGCGGCGGCCACGGTATAGTTCTCTCCTTTCTTCTTGGGCACCAGCAGCCGGGAGTTGTTTGCACTCAGTAAGGCGGCGGCTTCGCTGACGCTGGGGGTACCCATGTGCTTCATGACGGTTTTGCTGGGATGGGGCACCTCTATCTCTGCCAGTTCCTCGGCTGTATAGAAGTAGACCGGGAACTTCTTTTGGAGCGCTTTCACTACCGGTTCGTCACTTTTAGCTTTAATCGTGGAGATGGAGGCGATGCTTTGGGGCATGATGCCGTATTCCTTCAGTGTGTTCATAATCTCTTTCTCCACTTTCCGCACGGGACCTGCCAGCCGGGCAAGGCCGATGCCGAGGTGTACGACACAGGGCACGTAGCATATCATAGGCATTTCCGGGAAGTTGGGGACTTGGGGAGATACGCACAGAATCAGTTTGAAGCGTGAAGGTTTAATGTCCTGCACCCGGTAGAATACTTCTACATGAGGCGGCAGGTGCGCCTCCATCCAGTCCGTGCCTTCATTGCGCACCGTGAGCAGCAGGGCGGTGGGCTTGCCGGAAACGAAGAGGCTGATATGCTCGTTCATGCATACTCTTTTTTTCTCTTCGGGCGTCTTGGCAAGTTCTGCCAGCAGGAGGGTGGAGGGTTCGGCGTTGATGACCGGAAACCACCCGAAACGTTGGGGCAGGGTATCGAGTCCCCATAGACCGGTGCAGTCGCTTTGCGTGGTGACTACCGGTTCGGCCCCGAGGATATTCGCTACCTGGTGGGTCAGTTCGTTGGCTCCTCCGATGTGTCCGGAAAGTACGGAGATGGCAAATTTACCGGTACTGTCCACGCAAATCACGGCAGGGTCGGTATATTTGTTCTTCACGCAAGGAGCGATGGTGCGGACACAGATTCCCATGGCGCCAATGAAGACAAAGGCATCATAGCGGTTGAAGTTTTCCGCTGTGAATTTGCCGGCGGATTCTATATGTGTGCATCCCTCTTCGTGCCTGAGGGTGAAGATTTCGGAGTCGGGAAGTTCGTTGAGCAGTGATTGGGCTATGCTCAAACCGGCTTCGGAGATTAGAATAATAGCTGTTTTCATAATGGGTATGTTTAAGAAAGCGTGGCTTTCATAATTTCAATGGGGTTATATTCGTTCAAGGCGATATGGGTGGAAGGGTGGAGCACCATTCCGTTCCGCTCGATTCCTCGGCAGAACGCCTCCTTGCTTTCTGCCGATACGGAGTTGAAGACGATGCAGCCTTCGGGGTGCAGCACTTGTTTCACTTTCTCTATCATTTCCTCCAGATGTCCGCCGTGTCCACCGATGAAGACGGCATCGGGGCGGGCAAAGGGAGTGAGGTCGGTGTGCAGGAAATCTCCGGTTATCGCCGTAATGCCCGGCGCGCCGAAGCGGCGGGAGTTGGTGTCCATCAGCTCTTTTCCTTCGGGGCGTATCTCGAAGGAGATGACGGCGAGATGAGGAAATTGCAGGCGGGCTTCGATGGAGACGGAACCGGTACAGAAACCGATGTCCCAGAAGACGCGGCGGCGGTTCAGTTCCAATGCCTGCAGGGTGAGCAGGCGGATGGGAGCCTTGGTTATCATGCGGGCGCGTCCGTCAAGATGTGCAAACTCTTCATCGGGGATGCCGAAGGGACGGACTGGAAAGTCTGGGGCTTCGCTACCGTGCAGGGAGTTTGTGCGGCATTGTCCGGGATGGCTGTCCAGCAGCAGGCAGTTGGGATGTTCGAAGTCACCGGAAACCGCTTCCTGGGGTGTCATCCGGCGTATGCGTTCCTTTTCGGGATTGCCGAGATGCTCGCCGATGTATAGTGTGTAGTGGGAGTACCCGTATTCCAGCATGCGGGCGGCAATGGTGGCCGGGGTATGTTCGCGGTCGGTGAGGATGCCTATTTTGGGGGCACGCTCTATGAGGGCACGGTCGAACTCCTGCCAGGGGCGTCCTGTCAGGGAGACGGTGCGTATGTCGTCATACGGCATGACGAGGCGGTGTGCCAATGTCTGCAAGGAATTGAAAGCGGGATAGAGCAGAATGTCTGCCTCGGGAAGCTTACGCTTTATGGTATTGGCAAAACCGAAGAATAACGGGTCGCCGGACGCGAATACAATGATGGAGTCGTCCGTAGCCGTCTCTTCGAAGCGGGTAAATATTTCTTCATAACGGGAAAAGACACGCTCCAGCGGTACGGTGATGGAAATCCATTCGGCCCCGGCAGGCAGCAGAGGACCGACAATCTCCTTATGCCGTATGCCACCGGAGAAGACCTTCCCCTTCCGTATCTGTGCCAGTGCTTCCGGTGGAAAGAAGGGGGAACGGTTGTCATCCATTCCTATGATTATAAATCTGTGTTTCATTCAATGAGTAATCTTATGAAAATATCAAGTAATGTAAGGGGGCATAACAAGTAATGTTATCGGTCGTAACAAGTAATGTTATGGAATGTCTCTTTTCACTTACACATCCCTGCCCGGGCGCAACTGCTCCGCATCGTTGTAGCACAGCACGGAGTTCACCAGCGTGGCAGCTAAGTTACTGCCTCCCTTACGTCCTTCTACGATAATCTTGGGTATTTCCGTAAAGGGTTTCACCATGTGTTTGGACTCCTGCACATGCACGAAGCCTACCGGTGCAGCAACAATGCCCGCCGGATGTGCCTTGCCCTTACGTATCAGGTCGCAGAGTTCCATAAGTGCCGTAGGTGCATTGCCGAATACAAAGAAAGCATCGGGATGCTCCTCCACAGCCAGGCGGATGCCTGCCTGGGTACGGGTGATGCCTTTCTCTGCAGCCATCGTCGCTGTGCGCGGGTCGCCGAGGTAACATTTCACCTCTATGCCCAGCCGCTGCAAAGCTCCTTTGCGGATACCGCTGGCTGCCATCGTGACGTCTGTGACAATCGTCTTGATTCCGCCTTTCTCGATGGCTTGATACAAGGAAGCCACGGCACCTTCGTCCGTATGCAGCAGATGCTCCATTTCAAAATCGGCGGTGGTATGTATGGCATGGAGTAAAGCCCATTTATGGTCGAGGGGAATATGCTTGTTCTTCAGTTCCTTTTCGATGGTACGGAAACTACGAATCATGATGTCTTGCCCGATGCCCGTGGCTTCGGTATTCGTGTCCCGGTAATAGCCGCGCGGAGTGATGAAGGCTCCGTTCCATTCGTAGGACTGTGAGTTGCCTATCAATACGACTGTAAACATATCCACCTCTTCGGGATTGAAATCTCCCAGCGTGGTGATGTGTACCGCTTGTTCCGGGCGTCCTGCCTGGCGCACATATCCCACGGGCGTTTCCGGTGAGCGTCCTTCCTGCAGAAAGAGTTCTTTCAAGCGGTAAAGCTGCCAGTAGCGTCCTTCACTTTTGGGGTTGTAGACTGCCGTCACGAAGTCGGCGGCAGCGGCTGCGATGATACGCCTTTCAATACGCTCCCAGGGAGTCATCAGGTCTGAAAGGGAGATGACGCAGAAGTCATGTCCCACGGGAGCTCCCAGCAGTGAGGCTGCCTTTTGGAAAGCGCTGATGCCCGGCAGCGAAACGATTTCCACGTTGCTGTTCCTTTCCCGCTTCATCTCGTAGACAAGCGGCGTCATACCATAGATGCCCGCATCCCCGGAACTGATGACGCAGACCGTCTTTCCCTGCTCTGCCAGCTCGAAAGCCTGCTCGGCACGGGCGCGCTCACGCTTCATGCCGGTATCTATGCATGTTGTTGAGGGGTGGAGATAAGGGATTACAAATTGGAAATAATACTTATATCCCACCACTACATCTGATTCTTGCAAAGCGGAAATTACGGCGGGAGTTATATCCGATTCATTGCCCGGTCCGATGCCGGCAACAATTATTTTGGGGTGTTTCATATCCATATGTTCTATTGGCATACAAAGATAGAACTTATATTTGACGAAACCGAAAAAACTCTGTGCTAATCCGCGTAATCTGTGGTGAAACTTTATTGTCTAAACCTGCAAGTGCCGGTATTCGCTCGGAGTATAGCCTACGTTTTTCTTGAATACTCGGTTGAAGTGCTGCGAATACTGGTATCCCAGCTCATAGGCAATCTGGCTGACTGTCTTCCCGCTTCCTATAATCATTTCTTTGGCCAGGTCGATGATTTTGTTCTGGATATATTCTTGCGCCGTCTTTCCGGTTTCCTTCTTCACCAAATCTCCGAAATAGTTAGAAGAGAGGAACACTTTGTCTGCGAAGTATTTCACGGAAGGCAGTCCTTCGGTCTGCGGTTTGTCGCTCTGGAAATAGTCGTCTATCAGTGCTTCAAATTTCATCAGGATGTCTTTGTTGGCTGCCGAGCGGGTGATGAACTGGCGTTCGTAGAAACGCATGCAGTAGTCCAGCAGCAGTTCGATGTTGCGTGCAATCAGACCCTTGCTGTGCTTGTCGATGGGGCGTTGGATTTCCATCTTAATCTTCTTCAGACAGTCGAGGAAGATTTCTTTCTCGTCTTCGGACAAATGCAGTGCCTCGGTAGAGGAATAGGAAAAGAAGGAATACTGCTTTATTCCCTGTCCCAGCGAGGTGCCTTTTATCAAGTCGGGGTGGAACAGCAGGCCGGAGGCGCTGGGCTGCATACCTTCCAGCATGTTGACCTCGGTCACCTGGCCCGGGGCGAAGCTGGTTACCGTGCCTTCCTGGTAATCGTAAAACTGTTTTCCATAGCGTATATCTCCGCATTTGGTATTTTTGAGGAAAAGGGCGTATACGCCATAGTTCAACGTGAAATGTCTGGGGTATCCGGTGGCTTCGGACAAGTCGACTACGCTGACCAGCGGGTGCAGGGTTTCGAGACCGAACATCTTGTTGTATTGGTCTACTGCATTGAGCTTGATTACTTCTTCCATAAACGTTCCTGTTAGTTTTGTACAAATGTAGAGAATAATCCGGAAAGTACCATATCGCAGGAGGAGGAATCCGTAATATGGTTACAAATGTCCGTAATCTGTGTACATTGAAAAGAGCTACACCCTTTGTCCGGGATGGTGTAGCCATCCGGAGCAAAGGGTGTAGCCTTGGTATGTAAAAGGTGTAGCCCTTTTACGCTTGCTGGTTATCAATCTTTTAGCATGGCTTTGATGTGTTCCATATAGAGCTGGCGGATGGCTTTGTTTTCGCCCAGTCCCTGCATGCGTACATTCACTTGATAGCCTTGCTTTTCAAGTTCCGTCTTCCACACGCCGGCAATATCTTCCTTGGTATGGTTGCCGCATACCAACAGCAACGGAACCAATGTCACGCTCTTGGGGCGTGTCTCTTTCAGTTGCAGCAGGGTTGCGTCCAGGGTGGGGTATCCTTCAATGGTGCTGACGTGGAAGTTCTTCAGTCCATGGGCTTTCATCATGAAGTCGAGCATGGCGTAAGTAGCCGTGCTGGGTAGCTGGTTGCCGTGCCCCACATAGACAATGTCTTCTTTCTTTCGCAGCTGTTCGGCGGTCAGTATACCGATTACCTTCTCGCAGTCTTCGACGGAGTAGAGCAGGGGATTTCCCACTTTTATCTCCTTGAAGAAGGGACGGAGCTTGTCTGCATCCCTGCGGACGGAGGTCATCTCACTGCCTTCTATCAAGGTGGTGCTCTGGACGTAGATGGTCCGGTAGCCTTCGGCGCGAAGTTTCAGCAGTGCATCCGTAGGGCTGTCTTTGTACACACCCTCCTTGGCAAGTCTTTTTCGTACAATCGGCGAGATGTATGCTTCGCGCACTGTAAACTGCGGAAAGGCTTCTTGTGCCTCACGGGTCACGACGTCGAGCGTCAAGGCACGTGTCTGAGGGTCCGAACTGCCATAATGGGTGATGAGCAGAGCCGCCTTCTCCTCTTGTTGTGCGGAGGAGAAGAGGCTGATGCCGAGTAAATAGAGAGTGATGAAAAAATGTTTCATAATTGTTGTTGTTTCTAAATGCGTTATGGAGAGATTATTTTAGTCTGAGTGCCAGGCTGATTACTACCGAACGTCCCGGAGAATACAAGGCGAAGTTCTTGTTCAGCGGGCGGTTGTCTTTCTTGTTGAAGATATTGTCTATGCCGATGCCCGGTTCGATGACAAAGTTGCGGAAGCCGTCGAAGGTATGGCGGGTATTGAGGTTCCAGATGCCGTAACCCGGAGCATTGCCGTCCGCGTCACCCGGATAATAGACTTTGCTTTGCAGACGACCGTTCAGGTTGAGGTTCAAGGTATAGTCGCTCCAGCTGTGTGTATAGTTTCCGGTGATGGTGGCTGTATGGCGTATGCTGCGCTCGATGTTTTGCCATTCGCCTCCTTCGTTCAGACCGCGTCCATAGGCGTAGGTATAGTTTCCGGTCAGGGTGAAGCCCGGGAATAGATTGCCGTTCAAGTTCACTTCAAAGCCTTTGACGGTAGCTTTCTCGAAATTGAAGTAGTTCTTGACACTTAGGTTTTTCGTGGATGAAAGGTCACCGATTTCGGGGAACTCTTCACGCAACTGGTTCTGCTCTGCTTCCGGTAGGTCATCGAATTTAGTGGATTTGGAAGTTACCATGTTCTTTACATAGTTCAGGTAACCGGTGACGGAAGCACTGAAACGGTTGGTGCGGTATTCCATGTTGATGGAGTAATAGTTGCTGCGTTCGGGGTCGAGGTTCTCGTCACCCAATGAGATGGTGGCTCGTGTACCCATTGTCTTCTTGAACATGTGGTAGTAGAGCTCGTCAATTCCCGGAGCGCGGAATCCGGCAGCATAGGTGGCACGTACATTGAAGTTGCCTATGTTGTACATGGCTGCCACTTTGGGGGTGAAGCGTCCGCCCGTCTGTTCGTGATGGTCGTAGCGTACACCCACAACACCGGTCAGATGGTTCCATAGCTTCACTTCATGCTGGCCGTAGGCTGATGTCGTATAGACACTTTTGTCCAAATCGGAGTCGGGACGGCGGAGCACTTCACGGCGATAGTCTACACCGAACACCGTAGTGCTGTTGGTTGTAAAACCGAAGATACCTTTCAACTCGGCATCATGGAATTTCTGAAGCTTGGTAAGCGCATACTGTCCGGGCAGGTATCCGCTGTTTTCTATCAGGTATTTGTAGCGTGATGCGTAATTGTTTCCTGAATAGTCGAACTGGATAACGTTGCGTTTACTCAGTTTGTATTTGGCGCCTGCCCCCCAGTTGTAACCTTCGTAGGTAGTGTTGTACTTGCTTCCGCCGGTGATGTCTTCGCGTTCTACCGGACGTTCGAGTCCGCGGTTATAGTATCCGCCGTTGGCATAGAAGGAAAGCTGGTCCGTAGCATCATAGGTAAACTTCTGCGAAAAGTTATTCGAGCTGTAGCCCAGGGAGAGCGGGGCAATCGTTTCGATGATGTCTTCTCCATCTTCTGTCAGATGGCTGTTTTGCCAACCGTCGGAGTGGTCGTATTTATAGGAAGTATAGGACCCTATTTTTCCTTGGGCGATGTCCAGATTCAAGCCTTGGGAGAATTGATTCTTTCTCGTATAGCTGCTATTGCTGCTGAAGGCTACCACATCTTTAGGTTCGTTGGTAATGATATTGATTACACCGCCGATGGCATCCGAACCATAAAGGGAAGAAGCGGCTCCGTTCAGCACCTCGATGCGCTTGACGCGGGTCATATCTATTTGGTTGAGGTCGATGTTACCGGTGATGTCTCCCGTGACCTTGCGTCCGTTCACCAATATCAGTACGTGTTTGTTGGAGAGTCCGTTCATCATCAGATAGGACCCCATCGCGTTCGGACGGAAGGAGAGCGAGGGTACCATCATGGTCAAGGCCTGCTGGAAGTCGGTGATACCGGCACGCTTTATCTCGTTGGCAGTGATAACCGATACGGGAGACGGGGTATTCTTCAGTCGCTGATGTGTACCTGTACCCGTTACTACCACCGGGTTCAACTCGTGAGTTTTCTTGGTCATATCGTCGCTGTCACCTTTTTCTGCTTGTGCATAGGCACCGGTGGCGATGATTCCTCCCATAAGGAGAGCTGTGAGAAGTCTTTTCTTTATCATATATTGTTTTATTTTATATAACGCTGCAAATGTACATACCATTATCGGAGGGTGAAATACTTAATAGTTGTTATACTGCGATGGCCAAATAGCTATTAATAGGTACTGTATTCCCTTATTCCGGCACATAGATAATCTCTCCATTTTCAAGCTGATAGGCAACTCCCACTTTCTTTCCTCTTTTACCGGAGGTCTTTTGGTCTTCGCTGGGAGTGTATTTCTTGATTTCCTGCCCTTCTTTGGTAATGATTTCCATATTTTCCTTTCCGGGATTCTTCACCATGGTGAAGTCTTCTTTAGAAAACATCTCCGTCATATTGAAGCGGGAGACGAGAGCCACCATCAAGGCTACGGCAAAGACCATCGCTACGTCAAAAAGATTGGCTACCGTACCCATGGGGTCGGAGTCCGAATCGCTGTGCAGTAATCTGTTTCTCTTACTCTTCATAGTTTTCGTATCGTTAGTCCGTTATTCCTTTTCGGCCGTTTGGCGGCTTATCACTTTGTACAGATATTCCAAGTCGTTCATTTCGCGGGCATACCAGCGTTGTTTCACTTGCAGGGTAATGACGCCGACAGCAGCAATGACCAGCCCTACCACTGTAGTGGCAAAAGCCACCTGCATATTGTAGGCCATGGAGGAGATGTCTCCTTGTGCCAGCCCCACCAGTGCGGGACCCATCGGGATGAGGGTACCCATCAGTCCCAACATGGGACCCAGTTTGATGAATGTACGCGAACGTCCCAACTCCTTCTCGGCTTCCATTTCATAGTTGGCAAGCAGGTGTTCGCAGTAGGCAGCGTCGTCCCGGTGTGCGGACAATTTGGACAAGTTGCGGAGGAGAGGGGAGTTGCCTGCCGATGGGAGTTGCTGCAGCAGTCCGTCTATATTCTCTGGGGTGATGTTCTCCAGTGTTTCAGTGAATTGCTTCTGTAAATTCATCCGCTGGTAGAACTCACCGAAGAAACCTCCCGCAAGGATAATGGCACGTAGAAAGAATAGCAGCAGCAGGACTACGACGGGAACCAGCAGCCCGTTTGAAATCCAGAACAGTGTGTTTGAGATTGTTTCCATATATCTTTTTAGTTTTTAATTCTTTAATTTATTTCAATAGCCCGTGGCAATGATGCTCAATATAACAATGAAAATATTAACAATGAACAGTACTTCCAAGCGCAGTGGTTTATCACCGATAGCATGCCGCAGCAGAAGGCTCCCAGCACAAACTGCAAGGAAAGTAACGCCGGCTGCTATCCATGAGAGACTGCCGAAATCTATTCCGGGAAAAGTGAAAAGCAGCAGTGCCAGGACATAGCATATTACTCCGCCTATCAGTATGCCGGGGTATAACTTCAGGAAGAGGGTGACCGCTTGTTTGAAGGCCGTGTTGCGGGTACGCATTTCTGCGAAACAGTCGAAACAGAAAGTTATCATTACGGCGGCTTCCAGAGTGACACATACCGACAAGTTCAACATCTGTGGACGGGAGGCAAAGAAAGCTGCCACCACGGTCTTGGACTGTTCCGTCATCCATGGAGTCACCAGCCACGCAAAAAAGGCATAGCCTGCGGCAACCGTCCACATTCCCCAGCGTGGATAGAACCCCACCTTTAATAGAAAATTGAGGGCGATGAATAGGGCTAACAGATGAATGGCGTATTCCATAATACTCTGTTTCTATTTATTCTTTTTTTCTTTTCTTCAACAGTACGACCAGTCCGATGAAGGTGATGACGACAAGACTGCCTGCAATCACTCCGTTCACCCTGTTCTTACGTACCGTTTGTTCGGAAGTCAGTTTGTGTTCTTTCAGTACGACATCCTTGCCATCGGTTGCGGATGCTTCGTGTACCTCCTTCATGTTCTGGGTATAGGTCTGCTTCTCGCTATTATCCAACTGGTCGGCAACGAACGACTGTAGCTTGTCATTGTCGCAAACGAATTCGGTACAAGCGGCACCTTTTTCGCGTGTGATTTGTGCATGCAGGGAAGCAGTGGTTTTCAGTTGCTCATCAGATGCTTTCCAGTAACCTTTGCGGGCGCTTTCCAGCATGACGGCTGTCATAGCCTGGAATGCGGCGGGATTGACGCGGAGGAAGTACTCGTGAATGCCCAGCTTATTCTCATCCTTTATATACATTCTATACAAGTCATTGAACAGTTCTTTGTCCATGGCCGACGGACGCATGACGTGCCAGCCGAAGATGTTGCGGAAGATTTCGCCGAACATCTGTGCCGAACCTTCCCCGCCTTTCATCCGCTCTTGTATAAAGGTAGGGTTCAAGACGGTGGAACGTGTCTCTACGGCAATGGCCTCTTTGGCATCCTGCATGCGGCGGTTGGTCCGGTTGCGGTAGTCTGCCATATAGGCATCCGGTTCCTTGCCGGTCACGGTTTTGACGGTGAGCGAGAGTCCACCCGTAAATTCGTATACATGATCCAGGGAGATGGGGCCCCATGTGTTACTTTGACGGGGCTGGATGACAACATCCGTTTCGGACAGTGCCGAGGCAAACAAACCTTCCTGGACGTCTCCCCAATTTTCGTCGTCCCCATAAGAGGCACCCATATTGTTGAGGTATCCTTCGGCTATCTCCTTTTCGCTTTCCCACGAGCCGCTGTGCTCGGTATAGGCCATCATACCGGTACTGTATCCGCTGTTGACCGGTCCGAATACACGCATCACAGACATTTCACGGGCACGTTTGGGGGAAGTTCCCTTTTCTACCAGTAATTTTTCCTGCAACAGTGTACCCGATGCCACATAGTTGGGATAGGTCTCATCTCCGGCTTCCGATGTCAGACGTATAGCATCGGTCAGTAACTTCAAGCGGGAACCGGCTATGTCGCGTAGCTGTCCGGACACTTGTACCAGCACATTGATGCGCGGACGCCCCAGTTCTTCACTGGGCACCAGTTTCAGGTCAACCACTCTGCCTTGGGCGTCGCGTACGGGTTCTACTCCCAGCATCCAGAATACCTGGGCCAGCGTAGCTCCTTCCGTATTGATGAATTCGCCTGCCCAGAAGGTATAGCTTACTTTCCGGGGATATTCGCCGTGCTTGCTGATGTACTGTTTTAAAGTCGCTTCTGCCAATCGCTTTCCATCTTCCCAAGCCCTTGGGTTGGGAGTATTCTCGGCGTTGATGCTGTACATGTTGCGTCCGGTGGGCAGAACGTTCGGGTTCAGTACGGGGTCACCTCCCGGCGCAGGGAATACGGTTCCTCCGCTGAGTGCACGCACCATGGCATTCTGTTCGTTGACGGGGGAGGCAAGCAACTGTTCGCGATAGAGTAGGGCGGGGCGAAGCTCCGGTGCTACAGATGCAGTATCCTTGGGTGGATTCTGGAGTAAGGCGGTCAGCCTTTTCCTGGCGGCAGGCAAGTAGTGGTGGGCTATATAGGTGAAGTCTTGCAACTGCTCTGTGGTGATTTTGCCTTTATCGCGGTCCTTGCGGGCCGTTTCGTATGCCAGCGGGTCGGCAGCGACGGCGAGAGTGGTAGTCAGCAGGTCGCGGTCAGAATAAGGCTCGTTCATGGTGTAGTACGCACCCAGTATCTTTTCGTTGGCTATCTCTTCGGTGAAGGCATCCAGACGTTCCAACTCCTTGGTTGTGTAGGGGTCACTGGAGATGGAGTCGAGGTTGAGGTCGCGATGCAGTCCCAGACGCATGGCTTCTTTTTTGATACTTATTCCTAGGGTTCGGTGTTTTTCGGTACCTTCGTCCAGCACTTTGTGAATATCTTCGAGCAAGGCCGAATAGCGTTGGCGCATACCGCTCTCCACGTAGGGCGGAGTGAGATGGGTGACCAGTACGGCATGTGTCCGGCGTTTGGCAATGATACCCTCGCCTACGTTTCCGGTGGTATAGAAATAGAAGTGGGGGAGGTTACCAATCAGTACATCCGACCAGTCGGCCTGCGACTGTGCCACATTCTTTCCGGGCGTGTATTCCAAGTTGCCGTGGGTGCCGAAGTGAATCACTGCATCTGCCTTGAATCCTTTTTGCATATACAGATAAGGAGCCAGGTAGCTGTGGGGCGGCGCTACCGGCATTCCATGCACCAGTTTGAACTCATCATCTCCCAATGCCGGGCGGGGCTGGGGGAAGAGTAGGATATTGCCGAATTGCAAGCAGGCAATGGCAATACTGTCCTCTGTTACCAGCAGATTGCCGGGCGCATCTCCATATCTGTCTGTTACTTCCTGATATTTCTCGGGAAGGAGTACTTCGTGTGCCCATTGTTCGTATTGCTCGGTAGAAAGCCATATCGGGTGTGCCGTTTTCAAAAACTGTTCTTGTGCTCCTTTGGCATACGAACCCATGACGGCACCGTCACGATGTATCCGCTTGCCGAACTCCTCTACAGTAGCAGGCAGTCCACTGACGTCGTACCCTTCCGAACGCAGGCGTTTCAAGAAGTTATAGAGTGAAGGAATCACTTCCATACCGCTTGCCAGCAGGGCGTCTTTTCCCGGAGTCTTGAAGTAACAGATAGCAACGCGCTTTTCTTTGTTGGACATGTCTCTCAAGGACATGTACTTGGTAATATGGTCCACTACGGCATCTATCCGTTCATTTTCAGCGGTGTACAGATAGTATCCGTGTTTGTTTTCGTTTTGGGTAGCGATGCAGAGGGGTAGCATGCCTCCATCTATCTCAGGCACCACTACACGGGCGGTCAGTGTGCCACCGCTGACGGGGGTATCCGGGTCCAGCCATTCCTCGTGGGGCTGAATCAGCGGGAAGGGCATGAATAAAGGAATGTTTTCCTGGTGCAGCCAGTTGATGAGTGAGTCATTGCCCAGCCGTCCCATAGGCAGGTAGACTACTGCATCGGGATGGAGGGTACGTATCATATCGGCACGCGGTTGACCTCCGGCTGTGAAAGGATAGACATTGAAGCCTGCTTGTGTCAAGCACGTGATGAGGGAATCTACGTGGGCACGGTTTCCTTCCATCGGAAAGTTGAGTCCGGAAATCAGGGCAAGGTTGCGTCCGTCCTCATGGTAGAGATTTTTTTCTTTCAGATAGGCGGTCACCTCTTGCGGAGTACTGAAGTAGCGGCCGTATTCGCGGTGGTAGAACATGTTCTCCAGCAATGGGATGGGAGGCTCGTAATCCTGGTGTCCCCACCGGTGGGGAGTGGCGATGTGGCGCAGGTAGAGTAAGGCATTCCGGTAGTTGTGCTTGTTGCCGTTCTTGAGATACTCCCGTAGCGTATGCTGTTGTTCATTGGTAACATTGTGATTGAGGGAGAGGGTGAAATTTCGTAACGTATTCGTAAAGACTGGTACTCCGCTGGCACCCACCCGTTCCACTTCGGCAATCTGGCCGTCGTCAAGGTATAGCCCTCTGCTGTACATCACGATGGCATCATAGCCGGAAAGGTCCTTCACCTCTTCTTTTTTTATGCAGGTGACTTCTATCCGGGCGCAGTCATTGTTCAGGGCAATGTCGGCAGCTTGTGCCAGGGTTGCGTTGATAATAAGTATACGTGTAGGAGCAAGCCAGTACTGATAGGCCGCAAAGCTGCAGACAATCAATAGGGCTATGCTGCCGAGGAATATTCCAAGTCTTTTCTTATTCATACAAGTTTATTCTCGTTAATAGCGTTTTTGTCTTTTACAACATTTTCTTCTTATATAATTCACACTTAACGCCACACCCGTGATGCAAACGGCTGTACCTCCAAGCAGCAATACCCAAAGCACAGTCTTGCGCAGGGTGGCATTGGAGTTCAGACCGGGCAGACGCATGCGGTGCAGGGCTGTATAGCTCCAGTATTTCCAGCGGGAGGAGGTGTCTACATGGTGGATGATTCCCGTTTCCGGGTGAATGTAATAAACGCTCCGATCCGGGTCGTCCACCGTAATCTTCCAGACGGGAAGCTGGGGACGTCCGCGATACATATTGCTCATGTCGCGATAATAGGTCTCGAAATGTTCGAGCAGGGAGATATGTATGCCGGGGATATGTTGTGAAGAATCACGCTGGGAGGTATAAATGCTTTCCACGCCTTTCAGGATTTCTTCTTCGGAGAGTTGTAACGGACGCGGCAGGCTGTCGGCGGCATCGATGTAATACTCGTTTTTTCTATCTTTTACGATGTAGTAGGGATGTTCGCGGAAGTTGCGCCACTCTATCTGCAAAGCTTGGGGATAGGCGGCTATGACACGGCGGTAGTCCAAGGGGTAATCCTCCGGTTGTGGGGCACGGGCATGGAGCGTGCGTGTGGCGCTGCCTTTCTTCAGTGCCGGTTTATGAATCCATTCGGGAATGTCTGCCAAAGACATCATGCCGCTGAAGGTGAAGGTCAGTACGAAGATGCCGAAAAAGATTCCGCTGACGTAGTGCCAGTGATACCATCTTTTTCGGTAGGGGGAGAACTTGGGATGGCGGCTTCGGTGCGTCTTACGCCATACATCCACAGTTACCCAAATGCCGGCAATGACCATGAGACAACCCAGAGCTGTGAGCCAGATGACGGTCTTAGTCCAAAGGACGGTGTCCTGCCGCAGCCAGGTGAAGTATACCCAGTGGGGAATGGCACCCAGCCATGCCCAGAAGCGTTCGCTTCTGTTGGAGAACTGTAAGGCCTCACCGTTTTGTGAACTCAGATAGAGCTGTGTCCCGGCATCATCGGCAAAGTATATTTTATAAATGGGCATTTCCTTTTTCAGTTCAGCGAAGGGAATCCATTGGTCCAGAGAGTGGAGGGTGTCGATACGGGTAATGGGAGAAGAACACCACAAAGCTGCTGTCCGGTGCAGGTGCTCGCTGTCCAGAGAGGGTTGTGAGATGGTGGAATCGGCAAGGAAATGAAGCGTGCCTTTTGTGGTACTAAAGCTGAACTCGGGGTGTCCGGCATTGAGGTTCAGTATCGTAGACCTGACCTTTACGCCACGGGGCAGGCGGGCTGTGACGGAGGAGATGTCCGGAAGTGAGTCTCCGGCTTGGGAGAGCATTTCCAGCTTTTGCATTTTCTCCTTGGCGCTGACACGGGGAAAACGGTGGTACATCATCACGAAGGCGGAGAGGAACCACATAAGAAATAGGATACAGAGCAAAGTGCCCAGTATCCTATGAATAGAGTACATCAGTTTGGTGATAACATTCATTGTCGTTCGCGTTTTTCCTGCAAAAGTACAAGATGATTCAAGAACACTAAATACCCACTAATGGGTATATTATTCAGTGTCTTTTCCGGCAGCATAGGCCGCCTTCTTCGTCATGATGTCCAGCATGCGGTGCTTCAGTCCGAAACGGATATGGTCAATGAATATTTCTTGAATTTCCGGAATTTGTCCCAGTCCTTCCAGTTGTGCACTGACGGTGAAGCCTTCTTTCTCGAGCATCTCCTTCCACTCTCCGGCAATGTCGTTTTTGGCATGGTCTCCGGCAACAAACATGAAGGGTATGAGGGTCACACGTTTGGCTTTCCCGGCTTTCAGTTGTGCCAGCATGGTGTCAAAGGTAGGATAACCTTCGATGGTGCCCACATGGAAATTGGTCAGTCCGCCTGCTTTCAGCATATAGTCCATCTGACTGTAGATGGCAGTGGCAGGAGTATAAGTGCCGTGGCCCACAAGCACGAAGTTTTCTTTGGCAGCCTTTTTGCTTTGTGCCGGGGCGTTGTAGCGGTTCCCCAGAATACTTGCCACTTTCTCTGCATCTTCGATAGAGTAGAGCAGGGGAGTACCTACACGTATTTCCTTGAAGAAGGGTAGTGCGTTTTCCACATCCCGGCGGAGGAATTCCATTTCTACTCCGTCAATGATGTTGGTACTCTGTACGATGAGGTGTGTGTAACCTTCGCTGCGCAGTTTCAGCATGGCATCCAGTGGAGTCAGCTTCGTGATGCCGCGCTCTTTCAAGCGGCGGATGATGATGCGCGACGTATAGGCTTCTTGGAACTTCAACTCCGGGAAGGCGGCTTGTGCCTTGGCGTTGATGGCATCAATGGTGAGGGCGCGGGTATCGTCGTGCGTAGTGCCGAAGTGCACCATGAGCAGGGCGGCTTTGTCGCCGGGTTTCATACTTGCAAGCATATCGCTGTGCTCGTAGTTGCCTCCCCCGTGCGCATGGCAGAGGAGGAGGAAATTACAAAGGAATAAAAAGACAAACAAATTCTTCATAAATACTGATGCTTGTTTTAATCGTTCTCTATGACACGTATCATATCGAAGTAGAAGCGTCCGTCCACTTCGGCTCCTTTCTCTACATTACCGGTCTTGATGTCATAGATGTAGATAACGGCGTTGGCATCTTCTTCAGTGTTTACACCAATGTATGCTTTGTTGTTGAAGATGACAGAACGCTGTGAGAAGCGACCGCCGCTGTAACCGATTTCCTTGCCATCATAGCTTAAGCGTGTCTTGGTTCCGGTGGTAAGATCGAGGATGGCGTAGTAGTGAGAGTAAGCGTCGATGCCGGGTTGCTTATCTGCAGCGGGTCTATCGGCATTGTCATTACGTGCATACACTAAGGCTTTGTTCCCTTCCAGATATTGAATGGTCAGCAATTTGCCGTCGGCATTGGGATAGCCGTTGTAGGAAGCGTCGAATTCTGTTTCGCCTTTGTTGATACGTAGCAGGATGCCTTTGAAAAAAGCGTTATCTTCTTCGTGGAAACAAGCTAGGTAGAGATTGTCTGCTTCGTCGTACATTACGCAGTTTTGCATCAGTTCTCCGTAAGCGCTTCCTGCCATTTCGCATTCGATGGGAGAGAGTACATCTTTTTCTACTTCCATGGTAGAGGGGTTGATAATGGCTGTATGGAAGTTAGGCTCTTGCTGGTCTATATTCGTCAAACCGTCTGTCTCTTTCCAATAGTAGAAGTAGTACAATCTGTTGTCTGATTTGCGGTAGGTGAGGATACCGGAGCTTGTCAGTTTGAGCCAGTTGGTGGGGGCTGGTATGTTGAGTTCACCTTCAGCAAGGATAGTCAAGTCCTCTGCGTTCAGTTTCGTATAAAGAATCTTGTCCTTCTTACCATTGGTAGACATGATGACGAGTGTGTTGTCATCAATCCAGGCATGTGTGTAGGAACGTACCTTATAGCTGTTGGCCTTGAAAGGACGTTCTGCAATAACCTGAACTGCATTGTTCTTGATTTGATATTTTACGAAACGGTCATTGGTTGCGGGAATCTGGTAGTAATATTTTCCTTTAGAGATAGTCTCCATGGAGTAATCTCCCAGTTCCGAACCTTCTCTTTTCACAGTGATGACACCCTGCTCTGCGGCCAATGAGTTGACGCTATGGACGATAGTGGTATTCTTGCTACTCATCCCGCCGTGCTTGTCTACGGTTACAAATAGGTCGAAGTGATAGTTATCCTCATTGACTTCCGGGTCCGGATTAGGATTAGGTTCCGGGTCATCATCGGAACACGCTGTGAATGACAGTGCCATCATGGCAGCCATAAAGGCAATCAGTGTAAATTTGAATTTTCTCATTTTGAATGAATTATTAAATGATTAGTTAATGAATAGTCTGAATTTAGCAAAAAAAGCACGTCCGGGCTTCTGCAGCTTGTAGTTGTCATAGGCTGTCTTGTCGAGGAAGTTGGTACACTCCAAAGCCAGATTATAGCGTCCGCGTCTCCATGAGTAAGTGATGTCGGCATTACAGATGTGCTGGGCGGGAATGCGTGCCTTGTTGTCATACGAGCCGTAAGCTTCCCAGGTCAAAAAGTACCAGTGCACCCACTGATAGGTACAACCCAGGCGCAGTCTGCTTTCGGGCAGGGCGATGTTGCGGAAGGTATAGTATGCTTCTACACTGCCAAAGAGCCAGGGACGGTTGGGCACACGGTTGTTGTAGGTGGCGGAGGGTTTTCCGTCGCCCTTGTACTTCTGCTGGTCGCGGGTGTCTTGGTAACTGACGTTGGTGGAGAGCTGCAGTCTGCCTTGCCAGTCGTAGCGTATTTCCCCTTCCACACCTTTCACGTGGACGGCAGGGACGTTGGTATATTGCATCGTGCCTTCTTTCTCGGCAATGCTGGTCTGAATGTAGTTGTTTACCTTGCGGAAAAATCCGCTCATCTCGTAATAGAATGTATGTCCATTGCCCGGGTGCCATGTGCCGAATAGAGAAGCATTGAAGTTGTTACTGTTTTCCGGTTTCAGTGCCACGTTGGCATAGATGGTGGTACCGTTTCCCAACAGCTCGCGGGCAATGGGTAGTCTCACACTATGTTCGTAGGATACTTTGATGGATAAAGGTTCTACGATGGTGTATCGAAGTCCAGCACCGTAGCCCAAGTAGTTCTTGGTGGTGGAACCTTGCACATCCTTCGAGCCGGTCACGCTGGATTGGTCGGTCTGCCGGATATTGGGATGGTTGATGTAGTCTTTTATGAAGAATACGTTTTCCATCTTGCCATCCAACAGAGACTGGTTGTAGGAGAGTCCCAGGATATGTTTGGTAACCACATCTTTTGACGGCTCGAAGCTGGTATCAAGGTCATCGAAGCGGTCGTTTCCGGTACGGCTCAAATGGTAGTTCAGATTAAAGCTGTGATGGGTATTCAGCTGATAGTCCAGGTTGGTGCGCATAATGGTGAGCGGACGCTTGTAGTGGCGCATGGATGGTTCTTTGCCCATAATCTCGTTGCGCTGGCTCACGATGTATCCTCCATCCCAATAGTACTTCCGATAGGCAGTGTCCACGGTCAAGGAATGGTCCCAGGTGTGGGAGAGGGAGGCATTCAGTTGCATGTTCTTCAGGATGAAGTTGTACTTCTGATAGCGGGCAGAGATGTTCCAGGAATCGGAATTCCTTTCTGCCATTCCGTATACTTTGTTTTGGACAGACCCCGTCTGCAGTTCCTTGTCTGTTTTTGAATAGGAGGCGGAAACAAAGAAGGCATCAGCCCAGGATTTGTTGACAAATCCGGCTTCCACCTGTGCCAGTAGCGAGAAGTAGCCGTCATGAAAACGCTTGGGATTGCCATATATGAAATTGTCTCCGCTTTCGTCGCGCATCTGCACATTCTTCATTCTATAATCGTTTTTGGAGTAGTTGATGCCAACGGTTGGCCGGACTATTAGTCCGGTTCCCTTTTCTACGAACTGGGTGTTCAGGTCCGTCTTGTGTGTATGGAAGGAGCCGATGCCGTAAGATACATCCAGATAATTCTTCTTCTCCTGCTTTGTAATGATATTGATGGCACCGCCCAGTGCATCTGTTCCCAAGCTGGCAGGGACTACTCCTTTGTATATCTCAATCCGGTCTATGATGTTAATGGGTAAGTTGGCGAGGGAAACACCGCTTCCTTTGGTGTCCAGTGGCATTCCGTCCAGAAAGTAGCGGATTGAATTTCCGGACAAGCCGTTGATGGAGAGGTCGAAGTCCGAGCCAACCCCGCCTTCCTCTCTCACCTTGATGCCCGTTGTACGGTTCACCAGGTCGTTGAGGTTATTTAGTGAGTTTACTATCGGCTTGATGTCGAGTGCATTGACAGCAAAGGCCCCTTCCTTCACTTTCTGCGTTTGGGTCTTTCCGTATACTTCGACAGAATTCAATGCCACGGCGCTTTCCTGCAATGTGAAATTCTGTTTTTTATCCTGCCGGATGTCGAGGGATTGTTTCACGGTTTGGTAGCCCAGGAAGGAGACGACGAAGGTGTGTTTGCCCGGAGCGACTTGCAGTGAATACTTCCCCCGGTCGTCCGTATAGGTGCCGGAGGTGGTGTTTTCCACAGCGATGGTGGCTTGGGCTATCGGTGTCCCGTGCTGGTCTATGACTTTTCCGGATAAGGTGACCTTATTCTGTGCCATACTACCTGCAGGCAGTAGGCAGATAAATGTAAATAGCAGTCCTGTGATGAATCTCATTTCAGTTCCTTATAAGCGTTCGTAACTTGCCCTCAAGGAAAAATGAACAAAGAGAAAGATTCCTTTATATGGATAAAGAATGCCTCGACTCAATGTTTTGTTGCTTTATTCCCCGAAAGCACTAAAACTATGTTGTCTTGGCAGGTCTTCTGACTTATCCCTCTTTGAATGCCTTCCCATCCGCCGGGCGGACAGTGGCTTGTAGAATATTCAAAGATTTTGGAAGGATTTACAGCAGCGGGTCTGTTCAGGATTTGCACCTGATTCCCTTTTTCATCACTCATCTCCAACAGAACCGGGAGAGGTGAAACCAAAACTGGGACAAAGATAACAAAAACTATTAGGTTTGCGAATACTCCTGATAATTTTTGTTATCTTTGCCCGCGAATTGGTTCCGGATGCATGTTTCCATCATCTGGATTAAAAGGGAATCGGGTGTAAATCCCGGACAGTCCCGCTGCTGTGAAGCTCCGTTTATATCATGAAAAACACCCTTGCCACTGATATGCATTGAAATATCGGGAAGGCTTCAGGATTAGGAGTCAGTCAGAAGACCTGCCATTCATTAAAGGCTGCCTTTGCTCGTGGGTTAGGAAGACAGTACGAAGATATTAGTTGAACATTTAAACAAGAAATGGAATGCCTTTGTTAAAGGTATGTCCGCATTGTGGTGTGACTATATATATCCTTTATATATTAAAGAAAAAGTAAAATGATTAAGAAAGTATTGATTGCCAACAGAGGTGAGATTGCCTTGCGCGTCATGCGTTCGTGCCGGGAGATGGGACTGCTTACGGTTGCGGTCTTCTCCGAGGCCGACCGCACCTCTCATCATGTGGCATATGCCGATGAGGCTTATCCGATAGGACCGGCCGTGGCAAAAGAGAGTTATCTGAATATTGAAAAAGTGATTGCCACGGCAAAGCGATGCGGTGCCGATGCCATCCATCCGGGTTACGGCTTTTTGTCGGAGAACTCGGAGTTTGCACGCCGTTGCAAGGAGGAAGGGATTATCTTTATCGGTCCCGCCGCCGAGACGATGGAGGCGATGGGCGACAAGATAGCTGCCCGCAAGCGAATGATTGCGGCAGGCGTACCCGTGGTTCCCGGAACGGAACAACCTTTGCAGAGTGCCGAAGAAGCCGTGCGCATCTGCAACGAGATAGGTTATCCCGTGATGCTGAAGGCGTCTATGGGTGGCGGTGGTAAAGGTATGCGCCTTATCCATAACGAGAGCGAAGTGGTGGAAGCCTACAACACGGCACGCTCCGAGTCCATGTCCTCCTTTGGAGACGACACGGTCTATCTGGAAAAGTTCGTGGAAGAACCCCACCACATCGAGTTCCAGATATTGGGCGACAACCATGGCAACGTCATCCACCTCTTCGACCGCGAATGCTCCGTGCAGCGTCGCAATCAGAAGGTGGTAGAAGAAAGCCCGTCACCCTTCCTTACGCCGGAATTGCGCCGGGAGATGGGAGAGAAGGCGGTTGCCGCAGCCAAGGCAGTGAACTACTCCGGTGCAGGTACCATCGAGTTTCTGGTAGACAAGAACCGTCGGTTCTACTTCCTCGAAATGAATACGCGCTTGCAAGTAGAGCACCCCATCACGGAAGAAGTGGTAGGCGTGGACCTGGTGAAAGAGCAAATCCGCATTGCTAACGACGAGGTGCTGCACCTCAAGCAGGAGGAACTGTTCCAGCGCGGCCATGCTATAGAGTGCCGCATCTGTGCCGAAGATACGGAAAACAACTTCATGCCGTCTCCCGGTGTCATCAAGCAACTGACGGAACCGAACGGAATCGGTGTCCGCATTGACAGCTACGTGTATGACGGCTATGAGATTCCCATCTACTACGACCCCATGATAGGTAAGCTCATCGTATGGGCAACCACCCGCCAGTATGCCATCGAGCGTATGCGCCGTGTGCTCTACGAGTACAAGATTACGGGCGTAAAGACCAACCTTGCCTATCTGAAGCGCATCATGCACGTACCCGACTTTGTGAAGGGAGAGTACAACACCCTCTTTATCGAGAAGAACGCCCGCATGCTGGTACGCACCAACACTGCCAACGAAGAGTTGGAGAACATCGCCATGATAGCTGCCTATATGGACTATCTGGTTAATCTGGAGGAGAATGTTTCGGCACAGCTACCCGATGCCCGCCCCATCAGCCGTTGGAGGGAATTCGGATTGCAGAAGGGAGTGCTCAGGATTTAAGGAATGGATAATTGATAATGGAGAATTAATAATGGAAATACATATAGGAGACCGTATCGCAGACATTACCCTGGTGGGTAAGGAAGGGAATAAGGTACAACTTACCATTGACGGAAAGCCCTACGAAGTGGACATTGTGATGGCAGAGAACGGAAGTTGCTCCATCCTGCACAACGGAAACTCGTTCAACGCAGGCCTTGTGCGCGGCGAGGGCGGCAAGAGTTATGACATCAGCATGCTCCAGCGTTCCTTTCATGTGGACATCGTGGACACGCAAGCCAAGTATCTGCACATGAAGAAAGGAGCCGACGAGAAGCAGGGCGACAAGATTCTGGCGCCGATGCCGGGCAAGGTAGTAAGCATTCCCGTCAAGGTGGGCGACCGACTGGCTGCCGGAGACATTGCTGTGGTGCTGGAAGCCATGAAGATGCAGAGTAACTATAAGGTGAATGCCGACTGCATCGTCCGCAACATTCTCGTGAGCGAGGGCGAACCGGTAAATGCCAACCAAGTATTGATTGAATTGGAGTTGATAAAGGAGGAATAATCCCGAGTCGCATTCAGTCCGTATATTATAAATCACTAAATTGTAAATGCAAATATGAACAGAGAAGAAATATACCGCCAGTTTGAGGAACTGGATAAACGTGCCTCGCTGGGTGGGGGCGTAGACAAGATAGAGAAACAACACGCCTCCGGCCGCATGACTGCCCGCGAACGTATTGACATGCTGCTGGACAAAGGCTCGTTCAATGAGCTGGACAAGTTCGTGAACCACCGTTGCACCAACTTCGGCATGGAGAAGAAACAGATTGCCGGAGACGGCATGGTGTCCGGTTACGGAAAGATAGACGGCCGCCTTGTATTTGTCTATGCCTACGACTTCACGGCGCATGGCGGTTCGCTCAGCGAGACGAATGCCGCAAAGATTGTAAAGGTGCAGCAGCTTGCCCTGAAGAACGGTGCTCCCGTCATTGCCCTCAACGATTCGGGCGGCGCACGCATCCAGGAAGGTGTGAACAGCTTGGCAGGCTATGCCTCCATCTTCTATCAGAACACCATTGCGTCGGGTGTCATTCCGCAGATATCCGCCATTCTGGGGCCGTGTGCCGGTGGGGCATGCTACTCTCCGGCGCTTACCGACTTTATCTTCATGGTAAAGGAGCAGAGCCACATGTTTATCACCGGTCCGGACGTGGTAAAGACCGTGACCCACGAGGAGGTGGACAAGGAGGAACTGGGCGGTGCCTATACGCATAGCAGCAAGAGCGGCGTTACCCACTTCATGTGCAATACGGAGGAGGAGACACTGATGAGCATCCGCGAGCTGCTGAGCTTCCTGCCGTCCAACAATATGGAGGATGCTCCCTTCACTCCCTGCTCCGACGATATCCATCGCCGGGTAGAGACGCTTCAGACCGTCATCCCCGAAGACCCGAACATGCCTTATGACATCAAGGATATTATAGAACCGGTGCTGGACAACCAGTACTTCTTCGAAGTGATGCCTCACTTTGCCAAGAACGTCGTTATCGGTTTCGGTCGTCTGAACGGGCGTTCGGTAGGTATCGTGGCAAACCAGCCTGCCTATTTGGCGGGTGTGCTCGATATTGATGCCAGCGACAAGGCGGCACGTTTCATTCGTTTCTGCGACTGCTTCAACATCCCGCTGATAACCTTCGAAGATGTTCCCGGCTTCTTGCCCGGAACGATGCAGGAGCACAACGGCATCATCCGCCACGGCGCCAAGATTGTCTATGCCTATGCCGAGGCCACCGTGCCCAAGATAACGCTGATTACCCGCAAGGCATACGGCGGCGCCTACATCGTGATGTCCAGCAAGCCGACGGGTGCCGACGTGAACCTGGCTTATCCGCAGGCGGAAATTGCCGTGATGGGTGCCGAGGGTGCAGTGAACATCCTCTACCGCAAGTCCTCTGCCGAAGAGAAGCAGGAGATTATCAAGGAGTACGAAAGCAAGTTCTCCAACCCTTACCGCGCTGCCGAGCGTGGCCTCATAGACGAGGTCATCATGCCGCGCGATACCCGCTACAAGCTGGTGCAGGCATTGGAGATGGCGCACAACAAGAATCAGAGCAATCCACCGAAAAAGCACGGCAACATGCCTTTATAATAGTAGTTATTTTTTATGTGTGAAATGCGTATCCCCGGAGAAGTGATTTCTGTGGGGATACACTTTTTAAATAGAGAATTAAGAATTAAACAATAAGGCTGAAAAGTAAAAACTAAAGATAGAAACTATGGAACTATTAAGAAACCTCTTTGAGGGTTATCCCAACCTTTGGGGCGGAGGAGTGGCACACTCTGTCCTAATTCTGTCCCTGGTCATCACCTTCGGTATCATGCTGGGCAAGTTGAAGGTGGCAGGCATCTCGCTGGGTGTCACCTGGATTTTGTTTGTGGGCATTGTCTTCGGACATTTCGACATGAACCTCGACGAACATCTGCTGCACTTCCTGAAGGAGTTCGGCTTGATACTGTTTGTCTATTCCATCGGTCTGCAAGTGGGACCGGGATTCTTCTCCGCTTTCAAGAAGGGCGGACTTACGCTGAACATGGTAGCAATGCTTTCCGTCTTCCTCAGCGTGGTTATCACCATTGTGTTGCACTTTGCCACCGGAATCCCCATTACTACGATGGTGGGTATCTTGTCCGGAGCCGTGACCAATACCCCCGGTCTGGGTGCTGCCCAGCAGGCAAACAGTGACCTCAACGGGGTGGATGCTCCGGAAATCGCACTCGGATATGCCGTTGCCTATCCGCTGGGTGTGGTGGGCTGCATCCTGGCGCTGCTAGCCTTGAAGATTTTCATGCGGATTAATACCCAAAAAGAAGAGGAGGATGCCGAGCACGGGCTGGGTCATCTGCAGGAGCTGACCGTGCGTCCCATATCGGTAGAGATACGCAATGAGGCAATAGACGGCAAGCGGATCAGAGATGTGAAACCATTGTTGAACCGTGCGTTTGTCATCTCCCGCATCCGGCACACCGGCAGTCAGGAAACAGAACTGGCGAATGCCGATACGGTGCTGCACATGCAGGATGAAATTCTGTTCATTGCCAACCCGAAAGATGTGGAGGCCATTGTTGCCTTCTTCGGAAGAAAAATTTCGGTGGAGTGGGAACGGGAGGACAAGAACTTGATTTCACGCCGCATCCTCATCACCAAGCCGGAACTGAACGGCAAGTCTCTGTCTCAGCTCAAGATACGTAACAACTTCGGTGCCTGCATCACCCGTATCAACCGTTCGGGCGTGGATCTGGTGGCAACTCCCCACTTGCAGTTGCAGATGGGAGACCGTGTGACGATTGTAGGCAGTGAGCTTGCCGTGAGCCATGCGGAGAAGGTATTGGGAAACTCGCTGAAGCGTCTCAACCATCCAAACTTGATTCCTATCTTCCTGGGTATTGCCCTGGGATGTATCTTGGGCAGTCTGCCGTTCATGTTCCCCGGCATTCCCCAACCCGTGAAACTGGGACTGGCCGGTGGACCGTTGGTGGTTTCCATCCTCATCAGCCGTTTCGGGCCTCAATATAAGCTGATAACCTACACGACGATGAGTGCCAATCTGATGATACGCGAAATCGGTATCGCCTTGTTCCTGGCCTGCGTGGGGTTGGGTGCAGGAAAGGGATTCATCGATACCATTATCTACGAAGGCGGCTACGTGTGGATTGGATACGGTGCCATCATCACGGTCGTTCCGTTGCTGGTGACAGGATTCATGGGGCGCTATTTCTGGAAGCTGAACTACTATACGCTGATAGGTGTGCTGTCCGGAGCTAACACCAATCCGCCTGCATTGGCCTATTCCTCGGACTTGACATCCTGCGATGCCCCTGCGGTGGGATACGCCACAGTCTATCCGCTGGCTATGTTCCTGCGGGTGCTGACGGCTCAGTTGCTGATACTGGCGTTGGCGTAGTTTCACCATAGATAATCTATGGTACATAGGTTGATTTGATAACAAGTAATGTAAAGGGAGCTAACAAGTAATGTTAGGCTGCTTTACATTACTTGTTATTTTTGTTTGTAGTATTCCTCCGCTTGTGCCAGTGTCTCCGGTTTGCCGATGTCGAACCAGCGGAATCCTTGCAGCGGATAGCCTTGTATGTGCACCTTTGTGCAGGCGGACAAGTAGAAAGGAATGATGGAGAACTTGCCGTTCCACTGCCCATCGTCCATCAGGTGGAAGAGGGAGGGGGAGATGATGTGGATACCTCCGAAGGCGAGTTCCCGGTACTTCGTTTCCCGGTAGTCGAAGCCTGCCGGTTTCACCTCTCCGGTGGACTTGTTTATCCAGCCGTGCAGGTGGTAGTCGTCGTCAAAAAGGAGATAGCGGGAAGTCTTGCGCTCGCTCACAAGCAGGGTAGACTCCGCATCGCTCTCCAGATGGTGGCGGTAGAGACCTGCAAGGTCAATGTCCATCAGAATATCCGCGTTGTGCACCAGGAAAGGTTCTTGTCCGTCCAGAAAGGGGCGTGCCTTTTTGATGCCTCCTCCGGTGTCGAGCAGCATGCCGCGTTCGTCGCTGATGTGAATCTCCGTGCCGAAGTTGTCGTGGGCACGGAGGAAGTCGATAATCTGCTCCCCGAAGTGGTGGATATTGACCGTTATCTCGTTGAATCCTGCTTCCTTCAACCGCAGTATCACCCGTTCCAGCATGGGCTTTCCTGCTACGGGAACGAGGGCCTTGGGCATGTTGTCCGTCAAGGGGCGCAACCGGGTGCCCAGGCCGGCGGCGAAAATCATGGCTTTCATATTGGCATATTCTCACATTAGCACATTAAACTTTGGCCTTAAACGTCTGTTCAATATTCTGTTCTCTATGTATCAGGTTCACTTGCACGCCGAACTTCTTGTGCAGATGTTCCGCCAGGTGTTGTGCCGAGTACACGGAGCGGTGCTGTCCGCCGGTGCAGCCGAAGCAGACAGACAGATTGGTGAAGCCGCGTTCCATGTAGCGCTTCACGGAAGCGTCGACAAGGGCGTAGGCATGCTCCAGGAATACGGCTATCTCGCCGTCGTCTTCCAGGAAGCGGATAACGGGTTCGTCCAGTCCCGTGAAGGGTTTGTAACGCTCGTACTTGCCGGGGTTGTTCACAGCGCGGCAGTCAAAGACGAAACCTCCTCCGTTGCCCGTGGAATCTTCGGGGATACCTTTTTTGTAGGCAAAGCTGGTGACTTTCACCACGAGGCGACGCTTTTGCAGGTCGTCTGTAAACTGTTTCAGATCGGTGAGTTCGCGCAGAATCCGGCAGAGGTAGGGATATTCTGGATAAGGTTCTTGGAGCAGTTGGCGAAGGTTCTCGATGGCGAAGGGGACACTTTGTATGAAGTGGGGCTTCTTCTCGAAGTAACCGCGGAAACCATAGGCACCCAGCACCTGCATGGTGCGGAACAATACGAAGTGGCGAAGCTGGGCATAGAAATAAGCCTCGTCCACGGGCTGGTACTTGCGCAGGGCGTCGATGTATTCCTTCAGCAACTCTTGGCGCAGGCTGTCGGGATAGTTTGCTTTGGCCTGCCACAAGAAGGAGGCAACGTCGTAGTAGACCGGACCTTTGCGTCCGCCCTGGAAGTCGATGAGCCACGGTTCGCCGTCCTTTATCATAACGTTACGGCTCTGGAAGTCGCGGTACATGAAGGTGGCGGAGCTGCTACGGAGCAACACGTCTGCCATCTTCTGGAAGTCGTCTTCTAGCCGGTCTTCCTGGAAGTCCATTCCCGTAGCCTTGAGGAAGCAGTATTTAAAGTAGTTCAAGTCCCACAGAATGCTGCGGCTATTGAACTCTGCCTGCGGGTAGCAGTAGGAGAAGTCCATGCCGTCGGCTCCGGCAAACTGTACGGCGGGCAGCAGACGGATGGTCTTGCGCAGCAACTGTTTCTCTTCCTCACCGAATACGCTGGTCTTGCGGCCTTTCTCGATGGCATTGAATAGGAGCGAGTCGCCCAGGTCTTCTTGCAGATAATAGATATCATCTTCGGAGCGGATGAACACTTGCGGTACGGGCAGTCCTTTCTGGCGGAAATGTTCTGCCATGTAGAGGAAGGCGCGGTTCTCCTCCACAGACTCTCCGCTGACGCCGATAAGTGTAGGGTTTCCGGTGAGGCGGAAGTAGCGGCGGTTGGAGCCGGAGGAGGGGAGTTCGTCAATCTGTTCCGGTTCGTGTCCGGTATGTGCGATGTAGAGTTTCTTAAGTTCTTCGGTTATCATGGTGGTATGTTTTATTTTGGCAGCTAAGATAAAACTTTTGTCGGAGATATGCTTATCTTTGCACGTTGAAAATGTGCTAATGTGCCAATATGCCAATGTGCCAATGACCTGCGGCATGGGGAAGTAGCGCAAGTATAGCGCAGCCGATTAGCACATTGGTACATTAAATCATTAGCACATTAATTATGCGTTCCATCCCTCAGTTTCTCATAGCCGCCCCTACATCGGGCAGTGGAAAGACCACCGTCAGTCGTGGACTGATGGCATTGTTTATGAAGAAAGGTCTGAAGGTGCAGCCTTTCAAGTGCGGTCCCGATTATATAGATACTAAGTATCACGAGGCGGTATGCGGCCGTCCTTCCGTCAATCTGGATACTTTCATGGCATCTCAGGAGCACGTAAGCAGTCTGTATGCACGCTATTCGGCGGATGCGGATGTTGCCGTGGTCGAGGGGATGATGGGGATGTACGACGGGTACGACCGCGACCGGGGCTCGTCGGCAGAAGTGGCTCGGCTCTTGGGCATTCCTGTGGTGCTGGTGGCCGATGCCAAGTCGGCTGCCTATTCCATGGCTCCTTTGTTGTCGGGGTTCATCAATTTCCGTCCGGATATACGTATTGCGGGGGTTATCTTCAATCGTGTCGGCTCGCCCCGCCACTACCGGATGCTGCAGGAGGTCTGTGAAGACTTGAACGTGACTTGTCTGGGCTATCTGCCCAAGCAGAAGGAACTGGAGCAGGAGTCGCGCCATCTGGGGCTGGATTTCAGCCGTTCTAAGGAGACGGAGGGACTGGATATGCTGGCAGGCTTGCTGGAGGAACATGTGGACTGGGAACTGCTGCTCTCGACAACCGGGCTTCCATTGCCTGCGGCGGCAGTGAAGGAGAAGCCGGTACTATCAGAGCCGGGGAAGCTGCATGTCTCGGTAGCGCGCAACGAAGAGTCCTTTTCCTTCCTCTATGCGGAGCATCTGGATATTCTGCGCCGTATGGGCACGGTCACTTTCTTCAATCCGGAGCATGACCGGCCTATTCCGCAAGAGACGGATTTGCTCTATCTGCCCGGCGGCTATCCCGAGAACCGTCTGGAGGAACTTGCCGGGGCAAGGCTTGCCAGGGAGTCTATCCGCAGCTATATAGAGGCCGGTGGCAGGACGCTGGCAGAATGCGGGGGGATGATATATCTTTCGCAGTCCGTTCTTTCTGATGGGGATACGGACGGGGGAAGCGCCGGGAGCTGTGTAGGCAATATTGGAAATGAGATGGTAGGAGTATTGCCTTTCAGCATTACGAACGAGCGTAAACGCAGGAAATTGACATTGGGATACCGCCGGTTCGACTATAACGGATGGCGGCTTAAAGGACACGAATTCCATTATACGCAGTTTGCCGTGCCCGAAACCGATGGAAAAGAAGGTGGTGCGTGCAGTCTTCCTCTTTCGATAGCGCAGGTCTACAATGCCAAAGGAGGGAAGGTAACCACTCCCGTCTTTCGCTATAAGAACCTGATAGCCAGTTATACGCATCTGTATTGGGGCGAGGTGGATGTGATGGCTTTGTTCGGTGAACTCTAATCTTGCAGAACCTCCTTTGAACCGGTTTGTTTTAGTGAACAAATTTATTTATCCTTATATATTCTTTATAATTTTCTTATATAATTTACTTTGTACTCATAAATTTTTCCCATCAACGTGGCCTTTTTAGGATATGCGTAGGGTGCGGATTTGAAAATCAGATTTATTATGAGTAAAAAAGAAAAGAATGTAGAAATGGGGAGCCCCATGAAGATGCCGGATTTGGCATCTTATATGCAGACGGTGATTGAGCAGTTGGAAGCGGATAAGAAGCGCTCGGCGGCACATACCTATACGTATGCGTTGAAATCTATCGCGGAGTTTTACGGTGGGGCAGGAATGCCGATGCCGGTGGATGAGGTCTTTACGCCAGGCAGGTTGAAGGAGTATGAAGAATGGATGAGACGGGAAGGAATGAGGAAGCGGAAAAGAGAGCCTAAAGGGTTGAGCTTGAATACCATTTCCACCTATATGCGGAACTTGAAGGCGGTATATCACCGGATGGTCGGCGAAAAGGTGCTGCCCTATAACCCGAAATTGTTTGATGACGTGTACACAAAAGTGGAATCACAGACTAAACGGGCGTTGGAACTGGAACAGATGAATACGTTGCTGTGTACAGACTTAAGAAAATTGCCTTCGGATCTGCGGTGTGTGCTGGCTTATTTTTTATTGATGTTCCTATTCCGAGGAATGCCGTTCATTGACCTCGCTTATTTGCGTAAACAAGATGTGAAAGGGAACCGCATTGTATATAGCCGCCACAAAACAGGACGGCAGATGACGGTGCGTATTCCCAAAGAAGCGATGGAACTGATGAAAGAGTTTAAAAGCAAGAATCCGGATTCCATCTATCTCTTTCCGATTCTACACAGACAAGAGAGCAAGAAGAAACGGGCCGGGAAGGTGAAAAAGGATAAAGAACTGTATATGGATTATCTTCGGGCTCTTCGTGGCTTCAATCTGAAACTGGAAAAAATAGCGTCTCTGTTGCTGCCAGGTGTGAAGCTCAGCTCATATGTGGCGAAACATCATACAATCTCTATCTAATTGAAAATTAAACAGTTATTTCTGTTTAATTAATATCAGGTAACGATTTAGAAACGAGCGAATTACAATATTCTGTTTTCTTTTGCCTCTGTCAAAGAAC